>OFIS01000034.1_pt1 | contig 188321 bp, 158 predicted proteins | sample 1775071 | NCBI WGS metagenome assembly OFIS01 (sample SAMN08195774, study PRJEB24354) | sludge metagenome | isolation source: sludge from phenol fed wastewater aerobic bioreactor C | place: India: Nagpur | collected 2016-09-17 | reverse complement strand
ATCCCTACTGCTTCATCGCCGGGGCAGCCTGCGCACCCAAAAATCGCTTCAGCAGGTTTGCTGAAGAAATCTTCGGGCTATGCCGCCCGCGCCTATGCCGCCCGCGCCTATGCCGCCCGCGCCATGGACGTGTCGCGCGTTTCCGCCGCGCCGTCCTGGGCGGGGGCCGCGGAGGCCGCGGGGATCGTGTGCGATTCGTCGATGTGGCTCAGGTGCCGCCGGCTCGCGGCCAGCACCAGGACGCCCAGCATCACGGCGGCGGTGCCGACCCAGTACGGCACGTGGTCGCCGAAGGTTTCGCCCAGGTAGCCCGCCAGCCAGGGGGCGACCGCGCCGCCGCTGAAACGCACGAAGCTGTAGGCCGCCGAGGCCACGCCCCGTTCGACCGGGGCGGCCTTCATCACGGTTTCGGTCACCAGCGTATTGTTGATCCCCAGGAACAGGCCGGCCACGACCACGCCGGCCACCAGGACCGGCTTGTGATCGGTCCAGATCGCCATCATGGCCAGCACCAGAGCGAAGCCCGTGAGCGCGATGAGGATCGAGCGGATCGTGCCGAAACTGCCTTGCAGCCGGGGCGCCAGGATCACCGAGGCGAAGGCCAGCATCGCGCCCCAGCCGAAGAAGATCAGCCCGACCTGCTGGGCGCTCATGTCCAGCGGGAAGGGGGTATAGGCGAGCAGGGTGAAGAAGCCGAAGTTGTAGAACAGGGCGGTCAGGGCCACGCCCAGCAGGCCCGGGTGCTTCAGCGCGCGGAACGGATCACGCAGCGAACTGGGCCTGGGGCGGGCCGCCGCGCTGGGCAGCAGCAGGAGGGTGACCAGGAAGGCGATCGCCATCAGCACGGAAACCCCGAAGAACGGCCCGCGCCACGAGATCGAGCCCAGCACGCCGCCGATCAGCGGGCCGGCGGCGATGCCGACGCCCAGCGCCGCTTCGTAGAAGATGATGGCGTCGCGCACCGAGCCCGACGAGGCGCTGACGATGGCCGCCAGCGCGGTGGCGACGAACAGGGCGTTGCCCAGGCCCCAGAGGGCGCGGTAGCCGACGATGGCGCGGATCGAGTCGGACAGGCCGGCCAGCCCCGCGCCCACGATGATGACCGCCAGCCCGAGCAGCAGCGTCGGCTTGACGCCCAGGCGGCTGGACACGGCGCTGGTGATCAGCATCGCCAGGCCCATGACGGCCATGTAGCTGGTGAAGAGCAGCGAGGTCTGCGAAGGCGTGGCGCCCAGGGAATCGGCGATGGGCTTGAGGATCGGATCGACCAGCCCGATGCCCATGAAGGCGATGACACAGGCGAACGCCACGGCCAGCACGGCTTTCGGTTGTCGCAGCAGGTTCATGATGAATGGGGTTCCTCGAGGTTGATGGGGGTGTCCGGCCGATGCGCGATCGGCCGGCGTGCGGCCGTCCGCGACCGGCCGGCCGCCGGGGGGAGGCGGCCGGTCAGCGGCCGGGCTCCTGGCGATAGGCGGCGTCCAGCAGCGCCGACAGCGCCCGCACCGCCTCGTGCAGGCGCGCGCGGTCGGCCGCATCCAGCTGTTCGACCAGGGATTCGACGATGCCGGCGCGGGCCCGGCGGATGTCGGCCAGCGTGCGCCGGCCCTGTTCCGTCAGGGAAATCCGCGCGGCCCGGGCGTCTTCGGGATCGGGGGCGCGGCTGACCAGCCCCTGCGCCTGCAGCCGATGCACCTGCGCGGTCATGGTGGGCTGGGTGCAGCGTTCGGCGCGCGCCAGATCGCCGATGCGGGCGGTTTCCAGCTCGTCGACGAGCGACAGGACGCGCGCCTGGGCCAGCGGCAGGGTCCAGGCCGTGTGGCGCGTCACCCAGCGGTTGAGCCGGACGATGCGGTCCAGCAGTTCGGCGCCTGCAGGGTGGTTCGGCGTTCGGTCCGGCATGCCGAGGGGTCTCCGATGAATTAATTACATAGACTATCTATGTAAATTATAGGAGAAAAACCGGGAAGACGGAAAGGGGTGCGAAGGCGGGCGGAGCCGCGTGTCGCCGGCACGCGACGGGCCGTTCGCACACGAGACCGGGGCGGGCGCGCCGCGCCCGTCCCGGGGTGCCGGGCGTCGGGCGCAGCGGGTCTAGAGCCCGCCGGCGCAGGCGAGCGTGGTGCCCGTCACGTAGGAGGCCGCGGGGGACGCCAGCCAGACGATGGCTGCCGCGATCTCGGCCGGCTCGGCCAGGCGCCCCAGGGGGATCCGGGGCGCGACGCGGGCGGGCCGGTCCGGTTCGCCGGCAGCCGCGTGGATGTCCGTCAGGGTGCTGCCCGGGGCCACGCCGCAGACCCGGATGCCTTCGGCGGCCGCTTCCCGGGCCAGGCCCAGGGTGAAGGCCTCCAGTGCGGCCTTGCTGGCGGCGTAGTGCACGTACTCGCCGGGACTGCCCGTCCGGGCCGCGACCGAGGACACGTTGACGATCACGCCGCGCGTGCCGTGGCGCCTGAAATGGGTCAGCGCCTCGCGCGCGCATTGCATGGCCCCCAGCACGTTGACCCGGAACACCCGTTCGATGGTCGCCTCGGTCGTGTCCATGAACGGTCCGATCGGTCCGGTGATGCCCGCGTTGTTGACCAAGCCGAGGAGCGGTCCGGCTTCGGCGTCGATCGCGGCGAACATCCGCCGGACGTCCTCGCTGCGGCCGACGTCGGCCTGGATGACGGCGGCCCTGCGCCCCATGGCGCGGATGGACTCCGCCACGGCGCGGGCCGCCTGTTCGTCGCGGGCGTAGTTCAGGACGATGTCGTGGCCCAGGCGCGCCGCGGCCAGCGCGGTCGCCGCGCCGATGCCGCGGCCGGCGCCGGTGATGAGCAGGGTGTTCGGCCGGCGGTCGTCCGGATGTCGATCGTTCATGGTCTGGAGCTCCTGTGGCGTGGGTGTGCCCGGGCCGGCTTTGGATGAGGCGTCCCGGTGATGCAGGGGGCAGGGCGTTCAGTATCCGGGCGGCATGATCTTCAGCCGTCCGGGGAGTCCTGCCGGCAGGGCCGCGCTGCGCAGCCATTCCAGGGCGTAGGGCCACAGGACGTCGCGGAAGCGCTCGTGGAAGAACGCGAAATGGCCGATCGCGTCCAGGCCGACGTCCCGCGGGCTGAGGCGCAGGTGGCTGCGCCGGCTGGCGCTGTAATACCGCAGCAGGCGATCCAGCGCCGCCTCGGTGCCGTAGGGATCGTCCTCGACTCCGAATGCGAGGATCGGCGCGCCGATGGTCCTGAAGTTGCGGGCCAGTTCGAGCGCCTGCGGCAGGCCGTCCGCCGTCCGGACGCCTCGGCGGACCGAGTCCTCGAAGCGCGGGGCCATGCGCGCCCAGTCCAGCGCCACGCCTTTGGGCGTGTCTTCCATCCAGCCCAGCCGCTTGGCCGGGACGTGGCCCAGCAGCGTCGCCAGCAGGGGCATCAGGACATGCCATTTCAGGAACATGGCGCGCCGTTTTTCCGCCTGGTAATCCCGCCAGTAGGCGAACTGCGCGCCCATGGTGAAGATCCGGCGCACGCGATGCGCCGATGGCGCCAGGCCGATGACGAAGCCGCCGACGGAGTGCCCGATCACGTCGACCGGCTGGCCGGGGAAATTCAGGGCGGCGTAGCGCAGCACGCCTTCGAAATCGTGTTCCCCCCAGTCGATCCAGTCGGCCCCGAAGCGGCGCAGGGAGCCGCGGCGCGATTCGCCGATGCCGCGATAGTCGTAGGTCAGGACGTCCCAGCCCTGCGCATGCAGGTACTCGGCGAATCGCGCGTAGTATCGGCTGCGCACCGAGGTCGCGGGATTGATGAGGGCCACCGGAGGCGGGGGGCCCGCCGTCCGCGCGTGGCGCCATTGGCAGCCGCCCAGCGTGTAGCCGTCGGCGGCGGGGATTTCGATGGATTCCGGCATGGCGGGCCTCAGTGGTGCGTGCGGAGCATTTCGCCGATGGCCTCGCCGATCCTGCGGACCGCCCATTCGGTGCGCGGGGTGAAGACCGAGGCGTGGCTCAGGCGCATGCAGTTGCGGTATTTGCCGGCCGCCGAGAAGATGTTGCCGTGCGCGATGACGATGCCGTTTTCCCTCAGCATGGGATCGAGCGCGTGCGTGTCGAACGATTCCGGCAATTCGATCCACAGGGTGAAGCCGCCCTGCGGATGGCTGATGCGCGTTCCTGCGGGAAAATGGCGTCGCACCCAGTCGGTCATGACGTCGCGCTGGCGCTGGTACTGGCGCCGCATCCGGCGCAGGTGCGCCGGGTAGTGCCCCTTGCGCAGGAACTCGGCGACGGCGATCTGCGGCAGGGGCGCGGTCGGGCCGGAACTGGTGTACTTCATGCGCAGCACCTTGTCGAAATAGCGTCCCGGCGCGATCCAGCCCACCCGCAGCCCGGGCGCCAGGGTCTTGGAAAACGAGCTGCACAGCAGGACCCGGCCGTCCTCGTCGAGCGCCTTCAGGGCGTGGGGCCGGGGCCAGCCATAGACCAGGTCGCCGTAGATGTCGTCTTCGATGATGGGGACGTCGAAGCGCTGGGCCAGGCGAATCAGGCCCAGCCGGCGGTGTTCCGGCATGGTGTAGCCCAGGGGGTTGCTGGCGTTGGGGATCACCTGGATGGCCTTGACGGGCCAGCGTTCCAGCGCGAGTTCGAGGGCCTCCAGGCTGATGCCCCGGACCGGGTCCGAAGGAATCTCGAAGGCCTGGACGCCGGCTTCCTTCAGGATCTGCATCATGCCGTGGTAGCTGGGGGATGCGACGGCCACGATGTCGCCCGGCGCGCACAGGGCCCGGACCGCGCACGACAGCGCCTCCTGGCAGCCGGTCGTGACGATCAGCGCGTCGGGCGCGGCCCGGTAGCCCGCGTCCACGGCCAGCCGGGACAGCTGTTCCCGCAGGGCGGGGACCCCCTGCATGTCGTTGTAGTGCAGGCTGGCGATGCCGGCATGGCGGCTTTCCCGCGCGAGCGCCGCCTGCAGGGGCCGCAGGCTGGGGCTTTCCACGTCCGGCATGCCCCGGCCCAGCTGGATCGTCTTCCCCTCGCGCTCCAGGTCGAGCAGATCCTGGACCTGCCCCCAGTCCGACACGTCGATCGGCCGCAGGTTGGGCTTGCCCATGCTGGGCAGTCCGGGCGCCGGGCGGGCCGTCGGCACGTACCAGCCCGAACGGGGCCGCGCTTGCGCCAGGCCGGACATTTCCAGCCAGCGGTAGGCCTGCTGGACGGTCGTCAGGCTGACGCCGTGCTCGGTGCTCAGGGCGCGTACGGAGGGCAGGCGGCTGCCGGCTTCGTACAGACCCTGTTCGATGCGGCTGCCCAGGGTATCGGCAAGGTCGAGATAACGGCTCATTGGACTGTCTTCATGCGGTGCGCTCCGGTATCGGCGCCGGGGGCGGCCCGGCGGGCCCATCGATCGCGGGGACGGTGCGATGGGGTCTCGCAGGACCGCCTGTCACTGTAGGGTCGATCCGGTACGGGGAAAAGATACAGATCCAGGAATTTTTTGAAATTCAGCGGATTCATTATCCCGTGTGTATCGAAAAAACTCATGATGACTGTGTATTCAATACACAGGCGCCATCCGTGAAGATGTTCTGCCGGCCCGTGGGGGCCGGACCGCCCGCAGAACAGAACGTGATCATGCTGCCTTCCTCCGACCTGCTCCTGGCCTTTTCCCTGTTCGCCCTGATCTCCTCCATCACGCCGGGGCCGAACAACACCATGCTGCTGGCTTCCGGCGCCGTCTTCGGGTTTCGCCGGACCTTGCCGCACATGCTGGGCGTGACGGGCGGCTTCTTCCTGATGGTGCTGTCCATCGGCCTGGGCTTCGGCGCATTGTTCAGGACCTTTCCCGGCCTGCATGGCTGGCTGCGCCATCTGGGGGCGGCCTACCTGGTCTATCTCGCCTGGAGGATCGCAAGCGCGTCGTCCGCCGCACCCGGCGAGGGCCGCCGCGGCGCCGGCGCGCCGCTCGGCTTTCTCGGCGCGGCCGCCTTCCAGTGGGTCAATCCGAAAGCCTGGACCATGGCCGTTGCCGCCGTCAGCACCTATATGCCGCAGCAAGGCCATCTGGCGAACGTGTTCGTCATCGCCGCGCTGTTCGCCGCCATCAACCTGCCGTGCGTCGGCCTCTGGGCCGGCTGCGGCAGCCTGATCCGCCGCGTGCTCGACGATCCGTCGCGGCAGCGCGGATTCAACCGGGCGATGGCGGTCCTGCTGCTCGCTTCCCTGTACCCGATGCTGGGCCAGGCCTGACGCGCCGCAGGACGGACCGCCCACGCATTTCGATCCCATGGAGCCTTCTAATGAACGCCAACGCTTCCCCGACCGCCGCATCCCGCTGGGCGATCGTCATTTCCGGCGGCGTCCTCATGGGCCTGTCCCTGGGGATCAGGCATACGCAGGGCCTGTTCATGCAGCCGGTGACGTCCAGCCATGGCTGGCCCCTGGAAACGTTCGGCCTGGCCCTGGCTGTGCAGAACCTCGTCTGGGGCCTGGCGCAGCCCGTGACCGGCCTGGTGGCCGACCGCTACGGTTCCGGCAGGGTGCTGTGCCTCGGGATCCTGGCGTATGGCCTGGGCCTGTATCTGATGGCCCAAGCCGGGGGACCCGCCGGCTTCATCGCCAGCCACGGCGTGTTAATCGGCATCGCTCTGTCGGGTACGGCCTTCGGCACCGTCTACGGCGCCTTGTCCCGCATTTTCGAGCCGCGGCGGCGCGGCTGGGCATTGGCCGTCGCCGGCGCCATCGGCGGCCTGGGGCAGTTCTGCCTGGTGCCCTTCGTTCAGCACCTGCTCGCCGGAGCGGGTTGGCAGAACGCCGCGACCGTCCTGGGCCTGCTGGTGCTGGCGAGCCTGCCGCTGGCCCTGCCGCTGCGTGCCCGTGTCCTGGAAAAGCAGGCGGGGCTTCCGGGCCGTCCGCCCGGCGCTTCCGTTCGGGACGCCTTGCGCCGCCGGGGCTTCTGGCTGCTGAACCTGGGGTTCTTCGCCTGCGGTTTCCAACTGGCCTTCATTGCGGCCTATCTGCCCGCCTACCTGCTGCAGCATGGGCTGGGCCTGGAGCAGGCCGGCACGGCCCTGGCCCTGATCGCGCTGGCGAACATCTTCGGCACCTATGCCTGCAGCCGATCGGCCGGGCTCTGGCGCATCAAGCACCTGCTGGCGGGCCTGTACGCGGTCAGGGTGGCGGCCATGCTGCTGTTCCTGTCGATGCCGGTCACGGCGGCGAGCGCCTATGCCTTCGCCCTGGTCATGGGGTTCCTGTGGCTGGGCACCGCGCCGATGACCAACGAGCTGGTGCTGCGGATGTTCGGCCTGCGCTACGTCGCGACCCTGTTCGGCATCGTCTTCCTCGGCCATCAGGTCGGCGGCTTCTTCGGTGTGTGGCTGGGGGCGTGGGTTTACGACCGCACGCATTCCTACGAATGGCTCTGGATCGGCGCGATCGCCATCGGATGCGTGGCCGCCGCCGCGCATTGGCTGATCGACGACACCCCTCTGGCGGCGTCGGACGGGCCGGGGCTGCGCCTGGTGCGGCCATGAGCAGGGCGTCGTGGCCCGGCGTGCCCGGGCGCGTCCTGCTGGCCGGGGCGGGCGCCTGGGCGCTGGGCTGGCTGTTCCGCGCCTGGCTGGAGGCCGACGTGCTGTTCGCCTGGGCGAACGGCGCCTATGGATGCGGATGATGCGGATGATGGAGATGCGGATGATGAACGACGCTTTCGATACGGTGCGGGCGGTTTTCCGTGCGCAGCCCGTGGCGCCCCGGCTCCGGGGCATCCTTCCGTCCTTTCGGTGCCGGTTCGGCGATCGTTGGGGGTACCGATGCCGGTCCGGCGGCCGCCGGGCGCTGCGGCATCTGCTCGAGCTGGACGACTATCTGCTGGAGGACATGGGCCTGCCGCGCGACTGGTTCATCGCCGAGCGGCGCAGGCTGGGCATCCCCACCGGGTACCGGGACATGGGCGGCCGCCATCCGGCGCGCAGCGGCGTCCGCCCTGCGCAGGGGATGCGCGACGGCTTCTGGTGACGCGCTGCAATGCCCATCGCAATCCGCGCGAGTCAGGCGGGCGATGAAAACCTGCGAAAGCTGTTTTCATACTGATGCTGCACGACCGAGGTCTGGACGCCGAAATGGTCGGCGACCGTTGCGATTGGATGATCCTCCTCCTCCATCATCCGGACCACCGCATCCCTTGGCGCCATGAATTCGGCGGCAAAGGCGCGGCCCACTGCCTGGCGGTCGGTGTAGAGATCAGCCACGCAGGCTGCGCGGCTGCCGAAGGCAATGAAATCCCCCATGCCGCGTGCCAGGACAAAGGCGCTCGCGTGCGGCCCTTCGTCCTCTATGATGAGGGTGGGTACGTCGCCTTCCATGCTCTGGAACGCGCGCAGCGACCCTGGTGCCTTGGTACTGAGGCCGATCGTATCGATGGCGCCGAGTAGCCTCGACAGCCCTTCGATGCCGCCGACGGGCTGATCTTCGGCGAGATTCAACAGGGCGCGTGTTTCGCGTGCCAGGGCATAACCGTGCTGGTAAGGCCGTGTCGCGGTGTTTGGCTGTTTCGCGCAACGGGTGTGTAGCTGCCTGAGGACGGGCATCGCGTTGCGCCGTCGAAACACTTCAAGCTGCTGGCTCGTCCAAAGCCAGCCTTTATCCAACGCTTCGGAGAGAACCGCCGAACTGAAATCGAGGCGGGCGTCTTCTTCCGGGATGAGTTCCAGAAGCGCCCGGATCCGGGCGGCGCGGTCATCCCTGAGGTCGTAAGGTGTCATGCCGAGCGCGCCAGCGGTGCGGCAGAAAGCGCGTTCGGCGGGCTGGCCGCGCGAATCCTCGATTCGCCGCAGCAATGCGTGCAATGGACGCGCGCTCCGGCCCCTGGAAAGATGGTGGGTGGCGAGCGGGTGCAGAAATTCGTCGAGCAGAAGCTGCTCGAACGTGGAAACGGGAAAAGTCTGCGATTCGCGTTCAAGGTGCAGCGGGTCGTTGGTGCTGCTCCTGGCTTGGAGTTCGATGCGTGAGCCGGGGACTGTGGCGAGCAACGCATAGCTTCCGGCCGCATGATCCTCCAGTGAAAAATCCCACAGGCGAAACGGCGCGCCGCGCCGATAAAAAATGCGCCACCAATTTTCCAGCAACTGGCGTCCCAGCGCATCCAGATCTCCGGAAGTCCGGGCGGCGATCTCTTCTTTGTGTGAAGAAAACCGGAGTCGTGCCGTCAGACGGCCTTCGATCACATCATTGGAGAAGGCTTCATCTGTAGGGCGAGACTCGATCTCGACCGTCAAGAGCCTATCTGTTTTGCATCGGGTGCGGTCGGCGCTTCGCTCGCTGGAAGCAGTCCAAGTTCACGTGCCTTGGATATGCCCATTTCGGTCATTCGTGGCACGGAGCGACGTCCGTCTGAAACGACCTCGATCAAACCGGCGGAGTGCAGGGCGGACAGAGTCCTGCTGACGTTGGGTTGTGCGCGTCCGGCGAGTTCTGCGAGTGCGCCGATGCTGGGGGGCGCATGGCGCGCGATGAGACCGAGCAATTCCCGATGTCCAGGTGTTCCGAGCACACGGACCCAGTCGTCATGCTTTGGCGCCGCCTGGACGCGGGCCAGCAGCCGATCGCGCATCGCGGAAGCCGAGATGACCTTACTCATGTTCATCGTCCGAAATAAAGTTCGCTGTGACGCCGTGCAGCGTGCAATAGCTATTGAGCATCTCGAAAAAGTCGGTAATCAATTGCGAGCCCGAAACGAAGTCATAGCGAAACCGCTGCCCGACACGACCGACCTTGTGTTCATGGTCCCAGCAATCCTCGGCCTGCGCGTTGTCGAAGGCGTGTGCATTGTCGAACCCGAAGATGCGGTGGCCGTGCTCGTCTTGCAGGATGAGCGCGTAGTCGATGCCGTGCGGCTGCTGGGATGTATTGGTGGATGCAACATCATTTGTCGCATGCTGTGCGCAGGATTTCAAGCAGAACGGCACCGTTGCCCAACGTGCAATTTCACGAAGCCCCACATGGCCATGGTGATGGGACGGGCATTTGGGAGGATCGGTATTGAGTTTGCTCCCGATTCCGCTACCGTCCGAAAAGACGGACGAAAAAAAACCGCCTGAAAAATCAAGCGGTTTTGGTGTTCTGGTGGAGACGAGGAGGATCGAACTCCCGACCTTCGCATTGCGAACGCGACGCTCTCCCAGCTGAGCTACGTCCCCGAAAGACGTGCATTCTAGCACAGAAAATAACGGTGCGCGCTTTCGCTTTGCGCCGATGCGCTCGTGGCTAATGCGTCCCCTTGGGCAGCCGCCCCATCAGGTAGAACTCGTCGTTGGGACGCATGGACATGAAGTTCACCATCCGGTTGCTCAGGCCGAAGAAGGCGGCGATGGCGGCGATGTCCCAGATGTCCTCGTCGTCGAAGCCGTGGGGATACAGGGCCTGGTAGTCGGATTCGTCGATGTCCTGGGCGTCCAGCGAGACCTTCAGGGCGAAGTCCAGCATGGCCATTTCGCGGGGGCTCAGGTCGGCCTTGCGGTGGTTGATGGCAACCTGGTCGGCGATCAGCGGGTTGCGGGCGCGGATGCGCAGGATGGCGCCGTGGGCGATCACGCAATACTGGCAGTTGTTCGCCCCGGAGGTCGCCACCACGATCATTTCCCGCTCGGCGGGAGTCAGGCCGCCTTCCTTTTCCATCAGGGCGTCGTGATAGGCGAAGAAGGCGCGGAATTCGGCCGGGCGGTGGGCCAGGGCGAGGAACACGTTGGGGATGAAGCCGGCCTTTTCCTGGACGGCGAGGATGCGGTCGCGGATGTCCTCGGGCAGGGTGTCGATGTCGGGGATCGGAAAGCGGCTGATGGGAGGCGTGCTCATGCGCGGAGTCCTTGTGGGAATTGGCCGGGAGGGCGTCGAATTAAAGTAGCATACCGTCACATGCGGCGTCACAGCGGGGCGGCGGGGCACGGGCCGCGGCGGGGCGCGAAAACCAACGATCGGCAGGCCTGCGCGGCCGCGGGAGGAGACATGGTCGAAGCACTGGAGCGCGGACATACCCGGGTGCAGGGCTTCCGGGACCCTGAAATGGATCACCAGCTCATGCGCCAGCTGGGCTCGGTCCGGTACGGCGGCGCCTCGATCGGGGAATGCCTGGCGGCGGCGGCGCGGATCCGCGATGCCGATCCGGCCTCGTGGACCGAGGTCTTCGCCGAGGCCGGCCGGCGCCAGTCCGAGGATGCGGCGGTGCGCGCGCGCAACGGGCACGCGGTCAGCGCGCGGGACCAATACCTGGTGGCCTGCAACAGCTACCGCGCGGCGGAATACTACTGCCCGGTGGACGATCCCCGCCATCGGGAATACGGCCTGGCCAGCCGCCAGGCTTTCCTGTCGGCGATGCAGTGGGACGAGGCTTCCTGCGCCGAACTCTGGTTCTCGCATGACGGCCTGCGCCTGCCCGCCTACCACATCCGCGGCGCGCGCAGCGCCGGGGGGCGCGTGCTGATGATCGTCAGCGGATTCGACGGCACGCTCGAGGAATCCCATCTCGCCTACGGCCGGGCGGCGCTCGAGCGCGGCTACGATCTGCTGCTGTTCACCGGGCCGGGCCAGATGGACACCTGGCGCTTCAACGCGGCCAGCCATTTCGCGCCCGAATTCGAGGGGGTCGGCCGGCAGGCGGTGGACTACGTCCTCGCGCAGCCGGGCGTGGACCCGCGCCGCCTGGCCCTGATGGGCATCAGCTTCGGCGGGTATTTCGCCTCCCGCATCGCGGCGCACGAGCCGCGGATCCGGGCGCTGATCCCCAATTCGCCGATCACCGACCTGCACGCCTACATGGTCTCCTTTGCCGGGATCGACCCGGCGACGCTGCCCGAGTCGGACGATTTCGGCGTGGCCGACCTCGAGCACATCCCCGATGCGGTGATGAACGCCCAGACGCGCGCGATGTCACGCAACCTCATGCTGCGCTTCGGCCGGCCGACCTTCGTCCAGACCTATCGCCGCATCAAGGACTTCAGCTTGAGCGCGGACGAACTGGCCGCGATCCGCTGCCCGTCGCTCGCGCTGGTGGGCGATGGCGAGGGCGCCGAGCCCCTGCGGCAATGGCGGGCATTCCAGGACGGGGTCGGCGGGCCCTGCACGCCCCGGCTGTTCACCGCCCTGGAGGGCGCGGATGCGCATTGCCAGACCAGCAACCTGGCCTTTTCGGCGGCGGTGACCATGGATTGGCTCGACGAAACGCTGGGGTGAGGGCGCGCGGGCGGCGCATGCCGGGGCCGGCGCGCAGCCCGGCCCGCCCCGGGCGCAGCGGCCGGGGCGGGCCGCCGCGGACGATATAATGCCGGATCGATTTCAATCTCAGGCTTCTCCGGACCCTTTCCATGAGCACAACCATTCTCGAAAACCTGCCGGTCGGGCAGAAGGTCGGCATCGCCTTTTCGGGCGGGCTGGACACCAGCGCCGCGCTGCTGTGGATGAAGAACAAGGGCGCGCTGCCCTACGCCTACACGGCCAATCTGGGGCAGCCCGACGAGCCGGATTACGACGAGATCCCCCGCAAGGCCCTGCGCTACGGCGCCCAGGGCGCGCGCCTGGTGGACTGCCGCGCGCAGCTGGTGGCCGAGGGCATCGCCGCCCTGCAATGCAGCGCCTTCCACATCTCCACCGGCGGGGTCACGTATTTCAACACCACGCCCATCGGCCGCGCGGTGACGGGCACCATGCTGGTGTCGGCCATGCGCGAGGACGACGTCCACATCTGGGGCGACGGCAGCACGTTCAAGGGCAACGACATCGAGCGTTTCTACCGCTACGGCCTGCTGACCAATCCGGACCTGAAGATCTACAAGCCCTGGCTGGACCAGCAGTTCATCGACGAACTCGGCGGCCGTGCCGAGATGTCGCAGTACATGCAGGAAAACGGCTTCGACTACAAGATGTCGGCGGAAAAGGCCTATTCCACGGACTCCAACATGCTCGGCGCCACGCACGAGGCCAAGGACCTGGAGCGCCTGGATTCCGGCATCCGCATCGTCCAGCCCATCATGGGCGTGGCGTTCTGGAAGCAGGATGTCGAGGTCAAGGCCGAGGAAGTCACGGTGCGCTTCGAGCAGGGCCAGCCCGTGGCCCTGAACGGCGTGGAATATTCCGATCCGGTCGAACTGATGCTGGAGGCCAACCGCATCGGCGGACGCCACGGCCTGGGCATGAGCGACCAGATCGAGAACCGCATCATCGAGGCCAAGAGCCGCGGCATCTACGAAGCCCCGGGCATGGCGCTGCTGCACGCCGCCTACGAGCGCCTGGTCACCGGCATCCACAACGAGGACACGATCGAGCAGTACCGCATCAACGGCCTGCGCCTGGGCCGCCTGTTGTACCAGGGCCGCTGGTTCGATCCCCAGGCCATCATGCTGCGCGAAACCGCGCAGCGCTGGGTGGCGCGCGCCATCACCGGCGAGGTCGCCCTGGAACTGCGCCGCGGCAACGACTACTCCATCCTGGACACGCGCTCGCCCAACCTGACCTACCACCCGGATCGCCTGACGATGGAAAAGGGCGAGTCCATGTTCTCGCCGCTGGACCGCATCGGCCAGCTGACGATGCGCAACCTCGACATCGTGGACACGCGCGCCAAGCTGTTCACCTACACCCAGGCCGGCCTGCTGACCAAGAGCGGCCAGTCGGACATCCCCCAGCTCAAGCAGGACACGCCGGCGAAGTGATCCGGACGCGGCGCGCGGGGTGCTTCCCGCCCGCCGCGGAACGCGGGATGCGCGCTGCGCAACGCGGGATAGGTGACGCGGGGCTCCCTTCGGGGAGCCCCGTTCGTTTATTGCGGGCTGTCTTGCCGGATTTTCCCGGGCTGTTTCCCGTCTTCCTCGCGCCGCAGCAGTTCGCGCTTGCGCGCCACGCCCCAGCGGTAGCCCGGCACGTCGCCGTCGCGCCGCACCACGCGGTGGCAGGGGATGGCGACGGCCAGGGGATTGGCGCCGCAGGCCCGCGCCACGGCCCGCGCCGCCCTGGGCGCGCCGATGCGCGCGGCGATCTCGGCGTAGCTGGCGGTGGCGCCCGCCGGGATCTCGCGCAGCGCCTGCCAGACCCGCTGCTGGAAAGCGGTGCCGCGCACGTCCAGCGGCAGGTCCAGCCCCACGGCGGGCGCCTCGACGAAGCCCACCACCTGGGCGACCAGCCGCTCGAAGCCGGGGTCTCCGCCGATCAGCTCGGCCCGGGGGAACTGGTCCTGCAAGTCCCGCACCAGCTGGTCCGGGTCGTCGCCCAGCAGGATGGCGCACAGGCCGATCCGGCTTTGCGCGACCAGGATGGCGCCCAGTGCGCACTGGCCGACCGCGAAGCGGATCACGGCGCCGGCGCCCCCGGCGCGGTAGTCCCGCGCGCGCATGCCCAGCATCCGCCCGGCGTTCTCGTAATAGCGGCTGCTGGAGTTGAAGCCGGCATCGTAGATCGCATCCGTGACCGAACCGCCGGCCGCGTCCAGCGCCTCGCGCAGGCGGCGCGCACGAAACGCGGCGGCGTAGGCTTTCGGGGTCAGGCCCGTGGCGGCCTTGAAGACGCGATGGAAGTGCCAGGGGCTCAGGCCCGCCTGCGCGGCCAGCTCGTCCAGCGACGGGGGCGTGGCGGCCGATTCGATGGCGCGGCAGGCCCGCGCCGCCACGGCGGCATGGCGGGCCTGCGCGGTGGCGCGGGGCGTAGGGGCGTGCGGGTCCTGCCGGCGCGCGTCGTCGGCGCCGGACTCGTCCGGGGCGAGGAAAGAGGTATTCATGGCGTCGTCCTGGTGTGTCGCAATGCCTGTCAGCTTAGACGGGATGCGCGGCGCGGGCACTCCGTTTCTTGCGGTGGCGGGGCCGTCGGCGGGCCGCGTCGTTCCTGCGGGGGGCCGGAGCGCGGCTTCACCCCGCCTGGCGGAAGGTCAGGTTGATGCGTCGGGCGCCCATCAGGGGATGGGGCTGGGCGCCCAGCGGCAGGATTCCATGGTAGCGCAGCCGGTCCGCGCCGCCCCAGACGGCGACGTCGCCATGGTGGAGCGGCACCCGGGCCGCCTTGTCCGCGCGCGCATGGCCGCCGAACAGGAAGACGGCGCTCATGCCCAGGGACACCGAGACGATGGGCGCGTCGAAGTCGCGCTCGTTCTTGTCCTGGTGCAGCGACATCCGGGCGCCGGGCAGGTAGCGGTTGATCAGGCAGGCGTCCGGCGCGAAGCCCTCGAATCCGGCCGCGGCGGCGGCTTCGCGCGCCAGGCGGACGAAGACCTCGGGCATGGGCGGCCAGGGGCGGCCGCTGTCGGGGTCCAGGGAGCTGTAGCGGTAGCCGCGCCGGTCGCTCGTCCAGCCGAGCGCGCCGCAGCTGCTCAGGGCGGCGGACATGGTGAAGCCGCCCGGCGTCTTCATCTGGCGAAAGGGCGCCTCGGCCTCGATATCGGCCAGGGCCGCCAGCAGCGCATCGACGCGGGGCAGGGCGTAGCCGCGCAGCACCCAGGCCTGCGGCCCCAGGCGCGTGCGCCGTCCGGGGTCGAGATCGCCGAACAGATCCAGGGTCGTCATGAGATGATTTTGGCACAGCCGCAGGGGAATGGAGCTCGCGGCGCGGAACGGAACCCAGGACTTGGGAACCAGGACTCGGAATCCAGGGCTCGGAACCGGGATTCGGGACTCAGGACTCGGAGCGCGGAACCCCCGACTCGGGGATCCGGAGCCGCCGGGTCCACGCCGCCGCGCCGCGCGGCGGGCCGCCCGCCCGGCGCTTCAGGCGGCCGACGAGGCCGGCGGCACGGCGTCCGCGTCCTCGTTGCGCGCGGCCGTGTCGGTGGTCTGTAGCCGGTTGCTGTGGGCGAAGTCGCAGGCGAATTTCCAGGCCAGCGGTTCCAGCTGGCGCAGGCGGTGGTCGATCATCACGCAGGGCAGGCCGTTCAGCGTGCGCGGCATGGCGTAGGGGGAATAGGACAGGGGGTTGGCGATGGAACCGGCCGGCCGGAACTGGGACAGGACCCCCGCCAGGCGCTCGGCCCAGTCGCTGGGCCGAAACCGCTGGCCCTCCAGGGTCTTGCCATGGATGATCAAATGCTGGACAGGGTCGCTCATGTGGTGATTCCAAAGACGGGACTCGTCCTGTGCGGCGCGCGGTTCGCTGGTGCGGCGGGCCGGGCGGCATGCGAGGTCAAGGACGGGTGTCATCCCCTTCGCCGCGCATTGTATCCGATCGGGGAGCCCAGGGTTTTGCACGCGCCCCGGGCGCACGGTAATATGGCCGTTTTACTCAGGGTTTGACATGTCTGCCGCCAATCCGACCGGGCCTTTGCGTCATTTTCTGCAGTTGCGCGATTTTTCCGAGGACGAGATCCTCTACGTCATCGACCGGGCGCGCCTCATCAAGGACAAGTTCAAACGCTATCTGCCGCACCACACCCTGCACGACCGCAACCTGGCGATGGTGTTCGAGAAGGCCAGCACCCGCACCCGGGTGTCGTTCGAGGCGGGCATGTACCAGCTGGGCGGCTCGGTCATCTACCTGACCACCGAAGGCTCCCAGCTCGGCCGCGCCGAGCCCATCGAGGATACCGCCCGCGTGGTGTCGCGCATGGTGGACCTGGTGATGATCCGCACCTTCGAACAGACGCGCATCGAACGCTTCGCCGCCCATTCGCGGGTGCCGGTCATCAACGGCCTGACCAACGAATACCACCCCTGCCAGATCCTGGCCGACATCCTGACCTTCATCGAGCATCGCGGCCCGATCCGCGGCCGGACGGTCGCCTGGATCGGCGACGCCAACAACATGTCCTACACCTGGCTGCAGGCGGCCGAGCTGCTGGGCTTCACGCTGCACGTGTCGGCGCCGGCCGGCTACCGCCTGGATCCGCTGCGCGTGGGCGGCCAGCCGGAAACCATCCTGCGCGAATTCGACGATCCGCTGGAAGCCTGCAAGGGCGCCGACCTGGTCACCACGGACGTCTGGACCAGCATGGGCTACGAAGCCGAGAACGAGGCCCGGCGCCTGGCCTTCGCCGACTGGTGCGTGGACGCCCGCATGATGGCGGCCGCCAACCCCGACGCGCTGTTCATGCATTGCCTGCCGGCGCACCGCGGCGAGGAAGTCACCGGCGAGGTCATCGACGGCCCGCAGAGCGTGGTCTGGGACGAGGCGGAAAATCGCCTGCATGTGCAGAAGGCGCTGATGGAGTTCCTGCTGCTGGGGAGATTGGAATGAGACGGGACTGAGCATGGTCCCTGCGGACCATGCTCAGCCTGTCGAATCCGAGCGCCTTGCAAGGCGCGAGGTGGAGGGATGCCACGGCTGGAGACAGGCCCGTGCCTGTCGAATCCGGGTGCCTTGTCTGACAAACTCATGCATCCCAGCCTCCCGATGCCTGCATCGTGCAAAGCAAAAAGGACGCCGAAGCGTCCTTTTTCTTGCGCAAGCCCCCGGGGCTTGGATCAGGCCAGGGCCTTGATCGCGGCCGACAGGCGGCTCTTGTGGCGGGCGGCCTTGTTCTTGTGAATGATCTGCTTGTCGGCCACGCGGTCGATGACGCTGCTGGCCTTGCGGAAGACTTCGTTGGCGGCGGCTTGGTCGCCCGCTTCGATGGCCTGGCGCACGCGCTTGATTGCGGTGCGCAGCATCGAGCGCATGCTGGCGTTGTGTTTGTTGTGAGCGACGGCCTGGCGGGCGCGCTTGCGGGCTTGAGCGGAATTGGCCATAAAGGTTATCTGTATTCGGGGTTGCGTCAAAGACAGCGATTCTAGCCTATGCACGCCGGCGTGTAAAGTCTCTGGGGCGAAAACCGAATAAAAACAAGGCGCTGAAATAGGCCAGGACGGCCAGGGCCAGGACCGCCGCCAGCCAGGCCGCGCGGATGCCCGGATGAGCGGCCAGGGCGATCCAGTCCAGGTAGCGGTCGGCGGCCAGCAGCACGGCGGCCAGGGCGGCCAGGGCCGGCAGCAGGCGCAGGCAGAAGCCGGACCAGCCGGCCAGGGGGGCGTACAGCCCGCGGCGGCGCAGCAGGACCACCAGGGTCAGGGCGTTGGCGCTGGCGCCCAGGCCGATGGACAGGGCGAGCCCGGCATGGGCCAGCCAGGGTACCAGGATCAGGTTCATCAGCTGGGTGAACACCAGCACCGCGATGGCGATGCGCACCGGGGTGCGGATGTCCTGCTTGGCGTAGAAGCCGGGCGCCAGGATCTTGATGGCCAGCAGGCCGAGCAGACCGACCGCGTAGGCCATCACGGCCAGCCGGGTCTGGGCCACGTCGGCGGCGGAAAAGGCGCCGTAGTTGAACAGGACGGCGACCAGCCCGTCGGACAGCAGGGCCATGCCCAGCGCGGCGGGCAGGCCCAGCAGCAGCACCAGCCGCAGGCCCCAGTCCAGCAGGGCGTTGTAGGCGGCGTGGTCCTCGCGGGCATGGGCGGCCGACAGGCTGGGCAGCAGCACCGTGCCCAGGGCCACGCCCAGCAGGGCGGTCGGGAATTCCATCAGCCGGTCGGCGAAGGACAGCCAGGTGACGCTGCCGGGGGCGAGCCAGGTGGCGATGTTGGTATTGATCAGCAGGGACAGCTGGGCGACCGACACCCCCAGGGTGGCCGGCAGCATCTGCCGCAGGATGCGGCGCACCAGCGGGTCGCGCCACGCCGCCCGCAGGCCGTGGCCCCAGCGCGGCAGCAGCCCCAGGCGCCCCAGGGCGACCCACTGCACCGCAAGCTGCAGCGCGCCGCCGATCATCACGCCCACCGCCAGGGCGTGGATGGGCTGCGCCATGTGCCCGGCCAGCAGCAGGCTGGCTCCGATCATCGACAGGTTCAGCAGGACCGGGGTGAAGGCCGGGACGGCGAAGCGGCTGAAGGTGTTGAGCACGCCCGAGGCGAAGGCCACCAGCGACATGCAGAGGATGTAGGGGAACATCACCCGGGTCATCCACACGGCTTCGCCGAATTCGTGGGCGCGGGCGGGGTCGCGCATGCCGCTGGCCATGGCCGTGACGACCCAGGCGGCTCCCAGCATGCCGACGAGCGTCACGCCGCACAGGGCGACGAACAGCAGCAGGGCCACCCGGTCCAGCAGGCGGCGCAGGGATTCGTGGTCGCCGCGCTGCCGGACTTCGCCCAGGATGGGCACGAAGGCCTGGGAAAAGGCGCCCTCGGCGAACAGGCGGCGCAGCAGGTTGGGGATGCGGAAGGCGACCCAGAACGCGTCCGTGAGCGGCCCGGCGCCGAACATGCCCGCGATGAGCACGTCGCGCAGCATGCCGGTGACGCGGGAAAACAGGGTCAGGCCGCTGATGGTGGCGGCCGAACGGAGAAGGCTCAAACTACTTCGGCGCCATGCGGATGGCGCCGTCCAGGCGGATCGTTTCGCCGTTGAGCATGTCGTTCTCGAAGATCGAGAGCACCAGCTTGGCGTAGTCCTCGGGGCGGCCCAGGCGCGGCGGGAAAGGCACGCTGGCGGCCAGGGAGTCCTGCACTTCCTGGGGCATGCCGAACATCATGGGGGTGCCGAAGATGCCCGGGGCGATCGTCATGCAGCGGATGCCCAGGCGCGAGAGGTCGCGCGCGATGGCGAGCGTCATGCCGACGATGCCGGCCTTGGAGGCGGCGTAGGCGGACTGGCCGATCTGGCCGTCGTAGGCGGCGACCGAGGCCGTGTTGACGAGCACGCCGCGTTCGCCGGTGACCTGCGGTTCGTTGGCCGACATGGCCTGGGCGGCCAGCCGGGCCATGTTGAAGGTGCCGATCAGGTTGATGTCGATCACGCGGCGAAACAGGGACAGTTCGTGCGGGCCGTTCTTGCCGACGATGCGTGAGGCCGGCGCGATGCCGGCGCAGTTGACCAGGCCGCGCAGCGTGCCCTGCGCCGTGGCGGCGTCGACGGCCGCCTGGGCGTCGGCCTCGGCGGTGACGTCGCAGTGTACGTAGGTCTGGCCGAGTTCGGCGGCCAGCGCCTGGCCGGCTTCGTCCTGGACATCGGCCAGGACCACGCGGGCGCCCTGGGCCGTCAAGGCGCGGGCCGTGCCCGCCCCTAGGCCCGAAGCGCCGCCGGTGATGAGGATGACTTGGTTGCGGATGTCCATGGCGGGGTCCGGTGACGGTCAGGCGGCGTGGTGCGCGCGCAGGATGCCGAGGATGCGGTCGCGGATTTCCTCGACCGAGCCCACGCCCGAGATCTGGGCGTAGCGCGGCGCCTCGGCCGCGCCGGTGGCCGCCCAGCTGGAGTAGTAGTCCACCAGCGGACGGGTCTGGTCGCGGTAGACCGACAGGCGGTGGCGCACGGTTTCCTCGCGGTCGTCGTCGCGCTGGATCAGCGGCTCGCCGGTCTCGTCGTCCAGGCCTTCGCGCCGGGGCGGATTGAACTTGACGTGGTAGGTGCGGCCGCTGGCCACGTGCACGCGCCGGCCGCTCATGCGTTCGATGATGTTTTCCTCGGGGACGGCGATCTCGATCACGTAGTCCAGCGGCACGTGCGCGTTTTTCAGGGCGTCGGCCTGGGGAATGGTGCGCGGGAAGCCGTCGAACAGGTAGCCGGCCCGGCAGTCGGGCTGCCGCAGGCGGTCCTGCACCAGGCCGATGATGATGTCGTCGGAAACCAGCCCGCCGCTGTCCATGATCTTCTTGGCTTCCAGACCGAGCGGAGTCTGCGCCTTGACCGCCGCGCGCAGCATGTCGCCGGTCGAAATCTGCGGGATGCCGAATGCCTCGGTGATGTAGGCCGCCTGGGTGCCTTTTCCCGCCCCCGGGGGGCCTAGCAGAATCAAACGCATGATTTCCTCCGATCAATCACTATTTTTCAAATTTTTCCGATTATGCCGCAATGCAGCAGATTCTGCAGGGTTTCAAGCCGATGCGGACGGGGCTTCACCCTCGTCAAACAGGGCGCGCACCCGGGCCAGGTCTTCGGGCGTGTCCACGCCGCGCGCCGGGACGGCGCCGGTGGCGTGCACCACGATGGGAAAGCCCTGTTCCAGCGCGCGCAGCTGTTCCAGGGATTCGACGCGTTCGAGCCGGCCCGGGGGCAGTTCCGGGAATTGCCGCAGGAAGCCGGCGCGGTAGGCGTACAGGCCGATGTGCAGCCAGGCCGGCAGCCCGGGGGCCAGGCGCTGCCGGCCGTCGGCCAGCGCGTCGCGGGCCCAGGGGATGGGGGCGCGGGAAAAGTACAGGGCGCGGTCGTTGGCGCCGCAGACCACCTTCACCGCGTTCGGGTCGAACAGGGTGCCGGCGTCCAGGATGGGCGCCGCGCAGGTGGCGATGGCGGCGTCGGCATGTCGCGCCAGCAGGGCCGCCACGGCGTCGACCAGGGCGGGATCGATGAGCGGCTCGTCGCCCTGGACGTTGACCACGACGGCGTCGTCGTCCAGGCCCAGCACCGTGGCGACTTCGGCCAGGCGGTCGGTGCCGGTGGGGTGGTCGGGGCGCGTCATCAGGACTTCGATGCCGTGCTCGGCCGCGGCGCGGGCGACGTCGGCGTGGTCGGTGGCGATCAGGACCCGGCCGGCCGACGAAAGCGCGGCTTGCCGCGCGGTGCGCACCACCATCGGCAGGCCGCCCAGGTCGAGCAGCGGCTTGCCCGGCAGGCGGGTGGAGGCGGCGCGGGCCGGGATGACGACGGTGAAGCTCATGACGCCCCCCTGGCGCGGCGCGCCGTTCCCCGGGGGAGGCGTTCGCGCGCGGGGCGGGCCGGCGCGTTCATGCCGCGGGCGCCGGGGCCGGTGCCGGGGCCGCGTCCAGCGGGCGGGCTTCGGCGGGCAGCATGATGGGCACGCCGTCACGGATGGGGTAGGCCAGGCGGTCGGCGGCGCAGACCAGTTCCTGGCGTTCGCGGTCGTGGCGCAGCGCGCTCTTGCACACGGGGCAGACGAGGATCTGCAGCAGGCGGGTTTCCATGGGCGGCGGGGATCCGGAAGGGATGGCAAAGCATAGAGTGTAATGCCTGCCGCCGTGCTTGTGCGGCTGGTTTCCGCATCCCGGGGAGGGGTTTGCATGGGGTGCATGCGGGTCCGCCATTGGGCCCTGGCACGCGGCCCCTTCCGGTACGCGGCCCTTATTCGCCGTCCGCCCCGGCGCGCCCGGCCGCCGCCCGCAGCGCCTGGTCGAGCGCATCGAGCCAGCCCGGGTCGGAAAAGACCGGCGCCGCGCGCACGGCCCACAGGCGGGGATCGTGTGGGGCGGCGCATTTGACGGCGTCCTTGGGGGTGATGAGGATAGGGCCGGGCGGCAGGCCGCGCAATGCCTCCGCCGGGATCGCCTGGTGGTCGGGGACGCGCAGGGTGCGGGCCAGGACGACGCCGGCGGCGCGCAGCATGGCGAAGAAGCGCTCGGGCCGGCCGATGCCCGCCGCCGCGGAGCAGGGCGCCGCGCCCTGTTCGGCCCGCCAGGCGTCCCAGGGCAGGTCGCGGCCGCTGGCCAGGTGCGTGGCGCCTTCGGGCTCCAGGCGCATGACGACGGCGCGGGGCGCGCGCGCCGCGCCCGCCGGGGAAGCGGGAGAGGCGCGGGAGTTCAGGAGAGCGGGGACGGCGGAGGCGGCGGGCGGCGCCGGCTCGCCCGCCGCCAGGTGGGTGACGAGCCAGTCGGCCCGCGCCAGGCGTTCGGGAGGCTCGCGCAGGGGGCCGGCCGGCAGCAGGCGGCCGTTGCCGGTGCCGCGCCCGTCCTGGACGATGATTTCCAGGTCCCGCGCCAGCGCCGTGTGCTGCAGGCCGTCGTCGGCGATCAGCACGTCCACGTCGGGATGGGCCGCCAGCAGGGCGGCCGCCGCCAGGGCGCGGCGGGGGTGGACGGCGACCGGCGCGCCGGTGGCGGCGTGGATCAGCGCCGGTTCGTCGCCTAGGCGGGCGGCGGCGGCGCCCTCGTCGCTCAGGCGCGGCCGCGGCCCGACGGCGGCGCCGTAGCCCCGGCTGACGATGCCTGGCCGCCAGCCGCGGGCCTGCAGCGCCTGGCAGACGGCGATCGTGACGGGCGTCTTGCCGGTGCCGCCGACCAGGATGTTGCCGACCACCACGACCGGCACGGGCGCCCGCCAGGCGGCGCGCGCCCCGGCGCGCAGGCGCCGCGCCGACAGCAGGCCGTAGAGGCGGGACAGGGGCAGCAGCAGCGTGCTCAGGCCGCCGCGCCGGCTCCAGGCCGCCAGCATGAAATCCTCCAGCCTGCGGTTCATGAGCCCCCCGCACGCTTGGGGTGGCCCGGCGCGTTCATGGCCGGGCCTGGGTCAGGAAATGGACCTTGCCGATGTGCGCCAGGCGGGCGGCTTCCAGGGCGCGGACGACGGCGGCGTGCGCGGCCTGGCCGTCGGCGTCGATGCGCAGGGCGAGGTCGGGCCGGCCGGCCGCCGCCTGGCGCAGGCTTTCGGCCAGGGCGGCGTCGTCCGTCGCGTCGACGTAGTGGCCGTCGAGCGCGTACAGGCCGTCGCGGCTGATCGCCAGTTCGAGGAAGGGCGAGGCGTCCGGCGCCTCGGCCTGGGCCTGGGGCAGCGCGACCTGCAGCTGGCGGTGGCGGGTGAACGAGGTGGAGGCCGCCAGGAAGATCAGGATCACCAGCAGCACGTCGATCAGCGGGATCAGGTTGATCTCGGGCTCGTCGTGGGCGCGGCGGTGGTGGAAGTTCATGTCGCGGCGCGCCGGCTGATCAGGCGGTTCAGGGTTTCGGCCTCGCGCTCCATGGTGTGCAGGAAGTATTCGACGCGGGAGCGGAAGTAGCGGTGGAAGGCCAGCGCGGGAATGGCGATGAGGATGCCGAAGCCGGTGTTGTAGAGGGCGATCGAGATGCCGCGGGCGAGCTGGGCCGGGTCCCCGCCGGCGGGGTCGTAGGCGCCGAAGATCTCGATCATGCCGACCACGGTGCCGAACAGGCCCAGCAGCGGCGCGATCACGGAGATCGTCGCCAGGGCGGGCAGGTAGCGGTTCAGGCGCCAGGACACGTCGCGGCCGACGGCCTCGACGGCGGCCAGCCGCCAGGTGTCGTCCTGGTGGCGGTGGGCGGCGATCTCGGCGAGGATGCGGCCCATGGGGCTGCCGCGCGCCAGGCGCAGGATGGCGTCGGGCTCGTCCTGCTGGCGGCGCACGAGTTCGAGCACCTGTTCGGGCAGGCCGGCGGGCATGACGTGGCGGGCGCGCAGGGCCAGGAATCGTTCTATGATGATCGCCAGCGTGATGACCGAGGTGGCGACGAGCAGCCAGATCGGCCAGCCGGCCGCGTGAATGATGTCCAGCACAGTCCTGATCCTTGGGGTGCGGGGCCGGGAATCGGCGCAAATGCGTATTTTATGCCAAGGTCATGCCAAGGCCCCAAGGCCGCCGCCGGGCATGCCGGGGGTGCCCGGCGGCGGGCCGGCCGCCGGCTTGCGCGGGTGCGTCCGGCGCGCAGGCCGCGTCCGCGGGCCTTCCAGGGGCCGAGCGCAAGACGGGACGCGGCTTTCGCGGCGGTATCCACAGTTTCTGTGGATAATTCTGTGCACAAGAGTCCGGATGCGCACGTTTCATGGCCCTTCGTACTGGATTGGTTATTTTTTGCACACCGGTCGATGGAATTTCAATTTATTGAAAATCAAAGACTTACGTGTATTTTTTGAAGTGAATGTTGATGAGTCCCCCTGGCAGGCCCGAAAATAGGCGGGTTTGACAAAGCAGGGCTTTCTGTGGATAGGTTTCGATGAGTTTTTCTGTTCCGAGGCTTGCCGAAGGCGGTTTTTCGGCCGGCGACGCCGTCCTGACGGTGTCGCAGCTCAATCGCCGGGTGGCGCGGCTGCTGGAGGAGGGCGTGCCGCGCCTGTGGGTGGCGGGCGAGATTTCCAACTTCACCCGGGCCGCGTCCGGACACTGGTATTTTTCCATCAAGGACGAGGCCGCCGCCGTGCGCGCGGTGATGTTCCGCGGGCGCGCCCAGGCGGTGGGGTTCGTGCCCGAGGCCGGCGGCCGCTACGAATTCCGCGTCCAGGTCTCGCTCTACGAGCCCCGGGGCGACTACCAGGTGCAGGTCGAGTCCCTGCGCCAGGCGGGCCGGGGCGACCTGCACGAGGCCTTCCTGCGCCTGCGCGACCGGCTCACGGAAGAAGGCCTGATCGATCCGGCCCGGCGGCGCCCGCTGCCCGTGCTGCCCCGGGCGGTGGGGGTCGTGACCTCACTGTCGGCGGCCGCCCTGCGCGACGTGCTGTCGGTCATGGCGCGGCGCGCACCCCACGTGCGGGTGATCGTCTACCCGGCCCAGGTCCAGGGACGCGACGCCGCGCCGCAGCTGTGCGCCGCGCTGGACCGGGCCGCCGAACGGGCCGAGGTCGATACGCTGCTGCTGGTGCGCGGCGGCGGCAGCCTGGAGGACCTGTGGTGCTTCAATGACGAGACCCTGGCGCGGCGCATCGCCGCCTGCCCCATGCCGGTCGTCAGCGGCGTGGGGCACGAGACGGATTTCACCATCGCCGATTTCGTCGCCGACCTGCGCGCGCCCACGCCGACGGCGGCGGCCGAACTGTGCTGCGAGGACCGCGGCCAGGCGCTGGGCCGCCTGCTGGCCGCGCGCGACCTGCTGGTGCGGGGCCAGCAGCGGCGCCTGGAGCACGCGGCTATCCGCCTGGACCGGGCCCGCGCCCAGCTCGTGTCCCCGGCCCAGCGCCTGCAGCTGCGGCGCCAGCGCCTGGAATTCGCCGCCCGGCGGCTGCAGGCCGGCCTGGACCGGCGGCTGCGGGAACGCCGCTTGCTCCCGCAGGCGGCGCTCGATCGGCTGTCCGCGGGCCTGGACGGCCTGCTGCAGCGCCGCCACCGGCGGCTGGACGCGGTCCTGGCCGCCCTCGGCGCGCTGGATCCGCACCGCGTGCTGGGACGGGGCTATGCCCTGGTCCGCCGCGGCGACGGGACGATCGTCAAAAATGCGTTAGACTTGAAGATTCATGAGCCCATCGAGATCGAGTTCGGCCAGGGCAGGGCCCAGGCCGAGGTCACCCGGACCGATGCGCTGCTCTAGGGACACCAGGGGCGTCCTGGTCCGCTCCGCCCGGCGGAATCGCTGCCGGACGGGCCGTTTCCAGGACGCGCCGAACGTGGTGCATGCAACATCTTTTTGAAGGAACTGTCATGGCTTTCACCCTGCCGCCGCTGCCCTACGCGATGGACGCACTGGCCCCCCACATTTCCCAGGAAACCCTGGAATACCACTACGGCAAGCATCATCAGGCCTACGTGACGAACCTGAACAAGGCGATCGAAGGCACCGAGCTGGCCTCCCTGAGCCTGGAAGAGGTGATCCGCAAGTCCAGCGGCGGCGTGTTCAACAACGCCGCCCAGGTCTGGAACCACACCTTCTACTGGAGCAGCCTGTCGCCCAAGGGCGGCGGCGAGCCCGCCGGCGCGCTGCGCCAGGCCATCGAGGCCAAGTGGGGCAGCGTCGATGCCTTCAAGACCGCCTTCACCCAGTCCGCCGCCGGCAACTTCGGTTCCGGCTGGACCTGGCTGGTGAAGAAGCCCGACGGCAGCCTGGACATCGTCAACACCAGCAACGCCGGCACCACCGTCAACACCGACGACAAGGCCCTGCTGACCTGTGACGTGTGGGAACACGCCTACTACATCGACTACCGCAACGCCCGTCCCAAGTACCTGGAAAACTTCTGGAACCTGGTGAACTGGGACTTCGCGGCGGCCAACCTGGCTTCCTGATCCTCCGCGACGCGGCGCGCGCGGCGCGCCGGTCCCGGCCCCCTGCGGGGCCGCTCCCGCGAAGACGGCGGCGCAGCGATGCGTCCGCCGTCTTTCCATGACGACGACGGAAAGAGCATGACGCACGACAGCCCGGCCGCATCCGCGCACGACTCCGCCGGCCTCCTGCCCGTGGAAGTCCAGAACGGAAACATCTGGCGGCTTGCCATCGCGCAGGCGCTGGCCGGCGCGAACGCGGTGGTGGTCTACGCCACCGGCGCCATCGTCGGCGACCAGCTCGCGCCCTCGCCGGTGCTGGCGACCCTGCCCATCTCCATCTTCGTGGTGGGGATGGCGGCCTGCATCCTGCCCGCGGGCGCGATCGCGCGGCGCCATGGCCGGCGCGCCGCCTTCCTGGCCGGCACGGGCGCCGGCGTGCTGGCGGGGCTGCTCGCCATGTGCGCCGTCCTGCTGGGATGGTTCTGGCTGTTCTGCCTGGGGACCTTCTTCGGCGGCGGCTATGCGGCCGTGGTGCTGTCCTTCCGCTTCGCGGCCGCCGACGGCGTCGCGCCCGGCCGGCGCGCCCGCGCGCTCTCGCTGGTCATGGCCGGAGGCGTCGCCGCGGGCGTCGTGGGACCGCAACTGGTCACCTACACCATGGACCTGTGGCCGCCGCATCGCTTCACGGCCACCTTCCTCATGCAGGCGGTCGTGGCGGCCCTGTCCGCCCTCATCCTGCTGGGGGTGAGGCTGCCCCTGCCCACGACGCAGGAGATCGCCGGCGGCCGGCCGCTGGGGCGGATCGCGCGCCAGCCGCGCTTCATCGCGGCGGCGACCTGCGGGGCGGTGTCCTACCTGCTGATGAATTTCCTGATGACGGCCGCGCCGCTGGCGATGCATCTGTGCGGCCATTCCCAGGAATCGGCCAACTGGGGCCTGCAGTGGCACGTGATCGCCATGTACGGGCCCAGCTTCTTCACCGGCGACCTGATCGCGCGCTGGGGCGCCGGGCGCGTGGTGACGGCGGGCCTGGTGCTCACCGGCCTGTCGGCCGCGATCGGGCTGGGGGGCGTGGACGTGGCGCATTTCTGGGCGACGCTGATCCTGCTCGGGCTGGGCTGGAATTTCGGCTTCCTGGGCGCGTCCACCCTGGTGCTCGAATGTCACCGGCCCGAAGAAAAGACGCGGGTGCAGTCGCTCAACGACTTCATCGTCTTCGGCCTGATGGCGGTCGGTTCTTTCTCTTCGGGCGGCCTGCTCGCGGCCTATGGCTGGGACGTGGTCCTGTGGGTGTCCTTCGTGCCGCTGGCGCTGGCCTTCGCAGCGCTGGCGGTGATGGCCCGGCGCGCGGACCGCAAGCCGGCGGAGCGGGAAAGCGCGGCCTCGTAAGCGGCGGCTCAGCGCGTCACCCGGTCGCCCGCGCGCACCCCGGCCCGGGCGAACCAGCCCTGGTTCATTTCCAGGGCCTGGGTCGCCGGCGCCGTCGGGCAGTGCGGCTCCAGGCTGCGCGGCTGCATGTCCTGGATGTCCACGATGCGCCCGTCCCGGCCGATGAAGGCGATGGACAGCGGGATGAGGGTGTTCTTCATCCAGAAGCAGTGGATGTCGGGCTCGCCCAGCTCGAACAGCATGCCGGCGTCGGCCGCCAGCGCGGTCCGGTGCATCAGCCCTTCGCGCAGGGCCTCGGGCGTGGCGGCGTATTCGGCCTGGACCGGATGGCCGCCCACGCGCAGCGCCACGATGGGCAGGGGCGGCTGCGCCGCCGCCCGAAGGCACGGCAGACCCGCCAGGACGAGGGCGGCAAGGATGACGGCAAAAGAGGGCCCCCACGCCGCGCAGCCTGCGGCCGCTCGCTGCCCCCGGCGAGGGCGCTTTTTGCCTTGGGACGGCCCGGCGGCAAAAAAACAGGGCCCGCCCCGGGCCCCGCATCGCGTTAAAATGGAAAAGAACACCCGCGCCTCGATCAGGCGGCGGTGATGTTCAGGGCTTGTTTGCCTTTCGGACCCTGCGCGATATCGAAAACGACCTTCTGCCCTTCTTTCAGGGTCTTGAAGCCGTTCATCTGGATGGACGAAAAATGTGCGAAAAGGTCTTCACCCCCATTGTCGGGGGTAATGAAGCCAAAGCCCTTGGCGTCATTGAACCATTTGACCGTTCCTGTCAGCTTTTGTGACTCTCCGGTGTTTTCGATGGATTCCGACATGCAAACTGCCTCTCGACTATAGTGTGGGGTTTGAACGGCCCCGGCCATCCGTGAGGGCGGCCTGCGGGACACGACGATCATGCTGAATTCCAAGTCATTCAGTCAACTATGGAAACCACTAGGTTCTGATTCGCATGCCGACCGACATCCAAAATCAGCAGCAACTGGTGCGTGAAACCGCGCCGGTGCGCCTCGCGCCGCCGCCGATGTATCAGGTCGTGCTGCTGAACGATGACTACACGCCGATGGATTTCGTGGTGCACGTGCTGCAGCGGGTCTTCCACAAGGGCGGCGAAGAGGCCGAGCGCATCATGCTGCAGGTCCACCACGAAGGCCGCGGCATCTGTGGCATCTACACGCGCGACGTGGCCGCCACCCGGGTCGACGCCGTGCTGCGCCTGGCCCATGCCGATCAGCATCCGCTGCAATGCCTGATGGAGCCTGTGCCGTTTTTTTGACGCCGGGCCGCCCCAAGGCAAAAAGCGCCCCCTTGGGGGCAGCAAGCGGCCGCAGGCTGCGCAGCGTGGGGGTATTTTCTGACGCATCGGCGCTTCTCCGCCCCTCGCGCCCGCGCTTAGGGACGATCCCGAGCCCCGGAGCCTCAAACGGCGGGCGGTTTTAGTCATAGAATAGGCATAACGGATTGCTTGATCCGCTCCGATATGCAATGGAGGAAGCGTGATTTCCGAAGAGCTCGAAGTCAGCCTGCACATGGCGTTCGTCGAGGCCCGCGCCGCCCGACACGAATTCATCACCGTGGAGCACTTGCTGCTGTCCTTGCTGGACAATGCCTCGGCCGTCGAAGTCCTGCGCGCCTGCGCCGCGGACATCGAGCTGCTGCGTCAGGATCTGCGCAAATTCATCGTCGAGAACACGCCGGTCTTCCCCGGCGAGGGCGACGTCGATACCCAGCCCACGCTCGGGTTCCAGCGGGTGATCCAGCGCGCCATCATGCACGTGTCCTCCAACGGCTCCAGCAAGAACGCCGTGACCGGCGCCAACGTGCTGGTCGCCATGTATGGCGAAAAGGACTCGCACGCGGTGTATTTCCTGGTGCAGCAGGGCGTGTCCCGGCTGGACGTGGTCAATTACCTGTCGCACGGCATCACCAAGGTGTCCGAGGACCCGCCGGCCGCGGACAATCCGCGCCTGGAGCCGCCCGTGGCCGATCCCAAGTCCGAGCAGCAGAAATCCCCCCTGGAAACCTACGCCACGGACCTCAACGCCGAGGCCCTCAAGGGCCGCATCGACCCGCTGATCGGCCGCGAGGACGAGGTCGAGCGCGTCATCCAGGTGCTGTGCCGCCGGCGCAAGAACAATCCCCTGCTGGTGGGCGAGGCCGGCGTCGGCAAGACGGCCATCGCCGAAGGCCTGGCCTGGCGCATCACCCAGGGCGACGTGCCCGAGGTCCTGCACCAGACCCAGGTCTACGCGCTGGACATGGGCGCGCTGCTGGCGGGCACCAAGTACCGCGGCGATTTCGAGCAGCGCCTGAAGCTGGTGCTCAAGACCCTGAAGGACAACCGCCACGCGGTGCTGTTCATCGACGAGATCCACACGCTGATCGGCGCGGGCTCCGCCTCGGGCGGCACGCTGGACGCGTCCAACCTGCTCAAGCCGGCGCTGTCCTCCGGGCACCTGAAGTGCATCGGGGCCACCACCTACACCGAATATCGCGGCGTCTTCGAGAAGGACCACGCGCTGGCGCGGCGCTTCCAGAAGATCGACATCCCCGAGCCCACGGTGGAGCAGACCATCCAGATCCTGCGCGGCCTGAAGGCGCGCTTCGAGGCCCACCACCAGGTGCGCTACTCGGGGGCGGCGATCACGGCGGCGGCGGAACTGGCCGCGCGCCACATCAGCGACCGCTTCCTGCCCGACAAGGCGATCGACGTGATCGACGAGGCCGGCGCCGCCCAGCGCCTGCTGCCCAAGTCGCGCCAGAAAAAGCTCATCGGCCGCGCCGAGATCCAGACCACCGTCGCGCGCATCGCCCGCATCCCGCCGCAGAACGTCTCCACGGACGACCGCAACAAGCTCGCCACGCTGGAGCGCGACCTGAAAGCCGTGGTGTTCGGCCAGGACCAGGCCATCTCCGCCCTGGCCGCCTCGATCAAGATGGCGCGCTCGGGCCTGGGGCGCCCCGACAAGCCCATCGGCTGCTTCCTGTTTTCCGGCCCCACGGGCGTGGGCAAGACCGAGGTCGCGCGCCAGCTGGCCTTCGTCCTGGGGATCGAACTGCTGCGCTTCGACATGTCCGAATACATGGAACGCCACACCGTGTCGCGCCTGATCGGCGCGCCGCCGGGCTACGTCGGCTTCGACCAGGGCGGCCTGCTGACCGAGGCCGTGACCAAGCAGCCGCATTGCGTGCTGCTGCTCGACGAAATCGAAAAGGCGCATCCGGACGTCTACAACATCCTGCTGCAGGTCATGGACCACGGCACGCTCACCGACAACAACGGGCGCAAGGCGGATTTCCGCAACGTGATCCTGGTGATGACCACCAACGCGGGCGCCGACACGCTGAACCGCAATGCCATCGGCTTTGCCGCGCCGCAGCGCACGGGCGACGAGATGGCGGAAATCAAGCGCCAGTTCACGCCCGAATTCCGCAACCGGCTGGACGCCATCATCGGCTTCTCGCCCCTGCCGCGCGAGGTCATCCTGCAGGTGGTGGACAAGTTCCTCATGCAGCTCGAAGACCAGCTCCACGACAAGCACGTCGAGGTGGTGTTCACCCAGGCGCTGCGCGATCATCTGGCGCGCGCCGGCTTCGACCCGGCCATGGGCGCCCGGCCCATGCAGCGCCTGATCCAGGACACCATCCGCCGCGCCCTGGCCGACGAGCTGCTGTTCGGCCGCCTGGTGCACGGCGGGCGGGTCGAGGTCGACCTGGATGCCCAGGAGCGGGTGGTGCTCAACTTCCCCGAGGGCGACGAGGGCCCGGGCGTGGTGCCGGAGCCTTCCCGGCCCGAGCCCGAGCTCGTGGACTAGGGCTCTCCGCATGAACAGGCCCTGATGGCGCGCGGGCCCCTGATCGCCTGCCCTCATTGCGACACGCTGCACGTCCGGCTCGACCCGGGCGCGCGCGGCAGGGCCGAATGCCGCTGCTGCGGCACGGTGCTGTACCGGCGCGGCTGGCTGTCGCTGGAACAATGGGTCGCGCTCGCCTGGGCCTGCCTGGCGGTGTTCGCCATCGCCCAGTGGTTCCCCATCGTCCGCGTGTCGCTCCAGGGCCTGGACCTCGACCTGACCTACTGGCAGGCGCTGCGCCTGTGCTGGGATCGCGGCTATTACGGCGTCTCGGTCATGACCGGGCTGGCCGGATTCTGGTTCCCGCTGCTGCAGATCGCGCTGACGCTGTGGGTGATGCAGGCGATCGCCGCGCGGCGCCTGCCGCCCGACCTGGGGCCCACGCTGCGGGTGCTGGGGTGGCTGGCGCCCTGGTCCATGGCGACGGTGCTGATCCTGGCCATCCTGGTGTCCGTCGTCAAGGTCGCGGGCCTGGCGCACCTGCAGGTGGCGCCCGGCCTGCTGGGCTTTCTCGCGCTCTGCTTCCTGCTGACCGGCCTGGGGCGCTGGGATGCGCACGCCCTGTGGCGCCAGGCCGAGGACGCCGGCCTGGTGCCGGTGTCCGGCGCGCAGGGGCGGGGCCGGGTGTGCGACGCCTGCGGCTGCGTCCAGCCCCCGCAGCCTTCCGGCCGCTGCCTGCGCTGCGGGGCGGCGCTGGGCCCCGCCCGCCACGGCGGCGCGGCGCAGGTCTGGGCCTTGCTGCTGGCGGCGGCCATCTTCTACGTTCCGGCCAATCTCCTGCCGATCATGGAGGTCCGCACCGCGCTGGGCCGCAGCAACCACACCATCCTGGGCGGCGTGATCGAGCTCTGGCGCTACGGCTCCTGGGACCTGGCGGTGATCGTCTTCGTCGCCAGCGTGCTGGTGCCGGTGACCAAGCTGCTGGCGCTGGCCTTCCTGCTGCTGCGCGACCGCCCCCTGGGCGCGCGGGTCCAGCGGCAGCGCACGCGGCTGTACGCCGGGGTCGAATTCGTCGGCCAGTGGTCCATGCTGGACGTCTTCGTCGTCGTCCTGATGGCCGCCATGGCCAATTTCCCGGGCCTGTCGCAGATCAGCGTCGGGCCGGCCGCGCTGAATTTCGGCGCCGTGGTCGTGCTCACGATGGCGGCGGCCATGCGCTATGATCCGCGTCGAGGCTGGGATGTCCTGCGGGGCGCCCGGCCGGCAAAGGAGACCCATGGACACTGAGGACCCACCGCCCCGCCCCGAGCACGATCCAGCCGGCGCCGAAGGCGCCTATCCCGCCGGGGCCACGCGCCCCTCCGGGGACGCTGCGGCGCCCGTCATCCGGCCGGGCCGCTCCCTGCGCTGGTCCTGGGTCTGGCTGGTGCCCCTGCTGGCGCTGGCGGTGGGGCTGTCGCTGCTGGCCTCGGTCTGGGTGCGCAACGGGCCGGTGATCACCATCAGCTTCCTGTCGGCGGCCGGCGTCGAGGCCGGCCAGACCAAGCTGCGCTACCGCGACGTGGTGGTGGGCGAGGTGTCCGACGTGCGCGTGGCGGAAGACCGCCAGCACGTGCTGGTGGACGTGCAGCTCAGGCGCGAGGGCTCGGAATACATCACGCAGAAGGACTCCAAGTTCTGGATCGTCCGTCCGCAGGTGAGTCTCGCGGGCGTCTCGGGGCTGGACACGCTGCTGTCGGGGGTCTACATCGACGTGGATGCGCCCGTCGCGCGGTCCGAGGACGGATCGGTGCGCGAATTCGAGGGCCTGGCCAACCCGCCGGAGGTGCTCAGCGGCCAGGTCGGCACCCGCTACGTGCTGCGGGCGGATTCGCTGGGCTCGCTGCGCGTGGGGTCCCGCATCCATTACCGCCGCATCGAGGTCGGCCGCGTCGTCAGCTACGACATGGCGCCCGACGGCCGCTCGGTCGGCCTGCACGTCTTCGTCGAGGCGCCCTACGACCGCTACGTGACGCCGGACACGCGCTTCTGGAACGACAGCGGCGTGGACCTGACGGTATCGACCGACGGCGTCCAGATGCGCACCAGCGGCCTGGCGGCGATCCTGGACGGCGGCATCGCCTTCGCCCAGGCCGACGAGTCCAGCTCCTACGACGGCCCCGCCGACAGCACGCCGGCCGCCGCGGGCACCGAGTACCGCCTGTTCGGTTCGCGCGACCAGGCCCTGGCCGATCCGGACGGCGATCCGGTGTCGGTCGAATTGCGCTTCGACCAGTCGGTGCGGGGCCTGCGCGTGGGCGCCGACATCGATTTCCGCGGCATGTCGATCGGCAAGGTGGTGGACATCGACCTGGAATTCGACCGCGCGCGCCGGCGCTTCTTCTCCCGCGTGCGGGGCCTGCTCTATCCGGTGCGCTTCGGCAGCGCCTACCGCCAGCTGCACAACGGCGTGGCGGGCGGCCTGCAGGGCGAGGCGCTGCTCGAGCCGCTGATCGAACGCGGCCTGCGGGCCCAGCTGCGCACCGCCAGCCTGCTGACCGGCCAGCAGTACGTGGCGCTGGACTTCTTCCCCGGCGAGGCCCATGCGGAGCCGAAGATCCCCGGCGACCTCTCCAGCCGCAGCGGCTTCCTGGTGCCCACGGTGCAGGGGGATTTCGACCGGCTGCAAGGGCAGCTCGGCAATATCGTCACCAAGCTGGACAAGGTGCCGATCGATGCGATCGGGCGCGACCTGAGCGCCAGCCTGGAGGCCTTGAACCGCCTGCTGCGCCGCCTGGACACCCAGGTGGCGCCCCAGGCGACGCGGGCCCTGAACTCGGCCAGCAATTCGCTGGACCGCATCGGCGCGGTGCTGGCGCCCGATGCGCCCCTGCTGGGCGGGCTGCGCGACACCCTGAGCGAACTGGACCGCGCGGCGCGCGCCCTGCGCCTGCTGTCCGATGCGCTGCAGGCCCGCCCCGACGCCCTGATCCGGGGGCGTGCGCCCGACGAGCTGCGTTGACGAGGATGAGGAGCGCATCATGAGCGTGAGAGGGACGATTTCGACCTGGGGACGTCTGCTGGGTCTGGCGGCCCTGCTGGCGGGCTGCGCGGTGGCGCCGCCGCGCTACTACAGCCTGGCGGCGCCCGCGGCCGGCCTGCCGGCGTCCACGGCTTCCCGGGCGGCCCAGGGGGCTCGGGGTGTTCAGCCGTCCTCGGCGTCCCCGGCTCCGCGGGCGGCCGGAACCGGCCTGCGCCTCTCCGTCGCGCGGATTCCGGCCGAGGCCGAGCGCCCCCAGCTGGTGGTGCGCGACCCGGCCCGGGGCCCGGCGGTGCAGGTGCTGAACGATTCGCTCTGGGCGGCGCCGCTGGGCGACCAGATCCGCGATGCGCTGGCCGCCGAGGTCGGCCGCCGGCTGGGCGCGGCCGACCTGCAGCGCCTGCCGGACGCCGGATCCCGGCCCGCCCGGCGCATCGAAGTGCGGATCGACCGCTTCGACATGGTCTGGGACCGCTTCGTGGCGCTGGAGGCGGACTGGACGGACCGCGCGCCGGGCGCCGACCGCATCCGCCTGTGCCGGGCCGCCGTGCGCCTGCCCGCCGGCGCGGGCGTGGCCTCGCTGGTGGAAGCCCAGCGCGGGGCGCTGGACCGCCTGGCGGCCCTGATCGCCGCCGCGGCCTCGGATTCCACGGCCGATTTACAGGGAAAACCAACCGTGTCAGAATTCGGTTGCACCTGACTGATTTCGGGTTAACCATAATGGCGGGTTCAGGTGCAACCTTTTAGCATGGCGCCTGATGCGAGCCGGGTCCCCGGCCGGCGACACCAACGTGGAATACCTGGAACATGGCTACTGTAACCTTGGGTGTAAAGGTCGATGAGGCGCTGCGCGAGCGCCTGCGGGTCCTGGCGGAATCACTGGGCTGCACGCCGCACTGGCTGCACAAGCAGGCCCTGCTGAGCTACATCGAGGCCATCGAGCGCGGCCAGGTGCCCGCCGAGATCGACCGGCGCGCGGACGCCGATTCCACGGAAGCGTCCGCGGTGGAACCCGAGCCCCTGGCGCCGTTCCACGAGTTCGCCCAGGAAGTCCTGCCGCAGTCCGTGCTGCGCGCCGCCATCACCGCCGCCTACCGCCGTCCGGAACCGGAATGCGTCGCCATGCTGGTGGACCAGGCCGAGTCGTCGCAGCCCGAGCGGGTCGAGACCCTGGCCCGGCGCCTGGTCCAGACCCTGCGCGACAAGCGCAAGGGCGGCGGGGTGGAAGGCCTGATCCAGGAATTCTCGCTCTCCAGCCAGGAAGGCGTCGCCCTGATGTGCCTGGCCGAGGCGCTGCTGCGCATTCCCGACCAGGCCACGCGCGACGCCCTGATCCGCGACAAGATCAGCCATGGCGACTGGCGCGCGCACGTGGGCGAATCCCGTTCGCTGTTCGTCAACGCGGCCACCTGGGGCCTGCTGGTCACCGGCAAGCTGGTCAGCGTCAACAGCGAGCAGAACCTGTCCCAGGCCCTGACACGCCTGATCGCCAAGGGCGGCGAGCCGCTGATCCGGCGCGGGGTGAACATGGCCATGCGCCTGATGGGCGAGCAGTTCGTCACCGGCCAGACGATTTCCTCGGCCCTGGCCAACAGCCGCAAGTTCGAGGACATCGGCTTCCGCTATTCCTACGACATGCTGGGCGAGGCCGCCACCACGGCGGAGGACGCCGCGCGCTACTACCAGTCCTACGAGCAGGCCATCCACGCCATCGGCAAGGCCTCCCAGGGACGCGGGATCTACGAAGGCCCGGGCATCTCCATCAAGCTCTCGGCGCTGCATCCGCGCTATTCGCGCGCCCAGCGCGACCGGGTCATGGAAGAGCTGCTGCCGCGCATGGTCGGGCTGGCCGCGCTGGCGCGCCGCTACGACATCGGCCTGAACATCGACGCGGAGGAGGCCGACCGCCTGGAGCTGTCCCTGGACCTGCTGGAAGCCCTGTGCTTCGACGAGCGCCTGCGCGGCTGGAACGGCATCGGCTTCGTCATCCAGGCCTACCAGAAGCGCGCGCCCTTCGTGATCGATTTCGTGATCGACCTGGCGCGCCGCAGCAAGCACCGCCTGATGGTCCGCCTGGTCAAGGGCGCCTACTGGGATTCCGAGGTCAAGCGCGCCCAGGTCGACGGCCTGGAAGGCTATCCGGTCTACACGCGCAAGATCCATACCGACGTGTCCTACCTGGCCTGCGCGCGCAAGCTGCTGTCCGCCCCGGAAGCCGTCTTTCCCCAGTTCGCCACGCACAACGCCCAGACGCTGGCCTCCATCTACTACATGGCGGGCGAAAACTACTACCCCGGGCAGTATGAATTCCAGTGCCTGCACGGCATGGGCGAGCCGCTGTACGAGGAGGTCGTCGGCCCGGTCTCCAAGGGCCGCCTGAACCGGCCCTGCCGCGTCTACGCTCCCGTGGGCACGCACGAGACCCTGCTGGCCTACCTGGTGCGCCGCCTGCTGGAAAACGGCGCCAACACCTCCTTCGTCAACCAGATCGGCGACCGCGACCTGCCCATCGACGCCCTGGTGGCCGACCCGGTCCGCAAGGCCCGCGCCATCCAGCCCCTGGGGGCGCCGCATGAGCGCATTCCCCTGCCGCGCGACCTGTACCGGGCGCACGAGGACCGCGCCAATTCGGCCGGCCTGGACCTCAGCAACGAGCATCGCCTGGGCTCCCTGGCGGCCGCGCTGCTGGGCGCCGCCGCGCAGGACTGGCGCGCTGCGCCGCCCGGCGAATGGCGCGGCGAGCGCGCCCGGCCCGTGCCCAACCCGGCGGACCGCCGCGACGTGGTCGGCCAGGTGATCGAGGCCGACGAGGCCGACGTCCGGGCCGCCCTGGGGCGGGCCGAGTACGCGGCGCCGATCTGGCAGGCCACGCCGCCCGCCGAGCGGGCCCAGTGCCTGCGGCATGCCGCCCAGCTGATGGAAGACGAGATGCAGTCGGCCATCGGCCTGATCGTGCGCGAGGCGGGCAAGTCCTTCCCCAACGCCATCGCCGAAGTCCGCGAGGCGGTCGATTTCCTGCGCTACTACGCCGTCCGGATCGAGGAATCCTTCTCCAACGACAGCCACCGGCCGCTGGGCCCGGTGCTGTGCATCAGCCCCTGGAACTTCCCCCTGGCGATCTTCACCGGCCAGGTCGCGGCCGCCCTGGCCGCGGGCAACGTCGTGCTGGCCAAGCCGGCCGAGCAGACCGCGCTGATCGCCGCCTACGGCGTGTCGGTGCTGCATCGCGCCGGCATCCCGGCCGATGCGGTGCAGCTGCTGCCGGGCCGCGGCGAGACCGTGGGCGCGGCCCTGGTCGCCAGCCCGGCGGTGCGCGGCGTGCTGTTCACCGGCTCCACCGAGGTCGCGCGGCTGATCGCCGCCACCCTGGCCGAACGCCTGGACGGCGCCGGCCACCCGGTCCCGCTGATCGCCGAGACCGGCGGGCAGAACGCGCTGATCGTGGATTCCTCGGCGCTCACCGAGCAGGTCGTCTACGACGTGCTCAGCTCGGCCTTCGACTCGGCCGGCCAGCGCTGTTCCGCGCTGCGCGTGCTGTGCGTGCAGGAGGACTGCGCCGACCGCACGCTGGCGATGCTGCGCGGCGCCATGAACGAACTGCGCGTGGGCCGTCCCGAGCTGCTGTCCACCGACATCGGCCCGGTGATCGACGCCGAGGCCCGCGCCGTGATCGAGCGCCACGTCCAGGCCATGCAGGCGGCCGGCCATGCCGTCGACCGCTATCCGCTCGACGAGGCGCAGACGCGCCACGGCACCTTCGTGGCGCCCACCCTGATCGAGATCGCCGACATCGCCGAGCTGGAGCGCGAGGTCTTCGGTCCCGTGCTGCACGTGCTGCGCTACCGCCGTCAGGATCTGGATGCGGTGATCGACGCCATCAACGGCCGCGGCTACGGCCTGACCTTCGGCGTGCATACCCGCCTGGACGAGACCGTGCGCCACGTCATCGAGCGCATCCATGCGGGCAACGTCTACGTCAACCGCAACATCGTCGGCGCCACCGTGGGCGTGCAGCCCTTCGGCGGCGAGGGCCTGTCGGGCACCGGCCCGAAGGCGGGCGGCCCGCTGTACCTGCACCGCCTGCTGGCCGACGCGCCCGGCACCCTGCCGGTCGAGGGCGTGGTGGGCAAGGGCGCGCGGCCGCTGACGCTGCCCGGCCCCACCGGCGAGACCAACCAGTACCACCTGAAGCCGCGCGGCACGGTGCTGTGCCACGCGGCCAGCGCGGCCGGCGCGCAGGCCCAGATGGAAGCCTGCCACCGCACGGGCAACGAGATGCTGTGGGTGGATCATCCGGAAGTGCGCGCCTTCCACGCGGCGCGCCCGGCGGGCGCCGCCGTGCGCTGGGTGGCGCCCGAGGCCGCCGCCACGGCCGACTTCCAGGCGGTGCTCTACGAGGGCGACAGCGACGGCCTGCAGGCGCTGTCGCGCGCGATCGTCGGCCGCCCCGGCCCGATCGTCCCCGTCCTGGCCCGCCGCGCCGACGAGCTGTCGGCCGGCAAGACCTATCCGCTGGAAATGCTGGTCCGCGAAGTCTCGGTCTGCGTCAACACCGCCGCCGCCGGCGGCAATGCCAGCTTGATGATGGTGGGATGATTCCGGACGGTCCGACAGTCCTCTGCGGACTGTCGGCCGCCGGAATCATCCAAGCGGCCTGCAGGCCGCGCGGTGGGATGAGACTGGACTGGGAATGGTCCCTGCGGACCATTCCCAGCCTGTCGAATCCGAGCCGCTTGCAAGCGGCGAGGTGGGGGGCTGCGACAGTCCTCTGATCAGTCCTGCCGGTCGGTCACTTCCACCAGGTGGTAGCCGAACTGGGTGCGGACCGGCCCCTGGACCACGCCCACCGGCGCGCTGAAGACGACCTCGTCGAATTCGCGCACCATCTGGCCGCGGCCGAAGGTGCCCAGATTGCCGCCGTCGCGGCTGGACGGGCAGCTGGAATGCTCGCGGGCGACGGCCGCGAAATCGGCGCCGCCTTCGATGTCGGCCTTCAGCTTCAGGCACTGTTCTTCGCTGTCGACCAGGATGTGGCGGGCGGAGGCTTGGGTCATGGGATGTTCCTGTGAGTGTGCGAGGTAGGACCCACAGCATAACCCAATGCGCCGCCCGGCCGATGCGCGGGCCGCGGAGTCCGCGCCGCGGCTTGCACCATGCGCAGGCCGTCGGCCGCGGGCGCCGTCCGGCCTACAGCGCGTACGTCTGGTTCTGCAGCGGCACGGTGACCTGCCAGTCGAGTTCGCGCAGGACGCGCTCGCGCAGGGCCTCGGAGGCTTCCGGCTCGCCGTGGACGATGAAGAGCCGCCGGGGCGGCTCGCGGAAGCCGGACAGCCAGCGCAGGAGCTCGTCGCTGTCGGCGTGCGCCGACAGCATGGGCAGCTCGGCGACTTCCGCCTCGATGGGGATCCACTGCCCGTGGATCCGGGTCTCTGTGGCGCCGTTGAGCAGCTTGCGCCCGCGCGTGCCGGCGGCCTGGAAGCCGGAGAAGAGCAGGGTGTTGCGGTGGTCCGTGCCGAAGGCGGCGATGTGGTGCAGCACCCGGCCGCCGGTCGCCATGCCGCTGGCCGAGAGGATGATCTTGGGGTAGCGATTGGCCGACAGCGCCTTGGAGCCCTCGACGTCGCGCACGTAGGTCACGGCCGCGCAGGCGGCCTCGTAGTCGCGCGGGGCGAGCTTGTGCTCCCCGGCATGCCGGTCCAGCAGCGCGGTGGCGCTGGCCGCCATGGGGCTGTCGAGGTAGACGGGGACATTCTGCAGCCGGCCGGCCTGGCGCAGCTTCCAGAGCGCGTGGATCAGGGTCTGCGCCCGGCCCACGGCGAAGGCGGGGATGACCACGGTGCCGCCGCGCCGCACGGTGCGCTCGATGACGGCGGCCAGGGCCTCGACGGGATCGGTGGGATCGTGGCGCCGGTTGCCGTAGGTGGATTCGATGACGACGTAGTCGGCGTGCGGCACGGGCTCGGGGTCGTGCATCACCGGATCGCCGTAGCGGCCGAGATCGCCGGAAAAGACCACGCGCCGGCCGCCGATGTCGATCTGCGCGGTCGCCGCCCCCAGGATGTGGCCGGCGCGGCGCAGGGTCAGCCGGGCGCCGCCGGGCAGCGCGATCGTCCGGTGCAGCGGGACGTCGGAAAAGCGCGCCATGGCGCGTTCGGCGTCGATCACGCGGTAGAGCGGCAGGGCCGGCGCATGCTTGGAAAAGCCCTTGCGATTGGAGAATTCGGCGTCCTTTTCCTGCAGGCTGGCGCTGTCCAGCAGGATCAGCTCGGCCACGTCGCGTGTGGCGGGCGTGGCGTGGATGCGGCCCTTGAACCCGTCGATCACCAGGCGCGGCAGGTAGCCGCAGTGGTCGAGGTGGGCGTGCGTCAGCACCACCGCGTCGATGTCGGCGGGCGGCAGCGGCAGGGGCTGCCAGTTGAGTTCGCGCAGGTTTTTCAGGCCCTGGAACAGGCCGCAGTCCACCAGCAGGCGGGTGTCGCCGTGGCTCAGCAGATGCTTGGAGCCGGTGACGGTACCGGCGCCCCCCAGACAGGTCAGCGAGAGCATGGTTTCCTTGTGCCGCGGCGGGCGTCGGTGTCGCGTCAGTGCCCCAGATAGGCCGCCTGGATCTCCGGCGAGGACAGCAGCTCGCGCGAGGAGCCTTCGTGCGAGAGCTTGCCGACCTCCAGCACGTAGCCGCGGTCGGCCAGCTTGAGCGCCATGCGGGCGTTCTGTTCCACGATCAGGATGGTGACGCCGGTGTCGCGCACCTCGCGCAGCACCTGGAAGATGTTGCGCACGATGATCGGCGCCAGGCCCAGGCTGGGCTCGTCGAGCAGCAGCAGGCGCGGCTTGGTCACCAGGGCGCGGCCGATGGCGAGCATCTGCTGCTCGCCGCCCGACAGCGTACCGGCGAGCTGGGCGCGGCGTTCGTACAGGCGCGGGAAGATCTTGTAGACGTGCTCGCAGCTTGCCTCGGTTTCGCCCGCCGGCCGCGTGAAGCCGCCCATGCGCAGGTTTTCCTCCACCGAGAGGGTGCCGAACACGCGCCGGCCTTCGGGAGACTGGCCGATGCCCAGGCGCACGATGCGGTCGGCGCCCATGCGGGTGGTGTCGTGCCCGGCGAAGGTGATCTTGCCCGACTGCGGCGTGATCAGGCCGCTCAGGGTGCGCATCAGCGTGGTCTTGCCGGCGCCGTTGGCGCCCAGGATGGCCACCACCTCCTTTTCCTGGACGTGCAGGGAAATGCCCTTGAGGGCCTGGATGTGACCGTAGCTGACGCGCAGGTCTTCGATCTGGAGCAGAGGAGCGGTCATGCGTTCACCTGGTCTTGTACGGCGTTCATCAGCGGGTCGTCCTCGTCGTCGTCCTGGCCCAGGTAGGCCTCGATGACGAGCGGGTTGCTGCGGATCTCGGCGGGCTTGCCCTCGGCGATCTTCTTGCCGAAGTTGATCACGACGATGTTGTCGGTGACGTTCATCACCACGCTCATGTCGTGCTCCACCAGGATCACGGTGATGCCGGAGTCGCGGATGGCGCGGATGGTGTCGTTCAGCGCGGCCGATTCCTGTTCGTTCAGGCCGGCCGCCGGCTCGTCCAGGATGACGAGCTCGGGCTCGGCCACCAGCGTGCGCGCCATCTCGACGCGGCGCTGGGCGCCGTAGGGCAGGGAGGTGGCGATCTCCTGGGCCACGTCGGCCAGGCCGAGCTGGCGCAGCACCGCCATGGCCCGCTCGACCAGCTCGCGTTCCTCGCGGCGCTGGGCGGGCGTGTTCAGCAGGCCTTGCCACCAGGACTGGCGCATGCGCAGGTGCTGGCCGGCGATCACGTTTTCCAGCACCGTCATGTCCTGGAACAGGCGGATGGTCTGGAAGGTGCGGCGGATGCCGGCCTCGGCGATGCGGTGCGGCGCGAGCCCCGTGATGTCGCGGCCATGCCAGCGGATGTGGCCGTCGGTGGGCCGGTAGACGCCGGTGATCATGTTGAACACCGTGGTCTTGCCCGCGCCGTTGGGGCCGATCAGGCCGACGATCTCGCCGCGCCGGATCTTGAAGCTGAGGTCGTCGACCGCGCGCAGGCCGCCGAAGCTGATGCCGATGCCGTCGAGTTCGAGCAGGACGTCGGACCCGTCGCCGGACGGGCGGGAAACGGCGGTATTCATCATGCGATCCCCTTGCGAGCCGGCCAGATGCCCTGCGGACGCAGGATCATGACGAGGATCATCGCCACGCCGAAGGCCAGATAGCGGTATTGGGCGAATTCGGTGAAGATCTGCGGCACCACGAACATCATGGCGGTGCCGAGCAGCACGCCGGGCACGGAGGCCTGGCCGCCGACCAGCACGATGGCGAACAGCACCACCGAATCGGTGAAGCGGAACGACCCGGGGCTGACGGCCGAGAGCTGCATGGCGAACAGCGTGCCGGCCAGCCCGGCCAGCCCGGCCGACAGCGCGAAGGCGGCGACCTTGTAGTTGCGGGCGTTGACCCCCAGGGTGCCGGCCGCCAGCTCGTCGTGCTTGATGTAGCGGAAGGTGCGCCCGAGCGCCGAGCGGTCCAGGTTGCCCATCAGCCACAGGACCACGGCCAGCACGACCCAGTTCAGGTAGAACAGGTCGCTTTGCGTGCCGAACATGTGGCCGAAGAGCGTCGGGCCGCTCACGCCGAACAGGCCGTCGGCGCCGCCGGTCAGGCCGAACAGGTTGTTCTGCATGGCCAGCACGAAGATGGCGTTGAAGCCGATCGTGACCACCAGCAGGTAGTCGCCGCGCAGCTTGACGATGGGCGCCGACAGGATCGCGCCCAGGGCCGCCGCCAGCACGATGGCCACCGGGATGGTCCAGAGCACGGGCCAGTTGAACGACAGCGACAGGATCGCGCAGGTGTAGGCGCCGATGCCGAAGAAGACCGCGTGCCCCATGTCGTACATCCCGGCGCGGCCCAGCACGATGTCCTGGGACAGGGCGACGATGGAATAGATGGCGAAGATGCCGCCGATGGTGATCCAGGCGGGCGAGAGCAGCTGCGGGATCAGCAGGCCCAGCGCCCACAGGGCGGGGCCGGCCAGGCGCAGCGCGCGGGCCCGGTCCGCGCGGGCGGCCGGAGTGGCTTGTTTCATGTGTTTGTCCATGGATTACACCTTTTCCGCGACGCGTTCGCCCAGCAGGCCCGTGGGGCGCACCAGAAGGATGCCGATCAGCAGGGCGAAGGTGATGGCGTCCTGCCAGGAACTGGAGACGTAGCCGGCGGCGAAGGCATTGAACAGGCCCAGCACCAGCCCGCCCAGCATGGCGCCGGGAATGTTGCCGATGCCGCCGATGATGGCCGCGATGAAGGCGCTCAGGCCGTAGGACCAGCCCATGGTGAAGTAGGTCTGGCGGTAGTACAGGCCGATGAACAGGCCGCCCACCGCGCCCAGGACCGGACCGATGATGAAGACCATGGCGATCACGCGGTTGACGTTGACCCCCATCAGGCGCGCGGCGTCCTGGTCGATGGCGGTGGCGCGGATGGCGGTGCCCACGCGGGTGTGGTGCACGAAGAAGTACAGCGCGGCCATCAGCACGAAGGCGCCGACGATGATCAGCAGCTGCACGAAGCTGATGTGGGCGCCGCCGATCTCCCAGTTGATGTTGGGCAGGAGGTTGCTGGGGAAGACCTGGACGTTCGGGCTCCAGATCAGCATGATGCCGTTCTGGATCAGCATCGAGGCGCCCAGGGCCGAGACCACGGCCGACAGGCGCGGCGCCTTGCGCAGGGGCTTGTAGGCGAACTGGTCGAGCAGCGTGCCGGCCACGGCCACCACGATCATGGCGATCAGGAACGCCAGGATCAGGAGGACCGGCGTGGACAGGCCGGCGAAGACGCCGGAGGTGAGGGTGGTCAGGCCGATGAAGGCGCCCAGGATGCACAGGTCGCCGTGGGCGAAGTTGATCAGCTTGAGCACCCCGTAGACCATGGTGTAGCCCAGCGCGATCAGCGCGTAGATGCCGCCGACCGTCACCCCATTGATGAATTGCTGGAGGATAAAGTCCATCGATCGGTTTCCAGAGAGAGCCGCGTCGCGGCAGGCGCGCCGCCCGGGACCGGGCGTGGCGAAAAGGGCGGCGCCCGGCCCGCGGGGGGCGCGGGCGCCGTGGTGCGGCAGGCTCAGTTCGTCGGGTAGACGGTCTTGTAGCTGCCGTCGGCCTGGACTTCAAAGGCCGACATCGGGCTGCCGATGCGTTCGCCCTTGTCATCCCAGGTGAAGGGGCCGGTCAGGCCGGGGAAGGGCTGCTTCATGTCGTGCAGCCAGGGGATGAGCTTGGCGGTGTCCGTGCTCTTGGTGGCCTCGATGGCGGCGAAGACCGCGCGCAGGCCGTCGGCGTTGGTGAAGGTGTAGATGCTGGGGGGCGGCGCGCCGAAGGCCTGGGTGTAGTCGGCCAGGAACTGCTTGGCTTCCGGATAGGGCAGGTTTTCCGGGGCGGGGACGTTGACGATGATGGCGCCCTGGGCCGCGTTGCCGGCGATCTTGGCGAAGGCCGCGTTCTGGTTGGCGTCGCCGCCGATGAAGACCGCGTTCATGCCGAGCTGCTTCATCTGGGCGCGGATCAGGCCGCCGTCGGTGTAGTAGCCCGAGAAGAACAGCGCGTCCGGGTTCTTGGACTTCAGCTTGGTCAGCACGGCGCTGTAGTCCTGCGTGCCGGCGTTGATGAAGTCCTCGGCCACGAGGTTGCCCTTCTGGTCCTGGACCGCCTTCTTGACGCTCTGGGCCAGGCCGGTGGCGTAGCTGGAGTGGTCGCTCAGCACCGCGATGCGCTGGTACTTCTTGACGTTGACCATGTAGTTGGCGGCGAAGACGGCTTCGTCGCTGTTGGGCGGCGCGTTGCGGAAGAAGGTCTTCCAGCCGCGCTGGGTCAGTTCGTCGCTGGTGCCGTCGGAGGTCTGGATGACGTTGGCGGCCGAATAGATCGGCGCGGCGGCCAGGGCGGCGCCGCTGGTGTAGGTGCCGATCACCGCGATCACGCCGTCGTTCACCAGCTTGCGGCCGCAGATGGCGGCCTGCGAGGCCTTGCCTTCGTCGTCGCACACGATCACCTGGATCTGGCGGCCCAGCAGGCCGCCCGCCGCGTTCTGCTGCTTGACCAGCAGCTGGACGCCGTTCTCGATGCCCTGGCCCTCGGCGGCGTATTCGCCGGTGATGGGGGCCTGCACGCCGATCTTGATGGGGCCGTCGGCGGCGAACGCCGTTCCGGCGCCGGTCGCCAGCAGGATCGCTGCGGTGAGGGTGGAAAGTTTGGTCAGCCTGCTCATGTCTGGATTCTCCTTTGTGACGGATCCAATCGCTGGGGTGGGTCGGGTAGAGCGTGTGCGATGCAAGCGGCCCCATTCCCGGGGGATTCCCTTGTCTCGGTGGGAAGGAGGCCGGCCTTCTCGGGCCGCACCGCCGGATGGGAACGGCGCGGTCGTGCGAAGGTGTTGGTTAACCCTGTCAATCAGGTAAAACCTTTACGGAAGGGAAAAAGGGCAACCCGAAAGACGGGCGAAGTATAACCATCTGAAATCCGCTAGTGCAACCAGGGATATCGCCTAGATGAGGGACTGCGAGGCCTTCGGCCGATCCCCTCATTTTGGACCGGCTTAATAATATATTGATAATATTTTTTATACGAACTGGGATAAACCCTGATGCGTCCAGGGCTGGAAAATGCCGGTATGAATGTTCCAAGTCATTGAAATGGAATGGAAATTCTTTTCAGTCTGGGAATGGCCGGCCTGCGCCGGGGCGTCACGCCGGCGCGAAAAGGAAGGGCCGGATCGGCCATTCCGCCGGTCCGGCCCGGATGCCGGCGCCGGTTTTCTTGATCGGATATCAGGATAAACCCTGATCCTTCGCCCGCCCGCGCGGGGCGGGGACGGACGGACGCTTCGGCAGGGCGTCGGCGATGACGCCGGAAGCTCAGTGCCGGCCGGTGCTGCCGAAGCCGCCTTCGCCGCGTTCGGTGGCCGTGTCGAAGGCCCCGACCAGGTGCAGCCCCACCTGCACGACCGGCTGGAACAGCAGCTGCGCGATGCGTTCGCCCGGCTGGATGGCGTAGGGCGCGTCGCCGTCGTTGGCGAGCAGGACCTTGATTTCCCCATGGTAGTCGGCGTCGATGACGCCGATGCCCTGGGCGACGCGGATGCCGTGCTTGAGCGACAGGCCCGAGCGCGAGGCCACGATCGCCACCAGGCCGGGATCCATCATGTTCAGCGCCAGCCCGGTGGGCACGGGCAGGCGCGCGCCGGGCGCCAGGGTGACGGGCGCTTCCAGGCAGGCGCGCAGGTCCAGGGCGGCGGAGCCGCCGGTGGCGTAGTCGGGCAGGGGGATCGCGTCCGTGCCCAGCAGGGGGTTGACGATGCGGGCCTGGATGAGACGTCGTTGCATGGTGATGAAGGTCCGTGGTGAAGAAAAGCGGGGCGCGGTCGCGGCCGGAAAAAGCGGGGCGCGGCCCGCCGCGCGGCGGGCGGGTCGCGGGGGCTCAGCGGGGCGGCAGGCGTCCGGCGATCCAGGCGACCAGCGCGCGGGCGGCGTGCAGCTTGGGTTGCCGCGCCAGGGGATGGGCGCCCGTCTCGTCGAAGATCACCAGTTCGGCGTCCTCGGCGTCCATGGATTCCTGGGCCAGATTGCCGACGATGGCGGGGATGCCCTTGCGCGCGCGCTTGGCCTGGGCGTGCTCGGCCAGGTGGTCGGTCTCGGCGGCGAAGCCCAGGCACCAGGGGCCGCCGGGCAGGGCGGCGACCTCGGCCAGGATGTCGGGGTTCTGGACGAATTCCAGTTGCGGCGGCTGGCCGCCGGGCTGCTTCTTGAGCTTCAGGGACGAGGGATTGGCGATGCCCCAGTCGGCGACGGCCGCCACGGCGATGAACAGGTCGGCGTCGCCGGCCCGCGCCATCACGGCGGCGTGCATGTCGGCGGCGCTGCGCACGGCGATGCGCTCGACGCCGTCGGGGCAGGGCAGCGCGACGGGGCCGGACACCAGGGTCACTGTCGCGCCGGCCTCGGCCGCCGCCCGGGCCAGGGCGTAGCCCATGCGGCCGGACGAGCGGTTCGTGAGCACCCGCACCGGATCGATGGTCTCGCTGGTGGGGCCGGCCGTGAGCAGCACGCGGCGGTCCGCCAGCGTCTTGGGCTGGAAGAAGGCGATCAGGGCGCGCAGGATCCGGTCGGGCTCCATCATGCGGCCCGAGCCGGTCTCGCCGCAGGCCTGCGGGCCGGCGTCCGGGCCGATCAGCGTCACGCCGTCGGCGCGCAGCTGCGCCGCGTTGCGCTGGGTGGCCGGGTGGGTCCACATTTCATGGTTCATGGCCGGCGCGGCCAGCAGCGGCACGGCACCGCGCGCCACGCACAGCGTGGTCAGCAGGTCGTCGGCCAGGCCGAGGGCGGCGCGCGCCAGGAAATCGGTGCTGGCCGGCGCCACCAGGACCGCGTCGGCGCCGCGCGTGAGGTTGATGTGCGCCATGCGGTTGTCCATGCGCGCGTCCCAGGCGTCCACCCAGACGGGGCGGCCCGAGAGGGCCTGCATCGTGGCCGGCGTGATGAAGCGGGTGGCGGCCTCGGTCATCACCACGTCCACCGTGGCGCCCTCGTCCTGCATGCGGCGCAGCAGTTCGGCCGACTTGTAGCAGGCGATGCCGCCCGTCAGCCCCAGGATGATGCGTTTGCCCGACAGGTCCATGGGGGCCTCCTTCAGGATGGGCGCGCGCGGCGGGCGCGCAGGATTTCGTCCAGGATCAGCAGCACGGCCCCGCAGGTGATGGCCACGTCGGCCAGGTTGAAGGCCGGGAAATACCAGTCGCGCCAGTAGAACAGCAGGAAATCGACGACGTGGCCGTGCTGCAGGCGGTCGATGGCGTTGCCCACGGCGCCGCCCAGGATGCTCGCCAGGGCCGCGCACAGCAGGCGCTCGGTCGCGTGGGTGTAGAGCCAGCGCAGGATCAGGACGGCGGCGGCCGCGGCGATGCCGGTGAACAGCCAGCGCTGGGCGCCGCCGCCGCCGGCGAGGAAGCTGAAGGCCGCGCCGGTGTTGTGCAGCAGGGTCAGGTCGAAGACGGGCGGCAGCACGGCGATGCGCTGCCCGTAGCCCAGCGCGCCCGAGATCCAGGCCTTGGTCGCCTGGTCCAGCAGCACCAGGACCAGCGCCCAGGCCAGCCAGCCGGCGAGCGGCCGCAGGCGCGCCGCGCGCGGCGCGGCCGCCGGGCTGTCCGGTCCGCCCGGCGGGGCGTGCGGGCCGGCGCCCGGATCAGGCATGGGCGCGGGCTTCGCCATCGCCGTACAGATTGTCCACGCAGCGGCCGCACAGTTCCGGGTGCGCCGGGTCCCGGCCGACATCGGCGCGGTGGTGCCAGCAGCGGCCGCATTTCTCGTGCGTCGTGGCCTGCACATCGATCCGCAGATCGCCGTCGCCCGCCACGGCCCGGGCCGCGGAGGTGATGAAGACGAACTTCAGGTCGTCCCCCAGCGATTGCAGCAGGGCCAGGTCCTCGGCCTGGGCCGCGACGGTCACCTCGGCCTGCAGCGAGGCGCCGACCTTGCCTTCGGCGCGCACGGCCTCGATGTCCTTGTTGACCTGGTCGCGGATTTCGCGGATGCGCGTCCATTTGGCCCGCAGCGCCTCGTCGCCCTCGGGCAGGGTGGTGAACGTTTCCAGGAAGATGCTGTCGCCGCTGCCGAAGATCTTCCAGGCTTCCTCGGCCGTGAACGACAGGAACGGGGCCATCCAGCGCAGCAGCGCGTGGGTGATCCGGTGCAGCGCGGTCTGGGCGCTGCGGCGCGCCAGGCTCTTGGGCGCCGTGGTGTAGAGGCGGTCCTTCAGCACGTCGAGGTAGAAGCCGCCCAGATCCTCGGAGCAGAACAGCTGCAGCTTGGCGACCACGGGGTGGAATTCATAGACCTGGTAGTGGCCGAGGATCTCTTTTTGCAGCTGGGCCGCGCGCGCCAGGGCGTAGCGGTCGATCTCCAGCAGATCCTCGTAGGCCACGGCGTCCGTCGCCGCGTCGAAATCGCTGGTGTTGGCCAGCAGGAAGCGCAGCGTGTTGCGGATGCGGCGGTAGCTGTCCACCACGCGCGCCAGGATCTTGTCGTCGATGCCCAGGTCGCCCGAGTAGTCGGTGGACGCCACCCACAGGCGGATGATCTCGGCGCCCATCTTGCCGCTCACGTCCTGCGGCGCCACGGTGTTGCCCAGCGACTTGCTCATTTTCTTGCCCTGGCCGTCCACGGTGAAGCCGTGGGTGAGCAGCCCGCGATAGGGCGCGCGGCCGAAGATGGCCGAAGCCAGCAGCAGCGAGCTGTGGAACCAGCCGCGGTGCTGGTCGTGGCCTTCGAGGTACAGGTCGGCCTCGGGGCCGCTGTCGTGGTGCATGGCCGGATGCGAGCCGCGCATCACGTGCCAGAAGGTGGAGCCCGAGTCGAACCAGACTTCCAGGATGTCGGTGCTCTTGGTGTAGTGCCCGGCGTCCTCGGGGCCCAGGATGTCCTCGGCCGTCACGCGGCTCCAGGCCTCCACGCCGCCCTGTTCGATCAGGTCGGCCGCCTGGTCGATGATCTCCATCGTGCGCGGGTGCAGCTCGCCCGTGTCCACGTGCAGGAAGAACGGGATGGGCACGCCCCAGCTGCGCTGGCGCGAGATGCACCAGTCGGGCCGTCCCGCGATCATGTCGCGCAGGCGGATCCGGCCGTTCTCGGGGTAGAAGCGGGTCTGGTCGATGGCTTCGAGCGCGATCTGGCGCAGCGTCTTCGCGGGCTTCTGGGCCGGGTCGGTGAACACGCCCTCGCCCTCGTCCATGCGGATGAACCACTGCGCGGCGGCGCGGTAGATCACCGGCGTCTTGTGGCGCCAGCAGTGCGGGTAGCTGTGGGTGATGGTGGTGGTGTCCACCAGGCGGTCCGCGGCCTTCAAGGCGTCGAGGATCGCGGGCACGGCCTTCCAGATGTGCTGGCCGCCGAACAGCGGCAGGTCGTCCGCGTACACGCCGTGGCCCTGCACGGGGTTGAGGATGTCCTCGTAGGCCAGGCCGTTGGCCGTGCAGGAGTTGAAGTCGTCCAGGCCGTAGGCGGGCGACGAGTGCACGATGCCGGTGCCGTCCTCGGCCGTGGCGTAGTCGGCCAGGTACACGGGCGAGAGGCGGTCGTAGCCCTTGTCCACGTGCGCCAGCGGGTGCCTGAAGGGCATGTGTTCGAGCTTTTCGCCCTTGGCCGTGGCGATGACCCGGCCGTGCAGCTTCCAGCGTTCGAGGCACTTTTCGACCAGCGCCGAGGCGACGATGAGCAGGCCGCGTTCGGTGTCGACCAGGCTGTATTCGAGTTCCGGGTTGACGTTGAGCGCCTGGTTGGCGGGGATGGTCCAGGCCGTGGTCGTCCAGATGACGATGAAGGCTTCCTTGTCGAGCCTGTCCAGGCCGAAGGCGGCGGCCAGCCTGCCGGGATCGGCGGCCGGGAACATCACGTCCAGCGTCTGGCTTTTCTTGTCGGCGTATTCGATCTCGAACTCGGCCAGCGACGAGGCGCAGTCGAAGCACCAGTACACGGGCTTGAGGCCGCGGTAGACGAAGCCGCGTTCCATGACCTTCTTCAAGGCGCGCAGTTCCAGCGCCTCGTTGGCGTGGTTCATGGTCTTGTAGGGGTGGTCCCAGTCGCCCAGCACGCCCAGGCGCTTGAAGTCCGTCATCTGCTGCGCGATCTGCTCGGTGGCGAAGGCGCGGCTCCTGGCCTGCATCTCGTCGCGCGGCAGGTTGCGGCCGTGCAGCTTTTCGATGGCGTTCTCGATCGGCAGGCCGTGACAGTCCCAGCCCGGCACGTACACCGCGTCGAACCCTTCGAGCTGACGGCTCTTGACGATCATGTCCTTGAGGATCTTGTTGACCGCGTGACCGATGTGGATCTTGCCGTTGGCGTAGGGCGGGCCATCGTGCAGGATGAACAGGGGCGCGCCCTGGCGGGCATCGCGCAGCCGCTTGTACAGGCCTTTTTCCTCCCATTCCTTGATCCAGCCCGGCTCGCGCTTGGGCAGATCGCCGCGCATGGGAAAGGGGGATTCGGGCAGGTTCAGGGTGTCTCTATAGTCCATGGGAGGCGAAATAGTCGCGAGCGCCTTGCGCATCCTGGCGGATGGCGGCGGTCAGGGTGGTCAGGTCGGGAAAGGATTCCTCGTCGCGCAGGAATTCGAGGAATTCGACGCGCACCAGTTTACCGTAGGCGTCCACCCGCCGATCCAGGATGTGCGTCTCCAGCAACAGCGTGCCGTCGCGGGTGACCGTGGGGCGCACGCCCAGGCTGGCCACGCCCGGCAGGGGGTGTTCGTCCAGCCCGTGCACGCGCACGACGTAGATGCCGGAGCGCGCCGCACAGGGCTCGGGCACGCGCAGGTTCAGCGTGGGAAAGCCCAGGTCGCGGCCCAGCTTGCGGCCATGGATGACGTGCCCGCTGATGCGGTAGGGCGCGCCCAGCAGCTCGCCGCTGCGTTCCAGGTTGCCCACCGCCAGCGCGGTGCGCAGCGCGGAGCTGGAAATGCGCTGGCCCTGGCTGTCGGCCACGTCGGCGAGGGTGCGCACCTCGAAGCCGTGCTCGCGCCCCATGCGGCGCAGCAGGTCGATGTCGCCGCTGCGCTTGTGGCCGTAGCGGAAGTCCTCGCCGACCAGCAGCCAGCGGGTGTTCAGGCCCTGCACCAGCAGGCGGCGGATGAAGTCCTCGGCGCCCATGTCGGCCAGGTGCTGGTCGAAGCGCTGGATCACGATCTGCCGCATGCCGTGTTCGCCCAGCAGGCCGGCCTTGTCGCGCAGGCTGCTGATCTGCGTGGGGATCAGTTCCGGCCGCTGGCCGCGGTGGGCGAAGAAGGCGCGCGGGTGCGGCGCGAAGGTCATGACGGTGGGCACGAGCCCGAGCGCGCCGGCCCGTTCGCGGACCTGGGCGAGGATGGCCTGGTGGCCCCGGTGCACGCCATCGAAATTGCCGATGGTGACGGCGCTGGGGGCCGTCGAATCGTGCCGGGGCAGGTGGCGGTAGAGTCGGATGTCGGTATTCACAGGCGAGAGTTTACAATTTTATGTTTGCGCCCAGGATTCCCGCCGGGCCGTCATCACTCCTTTTTCACTGGAGACCTCGCGCATGCCGCATTCCCCCGACCGGCCGATCCGGGTGGCCATCCTGATTTCGGGCCGGGGCTCGAACATGCAGGCGCTGGCCGAGGCCGTCGCGTCCGAAGACCTGCCCGTCGACATCTGCACCGTGCTGTCCAACCGCGCCGACGCGGCGGGGCTGGACTGGGCGCGCGCGCGCGGCCTGCCCGCCGATGTCCTGGCCCACCGCGACTTCGCCAGCCGCGCGGCCTTCGACGCCGCCCTGCGGGCGCGGCTGGACGCCCTGGCGCCCGACTACATCCTGCTGGCCGGCTTCATGCGGGTGCTGGGCGCCGATTTCGTGCGCCATTTCGAGGGCCGCATCATCAACATCCATCCCTCGCTGCTGCCGGCCTTTCCCGGCCTGCACACCCACGAGCAGGCGCTCGCCCAAGGCGTGCAATGGCACGGCTGCAGCGTGCACTTCGTCACCGCGGTGCTGGATCATGGGCCGATCATCGCCCAGGGCGCCATTCCGGTGCTGGCCGGCGATACGCCCGACAGCCTGGCGGCCCGGCTGCTGCCGGTCGAGCACCGGATCTACGTCCAGACGCTGCGCTGGCTGGCGCAGGGCCGCGTGCGGCTGCTGGGGGACGGCCGCGTCGCGGTCGCGGACGCCCCGCACCGCGCCTGGGCCGGCGCCGTACTCTTTCAGGAGGCTCCTCATGAGCAGGAATGACACGCGGGACGCATCCCGTTCCCGGCCGCGCGGCCGCCCCGCCGCCGCCGGCGGGCGCGACGCCCAGGCACCCCGAGGCAAGGACGCCGGCCGCGGCCAGACGGCGGGCCAGCCCGCGCGGCCCTACGTCATGGCGGCGGCGCGCATCGAGCAGGTGCGCCAGGTGCTGGGCGAAGTCCTGCAATGGAAATACCCGGCCGACGCCGTGCTGTCGCACTGGTTCCGCGCCCACTCCAATGCCGGGCTGCGCGACCGGGGCGAGATCGCCGAAGCGGTGTTCGACGTGCTGCGCCACCTGCGGCGCTACCGCCAGTTCGCCGAGATCGGCGCGGGTTCGGGCACGCGGCGCCTGGCGGTGCTGGGCCTGGCCTCCGTCTGGCCGCGCGAAACGCTGGACACCGGCCTGGACGAGCACGAGCGCGCCTGGCTGGACCACGTGCTGTCGCTGTCCGCCGCCGGCCTGCCCCGGGCGGTGCGCCACAGCGTGCCCGACTGGCTCGACGAGCGCCTGGCTGCCCTGCCGGACGCCGAGTCCCTGCTGCAGGCGCTGAACGCGCCCGCGCCCCTGGACCTGCGGATCAATCCGCTGAAGATCGAGCGCGAGGCCCTGCTGGCCGCCTGGGCCGCGGGTCCCGAGGCCCGCTGGGCGGCGCGGCCGACGCCGTATTCCCCCTGGGGCATCCGCATCCAGGGGCGCCCGCCCGTCAACCGCTGGGGCGCCTTCGAGCGCGGCGAGATCGAGGTGCAGGACGAGGGCAGCCAGCTGCTGGCGGCGCTGGTGGCGCCCCGGCGCGGCGAGATGGTCATCGACTACTGCGCCGGCGCGGGAGGCAAGACGCTGCTGCTGGGCGCGCTGATGCGCTCCACCGGCCGGCTGTACGCCTTCGACGTGTCGGCCGCCCGCCTGGCCCGGGCCAAGCCGCGCTTCGCGCGCAGCGGCCTGTCCAACATCGTGCCGGTGGCCATCGCGGAGCGCAACGACCAGCGCGTCAAGCGGCTGCGGGGCAAGGCCCACCGCGTGCTGGTGGACGCGCCGTGCAGCGGCCTGGGCACGCTGCGCCGCAATCCCGACCTGAAATGGCGCCAGCATCCCGAATCGCTGGCCCAGCTGTGCGAAACCCAGGCGGCGATCCTGCGCGACGCCGCCGCCTGCGTGATGCCGGGCGGACGGCTGGTGTACGCCAGCTGCAGCATCCTGCCGGAGGAAAACGAGCAGCAGGTCGAGGCCTTCCTGGCCGCGCACCCGGAATTCTCCCTGCTGGACGCCGGCGCCATCCTGGCCGACCGGGGCATCGAGGTGGCGCTGGACGGCCCCTTCCTGCGGCTGCGCCCCGACGTCCACGGCACCGACGGCTTCTTCGCCGCGGTGATGCAGCGCGCCAAGGGAACCCCTGAATAAGACTTGATCATAGGTTCCCGGGGGCTGACGCGGGAAAACCGCGTGGGCTAAACTGAAAGCGTCCTTTCGGCACCACGCGGGCCCGGCCCGAACGCAATGAACACCTGGCTTTCCTTCCTCCACGGCGGCATGCTGGATCTCGGCCCCTGGGCCCTGGTCGGCGTGACGCTGGCGCTCACCCACGTCACCATCGCGGCGGTGACCCTGTACCTGCACCGCAGCCAGGCGCACCGGGGGCTGGACCTGCATCCCGCCGTGGCGCATTTCTTCCGTTTCTGGCTGTGGCTGACCACCGGCATGGTGACGCGCGAATGGGTCGCCATCCACCGCAAGCACCACGCCAGGTGCGAGCGCGAGGGCGACCCGCATTCGCCCGCCGTGTTCGGCCTGGCGCAGGTCTTCTTCCGCGGGGCGGAGCTCTACCGCGACGAGGCGAAGAACGCCGAAACCCTGGCGCGCTACGGCCACGGCACGCCCGACGACTGGATCGAGCGCCATCTGTACAGCCGCCACAACCTGCTGGGCGTGAGCCTGATGCTGATCCTGGATCTGGCGCTGTTCGGCGTCGTGGGCCTGACGATCTGGGCGGTGCAGATGGCCTGGATCCCCTTCTGGGCGGCGGGCGTGGTCAACGGCCTGGGCCATGCCTGGGGCTACCGCAATTTCGCCTGCCCGGACGACAGCACCAACGTCGTGCCCTGGGGCCTGCTCATCGGCGGCGAGGAACTGCACAACAACCACCACGCCTACGGGACTTCGGCCAAGTTTTCCTCGCGCTGGTACGAGTTCGACCTGGGCTGGGCCTACATCCGCATCCTGCAGGCGCTGGGCCTGGCCCAGGTGCGCCGGGTCGCGCCCCGGCTGCGGCTGCGCGCGCCGGACGCCGCCGATACGCTCGGGCAGGACCAGCTCCAGGGCATCATCGTCCACCGCTACGAAGTCCTGGCGCGCTATTCCGGGGTGGTCAAGGCCGCCTTGGCGCACGAGCTCGAAGCCCTGAAACAGCGTCATCGGCGCGGCGAGTGGCAATTGCTGCGGCGCTGCCGCAAATGGCTGGTGCGCGACGCCGCCGCGCTGGCACCCCGCGAGCAGGCCCAGGTGGAACGCGCCCTCTCGCTCGCGCCCGCGCTCTCCACCGTGGTGCAGATGCGCCGCGAACTGACGGCCCTGTGGGAATCCTCCAGCGCCAGCAGCGAGCAGCTGCTGGCCGACCTGCGCGCCTGGTGCCTGCGCGCCCGGGCGAGCGGCATCGACGCCCTGGAGCAGTTCGCCCTCCAGCTCGGACGCTACGCGGCCTGAGCGTATCCGGGCATGGACCGGATGTTGCAAAAGCGCATACGCATTGAATATTGATTCAATCCTGAAGCGCTTGCGGGCAATAATCGATAAAATCAGCGGACATAACAACAATCCGCAATACCCACGATGATTCAAACGGCGAGCAGGCTGCCTGGATGGCCGCCGATCGCCTGGTTTGTCCGCTGTGGGACTGCCCGACCCGGAGACTCAACCATGCCGTATGACCTGTTCAACGAGGCTTACTATCTGGCTTACAACCCGGATGTCGCCGCCGCCGTCGCGCAGGGCGGCCTGACCGCCGAATAGCATTTCAATCTGTACGGCAAGGCCGAAGGCCGGGCACCCGGCCCTCTGTTCGACCCGCAACACTATCTGGCGGCCAACCCGGATGTCGCCGCCGCCGTGCAGGCCGGCCTGACGACCGCCTACGACCATTTCCTGCTGTACGGCATCCAGGAAGACCGTTCGCCGCTGATCGTCTTCGACCCGGAATATTATCTGGCGGCCAATCCCGACGTGGCCGCCGCGGTGGGCGACGGCATGAATGCGGTGCTGCATTTCCTGCAGTACGGCAGCGGCGAAGTGCGCGCTTTTTCTCCCTTTGTCGATCTGGCCGCCTACCTGGGCGCCAATCCCGACGTGGCCGCCGCGGTGGACGCCGGGCAGACCACCGCGCTGCAGCACCTGATGAGCTACGGCGTGCTGGAAGGCCGCGACCTGGGCAATGGCATCGTCCTCAGCATTTTCCAGAGCGACGCCCAGTTCGTCGATGCGTTGACGGTGGGCAATTACGACCTGGCGCTGGCGCGCGTGTACGCGATCGCTCCCTTTCTGCCGAGCTTTCAGCCGCCCGAGGGCTGGGTTCCCGCGGCCGATACGCCCATCCCCGTCGATTTCGTACCGCCCGAAGGCATCAAGCTGGTCGTGCCTCCCGGCGTGCATGTGCCGCCCGCGCTGCTGCCGCTGCCGGATACGTTTGAACAGGGTCATTCCGGCGGCGGCACCCCTCCCGACCCCTATGCCCTGACGACCGCCATCGACGACTTCAACGTGACCAATCATCATGCCACCGATGGGGACGATGTGTTCACGGGCGACAACCGGAGCAAGACGACCGTCACCCCGACCGACAAGATCGACGGCGGGGGCGGTACCGACACCTTCAATTTTTATGGCGAGTCGGCCGTGCTGCCCCAGTTGACCCGCGTCGAAATCATCAATCTGCATGGTGCGACGGGCGGGGCCGTGAATACCAGCGGCCTGGAGGACGTGACGCAGCTCAATTATGTGGATGTCAGTCTTTCCGCCCCCCTGGGGGCGGCCGGCAGCGAGATTGTCCTGGGGGAAAACCAGAACCTGGGGTTGAATCACGTCACCGGCACGCAGGCGCTGACCGCCGATTTCGGGACTGCTTCCTCGGCGAGGCTGGCCGTCTCCAACGGCACCGAAATGGGGGATGTCCGCTTGGCTGGCGACAGTCTGTCCACGCTGACGATCGATTCCAGCGGGTCCGGCCCCAATACCCTGGGAGCCCTGGACTTCAAGGGGCCGGTCCTGCTCCTGACGGGCGGTCAATCGTTGACGATGACGGGTGTCCTGGCTGCTTCCATCGAAATCATCGATGCCAGAAGCATGACGGGCGACCTCAGTCTGAGGGTCGGCGGTGGCAATATCCGTTTTTTTGACGGGGGGGGCGGGCAATGACACCGTGACCTTTGCGGCGGGCGGATTCAATCTCGGCGATATAGTGGATGTGAATGGCGGGGAGGGCACCAATACCCTGGTGCTGGCCGACACCGTCATCGACAACACTCTGGCGACCGCCATCGGATGGACCTTTGTCACTGGTTTCCAGAATCTGCAGCTGCACGCCACCCAGGCGTTCACCCTGGATTTGGCCTTTCCCGGGTTTTCCGGGTTTACGACGCTGGATTTGGCGGGGCGGGTTCAATCGGCCGGCGCGGCGGGCAGCGCGGGCACGCCATCGGCCAATGGCGTCGGTAGCGTGATCGCGGGTGGGGATGGCGGGGATGGCGCAGCGGGCGAGGACGGGAATGATGGCGCAGCGGGCACTGGGTTGGTATTCACGGGTGTCCATTACGACATCAGCCTGGTCATCCACCAGGACATCACTGTCCTGGGCGGTGCCGGGGGCGCCGGCGCGAACGGCGGCAATGGCGGGTCTGGAGGGAATGGCGCCGCAGGTAGTACCCTCAATAGGAATGGAGGTAGTGGGGGGCATGGGGGCAGCGGCAGTCACGGCGAGGACGGCGGCAATGGCGGCGGCGCCGGCTCGGCACTGTCGGTGTCGCAGAGTGGCAGCGACGAGCACAAGATCTCTCTCGTCCTGGCCGGGGTCACCTTGCAGTCCATAGGCGGGGCCGGGGGCTCGGGCGGTAAGGGAGGCAATGGCGGGGCCGGGGGTAACGGGGGCAATGGCTGGGCCGGGGGCAATGGCGCCAGCGGGAGCAATGGCGGCGATGGGGGCGACGGCGGTCGCGGGGGCGACGGCGGCCATGGCGGCAATGGCGGTGCCGGGGGCGTCGTGGTGGATCTGCACGATTTCAACGCCGTCAACATCGTCTCCAATACCAATGCCGATGGCAGCGTGGCCGACAATCTTCTTGTTTCCCAAGGAGGGGATGGCGGCGCGGGCGGCTCCCTCGGCATCGGCGGTGCGGCCGGCCTTCCCGGCCTGTCCGATGGTGGAACTGGGGGCACTGACGGCACTGACGGCTCCCCTGGCAGCGTCGGCAACTCGGGGTTGGCGGGTGTGGCTGGCGCGGGCCTGTCGGTGGCCGCCGGGGCCGTGGTCAATATTTCCGGGGCGGCCAATCTGAGCCTGGGTCTGGTCCAGGGCGCCGGCATCACCCTGGATGCGACGGCTTTGAGCGGGAACCTCACCGCCGCCACCGACAGCGGCGCCGATACGATCAGGGGCGGCAGCGGCCAGAACCAGATCACTCTGAATGGCGGGGCGGATAGCGTCGATCTGGCTCGGTCGCTGGCCCGGTCGGATGTCCTCGTCATCCAGAGCGCAACCGACCTGGATGCACGGAACGGCAAGTTCATCGAGATTGCTGGGTTTGACACGATGGCGGCCCATGGCGATGTCCTGAAGATCGCGGGCTAAGTCTTTTCCAAAGTGCAGATGAGTCTGGGATTTCCGGTTTTGGGTCAGTCTCAGGCGGCTTTGGAAGCAGATCGTCGAATGGTTTCAAACAGGGCAGCCCGGGCGCTTTGCATCTGAGCGGCTGCTTCATTGTCGCTCATTGTTCGGGCCTGCATGAGCAGCGCCTGCAGCGTGATGCCTGGCTTGAGCCCGCGGGCACGGGCGGACAGGCTGTGCAGCTTCTCCAAGGGCGTACTGACCAACTCGGCGGGATAGGTGGTACGGATCTTGCCTTTGGCATCGACCGTCTGCCTGGGAAACAGGCATGGACGGTGCAAGTTCAGGTATGGCACCAGCGCGTCCTTGCAAAAGGCGTTGATGCGCGCGGCGTGCTTTTGCGGGATATGCGCGTAGCCGAAGGTGCGGCGGATGACTCCCCCGTTCTTGGCCTCGACCAGGGCGTTGTCGTTGCTGTGCCGGGGCCTGGACTTGGTGAACTCGGCATTGAGCTTGTCGAGCAGTTGAGCGACGCGCACGTTGATGTACTCGCTGCCGTTGTCGGTATGCACCTGGCGGATGCGAAATGGGAAGCAGGCGAGCATCTGCTCGAGTACGGGTAGCAGGAAGGCCTCGGAGATACGCTGGCAGCAGGCGACGACCTGCCACTGGGTGACGCAGTCCACGGCGTCGATGTAGTACACGCCCTTGATGCCATCGAAGTCGCCCTGGTGCACGCTGTCGATGCGGATGAAGCCGGCACGTCCTTCGGGGCGCGGGGGCTTGCGCACGGCGATGGAGACCGACCGGCTGGGGCGTGTGCCCTGCCAGTGGCCGCGCGCCTGGCGGTAGGCCAGGGTCTTGCGTAGGTTGTACAGGTGAGCCACCGAGATCGAGGCCAGGCGCTCGTAGCGGGCATCGCCGTAGACCAGCCAGGCACGCTGGCACAGGTGCCGGGTGGCCGCCCCGCTCAGGTTCTCGTGCAGGCGATCCAGCCGTGCCAGCGCCACGGTGTCGTCCGCCGTGTAGCGGCGGTTGAACCCGTGCGTGGGTGTGCGGCGCTGTCCCAGCGGGGCATGTTCGCGAAACCGGGCGATCAGACGGGTCAGGTGCTGGCGCGAGTAGCCGCTGGTGTGCAACAAGTAGCGGATCACCAGTCCCCGCTCGGTGCGCGACAGCGTGGCGTATCGGAACCGCTGCAGCACGCTTAGTACGTGGGCCTGGCGCTGCGCCTCGGTGCCGGCGGCCACCTGGGTGGCCAAGCCTGCGGTGCCGGCCAGGAACTGTTCCAGATCGGCCAAGCTGGTCAATCGGTCATCGTGTAGGGTCAAGATCATCTCCCGATGATCGACGATCCTGACGCCACCCTCCAGACTCATCTGATGTTGGAATCACGAAGGCCCGCTCAGACTCATCTGATATTGGACAGGGCTGCTATACCGGCATCGTGGAGAATCGCGATACCATCGTTGGTGGTGGCGTTACCGTCCACGCATCCCAGGGGATCGCCACCTTTTCCGGCATAGTAGATGAGACAGATCTGGCGGGGCGGATCACTGCCGCCTTCCAGGTGCTGGGCAGCAGCAGTAGCGGGAATGCCCTGGCCTTTGTATTTGAAGGCGATACCTACCTGGCGGTCGAGCGGGGAGGCGATTCGAGCTATCAGGCCGGCACCGATCTGGTCATCCAGCTGACCGGGGTGACCGACCTGACGGCTCTGGGAAGCGCCGCCGCCGACCATACCCTGGTGCTGCAGGCGGCATAGCCCCTGGTATCCGGGATGACTGCGGCTTCGGCCTCCTCGGTGCCCGGCCCGGTTGCGCCGGGCGCTGCCCCGGCCCCCGACAAGGTCACGGACATCGTGGCCCGGCAGTACAGCGCCTGGGTGTATCCCCAGCCTGTCCAGGACATGCAGGCGGCCATCGCCGACGGCTATTTTGAATTTGCCGCACCGCATTTGTTCGGCCCCCTGCTGTGGCCCGAGGGCCGCAGCCTGGCGGGCCTGCGCGTGCTGATCGCCGGCTGCGGCAGCAACCAGGCGGCGTACAACGCCTTGTCGATGCCCGAGGCGCAGGTGACGGCCATCGACATTTCCATGAACAGCCTGCAGCACAGCCAGTTCCTGAAAGAGAAGCATGGGCTGCACAACCTGACCCTGCGGCACATGGGCCTGCTGCAAGTTCCCCGGCTGGGCCAGCAGTTCGACTACATCGTGTGTACCGGGGTGCTGCATCACCTGCCCAGCCCGGACGCGGGCCTGCAGGCGTTACGTGCGGTGCTGGCCCCCGACGGCATGATGAACCTGATGCTGTATGGCCAGAGCCTGCGCCTGGGTGTGTACCTGATGCAGGAGGTCTTCCGCCGCCTGGGCTGCGGGCAAACCCCGGAAGATGTCGCCCTGGTGCGGGCCACGCTGGCGTGCCTGCCGGACGATCATGTGCTGCGCCGCTATCTGGCCGTGGCGGACGATCTGCGCTATGACGCGGGCATCGTGGATACGTTTTTGCATCCCCAGGACCGCGCCTATACCGTGCCCCAGGTCCTGGCGTTCGCCCGCGAAAACGGGCTGGGCTTCTGGGGCTGGACGGACGCCAAGGATTACGATGCCCGGGCGGTCCTGGGCCTGCAGCACCCGGCCCTGGCCCGTATCCAGGCCTTGCCGCCCGAAGAGCGGTGGGCCACGCTGGAACTCCTGGCCCAGACGCGGGGCACGCACCGGTTTCTGCTGTGCCACCCCCGGCGCCTGGCGCTGCGCCCGCGCTTCGACACCCCCGGCTGGTTGGCGTATGTCCCGGTGCGGCACCCTTTTTTGAAAGTCCTGCAACCCGGCAGCATCCAGCAGGATCGGCCTGCGCAGCTCAAGCGCGATTGGCACGAGTTCTCCCTGAACCGCAATGGGACCGCCTTGCTGGACGCCGTCGACGGCCGGCGCAGTGTCCGGCACGTGCTGCGCCAGGCGCAAAAAGCACTGCCCGACCTCGGTCTGGAGCACGCCCGCGTGTTTTTCCAGTTGATGCACGACTGGGGACATGTCCTGTACGAAACGCCGGGGAAAACGCCGGGGTGATCCCGCCCCGGGGCCAGCGGCCGGCCGGGCGCAAGGGCTACACTAGGGGTTCTTTCGCAGTGCTTTTGAATCGACTTTGTATGATAGACGGCCTGAACGAACCACAACGCGCGGCGGTCACGCTGCCCGCGCAGCACGCCCTGGTGCTGGCCGGCGCAGGCAGCGGCAAGACCCGCGTCCTGACCACCCGCATGGCCTGGCTGATCCAGACCGGGCAGGTCGGCCCCCACGGCCTGCTGGCCGTCACCTTCACCAACAAGGCCGCGCGGGAAATGCTCACGCGGCTGTCGGCGCTGCTGCCCATCAACACCCGCGGCATGTGGGTCGGCACCTTCCATGGCCTGTGCAACCGGCTGCTGCGCGCGCATCACCGCGAGGCCGGCCTGCCGCAGACCTTCCAGATCCTGGACAGCGCCGACCAGCTCTCGGCCATCAAGCGCATGCTGAAGGCCGCCGGCATCGACGACGAGCGCTTCCCGCCGCGCGACGTGCAGCGCATGATCAACGGCGCCAAGGAAGACGGCCTGCGCCCGGCCGACCTGGACGCGCGCGACCCCCACGCCCGCCGGCTGGCCGACCTGTACCAGCGCTACCAGGACCAGTGCGAACGCGAGGGCGTGGTCGATTTCGGCGAACTGCTGCTGCGCGCCTACGAACTGCTGCAGCGCGAAGCGCCGATCCGCGAGCACTACCAGCGCCGTTTCCGGCATATTCTGGTGGATGAATTCCAGGACACCAATGTGCTGCAGTACCGCTGGCTGATGCTGCTGGCGGGCGCGCACACGCCGGTGTTCGCGGTGGGCGACGACGACCAGTCCATCTACGCCTTCCGCGGGGCCAACGTCGGCAACATGGCCGACTTCGAGCAGCGCCATGCGCACGGCAATGTGATCCGCCTGGAGCAGAACTACCGGTCGCACGGCCACATCCTGGACTCGGCCAACGCCCTGATCGCGCACAACAGCAACCGCCTGGGCAAGAACCTCTGGACCGACGCGGGCGAGGGCGAGCCCCTGCGCGTGGTCGAGCAGGCCTCCGACGCGCTGGAGGCGCAGTGGCTGGTGGACGAGGTCCGCGCCCTGATCCGCGAGGGCCGCGCGGCCCACGAGATCGCCATCCTGTACCGCAGCAACGCCCAGTCGCGTCCCATCGAGCACGCCCTGTTCTCCGCCCGCGTGCCGTACCGGGTCTACGGCGGCCAGCGCTTCTTCGAGCGCCAGGAGGTCAAGCACGTGCTGGCCTACCTGCGCCTGATCGACAATCCCAACGACGACACGTCCTGGATGCGGGTGGTGAACTTCCCCACGCGCGGGATCGGCGCGCGCACACTGGAGCAACTGGCCGACATGGCCGCGCAGCAGGGCACCAGCCTGGCCGGCGCGGTGGCCTTCGTGCCGGGCAAGGCGGGCGCCAGCCTGGCGCGCTTCGCCACCCTGATCCGCGAGCTGGCCGAGGAAGCCCGCACGCTGGACCTGCCCGAGCTCATCGGCCACGTGGTGCACCACAGCGGCCTGGAGGCCCACTACCGGGCCGACCGCGAGGGCCAGGACCGCCTGGAAAACCTCCAGGAACTGGTCAATGCCGCGGCCGCCTTCGTGGCCGAGGAAGGCTTCCAGGGCCTGCCCGCCGGCCGCATTCCCGAAGGCGCGGCCATCGCCGCCGACGTGGCGGCCGACGCCGCCGGATCGCCCGGCGCGCCGGTGCCGGCCTTCGGTGCGGCCGCCGGTGCCGCGGGCCCGTCCGATGCGCCGGATCCGGCCTTCGGCGCGGCCGCGCAGCCTGCGCCCGCCGTCATGTCGCCCCTGGGCGCCTTCCTCAGCCACGCCTCCCTGGAGGCCGGCGACAACCAGGCCCAGGCCGGCGAGGACGCCGTGCAGCTCATGACCGTGCACGCGGCCAAGGGCCTGGAATTCGACGTGGTGTTCATCACCGGGCTGGAAGAGGGCCTGTTCCCCCATGAAAACAGCCTGCTGGACGCGGGCGGCCTGGAAGAGGAACGCCGCCTGATGTACGTGGCCATCACGCGGGCGCGCGAGCGCCTGACGCTGACCCTGGCGCAGAGCCGCATGCTGCACGGCCAGACGCGCTACGGCATGCGCTCGCGCTTCCTCGACGAGATCCCGGAAGAGCACCTGAAATGGATCACCCCGCGCCAGCGCCCGGCCGCCGCCCAGCAGCCCTGGAGCGGCGCCTTCCGGCGCGGCCTGGGCGGCTGGCAGGGCGAGGACGGCAGCACCTTCGCGCCGCGCGCGCCGCGCACCCAGGCGGCCGGCGTCACGGTGGGCGAACAGTGCTTCCGCATCGGCACGGGGGTGCGCCACGGGCGCTTCGGCGAAGGCACCGTGGTGGCGCTGAGCGGCAGCGGCGCCGACGCCCAGGCGCGCATCGAATTCCGCGACGCCGGCACCAAGACCCTGGCCCTGGGCGTGGCGAAGCTGGAAGTGCTCGACTGACCCGAGCCAGCCCAGGCGCGAGCCTGAGTCTGAGTCCCGGGCCCGCGGCCGGTCAGCGCCGCGCCCAGCGCCGGTGCAGCCGCTGCGCGGTGGCGTCCAGCAGGAAGCCCAGCGCGCCGATCAGCACGATCACGGCCATCAGCTCGGAATAGGCCAGGCGGTCGCGCGTGTCCAGGATGAAATAGCCCAGGCCGGAACTCACCCCCAGCATCTCGCAGGGCACCAGGATGATCCAGACGATGCCGATGGCCAGGCGCAGTCCGGTCAGCATGTGGCCCAGGGAGCCGGGGATCACGATCTTCCAGAGGATTTCCGAACGCGTGGCGCTCAGGCTGCGCGCCAGCATCAGCCAGCGCGCGTCCAGCTGCCGCACGCCCGCGCTGGTGTTGAGGATGATGGGCCAGACGGCGGCGAAGCTGAGCAGGAAGTAGATGGGCGCGTCGCCGATGCCGAACAGCATCACGGCGATCGGCATCCAGGACAGGGGCGAGACCATGCGCAGGAACTGGAAGGCGCCGCTGGTGGCCAGCTCCAGCTTCTGCGAGGCGCCGATGGCCAGCCCCAGCGGGATGCCGAACACCAGCGCCCAGAACAGGCCCACGGCCACGCGCCGCAGGCTGACCAGGGTGTGCGCCGTCAGCTGGTTGTCCAGCACCAGGTGGACCAGGCTGGGCAGGGCCTTGAGCGGCGAGAACAGGCCGGCCATGGCCGTCTCCTCGCCGATCAGGCCGATGCCGGCGGCCCAGAGCAGCAGCAGGGCCAGCAGTCCGCCCAGGCTCAGGGCCAGGCGCCTGGGGGCGGGCAGCGGTGCGATGCGTGTTTTCATGGGCGTGGGTCCGTGGTCCGGGCCGGTCTAGGCGACCGAGAAGGTTTCGGTGCGCGTGTAGCCCGCGATGCCGAAGGCGGCCGGGCCGCCCTGGGCCTCGATGGCCTTGCGCACGTAGCGTTCTTCCACCAGGTCGCGGGCGACTTCGGCCGGGTCCAGGTCCTTCAGGAAGGCGTTCTCGCCCAGCACGTAGGTGGTCTTGAGCAGCTCCACCAGCTTTTCCGTGTAGCTGGGGAAGGGATAGGGCTGGAAGTCGATGCGCCGCTCGTTCCAGCCGGTGTGGCGGATGGCGCCGCTGCGGGCGTATTCCGCGTCGCGTTCGGGCGAGGCCAGCAGCACCCGCGCCAGCGTCGAATGCTCGTGCGGGGTGTAGTCGGCCGGGTTGCCGCGCTCCAGGATCTTCACGGTTTCCTCGCGGTGGCCGCGCGTCCAGGCCTGCGCCTCGACGAGGGCGTCGACCACTTTCTGGGACCATTCGGGGCGCTCCTGCAGGTCGCGCTCGTGCATCGTCACCACGCAGCAGGCGTGGTTGCGCCAGACGTCGCCGGTGAAGCGCCAGACCTTGCCCACGCCCAGCTCCTCGGCCTTGGCGTTGAAGGGCTCGGCCACGATGTAGCCGGAGATCCGCTTGGTGCCCAGGGCGGGCAGCATGTCGCCGGGCGACATCACCACCAGCTTGACCTGCTGCTTCGTCGGCTCGCCGTCGCTGATGAATTCCAGCCCGGCCTCGCGCAGCATGGCCTGCAGGACGATGTTGTGCACCGAATACCAGAACGGGATGGCGACCGTGGTGCCGCCCAGGTCGGCCAGGCTGGCGATGTCGGGCCGCACGGTCAGGCAGGAGCCTTCCATGTGGTTCCAGGCGACCACCTTGGCCGGGGACTTGCTGCCGTAGCGCGACCAGATGGTCATGGGCATGAGCAGGTGGACCACGTTCACCTGGCCGCTCAGGAAGGCCTCGACGATCTGCGACCAGCTGCGGAAGCGGCGCGGCTTTTCCACCTGCAGCCCGCGCTTCTCGAACAGGCCGTTGTGATGGGCCACCAGCAGCGGCGTGGCGTCGGTGATCGGCAGGTAGCCGATGCGCACCGGCGCGTCCGGCTCGGCGGCGCGTGCCGCCCGGCCGGCCTGCAGCAGCGGCAGGGCGCCGGCCATCGTGAACAGCGAGGACAGCTTGAGGAACTGCCGGCGGCCGGCCAGGGCGCCGGCGGCGGCGCAGCAGCAGGAATCGATGAGTTTCAGGGTCATGATGCGAGGTTCAGTTTCGGAGGGCGGGCGGCGCGCAGGGCCTGCAGGATCTCGACGCGCAGCGCGGTGAGGCGGGGATCGGTTTCGTCGCGGGGGTGGGGCCGGTCGGGCCGCCACTGGCCGATCAGGCGGCCCGGCTGGCCGCCCAGCAGCAGAATGCGGTCGGCCAGCAGCAGGGCCTCGTCGATGTCGTGGGTCACCAGGATCGCCGCGGCGTGGTGGCGCGCGCTGATCTCCAGCAGCAGGGTCTGCATCTCGCCGCGGGTGACTTCGTCCAGGGCGCTGAAGGGCTCGTCCAGCAGCAGGATCTCGGGTGCGCGCGCCAGGCTGCGGGCCAGGGCGGCGCGCTGCGCCATGCCGCCCGACAGCTCGTCCGGGTAGCGCGTCCGGGCCTGCGTCAGGCCGACCTCGGCGATGGCCTGCTGCACGCGCTGGCGGCGCAGCGTTTCGTCCAGCCGGGGCTGGTGGCGGAAATCAAGGCCGAAGGCGACGTTTTCCTCCAGCGTCAGCCAGGGCAGCAGGCAGGGGTCCTGGAAGACGAAGCCGACGTCGGGCGCGGGGCCGGCCAGGGGACGGCCGCGCAGGCGGACCTGGCCGGCCATCGGCCGCTGCAGGCCCGCCAGCACCCGCAGCAGCGAGGACTTGCCCACGCCGCTGGGGCCCAGCAGGGCGACGATCTCGCCGGCCTGGAGTTCCAGGGAAAAATCCTGCAGGATGCGGTGGGGGCCGGCGCCCGGCCGCGCGTAGCCCAGGGCGACGCGCTCGGCGCCGAGCACGCCGGCTGCGGCGGCGGGCGCGGATGCGGGCGCGGCGGCCGGTCCGGAAAGCGCCGTGGCGAGGCTCATCGTTCAGGCCGCCTGCTGTTCGAGCGCGTGGATTTCCTTGCGCAGGTGCTTCAGGGCCGGCGTCACGATGGCGACGAACAGGGCCTCGCGCAGGCGGCGTTGGGCCGGGCTGCTCATCAGGTAGCCGGCGGCGCCCGCGTGCAGGGCGGCCGATTGCGTGGCGCGCAGGCCCAGTTCGGACGCCCGGGCGCGGGCGCGCAGGATGTCCAGCGGCAGCGCGTCCAGGTCCAGGCCGGCCAGGCGCAGGGTTTCCGCCCGCAGCGCCTGGAAGTCCCGTTCGAGGTCGGCCTCCTGGTCGTCCAGGTAGGTGTTGACGTGGCTCAGGCGCTGGTTGGTCGCGTGGATGGTTTCCAGGCTGGCCTGCACCAGCCCCACCCCCATGCCGATCTGCAGCAGCAGGAAGCCGGGCTTGATGCGGCGGATGTAGTCCTCGAAGGCCGCGGGCTCGGCCAGCACGTCTTCCGCGGGAATCCAGGCGTTCTTCAGGTGCACGCCGTAGGTGCCCGTGCCCTCCATGCCGGCGAAGGCCGGGCAGGGGCGCAGCGTCAGGGCTTCCGAGTCCGGCGGCACGACGAACATGACGTAGCCGCCTTCCTCCAGGGCGGCGGCGGCGATGAGCAGGTGGCCCGGTCCCAGGTTCGAGACCCAGGGCAGGGCGCCGTTCACCCGGTAGCCTTCGCCGTCGCGCCGGGCGCGCAGGTTGATGCGCTCGATGCCGGCGAGGTGCTTGACGGCGTTGGACATGCCGGTGCCGGCGAGGATCTCGCCCCGCGCGATGGGCGCCAGGTAGCGTGCGCGCGCGGCGGCATTGTCCGTCTGCCGCAGGTACCAGGCGCAGGCTGCCTGGCACCAGGTCAGGAAGGCCGTGGAGCCGCAGACGCGCCCGACCCGGGCGATGATTTCGATCTGGGCCGCGAGGTCCAGGCCCAGGCCGCCCGATCCGGCGGGCAGGGCGGCGCCGAAGCCGCCCAGGCTGCCCAGGGCGCGCATGAAGTCGCCCGGATAGCGGCCCTCGTCGATGGCTTGCGCCTGGGGCGCCAGGACTTCGCGGATCAGGGTGTCGATGCCCTCGCCGTGGACGGCGGGCAGCAGGTCGGTGGACATGCGGGCCTCCAGGATCAGGCGTAGGCCTGCAGTTCCGGGTTGATGGGGGTGCGGGCCAGGTTGTTGGCGTAGTTGCACAGCGTGGCCAGGCTCACGCCCAGCACCACGTCCAGCGCCTGGGCGTCGCCGTAGCCGGCCGCGCGCAGGGCGTCCAGGGCCTCGTCGGGCACCTGGCCGCGGTGCTCCAGGACCTGCAGGGTGAATTGCGCCAGGGCGTTGAGCCTGGGATCGGACAGGGCCTGGGTGCCGCGCAGGGCCTCGACCAGTTCCTGCGGCAGCTGCAGCTTCTTGTAGGCGAGCTTGGTGTGGCCGGCCACGCAGAAGCCGCAGCCGTTGTAGGCGGCGGCGGTGATCTGCACGACCTCGCGTTCGGTGGGGGTGAGGCTGTTGCGGCCGTTGATGGCGCCGACGACCTGGTAGGTTTCCAGGGCGGTGGGCGCGTTGGCCAGGACGCCCAGCAGGTTGGGCAGGAAGCCGTTGGCCTGGGCGGCCGCGCGCAGGCGGTCCTGGGCTTCGGCCGGGGCGGATTCGACGGATTGGATGGGGAGGCGGCTCATGGCGCGGATCTTTTGGACGGGAGGTTATAAGACCTGCCCATTCTAAGGATCCCCATTCTCATGCCGAACGAATATAAGAGTATTAAATTATTCAGCCCTGGAATATGGAGGTAAATCAGGACTTTTCCAGCGCCTCGATCTCCGTCTGGATCTCCAGCCAGTCCTCTTCATGGCCCTGCAGGGCCTTGCTCAGTTCGCCGTGCTCGGCCATCAGGCCGGGGCGCACGTCCTTGTGGGCGTCGGTGTAGAACGCCGGATCGGCCATCAGCGCGTCCAGTTCCGCCAGCCGCGCCTGGACCTTGGCCATGGCGTCCTCGACCCGCTTCAGGCGGGTTTCCAGCGGCTTGCGGCGGGCGGCCAGTTCCTGCCGCGCCTGGGCCTGCTCGCGGCGCTGCGCCTTGCGGTCCTGGCCCGGCGCCGGCGCCGCCGCGCGCGCGATCTGGTTGCGCTGCGCCTGGCGCTGCTGCAGCCAGTCGCGGTAGTCCTCCAGGTCGCCGTCGAAGGGCTGGACCCGGCCGTCGGCCACGATCCAGAAGCTGTCCACGGTGGTGCGCAGCAGGTGCCGGTCGTGGGACACCAGCAGCACGCTGCCGGGGAATTCCGCCAGCGCGCGCGCCAGGGCCTCGCGGGTGTCCACGTCCAGGTGGTTGCTGGGCTCGTCGAGCAGCAGCAGGTTGGGCTTGCGCCAGACGATCAGGGCCAGCGCCAGGCGCGCCTTCTCGCCGCCGGAAAACGGCGCCACCGGCTGGCTGACCATGTCGCCGCCGAAGCCGAAGCCGCCCAGCATGTTGCGCAGTTCCTGTTCGCGCGTGTCGGGGGCGATGCGCACGAAGTGCTGCAGCGGGCTCAGCTCCGGATCCAGCACGTCCAGCTGCTGCTGGGCGAAATAGCCGATCTCCAGGCCCTTGGCCGGGCGGTAGCCGCCCGCCAGGGGCGCCAGTTCGCGCGCCAGGGTCTTGACCAGGGTGCTCTTGCCGGCGCCGTTGACGCCCAGGATGCCGATGCGGCTGCCGCCGCGCACCATCAGGCTCACGTCCTGCAGGATGGTGCGTGGCGCGGCGGCGCCGTCCGCCGGGTAGCCCAGGGCGGCGTCCTCCAGCGTCAGCAGCACGTCGGGCGTCTGCGCGGGCTCGGGCAGGCGGATGTCGATGCCCGACTCCACCGCCAGCGGCGCCAGGGTCTGCATGCGCGCCAGGGCCTTGACCCGGCTCTGCGCCTGCTTGGCCTTGGTGGCCTTGGCCTTGAAGCGGTCGATGAAGGACTGCAGGTGGGCCGCCTCGCGCGTCTGGCGCTGGATCGCCAGGCGGTTCTGGCGCAGGCGCTCGGCGCGCTGCTCCAGGAAGGATTCGTAGCCGCCCTTGTAGCGCACCAGCGACTGCTGCTCGAAATGCAGGATGACGCGCGCGACCGCGTCGAGGAATTCGGTGTCGTGGGAAATCAGCAGCACCGTGCCCGGATAGCCGGCCAGCCAGCGCTCCAGCCACAGCATGGCGTCCAGGTCCAGGTGGTTGGTGGGCTCGTCGAGCAGCAGCAGGTCGGACGGCGCCATCAGCGCGCGCGCCAGGGCGATGCGCATCTGCCAGCCGCCGGAAAAGCTGGCGACCGGACGGGTCCATTCGTCGGGGGCGAAGCCCAGGCCGGCCAGCAGCTGCTCGGCGCGCGAAGGCGCGCTCCAGGCCTCGGCCTCGACCAGGGCGGCCTCCAGCTCGGCGATCGCCTGGCCCTGCTCGGGGCCCAGGGCGGCGCGGCGCGCCTGCAGCTCGCGCAGGCGGCGGTCGCCGTCGATGACGAATTCGCGCGCGGGACGGCCGGTGTCGTGCAGGATCTGCTCGACGCTGGCCAGCCGCCAGGAGGCGGGCATGTCCAGCGTGCCGGCGTCCGGATCGATCTGTCCCTGCAGCAGCGAGAACAGCGAGGACTTGCCCGCGCCGTTCTTGCCCACGATGCCGACGCGCTCGCCGGGATGGACGACGAATTCGGCGTTTTCCAGCAGGACCTTGACGCCGCGCCGCAGGGTCAGGCCGGCGGCGCGGATCACGGGGCCAGCTGCGCGCGGCGCAGCAGCAGGATCTGGCCGGTGGTGGCGGCGGTGTCCAGCCAGACGGGCTCCAGCTCGGGGAAGGCCGCCTCGAAGTGCGCCCGCTCGTGGCCGATCTCCAGCACCAGCAGGCCCTCGGGCGCCATGAAATCGGGCGCATTGGCCAGGATGCGGCGCACCAGGTCCATGCCGTCGGCGCCGCCCGCCAGCGCCAGGCGGGGCTCGTGCCGGTATTCGGGCGGCAGCGCCTTCATCGACCGCTCGTTGACGTAGGGCGGGTTGCAGACGATCAGGTCGTAGCGCCGGTCCGCCGGCACCTGGGCCAGCAGGTCGCTGCGCAGCGCCTGGACGCGGTCCTGCAGGCCGTGCAGTTCGATGTTGGATTGCGCGACCGCCAGGGCGTCGGCGGACACGTCCACCGCGTCCACCGCGGCGTTGCCGAAGGCGTGGGCCGCCAGGATCGCCAGGCAGCCCGAGCCGGTGCACAGGTCCAGCACCCGGCCGACCGCGTCCGGGTCCTCGATCCAGGGCGCCAGGCCCTCGGCCAGCAGCTCCGAGATGGGCGAGCGCGGCACGATCACGCGCTCGTCCACCAGGAAGCGCTCGCCCTGCAGCCAGGCCTCGCCCGTCAGGTAGGCGGCGGGCTTGCGCGTGTTGATGCGCTCGTGGATCAGGTCCACGCAGCGCAGCCGCTCGCGCTCCAGCAGGCGCGCGTCCAGGAAGGGTTCGAGCGTGTCGGGCGGCAGGTGCAGGCCGTGCAGCAGCAGGTAGGCGGCCTCGTCCCAGGCGTTGTCGCTGCCGTGGCCGAAGACCAGGCCGGCGGCGTGGAAGCGGCTGATGGACCAGCGCAGCAGGTCGCGCAGGGTCAGGAGTTCGGTGTGGGGGGAGGGCATGGTGTGCGTGAGAAAGAGGATCGGCCGCGCCCCTCGGGCGCGGACCGGGATGGGGGTCAGGCCAGCAGCTTTTCCAGCATGCGGCGGTAGATGTTCTTCAGCGGCGCGAGGCTGTCCAGGGGGACGTGCTCGCCCGTCTGGTGGATGGTGCGGTTCAGCGGGCCGAATTCGACGACCTGCGGGCAGATCCGGGCGATGAAGCGCCCGTCCGAGGTGCCGCCCGTCGTGGACAGTTCCGCCTGGACGCCGGTTTCCCCGGCGATGGCGGCCTGCAGGGCCCCGCACAGTGTACCCCGGGGCGTCAGGAAGGGCAGGCCGCCGATCGTCCAGTCGATGCCGTAGTCCAGGCCGTGGCGGTCCAGGATCGCCGCCACCCGCGCCTGCAGCCCCTCGGGCGTGCTGGCGGTGGAAAAGCGGAAGTTGCAGTCGATCGTCGCGGTGCCGGGGATGACGTTGCCCGCCCCGGTGCCGGCGTGCAGGTTCGAGACCTGGAAGGTGGTCGGCGGAAAGTATTCGTTGCCCTCGTCCCAGCGGGCCGCGGCCAGTTCGGCCAGGGCGGGCGCCAGTTCGTGGATCGGGTTGCGGGCCAGGTGCGGATAGGCCACGTGGCCCTGGATGCCGCGCACCGTGATCCGGGCCGACATCGAGCCCCGCCGGCCGTTCTTGATCGTGTCGCCCAGCGCCCGCACCGAGGTCGGCTCGCCGACGACGCAGTAGTCGGGCCGCTCGCCGCGCGCCTCCAGGACGCGGCAGACGTGGACGGTGCCGTCGGTCGCCGGCCCTTCCTCGTCGGAGGTGAGGAGCAGCGCGATCGAGCCCGGGTGGTCCGGATGGGCGGCGACGAATTCCTCGGCCGCGACCACGAAGGCGGCGATCGAGGTCTTCATGTCGGCGGCGCCCCGGCCGGTCAGCAGGCCGCCGGCTTCCGTGGGGACGAAGGGCGGGCTGGGCCATTCGGCCTCGGGCCCCGGCGGGACGACGTCCGTGTGCCCCGCGAACACCAGCAGCGGAGCCCCGGTGCCGCGCCGCGCCCAGAGATTGCGCACCGGGCCGCTGGGCAGCGGCTCGCAGGCGAAGCCCAGCGGCCGCAGGCGTTCGGCGATCAGGTCCTGGCAGCCCGCGTCCTCCGGCGTGACGGAGGGGCGGGCGATCAGGGCGCGGGCGAGGGCGAGGACGTCGGTGTCGGCCATGCGTGCGATTCCTTGCGCCGTGCGGACGGGCCTCAGGCCCGCAGCAGGTCGTTGATGCTGGTCTTGGCGCGGGTCTTGGCGTCCACCCGCTTGACGATCACCGCGCAGGCCAGGCTGTGGCTGCCGTCGGCGGCGGGCAGGGAGCCGGGCACCACCACGGATCCGGCCGGCACGCGGCCATAGTGGATCTCGCCGGTGGCGCGGTCGTAGATGCGCGTGCTCTGGGAAATGAACACCCCCATGGCCAGCACGGAGTTTTCCTCGACGACGACGCCCTCGACGATCTCGGAGCGCGCGCCGATGAAGCAGTTGTCCTCGATGATGGTGGGGCCCGCCTGCAGGGGCTCCAGCACTCCGCCGATGCCCACGCCGCCCGACAGGTGGACGTGGCTGCCGATCTGCGCGCACGAGCCCACCGTCGCCCAGGTGTCCACCATCGTGCCCGCGCCCACGCGCGCGCCGATGTTGACGTAGGAGGGCATCAGCACCGCGTCGGGCGCGATGTAGGCGCCGCGCCGCACCGTGGCGGTCGGCACCACGCGAAAGCCCCCGCGCTGGAAGTCGTCCGGGCCGTAGTCCTGGAATTTCAGCGGCACCTTGTCGTAGTACAGCTGCGGGGCCTGGCCCATGACGCGGTTGTCGGCCAGGCGGAAGGACAGCAGCACGGCCTTCTTGACCCACTGGTGGACCCGCCACTGGCCGTCGATCTTTTCCGCCACGCGCAGCGTGCCTTCGTCCAGGCCCCGGATCGCCTGCTCGACCGCGTCGGCCAGGTCGGGGGGGAACTGGCCGGGGCGCAGCGAGGCGCGGTCTTCCCAGGCGGATTCGATCAGGTTCTGAAGGGCGGTGTGCATGGCGGGGCGGCTCGGGAAAATGTTTCGGGAAAAAATTGAACCCGAAATTTTAACAGCGTGCCGCCCCGGCGCGGCTACTTTGGCGCGAGCGCGTAGACCACCAGCTGATCGCCCACCTGGTCCTTGATGATGGAATTCCCGCCGGCCACGAACGCCACGTATTCGCGGCCGTGGTAGGAATAGACGGCGGGATTGGCGACCACGGGGGCCTGGGCCTGGTCCGACCAGAGCTCTTCTCCGGTCTTCAGCGAATAGGCGCGGACCTTGGCGTCCATCGACCCGCCGATGAAGACCAGGCCGCCCGCGGTGACGGCGGGCCCGCCGATGGTGGGCGAACCCCAGCGCTCGGGCATGAAGAAGCCGTATTTCTGCGCCGCGCCGACGGGGCGGCGCCATTTCACCTCGCCCGTGTGCATGTCCAGCGCCACCAGCTCGCCGTAGGGCGGCCGCCAGCAGGGCATGCCCAGCCAGTTCAGGGCGACTTCCAGGCGCATGCCGTAGGGCGCGCCTTGCTGCGGAGCGAAGCCCGATTCGTTGCCCGCGCCGGAGTCGGCCTCGTCGTAGGCCTTGCGGTCGAAGAGCTTGACGTACTGCACGATGTGCGAGACGTTCACGACCGCGGTCTGCCCGACCGGGTCGAACGCCACGCCGCCCCACTGCACGCCGCCCGCGCTGTCGGGGTAGGCCAGCGCGCCCTCGCCCCGGGCCGTCGGCGGCGTGTACATGCCCCGGTATTCCAGCTTGTCCCAGAGGCGGGAGCACTCGCCCGCGCCGGCGATGTCGGCGGGCGCCCAGACTTCGGGCTTGCGGCTCTGGTCGAGCAGGGGCGCGGGCCGGGTCGGAAACGGCTGGGTCGGGGACAGATGTTCGCCCTGGACCGAGCCGTCGCCTTGCGGCACCGGCCGTTCCTCGATCGGCCAGACGTCCTCGCCGGTCTCGCGGTTGACGACGAACAGGAAGCCCTGCTTGGTGGACTGCATCAGCGCCGGGATCCGCCTGCCGTTCACGGTGATGTCCATCAGGGTCGGCGCGGCGTTGATGTCGTAGTCCCAGACGTCGTGATGGACCCATTGGCGGGACCACACGACCTTGCCGGTCTCCAGGTCCAGCGCGGTCGTCGAGGTCGCCAGCGGCACGTCGTCGGGCCAATAGCCGCCCCAGTAGTTCGGCGAGGGCGAGGACACGGGGACGTAGACGAGCCCGCGCTGCGGGTCGACGGACACCGCCGTCCAGACGTTCGCGGTGCCGCTGACCCGGCTCATTTCCTCGTTCAGTGCATGGAAGGTCCATTCCAGCCTGCCGGTGCGCGCGTCGAGGGAAAACAGCGTGCCCGGCGGCGCCTGCGCGTAGGCCCAGTCCTTGCCCGCCCAGCCCAGCAGCAGGTGATCGCCCGCCACGGTGGGCGGCTGCAGCAGGGACAGCGGATATTTGGCGTGGACGGTGTTCTGCGCATTGATGTCCAGCACGCCATGCCGGCCGAAACCTTCGCATTTCCTGCCGGTGTCGGCATCCAGCGCGAACAGCTGCGCATCCATGGTTCCGAGATAGACGATCTTCTGGCAGGGCTGGCCGGGCCGCGGGTCGCGCGCCGCCCAGTAGGCGACGCCGCGCGTCTTCAGGGCCGGCTGCGTCATGGCCTTGAGCGTGGAATGCGAGTCGAACCGCCACTTCACCCGGCCCGAGGCCGGGTCCAGCGCGAACACCCGATAGAAGGGCGTGCTGATGTAGAGCGTGTCGTTGGCGAACAGGGGCGTGGCGGACCATACGGTCGCCGGCAGATCGCCCGTGCCGTCGGAAACGTCGCCGGTGTGGAATTGCCACACCCTCTTCAGCCGCGCCACGTTGTCCGCATCGATCTGGGTGAGGGGACTGTATTTCTGGGCGCTCAGCTGGCCGTGGAAGCTGTCCCATTCCTGCGCCCGCGCAGCCGGCAGGACCGGCAGGCACGCCGCGAGCAGGCACGCGACCGCCAGGCCGCGGGCCCGCCGGGCCGCGCCGCCGGCACCGAAGCCGCTACGCGTATCCATGATCCTGCTTTCCCGCGCGGCCCGCCGGCCGCAGCGTTTCGAGGGCGAGGCCAGCCAGGCCGGCGGCCATCGCGCCGAGCAGCCCCCACTCGTGCAGCAGGGCGCCCGCCAGGCCGTTGCCCACCAGCAGGATGAGCAGCGCGATCCGCCAGGCGATGCGGCCCGCGCCGGGCCCCAGCCGCGCCAGGGGGACGGCCATCAGGGCGATCACGGCCGCCGCCACGATCGCCCAGCGGGCGCCCAGGGTGCCCGTCACGCCGGTCAGGGGAGTGAAATATGCGTACAGCCCGACCAGCACCCCGGCGAGCGCGCCCAGCATCAGGAGCGCCGCGCCCGCCGGACGGAGAGGGAAGATTTTCGCCATGGCATTCACAAGCGCCTGCGGCCGAATATGAGCGACAGCACGAACAGGACGATGAAGATGAAAAACAATATCTTCGCAATGCTGGCGGCGGCCCCGGCAATACCGAAAAATCCCAGGACGCCGGCGACCAGCGCGATGATCAGAAAAACGACGGCGTAATAAAGCATGTACATTCTCCCGAATCAGGAACGGCGTGCTTGGATTTCGCTCGACGGCGTGCGACGGCGTTCCTGCGTTGATGTTTATTCTGCGTTGATGTTTATATTGCCGGAGGCGGAGCGATTATTTTCCGACCTCGTGGCCCACGATGCCGCCCACCGCGGCCCCGCCGATGGTGCCCGCGGCACTGCCGCCCGTCAGGACCGCGCCGCCCACCGCGCCGATCCCCGCGCCGGCGGCCGTGTCCCGGCCTTGCCGCGACATCCCGCTGCAGGCTCCCAGGCTGACCAGCATTCCTGCGATGGCCACGTGGGTGACGATCAATTTCAGTTTTCTCATGATTCAGCCTCCGTGATGTGGATGTGCGATTACACCCTAGCACGATATTGGCCGCGATTAATGCGCCGTTTTCTTGCGAATATTTTCTCCAGTAACAAAGAAATAATGCGCCGATTCGTTTCCAGGTTTGAGAAAGCGATATGCCCCATGTTGAGCGCCGCGCTGCGCAGCCTCCTACACGGTGATACAAATAAAACTTCCGTGCGCATGCGGGCACGCCGTTTGCTGCATTCCGGCGACTGCAAGGGCAATGGAGGATTTTCATGCGGGGCGCATTCTTCGATCGGGAAACGGCGGCGCGGGCGGTGCGCCTGTCGCTGCCCATGATCACCGCCGCGATGGACTCGCGCGAGGCCGGCGACAGCGGCTTCCTGCACGTCGTGGTGATGAACCCGCTCGTGCTGCCCGGCGAGGCGGCATTCGAGGACGCCGTCCTGTACGAGCACAGCCTGGGCGAGGTGGCGCGCTGGGACGCCGACTATGCCGCCTACGCCCGCGGCAAGGCCCGCATGAGCTGGCGCACCCGGCGCAACGGCCATGGGATCTGCGACGTCGCGCCGCACCGCCTGGAGGCGGACGAGCAGCCCCTGTGGGGCAGCGTGGTCGTCGACGGCGTCGTGGTGGGCGTCAGCGGCTGCTTTCCCTGGTTCGACGAGGCGTTCGCGGGCGCCATCGCCCATCTCTTCATCGCCTGCGCCAAGGAAGCGCGCTGCGCGCGGGCCGGGTAGCGGCCATGGCCGGGGGACGGGATTCGGAGACGGGCTGGCCCTGCCTGGTGAGGGTGGATTCGCTGGCGCGGGCGGCCGCGGAGGCCGCGCAGTGGCGCGCCGCCGGCGCCACCGGCATCCTCGCGCCGCCGCCCTGGCGCACCGGCGGGCGGCCCGCGGGGGCGGCGCCGCTGGACGCCGACCGCAGCGAAGGCGGCGCGCCGGTGCGCGACGAGATCGCCGAAGCCAGCCGCCGCCTCGCCGCCGGCGGCCTGAGCTGCCATCTCGAAATGGCGCTGGATCGCGTGGCGCGGGGAGCGCATCCGGACACGGTGCCCGCGGAGTGGCTGCGGCCCGAGCCGCTGGATCCCCGCACCGATCCCCGCACGCCGCGCGAGGACCTCTGCACGCGGCGCGTGGTGCAGGCGCCGCCCGCCGCCTTCGTGCAGGCGTGGGCGGCGCGGCTGCGCGACTGGAGCGCCCTGGGGGTGGCGGGCTACTGCTTCCGCACGCCGCAGCACCTGGCGGCCGAAATCTGGCACGAACTGCTGGGCGCCCTGCGCGAGGCGGACGCGGGCGTGCGCTTCATCGCGTGGACGCCGGGCCTGACGCCCGAAGAGCTGGCGCGCTGCGCGCCCGTTCCCTTCGACTGGACCGTATCGTCGCTCGCATGGTGGGACGGCCGGGCCGACTGGCTGGCACAGGAACACGCGCGCCTGTCCGCGCTCGCGCCCGTCCTGGCCTATGCGGGCCGGCGGCGGGAGACCCGCTGGCTGGCCGCCGCCGCCGTGAGCGGCGAAGGCCTGATCCTGGACGGACCGCCCGATGCCGCCACCCTGGGGCCGCTTGCGCACTGGCGCCGCCGCACGCGGCTGCCGGCCACCTTCGGGACGGTGGGCGGCCGCACGGGCCGGGCCACCGCCCTGGTGCGGGCATGTCCCGGCGCCGGGGGCGCCCTGCTGGCGCTGTCCGCCGAAGGCGATCCGCACGCCGCGGCGGACCTGTCGGAATGGGCCGGCCTGCTGCCCGCCGGCCCGGACGACGGGCGCGGCGTGCCGCCCGCGCTGCGCCCGCGGCCGGGCGCGCTGCTGGCGCCGGCCGGCTGCGCCCTGTGGCAATGGACGGCGCCGGCGCCTCCCGGCGCTCCCGTTCCCGCCGCCGCGCTGCCGGGCGACGGGCGCGGCCTCCTCGCGCCGCGCATCGGCATCGAGCGCATCGAGCCGGCGGTGGACGGGGGCGCGTGGCCGGTCAAGCGCATCAGCCACGAAACGCTGGCGGTGAGCGCCACCGTCTTCACCGACGGCCATGCCAGGCTGGCCGCCAATCTGTGCTGGCGCGCCTGCGACGAGGCCGGATGGCACGAGGTGCCGATGCAGGCGCGGGGCAACGACCGGTGGAGCGCGCAATGCCGGCCCGAGCGGATCGGCGGCCACGAATACCGCATCCTCGCCTGGATCGACGTCTGGGCCGGATTCTGCGCGGAGTGGCGCGCCAAGTTCGACGCGGGGCAGGCGCTGGGTCAGAGCCTGGCGGAAGGCGCGCAGTGGCTGGCGCGCCTGCTGCACTACGCCGACGGCGCCGCGCGCGACGAGCCGCAGTGGGCGCGGGTACGCCAGGCGCTCGACATGCTGCAGGCGGCCGCCGATGCGCCCCCGGACGCGCGGCTCATCGAGGCGCTGCTCTCCGCCCCGCTCGCGGCCTTCCTGCGGGATGCGGCAAAGCCGACGTTCGCGCATGCCACGGCGCCCCTGCGCCTGTGGGTGGACCGCCCGCAGGCGCGCTACGCGAGCTGGTACGAACTCTTTCCGCGCTCGCAATCGCCCGTGCCGGGGCGGCACGGCACCTTCGACGACGTGATCGCGCGCCTGCCGGACATCCGCCGGATGGGGTTCGACGTGCTCTACCTGCCGCCCATCCATCCGATCGGGCGGCGCGACCGCAAGGGCCGCAACAACAGCCCGGAAGCCTCGCCGGAGGACGTGGGCAGCCCCTACGCGATCGGTTCGGAGGCGGGCGGCCACGACGCCGTCGATCCCCGGCTCGGCACGCTGGACGACTTCGTCCGCCTGGTGGATGCCGCGCGCCGCGCAGGGCTGGAAATCGCGCTCGACTTCGCCATCCAGTGCGCGCCCGACCATCCGTGGCTGCGCCGCCACCGCGACTGGTTCAGCTGGCGTCCGGACGGCTCGCTGCGCCATGCGGAAAACCCGCCCAAGCAGTACCAGGACATCGTCAACGTGGCGTTCTACGCGGATGCGCCGCCGTGGCGGCGCAAGACCGCGCTGTGGCGCGCCCTGCGCGAGATCGTGCGCTTCTGGATCGGGCACGGCGTGCGCATCTTCCGGGTGGACAATCCCCACACCAAGCCGCTGCCGTTCTGGCAATGGCTGATCGCCGACATCCACGCGCGCGATCCGGACGTCGTCTTCCTGGCGGAGGCCTTCACGCGGCCGGCGATGATGTACCGGCTCGCCAAGGCGGGCTTCACCCAGTCCTACACCTATTTCACGTGGCGCAATGCCGCGCACGAGCTCGACGCCTATTTCCGCGAACTCTCGCAGCCGCCGGTCGCCGATTTCTTCCGGCCGATGTTCTTCACCAGCACGCCGGACATCAATCCGCTGTACCTGCAGCGGCATGGCCGGCCCGGCTTTCTCGTGCGCGCGGCGCTGGCGGCGACGGGCTCGGGCCTGTGGGGCGTCTACAGCGGCTTCGAGCTCTGCGAAGCGGCGGCCCTGCCCGACGGCGAGGAGCACGCCGACTCGGAAAAATACGAAGTGCGCCAGCGCGACTGGCACGCGCCGGGCAACATCCGCGCGGAGATCGCCCGGCTCAATGCCATCCGGCGCGCCAACCCGGCCCTGCAGGACCACCGCGGCTATCTCGGCCTGCCCTGCGAGGCCGAGGGCGTGCTGGCCTATGCCCGGTACTCCGCGGCGCAGTCCAACGTGCTGCTGGTCGTCGTCAATCTCGATCCGGCGCGCGCGATCGACGTGCAGGTGCCGCTGGGCCCGATCGCCTCGGCCGAGAACCTCCTGACGGGCGCGGCGGAGCACTGGCCGGATTGCCGCGCGCATGCGCGGCTGCATCCGGAATCCCCGTACGGCATCTGGCGCCTGCCCGGACTGCCTTCACACGGACTGCCTTCCCATTGATGCGAGCCGATATGTCCAAGCCCGAACCCTGCGCGCCGGAACCCGACTGGTACAAGGACGCCGTCATCTACCAGCTGCACGTCAAGTCGTTTTTCGATTCCAACAACGACGGCGTGGGCGACCTGCCGGGCCTGCTGTCGCGGCTGGACTACATCGCCGACCTGGGCGTGACCGCGATCTGGCTGCTGCCGTTCTACCCCTCGCCGCGCCGCGACGACGGCTACGACATCGCGGACTATCGCCGGGTGCACCCGGACTACGGCAGCCTGCCGGACCTGCGCAAGCTGATCCGCGCCGCGCATGCGCGCGGCTTGCGGGTCATCACCGAACTGGTCATCAACCACACCTCGGACCGGCATCCCTGGTTCCAGCGCGCGCGCAAGGCGCGCAAGGGCACGGTCGCCCGCAACTACTACGTCTGGTCGGACACCGACCGTGCCTACGCGGGCACGCGCATCATCTTCTGCGACACGGAAACGTCGAACTGGGCGTGGGACCCGGTCGCCGGGGCCTATTACTGGCACCGCTTCTACGCGCACCAGCCGGACCTGAACTACGACAACCCGCGCGTGCTGGCGGAAGTGCTGAACATCATGCGCTACTGGCTGGACATGGGGGTGGACGGCATGCGCCTGGACGCCGTGCCCTACCTGATCGAGCGCGAAGGCACGAACAACGAGAACCTGCCCGAGACGCACGCCATCCTGCAGCGCATCCGCGCGGTGGTGGAGGCGGAATACCCGGGACGGATGCTCCTGGCCGAGGCCAACCAGTGGCCCGAGGACGCCCGCCAGTATTTCGGCGAGGGCAACGAATGCCACATGGCGTTCCATTTCCCGCTCATGCCGCGCATGTACATGGCCATCGCGCAGGAAGACCGCTTTCCCGTCATCGACATCCTGCGCCAGACGCCGCCCATCCCCGCTTCCTGCCAGTGGGCCGTCTTCCTGCGCAACCACGACGAGCTCACGCTGGAAATGGTGACCAGCCGGGAGCGCGACTACCTGTGGAAGGTCTATGCCGCGGACCCGCAGGCGCGCATCAACCTGGGCATCCGCAGGCGCCTCGCCCCCCTGATGGAGGGCGACAGGCGCCGGGTCGAGCTCATGAACAGCCTGCTGCTGTCCATGCCGGGCACCCCCATCCTGTACTACGGCGACGAACTGGGCATGGGCGACAACATCCATCTGGGCGACCGCAACGGCGTGCGCACGCCCATGCAATGGTCGGCGGACCGCAACGGGGGCTTTTCGCGCGCCGACCCGGAGCGCCTGCAGGTCCCCGTGCTGATGGGGCCGCTCTACGGCTACGAGGTCATCAACGTCGAGGCGCAGCACCGCAACCCGCATTCGCTGCTGAACTGGACCCGGCGCCTGCTCGCCTGCCGCGCGCGCACGCGCGCCTTCGGCCGCGGCACGCTCACCTTCCTGTCGGCGGGCAACCGCAAGATCCTGGCCTACCTGCGGCAATGGGAGGACACCACCATCCTCTGCGTGGCCAACCTGTCCGCATCGGCGCAGCCGGTCGAGCTCCCGCTGCAGGCCCATGCGGGGGCGGTGCCGGTCGAAATGCTGGCGGGATCCTCGTTTCCCCGGATCGGCCAACTGCCCTACCTGCTGACGCTGCCGCCGTACGGCTTCTACTGGTTCGAGCTGAGCACCGAGGCCGCGCCGCCGGACTGGCACGTCGAAAAGCCCGAACAGATGCCGGAACTGGTCACCCTGGTCCTGCGCTCCAAGCACCCGCAGGCCTTCGGCGAGGCGGCGCGCCGGCTCTTCGAGAGCGAGGCGCTGCCGGCCTACCTGGCACGGCAGCGCTGGTCGGGGGCCGAGCCGTCCGACCTGCACGTGAAGGAGATGATTCCGCTGAAGGAAGCGGCCCCCGCGCCGGGCGCGGACGCGCCGCCCGCGCCCCCGGCCGCGCGGCATTACTGGGTGCTGATGGGCGATGCGCAGGCCGGCGTCCGGCGCCTGAACGTGCCGGTCGCCCTGTGCTGGAGCGAGGACGTCCGGCCCGGCTACCCGATCGCCCGCATCCGCTGCGGCGCCGACACGGGCATGCTGGCCGACGCGTTCCAGGAAGCCGATTTCCTGCGCGCGCTCGTGGAGGGCATGCGCGCCGCGTCCGCGGAAGAGGGCGGGCCGGCGCCGTCGGCCCGGGCGGGGCTGCACTCGCGGCGGCTCGCGCAGGCGTGGGAGCCGCTCGCGCCGGACGCGCCCGTGCGCTGGGTCGGCGGCGAGCAGAGCAACAGCTCCGCCATCGTGGACGACCGCTTCGTGGTCAAGGTCCTGCGGCAGGTCGAGCCGGGACCCGAACCGGAGATCGAGATGAGCCGGTGGCTGACCCAGGCCGGCTATGCCCATACCCCGCCGCTGCTGGGCACGGTCGAATACCGCGATCCGGACGGCCGGCGCTACACCCTGGCGGTGCTGCACCGCTACATTCCCAATGAAGGGGACGCCTGGCGCTGGACGCTGGAATTCCTCAACCGCACCCTGGCCGCCGCGGTGCTGGCCGGAAACGACGCCGGCGCATTCGAGGACGGCCTGTCGGGCTACCTGGCGCTGGCGCGCCGCATGGGGCAGCGGCTGGCCGAGCTGCACGCGGTCTTCGTGCATCCCTGGGACGCCGGAGAGGACGGCCCGCCGCCGGCGGTGCAGGGCGGTCCGGCCGGCGTCGCGGCCGACGGCAAGCGCGCGCTGCGCGAGCTGTCCGCGGCGCTCGACGCGCTGGCGCGGCTGCCGGCCGAGGTCCTGGCGCCGGCGCGGGATGCCGTGGCCTTCCTGCGCGCCCGCCGGGCGACGCTGGCGTCCCGCGTGGACGAGGCGGCCCGCCGCGCGCCGGGCGCCATGCGGCTGCGGGTGCACGGCGACCTGCATCTGGGGCAGATCCTGGTGTCCCAGGCCGACGCCTACCTGATCGACTTTGAAGGCGAACCGCTCAACGCCGCCGACCAACGGCGCCAGGCCGCCACCATCTACAAGGACCTCGCGGGGATGCTGCGTTCCTTCGATTATGCCGCCGCGGTCGCGCGGCGCGACATCGCCGTTCCGAACGTGACGGAGACGCCGCCGGCAGCGCCTCCGGGGCCGGGACAGGCGGAGGCGGCGGGCCCGCCGCCCGCCGCGTCTCCCGATGAACTGCTGGCGACCTTTCGCGCGCGCGCCGGCGAGGCCTTCCTGGCGGGCTATCGTGACGCGCGGTCGCCCGAGCTGGCGCTGGACGACGAGACGGAATCCCTCCTGCTGACGATCGCGCAGCTGGAGAAGGCGGCTTACGAGGTGCGCTACGAAGCGGTCCACCGTCCCGAATGGCTGCCGATCCCCCTGAACGCGCTCGTCCGCATCGCCGGCGCGCTGCTCGGTCCGCATGCCTCCACCCCGGGCGGACCGTCATGAGCGAGGAATCCCCCATGCCCGGCCCCCTGATCGACGCAGCCGCGCTGCGGCGTTTCGCCGCCGGCGACTGGCGCGCCGTCGCGGCGCTCGCTCCCGTGCTCACGCAGGTCGGCGGCGTGCGGGGGCTGCGCTGCGCCGTCTGGGCGCCCAATGCGCGGCGCGTCTCCCTGGTGGGCGATTTCAACGCCTGGGATCCGCAGCGCCATCCGATGCGGCTGCGCCCCGAGGCGGGGGTCTGGGAATGCTTTCTGCCGGAGGCGCGCGCCGGGGACCGCTACAAGTTCGCCGTGCTGGGCGCCGACGGCATCCTGCGCTGGAAGGCCGATCCGCTCGCCCGGCGCACCGAATGCCCGCCGCACACGGCCTCGGTGGTGGACGACGCGCCGGCCATGGACTGGACGGACGGCGCCTGGTGCGCCGCCCGCGCGGCGCGCCAGCATCCCGGCGCGCCGATCAGCATCTACGAGGTCCACGCCGGCTCCTGGGCGCGCCCGGAGGGCGAGGGCGAGCTGTGGGAGCGGCTGGGCGAGCGGCTGCCCGCCTATGCGCGCGCGCTCGGCTTCACCCACATCGAACTGCTGCCGGTCATGGAGCACCCGTTCGGCGGCTCGTGGGGCTACCAGCCGCTCGGCCTGTTCGCGCCGACCGCGCGCAACGGGACGCCGCGCGGCTTCACGCGCTTCATCGACCGGTGCCACGCGGCGGAAGTCGGCGTGATCCTGGACTGGGTGCCCTCGCATTTTCCCGAGGATCCGCACGGCCTGGAGCATTTCGACGGCACCGCGCTCTACGAGCATGCCGACCCGCGCGAAGGGCACCACCCCGACTGGCACAGCGCGATCTGCAACCTCGGGCGCAACGAGGTGAAGGCCATGCTGCTGGCCAGCGCCCATCACTGGCTCGCCCAATACCATCTCGACGGCTTGCGCGTGGACGCCGTCGCCTCGATGCTGTACCGCGACTACAGCCGCGCGCCGGGCCAGTGGATCCCCAACCGCCACGGCGGCCGCGAGAACCTGGAATCGATCGATTTCCTGCGGGAGCTGACCGACGGCGTGCGCGCCCGGGGCGACGGCGCCATCACCATCGCCGAGGAATCCACGGCATGGCCGGGCGTCACCGCGCCCACCCGCCAGGGCGGACTGGGCTTCGACTACAAATGGAACATGGGGTGGATGCACGATACCTTGCAGTACATGCGGCGCGATCCGGTCCACCGCCGCCACCATCACGGCGAGATCACCTTCGGCCTGCAGTACGCATTCTCGGAGCGCTTCATCCTGCCGCTGTCGCACGACGAGGTCGTGCACGGCAAGGGCGCCCTCGCCGCGAAAATGGGCGGCGACCCGGCCCGCCGGCTGGACGCGCTGCGCGCCTACCTGGCCTTCATGTGGGCCCATCCCGGCAAGAAGCTGCTCTTCATGGGCGCCGAGATCGGCCAGTGGGAGGAATGGAACCACGATGCCACGGTCCATTGGGATCTGCTCGACGACCCGGCGCACCGGGCCGTGCAGCAATGGGTCGGCCGGCTCAATCGCCTGTACCGCGACCGGCCCGCCCTGCACGCGGGCGACGCCGATGCGTCGGGCTTCTCGTGGACCGTCGGCGACGACGTGGACAACAGCGTGTTCGCGTTCGAGCGATCCGCCCCCGGAGATGCGCCGCTGCTCGCCGTCTGCAATTTCACGCCGGTGCCGCGCCCCGGCTACGAGCTGGGGGCGAGCCGCGGCGGGCCCTGGCGGTTGCTGCTGGACTCCAGCGATCCCGACGGGGCGGCCGATGCGCGGCGGGATGTCGCGGCGCGGGCGGAACCCCGGCACGGGCGCCCCTGCACCCTCACGCTGGACCTGCCGGGCGCCTGCACGCTCGTGCTCGCCCCCTTGGAACCGCAATGATGAACGAAACCTTCCTGCACGCTCCGCTGTCGGCCGGCCGGCCCTATCCGCTCGGTGCCAGCCATGACGGGCTGGGCGTCAATTTCGCCCTGTTCTCGGCCAACGCCACCCGGGTCGATCTCTGCCTGTTCGACGCCCACGGTCGCAAGGAACTGCGGCGCGCCGCGCTGCCCGAATGCACCGACGAGGTCTGGCACGGCTACCTGCCCGACGCGGAGCCGGGCCTGCTGTATGGTTTCCGCGTGCACGGGCCCTACGATCCCGAGCACGGCCACCGCTTCAATCCCTCCAAGCTGCTGCTCGACCCCTACGCCCGCCAGCTGCACGGCGCGGTGCACTGGGGCGACGCCCTGTTCGGCTACCGCGTCGGCCACGCGCGCGGCGACCTGAGCATGGACCGGCGCGACAGCGCCTCGCTGATGCCCAAATGCGTGGTCTCCCCGCAGCAGCCGTATGCCTGGGGCGATTCGCGGCCGCCGGACACCTCCTGGGACGATACCCTGATCTACGAGGTTCACCTGCGGGGCGCCTCGATGATGCGCGAAGACCTGCCCGCCGCCTTGCGCGGGACGGCCGCGGCGCTGGGCGATCCCCGTTTCGTGGAGCATCTGCAGCGGCTGGGCGTGTCGGCGGTCGAACTGCTGCCCGTGCACGCGTTCCTGCAAAGCCGGCTGCTGGTGGAGCGGGGCCTGCGCAACTACTGGGGCTACGATACCCTGGCGTATTTCGCCCCCGAGCCGAGCTACGTGCCCAACGGCGCCAACGAATTGCGCCGGGCCATCCGGCGCCTGCACGCGGCGGGCATCCAGGTCGTGCTGGACGTCGTCTACAACCACACCTGCGAGGGCAACGAATGGGGTCCCACGCTGTCCTGGCGGGGGATCGACAACGCCAGCTACTACCGGCTCGTGCCGGGCGAGGAGCGCCGCTACATCGACGAGACGGGCTGCGGCAATACGGTGAACCTGTCCCATCCGGCGGTGCTGCGCATGGTGCTCGATTCCCTGCGCGAATGGGCCGGCGCGTACCGCGTGGACGGCTTCCGCTTCGACCTGTGCGCGACGCTCGGGCGCGAAGGCACGGGCTTCGATCCGGGGGCGGGGTTCTTCGATGCCATCCTGCAGGATCCGGTGCTCTCGCGCCTCAAGCTGATCGCCGAACCCTGGGACGTGGGCCTGGGCGGCTACCAGCTCGGCCAGCACCCGCCGGGCTTCGCCGAGTGGAACGGCGTGTTCCGCGACAGCACGCGGCGCTACTGGCGCGGCGACGCGGAGCAGCGGCCGGGGATGGCCGCCGCGCTCTGCGGTTCCCGCGGCCTGTTCGACCGCCGCCACCGGCGGCCCTGGAGCAGCATCAATTTCATCACCGCCCACGACGGCTTCACGCTCGCCGACCTGGTGAGCTACGCCGAACGCCACAACGAGGCCAACGGCGAGGGCGGCCAGGACGGCACCGCCGAGAATTTCAGCGCCAACTGGGGCGCGGAAGGCCCCGTCGAGGACGAGGCGATCGTCGCGCTGCGCGATGGCGTCCGCCGCGCCCTGCTCGCCAGCCTGTTCTTCGCCGACGGCACGCCGATGCTGCTGGCGGGCGACGAGTTCGGCCACACCCAGTCGGGCAACAACAACGCCTACTGCCAGGACAATCCGCTGTCGTGGCTGGACTGGCGCCGCGCCGGCAGCCCCGCGGGCGTGGCGCTGACGCGCTTCGTCGGACGGCTCGCCGAGCTGCGCAGGCGCCACCCCAGCCTGCATGCGAGCCGCTATCTGGACCTGGCGGAGGAACTGCTGCCCGGCATTCCGCGCGCGAGCTGCTTCGAGCCGGACGGGCAGGCGATCGCCCCCGGGCAGTGGGACGACGGCGAGCGGCGCGCGTTCGCGCTGCGGCGCGCAGCGGCCCGCGAGGGGAGGGTGGACGTCACGCTGCTGCTGCTCAATCCCTGCCACGAGGCCCTGTCCTTCGTCCTGCCCGCGCCCGCCCTCGCCTGGACGTGCGAGCTGGATTCCAGCCGGGGGGACCTCTCCGCCGCCGCCGCGGCGGAGGGCGCCGAGGTGTCGGAAGGCATCGAGGTGTCGGAAGGCATCGAAGTGTCGGAAGGCATCGAGGTGTCGGAAGGCATCGAGGTGGCGCCGCACGCCCTCGTGCTGCTGTCGGCGCGGGGCCGCCAGGAGGCGCCGGCGTGAAGGCGGCCCGCGGCGGACGCGGCACCGGAAGGCGGCCATGAGCCGGCACGCCGGCGGCCCCGGCGGCGCCGCGGGGGACGGGCTGTCCGCGCTGGCGGCGCGGGCCGGCCTGCAGGAGTGCTGGACCGATGCGGCCGGCGCGGCGCGGCGCGTGTCGCCGGATACCTTGCGCGCGCTGCTGCGCTCGATGGGCCTGCCCTGCGCCACCGCGGCGGACATCCGCGACAGCCGCGCGGCGGTGGAGGCGCCGGCGATTCCGGGCCTGCCGGCGCTGCGGGTCGGGCGTGCCGGCGGCAGGCTCTTCCTGCCCGGCCTGCCGCCGGGAGACTGCCTGCTGGAAGCGGAGGGCGGCGGCGCGCCGCCGCACGCCGTGCGCCTGGCCGGCGGCCCGTCCGGCGCCTGGCTGCGCGCGCCCCTGCAGCCGGGATACTATCGCCTGCTGCCGCGCGGCGGCGAGCCCGTGCGCCTGGCCATCGCGCCGCGCGGCGCCGACACCGTCGCCGGCCGGATGATCGGGCGGGGCGACCGGCTGTGGGGCGCGATGGCCCAGATCTACAGCCTGCGCAGCGCCGGGGGCGATCCCCTGGCGTCCACCTGGGGATACGGCGACTTCGGCGCGGTCCGGCGGCTGGCGCAGCAGCTTGCCCGGGAAGGCGCGGACGCCCTGATGCTCAGCCCGGCCCATGCGATGTTCAGCGCCGACCCGGCGGCCTGCAGTCCTTACGGCCCGTCGAACCGGCTGTTCCTGAACGCCGCCTACGCCGCGCCCGCCGACGTGCTGGGCGAGGACGCGGTCCGCGCGGCGATGCGGTCCCTGGGTCCGGTGGACTGGGCCGCGCTGGACGCGCCCGATCGGATCGACTGGCCCCGGGCGGCCGCCGTCCGGATGCGCCTGCTGCGCCGGCTGCACGCGGCGCTGCCGCGGCTCGGCGAAGGCGTCCGGCGCGACTACCGGCGTTTCGTCGCCGGCGAGGGCCAGCCGCTGAGGGATCACGCGGTGTTCGAGTGCCTGCAGGCCGATCCCGCGATCGCCGCGGATGAGCGGGGGCGTCCGCTGCCCTGGACCCGGTGGGGCGCGTGCTGGCGCGACGCGCGCGCGCCCGGGGTGCGCGCCTACGCCCGCGCGCACGCCCGCGAGGTCGATTTCCACTGTTTCCTCCAGTGGCTGGCCGCGGCCAGCCTGCGCGGCGCCCACCATGCGGCGCGCGGCGCCGGCATGCGCATCGGACTGATGGCGGACCTCGCGGTGGGCACCAGCCCGGCCGGGAGCCAGGCGTGGAGCCAGGCCGGCCACCTGCTGGAGGGCGTGTCGATCGGCGCGCCGCCGGATCTCTACAGTCCCCTGGGCCAGAACTGGCATCTGACGGCCTTCTCTCCGCACGCCTTGCGGGCCGGGGCGCAGGAGCCCTTCCTGGCCGTGCTGCGCGCCGGCCTCGCGCACGTCGGCGGCCTGCGCATCGACCACGTCGCGGGGTTCGAGCGGATATGGGTCATCCCCGAAGGGGCCGGCGCCGCGGAGGGCGCCTACCTGCGGATGCCGGCGCGGGAGCTCCTGGCGCTCACGGCGCTGGAAGCCTGGCGCCGCCAGGCCCTGGTCGTCGGCGAAAACCTGGGCACCGTCCCGGCCGGCCTGGATGCGGCCCTCGAACGGAACGGAATCCTGGGCATGGACGTGCTCTGGTTCATGCGGCAGCCGGCGCCGCGGCGGGCACCGGCGCCCTTCCTGCCCGCGTCGCACTGGCCGCCCGCCGCGGCGGCGATGGCCACCACGCACGATCTGCCCACGCTCGCCGGATGGTGGCAGGGGGTCGATATCGACCAGCGCGAGCAGGCGCGGCTGCTGGGGCCGGGCGAGACCGCTTCGGCGCTGCGCCTGCGGCGCGCGCAGGAACGCGCGCAGCTGTGGACGTGCGTGGCCGGGCCGGGCGCCGCCGCCGTGCCGCCGCGCCGCGCGCCCATCGCCGCGATGCTGGGCTTCGTCGCCGCGGCGCCGTGTCCGCTCGTGCTGACGACGCTCGAAGACCTTGCGGGCGTGCTGGAGGCGCCCAACGTGCCGGGCACCGTGGACGAGTTCCCCAATTGGCGCCGCCGCCTGCCAGAGGACGCGGCGCGGGCCTGCATGTCGCCGGCGTGGCGCGAGCGGCTCGATGCCATCCGGCGCGCGCGCGGGCCGGGGCGCGCGCCGACACCGACATGAGGCCCAGGACACCCCGGAGGGCGCCCGCGGCGCTCCGGGCCGCGCTCGCCTGCACCGGGGACCACGAGCCCGGCTACCGCCGGGAACGCGACCGGCACGGCGGTTTCCGCTACCGGGACCGCGACGGGCGGCTGGTGCGCCACCCGGCCGTCCTGGCGCGCATCCGGGCCCTGGCGATTCCGCCCGCTTACGAGGACGTCTGGATCTGCGCGCGCGCCGACGGCCATCTGCAGGCCACCGGACGGGATGCGCGGGGCCGGAAGCAGTACATCTACCATCCCGACTGGACCGCGCGGCGCGGCCGGCACAAATTCGACCAGCTCGCCGGCTTCGGCGCCGCGCTGGTGCGGATCCGGCGGCGGGTCCGCCGCGACCTGCGCCTGCCGGGCCTGCCCAGGGAGCGGATCCTCGCCCTGGCGGTGGCGCTGCTGGACGGCACGCTCATCCGGATCGGCAGCGCGCGCTATGCGCGCGGCAACGGCAGCTACGGCCTGACGACGCTCACCCGGCGCCACGCCACCGTCTCGGGCGCGAAGATCCGCCTGCGGTTCCGCGGCAAGAGCGGCGTCGATCAGGACGTCACGGTGGTCGACCGCAGGCTGGCGCGGCTGGTGCGCCGCTGCCTGGACCTGCCCGGGCAGCGGCTGTTCAAGTATCATGGCGAGCGCGGCGCGTTCCACCGGATCGATTCCGCGGCGGTCAACGCCTACCTGCGCGAGATCGCGGGCCGCGACGTCAGCGCCAAGCACTTCAGGACCTGGGGCGGGTCGGTGATGGCCCTGGACCTGCTGAGCCGGGCGGAGGATGGGGACGGGGATGGCGGCCGGCCGCGGGAACGCGAACGCCGGGTGAACGAGGCCATGAAATCCGTGGCCCGCCGCCTGGGAAACACCGCGACGGTCTGCCGCGCATGCTATGTGCACCCGGCCGTGGTGTCGGCGTACCTGGACGGCGCGATCCCGGCGCGCGGGCCCGCACCGCCCGGCCCGCGCGGGCTGAGCGCGGCGGAACGCCGCCTGCTGGCGTTTCTTGCGCGGGATTCGGGGGCTGATGCGCAGCGTCCACACGGACGAAGGCTCCGGTCCGGTGGTGCGAACGGAGAGACTTGAACTCTCATGCCTTGCGGCGCCAGAACCTAAATCTGGTGCGTCTACCAATTCCGCCACGTTCGCCAGGCAAGCCGGCCATTATAGCGTGGTTTGACGGGGCTTCCCGGGTTTCTACGAGGCGCTCCACTTTCCGCTAAAATACCCCGTTTACTATTCATCTTTCAATAGGTTCCGAATGCAGCCCATGGTTGAAAAATTGTCCGGCCTGGAGCGCCGCGTTGATCTGACCGTCTCGGTCGCCGACATCGAAAAGGAAGTCCAGGCGCAGCTCAAGCGCGTCGCCCGGACGGCGAAGGTGCAGGGCTTCCGCCCCGGCAAGGCGCCCCTGTCGGTGATCGAGCGCAGCCACGGCCCGTCGGTCCGCTACGACGTGATCAACACCCAGATCGGCAAGTCGCTGGACAAGGTCATCCAGGACGCGAACCTGCGCGTGGCCGGCACCCCCAGCCTGGAACCCAAGGTCGAAGGCGCCGAGGACGGCGTGATGGCGTTTTCCGCCACCTTCGAGGTCTATCCCGACATCCAGCTGCCGGACCTGTCCTCCCTGAAGATCACCCGCAACACCGTCGAGGTGGGCGAGGCCGAAGTGCAGAAGACCCTCGACATCCTGCGCCGCCAGCGCACGGTCTTCAAGCCGGCGGCCGACCGCGCCGCCCAGAGCGGCGACCGCGTCACCCTGGACTTCACCGGCACCATCGACGGCGTGGCCTTCGAGGGCGGCAGCGCCCAGGACTTCCCCTTCGTGCTGGGCCAGGGCCGCATGCTGCCCGAGTTCGAGGCCGCCGCCACCGGCCTGAAGGCCGGCGAGACCAAGACCTTTCCGCTGGCCTTCCCGGAAGACTACGGCAGCCCCGCCGTGGCCGGCAAGCAGGCTGAATTCACCATCACCGTGAAGGAAGTCGCCGAGCCCGAACTGCCCGAACTCGACGCCGACTTCGCCCGCGCCCTGGGCCAGGCCGAAGGCGACGTGGACGCCCTGCTGGCCGACGTGCGCGCCAACGTGGAACGCGAGGCCCAGGCCCGCGCCAAGAACCGCACCAAGGCCAGCGTCATGGACGCCCTGGCCGCCGCCTGCGACTTCGACCTGCCCAAGGCCCTGGTGGACAACGAGATCGCCAACCGCACGGCCGCCGCGCGCGAGGAACTCAAGCAGCGCGGCCTGCCCAACGCCGACAGCATCCCCATCCCGGAAGACACCTTCCGCGCGGAAGCCGAGCGCCGCGTGCGCCTGGGCCTGCTGGTGGCCGAGCTCATCAAGTCCGCCGACCTCAAGGCCAGGCCCGAGCAGGTCCGCGCCCGCATCGAGGAATTCGCCAAGAGCTACGAACAGCCCGCCCAGGTCGTCGCCTACTACCTGTCCGACCGCCAGCGCCGCGCCGAGATCGAATCGCTGGTCCTGGAAGACAACCTCGTCGAGCACGTCCTGGCGTCCGCCCAGGTCACCGACGAAGCCGTCGATTTCGATACTCTGATGGGTGCCCGCTGACATGAACCGGTTCACCGATTTCTACGCGTCGATGTACGGCGGGGACTCGGTCGTCCCCACCGGCCTGGGCTACGTGCCCATCGTGATCGAGCAGTCCGGCCGCGGCGAACGGTCCTACGACATCTATTCGCGCCTGCTGCGCGAGCGGGTGATCTTCTTCGTGGGCCCGGTCAACGACCAGTCGGCCAACCTGGTCGTGGCGCAGCTGCTGTTCCTGGAATCGGAGAACCCCGACAAGGACATCTCGCTCTACATCAATTCCCCGGGCGGCTCGGTCTACGCCGGCATGGCGATCTTCGACACCATGCAGTTCGTCAAGCCCGAGGTCTCCACCCTGTGCACCGGCCTGGCCGCGAGCATGGGCGCGTTCCTGCTGGCCGCCGGGGCCAAGGGCAAGCGCTACGCGCTGCCCAATTCCCGCATCATGATCCACCAGCCTTCGGGCGGCGCGCAGGGCCAGGCCTCGGACATCCAGATCCAGGCCAAGGAAATCCTCAGCCTGCGCGAACGCCTGAACGGCATCCTGGCCGAGCGCACCGGCCAGGACATCGAGCGCATCGCCGTGGACACCGAACGCGACAACTTCATGTCCGCCGACGATGCGCGGGAATACGGACTGATCGACAAGGTACTGGTTTCGCGCACCGACGAAGCCAAGTGATTGGATAGCCATGACCGAAAAAAAGGGATCCAGCGAGGACAAGGCGCTGCATTGCTCCTTCTGCAACAAAAGCCAGCACGAAGTCCACAAGCTGATCGCCGGGCCTTCCGTCTTCATCTGCGATGAATGCATCAGCCTGTGCAACGACATCATCCGCGAGGAGTCCCAGGACGCGGCGCGGGCCGCCGTGCGCAAGGAACTGCCCACGCCGCAGGAAATCAAGTCCTTCCTGGACGGCTACGTCATCGGCCAGGAAACGCCCAAGCGCAACCTGGCGGTGGCGGTCTACAACCACTACAAGCGCATCCGCTACCAGGACGCCAAGGACGGCGACGTCGAGCTGTCCAAGAGCAACATCCTGCTGATCGGGCCGACCGGCTCGGGCAAGACCCTGCTCGCCCAGACCCTGGCGCGCATGCTGGACGTGCCCTTCGTGATGGCCGACGCCACCACCCTGACGGAAGCCGGCTACGTCGGCGAGGACGTCGAGAACATCATCCAGAAGCTGCTGCAGAACTGCAACTACGAAGTCGAGAAGGCCCAGCGCGCCATCGTCTACATCGACGAGATCGACAAGATCGCGCGCAAGTCCGACAACCCGTCCATCACCCGCGACGTCTCGGGCGAGGGCGTGCAGCAGGCCCTGCTGAAGCTCATCGAAGGCACGGTCGCCTCGGTGCCGCCGCAGGGCGGGCGCAAGCACCCGAACCAGGACTTCGTCCAGGTGGACACCACCAACATCCTGTTCATCGTGGGCGGCGCCTTCGACGGCCTGGAAAAGATCATCCGCGATCGCAGCGAACGCTCCGGCATCGGCTTCGCCGCCACGGTGCGCGCGCGCTCCGAGCGGGGCGTGGGCGAACTGTTCGCCGAGGTCGAACCGGAAGACCTGATCAAGTTCGGCCTGATCCCGGAACTGGTCGGCCGCCTGCCGGTGGTCGCCACCCTGGAGGAACTGAGCGAGGACACGCTGGTGCGCATCCTCACCGAGCCGCGCAACGCCGTGGTCAAGCAGTTCCAGAAGCTGTTCGAGATGGAGGACGTCGCGCTGGAAGTGACGCCCGAGGCCCTGACGGCGATCGCCCGCCGGGCCATCAAGCGCCGCACCGGCGCCCGCGGCCTGCGCTCCATCATCGAGCAGGCGCTGCTGGGCACCATGTACGAACTGCCTTCGCGCCAGGACATCAACCGCGTGGTCCTGGAAAAGGACGCCGTCGAAGGCCTGACCTCGCCGACGCTCATCAAGGGCCCCCGGCCCGACCGCCACGCCGAAGACAAGCCCCTGCGCTCGGCCGCCGCCTGAGCGCGGCCCGGACCCCGCCCTTCGTTCTTCCCGCCGGAAGGGCGGCCGGCGCCGCGCCCATCTTCCGGGCGGGGGCGTTTCGCGCCCGCCGGACGGCCGGTTCCCGTATACTGGCAGTGTGCCCCCAGCTCTTGAAAAGCGTCTGTACGGCACCATATTCATCAGCAGGCACAATACGAAAAAGGAAGCCCGCGCTTCCTTTTTCTTTCAGATTCAATAGTTTGAGGAATCAACCATGTCTGCTAGCCAGATTCTGACCCAGGAACCTGTGGAACTGCCGCTGCTGCCGCTGCGCGACGTCGTGGTCTTTCCGCACATGGTCATCCCCCTGTTCGTGGGGCGGCCGCGTTCCATCAAGGCGCTCGAGCTGGCGATGGAAGCCGGCAGCAGCGTGATGCTGGTGGCCCAGAAGTCCGCCGGCAAGGACGAGCCCACGCCCGACGACCTGTACGAGATCGGCTGCGCGGCCAACATCCTGCAGATGCTGAAGCTGCCCGACGGCACCGTCAAGGTGCTGGTCGAAGGGCTGCAGCGCGCCCGCGTCCATGAAGTCACCGACGCCGAAACGCATTTCGCGGCGCGCGTCTCGGGCATCGAAGAAGACCAGTCCGACCAGGCCGAGGCCGAGGCCCTGCGCCGCGCCGTCGTGGCCCAGTTCGAGCAGTACGTCAAGCTCAACAAGAAGATCCCGCAGGAAATCCTGACCTCGCTGGCCGGGATCGAGGACGCCGGCCGCCTGGCCGACACCATCGCCGCCCATCTGCCCCTGAAGATCGAGCAGAAGCAGTCCCTGCTCGACATGCCCGGCGCCGCGCGCCGCCTGGAAGCCCTGCTCGCCCAGTTGGAATCGGAAATCGAGATCCTGCAGGTCGAGAAGCGCATCCGCGGCCGCGTCAAGAAGCAGATGGAAAAGAGCCAGCGCGACTACTACCTGAACGAGCAGGTCAAGGCCATCCAGAAGGAACTGGGCGAGGGCGAGGAAGGCGCCGACATCGAAGAGCTCGAACGCCGGATCGCGGCCGCGCACCTGCCCAAGGAAGCCCGCAAGAAGGCCGACGCCGAGCTGAAGAAGCTCAAGCTGATGTCGCCCATGTCGGCCGAGGCCACCGTGGTGCGCAACTACATCGACACGCTGCTGGGCCTGCCGTGGCGCAAGAAGAGCCGCGTCAACAACTCCCTGAAGAACGCCGAGGAAGTCCTCGACGCCGACCACTACGGCCTGGAAAAGGTCAAGGAGCGCATCGTCGAGTACCTGGCGGTGCAGCAGCGCGTGGACAAGCTCAAGGCGCCGATCCTGTGCCTGGTCGGGCCCCCGGGCGTGGGCAAGACCTCGCTGGGCCAGTCCGTGGCCCGCGCCACCAACCGCAAATTCGTGCGCATGGCGCTGGGCGGCGTGCGCGACGAGGCCGAGATCCGCGGCCACCGGCGCACCTACATCGGCTCCATGCCCGGCAAGATCCTGCAGAACATGGCCAAGGTGGGCGTGCGCAATCCGCTGTTCCTGCTCGACGAGATCGACAAGCTGGGCGCGGATTTCCGCGGCGACCCGTCCTCGGCCCTGCTCGAAGTGCTCGATCCGGAACAGAACCACACCTTCCAGGACCACTACATCGAGGTCGATTTCGACCTGTCGGACGTGATGTTCGTGGCCACCAGCAACACGCTGAACATTCCGCCGGCCCTGCTGGACCGGATGGAAGTCATCCGCCTGTCGGGCTACACGGAAGACGAGAAGGTCCACATCGCCTTCGATCACCTGCTGCCCAAGCTGATGAAGAACAACGGCGTCAAGGAAGGCGAGCTGAGCATCTCCGAAAACGCGGTCCGCGACATCGTGCGCTACTACACGCGCGAGGCCGGGGTGCGCGCGCTGGAACGCGAGATCTCCAAGATCTGCCGCAAGGCCGTCAAGCGCCTGCTGAGCGCCGGTGCCGAGGGCCGTGAGCTGAAGCATGCCGACGGCCAGGCCGCGATCGTGGTGGATTCCTCCAACCTGAACGACTTCCTGGGGGTGCGCCGCTTCAATTTCGGCGTGGCCGAAAAGGAAGACAAGATCGGCCAGGTCACCGGCCTGGCCTGGACGGAAGTCGGCGGCGACCTGCTGACCATCGAGGCGGCGGACATGCCGGGCAAGGGCGTGGTCCTGCGTACGGGTTCGCTGGGCGACGTGATGAAGGAATCGGTCGAGGCCGCCCGCACGGTGGTGCGCGCCCGCGCCCGCAAGTGGGGTATCGCCGATCAGGCCTTCGAGAAGCGCGACCTGCACATCCACTTCCCGGAAGGCGCCACGCCCAAGGACGGCCCCTCGGCCGGGGCCGCCATCACCACGGCCATGGTGTCGGCGCTGACCGGCATCCCGGTGCGCGCCGACGTGGCCATGACGGGCGAGATCACCCTGCGTGGCGAGATCCTGGAAATCGGCGGCCTGAAGGAAAAGCTGCTGGCGGCGCATCGCGGCGGCATCAAGACCGTGATGATCCCGGAGGAAAACGTCAAGGACCTGGCGGAAATCCCGGACAACGTGAAAAACCACCTGGAGATCATCCCGGTGCGCTGGATCGACCGGGTGCTGGAAGTCGCCCTGCAGCGCATGCCCGTGCCCCTGTCGGACGAGGAAGTCGCCCGCCTGGCGGCCGAGGCGGTCGCCGCCGCCAAGCCGGCGGAAGCCGGCGGCAGCGGGGTGATGAAGCACTGAGGCGAACCTGGCCCCGGGCCGGTCCTCGTTCGGACCGGCCCGAGCCCGGCGGATCGGAACGGCTTCCCCTCCGTGCGCGGCGCGGTACGGCGGCCGGAGAAGGGCCGGCGAAACGACCAAGGGCTCCCCGAAAGGGAGCCCTTGCCGCTTCTGGCCCGGATGAGCGCAGGGGAGCGCCGGCGTTTTTCAGTGCAGCGCGGTGGTGCGGATCAGGCCGACGGCGATGCCTTCGATGGCGAAGTCGTCGCCCGGACCCACGTCGATGGGCTGGAAGTCGGGGTTTTCGGGCAGCAGCCGGATGCGGCGGCCCTGGTGGTCCAGCCGCTTGACGGTGACGTCGTCGCCCAGGCGGGCCACCACGATCTGGCCATGGCGCGCCTGGGGCGTGCTGCGCACGGCCAGCAGGTCTCCATCGAGGATGCCGGCGTCGCGCATGCTGCTGCCGCGCACGCGCAGCAGGTAGTCGGGCGCGGACTCGAACAGGTGGGGGGCCAGCGGGATTTCGCGTTCGATGTGTTCGGCCGCCAGGATGGGGCTGCCGGCGGCGACGCGGCCCACCAGCGGCACCAGGCGGCTGTCGGACGGCGCGAGCCAGACCGGGGCGCCGGGCAGGGGGCCGGGCAATGCGCCAGGCGGCGCGCCGGACGGGGCATGGAGCCCGTGGGCCGGGCCGGCGCCGGCGGGGATGCCGTCCGGCGCGGGGCGGGCAGCGGCGGCCGCGCCCGCCGGATCGGCGTCGGGGCTGCGGGCCTGCTCCGTGAGCTGGATGCCGCGCGAGGTGGCCGCCGACAGGCGGATGTAGCCCTTGCGCTCCAGCGCGCGCAGGTGGTCTTCGGCCGCGTTGGCCGAGCGGAACCCCAGCTGGCGGGCGATTTCGGCCCGGGTGGGAGGGCGGCCGGCCTGCTGGATGGATTGCCGGATGAGGTCCAGGATCTGGGACTGCCGGGCGGTGAGTTTCAGGGCCATGACGCGCTACTGGATGGAAACACAGCCCGTATTGTGACCGAAGGGCGCGCGCCGCGCAAGCGGCAGGGCGGCCGTCCTGAAACGGCGACGGAGCCCCGCAAGAGGCCCCGTCGTGCGCCCTATCGCGGCGCGGGCGGGCGGGTCAGTGCCCGATCACGCCTTGATCATGCCTTGATCACGCGGGCGATCGCCTCGGCCACGTAGTCGATGTTGCCGCTGTTCAGGGCGGCCACGCAGATGCGGCCGCTGCCCACGGCGTAGATGCCGAATTCCTCGCGCAGGCGCTCCACCTGGTCCTTGGTGAGGCCGGAGTACGAGAACATGCCGCGCTGCGCCTTGACGAAGCTGAAGTCCTGGCTCACGCCCTGGGCCTGGATCTTTTCGACCAGTTGGTGGCGCATGGCGCGGATGCGGTCGCGCATGCCGGCCAGTTCCTCGGCCCACAGCGCGTACAGCTCGGGCGTGTTCAGCACGGTCGAGACCAGGGCGCCGCCGTGGGTGGGCGGGTTGGAGTAGTTGGTGCGGATGACGCGCTTCAACTGGCTGAGCACGCGCGTGCTTTCCTCGTCGCCGCCGGTGACCAGCGTCAGGGCGCCGACGCGCTCGCCATACAGCGAGAAGGACTTGGAGAACGAGGAGCTGATGAACATGGTCATGCCCAGGTCCGCGAACAGGCGCACCACGGCGGCGTCTTCCTCGATGCCGGCGCCGAAGCCCTGGTAGGCGATGTCCAGGAAGGGCACCAGCTGGCCGGCCTGCAGCGTGCGGGCGATGTCCTGCCATTGTTCCAGGCTGGGATCGACGCCCGTGGGGTTGTGGCAGCAGGCGTGCAGCACCACGATGGTGCCGGCGGGCAGGGCGCGCAGCGAGGCCAGCATGCCGTCGAAGTTCAGCCCGTGGGTGGCGGCGTCGTAGTAGTCGTAGCTGACGACCGGGAAGCCGGCGGCGGCGAACAGCGCCTGGTGGTTGGCCCAGCTGGGGTTGCTGATGGCGACCTGGGCGTCCGGCAGGATCTGCTTGAGGAAGTCGGCGCCGACCTTCAGCGCGCCGGTGCCGCCCAGGGTCTGGACCGTCAGCGAGCGGTGCTCGGCGATCAGGGGCGAGCCGGCGCCCAGGAGCAGGGCGCGGGCGCCGTTGTTGTAGCCGGGAATGCCGTCGATCGGCAGGTAGTTGCGCGGCTCGGCCTGCTCGAACAGGCGGGCCTCGGCCTGGCGGACGGCCTTCAGCAGCGGGATGCGGCCCGCGTCGTCGTAGTAGACGCCGACGCCGAGATTGACCTTGGTGGGCCGGGTGTCGGCCTTGAATTGTTCGTTCAGGCCCAGGATGGGGTCGCGCGGAGCGAGTTCGACGGATGCGAAGATGGAGGACATGGGATTCCGTAGGGACAAGGGGAAAGGTCTGGAGACGCCATGCACCGGTCCGCCCGTCCGCCGGCCATCCCGGCAAGGAGCGCGTCGGACGTGGGGAGACTGATGCAAAGGATTCCTTGGTCGCGAAGGCCAACGATGAGATAATAAGGGGTTTACCCGAATAGTGTCCAGGCGAACCATGGAGAGCCGCGCAAATACCCCGGACCCGGTGGAGGACTCGCCGGGTTTCGTGCATTTTCCAGACAGTCCGTTTCAGCTTTTCCAGCCCTATCCGCCCGCCGGCGACCAGCCGGCCGCGATCGACACGCTGGAGGAGGGCGTGCGCGATGGGCTCATGTGCCAGACGCTCCTGGGGGTGACGGGCTCGGGCAAGACCTACACCATGGCCAACCTGATCGCCCGCACCGGGCGGCCGGCCATCGTGCTGGCGCCCAACAAGACTCTGGCCGCCCAGCTCTACGCCGAGATGCGCGAATTCTTCCCGCGCAACGCGGTGGAATACTTCGTGTCCTACTACGATTACTACCAGCCCGAGGCCTACGTGCCCTCGCGCGACCTGTTCATCGAGAAGGACTCGTCCATCAACGAGCACATCGAGCAGATGCGCCTGTCGGCCACCAAGAGCCTGCTGGAGCGCCCCGACACCATCATCGTGGGCACGGTGTCCTGCATCTACGGCATCGGCAACCCGGGCGACTACCACGCCATGGTGCTGACGCTGCGCACGGGCGACCGGATCGGCCGCCAGGAAATCCTGGCGCGGCTGGTGTCCATGCAGTACGAGCGCAACGACACGGAATTCTCCCGCGGGACCTTCCGGGCGCGCGGCGAGGTGATCGACGTCTTCCCGGCCGAGCACGCCGAGCATGCCTTGCGCATCACGCTGTTCGACGACGAGATCGAGTCCCTGGACCTGTTCGATCCCCTGACGGGCAAGCCGGTGCAGAGCCTGGTGCGTTTCACGATCTTTCCCAGTTCGCACTACGTGACGCCGCGCGAGACCGTGCTGCGCGCCATCGATACGATCAAGGACGAACTGCGCGAGCGCCTGGCCGAACTGACGGCGGCGGGCCGGCTGGTCGAGGCCCAGCGGCTGGAGCAGCGCACCCGCTTCGATCTGGAGATGCTGCAGGAACTGGGATTCTGCAAGGGCATCGAGAACTATTCCCGCCACCTGTCGGGCGCCCTGCCGGGCGAGCCGCCGCCCACGCTGATCGACTACCTGCCGGCCAACGCCCTGATGTTCATCGACGAGAGCCACGTCACCATCGGCCAGCTGGGCGGCATGTACCGGGGCGACCGCTCGCGCAAGGAAACCCTGGTCCAGTTCGGCTTCCGCCTGCTCTCGGCGCTGGACAACCGGCCCCTGCGGCTGGAGGAATTCGAGGCGCGCATGCCGCAGTGCGTGTTCGTCTCCGCCACGCCGGGGCCCTACGAGGCCGCGCACGCGGACCAGGTGGTCGAGCAGGTGGTGCGCCCGACCGGCCTGGTGGACCCGGAGGTCGAGCTGCGCCCGGCCGCCACCCAGGTCGACGATCTGCTGGGCGAGGCCAAGCTGCGCATCGCGCGCCACGAGCGGGTGCTGGTCACCACGCTGACCAAGCGCATGGCCGAGGACCTGACCGAATACCTGGGGGAAAACGGCCTCAAGGTGCGCTACCTGCATTCGGACATCGACACGGTGGAGCGCGTCGAGATCATCCGCGACCTGCGCCTGGGCGCCTTCGACGTGCTGGTCGGGATCAACCTGCTGCGCGAGGGCCTGGACATTCCGGAAGTCTCGCTGGTGGCGATCCTGGACGCCGACAAGGAAGGCTTTCTGCGTTCCGAGCGCAGCCTGATCCAGACGATCGGCCGCGCGGCGCGCAACCTGAACGGGCGCGCCATCCTGTATGCGGACCGGGTGACCGATTCCATGCGCCGGGCCATGGACGAGACGGCCCGCCGCCGGGAAAAGCAGCAGGCCTTCAACATCGAGCACGGCATCACGGCCCGCGGCGTCAGCAAGGCGGTGCGCGACCTGATCGACGGGGTGTCCGCGGCGGCTGCCGCGGCGCCGGTCGCGGCGGGCTACGACGAATCGGCCCTGCACGACGAAAAGTCCCTGGCGCGGGAGATCCGCCGCCTGGAGCAGCGCATGAACGAGCACGCCCGCAACCTGGAGTTCGAGCAGGCGGCCTCGGTGCGCGACGCCCTGCGCGCCCTGAAGGCCCGCGCGCTGATGGAGTGACGCCCGGCGCCCGGATGCGCCGGCGGCGCCGGGCCTGGCCTTGCCCCCGGTTTCGCGCAGGCGGCGCCGGGTCTCCCGTCCTCCCGTCGCGGGCAGGCCTGTTGCGGGGCCGCTTCGGAAGTGCTTCAAGTGTCAGGTTTTTTTGCGGTTTTCCACAGAAAATGCTTGCCTATTTCCGGGTTTTCCCGCACACTTTCACTCATCATGCATAAGGTACTTTTTGTCTGTACGGGCAATATCTGCCGCTCCCCCACCGCCCAGGGCGTGTTCCAGCACCTCGTCGACGAGGCCGGGCTGTCCGATGCGATCGCCGTCGATTCCGCCGCGACCCACCACTTCCACGTGGGCGAGGCGCCGGATGCGCGCGCCCAGACGGCCGCGCGCAAGCGCGGCTACGATCTGTCGGGGCTGGTGGCCCGGCAGGTCCGCGCCGATGATTTCCGCGACGCCGACCTGATCCTGGCCATGGACTGGGAAAACCTGTCCGCGCTGCAGCAGCAGTGCCCCAAGGTCTACCAGCACAAGCTCATGCTGCTGATGCGCTTCTCGAACGAATTCGAGGAAGCCACGGTGCCCGATCCCTACTACGGTGGTCCCGAAGGCTTCAACAAGGTCCTGGACTACATCGAAGACTCCTGCCAGGGCGTCCTCGAACTGGTGCGCAAGCGCGCGCTGCAATACCAGGCCGCCTGAGGATCCTTCCCTTCCATGCCGGGGCGCCTGCGGGCGCCCTTCGCATTCATGGGCGCGGGCCCGCGGGCATGGGGTTCCCGGCATGCGGTTCCGGGCGCCAAATTTCCGGCGGCGCGGCTCTGCGGGCGTGACCGTTTCCGGAGGCGAAGGCTTGGGGTGGGCCCGTGTGCGGGCAGGCTCGCGGTGCGGAGGTCCGGGGCGCGACCCCGGCCGATGACCATTGCGGACAGTGGGAATTGACAACCATCAAGTTCCGCTGATTTTCCCGATCTAAAACCGAGTATTTTAGTCGGGTAAAAGGGTACACTTGACTCAAATAGTCGGGTATTCGAGTTGCCCGGAAATTTTCCGCACCCACAGAGGACTTCACCATGCGTTTGACGACCAAGGGACGTTTCGCCGTCACGGCAATGATCGATCTGGCCCTGCGCCATCACAGCGGCCCGGTCACGCTGGCCGCCATCAGCGCGCGCCAGAACATTTCCCTGTCCTACCTGGAGCAGCTGTTCGGCAAGCTGCGCCGGCACGAGCTGGTCGACAGCGTGCGCGGCCCGGGGGGCGGCTACACGCTGGCCCGGCATGCGCGTGACGTCTCCGTGGCGGACATCATCTTCGCCGTGGACGAGCCGCTGGACGCCACCAGCTGCGGCGGCAAGGAAAACTGCGACATCGGCCGCAACGGCCACAGCGGCAAGTGCATGACCCACGACCTGTGGGCGACTTTGAGTCGTAAAATGCTGGAATACCTGGACTCGGTCTCGCTGCAGGACCTGGTCGACCAGCAGCGGCTGCGCGAATGGCAGGAATCCGGCCATATGCGCAACGGCCGCCCGACGATCCCGATCACGCCTGTGGCGGCCGACTCCCGGGTCCAGGAGCCCGTATCGGCCTGATTTCCCGGAGTTTCGATGCCACAGGACCCGCTTCCGATCTACCTGGACCATTCCGCCACCACGCCCGTCGACGCCCGCGTCCTCCAGGCCATGCTGCCCTGGCTGACCGAACGCTTCGGCAATCCCGCCTCGCGCAGCCATGCCTGGGGCTGGGACGCGGAAGAGGCCGTGGAGCGGGCCCGGGCCCAGGTCGCGGGGCTGATCCACGCCGATCCGCGCGAGATCGTCTGGACTTCCGGCGCCACCGAATCCGACAATCTGGCGATCAAGGGCGCGGCCCATTTCCATGCCGGCCGGGGCCGGCACATCGTCACGGTCCGCACCGAGCACAAGGCGGTGCTGGATCCCTGCCTGGAACTCCAGCGCCAGGGTTTCGAGATCACCTGGCTGGAGGTGGACGCCCACGGCCTGGTGAGTCCCGAGGCCCTGGCCGCCGCGCTGCGCCCCGACACGATCCTGGTGTCGGTGATGCTGGTGAACAACGAAATCGGCGTCATCCAGGACATCGCCGCGCTGGCCGCGCCGTGCCGCGAACGCGGCATCCTGTTCCATACCGACGCCGCCCAGGCCACCGGCAAGCTGCCGATCGACGTGCAGGCGCTGGGCGTGGACCTGATGTCCCTGTCGGCGCACAAGACCTACGGCCCCAAGGGCGTCGGCGCGCTGTACGTGCGCCGCAAGCCGCGCGTGCGCCTGGAGGCCCAGATCCACGGCGGCGGCCACGAACGCGGCCTGCGCTCGGGCACGCTGCCCACCCACCAGATCGTGGGCATGGGCGAGGCCTTCGCCCTGGCGGGCGAGCTGATGGACGCCGAAGTCCCCCGCATCCGCGCGCTGCGCGACCGCCTCTGGGACGGCCTGCGCGACCTGCCGGACGTCTACGTCAACGGCGACCTGGAGCGGGGCGTGGCGCACACCCTGAACATCAGCGTGGCCCACGTCGAGGGCGAGGCCCTGCTGATGTCCGTGCCGGAGCTGGCCGTCTCCTCGGGCTCGGCCTGCACTTCGGCCAGCCTGGAGCCGTCCCACGTGCTGCGCGCCCTCGGGCGCAGCGACACCCTGGCGCACAGCTCGCTGCGCCTGACGCTGGGGCGCGCCACCACGCAGGACGAAGTGGACCGCGCCGTGCGGCTGCTGCGCACCCAGATCGGGCGCCTGCGCGAGCTGTCCCCCCTGTGGGAAATGCGCCGGCAGGGCACGCTGGGCGCCTGGGCGGAGCACTGCTGATGGCGGGTCCGTCGTACGGGCCGCGGGTCCTGGAACACTACCTGCATCCGCGCAACGTCGGCTCTTTCGACGCGGCCGATCCTTGCGTGGGCACCGCGCTGGTGGGTTCGCCCGAGCTCGGCCAGATCCTGAAGCTGCAGATCCGGCTGGATGGCGCTACCATAGAGTCCGCCTGCTTCCGGGCCTTCGGCTGCGGCGAGGCCATCGCGGCCGGATCGCTGGCCACCGAATGGCTGCCGGGGCGCAGCCTGGACCAGGCGCTGGCCATCGGCAGCCAGGACTTCGTCCAGGCGCTGGGCCTGGCCGCCGACAAGCTGCATTGCGCGCTGCTGGCCCAGGACGCCATCCGCGCGGCCGTGGCCGACTACGCCCGCAAGCACCCGAATCCATCGACAACCACCGTTCCTGAGGCACATCATGGGAATCACGCTGACGCAACAGGCCGCTGAACACATCCAGCGCCATCTGGACAAACGCGGCAAGGGCCTGGGCCTGCGCCTGGGGGTCAAGCCCTCGGGCTGCTCGGGCATGTCCTACCATCTGGAATACGTGGACGATCCCTCCGCCGAGGATCAGGTCTTCGAGCAGTTCGGCGCGCGCGTGTACGTGTCGCCCGACAGCCTGCCCTACCTGCAGGGCACCGAGCTGGACTATGCCCGCGAGGGCCTGAACGAGGGCTTCCGCTTCAACAACCCCAACGAAAAGGCCGCCTGCGGCTGCGGGGAGTCGTTCACCGTCTGAGCGCACAGGCCGGCCGCGCCCGCCTTGCGCGGCGGGCGCAGGCGCGGGCCGGGACCCGGACAGGGAACCGGCCCGCGGATCGGACAGCGAAAAGGCCGGATTTCCGGCCTTTTCGTCGTGGTGCGCACAGGATGCGCCGTTCCCGCGGGACGCCGATCAGTCCTCGGGCCGCAGGTGCGGGAACAGGATCACGTCGCGGATGTTGGGGCTGTCGGTGAGCATCATCACCAGCCGGTCGATGCCGATGCCGCAGCCGCCGGTGGGGGGCATGCCGTATTCCAGGGCGCGCACGTAGTCCGCGTCGTAGTACATGGCTTCCTCGTCGCCGGCGTCCTTGGCGGCCACCTGGGCGTGGAAGCGCGCGGCCTGGTCCTCGGGATCGTTCAGCTCGGAGAAGCCGTTGGCGATCTCGCGCCCGCAGGCGAACAGCTCGAAGCGCTCCGTGATGCCGGCCTGCGTGTCGGAGGCCCGCGCCAGCGGCGAGACTTCCACCGGATAGTCGATGATGAAGGTGGGATGCCAGAGCTTCGCTTCGGCGGTTTCCTCGAACAGCGCCAGCTGCAGCGCGCCCAGGCCCGCGTGGGCCAGGACCGGGCCGTCCATGTCCGCGCCCAGGCGGCGCAGTTCGCCGCGCAGCCAGGCTTCGTCCTGCAGCTGGGCGGGCGCGTAGCCGGGCGCGTGCTTCAGGATGGCCTCGGTGATCGTCAGGCGGTCGAAGGCGCGTTCCAGGTCCAGGGGCTGGCCCTGGTAGCTCAGGCTGGCGGTGCCGCAGGCGCGCCGCGCGGTCTCGCGGATCAGGGACTCGGTGTAGTCCATCAGCCAGCGGTAGTCGGTGTACGCCGCATAGAATTCCATCATGGTGAATTCCGGATTGTGGCGCGGGCTGACGCCCTCGTTGCGGAAATTGCGGTTGATCTCGAACACCCGCTCGAAGCCGCCCACGATCAGGCGCTTCAGGTAGAGCTCGGGCGCGATGCGCAGGTACATCTGCATGTCCAGCGCGTTGTGGTGGGTGACGAAGGGCTTGGCCGCCGCGCCGCCGGGGATGGGGTGCAGCATCGGGGTCTCGACTTCCAGGAAATCGGCCTCCGACATGATCTGGCGGATCGCCGTGACGATGCGGCTGCGCGCCAGGAAGGTCTCGCGCGTGCCCTCGGTCATGATCAGGTCCACGTAGCGCTGGCGGTAGCGCAGTTCCTGGTCGGCCACGCCGTGGAACTTGTCCGGCAGGGGCCGCAGGGATTTCGACAGCAGGCGCAGCGACTGCACGCGCAGCGACAGCTCGCCCTTGCGCGTCTTGAAGACCTCGCCTTCGGCGCCGACGATGTCGCCGATGTCCCAGGCCTTGAAGGCGGCGTAGGCCTCGTCGCCCAGCACGCCCCGGTCCAGGTACAGCTGCAGGCGCCCGCTGGCGTCCTGCAGCGTGGCGAAGCTGGCCTTGCCCATGATGCGCTTGAGCATCATGCGCCCGGCGACACGAGCGCGCCGCCCCAGGGCCTGCAGGGCGTCCTCGTCCAGCGCGCCGCAGTCCCGGTGCAGGTCGGCGGCGCGGGCGTCGGGACGGAAGTCGTTGGGGTAGGCGGGGCCGGCCTGGCGCAGCGCGTCGAGTTTGGCGCGGCGCTCGGCGATCAGGCGGTTCTCGTCGGGGGCTTGGACTGGGGTGTCGTTCTGCGAGGTCATGTCGTGCAATGAGTGGGAGAGGACGAGGGCGGCCGGGAAGGCCCGGCCGCGGCGGCCGGAGGCGTCCCGTGCGCGCCGCGGGCTAGACGCCCTGCTTGAGGCTGGCCGTGATGAAGGGGTCCAGGTCGCCGTCCAGGACCTTCTGGGTGTTGGAGATCTCGACGCCGGTGCGCAGGTCCTTGATGCGGCTCTGGTCCAGGACATAGGAGCGGATCTGGTGGCCCCAGCCCACGTCGCTCTTGGCGTCTTCCAGCTTCTGCTGCTCGGCCATGCGCTTGCGCATTTCGAGTTCGTAGAGGCGCGACTTCAGCATCTGCATGGCTTCGGCGCGGTTGCGGTGCTGGGAGCGGTCGTTCTGGCACTGCACGACGATGCCGGTGGGCTGGTGCGTGATGCGCACGGCCGAGTCGGTCTTGTTGATGTGCTGGCCGCCGGCGCCGCTGGCGCGGTAGGTGTCGATGCGCAGGTCCGCCGGGTTGATGTCGATCTCGAAGGAGTCGTCGATCTCCGGATAGACGAAGACGCTGGCGAAGGAGGTGTGCCGGCCGTTGGACGAATCGAAGGGGCTCTTGCGCACCAGGCGGTGCACGCCGGTCTCGGTGCGCAGCAGGCCGTAGGCGTATTCGCCCTCGAACTTGATGGTGGCCGACTTGATGCCGGCGACTTCGCCCTCGGATTCTTCCAGGATCTCGGTCTTGAAGTCCTTGCGCTCGCCGTAGTGCAGGTACTGGCGCAGCAGCATGGAGGCCCAGTCCTGGGCCTCGGTGCCGCCGGCGCCGGCCTGGATGTCGACGAAGCAGTTCAGGGGATCGGCCGGGTTGTTGAACATGCGGCGGAATTCGAGCTCTTCCAGGCGCTCGCCCAGGGCGGCGCAGTCCTGCTCGATGGCGAGCAGGGTGGCGTCGTCGTCATCGGCGCTGGCCAGCTCGAACAGGTCGCGCGCGTCGTTCAGGCCGCGTTCCAGGTCGGCCAGGGTGTGGACGACGGTTTCCAGGGATTTCTTTTCGCGGCCCAGGTCCTGGGCGTGCTGCGGATCGTTCCAGACGTCCGGGTTTTCCAGTTCGGCGTTGACGACGAGCAGGCGTTCGGCCTTGGCATCGTAGTCAAAGATACCTCCGCAGCAGACCCTGGCGCTCGGTGTAGTCGTCGATGCGGGCGATGATCTGGTTCTGGCGTTCGGCTTCCATGGAGGTGTCCTGTGTGGGGCGCGCGCAGGAGCGTCCGGTGTCTGGTTCCAGGGCCGGGCGCGCGCATTAAAATGCGGGTCAATCCGCCATTTTAGCGCGCTCCGGGCAGGGGCGCCGGAGGGCGGCGCAGCGCCAAACCAGAAGGAGGCCCCCGCCATGCAAGCACCGGAACCGGACCGCCGCGTACCCGCTCCCGCCGGCCCGCGCGGGCTCAAGCCCGCGGACACCGCGCCGCCGTGGTGGCAAGAACCCCTGCGCGGGCTGTCGCCGGCGTATTTCGGCCTGGTGATGGCCACCGGCATCGTTTCGCTGGCCTCGGACATGATGGGCCATCCGCGGCTGGCGCGGGCGCTGTTCGCCCTGAACGCGGTCCAGTACGTGGCGCTGTGGCTGGCCTACCTGCTGCGTGCGTGGCGGTTCCCCCGGCGCTTCTTCGGCGACATGATCGACCACGCCAAGGGGCCGGGCTATTTCACGATGGTGGCGGCCACCGGCATCCTCTCCAGCCAGTTCGTCCTGCTGCGCGACGACCTCGCCACGGGCTTCGCCCTGTGGGTGCTGGCCGTGGTCCTGTGGGTGGGGCTGACCTACACGATCTTCACCGCCTTCACGGTGAAAAAGGACAAGCCGCCGCTGGACCGCAGCATCAGCGGCGCCTGGCTGCTGGCGGTGGTGGCGACCCAGGCGCTGGCGGTGTCCAGCGCGCTGCTGGCGGCCCGCAGCGGACAGCCCTTCCGCCTGGAGCTGAACCTGATGGCGCTGTCGATGTGGCTGTGGGGCGGGATGCTGTACATCTGGATGATGTCGCTGATCTTCTACCGCTACAGCTTCTTTCCCTTCTCGCCGGGCGACCTGTCGCCGCCGTACTGGATCAACATGGGCGCCATGGCGATCTCCACCCTGGCCGGCTCGCTGCTGATCCTGAACGCGCCCCAGGCGCCGTACCTGGTGTTGCTGCTGCCCTTCCTGAAGGGCTTCACGGTGTTCTACTGGGCCACCGGGACCTGGTGGATCCCGATGCTGCTGCTGCTGGGGATCTGGCGCTACGTCTTCCAGCGCTTTCCGTTCAGCTACGATCCGCTGTACTGGGGCGCGATCTTCCCGCTGGGCATGTACGCCGCCTGCACCTGGCAGATGAATCATGCGATGGGCTTCGACTTCCTGGGCTTCCTGCCCCCCGCGTTCCTGTACGCGGCCTGGCTGGGCTGGCTGCTGACCTTCGCCGCGATGGTCCGCCGCCTGCTGCGCCTGGCGCGGGGGCGGCCGGACCCGGGTTGAGGCCGGCCGCGTTCCTCAGGCGGCGAGCCTGGGGGGAAGGTCCAGGGGCAGGGCGGCCATGTCCGGCCGCTCGGGCCGCTGCGGCCGTGGCTGTGGCTGCGGTTGCTGTGGCTGCGGTTGCTGTGGCTGCGGTTGCTGTGGTTGCGGTTGCTGTGGCTGCAGTTGCTGTGGTTGCTGCGGTTGCGGGTCCGGGTCCGGGTCCGGGTTCGGGTTCGGGTCCGCGGCCCGGCCGGGGCGGCCGGACGCTTCCCCCGGCGCTTCCGGGGATTGCGCGGTTTCCAGCCGGAATTGCGCCAGCGTCCAGCGCAGGTCCGTGACGCGGGCCCGCTGCTCGGCCACCACCCGCGCGGCGGCCTGGGCCTGCCGCGCGCCGCGCGCGCCGATGGCCTCCAGGCGGCGCGCCGCCTGCGTCGTCTCGTGGATGGCCTGGGACTGGGACTCGGTGGCGGCGGCGACTTCGTCCATGATCTGGCGGCTGCGCCCGGTGCTCTGGACCACCCGATCCATCGCCAGCCGCGCCTCGGCCGCCAGCGCGGCGCCCTGGCGGCTGTCGCGGATCGAGGCTTCGATGGTGGACTGGATCAGCCCGGCGGCCTGGTCGCAGCGCAGGGCCAGCGACCGGACCTCGGCCGCGACGATGGCGAAGCCGCGCCCGTGGGCGCCGGCATGGGCGGCCTCGACGGCGGCGTTGAGGGCGAGCAGATTGGTCTGGAAGGCGATCTCGCCGATCTGGCGGGCGGCGTCCTCGACGCGCAGGCCGCCTTGCGCGATGCCGTCCATGGCCTGCGCCAGCCGGGCGACCGCCTCGGCGCCCGTGCGGGCCTCGCCGTCGCCCTGTTCGCTCAGGCGCCAAGCTTCGACCGCCCGGTTGTGGTTGAGGCGGACGGTATCGTCCAGGCCGCTCATGGCCGAGGCCATCTGCCCAGCCATGGCGCACTGGTCGTGGCTGTCGCCCAGGGCGGCCTCCTGGCCGCGGGACAGGACGTCCACACCGGCATTGACGTGCGCGAAGTGGTCGGCGACCCGGCACAGGGTGCGGTTCAGGCCCTGGCGGATGCCTTCCAGGGCGTGCATCAGGCGCCCCATCTCGTCGTGGCTCGTCACCCCGATGGGGACTGAGAGGTCGCCGGCCGCCAGGTGGCCGGCGAGCGCCACGCCGCGGTCCAGCGGGCGCTTGACCGAACGGTACAGGCCGCGCAGCGCCAGCAGGCCGCACAGCAGCAGCGCCAGCACCGCGCCGAGGGCGATGCGCCCGGCCGTCTGGCCGTCGGCCGCGGCCCGCCCGACGCGCGCCTCCATGCGCCGCGCCTGCCGGGTGTCGAAGGCATCGATCAGGGCGGCGATGTCCGCTTCCGCCTGGGCGTATTGCTGGCTGAAGAGCAGTGCCGAGGCAAGCAGCGCATTGGGCAGGGCGATCCGGATGCCGCCCTGGCCGTCGTCCAGTTCGCCCTTGGCGGTGCCGATGGCTTCCCGCTGGGTGGCCGCCAGCGCCCGCAGCCGCGCGTGGGCGTCCTCGAACAGGGCCAGTTCGGCCGCGTCGAGTCCCGCCTGCCGGAAGCGCGCGCGGGCGTCGGCCCGGATCCCCCGGGCGTCGGGCGCGCGACCCTCCAGGACGGCCAGGTGCTCCAGGTAGCGCTGCTCGAATTCCGGCTGTCCGCTGGCGACGAAGGCGGCGGCATCCCGCGACAGGGCGTTGGCCTGCGCCTGATACCAGCCTGCCAGCTGACTGGCCCGGTAGCGCGCCGCCTCCGCGTCGCGCAAGGTGTCGGCCGTGTGCCGCAGGTGGGCCACGGCGCCCATGACCAGGCCGGCGCACAGCGTCAGCACGATCATGAAAAGGATGAAACGGGTTTTCAGCGTGGACGCGAACCGCATGCGGCAATCCCTCCGGTCGAAGCGCTCGGGCCTGGCGGCACGGGCTGGCGCAGGGAGTATGGCGGCCGAACATGACAGCCGTGTGTCGGCGGTGGACGGGGCGGCAGCGGGGCGGGGCGGCAGCGGGGCCGGCCGCGGGCCGGATCAGGCGGCGCCGTCGAGCCGGGCGCAGTCGGCCGTCAGCTCGTCCAGGGCGGCGTCGTCCAGCAGGCGGGCCGCCATGGGCAGCAGTTCCTCGTCGGCGCGCGTCAGCCAGGCCAGGTAGTCGCCGGTCCAGGCGGCGAGGGCTTCATGGGTGTCGTAGGCTTCATGGGCATCACGGGCATCACGGGCATCACGGGCATCACGGGCATCACGGGCTTCACGGGCTTCACGGGCGGCGAGGGCGTCGCGGGCATCACGGCCGGCCGCATCGGCACGCCCTTCCAGGACGGGGCGGACGGCCTGGCGCCAGCGCCGGTCCAGGTCGGCGCGGCCCCGCGCCAGGCCACCGGTCATGCCCTTCAGGCACACGGCGTCGGATCCCGCCATCGATTCGATCAGGGCGGGAAACAGGCGCTGCTCCAGGATGTCGTGCGCGATGCGCGCGGGGCCTTCGATCCAGGCGATGGCGGCGCGCGGGTCGGACGCCTCCGCGCCGGCGAGCGCCTGGAGGCGCCGGCGGGTCCCGGCATGGACGGCCAGCAGCCGGGCGAGCGGATCCGGAGAGGACGGACTGGACATGGGGAAGGGGGTTCCAGGGTGGCGGATGCCCTATCGTAGCGCCACGGCCCGCTTCCGTTCCAGCCGCGGCCCCTTCCTTATATTTCCATAAGAAATAAAGAAATGGTGAATGAATCGTTGTTGCTCATTAAGCTGGATCGTTAAAGTATCGAACATCCTTGATACCGATTTCTTTCCCGCCGGCCGCGCATATGAATCTCTCTTTCCAACAGGTTGAAAAGCATTTCGGCGACCTGCGGGTGGTCGAACACTTCGAGCGCGACATCGCGCCGGGCGAGCTGGTGGCGCTGGTCGGGCCGTCGGGCTGCGGCAAGTCCACCCTGCTGCACATGGCCGCGGGCCTGGAAAAGCCTTCGTCCGGCCAGGTGCTGGCCGACGGGCGGCCGGTGCGCAAGCCCGATCCCAGCCGCATGCTGATGTTCCAGGAAAACGCGCTGTACCCCTGGCTGACCCTGGTGCAGAACGTGGCCATGGCCCTGGAGCTGCAGAAGGTCGGGCGCGCCGAGGCGCAGCGCCAGGCGCGGCTGTGGCTGGACAAGGTCCGCCTCAAGGGCTTCGAGGACTATTTCCCGCACCAGGTCTCGGGCGGCATGCGCCAGCGCTGCGCCCTGGCGCGCGCCTTCATCACGCACCCCGAGGTGCTGCTGCTCGACGAGCCCTTCGGCGCGCTGGACGCGCTCACCCGCATGACGCTGCAGGACGCCCTGCGCACCCTGATCCGCGAAACCCGGCCCACGGTGCTGCTGGTGACCCACGATGTGGACGAGGCGCTGTTCCTGGCCGACCGCATCCTGGTGTTCAGCGCCCGGCCGTCGCGCGTGCTGAAGGAATTCCACCTGTCGGACACCGACAAGACCCACGACCTGTCGAACTTCGCCGCCATGCGCCGGGAAATCCTGGGCCTGCTGGGCATCGTCGACGACACCGAACACGCATCTTCCATTTCCGAGGAACTCGCAGCATGAAAATTCGTTTCCTGATTCCCCTGCTCGCCGCGCTGACGCTGGCGTCCCAGGCGCAGGCCGCCGAACCCTTCAAGGTCGGCTACATCCGCGTCATGGACGACGCCCAGGCCATCGCCGCCTACGAGGGCAAGTTCTACGAGAAACAGGGCCTGGACGTGCAGCTGATCGAGTTCAAGTCGGGCACCGATCTGATCAAGGCCATCGTCGGCGGTCAGCTCGACACCGGCGTGCTGGGCTTCACCAACGCGGCCTCCTGGTCCTCGCGCGGCGCGGACCTGAAAGTGGTGGCCGGCGCGCAGCGCGGCTTCCACGCGCTGGTGGTGCGCGAAGAGACGGGCATCGAGGACGTGGCCGGCCTGAAGGGCCACACCCTGGCTTCCCAGAAGGAGGGCAGCACGGCCGACACGGTGCTGCGCGGCGTGGTGCTGAAGAACGCCGGCCTGGCGCCCGAGGACGTGACGGTGATGGGCGTGAGCCCGCAGGTGGCCGTGCAGTCCCTGGTCGGCAAGCGCGTGGACGCGGCCTTCCTGTTCGAGCCCCAGGCCAGCATCGCGCAGCTGATCGCGCCGGTGAAGCAGATCTACGAGATCGGCGAAGTCTGGCCCTTCCCCTGCATGGTGACGATCACCTCGGGCGAGACCCTGAAGAACAGGAAGGACCTGGTCTGGAAGTCGCTGGACGCCCAGCGCGAGGCCATCGAACTGCTGCAGAACAAGCCCGACGAGGCCGCCAGGCTGATCGCCGGCTACTTCATCGCCGAGCCGACCCTGAAGACCCTGAAGCACGGCGAGGTGCCGCGCGAGCAGGTCATCAGCAAGGCGATCCAGACGCAGACCTTCAGCGCCGCGCTCACCCCGCAGGACCTGGCGCGCATGCAGGAAGTGGCCGACATCATGCAGGCCCAGGGCGCCTTGAAGACCCAGGACGGCAAGCCCTACGAGGTGAAGTCCATCGTCGATCTGGACTGGCAGCAGACCCGCAAGCTCTGAGACGCGGGATGGCGGGGTGCGCGATAATGGCACCCCGTCTCCAGGCTTCTCCATGCGGTCCGGCGCTGCGCCGCCGCGTGTGAACGGGCCTGAAAACCTCCTGATGGCCGGGTGGGGAAGCACTGGACAAGCCAGGCGGCACGCGGACTCCGCGGCCCGGGATCCTGTCCGGAGATTTCCCGGCGCCCGGCCAAGCCTCGTCCGGAATCCATGAGCAAAAAACGACGCCTTTCCCCGGCCGCGCGCAAGCTGGCCATGCTGATCGCCATCGCCGCCATCCTGCTGTTCTGGCAGATGGCCGCCTGGACCCTGCCGGACTTCCTGATGCCGGGCGTGCCCAAGGTGCTGGAGCGCGTGTGGCACGACATCCGGACCGCCGAATTCCGCGCCATCCTGGCCGGCAGCATGGGGCGGCTGGGCGTGGGCTACGCCTTCGCGCTGCTGTTCGGCATCGGCTTCGGCCTGGCCGGGGGGCTGCTGGTGTTCTTCCGCGAAGTCCTGAAATCCGCCATCATCGTGCTGCAGTCGATCCCGTCGATCGCCTGGGTGCCGCTGTTCCTCATCCTGATGGGTTTCGGCAACGTGCCCATCATCGTGGTGATCGCGCTGGCCGCGTTCTTCCCGGCGGCCCTGTCGGTCATGAACGCGACCGAAAGCGTGCTGCAGACCCACGTGTCGGCGGCCCGGGTCATGGGCGCCAATCCCTGGGACATGCTGCGGCGCGTCTACCTGCCCGCCGTCATGCCCGAACTCATCACCGGCGCCCAGCTCGCCTTCGGCAACGCCTGGCGGGCGCTGATCTCGGCCGAGATGCTGATCGGCTTCGGCCAGGGGCTGGGCCGCTCGCTGGCCTATGCGGGCGAGACGGCCGACATGGTGGGCGTGATGGCCAACATCCTGACCATCGCCATCCTGGCCACGCTGATCGACCAGGTGTTCCTGGAAAACATCAAGCGCAAGGTGCTGCGCTATCAATACGTGTGAGGCCCGGCCGGCGGCCGGCAGGTGCGAAGCCATGAAGGAAGCTGCGAATCCATTCCCGCGGACCGGTCCATTCCTGCGGACCGGTCTGCCGAGGGGGCCGCTGGCGGGCCTGATGACGGGGCTGCTGGCGAGCCTGGTGGCCGGGGCGCTGGCGCTGCCGCGGGCCGGCCTGGCGGCATCCGCCGGGGATGCGCCGGCGGCCGCCGCGGCGGCGGGCGAGGGCTGGGTCCTGGGCGTGGCGGCGGTGCCGGCGCCCCAGGCGCCGGGTGCCAAGGTCCGCACCCCGGCCCGCATCGAGGTCCTGGCGGGGTGGGCGGAGCAGGGCGGCGGCACCCTGCGGGCCGTGGCGGCCGGGCAGGCCGCGCGGCAGGTCGCCGAGGGCGCGCTGGATGCCTGGGTGGGGGTGTGGCCCGGCGACGATGCCGCGCCGCCGGCGGGCGTGCGCGCCGCGGCGCTGGCCTGGTCGGCCAGCCCCATGGCCATCATGCGCACCGATACCGACATCCGTGCATGGTCCGACCTGAACGGCCGGACCGTGTGCCTGAGCGCCGACGGCCGCGCCTCCGGCGAACTGTCGGCGCGTTTCGGCGCGATCGAGCAGCTTTACCCCTCGGCGGCCGACGCGCTGCTGGCGCTGCGGATCGGCCAGTGCGACGCGGCCGTGCAGGACGAGGATTTTCTCAAGGCGCTGCTGGCGTTTCCCGAGTGGAAGAAATTCTCGGCGCAGCTGGCGCCCTATCGGACGCTGACGCTCACCCGCCTGACGCGCGATGGTCTGGCGGCGCCGCGCGAGGCGGCCATGCGGCAGGCCACGTCGCCGGAGCGGCTGCGCGCGCTGGCGCGCCTGCAGGCCCGGGACATAGCGTTCGAGGTGTATCTGGATCAGACGGTGCCGGACTGCCACTGAGTCCGGGACGGGCGGCGGGCGATGCCGGAGGATCGCCAGGCGCGGAGGACGCGGACCCGGCCCGGCGGTTGCGCCGGAGAAGGGGCGCGGGCGGGATCAGTGGCGGCGGCGGGGAGCCGGCGCGCTGCTGGCGCCGGGACCGCGGTTCAGGTGGCGGAAGGTGATGCGGCCCTTGGTGAGGTCGTAGGGCGACATTTCCAGGGTGACCTGGTCGCCCGCCAGGATGCGGATGTGGTGCTTGCGCATCTTGCCGCCGGTGTAGGCGATGACCGGGTGCCCGTTGTCCAGCGTCACGCGGAAACGGGAATCCGGCAGGACTTCCGTCACGGATCCGTGCATTTCGAGCAGTTCTTCTTTGGCCATGGTGGTGCGCTCCGGTGTAGGGACAAAAAATCAGCGGGCACGCGGTGCGCCGGGGGCGCGGCATGCGGACGGGGTCGCGGGGGCGATCGGAATCCGGGCAGGGGCGTAAAACCCCCGAAGGGACGGCGGGAAAATCCCGCGTAGACCGGCAAAAAAGCTGCCAGAATTGAAAACCGCTGATTATCAAGTACCTATAATCATAGTGCTTGAGGCATCTTATGTCAAGAATTCATCAGGGATTCGTCAAGAATCCATGACGGGGATTTCGGGTGCGTGGCGCGGCGTTTCGCCTGCGCGGCGGGACGCGGAGCCGGCGCGCCGGGCGGTGCGGGTAGCGGTGCGGGTAGAATTCCGGCTGAGTTCCTGTTTCCCGATCCGCATGAATGAACGAATGAGCCCCGGCACAGCGGCCCTGTTGCTGATTCCCCCCCTGTTGTGGGCGGGCAACGCCGTCGTCGGCCGGGCGGTGGCCCAGATGGTGCCTCCCCTGACCCTCAATTTCCTGCGCTGGGCGGTGGCCCTGCTGCTGCTCCTGCCCGTGGGCTATCGGGTGCTGCGCGCGGGCAGCGCCGTCTGGCGGGAATGGCGGCGCTACGCCGTGCTGGGCCTGCTGGGCGTGGGTCTCTACAACTCGCTGCAGTACCTTGCGCTGCATACCTCGACGCCGGTGAACGTGACGCTGGTGGCGGCCAGCATGCCGGTGTGGATGCTGATCGTGGGCCGCGTGTTCCACGGCGTGGCGATCCGGCCGGCCCAGGTGGCGGGCTCGGTGCTGTCGCTGGCGGGGGTGGCCGTGGTGCTGTCCCAGGGAAACTGGGAACAGCTGCTGACGCTGCACTTCGTCGCCGGGGACCTGCTGATGGTGCTGGCCACCATCGTCTGGGCCTTCTACAGCTGGCAGCTGACGCGGGTGCCGGCCGACGCGCCGGTGCGGGCCCATTGGGCCGGCTTCCTGCTGGGGCAGGTGGTCTACGGCGTGGCCTGGTCGGGCCTGTTCGCGGCGCTCGAATGGGGGCTGACGGACTGGCGGATCGACTGGGGCTGGCCGCTGGCGCTGACCGTGGCCTTCGTCGCCGTCGGCCCGGCGGTGATCGCTTTCCGCTGCTGGGGCGCCGGCGTGCAGCGCGTCGGCCCCACCCTGGCGGGCTTCTTCAACAACCTGACGCCGCTGATCGCCGCCCTGCTGTCGCTGGGGCTGCTGGGCGAGCACCCGCGGATTTTCCACGCGCTGGCCTTCGCCCTGATCATCGGCGGCATCGTCCTGTCCTCGCGGCAGCCGCGCGAGTGAGCGCGCCATGAGCCTGGATGCGCGGGGAGACGGGCCGCCGCCGCTGCTGTCCTACGGCAGCCTGGCGGCCAGCATGTTCGTGGTCGGCGCCTGCGTGGCCCTGAGCAAGCCGCTGGCGGCCGTGTTTCCCGTGTTCCTGCTGGGCTGGCTGCGCTTCGGCATCGGCGGCGCCGGCATGCTGCACTGGCTGCGCCGGCCGGCCGCGGAGCCCGCGCCCACCGCGCGCGTGCGCCTGCTGGTGTTCCTGGAAGCCTTCATCGGCAGCTTCCTCTTCACGGTCTTCATGGTGCTGGGCGTCAGCCTCAGCGGCGCCGTGGCGGCCGGGGTCGTGATGTCGGCCATCCCGGCCGCGATCGCGCTGCTCAGCCGCGTCGTGCTGCGCGAGGCGATCCGTCCGCGCGTGCTGGCGGCCATCGCCTGCGCCGTCTCCGGCATCGCCCTGCTGACGCTGGCGCGGCCCGGGCCGGCGCAGGCGGCGGGCGGTCCGGCCGGCGGCGGGGAGGACCTCTGGCTGGGCTACGCGCTGCTGGGCGGCGCGGTGCTGTGCGAGGCCTGCTACGCCGTGATCGGCAAGCGCCTGACGGCGGTCCTGTCGTCGCGGCGCATCAGCGCCCTGATGAACCTGTGGGGTTTCGCGCTGATGCTGCCGGCGGGCGCCTGGGCCGCCTGGCGGTTCGACTTCGGCGCGGTGTCCTGGACGGTGTGGGGGCTGCTGCTGTTCTACGGCCTGGCGTCGAGCTGGACCATCTGGCTGTGGATGACCGGCCTGCGCCGCGTGCCGGCCTCGCGCGCGGGGGTGTTCACCGTGATGCTGCCGGTCGGGTCGGCCTGCGTCGGGGTTTGGATGCTGGACGAGCCCTTCGGCGTGCCGCAGGCCCTGGCCTTCGGCCTGGCCCTGGCGGGCCTGCTGCTGGCCGCGTGGCCGGCGCGCTCCGGCGCCGCGCCGGGCTGAACGGCGCGGCCGCGGTCCGGGGGGCCGGCCGCGGCTGCGCGGCCATTCGACTGCGCGGCTTGCGGCGGGGCGGCCGCGGCGCGCGGCGATCCCCGGGCCGCCCTCAGGCCGCGTCCCGCGCGTCCTCGATCAGCAGCTGCACGCTGCTGCGCCCTCCCCAGGTATTGCAGTCCAGCCGGTAGACGGCCTCGATGGCGTCGGGCAGGAGGTCGGCGTGATTGAACCAGATGGCGTCCAGGCGCAGGCCGTCGCGCTCCAGGAACAGTTTCAGGTGCCTGTCCTTCAGCAGGCGCTGGTGCAGGACGCGGAAGCGGTCCTGGAACAGGGGCGGCGGGAATCCGGCGCCCCAGATCTGGTCGGCCAGCAGGCCGGCGGTTTCCACGGTCAGGTAGTCCGGTTCCAGCGAACCGTCGGTGTCCAGGCGCGGCTCGAAGGACTCGCGCCCGCCCAGGGTGCGCACGGCGGCGTCGAACTGCCGCGAAAAATCGTCGAAGGCCGCCGTGCGCAGCGTCAGGCCGGCCGCCATGGCGTGGCCGCCGAACTGCAGGATCGCGCCCGGCAGCCGCTTGCTGACGAGGTCCAGCGCGTCGCGCAGGTGGACTTCGGGAATCGAGCGGCCCGAGCCGCGCAGGGTGTCGCCGTCGTCCGGCGCGAAGGCCAGGGCGGGGCGCCAGTAGGTTTCCTTCAGGCGCGAGGCCACCAGGCCGATCACGCCCTGATGCCAGCCCGGCTGCCAGACGCAGACGCTGGCGGCGCGGGCCTGGGCGGTCGCGTCCAGCTGTGCCAGGGCTTCGTCGCGCATGACGGTTTCCCGGACGCGGCGTTCGCGGTTGATCTCGTCCAGCGCCCGGGCCAGTTCCAGGGCGCGGCCGGGATCGTCCTCCAGCAGGCAGTGGATGCCCAGGCTCATGTCGGCCATGCGGCCGGCGGCGTTGATGCGCGGCCCCAGGGCGAAGCCCAGGTCGTCCGTGCCGGCCCGCGCCGGATCGCGGCCGGCGACCTCGAACAGGGCCGCCAGCCCGGCCTGCATGCGCCCCTGGCGGATGCGCCGCAGCCCCTGGCCGACCAGCAGCCGGTTGTTGGCGTCCAGGCGCACCACGTCGGCCACCGTGCCCAGGGCCACCAGGTCGGCGTAGGCTTCGAGCTTCGGGCCGCCCTTGGGGGACAGGACGCCGCGCGCGCGCAGCGCGGCGCGCAGGGCCAGCATGACGTAGAAGATCACGCCCACGCCGGCCAGGTGCTTGGAGGGAAAGCCGCAGCCGGCCTGGTTCGGATTGACGATGACCAGGGCGTCGGGCAGGTCGGGGCCGGGCAGGTGGTGGTCGGTGACGATGACCTCGATTCCCGCGTCGCGCGCGGCGGCGACGCCTTCGATGCTGGCGATGCCGTTGTCCACCGTCACCAGCAGGTCCGGCTTGCCGGCCGGATGGCGGCAGGCCAGCTCGACCACCGCCGGGGACAGGCCGTAGCCGGTCTCGAAACGGTTGGGGACCAGGAAATCGACCCGCGCGCCCATCTCGCGCAGGGCGCGCACGGCCACGGCGCAGGCGGTGGCGCCGTCGCAGTCGTAGTCGGCCACGATCAGCAGCCGCCGTCCGGCCTGGATCGCGTCGGCCAGCAGCTCGCCGGCCTGGTCGACGCAGCCGAGCCGGGCCGGGGGGATGAGGGCGGCCCATTCGGTGGGGCCGGCCTGTTCCAGGCCGCGGGCGGCCCACAGGCGGGCCAGCAGAGGGTGGGCGCCGGCCGCCGCCAGGGCCCGGGTGCGGGCCGGGTCGGCGGTGCGCGCGAGGATCAGCGGGCGCACCACCAGCGCCTCCAGTCGTGCGGACGCAGGCGCCGCAGCCAGCCGCCGCGCGCGTCCAGTTCCACGGTCCGTTCGCGCCCGGTCAGCACCAGCGTGGGCGCGGCGCCGGCCAGGGGAGCGAAGCAGCGCCGCTCCAGGTCCGCCAGCGCCTCGATCCAGCCGCCCCAGTCCTGGGCCGCGGCATGGGCCTGCAGCGCGGTCTCGATGCGCAGATCATCCGGCAGTGGGCGGCTCAGCTGGCTGCGGCGCGCGCCGCCGTACAGCCACAGGCTGTTGACCGGCGCCAGGCCCTGGGACTGGCGTTGCTGGTTGACTGGATGATCGTACCAGGCCATCTGCAGGCCGTTGATCAGGCGGCGCCAGGGCCGCGCCGCCGGGTCCTGCGGCCACCAGTCGTTGACGGCGCTGACGGCGACCAGCGCCGGGCTGGCGCAGGCCAGGCGGACCGGTTCTGGCCAGTGGACCCGCCAGGTATCGGGAGTGTCGGGCGTCAGCCCGATGCCGCTGTCGGCGATCAGTTCGCGGGCGGCTTCCATCAGGGCGGCGGACTGCTCGGCCGTGATCGCCAGCGTGTCGGCCGGCAGCAGGGCCGCGCCGTCGCGCGAAGGCGCCATGTGGATCAGCTCGGCCAGCCAGACGGGCTCGTCGTCCGCCCCGGGCAGGCGCAGCGGCCCCAGTCCTGCGCTAATATGCTCGTCTTGTGCCGGCGTGAATCCGCTTGCGCGAAGCTGCCAGTGTTCCAGCGGCGTGCACCAGGCGTCCGAGGCCGGACAGGCCGCCGTCTTCGGCGTGCCCAGGCCCAGCCAGCGGGCCAGGGTGGGGGCGCGTTGCGCCAGGTGGGGCGCCAGTTCGGCGGCGACTTCGGGTTCGGGCAATGCCCCGGGGATCACGATGTGCATGGCGGAATTGTAGGGTATCAATCGGACGAGGATGGCGATACGCATGGCGTATGAATGGTGGATAGGGGCGCGCTACGCGGGCCTGGCCCGCGCGGGGCGGGGCGGACGCCGCGGCGACCGCTTCGTGTCCTTCGTGGCGGCGAGTTCCATGGCCGGCATCGGCCTGGGGGTGGCGGCCCTGATCATCGTCCTGTCGGTGATGAACGGCTTCCAGACCCAGGTGCGCGACCGCATGCTGTCGGTGCTGCCGCACATCGAACTCTACGTGCCCGGCTCGGATCACGCGCAGGTGCTGGAGCATTGGCGGGACCTGGCCGACGCCGCCCGCCGGGACCCGGCCGTGCGGGGCGCGGCGCCGTTCGTCGCGGCCCAGGGCATGCTGGCGCGCGGCCAGGGCCTGAGCGGCGTGCAGGTGCGCGGCATCGATCCGGCCATCGAGCCCGAGGTCTCCGACCTGGCCGGCCAGATGGCTTCGGGCAAGCTCGACAGCCTGGCGCCCGGCTCCTTCAACATGGTGGTGGGCAGCCAGATCGCCCAGTCCCTGGGGCTGATGGTGGGCGACACGGTGCTGCTGCTGGCGCCGCAGGGCTCGATCTCGCCGGCCGGCTTCACGCCGCGCATGCGTCAGTTCACGGTGTCGGGAATCTTTTCCTCCGGCTACTACGAATACGATGCCTCGCTGGTGTTCATCGACGTGCGGGACGCCGCCCGGGTGTTCCGCGACAGCGGTGTGAGCGGCGTGCGCCTGCGCATCGCCGACATGCAGCGCGCCCCCCAGGTGGCTCATTCCCTGCTGGCGCGGATGCCGGCGGGCGTGCGGGCCATGGACTGGACCCAGAACAACCGCACCTGGTTCGCCGCCGTGCAGACCGAGAAGCGCATGATGTTCCTGATCCTGACCCTGATCGTGGCGGTGGCGGCCTTCAACCTGCTGTCCTCGCTGGTGATGGCGGTCAAGGACAAGCGCTCCGACATCGCCATCCTGCGCACCCTGGGCGCCACCCCGGCCGAGATCGCGCGCATCTTCCTCATCCAGGGCGCCCTGATCGGCGTGGTGGGCACGCTGGTAGGCATGGCGCTGGGCACGCTGGTGGCCTACAACATCGGCGTGATCGTGCCCTGGATCGAGCATGCGCTGGGCATCCAGTTCCTGCCCCAGCAGATCTATTTCATCAGCGAGCTGCCGTCCAATCCCCAGGTGGGCGACATCGCCGTGATCGGCGGAACCTCCCTGGTCCTGTCGCTGCTGGCCACGCTGTACCCCAGCTGGCGGGCCTCCCGCCTGCAACCCGCCCGAGTGCTGCGCCATGACTGATTCCGCCGCCCCCGACGCCGTGCTGCGCGCCGAGCACCTGGCCAAGACCTACGACGAGGGCGCCGGGCGGGTCGAGGTCCTGCGCGACGTCAGCCTGGCGGTCCACGCCCATGAGATGGTCGCCGTCGTCGGCGCCTCGGGCTCGGGCAAGAGCACGCTGCTGCACGTGCTGGGCCTGCTGGACGAGCCCGACGCGGGGCGGCTGTGGATTGCCGGGCAGGCCGCCACGGGGCTGGACGAGCGGCGCCGCAGCCGCCTGCGCAACCAGGCCCTGGGCTTCGTCTACCAGTTCCATCACCTGCTGCCGGAATTCACCGCGCTGGACAATGTCGCCATGCCCCTGATCGTGCGCCGCTGCTCGCGGGCGCAGGCCCGGGCGCAGGCCGCCGGGATCCTGGACCAGGTCGGCCTGGCGGACCGGGCCATGCATTTCCCCGGCCAGCTCTCGGGCGGCGAGCGCCAGCGCGTGGCCCTGGCGCGGGCATTGGTGACGCAGCCGGCCTGCGTGCTGGCCGACGAACCCACCGGCAACCTGGACCGGCACACGGCCGACGCCATGTTCGCGCTGCTGGCGCGCGTCAACCGGGAACTGGGCACGGCCTTCGTCATCGTCACCCACGATCCGGCGCTGGCGGCCCTGGCGCACCGGCGCTTCCACATGCAGGCGGGGCGGCTGAATGAGGCCGGACATGGCGCAGTCCCTGCGGACTGCGCCGTGCCTGACGAATCCGAGCCGCTTGCAAGCGGCGAGGTGGATAAGGCCGGACACGGCGCAGTCCCTGCGGACTGCGCCGTGCCTGACGAATCCGAGCCGCTTGCAAGCGGCGAGGTGGATAGGGCCGGACATGGCGCAGTCCCTGCGGACTGCGCCGTGCCTGACGAATCCGGGCCGCTTGCAAGCGGCGAGGTGGATAGGGCCGGGTAGGCCGCGGGCCTGGACGGGCCGGGTCAGGCGCATGCTGCATCCGGTCGCCCGCGGCGCTGCCGCGGTGCGGCCCGGGGCGGCCGCTTCCGGCCATGCCCGGTCGCCCGGCGGTTTGGCCGGCGCCGGGCCGCAGGCCCGCTACCCGAACGGAGAGCCCATGCTGATCGACACCCATTGCCACCTGGACGCCGCGGAATTCGACGCGGACCGGCCCGCCGTGATCGAGCGCGCGCGGCGGGCGGGCGTCCGGGGCATCGTGATCCCGGCCGTGGCGCGCGCCAACTTCGCGGTCGTCCGGGACCTGGCGCATGCCACCCCGGGCGCCTGCTACGCCCTGGGCATCCATCCGCTGTACGTGGAGCGCTCGGCCGAGGCGGACCTGGACGCGCTGGATGCCGCCCTGGCGGCGGCGCGCGACGATCCCAGGCTGGTGGCGGTCGGCGAGATCGGGCTGGATTTCTTCGTCGAGGAAGCCAGAGCGCCGGAACGGCGCGAGCGCCAGGAACGGTTCTACACGCGCCAGCTGGACCTGGCGCGGCGCCACGGCCTGCCGGTGCTGCTGCACGTGCGCCGGTCGCAGGACGTGCTGCTCAAGCATCTGCGCCGCCGCCCGCCGATCGGCGGCATCGCCCATGCCTTCAACGGCAGCTTCCAGCAGGCCGGGCAGTTCATCGCGCAGGGCTTCGCCCTGGGGCTGGGCGGGGCCATGACCTTCGAGCGCGCCCGGCAGATCCGCCGTCTGGCCGCGCAGTTGCCGGCCGAGACCCTGGTGCTGGAGACCGACGCGCCCGACATTCCCCCCGCCTGGCTGGGGCGCGGCGCCGACGGCCGGCCGCGGCCCGCGCGCAACGAGCCGGCGCAGATGGCCGGCATCGCCCGCGTCCTGGCCGGGCTGCGCGGTCTTGATGCCGAGGCGCTGATCGCGCAGTGCGCCGTCAATGCCCGCCGGGTGCTGCCCCGGCTGGCGCGCGCCCTGGGTGAGGCGGATGGCGCGTAGCTATTCGTGCTGAAGAATATTGACGAGCGTACCGAGCGGGTCCCTGACGTAGAACCGGCGGACGCCCCACGACTCGTTGGCGGGACCGTATTCCACCCGGATCCCGCCTTTCCGCACGCGTTGTAAGGCCTCATCGAGGTCATCCACCTCGATGGACAGGTCCGGTACGGGCGTGTCGGAACCGCCCTGGCTTGCGAAGCTGACCTGGACCGTCATCTTGCCGGGGCCGGTGTACGTGCGGAGCCAGCCGTGGTCCATGGCGAGTTCGAGATCCAGAATGTCCCGGTAGAACGCATCCACCGCGGCGGGTTCGGGTGTCGGGATGTTGGCGACGATTCGTTTGACCTTCATGGGATCTCCAGATGTGCGGGTTGCCAATCCGACAGCTTATTGAAGCCGGACGCTTTTCCACAAGCGGGCCTTGCCAGGCACTACGTGGTTTCCCGCCTGGACCGGAATGCGCGTGAGGCGTTCCGGCGGCCCGTTAACCCCCTAAGCTGAAAGAGGATTCGTTTTCGGGGGAAGGCATGCTCGGGCGCGCGATGGTGGCGGCGGGGCTGGGCGGCGTGCTCGGCGCCCATCGGCTGGCCGATCTGCCGGGGGGCGGCACGCTGGCGCTGGTTTCCTGCATGGCGGGGCTGGCGGCATGGGCGGCGTGGCGGGCCGGTCGTGGGACCGTCCGGAACGGCGGTGCGATGCGGCGCGTGGGGGCGTGCTGGGCGGAGCGGCCAGGTGCGGCCGATCATCGCGCCGGTCCGATGGAACCGGCCCGGAGGCGCGGTTCGGGTCCGGGGCGCGGCGTCCTGCTGCGTGCGTCGGTCCTGTGCCTGTTGAGCGCCTGGGCCGGTTTCGTCTTCACCGTGCTGTGCGCCCAGGCGCGGCTGGCGCAGGCGCTGGCCGACGGCAACGTGGATCGCGTGTCGCGGGTGACGCTGCGCGTCGACAGCCTGCCCCGGCTCCAGCCGGACCTCGTGGCTTTCGAGGCCGTGGTGCTGGACGCGCATCCCGGAGGGGTGCCGGAGCGCGTGCGGGTGCGCTGGCCGGCCGCCGGCTGGCGCGGCCCCTATGCGCCCGCGCGGCCGCCCGATCCCCCGTTTCCCGAAGTGCGTCCCGGCCAGGTCTGGCGCATGGCCCTGGTGCTGCGGCCGGTGCGCGCCGCGCAGAATCGGCATGCCTTCGATGCCGAGGCCCATGCCTTTGCCGCCGGCATCCGCGCGCAGGGCACGGTGCGAGGCACACCGGAATGGCTGCGCGACGAGGACTGGGCGGGCCTGTCCGTGATCGCCGGGCGCGCGCGTCATGCGGTGCGCGAGGCCATGGCGCCACATCTGCAAGGCCTGCGCTACGGGCCGGTGCTGCGGGCGCTGGCCATCGGCGACCAGGACGGGGTGGACGATGCCGACTGGGCCGTCTTCAACCGCACCGGCATCACCCACCTGGTCTCCATCAGCGGTTCGCACATCACCCTGCTGGCCGGCGCGGGCGGGCTGGCGGTGTATGGCCTGTGGCGTCGTCTGCGCTGGCGCGGGCGCTGCCTGGCCGAGCGCTGGCCCGCCCGGCGGGCGGGCGCCCTCGCGGCGCTGCTGGTCGCCTGGCTGTACTGCCTGCTGGCGGGCTGGGGCGTGCCCGCGCGGCGCACCTTCATGATGCTGGCCGTGGTGGCGGGCGCCCAGACCCTGCAGCTGCGCGTCAGCGGTTCACGGGTGCTGGCCCTGGCGGCCGCGGCGGTCGTGCTGACGGATCCCTGGGCGGTGCTGGCGGGCGGATTCTGGCTCTCGTTCCTGGCCGTGGCCGTGCTGCTGGCCGTCAGTGCGCGGGCGGAGAATGCCGGCGAGGACGGAGCGGCCGGGGAGCGGCTGCTCGGGGATGACCGGACGGGGAACGAGCCGGTCGGGAATGAGCCGGCGGGGAATGAATCATCTAGGAACGAGCCGATCAGGAATGGGCGGGCTGGGGATGAACAGGCGGGGGATGAACAGGCTGGGGATGAACAGGCTGGGGGCGGGCAGGCCGGGAATAGGGCGGCGACCGTGCCTCGTTCGGCGCCTGGCGCCCGCCCGGCCGAGCGGCGGCGCGACCGCTGGCTGCGCGGCCTGATGCTCGCGGCGCGCCTGCAGTGGGCGATCACCTGGGCCCTGGCGCCGCCGCTGGCCTGGACCTTTCACGAGGTCTCGCTGGTGTCCCCGCTGGCCAACGCCTACGCCATCCCCGTCATCGAACTGCTGGTCACGCCCCTGTCGTTGCTGCTGGCCGGCGTGGCGCTGGTGCCGGGGCTGGACGCCGTGGCCGCCGGCCTGGCCTGGCTCGCGCATGGCACGCTGGTCCTGATGATGCGGCCGACCGAATGGCTGGCCGCCTTGCCGGCCTGGCCCGTGCCGGCCGGTCCGGCGTGGCTGTATCTGCTGGCGCTGGCCGGGGCGGCGGTGGCGCTCTGGCCGGGGGGTGGATCGGGCCGCCGGCCGTCCGGAGAGCGCATGGCGGGTCCTTTCGGCGAGCCGGCAGAGGCGGGACGAACGGCTTTCGCCGTTCCGGGCCGGGGCGGGGATGGGGAGACGATGGCTGCATCCCATTGCGGCGCGGCCGCGCATTGGGCCGATCCATTGCGCCGCCGCCGCGCCTGGGCCTGGCTGGCCTTGCTGCCCATGCTGCTGTGGCCGCCGGCCCGTCCAGCCGATGGCGAGTGGGACCTGCGTGCGCTGGACGTGGGGCAGGGCAGCGCCTTGCTGGTCCGCACGGCGCGGCACACGCTGCTGTTCGACGCCGGCGCGCGCCACGCGCGGGATGCGGACGAGGGTGTCCGCACGATCGTCCCCGCCTTGAAGGCCCTGGGCGTGCGCCGCCTGGACGCGCTGGTCGTGTCCCATGCCGATCTGGATCATGCCGGCGGAGTCCGCAGCGTGCTGGCGGCGGTGCCGGTGGCGCAGGCTTTCGCTTCCTTCGACCTGGATGCCTGGCTGCGCGCCGAGACCCGCAAGCTGGGCGCCGCCGACACGCCCTTGCCGCGGGCGGCGGCGCCCTGCCGCTTCGGCGATCGCTGGCGCCTGGACGGCGTCGAATTTGAATTCCTCTGGCCGCTGGACGTGCGCGCGCGCCGCCCGGGCGCGGAAGCCAACGCCGGCAGCTGCGTGTTGCGGGTGCGCGGCGCGCATCACAGCCTGCTGCTGACGGGCGACATCGAGATCCGTGCCGAGACGGCCCTGGTCGAACGCGGACTGACGCCGGCGGACGTGGTCGTAGCGGCGCACCACGGCTCGCGCACCTCGTCGTCGGCCGCCTTCGTCGGGGCCGCCGCCGCGCGCCACGTGATCTTCCAGGCCGGCGCCTGGAACCGGCACGGCCATCCGGACACCGGCGTGCTGGAGCGCTGGCGCCGGGCGGGTGCCACCCTGTGGCGCACCGATCTGCAAGGCGGGATCGATGCCCGGTCGCGCGCCGAGGGGCTCACGCTGTCCAGCGTCCTGGAGTCGTCCCGCCGTCATTGGCACGGGCGGGAAGTCTTCCACGGGATGGGCGCTGCGCTGCGCGACGAGCCGCGGCCAGGCGGTCAGGCTGCGGTTCAGTTCTTCGGTCCCGGAACGAGGGACGTTTCGATCTGCAAGCCGGGGTAAATGCCTGGTCGCGCGGCACCGGCCTGTCGTTGTACAGTGTCCTGGAGTCGTCCCGTCGTTAAGGGCATGGACGGCGCCTGTAGTGGTTTTCGCGGTCTTGCGTCTTGGCGCCGGATCGGCGATGATCCGGCAGCCGTCCACAAGACGACTGTGGTCCTTTCGAGAATGTCCGAGCTCATCCGCCCGGCCACGGGAATCCGTTCAGCGGATTTTCCAGGCACCGGCCCGGATTCGGGGATTCTCCTGCGGGCTTGTGAAAAATCCAAAAGATTTTTGCGACCATGACACAGACACCTCTGAAGTTCTACGTGCCCGAGCCCTCGGGGCGTCCCGGTCAGGAAACCGACTTTTCCTATCTGCGCCTGCAACCCGCCGGGGCCGCGCGCAAGCCTCCCATCGACATCGCGCCCTACGACACCCGTGACCTGGCCATGGGGCTGATCCGCGTGCTCGACGACGAGGGCAACGCCCAGGGTCCCTGGGCCGAAGACCCGCCCGATGACGAACTGCTGCGCCGCGGCCTGCGCGCCATGGTCAAGACGCGCATCTTCGATGCCCGCATGGTCATCGCCCAGCGCCAGAAGAAGACCTCGTTCTACATGCAATGCCTGGGCGAGGAAGCCATCGCCATCGGCCAGTCGCTGGCGCTGCGCGAAGGCGACATGCATTTTCCGTCCTACCGCCAGCAGGGCCTGCTCATCGCGCAGGACTACCCCCTGTTCGACATGATGTGCCAGATCTTTTCCAACGACCAGGATCCGCTCAAGGGCCGCCAGTTGCCGGTGCTGTATTCGGTGCCGGAAAAGGGCTTCTTCACGCTGTCGGGCAACCTGGGCACGCAGATGCCCCAGGCGGTGGGCTGGGCCATGGCCTCGGCCATCAAGGGCGACACCCGCATCGCCTGCGGCTGGATCGGCGACGGCGCCACGGCCGAGTCCGACTACCAGACGGCGCTGCTGTTCGCGCACGTGTACCGGGCGCCGGTGATCCTCAACGTGATCAACAACCAGTGGGCGATCTCCACCTTCCAGTCCGTCGCGGGCGGCGAGGGCATCACGCTGGCGGCGCGCGGCATCGGCTCGAATCTCGCCTCGCTGCGGGTGGATGGCAACGATTTCCTGGCCGTCCACGCCGTGTCCCGCTGGGCCGCCGAACGGGCGCGCAGCAACCACGGCGCCACGCTGATCGAATGGGTCAGCTACCGGGCCGGGCCGCACTCCACTTCCGACGATCCGTCCAAATACCGGCCGGCCGACGACTGGTCGCGCTTCCCGCTGGGCGATCCGATCGCGCGGCTGAAGGACCACATGCTCAAGCGCGGCATCTGGTCCGAACAGGAACACCAGGAATTGCAGAAGGCCTGCGAGGCCGAGGTCGTCGCCGCCCAGAAGAAGGCCGAGGCCCACGGCACGCTGGCCACCGGGCGCACCAGCAGCGTGGCGACCATGTTCGAGGACGTGTACAAGGACATGCCGGTCCACCTGCGCCGGCAGCGCCAGGAACTGGGAGTGTGAGCATGGCACAGGAAAAAACCAAGACCCGTCCCATGACGATGATCCAGGCCCTGCGCTCGGCCATGGACGTCATGCTGGAGCGGGACGAGAACATCGTCGTCTTCGGCGAGGACGTCGGCTATTTCGGCGGCGTGTTCCGCTGCACCGAAGGCCTGCAGGCCAAGTATGGCCCCTCGCGCGTGTTCGACGCGCCCATTTCCGAAAGCGGCATCGTCGCGGCGGCCATCGGCATGGGGGCCTACGGCCTGCGCCCGGTGGTCGAGATCCAGTTCGCCGACTACTTCTATCCGGCGGCCGACCAGATCTTCTCCGAGGCGGCGCGCCTGCGCTACCGCTCGGCGGGCGGCTACACCGCGCCGCTGACCATCCGCATGCCCTGCGGCGGCGGGATCTTCGGCGGCCAGACCCACAGCCAGAGTCCGGAGGCCCTGTTCACGCATGTGGCCGGCCTGCGCACCGTCATGCCGTCCAACCCCTACGACGCCAAGGGCCTGCTGATCAGCTCCATCGAGAACGACGACCCGGTCATCTTCCTGGAGCCCAAGCGCCTGTACAACGGCCCCTTCGACGGCCACCACGACCAGCCCGTGGTGCCCTGGTCCAAGCATCCGCTGGGCAACGTGCCCGAAGGCTACTACACCGTGCCGCTGGATTCGGCCTCGGTCTACCGCGAAGGCCGGGAGCTGACCGTGCTGACCTACGGCACCATGGTGTACGTGGCCGAGGTCGCCGCGCGCGAGGCCGGCATCGACGCCGACATCCTCGACCTGCGCAGCCTCTGGCCGCTGGACCTGGACGCGATCCTGGCCTCGGTGCGCAAGACCGGCCGCTGCGTGGTGCTGCACGAGGCCACCCGCACCAGCGGGTTCGGCGCCGAACTGTGCGCCCTGGTCCAGGAGCATTGTTTCTATCATCTCGAAGCCCCGATCGAACGCATCACGGGGTGGGACACGCCCTACCCCCATTCGCACGAATGGGCTTATTTCCCCGGCCCCAAGCGGGTCGCGGAGGCGTTCAAGCGCGTGTTCCGGGAGGCATAATGGGTATTCACATCATCAAGATGCCGGACATCGGCGAAGGCATCGCGGAAGTCGAACTCGTCGAATGGCACGTCCAGGCGGGCGACGCCGTCGTCGAAGACCAGGTCCTGGCCGACGTCATGACCGACAAGGCCACTGTCCAGGTGCCGTCCCCGGTGCATGGGCGCGTCGTGTCGCTGGGCGGCAAGGTCGGCGACGTCATGGCGGTGGGCTCCGAGCTCATCCGCCTGGAGGTCGAGGGCGAGGGCAACGAGCACATGGTCGGGGCGACGTCGCGGGCGGCTGCGGCGCCCGCCGCGGCCGCGACCGCATCTGCACCCGCGGCACCGGCACCGGCGCCCCAGCCCGAACAGCCCCAGCCCGAACCCGAGTCCGAAGCACCCGTCGCGGCCGCCGCGCCCCGCAACGGCGATCGCGCGAAGGCCGCCGCGGCGCCGTCCGCTGCCGTGCCCGCGTCATCCGCGCCGGCACCCGCCGCGCGCGGCGCACAGGCACCGCATGCGGCCTCGCATGCGCCGTCGCGCCCCGAAGGCCAGCGCCCGCTGGCCTCGCCGGCCGTGCGCCGCCGCGCCTGGGACCTGGGCATCACCCTGCAGTACGTGCCGGGCACCGGCCCCGCCGGCCGGATCACGCACGGCGACCTGGACGCCTGGCTGGCGCGCGACCGCAACGCGACCTCGAACCGCACCACCGGCACGCTCTACGCCTCCCAGGACGAGGAAACCCAGATCCCCGTCATCGGCCTGCGGCGCAAGATCGCCCAGAAGATGCAGGAATCCAAGCGCCGCATTCCGCACTTCACCTACGTCGAGGAAATCGACGTGACCGAGCTGGAATCGCTGCGCGCGCGCCTGAACGCCCTGCACAGCGCCGAGCGCGGCAAGCTGACCCTGCTGCCGTTCCTGGCGCGCGCCATGGTGCTGGCCCTGCGCGAGTTTCCGCAGATCAACGCCCGTTACGACGACGACGCGGGCGTGGTGACGCAGTACGGGGCGGTGCACCTGGGCGTGGCGGCGCAGACGCCGTCGGGCCTGATGGTGCCGGTGCTGCATCACGCCGAGACCCTGGACCTCTGGTCGTGCGCGGCGGAAGTCGCGCGCCTGGCCGAGGCCGCCCGCCAGGGCAAGGCGGCGCGCGACGAGCTGAGCGGCTCGACCATCACCCTGACCAGCCTGGGGGCGCTCGGGGGCATCGTGTCCACGCCGGTCATCAACCATCCGGAAGTCGCCATCGTCGGCGTCAACCGCGTGGTCGAGCGGCCGGTGTTCCAGGAGGGCCGGGTCGTGGCGCGCAAGCTCATGAACCTGTCCTCGTCCTTCGATCATCGCGTGGTCGACGGCATGCATGCCGCCGAGTTCATCCAGTGCATCCGGCGTTACCTGGAGTGCCCGGCGCTCTTGTTCGTGGAGTAAGCAGCATGTCCAATCCCATCCATACCACCTTGCTCATCATCGGCGGCGGCCCCGGCGGCTACGTGGCGGCCATCCGCGCCGGCCAGCTGGGCATTCCCACCGTGCTGGTCGAAGGCGCCGCCCCGGGCGGCACCTGCCTGAACATCGGCTGCATCCCGTCCAAGGCGCTGATCCACGTGGCCGAGCAGTTCCACGCGCTGCAGGGCTACGCCGGCGATTCGCCGCTGGGCATCCGCGCCCAGTCGCCCGAACTCGACCTGGCGCGCAGCGTCGCCTGGAAGGACGGCATCGTCAAGAAGCTGACCGCCGGCGTGGGCGCGCTGCTGAAGAAGCACAAGGTCACGGTCGTCCAGGGCTGGGCGCGCATCGTCGATGGCAAGACCGTGGACGTCGATCCCGTCGTCCGCGGCAAGGCCGGCGCGCCGCAGCGCATCCGCTGCGAGCACCTGCTGCTCGCCACGGGGTCCGAACCCGCCGCGCTGCCCTTCATGCCCTTCGGCGGCCCGGTGATTTCCTCCACCGAGGCGCTGTCGCCCAAGAAACTGCCGAAGTCCCTGGCCATCGTCGGCGCGGGCTACATCGGCCTGGAACTGGGCACGGTCTACCGCAAGCTCGGCGTGAAGGTCGACGTGATCGAGGCGCAGGACCGCATCCTGCCCGTCTACGACGCCGACCTGGTCAAGCCGGTGCACGCCGCGCTGAAATCCCTGGGCGTGGGCCTGCACCTGCAGACCCAGGTCCTGGGCCTGGCGGAGGACGGCAAGGGCCTGCGGGTCCAGTCGGGCAAGACCGAGGACGTGCTGCCCGCGCAGCAGGTGCTGGTGGCCGTCGGACGCAAGCCCCGCAGCCGGGGCTTCGGCCTCAGTTCCCTGATGCTCGACATGGACGGCCAGGCGGTGCGCGTGGACGACCGCTGCCGCACGTCCATGACCGGGGTCTGGGCCATCGGCGACCTGACGGGCGAGCCCATGCTGGCGCACCGCGCCATGGCGCAGGGCGAATGCGTGGCCGAGCAGATCGCCGGCCACACGCGGCGCTTCATGCCGGCGGCCATCCCGGCCGTATGCTTCACCGATCCGGAGGTCGTCACGGCGGGCCTGTCGCCGCAGCAGGCGGCCCAGGCCGGCATCGACGCCATCGACGCGTCCTTCCCCCTGGCGGCCAACGGCCGGGCGATGACGCTGGAATCCACCGACGGCTTCGTGCGGGTGGTGGCGCGGCGCGACAACCACCTGATCCTGGGCTGGCAGGCCGTGGGGCGGGGCGTGTCGGAATTCGCCGCCGCCTTCGGCCAGTCCATCGAGATGGGCGCCCGGCTGGAGGACGTGGGCCACACGATCCACGCCCATCCGACCCAGGGCGAGGCGATCCAGGAAGCGGCCCTGCGGGCGCTGGGGCAGGCGCTGCACGTCTGAGTGCGCCGCGGGAGGGGGCGGGGGCTTTCCCTCGCCCCGTCCATCGCCATGTTTAAATAAGGGCGTCCGTCCGACACGAGGTGCCCCCATGTCTTCCGCTTCCCCAGCCCCGCACTCCCGAACCCCAACGGCCGACGAGCCCCGCCTGGATTTCGTCGCCTGCGCCAGTCCCGCGGGCCTGCATCGCATGGCGTATTGGGAATGGGGCGATCCGGACAACGATCGGGTCCTGGTCTGCGTGCACGGGCTGACCCGCACCGGGCGGGACTTCGATGCGCTGGCGCGCGCGCTGAGCCGTGAATACCGCGTGGCCTGCCCCGACGTGGTGGGGCGGGGGCGCTCGGACTGGCTGATCGATCCGGCCGGCTACGCGATTCCCCAGTACGTGGCCGACCTGACGACGCTGGTCGCCCGCCTGCGGCCGGCGCGCCTGGATTGGGTCGGCACGTCGATGGGCGGGCTGATCGGGCTGGGCCTGGCGGGGATGGCGGCCGTGTCGCCCGCCCTGCGTCCCGCCCGCGGCGCGCTGGGGCTGGGCGCGGCGCCCGACGTGCCGCTGGGCCGCATGGTCTTCAACGACATCGGCCCCACGCTGAACTTCGACGGCCTGGCGCGGATCGGCACGTACGTCGGCCAGGACCTGAGCTTCGCGCGCTACGAGCAGGCGGTGGATTACGTCCGGACGGTGTCCGCCGCCTTCGGACCGCATGACGAGGCCGGCTGGGATGCGCTCACCCGGTACGTGTTCCCTGAGCGGGACGGCCGGTGGGTCAAGCATTACGACCTGCGCCTGGCCCAGCCCTTCGCCCTGCAGACCCCCGAGGCCACGGCCGCCGCCGAGGCCCTGCTGTGGCAGGCCTGGGACCGCCTGCCCGTGCCGGCCCTGATCCTGCGCGGCGCGCAGTCCGACATCCTGACGCCGGAGACTGCGCAGCGGATGCTGGAACGCAATCCCCACGCCCGCCTGGTGGAATTCGACGGGGTGGGGCATGCGCCCACCCTGCGCGCCGACGCGCAGATCGCCGCGGTGCGCGATTTCCTGCTCGCTGCCTCGTGCTGAATCCGGGCGGTCCGCCGGCCGCCCGCACCGCGCCTCCGCGCACCGGAATCATGCCGCTGAACGTCGATCTGCACAGCCATTCCTCCTGCTCCGACGGGGTCCTGCCGCCCGCGCAGGTGGCCGCGCGCGCCCGCGAGCAGGGGGTGGACTGGTGGTCGCTGAGCGACCACGACGAGACCTCCGGCCTGGCCGAGGCCGCCGCCGCGGCGCGCGAACTGGGCCTGGGCTTCATCCCCGGCGTGGAGATTTCCGTGACGTTTTGCGGACTCACGGTCCACGTCCTGGGCCTGAACATCGATCCGGAGCAGCCCGACCTGCGCGCGGGCCTGGCCGGCATCCGCCGCAGCCGCTTCGAGCGCGCCGGGGAAATCGCCGAGCGGCTGCAGGACTGCGGCATCGCCGGCGCCTACGAGGGCGCCCTGCGGCAGGTGGACAATCCGGACCTGATCGGGCGCGTGCATTTCGCCCGCCATCTGCTGGAGCAGGGGCATTGCAGGACCCTGCAGCAGGCCTTCGACCGCTACCTGGGCGACGGCAAGCGGGCCTTCGTGCCGATGCGCTGGCCCAGCCTGGAAGCGGCGGTGGCCTGGATCCGCGCGGCCGGCGGCAAGGCGGTGATCGCCCACCCCGGACGCTACCGCTATACGCTGCAGCAGTTCGATGCGCTGTTCGAGGCATTCAAGTCGCTGGGCGGCGTCGGCCTGGAGGTCGTCTCCAGCGGCCACACGCCCGCCCAGTGCAACCGTTACGCCCGCGTGGCGCAGGCCTACGGCTTCGAGGCGTCGCGCGGCTCGGATTTCCACGCGCCGGGCATCCCCCGCGCGGAACTGGGCCGCGTGCCGCCGCTGCCGGAATACCTGACGCCGGTGTGGCGCGACTGGATCTAGTGGAGTGATGCGATGAACAAGGCTTTCGTCAAGGAGTCCGAAGGCGACGAGGACGACGACCTGCCCGAATCCCGGGCGCTGCCCGCCGGGACCAAGAACTACATGACGGTGGCCGGCTACCGGGCGCTGAACGACGAGCTGATGCACCTGATGAACGTCGAGCGCCCCGAGGTGGTGTCCGTCGTGTCGTGGGCCGCGTCCAACGGCGACCGCTCGGAGAACGGCGACTACCTGTACGGCAAGAAACGGCTGCGGGAGATCGACCGGCGCATCCGCTACCTGACGCGCCGCCTGGAGTCGGCCGAGGTCGTCGACCCGGCCCAGCAGCCCAACCGCGACCAGGTTTTCTTCGGCGCGACCGTGCATTACTGCGACAGCCGCGGCGAGGAATTCACCGTCACCATCGTCGGCGTGGACGAGGCCGAGCCCCTGGCCGGCCGGATCAGCTGGGTCTCGCCCGTGGCCCGCGCCCTGATCAAGGCGCGCGAAGGCGATACCGTGACCCTGCGCACGCCCTCGGGGATCGAGGAGCTCGACATACTGGACATCCGCTATCCGGATCCCTGATCGCGGCTGTCGATCGCGGCTAAAATAGTCGGTTTCCCATGCCCCCGAGCCGTCCCGCCGTGACTACCGTACTGATCTTCCCCGGTTCATCCGTCCTGTCCGACTTCCGCCGGGAACGCCTGCTGCGCGCCCTGGCCGCCCGGGATCTGCCGGTGGCCGACGTCCGCGCGCAGGCCTGCCATTTCGTCGGCCTCGACGGCGAACCGGACGAGGCGGGCCGGGCGCGCCTGCGGGCGCTGCTCGACGACGGCCGGGCGTCCGAGGCCTTGCCGGACGGGCGGCACGTGGCGCGTTTCCTGGTGATCCCGCGCCTGGGCACGATTTCCCCCTGGGCCAGCAAGGCGACCGACATCGCCCGCCATTGCGGCCTGCCGCAGGTGCGCCGCATCGAGCGCGGGGTGCGCTATGCCGTGGTGCCCGAACGCGGCCTGCTGGGCGCGCGCGCGCTGGATGCGGACCAGCTGGCCGCCGTGGCCGCCAGCGTGCACGACCGCATGACCGAGACCGTGGTGGCGGACGACTTCGACGGCCAGGCGCTGTTCGCGTCCCTGGAAGGCCGCCCCGTCCAGGCCGTGCCGGTGATGGCCGAGGGCCGCGCCGCCCTGGAAGCCTGCAACGCGCGCCTGGGCCTGGCCCTGTCGGACGACGAGATCGACTACCTGCTGCGCGCCTACCGCGACCTGGGGCGCGATCCCACCGACGTCGAACTGATGATGTTCGCCCAGGCCAACAGCGAGCACTGCCGCCACAAGATCTTCAACGCCCACTGGACGGTGGACGGCCAGGCCCAGCCGCACACGCTGTTCGACATGATCCGCGCCACCCATGCGGCCCAGCCCGAAGGCACGATCGTCGCCTACTCGGACAACGCCGCCATCATGGCCGGCGGACCGGCGCGGATCTTCCACGCGGGCGGCGCCGGCGACACCGTCTATCGGCGCCACGACGTCGTGGCCCACACGCTGATGAAGGTCGAGACCCACAACCACCCCACGGCCATCGCGCCCTTCCCGGGCGCGGCGACCGGCGCGGGCGGCGAGATCCGCGACGAGGGCGCGACCGGGCGCGGCTCCAAGCCCAAGGCCGGCCTGACCGGCTTCACCGTGTCGAACCTGCGTGTGGACGGCGCCGCCGAGCCCTGGGAAGACGCGGGCGGCGCGCCCGGGCGCATCGCCACGCCGCTGGACATCATGATCGAAGGCCCCATCGGCGGGGCCGCGTTCAACAACGAATTCGGCCGGCCGAACCTGCTCGGCTATTTCCGCAGCTTCGAGCAGACGGCCGGCGGCACGCGCTGGGGCTACCACAAGCCCATCATGCTGGCCGGTGGCCTGGGGCAGATCGACGCGCGGCTCGCGCACAAGGACCCGCTGCCGCCGGGCGCGCTGCTGGTGCAGCTGGGCGGGCCGGGCATGCGCATCGGCATGGGCGGCGGCGCGGCCTCCAGCATGGGGGCGGGCAGCAACCAGGCCGAACTCGACTTCGATTCCGTGCAGCGCGGCAACCCGGAAATGCAGCGCCGCGCCCAGGAAGTCATCGACCGCTGCTGGCAGCAGGGCGAAGCCAACCCCATCCTGGCGATCCACGACGTCGGCGCGGGCGGCCTGTCCAACGCCTTCCCGGAGCTGGTCAACGACGCCGGGCGCGGCGCGGAATTTGAATTGCGGCGCGTGCCGCTGGAAGAATCCGGCCTGTCGCCCGCCGAGATCTGGAGCAACGAATCCCAGGAACGCTACGTCCTGGCCCTCCGTCCGGAAGACCTGGACCGCTTCGCGCGCATCGCCGAGCGCGAGCGCTGCCCCTACGCGGTGGTCGGCGTCGCCACCGAGGAACGCCGCCTGCGCGTCACCCTGGACGAGGGCCTGCCGGGCCTGGACCGTCCGGCGGGCGAAACGGCCCCGGCCGGGCTGCGGCCCGTGGACGTGCCGGTGGACGTGATCCTGGGCAAGCCGCCGCGCATGCAGCGCAGCGCCGCGCGCGCCGCCGTGGCGGGCGAGCCGCTGGATCTCGGCGGCATCGAGCTGCCCGAGGCGGTCGAGCGGGTGCTGCGCCATCCCACCGTGGCGAACAAGTCCTTCCTGATCACCATCGGCGACCGCACCGTGGGCGGCCTGACGGCCCGCGACCAGATGGTTGGCCCCTGGCAGGTCCCGGTGGCCGACTGCGCCGTCACCCTGCGCGACCACGAAGGCGTGGCGGGCGAGGCCATGGCCCTGGGCGAACGCAGCCCGATCGCGGTCCTGAACCCGGCCGCCTCCGGCCGCATGGCCGTGGCCGAGGCCCTGACGAACCTCGCCGCCGCCGGCGTCACCCGCCTGGAAGACGTCAAGCTCTCGGCCAACTGGATGGCCGCCTGCGGCGCGCCCGGCCAGGACGCGGCCCTGTACGACACCGTGTCCGCCGTCAGCGACTGGTGCCAGAGCCTGGGCCTGTCGATCCCGGTGGGCAAGGACTCCCTGTCCATGCGCACCGCCTGGCGCGACGAGGCGGGCGACCACCAGGTCGTGTCGCCGGTGTCGCTGGTGGTCACGGCCTTCGCGCCGGTGGCCGACGTGCGCGCCACCCTGACGCCGCAGCTGCGCGATGCGGCCGAAGGCTCCGTGCTGCTGCTGATCGACCTGGGCGAAGGGCGCCAGCGCCTGGGCGGCTCGGTGCTGGCCCACGCCTACGGCGCCATCGGCACGGACACCCCGGACCTGCACGACGCGGCCCTGCTGCGCGCGGCCTTCCTGGCACTGCGCGAGCTGGCGGCCAAGGGCTGGATCCTGGCGTGCCACGACCGCTCCGATGGCGGCCTGCTGGCGGCGGCGGCCGAAATGGCCTTCGCCGGGCGCCTGGGCGTGTCGCTGAATCTGGACATGCTGACCATCGATCCGCACACGGCCGACGCCGGCGACTACAAGATCCGTGCCGACCAGGTGGCCGTCCAGCACCACGAACGCAATCTGGCGGCCCTGTTCAACGAGGAAGCCGGCTGGCTGCTGCAGGTGCCGCGCGCGCACCGCGACGAGGTCCTGCGCCACCTGCGCCAGGCGGGCCTGTCGCACTGCACCCACGTGGTGGGCATGCCCAACGCGCGTCGGGAGCTGCAGGTCTTCCGCGACGGTTCCATCATCTACCAGCGTCCCCTGGCCGAACTCGGCCAGGCCTGGAGCGAGACCACGCGGCGCATCATGGCGCGGCGCGACCATCCCGACTGCGCCCAGGCCGAATACGAGGCCTGGCTCGACGTCGAGGATCCGGGCCTGTCGCCGCGGGTGGACTTCGATCCCCAGCACGACGTGGCCGCGCCCTTCATCGCCACCGGCGCGCGGCCGCGCATCGCCGTCCTGCGCGAGCAGGGCTGCAACAGCCAGGTCGAGATGGCCTGGGCCTTCGACACCGCCGGCTTCGAGGCCGTGGACGTGCACATGACCGACCTGCTGGCAGGCCGCATCCGCCTGGACGGCATGAGCGGCCTGGTGGCGGTGGGCGGCTTCAGCTACGGCGACGTGCTGGGCGCGGGCGAGGGCTGGGCGCGCACCATCCGCTTCAACGCGGCGCTGGCCGACCAGTTCGGCGCCTTCTTCGCCCGCCCGGACAGCTTCGCGCTGGGCGTGTGCAACGGCTGCCAGATGATGGCGGCGCTGGCCGACTTCATCCCGGGCGCGGACGCCTGGCCGCGCTTCACGCGCAACGTGTCCGAGAAATACGAGGCGCGCCTGTCGCTGGTCGAGGTCCTGGATTCGCCGTCGATCTTCTTTGCCGGCATGGCCGGCGCGCGCGTGCCCATCGCCGTCGCGCACGGCGAAGGCTATGCCGATTTCAGCCGCCAGGGCGACGCCGCCCGGGTGGTCGAGGCCATGGCCTTCATCGACAACCGGGGCGCGCGTACGCAAGCCTATCCGGCCAACCCCAACGGCAGCCCGGCCGGCCTGACGGCGGTCACCACGGCCGACGGCCGCTACACCGTCATGATGCCGCACCCCGAACGCGTCACGCGCAACGTCATGATGTCCTGGCGCCCCGAACGCTGGGGCGCGGCCGACCGCGGCGGGGACGACGCCGCGCACGGCGGCTATACACCGTGGATGCGCATGTTCCGCAACGCGCGGGCCTGGCTGGCCTGACACGGCGCGGTCACGGTCTCACTGCGCGGCCACGGTTCCGGGCTCGGGGCGGAGCGGGGCGGGGCGGGAAAACCCTTTGCTGGGACGCTATAATCGATCTTTGTGCGGAGTTCATCCATGCGTCTGATCAAGAAAGCCCTGACCTTCGACGACGTCCTCCTGGTCCCGGCCTATTCCCAGGTCCTGCCGCGCGACACGCGCCTCGTCACGCAGCTGACCCGGGGCATCCAGCTCAACATCCCGCTCGTGTCCGCCGCCATGGACACCGTCACCGAGTCGCGCCTGGCCATCGCCATGGCCCAGGAAGGCGGCATCGGCATCGTCCACAAGAACCTCAGCGCCGACGAGCAGGCGCGCGAGGTCGCGCGGGTCAAGCGCCATGAATTCGGCATCGTGATCGATCCGGTCACCGTCACCCCCACGATGAAAGTGCGCGACGCCATCGCGCTGCAGCGCCAGCACGGCATCTCCGGCCTGCCGGTGGTCGAAGGCGGCAAGCTGGTGGGCATCGTCACCAACCGCGACCTGCGCTTCGAGGACCGCCTGGACGTGTCCCTGCGCGAAGTCATGACGCCGCAGGAACGCCTGGTCACCCTGACCGAGGGCGCCACCCTGGAAGAGGCCCAGGCCCTGATGCACCGCCACCGCCTGGAGCGCGTGCTGATCGTCAACGACAAGTTCCAGCTGCGCGGCCTGGCCACGGTCAAGGACATCGTCAAGAACACCGAACATCCCCTGGCCAGCAAGGACGCCCAGGGCCAGCTGCGCGTCGGCGCCGCCGTCGGCGTGGGCGAGGGCACGGACGAGCGCGTGGAAAAACTCGCCGCCGCCGGCGTGGACGTGATCGTGGTCGACACCGCCCACGGCCATTCGGCCGGCGTGATCGACCGCGTCCGCTGGGTCAAAAAGCACTACCCCAACATCCAGGTCGTCGGCGGCAACATCGCCACCGCGGCCGCCGCGCGCGCACTGGTCGAGGCCGGCGCCGACGCGGTCAAGGTCGGCATCGGCCCGGGCTCCATCTGCACCACCCGCGTCGTGGCCGGCGTGGGCGTGCCGCAGATCACCGCGATCGCCGACGTGGCCCAGGCCCTGGAAGGCACGGGCGTGCCCCTGATCGCCGACGGCGGCATCCGCTATTCCGGCGACGTGGCCAAGGCCCTGGCCGCCGGCGCGTCCACCTGCATGATGGGCGGCATGTTCGCCGGCACCGAGGAAGCCCCCGGCGAGGTCGTGCTGTTCCAGGGGCGCTCGTACAAGTCCTACCGCGGCATGGGCAGCCTGGGCGCCATGGCGGACGGCTCGGCCGACCGCTATTTCCAGGACCCCAACAACAACGTCGACAAGCTGGTGCCCGAAGGCATCGAGGCGCGCGTGCCCTACAAGGGCAGCGTCATCGCCATCATCTACCAGCTGGTGGGCGGCGTGCGCGCCTCCATGGGCTACTGCGGCTGCGCCACGATCCAGGACCTGCACGCCCAGGCCGAGTTCGTCGAGATCACCGCCGCCGGGGTGCGCGAATCGCACGTCCACGACGTGCAGATCACCAAGGAAGCCCCCAACTACCGGGCGGACTGATCCGGTGGCGGCCAGCGATCCCATCTCCGGCATCCCGGGCGCGGCTGCCGCGCGGGCACCCGCGCGCATCGGCGACGAACTGGCGCAGGCCATGCGGGCCTGGCGCCGGGATTTCCACCGGCATCCCGAACTGGGCCACCAGGAACACCGCACCGCGGCCCGTGTCGCCGAACTGCTGCGTTCCTGGGGCATCGCCGTGCACGAAGGCTATGGCGGCACCACCGGCGTGATCGGCGTGCTGGACGGCCGCCTGGGCGCGGGGCCCACTCTGGGCCTGCGCGCCGACATGGACGCCCTGCCCATGCCCGACGCGGGCGCGCACGACCACCGTTCGGTCCACGACGGCGTTGCGCACGCCTGCGGCCATGACGGCCACACCGCCATCCTGCTGGGCGCCGCCTGCCACCTGGCGGCGAATCCCGATTTCGCCGGCCGCGCCGTCTTCATCTTCCAGCCGGCCGAAGAGCCCCTGACGGGCGCCCGGGCGCTGGTGGACGCGGGCCTGTTCCGCGACTTCCCCTGCGACGAGGTCTACGGCCTGCACAACAACAACTGCATCGGACCGGGGCAGGCGGGCGTGCGCACCGGCGCCATCCTGTCGGCCTGCGACCTGTTCGAGATCCACATCCGCGGGGTGGGCGGCCACGCCGCCATGCCGCACCAGGCCAACGACCCCATCGTCGCCGGCGCGGCGCTGGTGCAATCCCTGCAGTCCGTCGTCAGCCGCAACGTCAGCCCCTTCGACACCGCCGTGCTGAGCGTCTGCCAGTTCCAGGCCGGCAGCGCCATCAACGTCATCGCCGACCACGCCGTGCTGCGCGGCACCGTGCGCACCCTGTCGCGCGAGGCCCAGGCCCGCGTGCTGGAGCGCCTGCGCGGCCTGTGCGAAGGCACGGCGCGCGGCTATGGCTGCGAAGTCGAATTCCGCCACCTGCTCAGTTCCCCGCCCACGGTCAACCAGGCCGGCCCGGTGGAGCACGTCAAGCGCGCGGCGGCCGCCGTGCTGGGGACCGGTCAAGTCGTCGATCCCGTCACGCCGCTCATGGCGTCCGAGGACTTCGCCTACCTGCTGGACCATCGCCCGGGCGCGTATTTCTTCCTGGGCCATGACGGCCTGACCTGCCACCATCCCGAATTCGACTTCGATGACGCGCTGCTCGCGCAGGGCGCGGCGATCTTCGCCACCCTGGTGTATCAGCGGCTGGCGGGCTGAAAGCCGGGAGCGCATGGGCGGCATGCCGCCGCCCGGATCGGGGAGCTGCTTACCGCTGTTCCCGGGGCTGCCCGGCCGAAGCCGGGCGTCGCAGCCGCAGGATCGGAACGGCGCCCGCCAGCAGGCCCAGCGTGCCCAGCACCAGGGCGAATTCCAGCGATGCGCCGAACCAGGCGTGCGTCAGGCTGAAGAAGATCGGACCGATCAGCTGGCCCAGGGCGAACGAGGCCGTCATCGCCGCCATCTGGCGCTTGGCGCCGGCCTGGCCGACCGCGGCCTGGGCCTCCTGCAGGCCCACCATCGTGATCACCATGAAGGTGCTGCCCACGCAGCAGGCCGCCAGCAGGATCGCCGGCAGCGCATGCCATATCGCGGGCAGCAGCACGCCCACCGCCATCACCACCTGGGCGCCGGCCCAGATCTGCGGCCGGGTGTAGCGGCGCGCCAGGCGGCTGGCCATCACCGTGGACACCGCGCCCGCCAGGCCGAAAACCGGCCAGGCCAGGCTGAACAGCCAGGGGTCCGGCACCAGCAGCCGTGCCTGGGCCGGCAGGAACGTGGCCGGCAGGATGTAGCCGAAGCCGTAGACCCCGTAGCACAGGATCAGGCCCCAGTGCAGGGGCGGGACGGCGTGGGCCGAAGCGCCGTCGGCCTGCCGGGCGGCGGCCGTCGGGGCGGCCGGCGGCCTGCCCGAAGGCGGCTCGCCGGAAGCCGCCGCGCGCGCCGCGGCCGGGTCCGACGCGGTCGTCGCGGCTGGGTCCGACGCGCTCGTCGCGGGCGGGGGCGGCGCGGCGGCGTCCACCGTCCGCCACAGCATCGACGCGCCCATCAGGCCGCCCAGCGCCGCCGCCGCCAGCCAGAGCCACGCCTGCGAGGCCGTCGTCCCCGCCAGGGTCAGGCCCATGCAGGCCAGCCCGGCGAACGCGATGCCGCAGCCCACGCCGGCGAACACCACGCCGCTGCGTTCCGTCTGCCCCGTGGCGTTCAGGCGCGCGATGCACAGGGCGGACGTGCCGATCAGCACCCAGGCGCTGGCCACCCCGGCCAGCAGCCGCCACGCCAGCCAGCCCAGCCAGTGGCTGTCCAGCCCCATCGCTGCCGTCATCAGCACCACCAGCCACAGACCGAGCCGCAGCAGGGTCGCGGGCGGCCAGCTCAGGTGCGTGACCAGCAGCGCGCCCAGCAGGTAGCCCAGATAGTTCGCGCTGGCCAGCCAGCTGCCCTGGGCCAGGCTCAGTCCCAGGTCGGCCTGCATCATCGGCAGCACGGGCGTGAATGCGAAACGGCCGATGCCCATGGCCACGGCCAGGGCCAGCAGTCCGGCCAGGGGCAGGGGAATGCGAGAGGGGCGGGATGCCATGTTGTGTCGTCTCCTTCAGGCTTGTACTGTAACCGGCCCGCGCCGATCGGACCAAGGCGTGCGGCCGCCGCCGGGCGTCCGGATGCCGCCGGGGCCCGCTCGCGCATGGCCGGCCCCCTGCCGATGCGGCTTCCCGGATCGCTTTGCCGCGCCGGGACACCCGGGGCGCGCCTGGGTTACATTAACGCCTTGAACAGCCCTCCCGATCGCCCATCCATCATGCACCACCAGCGCATCCTCATCCTGGACTACGGTTCACAGGTCACCCAGCTCATCGCCCGCCGCGTGCGCGACACCGGCGTCTATTGCGAAATCCACCCGGGCGACGTGGGCGACGACTTCATCCGCGAACAGCAGGAACAGGGCCTGAAGGGCATCATCCTGTCGGGCAGCCACGCCTCCGCCTACGCCGAGGAATCCCTGAAAGTCCCCGCCGCCGTCTTCCAGGCCGGCGTACCGGTGCTCGGCATCTGCTACGGCATGCAGTCCATGGCGCTGCAGCTGGGCGGCCAGGTCGAATTTTCCGACCATCGTGAATTCGGCTACGCCGAAGTCCGCGCCCACGGCCACACCCGCCTGCTGACCGGCCTGCAGGACTTCGAGACCGCCGAAGGCCACGGCATGCTGAAAGTCTGGATGAGCCACGGCGACCGTGTCACGGCCCTGCCGCCGGGCTTCAAGCGCATGGCTTCCACGCCTTCGTGCGAGATCGCCGGCATGGCCGACGAGGAACGCGGTTTCTACGCCGTCCAGTTCCACCCCGAAGTCACCCACACCGTCCAGGGCCAGGCCATCCTGGAGCGCTTCGTCACCGAGATCTGCGGCTGCTCGCGCGACTGGAACATGCCCGACTACGTGGCCGAAGCCGTCGCCCGCATCCGCGAGCAGGTCGGTTCCGACGAAGTCATCCTGGGCCTGTCCGGCGGCGTCGATTCCTCCGTCGCCGCCGCCCTGATCCACAAGGCCATCGGCGACCAGCTCACCTGCGTCTTCGTCGACCACGGCCTGCTGCGCCTGAACGAAGCCAGGCAGGTCATGGACACCATGGCGCGGCACCTGGGCATCCGCGTCATCCACGTCGATGCCGGCGAACAGTTCATGGGTAAGCTGGCCGGCGTCGCCGATCCCGAGGCCAAGCGCAAGATCATCGGCCGCGAATTCGTCGAAGTCTTCCAGGCCGAATCGGCCAAGCTCAAGTCCGCCCGCTGGCTGGCCCAGGGCACCATCTACCCCGACGTCATCGAATCGGCCGCCTCCAAGACCGGCAAGGCCGTCGCCATCAAGTCCCACCACAACGTCGGCGGCCTGCCCGAGACCCTGAACCTGAAGCTGCTGGAGCCCCTGCGCGAGCTGTTCAAGGACGAAGTCCGCCACCTGGGCCTGGCCCTGGGCCTGCCGCCCGAAATGGTCTTCCGCCACCCGTTCCCCGGCCCCGGCCTGGGCGTGCGCATCCTGGGCGAGGTCAAGCGCGAATACGCCGACCTGCTGCGCCGCGCCGACGACATCTTCATCACCGAACTGCGCAACACCATCGAGCCCGAATCCGGCAAGTCCTGGTACGACCTGACGTCCCAGGCCTTCACGGTGTTCCTGCCGGTGAAGTCCGTGGGCGTGATGGGCGACGGCCGCACCTACGACTACGTCGTGGCCCTGCGCGCCGTGCAGACCACTGATTTCATGACGGCGGACTGGGCGGAACTGCCTTATGCGTTGCTGAAGAAGGTGTCCTCGCGCATCATCAACGAGGTGCGGGGGATCAATCGGGTGACGTACGATGTGTCGAGCAAGCCGCCGGCTACGATTGAGTGGGAGTGAATTTACGTCCTTCGAGGACTATCGCTAGCTATCGAAAAACTGACGTAACGTGTTGATTTAGAAATAAATACGTCGCGGCAGCTATCGGTGACTATCGCCGGCCAGCAGAACGGGTTGACGGTAGATCTGACGGTAAGAACCGGAGGTCTGATTAAGACCCTCCCGTTTACTATTGAGACCAAACCGGTCTTTGACGGTAAAACACTCCCCTGGAAAGCTTGTTTCATGCGGCTTTCCGGGCATCGACGGGTCTCCTGACCCCTGACGGTAAAAGCCGTCAGGGGTCAGGAGGAAAACCTCGATGCTTACCGACACAGCACTGCGCAACCTGAAGCCTAAGTCCCTGACTTATAAGGCTTCTGACCGGGAGGGGATGTACGTGACGGTATCGCCCGCCGGTACCATCACCTTCCGCTACGACTACCGTCTCAACGGACGCCGCGAGACCCTGATCATCGGTCGCTACGGCCCTGGCGGCATCTCCCTGGCGCTGGCCTGGGAAAAGCTGCTTGACGCCAAGAAGGCCGTCGCTGCTGGCCGTTCCCCGGCACTGGGGAAGCAACGCGAGAAGCGCCGGCTGACCGCGAAAACCTTCGGTGAAGTGACCGCAAAGCGGCTGGAAGTTGCCCGGATGGCAGCAGCGAAGCAATCCATGACGTAGCAGCATAGAGCGGGCCTTTTCCGCACTGACGTGGCGAAACAGATCGGCTTGGGTGGCTGCAGGGAGCGTCATCTCATGCGCTGGACGATACGGCCTGCAAGGCTAGCGCCAAACGCGCTCGGCTCGCAGCGCCCAACTTCTGTAGTCCCAGTTCGCGTGCCATCGCGGTGTATATCGGTTCGCCTTGAGCACCGCGTGCGATCACGGCACGGGCCAGCGAAACCAGTTCTGGAAGACTGATCTCGTTGGCGGCCCGCACACTATCCTCTTCGGCAGGTGCTCGGAAAGGAGGTTCCATGTCAGGATCGAAATGCTCGGGCCAGTAGAACGTGCCGACCTCTTCATCTGTCGTCCGATAGCGGACCCGAGCAAGTTGGAAAACGCGCTCGCGGATGCGCCCGCCGGTACGCAGCCAACCGTGAGCGCGGGCAATACGGCGAGCCAGCAGGGCGTCGAGCACTGGCCCTTCGTGATCAATGACGTGGGCGATCATGGCTGACAGGATGTCGTTGTACCCACCGTCGAAAAAGCGATCGGGATTGGCGCCGGCGACGGCTTCGGTGGGATCGGTGACCCGATAGAGCGAGGCTTCCGTTCGTGTTGTTTCTTCGGCATCGGTATGGGCTGCTTCTGCGGAGACCTGACGAGCAAAGACTTTCTCGACCTGCTGTGATCGAGCTGTCGCCGGGACTTCCGTTGCGATCAGGTCCGCACTCTGGATAGGGGCCGCCGCTTCCTCGTCTGTCTTGGTCACTGACGCCATGGCTTGCACGATGGCCGCTTGCGTCAGGCGCTCGGCCTCGGCTGCGCGCTTGGCTTGTTCGGTGCGCCGCTCGCGCTGGGCCGCGAGCAGGACTTGCAGCCGGGCATCCAGTCTGTCGAGCGTGCCGGTTGGATCGATCCACCAATCGGTGGACCAGACCCGCACGATGTCCCATCCCAGCCCGCGCAGGACTTGCTCGCGCAGCTTGTCGCGGTCGCGCGCGGTGGCGCTGCGGTGATAGGTGGCGCCATCGCATTCCACTCCGGCCAGGTAACGTCCGGGTGCGTCGGGATCGACGATGCCGAGGTCGACGCGGAACGAAGACGCGCCGATCTGTGGCTCAACGCGCCAACCTCGCTGAGCGAGGGCAGTGGCTACGGCCTGTTCAAAGGGACTGTCGAAGCCGCCCAAACTGCCACGGTTGGTTTCCGCCAGTGCGCGAGCGCCGCGTTCGGCGAATTCCAGGAAGTGTTTGAGATCGCGCACACCGATGGCCTGGGTGCGCGCCAAGTCCATTTGTTCGGCACGGAAGCTGGCGAACACGCGCAATTCGTGGCGCGCACGAGTGATGGCCACGTTGAGCCGGCGCTCGCCGCCTTGGCGGTTGAGCGGACCGAAGTTCATGGCCAGTTGACCTGTGGGATCCGGGCCGTAGGTGATGGAGAAATAGATGAGATCACGTTCGTCACCCTGCACACTCTCCAGATTCTTGACGAACAGCGGTTCCAACTCGTCCTCGGCGAAGTAGGGCTCCAGACGTGGGTCCTTGCGTCGTGCGTCATCAAGCAGGTCCTCAATCAGTTTCTGCTGCTCGGCGTTGAAGGTGACCACGCCGATCGTCAGCCCGCTTTCTCGGAAACCCGGAGTCGTTAGGCGCGCCACGACATCGGCGACCAGCGCTTTGGCCTCTGCGGGGTTGGTCCGCGTGCCTCCCTTCTGATAGGCACCCGATACCAATTGCAAGCCGACCGCGCGATCGTTGGTGACGGGGGAAGGAAAGGTGACCAGTCCGCCGTCGTAGTAGGCATGGTTGGAGAACGCGATTAGGCTTTCATGACGGGAACGGTAGTGCCAGTTCAGACTCCGTGTCGGCAGGTTGGCGCCGATGCACTCGTCGAGGATGCTCTCCAGGTCGGCCTCGACGTCTTCGTTGTCCAGCCCGGATTCGGCTCGGTCGAAGAAGGAAGTCGGTGGCAACTGCTTGGGATCGCCGACCATGACGACCTGGCGGCCGCGGGCGATGGCGCCGATCGCGTCCCAGACCGGGATCTGTGAGGCTTCGTCGAAGATCACCAGATCGAACGCATTGGCCCCGGCCTGAAGGTACTGCGCGATGGACAGCGGGCTCATCAGCAGGCAGGGTGTGAGCTTGGTCAGCGCCTCGGGAATCTGAGCCATCAACTCCCGCAAAGGCAGGTGCGCACGCTTCTTGCCCATTTCGTGCCGCAGCACTCCCCATTCGGAGTTGCGGCTGACGTTGTCCTGCGAGGGCAGGTCGGCGCACAGGCGAGCGCGCAGCCAGTCCCGGGTCAGGGTGGTGAAGCGTTCGTCGAGCTCGCGGAAATCGCGGATGCGCTGTTCGTGCTCGGCGCTGACGAAACCGCGAATGACCGGCTCGTGATCGACCACGGCGTTGAGCCACCAGCGCGCGTAGTTGGTCTCGAAGGTTCGGCGTGCCTGACCCGGGCCGACCTGGCCTTGTTCTATGCTCTGGACCAGTGTGGCCAGCCCGAGTGCCAGCGCCTCGTCGCGCGCCTGGCGCCATGCGCACCAACTACGCAGTCCGTGTTCGGCGCGCACGATGGACTGGCTTTGCTCGATCAGCCCGTCGAGTGACAAAGATTGCCACTGCGTCTGGGCGACCTCGGTAAAATGCCCGGTGGTCGCGAGTGCCTCGCGCCGGGGCAGCAGTTGTTCCCATTTCTCCATGTATCGAGCGCCGGCCAGCGCGATTCGACCTCCTGGCTCCAGCAATGCATTGGCATCGCCCAATAGCGCATCCAGCGGTGCCTTGCAGGCAGAGATCTGTTCGGGCGTAGTGGCCAGGCGGGCCAGCACAGCAGCCAGATCCTCTCGTAGCTGGCAGGCCCGTTCGAGGTCATCCAGGTTGGTGGCGAGGCCTTTCCACAAGCCTACGGTGGATTCGCGCAAGTCGTCCTGGGCGGCCAGCGTCTGTTCCGTATCGGCCCGCTGGCGAAGCGTCTGGTGGTCGTGTGCCAGCGCGGGGCCGCAAGCACCTTCCCCAACCAACGTGTGGGCATCCAATGCACCTTGCTGGGCATGGTCGCGCCAGTCGCTCAGGAAGTCGAGTGCGGCACGCAAGCGGTCGACTTGCGTGGCATGGCCTGCCCATAGACCATCGGTCACTGGTTCCAGCGATGCATGTGCCGCAATGTCCTGGTCGAGCTGGCGCAGTCGCCGTGCCCGCTGCAGATCGGCCTGTAGGGTGGGCCCGCATTGGCCGCTGGCGATGACATCGAAGCCGTCGTCCTCCCAGGCTTGGCCTTCGCGTATGGCAGCCAGGGCGATTTGCCAACGCAGAGCCGTGCGTACCTTGTCCTGTTGTGTGTCCAGTCCTGCCCACATGTCCGCACATTCCGGGCCTGGATCGATGGCCTGGATCTGTTGGCGCAAGGCGCGGATAGCATTCCAATGCACCAGATCGTTGGCGACGTTGGGCTGCGAGCCGCCTGTGATGGCGCTGGACAGTTGTGCCGTGACCTTGCGCTTGCCGAACCAGGACTTGGGCCAGAACGTCTGTTCGGCCTGTTCCCACATTTGTTGCAACTGAGCGACGTCGAGCTGTTCGATCGTCTTGCCGTAGGGAACCGACAGGGCAGCATGATGTTCGCCGAGCTGAGCCAGTAGGTCTAGTGCCTGGTTAAGCTGCACAGTGACGCGTGCCGGCCAGGGCTCGCTAAGCTCGATATGAGTCTGCCGATGCTCGGTGAGTAGGGCCAGCCCGTCGGCGCAGGCGGTCATGACAGAGGCCGGCCACGGCGTGGACAACTGCGTGTTCAGTTCCGCATGGCGGCGCACCAGTGCCGCGCCTTCCTGCAAGCGTTGGCTCAGGCTGCGTGCGTCGGGCCGAAGGACAAAGCGCCAATCATGTCCCGCCGCCAGAGGCAGGCATTGAGCGAGCAGCAGCAGCGCTTCGCAGGTTTCAGGTGTCAAGGTGGGCGAGGGCAGGCCGATGGCCTGGACAAACGCCTGGGCGGACTCGATCGTCGCCTGGGCGGCGGGAAGCACATCACGCGCAGTGGCGATCAGGTGTTGCTGCCAGGAGGGCGACCAGTCTCCTTGACCAACCAAGGCCAAGGGGTGCTTCGACAGCGCGGCATGGCCGATGGCCTGTGCGTTGACTTCCAGGCGGTCCACAGCATTGCGCAACTGTTCGATGCCAGCATGATCGTGCTGATCGGCCGAGGGCCAGGCTAAGGGAAGTGTCGGGACGTCGTGTCCCGCGCTGACGGTGCCGATGGCATCGAACAGGCTCAAGCCGTTGTGGCGCCGCTGGTGCAGGCGTTCCGCATAGATGTTCAGCGCATCGCGCAGGTGCTTTAGCTTGTCGGCTTCGGTCCGCCATTGTTCGGCATCGGCCTGGCCACTGCTGGACCAGGCGGATTGCAGCTGGGCGAGCACGTCGAGCTTGCGGGCCTTGCTCGAGTGCAGCTCTAGGCAGAACTCGCCTAGGCCGATTTCACGTAGGCGCCGGTGGACGACGTCCAGCGCCGCGATCTTCTCGGATACGAAGAGCACGCGCCGGCCCTGTGCCAGGGATTGGGCGATCAGGTTGGCGATGGTCTGGCTCTTGCCGGTCCCAGGTGGACCGATCAGGACAAAGTCCTTGCCTTGCGAGGCAGCCAGCACGGCTGACAACTGCGAGGAGTCCGCCGGTAGGGGGCAGAACACTTGTTTGGGGTCAAAGTGCTGATCCAGTTCGCGTACCTGCGGGAATGGAGCGCCCGGTGGGTAGGCATCGCGCGGGGTGTCCAGCAGATGGCGCACGACCGGGTTCTCGCGCAACTGCTCGCTATGCTCGGCCAAGTCTTTCCACATCAAATATTTGGCGAACGAGAACATGGACAATACCACGTCCTCGGTCACTTCCCAGCCCTTGATGTCCTTGATGGCATGGCCGACAGTCTGCCAAATGGCGGCGACATCCAGGCCGGTATCGTCCCGCGGTAGTCCGCCTTCGAGTATGCCCAGGTTTAGCTCGAAGTCCTGGCGCAGCATCTCGATCAAGGTCGGATTGAAGCGAGGTTCATCGTCATACAAGCTGAGCATGAAGCCCGAGCGGGCGCTTTTGCGCTGCAGGCTGACCGGCACCAGGATCAAGGGAGCGCGATAGCGCTGACCTTCACGGTCTTCGCGGGTCCAAGACAGGAAGCCCAGGGCGAGATAAAGCGTGTTGGCCCCGCCTTCCTGCAAATTCGTGCGGGCGCTACGGAACAGATCAGTCAGACGTGTATCGAGCTCGGTTTCGGGAACGCTGACGAAAACCTCCCGTTTCTGCAGGGCTTCCAGCGCATGCGCGCGGTGCACGTTTTCACGTTCACGGGCTTCATAGATGGCCTGATCGCGTGGATCGGAGCCGTCCATCAGGTCCGGACGCGGGCGCAGCTTCAGGGGCTGGCCGCTGGCCAGCAGGTCTTCCAGCGCACCAGGGTCCGGTGCTTCCAGTTTGAGTGCCTTCTTGCCGGCCTTGAAGTTGAGCAGGTTATTGCGCAGCGAAAGATCCAGCAGCTTGCGCTGCCAGCGAAGTAGCCGGTCCTTGGGATCGAGCTGGCAGGCGTCTTCTGTATTGCCTGGTGTGTTGTCAGGCAGGTCAGGCGCGTCTTCGATCACTGGCACGGCTGGCGTGGACGGTGCCCCTTCGCTGTCAGACGCTGTAGCAACTGCCACTTCTGCACTGGCCAATGGCTTGATGCGCTGCAGCCGCGCCCGGCGGATGTCCACGGCCAGACGGAACCCCGCATCCTGGGATTCGTCAACCTGCTGGGCGCCGCGTTCGGTGGCATAGCTGAACGGGACGGTGGGGCGCCGGGTGATCAGGGTGGTCTCGAACAAAACCAGTTCCTTGAGCCTGAGACGCTTGCGCAAGGCGGTGACGTCGTCGACGACCGTGGTGGAAAACTCCTCCGGTTGCAGCCAGACACCCGCAAAGGCGTGTCCCTCGGTGAAGACCAGCAGCGGGTTTAAGCCAGCCTGCTCCAGCGCAGCGCAGAACAGCAGTGCAAGGTCGAAACACGTTCCCAGGCCCGAGCTTTCGATCTGGCTGGGGCTGCGCACCTTCTGGCCCGACTGCTCGAAGCTGGCGGGCGGCAAAGCATAATCCAACTGCATGCCAGCCACGGCGCCCCAAATGGCCGAGGCTAGTTCCCAGGCGCGCTTGCCGCCGCCGGTGTAGCCATCCAGCGCAGGGTTGCGATCGTTCTGGCGCAGCACTTCGGCGGTTCGCTTGAGCAGCCGATCCACGGACGGATCGTTGGGTTGGACGAAAGCGGCGACCAGGTCGGGCAGATGCGAGATGCCGCCCCATTGATTGCGTGGCAGCAGCTCCATATGGGTATCGCGGTGGGCGAGAGCAGGGTTGAACGCATCCGCGCCCACGGAACGCAGTGCCAGAGAAACTATGGCCGTCTCGGCTTCGGTCAGCCGAGCCAGCAATCCGCCGTCCAGGTTCACATCCAGATCGCGGATTGGATAGCGGGAGCCCGCTGCCAGGGCATCAATCCGCCAACGGCGCGGCTTAAGAAAAGGCGGGTCGGACGTCAGGACCAATTCGACCTGCTCATGTGTCTGGTCGGTTTCGTTGATCAGCCAGAGGTCCCGGATCAGCGGAACCGCATTCTGGAAGTCCGCCAAGTTCAATTTGGCGATCAGGGTTACGTCGATCTTCAGTTCGGCAGCGGCGGCCGAACTTTGCGGTTGTGTCTCGTCCATGGAATCCCCTGTAGTGCCTCGCCGTAACACACATTACGCCTTGTTACGCCATGACACGATATTAGTCTAGTTGCTAGAAATTTCGGCAAGTAAGAGCGATGGCAGCGGAGTAGTTAGGACAGACTGTTGAATCCGCCTCTTGCAGGCCATGGCAGGCAGGAGCACGATGTCAAAAATTTCAGACATTTTACCTGGTTGCTGTTTACATGAACCTCGTCGATATCGGCCATGCCGTGCGGTCCCGGCGCTCAGAGCTTGGCCTGCCCCAAGCGCAGTTGGTGCACCTGAGGGGCCTGTCTCGTCAGACCCTCGTCTGTCTGGAGAACGGCACCCTGAGCGATCTGGGTGTCAACCGGGTAGGGCAGGTCATGGCGGTGCTGGGCCTGGACAGTCCAAAGCTGGATACGTAGGCGTGGCGCAAGAAGTGTGGATTGTGGATGGTGGTTAAGACGGCCAGTGTCAGCTATGCGCATGAACTGATGCCCGAGGCGCTCGAGCAAGCGCTGGCGAGTGGTGAAGTGCTTGCTTCATTTGCTCCACACCTGACCCATTTGCTCGACGACGCCCCTGTGCCTGTCGTCGTGATGGCCGTGGAGGAGGCAGCCTCGCATACGCATCTGCCACCAAAGCAGGTCTGGCGCAACGTGGCGAAGCTGGCCGGATCGCTGTCCGTGCACCGTCGCACGCTGTGGGTATGAAGTCCGGAGCCTTGCCCCTAGTGGTCCCTGGGAGAAACTGTTCCCGCGAGCGCTGGCACTGATCGACGAGATCAGCCGGCATGGCGGCATCACGGCCCCGTTCTGGGCGTTGGGTGGTGGAACGGTGCTGATGTTTCGTCACCACCACCGGCTGAGCCAAGATTTCGTCGCCGCCTCCAATCTTCTGGACGACGCTTGGGACATCCGGGATATCGGCGGTTGCGCAGTGAAAGGGCACGTCGCGCTGGCCTTCGGCCGGAAGGCGCCGGATCGCGATACGGCAGTGGCACTGGTCGCCGCCCAAATGGCGCAGGTTCTGCCGGGCGCATCGCTGGTTCGGACGGATGCCGGGGGCCGCCCAACACCGCGCCCAGGCCGTTCCGCTCTGGGCGCGGTGAAAAGCAAAACCAGGCGCGGCAGCAGCCGTGACCAATCTCCAAGCAAACAGTTGAATCACGTCACATCGGGCGGCGACGCGGCGTGCATCATTTCATGTGGCCTATATCGCGGTCGGACTCCGCGCCTTCGAGCATCAGCGTGATTTCCTCGATGCGCGCGAAGCGCCCCTCGGCATCCAGTTCCGCGAACAGATACACCTCCTGCACGACTTGTGTGCCGTCGCGCTTGCTGACGTGGACGCGATGGTGGTCGGCGTAGCGCTGGCCGTCACGCAGTTCGTCCAACACTTCGATGCGGGCCGATGCCACTACCTCGCGCAGCTTGCGCGCGTGCTGCGCGAACGCTTCGCGATCGTCCCAGTGCCCGTTGGTGCGCTGCCGGTAGTCGGGACTGAAATGGCGGTCGAGCACATCCTCCAGCGGGCGCCGCTGCTGGTTGAGGATGTCGTCCAAGGCGGAGCGGATGTCGGTTGTTCGCATGGGGTGTCGTGCCTGTCAGTAGATCGAACCTCCACTGTAGGCAAGCCAGGACGGCGTGGGTACGGTATAAATGTCATTTAATACCTTTTTGACGCCAATCATGTCCGATCCAATGATCCCTCCAGCGCAAGCCGCTGACGCGGGTGGTCCGCCCCTGCTGGCAGTGCTGCGCCGGTCTGGCGAGGTGCGCGTGACGCACCGCCATCGCCATGCACGCGGGCAATTGCTCGGTGCGGCGCAAGGCTTGCTGTCGGTCGATGCGGACAACAGCCGCTGGGTAGTGCCGGCCACACATGCCGTCTGGATACCCCCGGGCGTGCAGCATGGGCTGCGCTCGCATGGACCTTTCTCGGGATGGAGCGTGTACGTGGCGGCATCCGCCTGCGCCGAGTTGCCCGGCGATGCGTGCGTCCTGGCCGTCTCCGGCCTGCTGCGCGAGGCCGTGACGCGCGCCGCTTCGTGGACCGGCGATGCGCTGAATGCGCCGCAGGTGCGGCTGTCGGGCGTCATCCTCGATGAGATCCGTTCGTCGCCGCGAGTGGCGCTCGGCCTCCCCATGCCGCGGGATGCGCGCCTGCTCAGGATCGCGCGGGCGCTGTCCGACCGACCCGATGAGGGGCGGCGGCTGGAGGAATGGGCCGAGTGGGCAGGCATCGCGCCTCGCACGCTGACCCGCCGGTTCATCGCCGAGACGGGGTTCACCTTCACCGAATGGCGCCAGCGCGTGCGCCTGCTGGAGGCGCTGGAACTGCTGGCCGCCGGCAGGCCGGTGAAGGCGGCCGCGCTGGACCTGGGCTACGACAACGTGAGTGCGTTCATCGCTTTGTTCCGGCGGGTTTTTGGCGTCACGCCGGGGCGGTATGAGGCATCGATGCGCTGACTCGGCTCTCAATCGCGCGTTCTGGCGTGCCGCGTCGTCAGGCTTTCGGGCTGCGCTCTACGCCGTCTTTGCCATCACGGCCATTCGGTGCCAATCCCTCCCGCCTGCGCGCCTGCGGCGTTGCGCGCTGCGCTTGCCTCCAGGGAAAAACCCCTGCGCGCCGCCTACTTCTTTCGGCGGCCGGGGCGGCGCAGCCGGTAATCGTCGCCCATCGCCTCCAGCCCTGCGATGGCGAATCGGTGCAGATGCTCGACGACTTTCTTGTGCGGCATCCGCAGGATCGCCTGGACGGGGCCGGGGATGCCGCGCCGTCCGAGCTGCAGCAACAGGCACGGTGCCAGGACGCTGATCAGGCACTGCAGCAGGGCCGGGTCCTCTGCGGGAATGCCTGTGATCTCGGCGAGGATTTCCATGACCAGCGATGCCTTCGTCGGCACCTCGGACCGGAGGAGCGCCTGGATGTGGGAGGACGGCGCGAGAACCTCGGCCGCCAGGACGGCGAGGTGCCAGTCTGCCGGATCGCCCGCTGCCCTTGGCACGAGGCAGTCGATCAGCTCCTTGAGCCTGTCCCTTGCCGGCAAGGCGCTTTGGACGAGTCGCTGCAGATCGGCGATGTCCACCAATCGGCGGTGGGCCTCGATCAATACCGCCTGGTAGAGGCCGTTGCGGCTTCCGAAGTGGTAGTTGATGGAGGCCAGGTCGACTTCCGCTTTCGCCGCGATGGCCTTGCTGGTGATTTCGGCGAAGCCCGCGGCGGCGAACAGTTCGCCCGCCGCATCCAGGATGCGGGCACGGGTCGCTTCGCCATCCGCGCGGACCGCGCGAGCGGATTGCTTCATCTATCGACATCCTTCCGAATCACACGGGCCGGCCACGACTGTGCTTGATCTTCAGATTAAATTCAATTTAAATTTAACGTGTGCTTGCGTGCGTGCTCATGATTCGTACCGGCGGACACGAGGCTTTCACCAGCAACAAGAAATCACTTGCGCTCCAATATTAAATTGAATTCAATCTCAGGGTGCACTCATGATCCGAGCCGCCTCTGAACCCGCGGAATTCTGCCTATGAAAAAGCCTCTCATCCTCTTCGCAGCCGCCGCCGCGATGGTGCTTGCAGGGGGCTGGGCCTGGTGGCATTTCAGCCCTCGCGGCGACGACGGCACGCTGGTGCTGCACGGCAATGTGGACATCCGGCAGATTTCGCTGGCCTTCGATGGCAGCGGGCGCGTCGTGCAGTTGCGTGCCGAGGAAGGCGACCGCGTGAAGGCAGGAGCCGTGCTGGGCTTGCTGGACACCCGCGCGCTGGCGCTGCAGGCCGAGCAGGCCCAGGCACAGATCGAAGTTCAGCAACAGACCCTGCTGCGCCTGCGCGCCGGGTCGCGTCCCCAGGAGATCGCCCAGGCCCGCAGCCGGGTGACTGCGGCGCAGGCCGATGCTTCCCAGGCCGAACGGGATCTCGAGCGGCTGCAGGGCATCGCCGTCCATACCCGGGGACGAGGGGTAAGCGCACAGGATCTGGATCATGCCGGGAGCCGCCTGCAAGTCGCTCGAGCCAAGGTGGCGGAGCAGCGCGAAGCATTGCGCCTGGCCGAACTGGGGCCACGCGCCGAGGACGTGGCCGGTGCCGAGGCGCAGCTCAGGGCGTTCAAAGCTCAACTGGCCTTGCTGCAGTACCGGATCGCGCAAGGCGAACTCAAGGCGCCCGTGGATGCGACCGTACGCTCCCGCCTGCTGGAGCCGGGCGACATGGCCACGCCCCAGCGGCCGGTCTTCGCCTTGGCGGTGACGCAGCCGAAGTGGGTGCGGGTCTATGTCGGCGAACCCGACCTGGGCAGGGTCAAGCCCGGTCAGAACGCGCGCGTGACCACGGATGGCGCCCCCGACCGGTCCATCGAGGGCAAGGTCGGCTACATCTCGTCGGTGGCCGAGTTCACGCCCAAGTCGGTGCAGACCGAGGAACTGCGCACCAGCCTCGTCTACGAGGTGCGGGTGCTCGTCGAGGATCCGCACGACGTGCTGCGTCTGGGGCAGCCGGCGACGGTTCGCCTGATGGCTGGCGCCGCGCAATGAGCGACAGCGGCGCAACCGTTCTCGCCGCGGGCCTGCGCAAGACCTTCGAGGCGCCGGGCGGCGGACCGCTGCACGCCGTCGACGAAGTGTCGCTGCGCGTGCGCCCGGGCGAGCTGACGGCGCTGGTCGGCCCGGACGGCGCCGGCAAGACCACCCTGATGCGCATGATGGCCGGGTTGCTCACGCCGGACGCGGGGACGCTGCGCGTGCTCGGCATCGACGTCGCCAAAGACCCGCAGGCAGTGCAGGACCGGATCAGCTACATGCCGCAGCGCTTCGGCCTGTACGAGGACCTCAGCGTGCAGGAGAACCTGGACCTGTACGCCGACCTGCATGGCGTGCCGCGGGGGGTTCGCCGCGAACGCTTTGCGCGCATGCTGGAGATGACCGACATGGCGCGCTTCACCGGCCGCCCGGCCGGCAAGCTGTCGGGCGGCATGAAGCAGAAGCTGGGCCTGGCCTGCACCCTGGTGCGCTCGCCGGACCTGTTGCTGCTGGACGAGCCGAGCGCCGGCGTCGATCCGCTGTCGCGGCGCGACCTGTGGAAGATCGTGCGGCAGCTGGTGGATGAGGAGGATCTCAGCGTGATCGTCAGCACCGCCTACATGGACGAGGCCGGGCGCTGCGCGCAGGTGTTCGTGATGCACGAAGGCAAGCTGCTCGCCGAGGGGGCGCCGGACGCATTGCGCGAGCGCGCCCGCGGCCTGACCTTCGTCGTCTCGCCGCCGCCGGCAATGCCGGCGCGCGATCTGCAGGCTCGGCTGATCGACGCCGATGCGCTGATCGTCGATGCGGTGCCGAAGGCAGGCGCGGTGTGGTTCGTCCGCCAGCCTGGCGCGGATGAGCGTGCAGTCCGCGAGCTGCTCGGCGGCATGGACGACCAGCCGCGCCGGGAGGAACTCGAAGACGCATTCATGATGATGCTGCGCCGGCAGCACGCCCGGGATGCGGACCTGGAGGTGCCCGCCGCTGCGCCCAGGCCGTCGCCGCCGACTGCCGCGGATGGCAAGGGCGGCAAGGGCGGCAAGCCGGTGATCGTGGTGCGCGACCTGGTGCGCAAATTCGGCGGCTTCACCGCGGTTGCAAGTACGACCTTCGACGTGGCGCGCGGCGAGATCTTCGGGCTGCTCGGCCCCAACGGCGCGGGCAAGACCACGACGTTCCGCATGCTGTGCGGGCTGCTGCCGGCCACCGGCGGGCGCCTCGAAGTGGCCGGCCTGGATCTGCGCACGGCGCGTGCGCAGGCGCGCGCGCGAATCGGCTATGTGTCGCAGAAGTTCGCGTTGTACGGCAACCTGACGGTGCGCCAGAACCTGGAATTCTTCGGTGGCGCCTACGGCCTGCGCGGCCAGGCATTGCGCGCGCGCGTGGCCGCCGTGATGGAGCAGTTCAACCTGGAACCCGCGGCCGTCAGCGGCGTGCTGCCGGGCGGCTACCGACAGCGCCTGGCGATGGCGGCCGGGCTGTTGCACGAGCCGGAGATCCTGTTCCTGGACGAGCCCACCAGCGGCATCGATCCGCTGGCGCGCCGCGCCTTCTGGCGCACGATCACCGCCCTGGCGCAGGGCGGCGTCACGGTCGTCATCACCACCCATTTCATGGAGGAAGCCGAGTACTGCGACCGCATCGCGATCCAGGACGCCGGCAAGGTGCTGGCACTGGGCACGCCGCAGGAGGTTCGTGGACAGGCCGGCCGTGGCGCGGGCACGGACATGAACAGCGCCTTCATCGCCATCGTCGAGCAGGGCCGTGCCGAAAGCAGGCGCAACGGCGCAGGAGCCGGCGCATGAGAACCTCCGGGTTCATCCCGCGGCTCATCGCCTTGGTGCGCAAGGAAATGCGGCAGATGCTGCGCGACAGGAGCAACCTGGCGGTGGGCGTGCTGCTGCCGCCCATGCTGATCCTGCTGTTCGGCTACGGCCTGTCCTTCGACGTGCGGAACGCGCCGGTCGCGGTGGTGCTGGAGGATCGCTCGCCGGCCGCGCGCGAAGCGGTCGGCGGCCTGCAGGGGTCGCCGTACCTGTCTCCGGTATGGGTCGACGACATGGCGGAAGCCGAACGGCTGATGCGCGCACGCGAAGTGGACGGCATCCTGCGCGTACCGATGGACTTCTCGCGCCGGTTGGCCGACGGCGATGCGCGCATCCAGCTGCTGCTCGATGGCGTGGATTCCTCCACCGCGTCCACCATCGAGGGGTATGTCGGCGGTGCCGTCGGCATCCAGGCGCTGCGGCAGGTCGATCGCGCGGGCAAAGAGCCTCCGGCCGCAGGCCACGTCGAGGTGGTGCAGCGCATGTGGTTCAACGAGGCGGGCATCAGTACCTGGTTCCTGGTGCCGGGCCTGATCGTGCTGGTACTGACCTTGATCGGTGCCTTTCTGACCTCGTTGCTGATCGCGCGCGAATGGGAGCGCGGCACCCTGGAATCGCTGTTCGTCACGCCGGTCCGGCCGATGGAGCTGGTATTGGCCAAGCTGGCACCCTATCTCTGCGTGGGCGCCATCGATATCGCCATGTGCCTGTCGGCCGCCCGGTTCCTGTTCGAGGTGCCCATCCGGGGCTCGCTGTGGGTCATCGTCGTGGCCTCCATGCTGTATCTCGTGGTGTCGCTGCTCCTGGGGCTTTTCATCTCGGGCAGGACGCGCAATCAGTTCCAGGCCAGCCAGGTGGCGCTGCTGGTCAGTTTCCTGCCGGCGATGATGCTCTCCGGCTTCGTCTTCGACTTGCGCAACGTGCCGGGGGTGGTCCAGGTGATTGGCCATTTGCTGCCAGCCACCCATTTCATGGGGCTCATCAAGACCCTGCTCCTGGCCGGCGACCACTGGCCCGGCATCCTGCGCAGTCTTGGTGTCCTTTCCCTTTACGCCATCGTGCTGGCCTGGGCCACGCGGCGCACCCTGCGCAAGACACTGGATTGATGCCCATGGCTTCCCTCATCCTCCCGCTCGCGCAGATCGCGGCTCTGGTGCGCAAGGAATTCCTGGCGATGCTGGGCGATCCCGCCAGCCGCATGATCCTGTTCCTGCCCGCGCTGCTGCAGGCGCTGCTGTTCGGCTACGGCGCCACCTACGACCTCGCCGATGCGCCCTATGCGGTACTCGACCAGAGCCGCAGCGCGGCGTCAACTGAGCTGCTGGCGCGGCTGGACGGCACCCGCGTGTTCCATCGCGCCGCCACCTTGGCCAGCCCGGCGCAGATCGCCGAGATGATCGATGGCAACGAAGCACTGCTCGTGCTGAGCATCCCGTCGGATTTCCAGGAACGGCTGAACGCTGGCCAGCCCGCGCCGCTGCAGGTGATCCTGGATGGACGCAACTCCTCCACAGCCGGTTCCGCCGCCGCCTACGTCGGCGCGATCGTCGCCGGCTACAACGCCTCGCTCGGCGGCGCCTCCCCGGGCATCACCATCGAACGGCGCGCCTGGTTCAACCCCAACCTGGAGTCGCGCTGGAACATGATGCCGGGACTGATCGCCGCCTTGAGCATGCTGCAGACCCTGTTGATCGCCGCATTGTCGGTCGCCCGGGAGCGCGAGCAAGGCACCTTCGACCAACTGCTCGTCACGCCGCTCACGCCGATGCAGATCCTCGTCGGCAAGGCGGTGCCCGCGATTCTCATTGGCCTGCTGCAGTCCACGATCATTTTCCTCATCATCCGGTTCTGGTTCCAGATACCGATGAACGGCTCGGTCTGGCTGCTCTATCTGGGGCTGCTGACCTTCACCATCGCCGCCGTAGGCGTGGGGCTTTCGATCTCGGCGCTGTCGCTGACCATGCAGCAGGCGATGCTCTACACCTTTCTCCTGATCATGCCCCTGATGCTGCTGTCCGGCCTGCTGACGCCGGTGAAGAACATGCCGCAGGCGCTGCAGATCGCCACGATCGCCAATCCGCTGCGCTTCGGCATGGACATCGTGCGCCGCGTCTACCTCGAAGGCGCCGGGATGGCCGACATCGGACCGCAATTCGTCCCCTTGCTGGCGATGACCGCCATCACCCTGCCGCTTGCCGCCTGGCTGTTCCGCAACCGCCTGTCCTGATCAAGAGGCGCACATGCGCATCGGTACAGCGCAACATGGCGGCCGCGCAACGGGGGCCGCCCCCGCGCTTCCACCGGGCGGTTACATGTATCATGGGCTCGGCCCGGCCTCATGAATGCCGGGCATGAACCTGTCGGGCGTGAGCTCGACCGGAATGGCGGCGGGCGGCGGCGTGTCCTCGCACTACGATCCGATCGATGTCGCCCAGTATTCCGAGGGCGAACTCCGCGCCGCCGTCGAGGCCGCCGAGAACTGGGGCACCTACGTCGCGGTTCACGCCTACACGCCGCGCGCCGTCCAGGCGGCCGTCCGCGCCGGCGTCAAGCTCATCGAACATGGCCAATTGATGGACGAGCCGGCCGCCCGGCTCATGGCCGAGCGGGGCGTCTGGCTGAGCGCCCAGGCCTTCATCGACATGCCGGGGTGAGGCTTGCCGGGATTTGGCGCTCGCGGACTCCCGATGGATCCCGGCCGCAGGAAAGAATAGTCACCTCGCATCCGATGTCCCCGCAAGCCCCACCATGAATTGTCCGAAACGTACAATTCTTTTATATTCCAGGCAATTATAGTGCTCCGTATCCACACTCGAACCCACCTTCCGGACGGAACGGAGCGTCATCTTGAAAATCTCGAAAATTTCCTTGTACCAGGTCGATCTGCCCCTGAAAGAGGGCGCCTACAGTTGGTCGACGTTCTCGTTTGCTTCCTTCGACTCGACCATCGTCATCGTGGAGACGGACTCGGGGCTTGCCGGTGTCGGTGAAATTTGTCCGCTCGGACCATCGTATCTCCCCGCTTATGCCGAAGGCGCGCGCACCGGCCTTCTCAAGATCGCGGAGGGGCTGATCGGTGAAGATCCGTGCCAGATCGGCCGGATCAATGTCCGCATGGACGAACTGCTCAAGGGCCATCCGTATGTGAAATCCGCGTTGGACGTGGCGTGCTGGGATATTCTGGGCAAGGCGACCGGCCAGCCGGTCTGCAATCTGCTCGGCGGGCGCCTGCAGGACCGCGTCAAGCTCTTCAAGGTGGTCACCCGGCAGGATCCGGATGCGATGGCGCGGAAGATCCGCGAATACCAGGACCAGGGCTTCAAGCAGTTCCAGATGAAGGTCGGCGCGGGGGCGGATTCGGATATCGAGCGGATCCTGCAGGTGTCCGCCGAACTGCGCTCCGGCAATGTCCTGGCGGCCGATGCGAATACCGGTTGGCGGCAGCACGAAGCGCTGCGCGTCGTCAAGGCGATCCGCGACGTCGATATCTACATCGAGCAGCCGTGCCCCAGCTACGAGGAGTGCCTTGCCGTCAGGCAGCATACCGGTCATCCGATGATTCTCGACGAGTGCATGGAGGACATCCGCACGCTGGTCCGCGGCTGCCAGGATCATGCGATGGATGTCGTCAATCTGAAGGTGGGCCGGGTCGGCGGGCTGACGAAGGCAAGGCAATTCCGCGATCTGGCCGTGACGTTCGGAATTTCGCTCACCATCGAAGACTCGTGGGGTGGAGAGATCGCGACTGCCGCGCTTTGCCATCTCGCGCACTCGACACCGGCGGGTTTTCACTTCCAGTCGTCGGCGTTCCACGAGTACCACAGCCTCGCCATCGCGTCGGGCGGCCCGGAACTGAAGGACGGCCATATGTCGGTATCGGATCAGCCGGGCCTGGGCGTCTCGCCGAAAATGGACGTTCTCGGCGATCCCGTCGCCGTTGTCAGCCGATCGAATGGATCCGGACCGCGTTGAAGCACCCGATCGCGCCGTGCGATTGAGCGCGTGCGTCCGCCAGAGCAGAAAGTGGATGCCTGCAAAATTGGAGAAGTAAGCAGATGAGCACCGTGATGCTGTCCGCGCAGGACATTCGTTCCGTCATGACGAGGGAACGCGCGATCGCGGCGCTGCGCGAAGGCCATCTCGGGGCGCGGCCGAACACCGGAGACTTGCTGGTCCGGGATGATCCGTTCAGCCTGTTTTCACGCGGCGTCGTGCTGCCGGGCCACGGAGCGGGCATCAAGGTCTGCTCCATCTTCCCGCCCAACGCGCAAAAGGACACGCCGCTGCCGACCGAAGACGCCATTTTCGTCGTGATCGACGAGCTCACGAAGCGCATCTCGTACATACTCGACGGCCCGGAAATCACGCGCTGGAAGACCGCGGCGGATTCGGCGCTCGCGTCGTCGATCCTGTCGGCCGATGACAGCAAGACGCTGCTCGTGATCGGCGCGGGGCCGATCGCGGTGGCGCTGGCGCAGGCCCACGTGCATGCCAGGCCGTCGATCGAGCGGATCATGCTCTGGAACCGCACCGTGCAGAAGCTCGATCACGTCGCGCGATCATTGACGCAACTGGACCGGGAGATCGACATTGCCGCGAATGTCGATGACGCGGTATCGCAGGCCGACATCATTTCCGCGGCCACGGGTACGGCGAGTCCAATCGTCAAAGGCCGTTTCCTGAAACCCGGAGCGCATGTCGATCTGGTCGGCGGCTATCTGTCCGACATGCGCGAGGCCGACGACGACGTGATTGCCCAGGCCGACGTCTTCGTCGACTACGCCGACACGGCGGTCGCCGCGGGGGATATCGTGCAAGCCATCGCCAACGGCGTGCTGGCCCGCAGCGATATCAAAGGCGATCTGTTCGACCTCCTGCGAGCCGCGCCGGGACGCAGAGAGAGGGCGACCGTGTTCAAGAATGCCGGCGGGGCGCATCTGGACCTGCTGGTGGCTCTGGCGGCGGCGAAGGCGATACGGCAGCGGCCGGCGTAGGGCGTCCATCTGCGAAAGCGCTTATGACATGGGGGAGCGTGCCGCATCGCGCAAGGCCTCTTGCAGCCGCGCCAGCAAGGCGGCGGGCTCCGTGCGCCTCACGCGCACCTCGGGCGTGCCGTGCCAGTCCGCGCATCGCCGGATCGCCCCGGCCACGGCCCGCAGCGCGGCGTCGTTCAGCGTGGCGTCCCGTTCCGTGAACAGCGCCTTGATCTCGAACACGCCCTGCGTCCGGTGCGCCTTGGCATCCAGCCGCCCCACCAGCGCGCCCCGGTGCAGGATGGGCAGGACGAAGTAGCCGTAGGTGCGCTTCTCTGCGGGCGTATAGCACTCGATGCGGTAGTCGAATCCCCACAGCGCCGAGGCGCGTTCGCGGTCCCACACCAGCGGGTCGAAAGGGGACAGCAGCGTCGTGTGGGTGGCGCGCAGCCGGCCCTCCAGGGCCTTTTGCAGCAGGTCGGCGTGCCGCCGGTGGACATATCCGGGGCCGGGCCAGCCCTGCACCGGCACGCGCCGCAGCACGCCCCGGGCGACCAGCGCGTCCAGATCGGGATCCTTCAACCGGGGTTTCTGGCGGAAATAGTCGTGGATCCAGCGGGCCTGGGTGATGCCCAGGGCAAGGACGGCCTTCTCGACGAATTGCGCATGCACTTCGGCGGCGTCGGGCAGGGGCGCGTCCGCCAGTGCGGGGCAGACGCGATGGGCGAGGTCGTAGACGCGCTGGAACTTGTCCCGCCGGGCCACCATGAGGGCGCCCGTGGCGAACAGGGTTTCGAGCCAGCGTTTTTCGTCCTTCCAGCCCCACCAGCCTCCGCCTTGCCCGTCCGTGCGCTTGAAGTGGGCCGATTTGACCGGGCCGTGGGCGTCGATGTGGGCCAGCAGCGCGTCCAGCTGGGCCCGGTGGCTGGCGACGTTTTCCCGTGCGCGCTTCAGGCCCCAGTGAACGCGCGCCTGTTGGTTGTAGCTGCGATGCAGGCCCACGTCGGCCCTGGGGGCGAAACAGGCCTCGTGCGCCCAGGTTTCAAACACGTGGCCCTGCGCCAAGGCTGTGTCCAGCCATGCCGGCGGATAGTGGCCCAGGCGGGAAAACAGGACCAGGTACGGGCTGCGCGCCACCACGTGGATGGTATCGATCTGCAGCAGCTGCATGCGCTCGATGCACTGGCGCAGGTCCGCGGGAGTGGCTTTGCGGCGCGGCGTCGTCAGCAGGCCCTGGGCGGCGAGCTGCAGCCTGCGGGCCTGGTCGAGGGTCAGAGGTTGGTTGTGCATACGGGGCGGGAGAGTGTGTTCCATGCCGTATGCCATGATAGGCGTGTTTTCGCTCCGGTCCGGCAGGTTCCCGCGGCCCCGGGTCGCCCGCGATCGCTCATGTGGCCGCCCGCGGCCACCTGTGATTCTCCGTCAGCCGTGATTCTCCGTCCTGCCGGGCTGACCGCCTGGGCTCGGGACGGCGGGGAGGGGCAGCGCGGCGCCGCCCCCCGGCGTCCGCCGTTAACCCGTCCTCCCGCCGTTGCGCACCGGATCCGGCGGCGTACGGGCCAGCCCGGCCTCCTCGTCCGGCACGATCCTGTCGGGTTCGATGTCGTCTTCCAGCGGCTCTTCGCCGGTGTTTTCGACCTGCGGGCGCTCGCCCGTGTTGTGCCGGTCGCTGTCCGTGTCCGGCATGTCGGCGGGCAGGTCGTTGCCCGAGTCGCTGGAGTCGCTGGGCCCCAGCGCCGGTTGCGTCGCGCCTGTTTTCACGAGGCTGGCCGTTTCGTCGAAATCCTTGTCCTGCCGGGCGCGCGCCAGGTCCTTGTCCGTCACCATCTTGGCCTCCGTCGGAACCGTTCGGAATGGTCCCGGCCTGGGAAGCGGGAGGCCATTCGGCGGTTCGTTGCGATGTGCATGGGGCAACGGGGCAGCAAATTGCATGCCTGGGGACTGCCGCTTCAGACGGAGGATGATCGAAGGCCAGCCGGGGTCGAAGGCCAGCCGAGGCGGCTCGTGGCAGTCCCTGGGCGTACGGACGTGATCACGCTCGCAGCGATCAGGCTCGCAGGCGGGGTGCCGGCGGATTCATTCTCCCGCGCCTTTGCGCGGGGTGCCTGCGTAGAAGCCTTCCAGGGCCGCCATGATCTCCTCGGCGTCGTCCGCGTACTGGAACAGGTCGATGTCCTCGGCCGCGATGTAGCCCTCGTCGATCAGGTAGTCGAAATCGACGACGCGGCGCCAGAACGTGCGGCCGACGAGCACCACCGGGATGCGGGGCATCTTGCCGGTCTGGATCAGGGTCAGCACCTCGAACAGTTCGTCCAGGGTGCCGTAGCCGCCCGGAAAGGACACCAGGGCGAGCGCATGCATCAGGAAATGCATCTTGCGCATCGCGAAGTAGTGGAAACGGAATGCCAGTGCCGGCGTGATGTAGGGGTTGGGGGCCTGCTCGTGCGGCAGGGTGATGTTGAGCCCGATCGAGCGCGCGCCGGCCTCGAACGCGCCGCGGTTGGCGGCTTCCATGATGCCCGGCCCGCCGCCGGTGACGACGACGAAATCGCATCGCCTTTCCTGCTGGAAGCGCGCCGAGATCAGCCGCGCGAAACGCTGCGCCTCCTCGTAGTATCGCGCCTGTTCGACCCGGCGGCGGGCCTGGGCCAGCTGCCGTTCGAGCACGGGATCCGCCGCTGCGGAATCCGCCTGCCGTTCCAGCGCGGCGAGCCGGTCGCGCGCGGTGGCGGCATCGCGCACGCGCGCGCTGCCGAACACCACCACGGTCGAGTGCACGCCCTGCTCATACAGCACGCGCTCGGGCTTGAGCAGTTCGAGCTGCAGGCGCAGCGGGCGCAGGTCCTTCTGGGTGAGCAGGTCCAGGTCCTCGTACGCCAGGCGGTACGTGGGCGATTCGACGATGGTGCGCAGGCGCTCGGCCTCGGGCAGGGGAGGGTTCGTGGCGGGCCCGCCGGGGCAGCCGGCTTGCGGTTCGGCGGCGCTCTCGGGAGCGTTCTCGGGGGGCGGCGGCGGGCGCCTGATGAAGAACGAGTCGTTCATGTCGTCCATCCGGGATGTGCGAAAGGGATGCGGCGGCGGGTTGCGCGTCGAAGCGCGGGGCGTCGTTCGGCGATGCCGCCGCGGTAGGGGGAGAATACACCGGACGCCGCGGATGGCGGTGTTCTGGCGATGGCAAGTCGAGGTGTGGGGGGGGATGCGGGCCTTTCCGGGCAATCCGATCAGTTTTCTTCCACGCTGGGAATGCACAGGTCTTCGAGCAGCACGGTTGCGGTCGAATTCGCGGATCAGCGCCCAGCCATGATGGCGGGCGGCGGCGTCGATGCAGGCGAAGACCTCGTCGAGCAGGACCCGCCGCGGCGCATGCGTGGAGCGACAGGAAGAGCGCGACTAGTCCCGAAACACGCCTTCCAGGGTTTCCGCGTCCAGGATGTTCAGCGACCAGGTTTCCAGCTCTTGCGCCTGGGCGCTGCGAATGCGCTGGGCGGTGGCCTCGTCCACTGCGCCGAAACGGCGCTGGATCTGGCGCAGCAGCAGATCGGCCTGGCCTTCGGCGCGGCCCTCGGCACGACCCTCGACACGGCCTCGTTTGATGCCTTCGCGCTCGATCAGTGTCACGTACGTCATCTTGCTTTCCTCCGACAGGGCACTGACCGCCCGCAGGTATTCCGGTTCCAGGTCCTTGGGCAGCGTGATCATCCATTCGATCAGCCGGTAGATCTGGCTGGCGGTTTCTGGCGCATAGCCGTATCGCCGCAGGCTGCGCGCCAGATCGAACTTCGGCCCCAGCCGCGTGCGCTTGTCCCGGTAGCGGTTGGCCAGCAGCTGCGCCATGACCACCACCGCAAACGGGTTGCCGGGTGCCAGGAATTCCAGTTCATCCCAGCGGGGGCGCCATGATTCCAATTCTACGACAGGAAAGGTGAATCGCACTCCTTGGCCCCGGTGCTCGTCGGTGTAGACCAACTGGTCGCCTACGCCGGGGTTGTTCAGCAAAATGCCCAGGCTGTAGACCTGCGGCGGCAGGGTTTGGCCGCGCTGGCGCATCAGGCGGGTCTGGATGCGGTGGCGGTATTCGTACATGCGCCAGGAAAACAGGGTCAGGGCCTGGCGGCCGCGCAGGCGCCGTTCGACTTCGACATGGATCAGCAGCCAGGCATCGCTGCCGCCGCGCAGGCGCACCTGCACCAGTTTGTCGACGAAGCGGCGGCCTTTCTTGCCCGGCAAGACGATGGCCTGCAGTTCCTTGTCCAGGAAGTCGGGGGCAGCGGCGGGGTCGATTTCCGTGTGCAGCGCCGGGGCCAGCAATTCGATCGCGTGCGGAAAGAATATCTCCAGTGCTTCTTTCCAAGGGCTGTCGTGATCGTCGCTGGCAGCGGTGGCGGGCGACGCGGTGTTGCGGGCTGGCATGGCGGGCTTTCTGGTCGGCCGGCAAGAAAAAACCGCCCGGCCTTGATGCGGAAAGCCCTCATTCTGGGCATGTGCTGCCTGCTCCACCAGACTGGGATGTACGGATGGATAAAAATGCCTACCGCCTGGGGGTATGAAGCAGGTCTTCAGGAGCGGAATCGTGGTTCCCTGGCATGGCTCCGCTCGTGTTCCTGCCGGTTCTGCGCCATCAGTTCATCCAGGGTCGGCCGTCCCAGGGGCGCGCGCGGCGACGACTACCGCGACCGCGAGGACCAGGGCGTCGGACTGCTCATCTGCGACGCGCGCTTCAAAGAGCTGTGAGGCGTGGCCCTGTTCGCCAAGGCTATCCGACATAAGCGGCCAGATCCGTCTCGCTGTCGATCTCCCCCCAGGCTCCGCGATAAGGAATCGCCTCGACAGGCACCCGGCCCGCCTGGACGACGGCCTGCAACGTCCCCGTCATGTGCATTCCATCCCGATCGGCATCCGGCAGACCGTCGCGGATTCGCTGGATTTCTGACCATCCGGCGGGACCGATGCGCAGCAGCCCCATGTATTGCCCCTGGACTTCCTGCACGGTGCCGGGCTTACGGCCGATTTCGGCCAGCGTGCCATCCGGGCGCAGCCGGAACGTTTCCGCGTCCGATAGCGGATCGGCGAAGCGCCGCTGCCAGATGTCCAGCCAGTCGGGATCGTAGGTGATGGCCAGGGCCGCCTGCGAGTCCATCAGCAGGGATACGGCATGGGGCTCGTAGAAGATGTCCGAGTAGCTGATGACGCAGGGTTCCCGGGACAGCCATTCGTGGGCGCAGGCAAGCGATGCGACCATATTGGTCTGCGCCCAGCGCGGGTTGTGGAATTCGCGAGTCGCGCGGTCGGCGAGCATCTCGCGGCGGTAGCCCGTGACGATGCCGATGTCCTGGATGCCGGCGGCGTGCAGGGCGCCGATCTGGCGGTCCAGCAGCGCGCGTCCCTGGAATTCGACCAGGCATTTGGGGCGTGCATCGGTCATGTGACGCATGCGGCTGCCGCGCCCGGCGGCCAGGATGATGGCTTTCATAGAAACAGCTTCCGGAGTCTCAGACGGTCGGTCGGGTCGAAGGGCGCGGGTTCGCGTTCCGGGTGCCACATCCAGGCCTCCCAGGGCTTGCCGGTGCGGCGCATGGCTTCGATCGCGCCGTCCGGTGCCGATGCCAGCACCTCGAAGCCCGCGGGGCAGGCCTGCGGCGCATACGTGTGGAAGCTGTTCACGTCCTTGGCGATGAGGCCGGTGACCGGATGCCGTGTGCCGGCGTGGTCCCGCACGGGTATCAGCGGACACCCCGCCCGCACGGCCATGAGCTGCAGGCCGCGGCAGACGCCCAGCACGGGCAGGCACGCCTCGCCGGCCCATTCCAGCAGGGCCTGTTCAGTCTCGTCGCGCAGGGGTGTGGCACCGATGTCGTCTCCGCCCGTCAGGATGAGGCGGTTCACGCCCCAGGATTCGCAGTAGGCGCGGATGCGTTCCCGACCCAGATTGGGCAGTAGCAGCCAGCTTGCCTCGGGCAGCGCTGCGGCAAGAAACGCGGCCCAGTCCTGGGCGATGGCATCCCTCGGTTCTGCGTAGTTCGGCGCCGAGGTGATGCGCATGGTCAGGCCGATGCGGATCCCGTCAGGCCGCTTCGATGGGGCGGAGGATTTTTTCCGCACAGTTCAGCTCCACGTGATGGGCATGGGATACGCGGCGATAGATCTGCTCCCCGGCACCGATGGCCGCCGGCAGGCCCAGTTCCGCGCAGCGCACGGCCATGTGGGAGTTCGCGCCGCCATATTGGGTGACCAGGGCGCCGGGAGATTTGGTGAAGATCCAGTCGAATCCGGGATCCGCGTTTTCGATGCAGACGATCCGGCCCTGGACCTGAATGGTGGAGGGCGTGTTGGCGCTCAGCCGCACCACGGCGCCCGTCGCGTGTCCCAGGCCGATGAAATTGGGCACGCTGCGGTTCAGCGTGGCCACGTGGATGTCGCGGCCGCTCAAGAGGATATGGCTCAGGCGCAGGGCGTGGGCGGCGTCCATCGAACGCCGCGCCTGGTCCGCCAGGCCGAGGTAGTGGCGATCCATGTCGTCCATGATGGCCTGGTGGCGCGACGCGCGGATCGAGTCCCAGTCCAGGAAGGACAGATCGTCCCGGGACAGGCCGTGAGAGGCGCCCCATCGGACGATGGCGGAAAGCGCATCCGACAGGCATCGGGTGAAGACGAACTTGATCCGCTCGCGGGCGGCGATGGCCTTGGCGGCATGGGCGAACAGGGTCCGGGCGTCGATTTCTCCCAATCCTGCTGCTTCTGCCGCTCGGCTGGCTGATCGGCAATGCCGTGGGGCGTGCGCTGGAGGGGATCGCTGTGCAGGCGCTGCGCATGTCGCGGTTCAATTTCCGGCTTGACGAGGACGAGCGCCAGATGTTCCGCCTCGCGGCCTGGCTGCATGACTGCGGCAAGGTGACGAGCGCCGAATACATCATGGACAAGGCCACCAAGCTGGAAGTCATCTATAACCGCATCCACGAAATCCGCATGCGCTTCGAAGCGCTCTGGCGGGATGCCGAGATCGAGTGCCTGCGGGCCCGGCTGCACGGCGGGCAGCTGGGCACCACCGAGCGGATCACGGCGCTGGTTGACATGTTCGAGGCGCTCACGGCGGCCGACCGCCCCTATAAGCCGCCCAAGTCCCTGTCCGAATCGCTGGGCATCATGGCTTCCATGTGCCGGGGCGGGCATCTGGATCCCGAGCTGTTTCAGTATTTCCTGCGCAGCCGGGTGTGGCTGGATTACGCGCGGACCTTCATGCGTCCGGGGCAGATCGACGACGTGGATGCCGAGGCGCTCGCGCGCGCCGCGCGGGCGGAGGAATCGGCATGAACGCCTTCCCGCGCCGCAAGCCGCAAGTCCCGCGTGGGCGCCGCCATCGCCGGGTGGACGGCCGGCGCCTGGCGCTGCTCGGCGGGCTTTACCTCGTCTTGCTCGCGGCCGTGGCGGTCCTGGTCGCGGCCTTCATCCACCCGCGGGAAATCGCGGTGCATGCGCAATCGGAATCCCCCGGCAAGATCGTGCTGACGGTGGAGAGCCAGGGTCGCCGGACGCGGTTCGACATGCGCGCGCTGGAGGCGCTGCCGCAACGGACCTACAAGGTGACCACCCCCTGGTATCTGCGGCCCGTGTCGTTCCAGGGGCCGCTGCTGCGGGACGTGCTGGCCGCCGCGGGCGCCCACGGCACCCACATCGAAGCCGTCGCGGTCAACGACTACACCGCTGACATTCCCTTCGAACATGCCGAGGCGTACGACGTGATCATCGCGCTGCGCATGGACGGCAAGCCCATGTCGCCCCGGGACAAGGGGCCGCTGTTCGTGGTGTATCCCTACGACCGGCTGCCGCCGGGGATGCGCGAGAAGTCTTTCGACCTGTCGGTCTGGCAACTGGATGGGTTGAGGGTGAGGTGAGGGAAATACGTCTAGCGCTGCCGCCAATTCCCCTCTTTTCCCGCCATTGCCCGCCTTTGTCTCCTGCTATTCTTCCTCACTAGGAAAAAACAGGCTCTATCGGCCTGGGTATGGAGAGCTGGCTGTGCAGAATCATGAGGTCGATGGCCCACAGGCAACTCCCTCGGTCATTCTATTGGCCGCGGGGCGGGGCAGCCGCATGGGCTCGTCGACCGAGCGGATCCCCAAGGCGCTGCTGGAAGTCGGCGGGAGGCCTGTCCTCGATTGGATCCTGGATGCGATCCTTGCCAGGACGACCGGAGAGATCGTAGTGGTCCTGGGCCATGGCGCGCAGTGGCTGTCCGGGCACCTGGCGGCCCGGTACGGCGATCGGGTGCGCACGGCGGTCAATGCCCGTTACCGCGAGGACGTCAACATCCTGTCGGTCGAGCTCGGGGTCCGGGCGCTGGCTCATCCCGAGCGGGGCTACCTGGTCGTGGAAACCGACCTGCTGGTCGATGATCGCGTCTGGGATCTGGTGTTCGAACGGATGCGGGTATCATCCGATTCGTTCTGGGTGTGTCGCGGCGCGTATGCCCCCGGGTTGACGGGCGGGATCGTTCGCACGCGCGTTGGCGATGCCATCGATGCCATCGACTACCAGCCCGTGTACCGGCCCGAATTCGAAGGGTGGCGCAAGATGCTCGGCATGCTGTATGTCGGCCCGGGCGAAGTCGACTGCGATCGGCGGTTCCGCCAGGCGATGCTCGACGACGTGGGGCAGTACTACATGCGCCCATGGATCGTCCATTTGGGAGATCTGCCTTGCCGGGCATTGCAGGTGGATGAGGGATTCGCGGCGTCGTTCAATACGCCTGCCGAACTCGATGCCGCGGCCCGGGCATTCCTGGCGCAGGCCGGCGCCGACGGCGCATGGGCGCATCACGAGAGATAGTCTTTCAATTACAGTCGGTTATCCATGAGTACAGAGAATTCGGCCTTGATCGTTCGTGTCCCGGTGGAGCGCCTGAGGCACATCGAGGGGTTCAGCAGAAAACGGGTTCAGGGCCTGGTCGACAAGATCCGATCCGAAGGGGTCTGGATCAAGCCGCTGGCGCTGGACGATGCGCATGACCTGGTGCTGGACGGCCAGCATCGCATGGAAGTCGCCCGGACGCTGGGGCTGAAGTGGGTTCCGGCGGTGCGCTACCGCTACGCCGACGTCGAACTCTGGAGCCTGCGTCCGAACCATGCGTTCGATTGGCGCGAGGTGACCCGGCGCGCGCTGGCCGAGGATCCTTATCCCTACAAGACCGTCAAGCACCGGTTTCCCGACGGCGGCCTGCCTGCCTGCCGTTTTCCCTTGGCGGAGCTGTTCGAATGAGTGCGGTGGAACATGTCATCATCCTGGCGGCCGGCAAGAGCCTGCAGCTCGACGGGATCAGCAAGATCCTGATCCGGCACCCAGCCGACGGCCGGACGATCCTGGATTGGGCCATCGAGGCTTTTGCGGGCAAGCGCATTACCGTCGTCGTGGGTTTCAGGGCGATCCAGATCATGCAGGCTTATCCCGATCTGGACTATATCCACAATCCCGAATGGGCACTGACCAACAATGCCATGAGCCTGGGACTGGCCCTGACCGAGGAGCCCGCCTATGTGGTTTCGGGCGATATCTTCATCGAGCGGCGCCTGATCGAGCGCCTGGACCGGGACGTCCCTGATCTGGTGCTGACTTCCCGGCGCGAAAAGCGCAGCCTGTCGGCCGTGCACTGCGTGCTCGATGACGCGGGCCGCGTGATCGAACCCTACCAGGGGCCGGTACGCGACATGGCGCATCCGGAGTCGGTCGGACTGTTCAAGGTCTCCTCTCCCGAGGTGCTGCGACAGTGGCGCAGGCGCTGCATCGAACATTCGAACCTGTTCGCGGGCCAGTTGCTGCCCTGCAGTCCGCCTTGCGTGCAATCCGTGTCCTTGGAGGACGAACTGTTCTTCGAGGTCAATACGCCCACGGACTACATGGAACTCATCCGGAGCCGCGCGCGGTCATGATTCGTTCCCTGACGATGGGTGTGCCCATCTATTCCCGTTCGAAGCAGGCGCTGGCCCGCCAATTGGAGGCCTTCGGCGGCCACTTGGCCCGTCTGGGGCAGGAGCTTGGCATCCAGACGCGCACGGTGCGGCTGACCCTGCCCGTGGCTCCTTCCGGTGGAGAAGGCCACCAGCCCGGCGCCTTGTCCTCGGTCATGGATGGCGTGCGGGATCTCGCCGACGTGCTGGGCGCGCGCTGGTATTGCCTGCCGTTGGACTTGCTGCGGCCGGGCGCGCATGGCGCCGTGCTCGATGAGGCGCAGACTCTGGTACTGCGGGATTCGCGCCTGTTCGTCAACCTGATCGCGGCCGATCCGGATGTCATTTCGATCGAAGGGGCGCATAGCGCCAGCCGTTTCATCCTGAGCCTGGCCCGGCGGGGCAATACCGGAATCGACAATTTCAGAGTGGGCGTATCGGCCGCCTGCCCTGCGGGCACGCCCTTTTTCCCGTTTTCGCGCCACGAGGGGGATGAGCCCGGGTTCAGCCTCGCGCTGGAGACCGCGTCGCTGGCGCTGCAATGCGCCGAGCGCGCCCGGGCGGAACAGGGTTCGTTGCTGGAATTCCAGGAGCGGCTGATCAAGGCCTTGGCCGCCGAGATGCGCCGTGTGGATGCCTTCGGACGGGCACTGGAGGAAGCGTCGGGGGTCGAGTACCGGGGCCTGGATGGTTCGCTGGCGCCTTTCCCCGATGGTGTGACCTCCATCGGCCGCCTGGTCGAATTGCTGGGGCCTTCGCCCGTGGGCGCCCATGGCACGATCTTCATCACCAGCGTGCTCTCGGATGCGATCAAGACCGCGTGCGTCCGGGCGCAGGCCAGGACCGTGGGGTTCAACGGGGTGATGTACTCCTTGTTGGAGGACAACGGCCTGGCCGGCGCGAACAACCTGCGGGCGGTGACGATCGAGAAGCTGGCGGTGTTTTCGACGGTGTGCGGGTGCGGTATCGACATGGTGCCGGTGCCCGGCACCATGTTCGCCGAGGATCTGGCCGGCCTGGTGCTGGATATTTCCGCGCTGGCGGTGCGGCTGCGCAAGCCCCTGGGCGTGCGGGTCTTGCCGATTCCGACGCGGACGGTCAATGAGATGACCCAGTTGAATCTGGATTTCCTGTGCGACAGCCGGGTGATGGATGTGGGGATCAGCGCCTCCGCGCCGATGCTCTCGGGCGGCGCATGGCGCTATGCGGCCAATCGGGCCGAGTCGGAGAAAAAATGATTGATGCGGATAAGGTGAAGGCTTTCTGGGAAGGGCGGGCCGATGCCTATCGGAAAGTCGCGCTCGAGTCGGTGGCGAATCTGGAACAGGACGAAAACAACCTGCACCTGAAGATCAACGACGAGACCCGGAAGGTCTTCGACTGGCTGCCGCCCGTCGACGGGCTGGAGGTTCTGGATCTCGGTGCCGGTGTCGGCCAGTGGAGTTTCCGCTTCGCCGAGCGCAACGCCCGCCGCGTCCTGGCCGTCGAGTACGCGCAAGGGCTGGCGGAGATCGGCCGCAAGGAAGCGCGGGATCGGGGCCTGGAGCAGGTCGAATTCCACGTACAGGCGGCCGAGGCTTTCGAGGCGGATGCGCCGTTCGACCTGGTGCTCATCTCGGGCCTGTGCGTCTACCTGAACGATGACCAGTTGGCCCGGCTGCTGGCCCACGTGCCGGGGTTCCTGCGTCCTGGCGCCTTGCTGATGCTGCGCGACGGCATGGGCGTGGCGGGGCGCCATGAGATCAACGACCGGTTCTCCGAGCACTTGCAGGAACAGTATTCCGCCACTTATCGCACGCGGGACGACTATGTCCGGCAATTCGAGTCCGCGGGTCTGTCCCTGCTGCGCGACGAGAACATGTTTCCGGAAGGCCATCCCCTGAACAAATATCCGGAAACCCGGCTGCACCTGTTCCTGTTCGAACGGAAGCGCTGATGCCCCGGATCCAGCCGTTGAACCAGGAAGTCGATTGGCCTCGGGAGGAGGGGGCCATCGGCGTGGTGGGCGTGGCGCCCTGGGCGACGCTGGATTTCCTGCGCGCGCTCTACGATCTGGTGCCCGCGACCAAGGATTGGCATTACCCCCGCGTGCTGGCCGATATCAATACCAAGCTGCCCAGCCGGGGGCGCCACCTGGAACTGGGGGAGCGCAACCCCGCGCCCTACATCCGGGAGACCATCGAGGAACTGGCCGCCCAGGGAGCCGATTGCGCGGTCGTACCGTGCAATACGGCGCACATCCTCTTCGATCAGTGGAGCAGCGGGACCTCGATCCCGGTGCTGAGCATCGTCGATTCGGTACTCGATGAACTGGCCGGGACGCAGGGGCCCGTGGCCGTGCTGGCCTCGGCCTCCATTGCGCGCTTCGGCCTGTATGAGCGGGCGCTGGAAGCCCGGGGGATGGCGTTCATGGGCCTGTCGCAGGCCCAGCAGTCCGTGGTGAACCAGGCGATCGCCGAGGTGAAGATCGATGGCCGGGCCTCGGCGTCGTGCATGGAACGAGTCGAGAGCATGCTCGACGAATTTGCCGCCCGGGAAGCGGGCGGGATCGTGCTCGGATGCACGGAGCTGGCGGGGCTGCTGGCCGCCTGCAAGGCGCGTGTGCCAGTGGCCGTCGAGTCCAACGCGGCGCTGGCCCGGCGGGCATTGCAATTTGTCGGCCTGCCGCCGGGCGGTGCCGGATGCGGCTCGATGCCATCGGGAACTATCGAGGAATGAAATCTTGAAGCCACGCAACAAGCTCCCCCGGCGCCTGGTCATTTTGTATCAAATGCCCGAGTCCTGGCTGAACGTGCATTCGATCTGGGAAGCGGCGTCGGCGGATCCCGCCTGGGAAGTCCGGGTCGTGGTGCTGCCGTTCCTCCACAAGGATTACGACTGGAAGCGCGAGAAATCCAAGGATCACCTGGACGGCCTGGGTGTCGCGCATGAATTCTGGGACGCCTTCGACCTGCGGGCGGCGGCCGGTGCGGTGTTCCTGTTCACGTCGCCCTATGATTCCACGCGCCCGCCGGAATATCATTTCGAGAATATCCGGCAACTGGCCGGGGCGACGGCGTACGTACCCTACGGGCTGGAAACGGGCGGCGGCGAAATCAATCATCTCTATCAGTACGGGCAACCCATTGCAAAGGGCGCCTCGGCCATTTTCGTCCGGGGGGCGGATGCCCGTGAAATGTATGCCAGGCATTGCCCGACGGGTGCCGGGCACGTCCTGGTGACGGGGCTGCCCAGGATGGACGGTTTTGCCGGCCTCGATCGCTTTCCCGTGGATCCCGGGTTGCGACAGCAGATCGGCGATAGAAAAGCCGTCCTGTGGAATGCCCATTTCAGTTTCGACGCGGATCTGTGGTCGACCTTCGATCTTCTCGGAGAGGGGATTTTCGACGCTTTCGAAAGCCGGCCGGATCTGGCCCTGCTGTTCCGGCCCCATCCTCTGTTGTGGAAGCAACTGACCAACATGGGGATCCTGGATGAGGCCGGCGTGCGTGCGTTCAAGCGCGAGCTGGAGGAAAAGGGCGTCGTCGTCGACGAGCGGCCGGATCACCGGCACGCCTTCGCGGCCAGCGCCGCCATGCTGAGCGACGTGGGTTCCTTCTTGCTGGAATACCTGGTGACGGGAAAGCCCGTGCTGTACCTGGAAAACCGGGATGGCCTCGGCGTCAATGAAGTCGGGAAATCCTTGATATCCTTCTATGACAAGGCTTCCGACATGAACGCGGTGCGGGATTTCCTGGACCGGGTTTCCAGTGGCGACGATCCGGGAAGGCAGCGGCGGATCTCCGCGATCGATGGATTTTTCCCGCAGCTCGACGGGAAGGCTGGCCAGAGAGCCCTGCGGCATCTTGGCAGCCTGGTGCGGTAGGCCTGTTCCCGGGCATGCCGGTGTCCGCCAGGAGCGATGAGAGCCATGGCGATTGATTCAGTGGGGTATGGCCATCATGTCGATCCGGAGTGATCTGTTCCAGCAACTGACCTTGATTCGGGAGCGCCGGCGCGCGGGCCTGCCCGTCGACAAGCGGACGATGGCGGCGCTGAGGCCGGCTCCCGCATTGACGCTCGTCCTGGAAGGCGATGCGCCCGAGAAGACGCGGAAGACCTTGCTCAGCCTGGATGCCCAGACATGCCGGAAATTCGAGGTCGTGCTCGTCAGCAGGGGGGGCGTGCGGCTCGAGGGGCTGATTCAGGACATCGGGTTGCCCGTCGCCTATCTGCACGTCGGCGACGCGGCGGGACGGGAGGCTTCGGCCGGGGATCTGGCCGCGCGCCTTGCCCGTGGAAGACGGATCGTCGGGATCGAGGCGGGCCGGGTCTATCCGCCCGGGCATTTCGCCGGCCTGATCGAGGGTGGAGCCGCGTCATGACGGGCCTGGTCGAATGGGTGGACTTTCCCCCCCTGGGCGACGAACGCGGTTCCCTCGTCGCCCTGGAGGGCCAGAAGACCGTCCCCTTCGCCATCCGGCGGGTCTATTACCTGTTCGGAACGAAAGAGGGGGTTTCCAGGGGATTCCACGCCCACCGGAACCTGCTGCAGGTCGCCGTCTGCGTGACCGGAAGCTGCCGCATGGTCCTGGACGATGGCCGGTCGCGCGAGGAAGCGGTGCTGGACTCCCCGACCAGGGGCCTGTTCATCCCGAACATGGTCTGGCGGGAAATGCATGACTTCACGCCGGATTGCGTCCTGCTCGTGCTGGCCAGCGAGCATTACGACGAAGCGGACTACATCCGCCACTATGACCTGTTCCTGGAGGCCGTCTGATGGAAGCCTTCATCCACGCCCTGGCGGACGTCCAGGCGGACCGGATCGGCGAAGATACCCGGGTCTGGCAGTTCAGCGTGATCCTGCCCAGGGCGGTCATCGGACGGGATTGCAACGTGTGCGCCCATACCTTCATCGAGAACGACGTGGTCGTCGGGGATCGGGTCACGATCAAGTCAGGGGTCTATCTGTGGGACGGCACCCGCATCGAGGACGATGTGTTCATCGGGCCGAATGCCACGTTCACGAACGACCCGTTCCCCCGGTCCAGGCAGTATCCGGCCTCTTTCCCTCTTCTGCGCGTATGCCGGGGCGCCAGCATCGGCGCGCATGCGACGATCCTGCCCGGCTTGCGGATCGGAGAATCCGCCATGGTCGGCGCGGGGGCCGTCGTGACGGCGGACGTGCCCGACCGCGCGGTCGTCGCGGGCAACCCGGCCAGAATCATCCGGTATCTATGATGGACGTTCCTTTTCTCGACCTGAGGCTTCTCAATGCCGCGCATCGCGCCGAGCTGCTGGCTCGGCTGGCGCGGGTCGTCGATTCCGGCTGGTATATCCAGGGCGCCGAGCTCGCCGCGTTCGAGGACGAGTTCGCGCGGTATTGCGGCGTTCCGCAGGCGGTCGGCGCGGCCAACGGCCTGGATGCCCTGTGGCTGGTGCTCGAGGCCTGGAAGCGCCAGGGGCGGCTGCGGCCCGGCGATGAGGTCATCGTGCCAGCCAACACCTATATCGCGACGATCCTGGCCGTCTTGCGCGCCGGCCTGGAGCCCGTGCTCGTCGAACCCGACCCGCTGACGTGCAATCTGGACCCCGCGGCCGCCGCGCGGGCCGTCACACCTCGTACCCGGGTCGTCCTGCCCGTCCATCTCTATGGCCGGCTGGCGGACATGCCGGGAATCTGCGCCTTGGCGGCGGCGCATGGCCTGCTGGTCCTGGAAGACGCGGCGCAAGCGCATGGCGCATGCCTGGACGGCCGCAAGGCCGGGGCCTGGGGCGACGCGGCGGCATTCAGCTTCTATCCGGGGAAGAATCTCGGCGCGCTCGGCGATGGCGGCGCGGTGACGGCCAAGGATGCGGAAACCGCCCGCATCGTGCGCGCCCTGGGCAACTATGGGTCGCACGAAAAATACGTGCATGAAATGGAAGGTGTCAACAGCCGCCTGGATGAAATGCAGGCGGCCGTGCTGCGCGTCAAGCTGCCGCACCTGGATCGGGAGACCGCCGCGCGCCGGCGCATCGTCGCGGCGTACCTGGCGGGCATCCGGCATCCGTCGATCCGGCTGCCGGACACGGCCGGCCTTCCTCCCGCCGATTGCCCGTGGCATGCATGGCATCTGTTCGTCGTCCGCTGCGAGCGGCGCGATGCCTTGCGCCAGTGGCTGGAGCGGCAGGGCGTCCGGACGCTGATCCACTATCCGACGCCTCCCCACCGCCAGCAGGCGCTGAAGGGGCGGTTCGACGCGTCTCTTCCCATCACGGACCGGATTCACCGGTCGGTGCTGAGCCTGCCCCTGTGGCCCGGCATGACGGACGGGCAGATCGGGCACGTGATTTCCGCATGCAATGCCTTTGACCTCTGACGGCAAGCGTCGATGAGTCTGTGAGCCAAGGACTTCCTGTCTACATGAACAGCAACCACCAGAATCAGCCTGTCGACGTGACCGTCGCGGTCATGTCCTACAACAATGCCCGCTTCATCGGGCAGACGATCGATTCCATTCTCGCCCAGGAGGGCGCGGCCTTCGAACTACGGGTGTTCGACGATTGCTCGACCGATGATTCCGTCCGGGTGCTGGAACGCTATGCGGACGATCCCCGTTTCCACTACGAAGTCAATGAGCGGAACCTGGGGCTGAACGGCAACTACAACCGGTGCCTGCGCGCCGGCCGGGGCCGCTACGTCGTCGTTCTCGGGTCGGACGACATCCTGTATCCCGATCATTTGCGCTCCCTGTGCGCGGCCATGGATGCGGCGCCTCGGGCCATGCTGGGCTACGTCCAGTGCAATTGGATCGACGAGTCGGGCAACCTGATCCGCCATGCCGTGCATCCGGGCCATCGTGACGCGTCCTATGCCGGCGGGCGCAATGAGATCGCCGGCCTGCTGAGCCACGACAATTACATTACGCCTTCGGCGGCCATGCTGCGCCGCTCGATGCTCGATACGGTGGCCCTGCCGGACGGGACACTGGCACGGGATCACTTGCTGGCCCAGGACTGGGATCTTTGGCTCCGGGTGGCCGGCCGCCATCCCGATTTCGTGTTCTTGCGCCAGGCGACGGTCGGCTACCGCATCCATGGCGGGCAGGTATCGCAGAAGTTCTATGCCGATGCGCGGCCCTTGCGCGAGCATGCGGAAATCCTGGAGCGCTGCCTCGACGACGAAGCGATCGCGCCGTGCATGCGGCCGGCCGCTCTGGGAATTTGGCGCTTGTATCAAAATCGCCTGAACGCCTATCCGGAGGCCGATCGGAAGGTGTTTGCCGAGCGGACGGAGCGCATCCGCGCGCGGCTGTTCGGCCCCTTGGCCGGCCCGGCCCCCGCCGACGGACCGTTGTTCTCCGTCATCGTCACGACCTATGACCGGCCCGGCCTGCTGCGCGATGCGCTGGCCAGCCTGGAGGCGCAGACCTGCCGTGATTTCGAGGTCATCCTGGTGAATGATCACGGCGAGCCCGTGGAACACCTGCTCAAGGCCTGCAACCTGCCCCTGGTCTATCTCAACCAGCCGAGCAACCAGGGGCTTTCGGCCGCCCGGAACGCGGGCCTCAAGATCGCCCGCGGGCGCTACGTCGCCTACCTGGATGACGACGACATCTACCTGCCCGACCATTTGCGGCTGCTGGCGGAGGCTTTCGGCAAACACCCGGACTCCGTCGTCTACACCGATGTCGTCTACATCCAGGAGCAACTGGAAGATGGCCGGCGCATCGAACTGGGCAGGTCCCTTCCCACGGCCCATGACGCCTTCGACCGCGACAGGCTCTTCGTCCAGAACTACATTCCGGTCAATACCTGGGCGCATCCCCGTGCCGCCATCGGCCTGGTCGGCAACTTCGATACGGAGCTGACGGCGTTCGAGGACTGGGACATGCTGCTGCGCCTGGTGCAGCGCTATCCCGTGCACCGGATCGAGCGGATCACGGCGGAAGTCCACCAGCGTGTTTCCGGCGGGGGCGACCACATGCTGGCGCGGGAACAGGACAAGCTGCTGCCGCTCTACCGGAAACTCTATGCCCGCTACCCGGAAACAGAGAGCGATCGCGTGCAGGCGGGCCGCCAGGCCGTACTGACGGCTTCGGCCCAGCAGGAAAAGCCCTGGGGCGTCACCGAATGGCTGGCCGAGCGCGCTCCCTCGGCATCCCGCGTCCTGGCGATCCAGGCCCTGCTGCAGGCGAACCCGGACGTGGGTACGCTGGGCGTAGCCGTGATCGTGCAGGACGGTGCGGATGTGCAGGCGCTGGCGGCCACGCTGGAAAGCCTGGGCGTGCAGCATCGGCCGGTGGATGGCGTCTGGCTCATCGGCCGCAACATCCCGGACGAGGCGGCCGGCAACGGGATCGAATTGCTGCGATCGGATGCGCATTGGACGAAGCAGTTATCGGATCGGATTGGCCAGGGCGGGGTGCCCGATTTCCTGTGGATCCTGCACGCGGGCGACCGGCTGGTCCCGCATGCCACGCTGGCGATGGGCGAGTATCGCCTGCGCAAGCCCGACCCCCTGGTCTGGTATGCCGACGAGGCCGTACTGAAGGCCGGTGCGCCCGCCAATCCGATGCTGAAGCCCGACTTCAACGTCGATCTGCTGCGCAGCTATCCCTATGTCGGCCGGAATCTGGTGGTCAGCACGGCCGCCGTCCAGGCCGCCGGCGGCCTGGACGAGCGGGTGGCGGACATGGCGCTGATCGATCTGATCTGGCGCCTGGTCGAGCAGGTCGGCCCTCCCGTGGTGGCTCACGTTCCCGAGGTGCTGTCCCACAATGGCCGCAGCCTGATGGATTGGGTGCAGGGTGCGGAGGCGATGACCTGGTTCCCCGCCGTGACCCAGGCGCATTTCGTCCGCATGGGCCTGGAGGCCAGGATCGAACCCGGGCTGGTGCCCGGCCTGCAGCGCATCGAGTACCCCCTGGCCGCGCAGCCGCTGGTCTCCGTCGTCATTCCCACGCGCGATCAGCTGACCGTCCTGCGGGCCTGCATCGAAGGGCTGATGGAGCGCACGGCCTATCCCCATTACGAGCTGCTGATTGTGGACAACAGCAGCGTCGAGCCGGACGCGGTGGCATTCCTGGCCGGCCTCGAAGGCATGGGAACGGACCGGGTCCGCGTCCTGCGCTGGCCCGGGGCGTTCGATTTCGCGGCCATGAACAATTTCGCCGTCTCCCAGGCGCGCGGAGACGCGCTGCTGTTCCTGAACAACGATGTCCAGTTTTCGCCGCGTACCCGGACGGACTGGCTGGAGCGCCTGCTGCGACATGCGCTGCGGCCCGAGGTGGGGATGGCCGGCTCGCGCCTGGATCTGCCCGACGGGGGCGTGGAGCAATGCGGCCTGGTGCTGGGCATGGACAACAGCGTCGGCGCCGCGTTCCGGGGCCTGCCTTCCAATCGGCAGGGCTACATGAGCCGCCTGATCGTTCAGCAGAACGTCAGCGCGCTCAGCGCGTCGTGCCTGATGATGCGGCGCGAGGTCTTCGACGAGCTGGGAGGCTTCGATGCCGAGTCCTTCCCGGTCTACTACGCGGACGCGGATCTGTGCATGAAGGCGACGCAGGCGGGGTATCTGCTGGCGCTGGAGCCGGATACGGGCCTGTTGCACATGGGCGGCGCGACCCGCCTGCTGACCGAAAAATTTGGCTTGAAATCCAGCCCCGACGACGAGCAGCGCGATCGCCTGTATCACCGGTGGCTGCCGCGGCTGGCGCGGGATCCGAACTACCATCCCGCCTTCGGCAAGCGGTCGCCGGGCTTCGACCTCAGCCCCGACGCTTCCCGGATCCAGGAACCGCTGCCGGGCAGGCCCTTGCCCGTGGTGCTGGCGGCCCATGCGGACTGGCAGGGTTGCGGCCACTATCGGATCCTGCATCCCTTCAGGGCCATGGCCGGCGAACTGCGCCTGGAAGGCGGACTGAAGCATGGCGATTTCCATTTCACCGACGCGGCCCGCATCCAGCCGGATGTGATCGTGCTGCAGGGGGCGTGGCTGAACGAGGGGATCCTGACCCAGATCCGGCGCTATCGGGAGATCACGGGCGCCAAGGTCGTCCTGGAGTTCGACGATTACCTGCCCAACATCCCGACGCGCAGCATCTACCGCAAGAAACTGCCCCAGAGCGTGATCAAGAACATGCGCCGCGCGATCGAGCAAGTCGATTGGCTGGTGGTTTCCACGCCGGTGCTGGCCCAGGAATATGCCGATTACCACGGCGATATCCGCGTGGCCCTGAATGGCTTGCCCGTGGACCCCTGGCGCGACTTGTCCAGCCGGCGCCGTGCGGGGCGGAAGATGCGCGTCGGCTGGGCCGGCGGCATCAGCCATACCGGCGACCTGGCGGAAATCCGCTCGGTGGTCCAGGATCTGCAGGACGAGGTCGAATGGGTCTTCATGGGCATGAAGCCCGACGGCGTGCAATGTGAATACCATCCGGGGGTCGCGATCGACCGGTATCCGGAAAAACTGGCCGGCCTGAACCTGGACCTGGCCGTGGTGCCGCTGGAACTCAACCAGTTCAATCGCTGCAAGAGCAACCTGCGCCTGCTCGAACTGGGCGCTTGCGGGGTGCCGGCGATCGCCACGGCGATCGAGCCGTATCGCTGCGGCCTGCCCGTGACGCTCGTGCGCAACCGTCACCAGGACTGGGTGGAAGCCATCCGCGCGCATCTGGCCGACCCCGATGCCCTGGAGCGGAAGGGCGACGCATTGCGCGATGCGGTTCTGCGGCACTGGATGCTGGAAGGCGAGTTCCTGGACCAGTGGACCCGTGCCTGGGGCGTGGCGCCGGCGGCCGATTGAGCGCGGGAGAGGGATGCGCCGCGCGGCCTATCCGGCCAGTATCCGCCGGATGCTGGCCATCACGTCTTGCGCCGGCACATCCATGCAGGCGTAGTCCCGGCCGGCGGGACAGCCGCGTTGGCAGCAGTACTGGCAATCCTCCGTCCGGCCCATGGTGTGTTCCGCCCCCAGGATGGCCGGATGCATGGCGCCCGGCAGCATCAGGGAAGGGCAGCCGACCAGTTTGGCCAGCCATTGGGTCGAGGTCGCCACGGTCACCAGCAGGTCCGTCGCGGCCAGCCGCGCCAGGGTCGTGCGCATGGGCAGGCTGCCGTCGAATCTGGTCCAGACGTGGTAGCCCGCCTGGCGTAGGAGACTGGTCAGGTCATCCGCCTGTTTGTAGTGCTTGATGGCCGTAGTGCCGCGAAATGACGCGGCCACGATCGGGCGCCCCGCCGCGGCTTCCTGGAACGCCGCGTCCGGCTCGATGGGCAGGCGCGCGTCAATGCTGTCGCCCAGGCCGCAGCAATGGATCAGATAGTATTCCGGATAGTTGGCATGGGGCTGGGGTGTCAGCCACCAGGGCCGCAGCCAGTCTCTCATTCGAGGATAGCTGCTGGCCATGAAGGCCGTGCCGAAGTAATCCGCCGGCAGCTTTCCGGCGTGCAGCGCGGCGAAGAAGTCGCTCACCGGGCGGTCCAGGTGGTTGCCTTCCACGTTCAGCCCGATATCTATCAGGACCTGTGCCAGGAAGCAGGGCATGAACCAGGTATCCAGGCAGATGATCCGGTCGTAGCCGCGTGGAGCAATCACCTGGGCGATGTCCAGGAAACTTTGGGTCGCGGGGATCAGGTCGCGCGGCCATTGCTCCTGCGTGATGCCCAGCACGTCGCCGACTTCTTCGCACAGGGACATCAGTTCGATGCCCGCCGCGTAGGTCAGCACGTCGATGGCTGCGTCCGGTTCTCGCTCGCGGACCAGCCGGACGGCGGGGATCAGGATGGAGGCGACGTCCCCCAGGCCCGCCAGGCGGGTGATCAGGATTCTGCGGGCCATGGTGAAGTCGGTGCGTTGCGGTGCGAGAGCTCAAAAAAAAACCGCCGGAGGTGATCCGGCGGCCGTGATGCGCGGGGCGGAACGAGTCCGCCCCGATGCCGTCTCGCGAATTAACGCAGCAGGGACAGCATGGTCTGCGGGACCTGGTTGGCCTGCGCCAGGACGGCGGTGCCGGCCTGCTGCAGGATCTGGGCCCGTGTCATGTTGGACACTTCCACCGCGTAGTCGGCGTCTTCGATGCGCGAGCGCGAAGCCGACAGGTTGGTGATGGTGTTGTTCAGGTTGGCGATGGTCGATTCGAAGCGGTTCTGGATCGCGCCCAGGTCGCTGCGCATCTTGTCGACGCTGTTGATGGCGGCGTCGATTTCCTTCAGCGCGCCGCCGCTGACGGTGGTCACACCGCCGGAGGTCACGAGCGACAGGCCGCCGGAGGTGATGGCGGAGGTGCCGCTCAGCAGCGTGTTGACTTGAGCGTCGGTGCCCGAGATCGTGATGGTTTCGTTGTCGTTGGCGCCGACCTGGATGGTGATGCCGGACGCGGCGGAACCGTTCAGGACCTTGGTGCCGTTGAACTGGGTCTGCTCGGCGACGCGCTGGATTTCGTCCAGGCGCTGCTTGATTTCGGCGTTGATCGAAGCCAGGTCGTCGGAGGAGTTCGTGCCGTTGTAGGCCTGGACCGTCAGCTCGCGAATACGTTGCAGGTTGTTATTGATTTCGTTCAGGGAGCCTTCCGTCGTTTGCGCCATCGAGATGCCGTCGTTGGCATTGCGGGCGGCTTGGGTCAGGCCCTTGATGTTGGCGGTGAAGCGGTTGGCGATGGCCTGGCCGGCGGCGTCGTCCTTGGCGCTGTTGATGCGCAGGCCCGAGGACAGGCGTTCGATCGCGGAACCCAAAGCGGACTGAGACTTGCTCAGATTGTTCTGGGAGACCAGAGCGAGGTAGTTAGTGTTGATAA
>OFIS01000033.1_pt1 | contig 189929 bp, 168 predicted proteins | sample 1775071 | NCBI WGS metagenome assembly OFIS01 (sample SAMN08195774, study PRJEB24354) | sludge metagenome | isolation source: sludge from phenol fed wastewater aerobic bioreactor C | place: India: Nagpur | collected 2016-09-17 | reverse complement strand
ATCATCGGCCAGTACGACAACAATGTGCAGTACGGTCAGCGCCGCGTGCTGCTCGTCTGGAACCGGCTCATCATGCCGAACGGCCGCTCGATCGTTCTCGAGCGCCAGCCGGGGACCGACACGCAGGGCTATGCCGGCCTGGAGGATGGCGTCGATTATCACTGGTGGGATCTCGCCAAGGCCGCCGGCCTCTCGACGCTGCTCTCGGTCGGGGCCGAGCTTGCCGTGGACGATCAGGACCGGCTCCTGCGCGCCATCCGCAACGGCGGGCAGGACACGATCAACGACGCCGGACAGCAGATCGTCCGCCGCCAGCTCAATGTCGCGCCGACGCTGACCATCCGGCCGGGCTTCCCCGTCCGGGTCATCGTCACGCGCGATCTCGTCCTCGAACCCTACGGAGGCTGATATGACGAAACTAAAGCTCGGTCCGATCACCGATGACAAGCCGGTCAAGGTCTCGCTCGAACTGCCGGCCACGGTGCACAGCGACCTCGTGGCCTATGCCCAGCTACTCGCCCACGAGACAGGAGGATCCGTGGGCGATCCGGTGAAGTTGATTTCGCCGATGATCGAGCGATTCATGGCGACCGACCGAGGATTCGCGAAGGCGAGACGGAACGGCGACCGCGAGTGCCCATCCGCTAGCTGAGGCTCAGCGTCGCAGAATTAGCAATCAGTCCAGCCGCTGTGACGGCGTTCGATCGTCGTGACATCGTTTTGGCCAGGCTCAGCAGCCGCCGTAAAGCCGGATTATCATTGTGCGGCGACCAAATTGCACAGAACGGCAGATTCTCCTGGGCTAGTGGATGATAGACAACGCCGGGAAAGCGCGCCGCGATAGTCGCTTCGCTGGTCAGCGTGAGGCCCCGACCCATGGCGACGAGATTCATGAGGTTGTCGCGACCGACACGGCAGCGTTCGACGTTGGGGTGATGCCCTAGGTCAGCGAGGTGCTTCATTAGGTAATCGTGGATCTCCGGACCCGGGTCGGTCTCACTGACGATGAAGTGTCGGTCTCGCATGTCGGACCAAGTAATCTCGCGCTTCTGAGACAGGACGTCATCGCCCGGCAATGCAACGAAGACACGTTCATTCCAAAGATGCGCCAGATCGCATCCGTCCGCGACCGGCTCACCTGTCAGGAAGGCGACATCCAATTGATGCCGTTGAATCGCGGCGATGTGGCCGGAGGGCCCGCCTTCAATCAGATCGGGGTGAATATTTGGGTTTGCCGAAGCATAGGTGCGGAGGAGATCGGTGAGAAAGCCCGATGCAAGCGACGAGAATATCCCGATGCGTACGGTACCCGCTTCGCCGCGCCCAAACGAACCAACGTCCAAGACGGCATGACCGATCTGAGCGATGGCCCTGCGAGCGCGGACGAGAAATCTCTGGCCGGCTTGCGTGAGATGCACACCACCATGGTGGCGAATGAAAAGAGCCGCTCCTAGTTCATCTTCCAGATCCCGAATACGCCGGCTGATGGAGGACTCCTGAATCTCAAGCGCCTTCGCTGCGCGTCGAAAGCTCCCGCGCTCCGCAGCCGCGATAAAGTAGCGAAGATGGCGCAGCTCAACCGTCAGAGAACTACCTTCCTCGACTTATAAGATGCTTGCGACTCTTCCTCCGACACTTGGTCGGGCACTGTCAGAACTGGACCAAAGATCGCGCGGCCGACTACCAGGGCATCTTCCATCACCAACATGATGCCGTGCCGGGGTGGCGTCTGCTGATCAAGCCAACGCCACAATTTCTCTTCCGAACAAAAGAAGACTATCGACGGGCAACAAGAGCTTGCCGCCGAACCTCCTTCATAGGCAAAGTCGTACCAGACTACGGCGCCAGCCGGCGACACATTACGCAAGGCACGACCCTCATCGCCAGTCGTCACCCGGACGCTTCCCCCACTTAGCCGACAGCGGGACTCCACCGTGACGTCGCTGCGACACATGCTACCGACTCCGAGCGCGTCGATGGCGCAGAGGCTGTTCAAGGTGTGGCTGTTCAGTGCGACGTGATGACCTGTCTGTGCTTCCGTGAAAGGGTAGGCGTAGCGGATCGCGCCCGTCCCGGGTTCAAGGCCCACGAGATCGCGCAATTGCAGCTTGTGCAGAACAACGCGCACGCGTTCCTCTGAGATGTCCGAGCGGGCGGCGATCTCGCTGGCGCGAGGCGGTCGACCGTTCTCGGCGTAAAGCTCGAGAGCTATCCGCCACACCAGATCCTCGTTCGATTCGAGCGTCTGCGACCACTTGTCCTGTAGCCCCGCTCGCGCCGCCATGCGTCCACTAAGCGCATGGCGCGCGGCCGGCGAGGTAACGGCCGACCAGTCCGGGCGCCATACACCCGGCCTGATCTCGACACTTAACTCTTCCGATGTTGTCGCGTCGATCGCCATCACCTTATTCTCGACTGATGCCCGGCCAATTGTCAGCCGGCGCAACAGGACAGCATCTTGACATCCCGGTCGAATGTCTGTGCCGCAAGTTTGAGGCCCTCGACCGTAGTCAGATAGGGAAAGATCGTCTCCGCGAGGTCATCAATCGTCAGACCGCAACGCACCGCCATGGCCGCCGTCTGGATGCTGTCCGCGCCTTCAGGCGCAAGGATGTGTGCCCCAAGCAGCCTGCGAGTGTCGCCATCCGCCACAAGCTTGATCAGCCCACGTGTGTCCCGAGCGGCAAGCGCGCGGGGCACGTTGTCGAGCGAAAGCACAGAAGTACGGACGTTGTGCCCGGCGACGCGCGCCTGCGCCTCCGTAAGCCCGACGCTTCCGACCTGCGGATCAGTGAAGACCACGGCGGGCATCGCCGCGTTATCGTAGCGCAGGCTGTCGCCATTCAGCGCGTTCTTCGCCGCGAGCTTCGCGCCGTAGGCCGCCATGTAGACGAATTGGTCCTTACCCGTCACATCGCCGGCCGCGTAGACGCCGGCTTTGGAGGTGCGCATCCGGTCGTCGACCACGATGGCGCCTGCGGGCGTCCGGGCTATACCAGCTTGTTCAAGGCCAAGGCTTTCGGAGTTCGGGGCGCGACCGATCGCAACGAGAACGCGCTCGGCCGCAAGCGTCTCTGCATGTCCGTCCCGAACTACCGTGAGCGCGACGCCATCCTCCGTCCGACGGATCGACTCGTAGGTCAGGCCGCCGATGACCTTGATGCCCTCGTCGGCGAGATAACCGGCGAGGGCCGCCCCGATCTCAGGCTCTGCTTCCGGCAGGAGGCGGCTGCGGAAGACTAGCGTCACCTCCACCCCCACTCGAGCGAAGGTTTGCGCGAGCTCCGCACCGATGTAGCCGCCGCCGAGCACGATCATCGAGCGTGGCAGCGCGGTCAACTCTAGCGCCGTGGTGCTATCGAGGATTGAGATGTCCCTTATGCCCGGGATCGTCGGCAACGCCGGCCGGGTCCCGGTGGCGATAATAATACGATCCGCCGCGAACCGCTTGCCACCGGCTTCGACGCCGCCATCGACGAGGCGGGCACGGCCTTCATGGTATGCGACTCCGTTATACGATGGCAGGAGATCGGCGTACTTCGCCTGACGCAGATCCGCTACTAATTCATCCTTTTGGGCGACCTGCGCACCCCAGTCTGCCACTCGCGCCTGCGCGGCGATGCCGGCAAACCTGGGCGCTGCGTTGGCGTGGTGCACCGCTTCTGCGGCCCGGATAAGGGCCTTCGACGGGACGCAGCCGACATTGACGCACGTCCCTCCGATCGTGCCGTGGCCGATCAACGCAACCTGTGCACCCTGTTCTGCTGCCGTAATCGCGGCCGAGAACCCGGCCGAGCCGGCGCCGACGACGATGAGGTCGTAGCGGCCATTTCCGTTCTTTGCGCTCGGAGCGCAGCAATCACTCATGACTTGAACTTTCCTGTATTTTTATCCGTCTCACAGCAGTCGATGACGGCCGGGGCAGATGCGCTGCGTCGGTAGAGCTCGATCCCGATCAACCCGAGCGAGGCGACCAGAACGGGGATCAGGACATAATCGGCTTTGGCCGCCAGCGCTGAGAGCCCGATCGCTCCCAGCGCAATTCCAAGGATTGGGGTCGCGCAGCAGAGCGCCGCCACGACCGCTCCGATGACACCCGTTCGAAAGAGGGCGCGATTATTCACGTCATCAGCCCTTTGTCGCGCGCGCCGGATATCCAGCATTGGTTGACGCCGCAATGAGCGTCGCGACATTGGTGGCTGCATCGTCGAAGGTGACCGTCGCCACGGCGGGCGACGTTCCGTTCGCCTCCTGGACCATTACTGCCTTTACGCCCGAGACGCGGGAGAGCGCTTTCTTGACAATCGGGGCACAGAGTTCGCACGTCGCGTTATCGACGCTTAAAACAACGGTTCTTTCGGCAGCTTGGGCCGCGAAAGGCGAAAGCATGACAATAAATGCAGTCGCTGCGAGGATACGTCGAAACATAGCTTTTCTCCTTCAAGTTGAGCGATCGATCAGAGGAACAAGGGCGCCAGTTTCGGGAAGCCGAGTGCGACGATAACGAGCACAGTAGCCGTCCAAAGCCCGATCTTTGCGTTGCGACCCGAGCTGGGTTTGGCGCAGTAGGAGCCTTCGGCGCATGCGATTTTGGGCTTCCGGTAAACGAGATAGAATCCGTAGCCTAGAAAACCAATCGTCACGGCGGCGAAGATGGGCTGATAGGGCTCGAGGGCCGTCAGGTTACTAATCCAGGCGCCGCTGATTCCCAACGTGAACAAGGCGAAAGGTACAACGCAGCAGCTAGACGCAAGGATCGCACCGATGATTCCACCAGCTGCAAGCCACCCCTGCGCCTTAACCTTTCCCGCATCCGGCGAGTCGACCAGTTTGGTACTGATATCGCTCATGAAAAAACCCCTTCAATTCGAGTCGAGCATACGATAGGGTCTGTAGTGACTACAGGCTCAAGAGGTTTTTTTGGCCATGACGAATCCCGCTATCAGACGAGGTTTTAAACGTGGTGAGCTGGCGCGTCGGACCGGGTCAAATTTGGAGACAGTCCGCTACTACGAGAAAATTGGGCTTCTTCCCGAGCCGCCGCGCAGCGCCAACGACTACCGCATTTATGACGAAGCCCATGTTCGGCGCCTCCGCTTCGTCATGCGTGGACGCGAACTCGGTTTCAGCATCGAGGAAATCCGCGGCCTATTAGAGTTGGTCGATGGCGGCAAACAGACATGCGGAGAGATCAAAGAGCGTACTGAGCACCACCTGAGTGATGTTCGCGCAAAGATCGCAGACCTCAGGCGGATCGAAAAAATTCTTGCCCAAACTGCTGCGCGGTGTTCGGGTAACGCCGTTCCGGAATGCCCAATCCTCGACGCGCTTTCGTCATATCCAGACGTTGGCGATGCGAGACACCGTTGATGTCGCGGGAATTGTTGGCCATTTCGCCGTTTGGAGCCTGGCTGCGGCTGCGAAAGTCAGCTCGGTGATGCGCCTACGGCGAATAAGTAGGAGAGACGAATGGCGAACCAATTCGACCTTGTGGTCATAGGAACCGGCACGGCAGCCATAGCCACCGCAATGCGCGTGCGCGCAGCGGGCTGGAGCGTGGCTGTCATCGACTACCGGCCTTTCGGCGGCACCTGCGCCCTGCGGGGCTGCGATCCGAAAAAGATGCTTGTCGGCGGCGCCTCAGCTGTCGACCATGTCCGACACATGAGCGGCAATGGCGTTGCCGGCGACGTCCATATAGCCTGGCCCGAATTGATCGCCTTCAAGCGCACCTTCACCGACCCGGTCCCCGAAAAGCACGAACATCGTTACAAAGAAAAGGGCATCTATAGCTATCACGGTCATGCGCGCTTCGTAGGCCAGAACAGTCTGACAGTGGGTGGCGAGAGCCTTGAAGCCCGTCACGTTTTGATTGCTGCGGGCGCCGAACCGATAGAGCTGCACATTCCCGGTGAAGAGTATTTCGCCACCAATGAGGACTTTCTGGCAATGGAGCGGCTGCCCCAACGCATCGTGTTGGTCGGCGGCGGCTATATAGCGTCAGAATTCTCCCACATCGCCGCTCGCGCAGGCGCGCAAGTGACCATTCTTCAACGTGGCGAGCGGATGCTCACGCACTTTGATCCTGACATTGTCGGCTGGCTCATGGACAAATTCATCGAGATCGGGGTCAATGTGCGCCTGCGGACTACCGTAGAAGCGATTGAGAAGAAGGGAGCGGGCTTTGTCGTCCACGCCTCATCAGAAGATGGGGACGCAATCTTTGAGACCGACCTCGTTGTTCATGCGGCCGGTCGGGCACCCTCGCTGGACCAGCTTGATCTCGAGGTCGGCGGCATCGCCACGGAGAACGGCCGGCTCAAGCTGAATGAACACTTGCAAAGTGTCTCCAACCCAGCCGTGTACGCCGCCGGCGATGCGGCACAGAACGGACCTCCGCTCACTCCTGTCTCTAGCCACGACGCCAAGGTGGTCGCCGCTAACCTTCTGGAGGGCAATCGGCATACACCCGACTATCGCGGGGTGCCGAGCGTGGCCTTCACGATCCCGCCGATCGCTGCTGTCGGACTGAGCGAGGCCGAAGCACATCAGCAGGGCCTGAAATTCCAGACGAAGTCCCAGAAGGCGTCCGACTGGTTTACTGCCCGCCAGGCCGCAGAGAAGACCTATGCCTTCAAAGTGATGGTGGAGGACGAAACCGGGCGTATCCTAGGCGCACATCTTGTCGGTCCGCACGCCGATGAAGTGATCAATCTGTTTGCCCTTGCGATCCGCCACGACCTAACGGCCGACAATCTAAAGACGACGATGTTCGCGTATCCCACCGGCGCCTCGGATATCGGCTATATGCTGTGAATTCCGGCACACGTGCCAACATCAAGCCGACTGACGTTTGGCAACGCAGTGGCAGCCACAAGCAACCTTGACGAGCAGCCCACGTTGCACATGCGGGTTAGTCTAGGTAACACTCGGAAACACCGATCTCCGTGAGATGATGTATCTCTCCCGTGCCAACCCGGCCGATCCCGCAAGGCGTACGACCTCCGTGCGGCGGCGCGCGCTTCTGCCCCTGCCAAACGAAAACCACGCTATGATCCAGATGAGTAGATGAGTCGCAGCCGAATAGGCGGCACTCGTAGCACGAAAGGACGCCGAGCCCCTGAAAGATGAGGCAGCGCTCCACCGAATTAAACAACGTTCAGTTTGGAGTGAGTATGGCACAGCGCCATACGAGTAAAAAGCGCATCAATTTCCAGATCTGATCGCACCGGTCTCACCGCAACCGATGCAGGTGTAGAAGAACTGGCAAGCGTCGGTCGGCATAGTCTCTGTCCGTCGTCATATGCTTTGAGACCGTTTTCGTTTCTCAGGAACCATCTTGGTTTGCGGTTAGGCGGCCTTGGCGTGTTGCGGCACACTCCTCTTCTTCAAACGTCTTGAGCTTGCGAGGGTCGGGATGGTGTAGCCGATATCGCGCAGCGTCGGCGGCAATTGCTCCGGGGCGCGATAGCTGGATCATAATCGACCAGCGCTTGCTCGTGGGTCAGGCTTACGGCCACCTTGTCGACGCCGGGCATTCGGCTGAGCGCCTTCTCGATCGTACCGATGCAGAGGGAGCAATGGAGACCACCAATCCGGGCACGGATCTTCCAGCGATCGGATCTGGTCGAGGACTCCTCGCTCCATGGCAGGAAGGATGACGGGGCTGTTGTCGCAAGGCTCACCTTCGGAGGCAAGGGTCATGCACGCGCAATCTTGAACTCGGAAACGCCGAGCCCGGTCGCTCGACCGACCTATATATAACCCTGACTATCCGTGTCCCCTACGCGGATCAAATCAGGCTTCCCCAATTTCACCTCAGCGCTACATGGTCACTCGTGCAACAGCGTGAGCGCTCGATGACAAGCAAGCCCAACGGTGACCTCGGGTGACATTGCATTCAAGGAACTCGCCTCGCGCTCGATGACCACCGAATGAGCGACACCACGTCGTCGATCGAGGGAGGCTGACGTTGAACAACAAATTTCTCACCCCTGAGGAAGTCTCGGAGCGCTATCGCGGCGGCGTCTCGGTTGGAACGCTCCGGAACTGGCGGGCGATGAAGATCGGCCCGTCGTTCGTTAAGATAGGCAAAGCCGTCCTCTACCCAATCGACGAGCTTGAAGCGTGGGACGAAAGGAATAGAGTGATCTGCCGTCCATCAAGGCGACTGACTGAACGCACCGGTGATCAACCGTGATGATCACGATCGGTCATAAAGAACATGCCCCACTCCCCGGCACCAGCATCACCGAGACCCATAATTATCCTTGAAATATCAATATGATACTGAATTTGATGGGATGTTGCACAACCATCCGTCCGGCGATCCGACCCCGTCGCGCGCCGATATCCAGATGACGCAGGCGATCATCGAGGTGGCGAAACCGCTGGGCATTGCCGTTCACGATCACATCATCGTCGGCAAGGACGGGCATGCCAGCCTGAAAGGCATGAAACTGATCTGACCGAACGTCGTTTTGTCGCGCATTTATGCCTGCTCCACACCCGGGTGCGCCTGTTCTTGTCTTCTTTGCTGCTATAAAGCGGTCTCAACGAACGACCGGACACCGTTATGACGACAGCCGCCGCACCGCGATGGACATGGATCTGGCCGGCGGCCGCCTTTGCCACCCTCGCCGCCCTGGCGCTGGCCGGCAGTGGCGCCGTGTTGTCCGCGATAGCCGGGGTCACCCTGTTCGGCACCGTATTCGCCGCCGTCTATCACGCCGAGGTCGTGGCGCACCGCGTCGGCGAGCCGTTCGGCACATTGGTCCTTGCGCTCGCCGTTACCGTCATCGAGGCCGCGCTGATCGTTTCGGTCATGATCGCGGCGCCGGCGGAGAAAGCGGGGCTTCCGCGCGACACCGTATTCGCCGCCATCATGATCGTCTGTAACGGCATTGTCGGCGCCTGTCTTCTGATGGGCGGCGCCCGTCACCGCGAGCAGGGCTTCCAGCTTCAGGGCGCGAGCGCGGCGCTTGCCGTTCTTGTGGCGCTGAGCGGCCTCACGCTGGTTCTGCCTAACTATGCCGAGGGCGCCCTCGGCCCTCGCTTCAACACATCGCAGATGGTGTTCGCGGGCATTGTGTCGCTGGTTCTGTATTGCTCTTTCGTCTTCATCCAGACGATCCGCCACCGCGATTACTTTCTCCCGGTCGAAGTCGAGAACGAAGAAGCGCATGCCCCGCCGCCGACGCCCAAGGCCACGGTTTTCAGCGCCGCCATTCTCGTCGTGTCACTGGTCGCCATTGTCGCGCTGGCCAAGGCCCTCACGCCCGCCATCGAACTCGGCATCGCCACCCTCGGCGTGCCGAAGGCCGTCGTCGGCATCGTCATCGCCGGACTGGTGCTGCTGCCGGAGGGCCTCGCGGCGCTGAACGCCGCCAGGAACAACCGGCTGCAGACCAGCCTCAATCTGGCGCTGGGATCGGCGCTCGCCACCATCGGGCTCACGATCCCGGCGGTGGCCGTGGTGTCGGTCGTGCTGCAGCAACCGCTCGAACTGGGTCTCAACGCCAAGGATCAGGTACTGCTGGTGCTGACCTTGATGCTCGGCATCATCACCCTCGGCACCGGACGCACCACCATGTTGCAGGGCATCGTGCACCTGTTGATTTTTGCGGTGTTCCTGTTCTTCGCGGTCGTGCCGTAGGCCTGCCTCTAGCGCCGGATCAGGTTCACCGGCTCGCTGCTTTCGGGAACGCGCCGCCAGTTGTCGCTGTCGTTCTCGACGAAACGCCACAGCGTCGTGCCCTGCGCCGGCAGCAACTGCAGTTCGCCGCCCTCGATGCGCCAGCGGGTGAAATTCAGTTTCACGATGTCGTCGCGGCAGCCCGGCTTGACCGTCAGGCGCATGCCGCCGCCCGGCGCCGCGGCGGTGGACAACAAAAGTTCGCATAAGGTTGCCGCACCGGCGATGGTCCAGTCGCCGGCGACCTCCTCCGGCCGCTTCGGCGGCGGCGCGGCGGCGGCCGCATTCTGCAGGAACAGCACGCCGATGCCCGGCGTCGGCGCCTCGAACACTCCGTCCTCGACCTCGCTGAACTCGGCCAGGGTTTTGCCTCCGGCGTCGAACAGGAACAGGTTGTCGTTCTCGGGCAAACGCCAGCCGGCAATATTGGCGACGAAAGGAAACAAGGTGACGCAATTGGCGTCGAACGCGACCTTGTAGCCGCCGGGGACGGGCGTGCCGCTGAACGTCGCGGTGCAGCGCTTGTCGCGATCGGCGTTGGAGAACTCCCACGCGCCGATCAGCGCCCTCGCCTGCTCGCCGAGCGGCGGGCTCTGGGCCTGGGCGGCCGCAGACGGGCCAAGACAAAGCAGAGCGAGCAGGACGATACGCTTCATGCCGGCATTCTAGCCGATTTGCCGGGCCATCGGCATCAAAGAGTTGTCAGGGCGCGATCACCGTTTCGGCGGATACGGCGTCTCCGGAACTGGCGTCAGCGGCGGCTTGCCCGCCGCCCAGGCCAGGATGTTGTCGACCACCAACTGATCCATCGCGGCGCGGGTCGCCTCGCTCGCCGAGCCGACATGCGGGAGCAACACGACATGCTCCATGTCGATCAATTCCTGCGGTACCTCCGGCTCGTTGACGAAGACATCGAGACCGGCGGAATAGATGGTGCGGTTCTTCAGGGCTTCGATCAGCGCCGGCTCATCGACCACGCTGCCGCGCGCCATGTTGATGACGACGCCCTGCGGGCCCAGCGCCTTGAGCACTTCGGCATTGATCAGGTTCTTCGTCGCGGCGCCGCCGGGCACGATGACCATCAGCGTGTCGACGTCACGCGCCATGTCCACGAGTTTGGGATAGTACTTGTATTCGACGCCGGCTTGCGGATTGCGGCTGTGATAGACCACCCTGGCGTTGAACGCCTCGAGGCGCTTGGCGATCGCCTTGCCGATGCGGCCCATGCCGACGACGCCGACGGTACGCCCCTGCAAGGTCGCTTTCGTCAGCGGATACGGCGCCTTCGGCCATTTGCCGGCGCGCAGATAGCGGTCGGCCTGCGGGAATTCGCGCAAGGTGCAGAGCAGCAGGCCGAGCGCGGTGTCGGCAACTTCCTCGTTGAGAACGTCCGGCGTGTTGGTGACGATGACGCCATGCTGGCCAGCCCATTTGGCATCGACGTGATCGTAGCCGACTCCGAAGCTCGACACCTGCTTGAGATTGGGAAACTGCGACAGGAACGGCCCGTCGACCTTGTCATGGGTGTAGGCGAGCGCGATGGCGCCGATCTTCGGCCCCACTTCCTTGATAAACGCGGCCTTGTCCTTGGCTTCGAGATAATAATGCAGATTGACCTTGCTCTCGAGGCCGCCGACCAGAACCGGCTTGCGGGAACCGATCAGAAGGACGTCGCGCTTCTCATTCGCCATTATCAAATCTCCCAATGAACTTCATTACACCAGCGCGGCCACCGGATTTTCGGCCAAAGTCTTGAAGGCGGACAAGAGTTCGATGCCTATCGCCTGATCGATGACACCCGCGTTACAGGTCAGCGTGACCGTCATCTGACTGACGAATTTGACACTGCCGTCCTCCGCCTCGACGGGCGCGCGACGCGGCTGCCCGACGGCGAGTACCGAAGCAAGGGGCGGCGTCAGCACGGCGGTGAATTCGCGGATGCCGGAGGCGCCCGCCAGGGCAACGGCGCTCGCCGCGCCGGCCGTCGCGGCGCCCTGTGACTCCGCCGCCTCGCGGGCGATCGCGGTGAGCGTTTTGGCCGCGGCGTCGTGAATGATCACGGTGCCGGGGCGGCCCCCGACATGCGACTGGACGCCGATGTCGGCGCCCGCCGCCGGCATGATACGCCGGAGCGCGACCGCCCAGGCCTTGACGACAAAATCGCCGAGCGAGAATTGCGCTCCGGCAAACTGCGCTTCGGCCTGCATGGCGAGCAGACGGCCGATCTCGATGTCGGCGACGAGATAGTACTGCGGCGTAGCCTGCGCGCCTGTGCCCGCCGCGGGTGCCTTGTCGATATCGGCGGCGACAATGCGGCCCTGCGGCCCGGAGCCGGCGATGCGATTGAGGTCGATGCCGCGCTCGGAGGCCAGCCGGCGCGCCAGCGGCGTGACATGACGGCCCGTCATGTTTCGAGCCGGGCCGTAATTGCGCTCGGGCGTCCGCACCTCGCGCCACGGCGACATATTCGAGTACGAGAAATCTCGCGAAGTCTGCGCCTGGACAATTACCCGCTCGTCCCTGCGAAAGCGGGGACCCAGTTCTTTCGTTGAGTCAGTCTGGGCCCCCGCTGTCGCGGGGGTGAGCGGAGATTGGGAAGCAGGCTTTGCTTCAAGAGACCTGGAAGCAACCGGCTTGGCCTGCGGTGCCGATGCCATTGCGCCACCGGCTCCGGCAATCACCGCCACCACGGCGCCGACCTTGGCCACCTCACCGACGCCGAAGCGGATATCGGTGAGCGTGCCGGCGGCGATCGCCGGCACTTCCATGGACGTCTTGTCGGTCTCGATCTCGAACAGGTTCTCGCCCGGCTTGACGGCATCGCCGGCCTGCTTGAACCACTTCACGATCTTGCCCTCGGCGACCGTTTCGCCGAGCTGCGGCATCAGGACGTCCATGCGCACTTCCCTTACCACCTTGCCGTCATGCCCCGCGAAAGCGGGGCATCCAGCCCTTCCACTCAAAGAGCTGGATCGCCCGCTTGCGCGGGCGATGACAGCCCGTGGTTACCAGCTCACCGAGATATACTGAGTCTCGAGGAACTCCTTCATGCCCTCTTGCGCGCCTTCGCGGCCGAGGCCCGACTGCTTGACGCCGCCGAACGGCGCCGCCGGATCGGAGACAAGGCCGCGGTTGAGGCCGATCATGCCGAATTCGAGCTTCTCGGAGACACGCAGGCCCCGCGACATGTCCTTGGTGAACAAATAAGCGACCAAACCATACTCGGTGTCGTTGGCCTTGCCGATCGCTTCGTCTTCGGTCTTGAAGGTCTGGATCGACGCGACCGGCCCGAAGATTTCCTCGTTCAGCATCATGGCGCCGTCCGGCACATTGGTGACCACGGTCGCGGGATAGAAGAAACCCACTCCGTCCGGCACCTTGCCGCCGGTGAGAACCTTGGCGCCCTTCGACACGGCGTCATCGACCAGTTCGATCACCTTGTCGCGGCCTTCCTTGTTGACCAGCGGGCCGACGGCGACGCCGTCGTCGAGACCGTTGCCCATCTTGAGCGCGCTCATCCTGGCCGAGAGCTTCCTGGCGAACTCGTCGTGCACCTTCTCCTGCACATAGAAGCGGTTTGCCGCGGTGCAGGCCTCGCCCATGTTGCGCATCTTGGCGATCATGGCGCCTTCGACGGCTGCGTCGATATCGGCGTCCTCGAACACCAGGAACGGCGCGTTGCCGCCCAATTCCATCGCCGGCTTGAGGATCTGGTCGGCGGCCTCGTGCAGCAGCTTGCGGCCGACTTCGGTCGAGCCGGTGAAGGACACGACGCGGACGCGCGGGTCATGCAGCATCGCCGACACGACCTTGCCCGACGAACGCGACGGGATGACGTTGACGACGCCGGGCGGCACGCCGGCTTCTTCCAGCGCCGGCATCAGCGCCAGCATGGTGAGCGGCGTATCGGACGCCGGCTTGAGCACCACCGGGCAGCCGGCGGCGAGCGCCGGGCCGATCTTGCGCGTCGCCATCGCGGCCGGGAAATTCCACGGCGTCACCAGCACGGCAATGCCCGCCGGCTTGTGCTGCGCCAGGATGCGCGCGCCGGAGGCCGGGGCCATCGACATCTGCCCGAGATTGCGCACCGCCTCCTCGGCATACCAGCGGAAAAATTCGGCCGAATAGGCCACCTCGCCGCGGGAATCGGACAGCGCCTTGCCGTTTTCCAGCGTGATCAGCTTTGCGAAGCGCTCGGCGTCGCGCATGATGATTTCGAACGCCTTGCGCAGAATCTCGGCGCGCTCGCGCGGCTTCTTGGCGGCCCAGGCCGGGAACGCGGCATCGGCCGCGTCGATCGCGGCAATGGCGTCATCAACCGTGGCGCTCGCCACCGAAGCAATGGTCTTTTCCGTCGCCGGATCGATAACGTCGAAGCGCCCGCCGTCAGAAGCTTTTTTCCATTTGCCGCCGATCCACAGATCGGTCGGAACGCCAGCGAGAAGATTTTCGTACATAGACTGTCCTTTTATCTGCATCGTTGTTCGCGAGCCGCGAACGTCGATTTTATCGTGCCGAAGTCCGGCGTCATCGTCGCCGCACGAAATAGCAGATTTTCGCTCCGCGATAGTGCCGGTCAGCCCTGCAAGCTGCGCCGCACGGTGTCGACGATGCGTTCCGGCGTCGGCAACACGATGTCCTCGAGGATATCGGCAGCCGGCAACGGAATATGCGGGGTCGTGATGCGAACCGGCGGACTGTCGAGATCGTAGAAGGCCTCGTCGGCGACGATGGAGACGATTTCCGCGCCCCAGCCGCACAGCCGCGGATTTTCCTCGACCGTGAACAGCCGATGCGTTTTCGCCACCGAGCCGAGAATGGTCTGGGTGTCCAGCGGCACCAGGGAACGCACGTCGACAACCTCGCAGTCGATGCCGTGTTCCGCCTTCAGCCGCTCCGCGGCCTCGAGCGCGCGCGGCACCATGAGCGCCAGCGCCAGGATGGTCGCGTCGCGGCCCGGGCGCAGGATCTTGGCGGTGCCGAGCTTGTCGACGATCTCGCCGTCCGGCACCTCGCCCTTGGTCGGGTAAAGCGACTTGTGCTCGAGGAAGATCACCGGATCTGGGTCGCGCACCGCGGCGGCCAGCAGGCCGATGACGTCGACCGGCGACGACGGCGCCACGACCTTGAGGCCGGGAATCATCATGCACCAATTCTCGACGCTTTGAGAATGCTGCGCGCCGAAACGTGAGCCGGCGCCGTTGCCGGTGCGCACGACCAGCGGGCATTTGGTCTGGCCGTTCGACATATAGCGGCTCTTCGGAAACTCATTGGCGATGTAGTCGAAGCACACCGCAAAGAAGTCCGAAAACATGATTTCGGCAATCGGCTTGAGGCCGGTCATCGCCGCGCCCATGGCAGCGCCGAGAATGGCCTGCTCCGAGATCGGCGTGTCGCGCACGCGCAGCGGACCGAACTGCTCGTAGAGCCCGACCGTCGCCTTGAACACGCCGCCGGCCTTGGCGACGTCCTCGCCGAGGAAGACGACGTCATTGTCGCGCGACATTTCCTGCGCGATGCCGCGGATCACCGCGTCACGATAGGTGATTTCCGCCATGTCAGTTTCTCCACGCCCAGCCGCCGTCGGCGTAGACATCGGTGGTGAGGATATCGAGCGGCGGCATCGGCGCGGCCTTGCAGGCCTCGGTCGCGTCGTCGACTTCCTTTCGTACCTCGGCGTCGATCCCGGCGATCACCTTGTCGCCAACGCCGAACTGCTTGAGGCGCTCGCGATAGATCTTGATCGGATCGCGCTCTTTCCATTTTTCCAGTTCACCCTCGGGGCGGTACTTGGCCGGGTCGGCGCGCGAATGACCCGAATGGCGATAGGTCAGCGCCTCGATCAGCGACGGGCCTTCGCCAGCGCGTGCCTTGGCGTAGGCCTTCTGCGCCGTGCGATAGACAACGTCGGCATCGTTGCCGTCGATGATGATGCGCTCGAGGCCATAGGCGGCGGCGCGGTCGGCGGCCGGATGCGGCACCGCGGTGACGTCGCCGATCGGCGTGTATTCCATGTAGAGATTGTTCTCGCAGACGAAAACCACCGGCAGCTTCCATACTGCGGCGAAATTCAGCGCCTCATGGAATGCGCCGATATTGGTGGTGCCGTCGCCGAAGAAGCAGACCGAGACGTCCTTGTCGCCCTTGTACTGCGCGCGCCACGCGGCGCCGCAGGCGATGGGCAGATGCGCGCCGATGATGGCATAGGAGCCCATGACGCCATGCTCTTCCGACGTCAGATGCATCGAGCCGCCCTTGCCGCGCATCAGGCCGTTGTCGCGCTGCATCAGTTCGCCGAGTACCTTCTCGACGCTGACGCCGCGCGCCAAAGTGTGGGCGTGGCCGCGATAGGTGCAGAACGACAGGTCGCCCTTCTGCATCGCTTCGGCAAAGCCGGAGGCGACCGCCTCCTGTCCGAGCGAGAGATGGCTCGTGCCCTTGACCAAATTCTGCAGGAAGAGATCGAAGGCACGCTGCTCGGCTTCGCGGATGCGAAGCTGGGAGCGGTACAGCGCCAGCCTTTTGTCTTCGCCGATATCGTCGTTCAGCCCCGAACCGGGGGCCGCCTGAGCGCTGTTCCGCGCTGTCGCCATGGGGGATTTCCTCGAATTCCGGAAGGCTTGTTCTTTTTGTCGACCCGGAACTTAGCCCCGATAGCGGCGCACCCGCAACTGCCGTCCTGCGCAACGCCGCCTATTGCTTCTCCTCGGCCTCGACCATGATTCTGCCCACCCGGCGCTCGTAATGCAGCAGGTAAAGCCCCGAAGCGACGACCACGGCACTGCCCACGACGGTCCAGAAGTGGGGCACGTCCCCGAACACCAGGAACCCGAGCGTCGAGGTCCAGATCATTTGCGTGTAGATGAAGGGCGACAGCGTCGAGGCCGGCGCCAGGCGATGACCGCGCACCAGAAGATAATGGCCGAAACCGCCGAAGAACCCGGTGATGCCCATCAAGAAGGCGAGAAAGGTGCTCGCCGGCGCCGTCCAAACGAAATAGACCACGGGCGTCATCACCACGGCGCCCACCATGTTGGTGTAGAAAGTCGTGGTTTCGGTTGAGTCGGTACGGGCGAGAAGCCGCGTCAGCACCGAGTAAAGCGTGTAGCAAACCGCTCCGGCGACCGAAATCAGCGCCGCCGGATGCATGCCGCCCATGCCGGGGCGCGTTACCAGCAGGACGCCGACAAAGCCGACGCCGATGGCGACCCAGCGCTGCCAGCCGACCCGCTCGCCGAGAAATCGGCTACTAAGCACGGCCACCATGAAAGGGGTTGAAAACAGAATCGCCAGCGCTTCGTCGAGTTGGAGATAGCGGACAGCGAAGAAGTTGGCGGCGGACGAGCCTAGCAGAAGGAGCGAGCGCCCGATCTGCAGCAGCGGGCGCTGCGTTACCATCACGCCCGGCCGCTTGAGAGGGTTGAGATAGATCAGCACCAGCATGAACGCGCCGGCATAGCGCGCCCATGTCACTTGCAGCGGATCCATGGACTGGACCAGGTACTTCGCCGTCGTATCGAGGCATGAAAACGTCGCCACGGCAGCGCACATCAGTGCGATGCCGGTCAGACGCTGACGGCGAAGTACGGCCGGATCGCTCAATAGGTCGCCCGCCCCCCGGAGATGTCGAATACCGAGCCGGTGGTGAAGGAACAGTCCTCAGAGGCGCAGAACGCCGCCAGCGCCGCTACCTCATCGACCTGGACGAAGCGGGCGCGCGGAATCTTCGAAAGCATGAAGTCGATGTGCTGTTGCGTCATCTGATCGAAGATCGCCGTCTTCGCGGCGGCCGGCGTGATGGCGTTGACAGAGATGTTCTTGCCCGCGGTTTCCTTGGCAAGCGACTTTGTCAGGGCGATGACACCGGCCTTCGACGCCGAATAGGCCGAAGCGTTCGGGTTGCCTTCCTTGCCGGCAATGGAGGCGATGTTGACGATGCGGCCGTAGTCCTGGCCGACCATGCCCGGCACCACCGCCTTGCAGCAGTAGAACTGGCTGTCGAGGTTGATCGTCATCACGCGCTTCCACTCGTCGACTGGATACTCCGTCACCGTGGTGTTCATGCCGGCGATGCCGGCGTTATTGACGAGGATGTCGATGCGGCCGAAGGCCTTGACGGTGGCGTCGCGCGCGCGCTCGACGCTGGCGAAATCGGTGACGTCAACGGCGACGACCTCGACGCGGCCCTTGAGCTCCCCGGCGGTCTTTTTCGCCAGCGGCTCGTCGCGATCCCAGATCACCACCGCAGCGCCGGAGGCGAGGAAGCGCTCGACGATAGCCCGGCCGATGCCCTGCGCGCCGCCCGTGACCACCGCGAAGCGGCCCTTGAGATCGATGTTATTGGACATGGATGTGCTTCCCCCGGGCCCGATTTGTTTTGACTGGTCCGATGGTATAGTCGGTTTGGCGAGGAAAATGCAGCCTCCTCGCGAAATAGCTGCCATCCACCGGGACGGCATCCGAAGTTGACTGGCAAGCGCTGTTCCGGACGGCCCGGCTCAAGACCATGGATGGCCCGATTCTCGCACTTTTCGTCTTGTCGACTTTCGTCGGGGGCATTGTCAGCGGGCTCGCCGGTTTCGCCATGGGACTGGTTGTCTCGGGCGTCTGGCTGCACATCCTGACGCCGGCGCAGACCGCCGCGCTCATCGTCGGCTATGGCCTGCTGGTGCAGAGCTACAGCATCTGGAAGCTGCGCCACGCATTGAGCCTGCGCACCCTGGCGCCGTTCATCGGCGGCGGCGTATTGGGCGTGCCACTCGGCGCTGCCCTTCTCGGCTACATCCGGCCGGACCTGGTGCGGAGCGGAGTCGGCGTGCTGCTGATCGCGTATTCGAGCTACTTCCTGATCCGGCCGCATGTTCACAGCGTCAAGGCGTCCGTGCCGGCGGATATAACCGTCGGTTTCGTCAACGGCATTCTCGGCGGCATGACCGGACTCGCCGGCCCCATCATCACCGTCTGGTGCCAGTTGCGCGGTTTCCGCCGGGACGAGCAGCGCGCCATATTTCAGCCGGTGATCCTCGCCGCTTTCGCGCTGACCGCCATCTCGCTCACGGTCAACGGCACCGTAACGCTGGACCTGTTTCGCATCTATCTCTACGGGCTGCCGGCGCTCGGCGCCGGCCTGTGGCTCGGCCTGAGACTATACGGCCACCTCAACGAGCAGACCTTTCGCAAGGTGATCCTCATCCTGCTGATGCTGTCCGGCCTGGTGCTGGTGCTCGGCTGAGCGGACTTGAACTACCGGACGTTTACTACTAACGTTGCAACGTGGGGCCTGCGGCGGTCGCCCCGCGCTTCAGGCATCATGGCCCAAGCACCGCTTCCTTCGTTGTCGGAGGAAGACCATGCTTGCGCGCGATTTTTCGATATCCCCTCAACGGCTTTGGCATGCGATAGCGACGCCCCGCGCGCCGCAGATCATCGACGTGCGGCGGCGCGAAATCTACGAACAGGTGCCCGGCCTCATTCCCGGGGCGGTGTGGCGTGAACCGACCGCCCTCTCAGGCTGGATCGACACGCTGAACCGCGACCGCCCCATCATCGTCACCTGCAAACTCGGCAAGGAGTTGAGCCAGGTCATCGTCAGCGACCTGCGCGGCCACGGATACGACGCAGCGCAACTGGCCGGCGGCCAAGGCGCCTGGAGCGACGCCGGCCTGCCGCTGATCGACCGGGCCACCGTCGACCGGCTGATACCGAAGCGTCCTTCGCTCTGGGTGACCCGGCGACACCCCAAGATCGATCGCATCGCCTGCCCCTGGCTGATCCGCCGCTTCATCGACCCCGAGGCGCGCTTCGTTTTCGTCGATCCGCCCTACGTCTCGGATGCCGCGGCCAACTTCGGCGCTATCCCGTTCGACATCGCCGGCGTCGAGATTTCCCATGTCGGCGAGACCTGCAGCTTCGATACGCTGCTCACCATGTTCGGGCTTGCAAACGAGCCGGCTCTCGCGCGCCTCGCCCTGATCGTGCGCGGCGCCGACACGGCGCGGCACGACCTTTCCGCGGAAGCGGCCGGCCTGCACGCCATTTCGCTCGGACTGTCGGCGCTCGCAGGCGATGACGATCATGGACTCCTGCGGCAGGGCTTCGCGGTCTATGATGGTTTGTTCGCATGGGCGCGATTCGCCGCCGACGAGAAGCACAATTGGCCGGTAAGCACTTCCGGCAAGGCGGCCTGACATGACCATCGCAGAACAAACCACGTCTCGCCCCAGCTTCGGCGAAGCGCTCAAGGTCTGGTTCAAGATCGGCTGCCTGTCGTTCGGCGGTCCGGCCGGCCAGATCGCGCTGATGCATCGCATCCTGGTCGACGAGAAAAAGTGGATCGACGAGCCGCGCTTTCTGCACGCGCTCAACTTCTCGATGCTGCTGCCGGGGCCGGAAGCAACCCAGCTCGCGACCTATGTCGGCTGGCTGCTGCACGGCCTGCGTGGAGGGCTGACGGCCGGCATCCTGTTCGTGCTGCCGGGCGCTCTTGTCATGCTGGGCCTGAGCCTGCTCTACGCCTATGGCCGCGGCGTCGGCGCCATCGACGGCGCGCTGTTCGGTATCAAGGCCGCAGTGCTGGTGATCGTGGTCGAGGCGCTGATCCGCATCGGCAAGCGGGCGCTGAAGTCATGGCTGATGGTTGCGCTCGCCGCCTTGGCCTTCGTCGGCATCTTCTTCCTTAACCTGCCGTTCCCGCTGGTTGTCGCCGCTGCCGGGCTTGCGGGTGTCGTGGTGGCCAAAGCACGGCCCGATCTGATCGGCATTAATGGCGTCTCCGACACCGTGCTCGACCACGGTACCAACCGCTGGCGCCACGCGGTCCTCGCCCTCCTCATCGGCCTCACCTTGTGGTGGGCGCCGGTCGCGATCGCCGCGCTGACGCTCGGCGCCGGCCACGTGATGGTGGCCATCGGCCTGTTCTTCTCCAAACTCGCCGTCGTCACCTTCGGCGGCGCCTATGCCGTGCTCGCCTACATGGCGCAGCAGGCGGTGCAGACGCATCACTGGATGACGGCGCCGGAGATGGTCGACGGACTCGGCCTGGCCGAAACGACGCCGGGACCGCTGATCCTGGTGACGCAGTTCGTCGGCTTCCTCGCCGCGTTCCGCGCGCCAGCGCCGTTCTCACCTTTCGCGGCGGGTCTGCTCGGCGCTGCGCTGACGACCTGGGTCACCTTCGTGCCCGCGATCCTGTGGATCTATGCCGGCGCGCCATTCCTCGAAGACCTGCGAGCCAACAAGCGGCTCACCGGCGCGCTGGCGGCGATCACCGCCGCCGTTGTCGGCGTCATCCTCAACCTGTCGGTTTGGTTCGCGCTGCATGTGCTGTTCGGCGAGGTGACCGAAAGGCATGCCGGCATTCTGCGCTGGTACGCCTTTGACCCGGCCGCAATCGATCAGCGCATTGCGGTTCTTGCCGCGACCGCGGCGATCCTCATCTTTCGTTTCCATCGCAGCCTGATCGAAGTCATCGGCGTGATGGCGTTACTCGGCATGGTCGCGCACATGTCGTGATCAGCGGTCCTCCTTCACCTCGCTCTCGTGCCAGCGGCGCAGCACGAGATGCGAGAGCGCCGACAGCACCATGAAGATCGCGACGCCGGCGAGCGACAACAGGAGCAGCGCCGCGAACATGCGCGGAATATTGAGTCGATAGCCCGACTCGGCGATGCGGTAGGCAAGCCCGGAGCCGGCGCCGGCCGAGCCGGCCGCGATCTCGGCCACCACCGCGCCGATCAGCGACAGACCGCCGGCGATGCGAAGCCCCGCAAGCATCTGCGGCAGCGCCGCAGGCAGCTTCAGCCGCGTCAGGACCTGCCAGCGCGAGGCCTTGTAGAGTTCGAACAGCGCGACGAGATTGCGATCGACCGAGCGCAGGCCGAGCGTCGTATTCGCCAGCACGGGAAAAAAGGCGACGATCCACGCGCAGGCCAGCACGGCGAGATGCTGCGGCAGGTAGATCAGCAACAGCGGCGCGATCGCTACCACCGGCGTCACCTGCAGGACGACGGCGTAGGGGTAGAACGAGTATTCGATGAGCCGCCATTGATTGAAGACGATCGCCCAGAAAACTCCGCCGATCGCGGCGAGCGCGAAGCCTTCGAGCGCCAGTGTCAATGTCACCGCAAGCGAGCCGAACAACAATCCGCTGTCGCCGACCAGCGATCCCATGACCAGCGCCGGTCCGGGCAGGATGTAAGGCGGGATGGCGAATGCCCGCACCGCCGCGTCCCACACCGCCACGGCGACGGCGAGAAGCACGAGCGGCAGGGCGATCCTGACGAGGCCGCGAGGACTCATGGCCGTGCGTCCATGGCGGCCGCAAGGACCTCACCCACCTTCCGGCAATAACCGGCATATTCGGCCGAAGTGCGGAAGCGGTCGTCGCGCGGATAGGGCGCGTCGATCGCCACTTCGGCAAACACCCGGCCGGGCCGCGGCGTCATCACGACGATACGCTGCGACAGGAAAACCGACTCGAACACGGAGTGCGTGACGAAGATCACGGTCTGCCGCAAGGTCTGCCACAGCGACAGGATGTCATTGTTGAGCTTGAACCGCGTGATCTCGTCGAGCGCGGCGAAGGGTTCGTCCATCAGCAGCAGCCGCGGCTCGGTGACCAGCGCCCGCGCGATGGAGACCCGCATTTTCATGCCGCCGGATAGTTCGCGCGGATAAGCGGCCGTAAAGTCTGCCAGCCCCACATGATCAAGGACAGCCCCGACCGCAAGCCTTGCCTTGGCCGGATCGGCATGGGCCAACGACAACGGCAATTCGACATTGTCGGCGACGCTCGCCCACGGCATCAGGGTCGGCTCCTGAAAGACAAAGCCGATCCTGCCGGCCGCTGCATCGCCGGCGCGGCTTGCCGGCCATTCGATGACGCCATTTGTCGGTTTGCTCAGGCCGGCAACGATGCGCAAAGCCGTCGACTTGCCGCAGCCCGACGGCCCGAGCAGCGACACGAACTCGCCTGCCCGCACATCGAGATCGAGGCCGTCAAGCGCCGCCGTACCGCTGTCGAACACCTTGCCGACAGCGCGGAGCGAAACGATGGGATTTGCGGCTGCCATGACCGCGGACCGTTGCCGTCCTCACTTCGGACGCAGATTGAGGCCCACACCCTTGTTCACGAACTTCAGGGTATAGGCCTTCTTGTAGTCGAGGCCCGCCTTGACGACGCCCGTGCGCACCATCTTGTCATAGAAGGCCTGCATGCGCGCGTCGGTCATGGCTCCAATACCCAGTTTCAGCGCGTCGCCGGAATCGACGATGCCGTATTCCTTCATCCGCGCCACCGAATTGGCCAGCAGTGCATCCGTCATTTCCGGATTGTGCTTCTTGATGAGGTCGTTCGCTGCCTTGTTGTCGTGATAGAGATAGTTGTACCAGCCGATCGCCGAGGCATCGACGAACTTCTGTACTATGTCCGCTTCCTTTTCGACCAGCTCGGTGCGCGTCTCGATCAGGGTCGAGTAACTGTTGAAGCCGTAGTCGGCGAGCAGGAAGATCCTGGGCTTGAATTTGCCCTGCTGCTCGATGGCATAAGGCTCCGACGTCACGTAGCCCTGCATCGCGCTCTTCTCGTCGGCGAGAAACGGCTGCGGATTGAAGGTGTAGGGTTTCACGCTGCGTTCGGTGAAGCCGTAATCGGCCTTGAGCCACTGGAAGTAGCTCACCATGCCTTCCTTGGACACGAACAAGGTCAAATTCTTGAGGTCGTCCAGCTTCTCCGCCATTCCGGGATGCGTGATCAGCACCTGCGGATCTTTCTGGAAAGAGGCCGCGACCGCAACGGTCGGGATCTTCTGCTCGACCGCGTCGAAGCTCTGCAGCGAGTTCGCGCTCATGAAGAAGTCGATCTTGCCCACCGGCAGCAGGATGCGGTTGTTGACGTTGGGTCCACCGGGCACGATCTCCACGTCGAGCCCGTATTTCTTGTAGGTGCCGTCGGCGAGCGCCTGATAGTAGCCGCCATGCTCGGCCTGGGCGACCCAGTTGGTGCCGAAGCGCACCTTGCGCAATTCCGGCCCCTCCTTCTTCGCCGGCGCTGCGGGCGAGGACGCCAAAGCAGGGGCGCTGGCCGCGACCAACAGGAGGACAGACAGAGGCGATAGGAGACGGCGCATTGGCTCTTTCCGTGATCGACAGAACCCATTTGGGCGAGATGCGGTCACGATAGCGCGGTGCAGCATTGAAGGTAAGTCCCTGCGGAACACCATCCCGTTGCGGCCCAACACGGCATCGCCTTGCACCGGACTGCCTGCACCAACTCGCGGCTTGTCTTGTACCGTTCAATCTGCCTTGATACGACAAGATAAAATTGCACCGCTGACTTAACGGCGGAATCTGCTCTCACAACGGCAGAAAACCGGAGGATCACGCCCATGTCGCTACGCTCGCGATCGCTTGTCAATTTTTCGCTATCCACTTTTGCCGCCGTTGCCCTGATGGCCGGCAGCGCCGCCGCACAAATCGAAATCAAGCTCGGCCATGTCGGCGCACCCGGCTCCCTCTTCGCCCAATCGGCCGATATCTACGCCGCCAAGGTCAATGCCCAACTCGGCGACAAGGCCAAGGTTGTCGTCTACGGCTCAAGCCAGCTCGGCGGCGACACGGAACTTCTCAAGAAGCTCAAACTCGGCACCGTCGACCTCGCGCTGATCTCGACGGTCATGACCTCGGTGGCGCCGGAATTCGGCGTGTTCGAGATGCCCTATCTCGTTCAGAACCGCGATCATGCCGCGCGCATCGCCAAGGAGATTACGCATCCCGTTCTTGGCCCGATTGCCGAAAAGGCCGGCTACCGCATTCTCGGCGTCTGGGAGAACGGCTACCGCGAAATCACCAACAGCAAGCGCCCTATCGTCAAGCCCGCCGATCTCGAAGGCGTGAAGCTGCGCGTGCCGGGTGGCATCTGGCGTGTGAAGATGTTCAAGGCCTACGGCGCGAGCCCGTCGCCGATGGAACTCAAGGAGGTGTTCGTCGCATTGCAGACCGGCGTGATGGACGGCCAGGAAAATCCGCTGACCCAGATCTATTCGCAGAAATTCCAGGAAGTTCAGAAGTTCCTGTCGCTCACCGGTCACGTCTATACGCCGGCCTATCTGGCAGGTGGCGCCTCATGGTCGCGGTTGCCGGCCGACGTTCAGAAGATCCTCAAGGACACCGCCGTCGCCGTCGAACCCGACGTTCTGGCGCTTGCGGCCAAACTCGACGGCGAGTTGATCGAGAAGATGAAAGCGTCTGGCATTCAGGTGAACGACGCCGACAAGCCTGCCTTCGTCGCCGCTTCGAAGGCCATCTATGACGACTTCGCCAAGGAAGTGCCGAAAGGCAAGGAACTGATCGACAAGTCGCTCAGCCTCGCCAAAGGCTCCTGACGGCATCGAACAAGCCGGGCTTCTTCGGAGCCCGGCTTATCGATTCTCATCGTGTGCCATCCTTTAAAAGCAACGGCTGGAATTTAATGGACGCGTTTCAACGTATATTCGATCGCGCGCTCGAGGTCATTGCCGCAGTGATGATGACCATCGTCACGCTGATCATCGTCGCGGGCTTCATGTTTCGGTGGGCCGGACATTCTCTGGTCTGGTACGACGAAGTTGCCTCGATTTCGCTCTGCTGGCTGACTTATTACGGCGGCGCCCTTGCCGCCTTGCGCGGCGCGCATATCGGATTTCCCGGCCTCGTCAACGCCATGCCGGCGAACTGGCGAGTCGCTGCGACACTCTTCGGCTCGGCGGTCACGATCTTCTTCTTCGGTCTTCTCGCCTATATGGGCCTTCAGGTTGTGCAGATATTGAAGGGCGACACGCTGGTGTCGATCCCGGCCGTTTCCCTGCAGGTCACCCAGTCGGTCATCCCGATCACGTCGGCGCTGTTCGTGGTCGCCGAACTCGTCAAATTGCCTGGCCTGCTGCGTGAGGCGAGACGCGGACCTTTGATCGATCACGAGGTCAAGGAAGCCCTTGAGTCGGTGGGCATCGATGCGACTGAAACCAATCCGGGACGCGCGTCATGACAATCGGTCTCATGCTTGTCGGTATGTTCGCGCTGGTGCTGCTCAACGTACCGGTGGCCGTGGCGCTTGGCGTCGTGGCCGTCGTGGCGATCTGGATCATCCAGGGATCGCAGATGCTGCCGAACGTGGCCCTGGTCATGTTCGAAGGCGCCACCAACTTCCCGCTGCTCGCCGTACCGCTGTTCGTCCTCGCGGGCGGCATCATGAACGCCTCGACCATTTCGCGCCGCCTGATCAATCTGGCCACCGCGATGCTCGGCTTCATCCGCGGCGGTCTCGCCATGGTCACCATCGGCTCGTCGATGTTCTTTGCCGAAATCTCCGGTTCGGCCGTGGCCGGCGTCGCGGCGCTGGGCACGCTGCTGATCCCGGCGATGAAGTCGCGCGGCTATTCCAAGGAGTTCGCCGCGGCCATCACCTCATCGGCCTCCAGCCTCGCCATCATCATCCCACCGTCAATCCCGATGATCCTCTACGCCGCAATGGCCGAAGAATCCGTCGTGAAGATGTTCGTCGCCGGCTTCATTCCCGGCGCGCTCGGCGGCCTGGCGTTGATGGGCATGAGCTACTACTACGCCCGCAAGCACAACTTCCCGGTCGAGCAACGCTTCGCGCTCAGCCGGCTGGGTCAGGCGACGAAGGAAGCGGCCTGGGCGCTGTCGCTTCCCGTCATCATCCTCGGCGGCATTTTCGGCGGCTTCGTCACCGCGACCGAAGGCGCCGCCGTTGCGGTGCTGGCGGCCTTGTTCATCTCGCTCGTCATTTATCGCGACCTCAACATGAAGTCGCTGTATCGCGCGCTGGTGGATTCGGCCCTGCAAACCGCGGTGGTGATGCTGCTCGTCGCCGCTTCGGCGCTGATCGGCGTGTTCCTCACCGAGAGCCAGTTGCCCCAGGGCCTGGCGAAGTCGATCGTGAACATGACCAGCAACCCCTACATGGTGCTGCTCCTGCTCAACATCTTCTTCCTTATCCTCGGCATGTTCCTGCATTCGGCCGCCGCTATCATCCTGACGGTGCCGATCGTGATGCCGCTGGTGCATCAGGTCGGTATCGACCCGGTGCATTTCGGCCTCGTGCTGACGCTGAACCTGGCGATCGGCCAGCAGACGCCGCCAGTGGCGAGCGTGCTGATTGCAGCCTGCTCGGTCGCCAAATCGGATATCTGGGCGACGACCAAAGCCAATCTCGGCTTCATCGGCGTACTGGTCGGCGTGCTGCTGTTGTGCACCTACGTGCCGTGGTTCTCTCTGGTGCTGATCCGTATCTTCTACGGCGGTTAACAACGACACGATCGAGACCGAATGGCCCATCCGGAGAAATCCGGGTGGGCCTTTCTTCTGACGCTTACGGCCCACCGCGGGCGCCGGCAACGCCAATCAAGACAACATGCGCTTAACGGGAGGTCTCGGCTTGCCGCTTCTCGGGATCAAGGCTCATGGCCAGTACCCGCGCGACGTGCAGCGCTTCACGGCTCGCACCGTCATGGATTTGATGGCGGCAGGACGTGCCGTCGGCGACAATGATGGCGTCGTCGGGTGCCTTGCGCACCGCGGGCAGCAGCGACAGTTCACCCATCGCGAGCGACACGTCGATGGTGTCGGCCTTGTAGCCGAACGAGCCGGCCATGCCGCAGCAACTCGATTCGACCGTCTCGACCTTCAGATCCGGCACCGCGCGGAGCACGCTTTCGACCGCGCCCATCGCGGCAAAAGCCTTCTGGTGACAATGGCCGTGCAGCAACGCCGGCTTCGGCAAAGCCTTGAACGGAAACTCGACGCCGGCCTTGATCTCGCGCGCCAGAAATTCCTCGAACAGCAGCGCCTGGCCTGCGACTTCCGCCACGCCCTCGCCTTTGAGCAGCGCCGGCATTTCGTCGCGGAAGGTGTAAAGGCAGCTCGGCTCCAGCCCGACGATCGGCACGCCGCGCTTGGCGAAGGGTGCCAGCGCCGCCAGCGTGCGCTGCATCTCGCGGCGCGCCTCGTCGACCTTGCCGGCGGAAAGGAACGTGCGGCCGCAACACAAGGGACGGCCGCCATCCTTCGGCTTCACGGCATGAACATGATAGCCGCCGGCCGCCAGCACCTGCATCGCCGCGTCGAGGTTCTCGCGCTCGAAGTATCGATTGAACGTGTCGGCGAACAGCACGACCTCGCGCGTCGCTTTCGCGCCCGCTTCGCCGGTCGCAGGGCGATGCGGCCAGTCGCTGCGGTCGCGATAGATATCGCGGCGCCATTTCGGCAGGCTGCGCCGCGCCGAGAAATTGGCGAGGCGCTCCGAGACGCGCTGCAGCAGCGGCCAGCGGTCGCGCAGATTGAACAGCCAGGGCATGCGCGCGGCAACAGGCGCGTAACGCGGCAGATAACCGACCAGCCGGTCGTGCAGCGACAGGCCGTTCTTCTTGATACGCGCGGCCTGCACTTCGATTTTCATGCGCGCCATGTCGACGCCGGTCGGACATTCGCGGCGGCAGGCCTTGCAGGACACGCACAGCGACAATGTCTCCGCCATCTCGTCGGAAGACAGCGCATCGGCCCCGAGCTGTCCGGACAAAGCGAGCCGCAACGTATTGGCGCGGCCGCGCGTGACGTCCCGCTCATCGCGCGTGACGCGATAGGACGGACACATGGCGCCGCCCGCGAGCTTTCGGCAGGCGCCGTTGTTGTTGCACATCTCGGCCGCGCCCTGAAAGCCGCCGCCCGAGCCGGGGAAGGCCGACCAGTCAAGCTCGGTCCTGATATCGAGTCCGCTGTAATCCGGCCTGTAGCGGAACAAGGTTCGGTCATCGAACTTCGACGGACGCACCACCTTGCCGGGATTATAGAGCGCCTTCGGATCGAAGCGGTCCTTCACCTCCTCGAAGGCGCGCGCGAGGCGCGAGCCGAACATCGGCTCGTTGAACTCCGAGCGCACCAGCCCGTCGCCGTGCTCGCCGGAATGCGAGCCCTTGTATTCGCGCACCATGGCGAACGCCTCTTCGGCGATCGCGCGCATGGCGCGGACGTCCTTTTCCAGACGCAGATTAAGGATCGGCCGCACATGCAGGCAGCCCGAGCCGGCATGGGCGTACCAAGTGCCGCGCGTGCCATGCTTCTCGAAGATCCCGGTGAGCCGCGAGGTGTAATCGGCAAGATGCTCGAGCGGCACCGCGCAATCCTCGACGAAGGACACGGGTTTGCCCTGCTCCTTCATCGACATCATGATGTTGAGGCCCGAGGTGCGCACCTCGGTGATCGCGGCCTGCAGTTCGGGATTGAGCACTTCGACCACGCCGCCCCATTTGGCGCCGCCGTTGTCCCAATGGAAACCGAGATCGCCGATCAGTTCCTTCAGCTTGCGGAGCCGGCGCAAGTTTTCCTCGTGATCGGTCTCGCCGAATTCAACCAGCAGGATGGCTTCCGGCAGATCGCGCACGAAGCGCTCGAGCGTCGGCTTGTAGATCGGGATGGCGCCGGCAAGCTCGAGCATGGTGCGGTCCACGAGCTCGACCGCGATCGGCTTAAGAGCAACGATGTGCTGGGCGCAGTTCATCGCCTCGTAGAACGAGCCGAAATGCACCGCGCCGACGGCGCGCCGCCCGAGCAGCGGCGACAGCTTGAGCTCGATACGCGTCGAGAAGCCGAGCGTGCCTTCCGAACCGACGAGGATATGCGCGAGATTGATGTCGTTGCCGCCTTTATAGGAGCCCGGCACCAGCGCATCGAGATTGTAACCGCCGACGCGGCGCTGCACCTTCGGATAACGCGCGGCGATTTCATCGCGCTCGCGGATGCCGATGGCAACAAGGTCCTGCGCCAGCGGCTTGAGCGACGCCGACACATCGTCGAGGCTGCCGCCCGTCGGGCCGAAATGCGCGGCGCTGCCATCGGCCAGCACGGCGTCGATGCCGATGACGTTGTCGCGCATCGTGCCGTACTTCAGCGAACGGCCGCCGCAGGAGTTGTTGCCCGCCATGCCGCCGATGGTGGCGCGCGAGGCGGTCGAGATATCGACGGGAAACCACAGGCCGTGGGGCTTGAGCTGACGGTTGAGGTCGTCGAGCACGATGCCGGGCTCGACGGCGCAGCGCTGACGCGCCACGTCGAGTTCGACGATACGGTTAAGGTATTTCGAGCAATCGACGACCAGACTCTCGCCCACCGTCTGCCCGCACTGCGACGTCCCGCCGCCGCGCGGCAGGACGGTGACGCCCTCTGCCCGCGAAATCCCTATCGCACGTTCGGCTTCCTCTATCGTGCGCGGCGCGACCACGCCGACCGGGGTGATCTGGTAGTGCGACGCGTCGGTGGCATAGCGGCCGCGCGTAAAGGCGTCGAAATGAACGTCGCCCTTCACTTCGGCCTTGAGTCGCCTTTCCAGGCCAGGGAGAACCACCGCCAAAACGCCTATCCTCGTTGGTTTGCGCCGATTATCGGATGAACCGATTGCGGGAATCCGCTTGACCGGAATGTGACATCCGGTGTTCAACGCCACAAGCGCCGCGCCTTGCGGTTGCGCGCCCGTGGCTAAAATTCACGCCACGAACCTTTTTCGCCGTTTCAGGAGCGGATTTCCGATGGCTCAGAATTCCTCGCGTCAGGTGGGGCGTCACTTCCTCCATATCCCGGGTCCGACGCCGGTCCCGGATCGCATTCTGCGGGCGATGGACACGCCGGTGATCGACCATCGCGGTCCCGAATTCGCCAAGCTGGCGAAGCGGTGCCTCGACGGCATCAAGACCATTTTCAAGACGACAAATCCGGTCATCATCTACACCGCGACCGGCACCGGCGCCTGGGAAGGCGCGCTGACCAACACCTTGTCGCCCGGCGACAAGGTGCTGATGGTCGAGACCGGCCAGTTCGGCACCTTGTGGAAGAAGATGGCCGACAAGCTCGGGCTCGTGACCGAGTTGATCCCGACCGACTGGCGCACCGGCGTCGACCCCAAGGTCATCGAGAAGCGGCTGTCGGAAGACAAGAAGCACGAGATCAAGGCCGTGTGCGTATTGCACAACGAGACCTCGACCGGCGCGCTGTCGCCGATCGCCGAAATCCGCAAGGCCATCGACGCCGCGAAGCACCCGGCGCTGTACCTGGTCGACACCATCTCCTCGCTCGCGTCGGTCGATTATCGCCATGACGAATGGGGCGTCGACGTCACCGTCGGCGGCGCGCAGAAGGGCCTGATGCTGCCGCCGGGTATGTCGTTCAACGCCGTCAGCAACAAGGCGCTGGAAGCCAACAAGACCTCGAAGCTGCCGAAGTCGTTCCTCGACTGGCAGGACATGCTCAACATGAACAAGTCCGGCTACTTCCCCTATACGCCGGCGACGCTGATGCTGTACGGCCTCGAAGTCGGCATCACCATGCTGCACGAAGAAGGCCTCGACACCGTGTTCGCCCGCCACGAGCGGCTCGCCGAGGCGACCCGCATCGCGGCCAGGCACTGGGGCCTCGAGATCCTGTGCAAGGACTCGAAGTACTACTCGCCGACGCTGACCGCGATCCTGCTGCCGGAAGGCTTCAACGCCGACCAGTTCCGCGCCCTGGCGCTGGAGACCTTCAACATCTCCTACGGCGCCAGCTTCGGCCCGTTTGCCGGCAAGTATTTCCGCATCGGCCATCTCGGCGACGTCAACGACGCGACGATGATGGGCTGCCTGGCGACGACCGAAGTCGCGCTGCAGCTTTTCGGCGTGCCGATCAAGAAGGGCGGCGCGCAGGCGGCGATGGATTATCTGCTGTCGCAACATGGCGCGGCCAGGAAGCAGGCGGCGGAGTAATTTTCCGCCGATGACGATCGAACGGTCGGGTGAAAGCCCGGCCGTTTTTCTTTGGACGTTACGCCGCACGCTCCCAGCCATTGTTCGCCAGCACATGCGCGGTGAAATCGGCGACCGCGGCGAGCGTCGCCTCCGGCGCCTCGCGCTGCGGTGAGTGCTTCGCGCCGGGCAGCAGCGCGACATCGACCGGGCAATAGCACTCGCGCTCCGCCACTTCGATCTGCTTTACCGTGCCGTACTGGTCGCCCTCGCCCTGCACGATCAGGACCGGCACGCGGATATAAGCGAGCTGCTCCGTGATGTCCCACTTGCGGAAATCCGGATCGAGCCAGGCGTCGTTCCAGCCGCGAAAGGCGTTGTCCGGGTCCTTGTGCCAGCGCGCCAGCTTCTGTTTCAGGTCCGTGGTCTCGTAAGCCGTCTTCGCCTCGGCGATGGCGTCGATGCCCATGTCCTCGGTGAAGAAATGCGGCGCCATCAGGATGAGGCCGCCGAGGCGGTGGTCCTGATGCGAACCGGCATAGATCGCGGCGATCGAGGCGCCGTCGGAGTGGCCGAACAGGATGTGCCGCTTGACGCCGATGGCGTCGAGCAGTTGCGGCAGCACCTCGCGCGCCTCGTCATGCATGTAGGTCAAAGGCCGCGGCAGCTTCACGGGCGATGACTGGCCATAGCCGGCGCGCGAATAGACAAACACGCCGCAGCCGGTCGCCTGGCTCACCTTTTCGGGAAAATCGCCCCACAGGCCGACGGAGCCGAGCCCTTCATGCAGCATGACGATGGTCGGCGCGGCATCCGGGCGCGGCCCAATCATGCGGTATTCGAGCGAATGACCGGCGATGGAGAGAAAGCCGGAGTCGGGAAGTTGCATGTTCGATCAAGCCTCATCGCTTTCTTGCTTCCCCTCTCCCCTTGGGGGAGAGGGGAAAGAAAGGAAGCAAGCAAGCCACATTCAACTTGCCTGCTCCGCCCTCAATTTGAACCTCTGAATCTTCCCCGTCGCCGTTTTCGGCAGATCGGCGCGGAACTCGATCCAGCGCGGATACTTGTAGGGCGCCAGCACCTGCTTGACGTGCTCCTGCAGCACCAGAACCAGCGCATCGCTGGCCTTGTCCTGCTGCTTGAGCACGACGAAGGCGCGCGGCTTCACCAGCTTCTCATCGTCGTGCCAGCCGACCACGGCGGCCTCGAGCACGTCGGGATGGGAGGCCAAGGCGGCCTCGACCTCGAAGGGCGAGACATAGATGCCCGACACTTTCAGCATGTCGTCGGCGCGGCCGCAGCAGATGTAATAGCCGTCCTCGTCCTCGATGTATTTGTCGCCGGAGCGGGTCCATTCGCCCAGGAAGGTCGAGCGCGACTTCTCGCGGTTGTTCCAGTACATGATCGCCGAGGTCGGCCCGCGCGAAAACATTTCGCCCATTTCACCTTTCGGCACGGGATGGCCGTCCTCACCGATGAGCTTGATCTCGTAGCCCGGCACCGGCTTGCCGGTGGTGCCGTATTTGGTGGCGCCGGGGCGGTTGGACAGAAAAATGTGCAGCATCTCGGTGGTGCCGAGGCCATCATAGATCGACACGCCGTAGCGCTCCTCCCATTTGCGCGCGATGCCCTCTGGCAGCGCCTCGCCGGCCGAGATGCAATGGCGCAGCTTTACTTCGGACTTCTGCGGCGCGCTCGGCGAATTGAGGAAGCCGGCATAGAATGTCGGCACCGCGAAGAACATCGTGATCGGATGCTTCTTCAGCAGCGCGGCGACGCCGTCCGGCGTCGGTCGCTCGGCGTTGAGCACGGTGGTGGCGCCGACACTCAAGGGGAACGTCATGGCGTTGCCGAGACCGTAGGCGAAGAACAGTTTCGCCACCGAATGCACGACGTCGCTTTCCTTCAGGCCCGCGACCGGCGTGCCGTAAAGATCGGCGGTGAGCTTGAGGCTGCCATGGACATGCACGGCGCCCTTCGGCTTGCCGGTCGAGCCCGAGGTGTAGAGCCAGAACGCCATATCGTCGGCGACGGTCGGGGCGGTGACGTCCTCCGGCTCGTCGGCGCCGATGAGATCCTCGAACAGCCGATAGCCCTTGGCGTCGAGCTTGTCGTCGTTGACGCCCGAAACGATGACATGCTCGAGGTCGGGGCTTTCTTTAATAATCGTCTCAAACTTGCTGAACAGCGGTTCTGAGACGATCAGCGCCTTGGCGCGGCTGTCGGCCAGCATGAAGCGGTAATCGTCCTCGGTGAGCAGCGTGTTCACCGGCACGGCGATGATGCCGGCCTTGAGGCAGCCGAGAAACGCGGTCGGCCAGTCGATGGTGTCGAGCACCGCCATCAGCACGCGCTCCTCGCGGCGAATGCCAAGGCCGCGCAGTGCGGCGCCGAAACGGTTCACGCGATCGGCAAGCTGCCCATACGTCCATGTGCCGCGCCCATCGATATAGGCCGGCTTGCCCGCGCGGCCCGCGTCGAGATTGCGCTTGAGGACATCGGCGGCGAAGTTGTAGCCGCGCGCGCCCAATGCGGGGTTCGCGGCGGGGCTCACGCCCACTGGGTCAGCCGCACTCGAGTCCGCCGTTATTTTTTCGGCGCCTGTCATTCTGTTTTCCTCCCGGCGTATTCGGGTATTATGCAATAGACTGGCGCGGGCTGCCTAGCGCAGCATATTTCCAAAGCAATAACGCGCCAGCAGGGAGTGAAGCCGCAATGATCCTCAGCCGCGACCGTATTCTGACCACCCATGTCGGCTCGCTGCCGCGCAACGACAAATTGTCCGACCTCTTGGTGCGCCAGGAACAGGGGCAGCCCTTCGACGCCGCCGAAATGGCCGCCGAACTGGACAAGGCGGTCGCCCATGTCGTCGGCAAGCAGGCCGAGGCCGGCATCGATATCGGCAATGACGGCGAGCAGCAGCGCGTCGGCTTCCAGACCTATGTGCCGCAGCGCATGTCCGGTTTCGCCGGCGTCTCCAACCGGCGCCGCGGCAAGGAATTCGAAGCATTCCCCGAACTGGTGGCGAGCCTGGTGCGGCGCTTCCCGCACACCTCGAAGCAGCAGAACGCGCCGGAGTGCCAGGCTGAACTGAAGTATCTCGACGTCAAGCCGATCAACGACGAACTGGCGCGCTTCAACCGCATCGCTTCCGGAAAGTTCGCCGAGACCTTCATGACCGCGCCGTCGCCGGGCATCATCTCATCCACGATGCTGAACGCACATTACGACACGCACGACGCCTATCTGGCCGCGCTGGCGCGCGAGATGCGGCACGAGTACCTGGCGATTCACAAGGCCGGCCTCGTGCTGCAGATCGACGCGCCCGATCTCGCCATGGATCGCACCATGCTCTATCGCGATCTCGACGATGCGGCTTTCATCAGGCGCGTCGAGGCGCATGTCGATGCGATCAATGCGGGCATCGACGGCATTCCGGCCGATCGCGTGCGGCTGCATGTCTGTTACGGCAACTGGGAAGGCCCGCATATCTACGACATCCCGCTCGAGAAGATCCTGCCGGCGCTCTATCAGGCCAAGGTCGGCGCGCTGACCATCGAGTTCGCCAATCCGCGCCACGCCCACGAATATGCCGCGTTCAGGAAGGCGCCGCTGCCCAGGCAAATGATCTTGCTGCCGGGCGTGATCGAAACGACGTCGAATTTCGTCGAGCATCCCGAGGTTGTCGCGCGCCGCATCGAGGATGCCGTGGCGGCGGTGGGTGATCGCGAACGCGTCGTCGCCTCAACCGATTGCGGCTTCGGCACGTTCACGAACCGCGAATGGGTGATCGAACCGGCGGTGTGGCTCAAGCTCAAGGCCTTGCGCGACGGCGCCGACATCGCCTCGACGCGGCTGTGGGGCAGGAAAGTGGCGTAAGGTTTGCTGTCTTCCTTTCTTCCCCTCTCCCCTTGAGGGAGAGGGTGGCGAACGCACAAAGTGCGTGAGCCGGGAGAGGGGTCAGAGTCCATTGAACGCCGACCCCTCTCCCGTCCTCGCTCGGCTATCGCCTCCGCTCGGACACCCTCTCCCTCAAGGGGAGAGGGGAAAGCGCGTACGCCTCACCGGTTCGATTCGGATTTCAAACAGCGGACGTGCCTGATCGCCCCTGTTCTCGAAGGCCCGGGGCGGCCTGCCTTCCATTTCCTTCCCTCGGAAAAGCCGAGGGGATGGAGCGCCGCGAAGCGCCCAAACGATGCGCCTTGCGGCGCCGGCCCCCTCCTTGCGATCGGAGAAGGCCTGCGTCCCGCGGCGCTCCATCGCGGTGTCATTACGATGCCGGGCCGCGCTTCTGGCGGCTGATCCGCTCCCGACCGGGGAACGGGTAGCGCTCACCATCAGCGAGCTCCTCGCGGCCGGTCTTAGTGCCGGCGAGCGGTGCCCCGGCGCCGCCCGAGCCCGGAGGTTGCGTAACCTCCCCCGGCCGCGGGCACCGCATCCCGCCCCCACTGAAACGACGCCTCATGACAGCGCCCCCGGCCGGAGCAGGACGCACGAACCTTATCCTATCGTAGGAATAACAGTCAAGGACTATTTTCTATAATTCCGGGCGTCCGAGAGATTCTGCCCAGCCCTGTCGCTGCGCCGCGCAACCGCTATAATGGTCCCGAGCAAAACCGGCCGTGCGGTGATCCCGCGCGGGCCCAAACAAGAATTTCGACCACGAGGAAGCCCCGATGGACCAGACCGTCCGCCAAATCAGCGCCGAAGACATCAACCCGCGCCACAATTGGGGCCGCGCCTTGCCCTCGCTGGGCACCAACGGGGTCGATTTCGAGGAGCGCGTCAATTACCAGCGCCTGCACCGCTACCGCCTCGGCCGCGCCAAGAAAGCGCTCGACAACTCCGAGCTGGGCGCCCTGCTGGTGTTCGACGTCAATAACATCCGCTACCTCACCTCGACCAAGATCGGCGAGTGGGAGCGCGACAAGCTGTGCCGGTGGGCGCTGCTGACCCGCACCGGCGAACCGATCCTGTGGGACTTCGGCTCGGCCGCCGTGCACCACAAACTGTACACGCCGTGGCTGGCGCCGGAGAACTGCAAGGCCGGCCTGATCGGCATGCGCGGCATGGTGGATCCGAAATTCGGCCTGATGAAGAAGCACGCCGGCGAGATTGCCTCGCTGCTCAAGGAAGCCGGCGTCGGCGACATGCCGGTCGGCGTCGATCTGATCGAGCCGCCGATGATGTTCGAACTGCAGAAGGCCGGTATCAACGTGGTGGACGGCCAGCAGGTGATGCTGGAAGCGCGCGAGATCAAGTCGCAGGACGAGATCCATCTGCTCAATCGCGCCGCGGCGATGGTGGACGGCGCCTATGACCTGATCAACGAGAAGCTGCGCCCCGGCGTGCGCGAGAACGACATCGTCGGCATGGTCAACGAGTTTCTCTACCGCCACGGCTCCGACGACGTCGAGGCGGTGAACGCCATCTCCGGCGAGCGCTGCAACCCGCATCCGCACAACTTCACCGACCGCATGATCCGGCCCGGCGATCAGGCGTTCTTCGACATCCTGCAATCGTTCATGGGCTACCGGACTTGCTATTACCGCACCTTCAATGTCGGCCGCGCCACGCCCGCGCAGCACGACGCCTACAAGAAGGCGCGCGAATGGCTGGACAACGCCATGGACCGCATCAAACCCGGCGCCACCACCTCGCACATCGCCGAAGCCTTCCCCAAGGCGCACGAGTTCGGCTTCCCGGACGAGACGTCTGCCTTCGGCCTGCAGTTCGCGCACGGCCTTGGCCTGGCGCTGCACGAGCGGCCGGTGATCTCGCGCGTCGTGTCGATGGATCATCCGACCGAGATCAAGGAAGGCATGGTGTTCGCCATCGAGACCTACTGCCCGGCGACCGACGGCTACTCCGGCGCGCGCATCGAGGAAGAGGTCGTGGTCACCGACAAGGGCTGCAAGGTGATCTCGCTGTTCCCGGCGGAAGAGCTGCCGATCGCGAACAGGTATTGAGGCATGCTTACCTCTCCCCGCTATGCGGGGAGAGGTGAACCCCGCTGCGAGACGATTTGAATGAATGCAAGCCTCCCGCCCGTCGATCCCCGCTACATGACCGACAAGCAGCGCGCCGAGAACCGCGCGCGCTATGTCTCGTTCGCGATGTGGGGCGGCGCGGCGGTGGCGGTGCTGCTGGCGTTCATGCTGTACGCCTACACCGACCAGGCGCCGCCGTGGCTGCGCAACCTCGCCTACCAGATCGACGCCGCCTTCGGTTACCCGGTGCTGGCTTTGATCCGCGCGCTGGCCGGTTAGCCGGATGGACACGGTCCACCTGCCGCGCGGCGCCTTCGGCGCGCTCGGCCGCGGCTTTCGCGGCAAATGCCCGGCCTGCGGCCAGGGCCGCATGTTTCGCGCCTTCCTGAAAGTCGCCGATCGCTGCCCCGCCTGTGGCGAGGAGCTGCATCATCACCGCGCCGACGATTTCCCGGCCTATCTGGTGACGGTACTGACCGGCCTGCTGCTGGTGCCGGTCGTGCTGGCGGTGGAGATGAATTATGCGCCGCCGATCTGGCTCAGCGTGACGCTGTGGCCAGCGCTCGCTTTCGTCATGGCCATGAGCCTGCTGCAGCCGGTCAAGGGCACCGTGGTCGCGCTGCAATGGCATGCCGGCCTGCACGGCTTCGAGGCGGCGCGGAAGGCGAGGCAGCGACCGGCCTCATCCTGAGGAGCGCTCCAACGGAGCGCGTCTCGAAGGATGGAGCCGCCTATGGTTCGAGACGCACGCCTGCGGCGTGCTCCTCACCATGAGGCGGACCCCTCTGGAACCAAAACGGCACCCCCGCGCTTACACAGCCATCGTTTTCTTTGAGGAGTTCCAGATGGCTGAAGGCAGCGACGGAAATGGTGTGCTGGGCGTGCTCGTGGGAGCCCTGATTGTGGTGATGGTCGGCGCGGGCGTCCTGTACGCGACCGGCCATCTTGGAGGCGGTGGCGGTGGCGGCACCAGCACCGTCAAGGTGGAAATGCCGAAGGTCGGCAGCGGCGGTAACGCCAAGTAACGAACGTTGAGCGGTGCCGGCCAACACGGGCCGGCATCGCCGCGCATGGCTCAGGCCGCTCGCACGCCGGCGATGAAATCCTGCGCCTCGACCTGCAACGCGGCGGCCTGACGGCTCAGATCCGCCGCAGCGTGCTGGATCTCGACGGCGCCGTTGCGCGTGCGCGCCGCGAATTCGTTGACACCATCCACCGTCTGCGACACCTGGCGCGAGCGCAGCGCGGCGCCCTCGACGGTCTCGGCGATCTTCTGCGTCGCATGGCTCTGCACGCTGACGGCCTCGGTGATGGCGCGCGCCACGGTGCGGATGCCGGATATGCCCTGCACGATGGATTCGGTCCCGCTGCGCACGCCGCCGATGATGGCGGCGACTGATTCGGTCTTGCCGCGAATATCGGCGAGTGCCTGCGTGGTCTGCGTCGCCAGCGACTTGACCTCCTGCGCCACCACGGCGAAGCCGCGTCCGGCCTCGCCGGCGCGCGCCGCCTCGATGGTGGCGTTGAGCGCCAGCAAATTGGTCTGGCTGGCGATGGCCTGGATCATGCCGACGACCTTGTCGATGTCGCCCACGGCCTCGGTCAGACGATCGACATTGGTCACCGCTATTTCGGCGCGGCGCGAGGCGTCCAGCACCGTGCCGGTGGCACTGCCGAGCTGGCCGTCGATGTCGTGCATCGACGCCGACAGCTCCTCCACGGCGGCCGCCACGGTGCTCGCGACCTCGGTGGTTTCCTGCGCCACGACGGCGGCGGTGCCGGCATGATCGCCGGACTCGTCCGCAACTTCGCTCATGGCCTGCGCGGCGCGGTCGAGCTCGGAAGCCGAATGGGCCAGCGCCGCGGCGACGCTGAGAATCTTGCTTTCGAAATTGCCGGCGAGCTCGTCGAGCGCCTGGCGCTTGTCCTGCGCCGACTGCTCGCGCGCGCGCTGGCGCATCTCCTGCGCATCCCTCAGGGCGACGGCGTTGTCGCGAAACACCAGCACCGCGCGCGCCATGGTGCCGACCTCGTCGCTGCGCTGCAGGCCGTCGATCGGCGCGTCGAGCCGGCCCTGCGCGATCTCACGCATGACGGCGGCAAGACGCCGCAGCGGCCGCGCCACGGCGCGGTGGGCCAGCAGCATGGCGAGGACGATGGTGAGCAACGTGCCGCCCACCAGCATGATGGTCAGCAGGCGGTAGGTCGCCGCCTTGCCGGCGCTCGCCGCGTCCATGGCGGCGCGCATCTGCCCGCCGAGAATGTCGATCAGGCGGTTCATGCTGGTCGTGGTATCGACGATGGCCGGATCGAACCGGTATTCGAGCAGATGACGCACCTTGCCGTTGTCGCCGGCCTCGATCGCGATCCGCACCTCGTCGGCGATCGTGTTGAGCGTGTCGAGCCGCCGCAGCATGCCGCGCACATCGGCTTCGCGATCAGGCATCGCCTCGATAACGCCGCCCAACCAGTGCTTCGCCGACGCATACTGGCCGGCGCGCTCGTCGATGGCCTCGCGCACCGTATCCGGATCGCTGGCGGCCGCCATCTTGTAGGTCGCGAGCCCGAGCGACTCCGCGGCAATCTTGGATTCGGTGAGAACGAGCCGCACCGGCGCGATCTCGCGCGTGACGATGTCATTGAGGCGATCGACGTCGTGCAGGCTGCGCAGGCTGTACCAGTTTGCCGCGGCCGAGAGTATGCCGAGACCTCCGATCAGCAGCATCGCCTTGGCGGCGATTGGCAGTCGAATCGCAAGATTGCGCGGCATTGCATTGTCCAGGGGCGGGAACTTCGGCGCCGGTATTTAGGCGCTCATGTGTTCCCGATTGCTTAACGGCGCCTTCATGCAACTGTCGTGGTCGAATTATGACAGTATTCGCCATGGTCCCGGTATCGAAGGCTTTTATTACAGCATCTTTACTTGAGACATCGCACCGCCGGGGCTTCACTCAATCCTGTTGTGCGATGTCGTCGCTCAATCACATGACGTGACGGCAACGAAAATCCTCCACCTTGTGAAAAGGGGCTTCCTCGGAAGCCCCTTCTTTTTTTGTCGCCGCGCCGTGGCGCGCGATCATTCCAGCCCGGTGCCGACCTTGACGTTCTCCGGCTCGAGCTTCATGCCGGCGGCGAGCGCCATGGTCTCCATCAACGCCGCGAAATCCTTCTGCAGATAGGCTTCGGGGTCCTTCTGCAGCGTCGCCGCGCCGAAATGGCCCTGCAGCACCTCACGCGTCGCCGCCGTCACCGGCATCGGCACGTCGAATTCGCGGCCGAGCTCGAGGCCGAGGTCGAGATCCTTGCGCAACAGTTCCGGCGTGAAGGTGGTGGTCCAGTCGAGATTCACCAGAGCCGGCGACTTGTACTTCGTGAACATCGAGCCCATGACGCCGTTGTTCATGAAGGCGAGGAAGGCGTGGCGCGGCACGCCCATCTTGTTGGCGAGCAGCGTGATCTCGATGAGGTTCTCGATGACGACGCCGAGCATCACGTTGTGCGCGATCTTGCAGACGCGGGCGAGATCGCCCTCGCCGACATAGGCGACGCCCTGCGGCGCGATGATGTCGATGAGCGGCTTGGCGGCGTTGAACACGTCTTCCGAGCCCGACACGACCGACGACAGCTTGCCGGCCTTGATGACCTTGGCGTTGCCCGACACCGGCGCGGTGAGATAGTCGCTGCCGGCTTCCATCAGCTTGCGCCGGATATCGACGGAGTCCTCGATCGAAATGGTCGAACAATCGACCACGATCTTCGGCGCCTTGCCGCCGCCGGCGAGCACGCCGTTGGGGCCGAAATAGATCTCGTCGAGATCCTTGCCGGTGGAGACGATGGAGAACACCACGTCGAGGCCGGCGAGATCGGACAGCTTGTCCGCGACCTTGCCGCCGCTCTTGGCCAGCGGCTCGGCCTTGGCGCGCGTGCGATTCCAGACGGTGACGTCGTGGCCGGCTTTCAGCAGACGCTCGGCCATCGGCGCGCCCATGCGGCCGAGGCCGATCCAGCCGATCTTCTGCGTGTTCTTGGACATTGAAACTCTCTCCCTTGCCATTGCCGCCGCGTTGACCGCGGGCGCGTTCGTCTTGCGTATCCGCATAGCGTTTCCCCGCGAAGCGCGCCAGTGGTGGGCAGCGGGTACAGGTCCGGGCCGCAGGCTGCTATAGATCAGTACCCTTTTCGGTTGCAGTCCCGATACGTCCGAGGAAGCGCCCATGAATCCGCCCATGACATTGACCATCCCGCCCCGCAGCAAATCCGAACCGCGCGTCGAGGACGACGCGCTGGTGCGCGGGGCCGGGCAATTCATGGACGACCCGCATGTGCCCGGCCAGGCGGCGGCGGTGTTCGTGCGCTCGCCGCATGCCCACGCCCGCATCCGGTCGGTCGATGCCGGGGCGGCGCTCAAGGCCAAAGGCGTGCTCGCGGTGCTCACCGCCGCGGACATGGCGGCCGCCAATGTCGGGACGCTGACGCGGCATAATCCGCTGATCGGCCGCGGCGGCGTCAGGATGGCGACGCCGTTCCGGCCCGCGCTCGCCGGCGACAAGGTGATGCATGTGGGTGAGCCGGTGGCGGTCGTCGTCGCGGAAACCCGGGCGCAGGCCATGGACGCCGCCGATCTGGTTGCGGTGGATTACGAAGAACTGACGCCGGTCGTCGATCTCGACCAGGCGAAGCAGGCGGCGACGGTGCTGTATGAGGAGGCGCCCGGCAATGTCGTGGTCGACTGGCCCGGCATGAAGGAAGACCGGGATAACGAGAAGGCGGTCGCGGACATCATCGCTAGGGCCGCGCATGTCGCGAAGGTGACCGTCACCAATCAGCGCATGATCGTCGCCTCGCTGGAGACGCGCGGCGCAACCGGCGTCTACGACAAGGCGAAGGACAGCTTCACGCTTCATGCCAGTTCGCAGGGCGCCGACACCTTGCGCGGCATGGCGGCCGCGATCATGGGCGTGCCCAACGAGCGGATGCGCGTGGTGACCGGAGATGTCGGCGGCGCTTTCGGCATGAAGACGCCCGTCTATCCCGAATACATCGCCGTGCTGGTGGCCGCCAGGAAGCTCGGCCGCCCGGTGCACTGGATGTCGACGCGCTCGGAAGCCTTCGTCAGCGACACACAGGGCCGCGACACCGTCACGCATGTCGAACTCGCCTGCGACGACAAGGGCAAGTTCACCGCGCTGCGCGTGCGCCATCTGTGCAATCAGGGCGCCTATGTTTCCAATGCCGGCGTGCAGATCAACACCGTGAACTTCTGGCGCTGCCTGCCGGCGATGTACGCCATTCCGAAAATGGACGTGTCGGTCGCCTGCTATTTCTCCAACACGCTTCCGATCGGGCCCTATCGCGGCGCCGGACGCCCGGAGGCCAATTTCGCACTGGAGCGCGCGGTCGAGGAAGCGGCAAGGCTGCTCAAGATGGACCCGGCGAAATTGCGCAAGAAGAACCTGATCCCGGCGAAAGCGATGCCGTTCAAGACGCCGATCCAGACCTACGATTCCGGCGACTTTCCCGCCGTGGTCGATCAGGCGCTCGCGCTCGCCGACTATGACGGCTTCGCCAAACGCAAACGCGAGGCCGCCAAGCGAGGCAAGCTGCGCGGCATCGGCATCTCCTGCATGCTCGAACATGCCGGCTCGCTGCCGACCGAGTGGGCGTCGGTGAGTTTCCCCGACGAGGACAAACTGATCCTCGGCTGCAATGTGCAATCGACCGGCCAGGGCCACGCCACCGTGTTCGCGCGCCTGCTGGCGGCGAAACTCGGCATCGACGCCAAGGCCATCGAGCACCGCCATGGCGACACGGACCTGGGCCTCACCGGTTTTGCCTCGGTCGGCTCGCGCTCGGCGCAATGCGCCGGCTCGGCCATCGTCGCCACCGCCGACGCCATGCTGGTGAAAGCGAGGAAGGTTGCCGCGTCGGCGCTGGAAGCGTCCGAGAGCGATGTCCAGTATCGCGACGGCCGCTTCGAAGTGGTCGGCACCGACCGGCGCATTTCGTTGTTCGAGACGGCGGCCCGCGCCAAGGCGACGGGCGAAAGCCTCGACACCAAGGAAAAGGCCGAGGCGCCGCTGACCTTCCCCAATGGCTGCCATATCGCCGAGGTCGAGATCGATCCCGACACCGGGCATTTCGACATCGTCACCTACACGGCGGTCGATGACTGCGGCAACGTGCTCGACAAGGCCGTGGTCGAAGGCCAGGTGCAGGGCGCTATCGCCAACGGCCTCGGCCAGGCGCTGACCGAGAGCGCGGTATACGACAGCGGCAGCGGCCAGCTCGTCACCGGCTCGTTCATGGATTACGGCATGCCGCGCGCCCACGACATGCCGCTCGAACTGCGCGAGGCAACGCATGCCGTGCCGGCGACCACCAACCCGCTCGGCGTCAAGGGCACCGGCGAGGCCGGCACCACGGCGGCCATCGCCGCGGTGATGAACGCGATTTCAAACGCCATCCCGAACGGCGCCGCCGATGCCATGGACATGCCGGCGACGCCGGCCAAGGTTTGGGCGGCGTGTCAGAGGGGGATGGGGAAGTGACAAACACTGTCGTCCCCGCGCTGCCCTAGTGTCGTCCCCGCGCAGGCGGGGACCCATAACCCCTGCACTTGTCACCGAACGCGGCAGAGGCCAAGAGCAAAGCCGCATTACAAACTGCTGCTCACGGCTTCACATCCTCGTGCGGCAACCAAGGCGTTGGGCGCGACGGCAGGGGTTGAACCTGCATCTCCCCGCCCCTATGCTCCTGAGTGCGAACTTAGGCGGCAAGGTCGAAAGCGGGGGCTCTTTCCAGTTGAGCTACGTCGCGGAACTTTAAGCAGCAGTTGAGGCAGTTTCGGCCTTCTCCATCCGTTTGCTCTTAAACTGTTTTGCTGCTTTAAACTGCGGCTCGACTTCACGCAGCTTGGCGGTGAGACCAGTAAGGATGTAGGCACTAGAGGTTTGCGCCTTCTGCCCTTTGTAGCGGGCTTCTCGGCGTATCAAGCCGGCGGCCTCCAATTCGTCAAAGTATCTGAACAATGAGCGAGGGCTCTTATTCATACGCCGCGCGATTGTCTTGATCGCCGGATGCGGCGCTTCGTGCGCATCCCACCAGTGCATGACCAAGTGCAGCAACACATTGAACGCGGTCGGGCTGACTTTAAGATGAGCTTGGGCCTGCAAGAGTAAATTCGGTACGACCGTGAACCATGGGCCATGACGGCCTTGCCATACTTGGACTCGGCGCGCCGCTTATCCTTTGGCGCAATCGGAAGGGCGACAACCTGCCCTGCGGGGTCTTTGGGCTGTTTCATGATGCAAACTATGGCGATGCGCCACCGCTACAACAAGGGTCCTGCAGGGCTCCGCCCCGTGTCATATTTGGCGCCCCCTGATGTGTATACTGTGTCCTAATAGACCTTGAGTGCTATTAGCATGGCGTACTACTTCGTGTGCAATTCCTGGCACTCCCCCTAGTGTCGGTATCGACATGGGCCCGCCTGTCATTATTGGCAGGCCTAAAATCAACGCCGTTTGCTGCGGGCCCGCTGCAAAGCCGTCTATCCAGCCTCCTCGCTGCGGCGTATGGGTCCCCGCCTGCGCGGGGACGACATCTAACTAAAACGGCCGGGCGCTTGGCCCGGCCGTTTGGCATTTGAAGCGCTGGATCGTCCGCCTTCGCGGACGATGACTTACGCCTGGCTGATGAACTTCGTGTTGAGATAAGCCTGCAGGCCTTCGATGCCGCCTTCCGAGCCGTAGCCGGAATCCTTGACGCCGCCGAACGGCGTCTCCGGCGTCGACACCGCCACCGAGTTGATGCCGACCATGCCGGCCTGGATGGCATCGCCCACCGCGTTCGCCGTCGCCGTCGAGGTGGTGAAAGCATAGGAGGCGAGCCCGAAGGGCAGCGAGTTGGCGCGCTCGATCACTTCATCGAAGGTCTTGAACGGCACGATCGGCGCCAGCGGGCCGAACGGCTCCTCGGTCATGATCTTGGAATCGTCGGCGATGTCGGTGATGACCGTCGGCTCGAAGAAGAAGCCCTGGTTGCCGTGACGGTTGCCGCCGGCCGCGATCTTGCCGCCGCGCGCCTTGGCATCGTTGACGAAGGATTCCATCGCGTCGAGCCGGCGCGGATTGGCGAGCGGGCCCATCTTGGTTTCTTTCTCGAGACCGTCGCCGAGGGTGAGGCCCTTGGCGTATTCGACGAAGCGCTCGACGAACTTGTTGTAGTTCTTCTCCTGCACGTAGAAGCGCGTCGGCGAAATACAGACCTGCCCGGCGTTGCGATACTTGAACGCGGCGATGGTGTCCGCCGCCTTGACCGGATCGGCATCGTCGAACACCAGCACCGGCGAATGGCCGCCGAGCTCCATGGTCGCGCGCTTCATGCCGCGCGCCGCCATGGCGGCAAGGTGCTTGCCGACCGGCACGGAGCCGGTAAACGATACCTTCTTGACGATGGGCGACGGAATGATGTGCTCGGACACTTCGCCCGGCACGCCGAAGACGAGATTGAGCACGCCCGCCGGCACGCCGGCATCGGCGAAGCACTTGACCAGCTCGACGCAGCCGCCCGGCACTTCTTCCGACGCCTTGATGATGAGCGTGCAGCCCGCGGCGAGCGCGCCGGCGATCTTGCGGATTGGCGTCAGCGTCGGGAAATTCCACGGCGTGAAGGCGGCGGCGACGCCGACCGGCTCCTGCACCACGATCTGGCGCGTGCCCTTCACGCGGCCCGGCACGATGCGGCCGTAAGCACGGCGGCCTTCCTCGGCATACCAGTCGGTGATGTCGGCCGAGGTCATGACCTCGATGCGCGATTCCGGAAACGGCTTGCCCTGCTCCTGCGTCTGCACGCGCGCGATGTGATCGGCACGCTCGCGCATCAGCATCGCAGCCTTGCGCATGATGTTGGAACGGTCATAGGCCGAGGTGCGGCTCCAGGCGCCGAACGCCTTGTCGGCGGCGGCGAGCGCGTTATCGAGATCGGCCTTCGAGGCGTGCGGCAGTCTGGCCAGCACCTTGCCGGTCGCCGGATTGATGACGTCCTCGCTCTTGCGGTTGTCGGCGCCCAGCCACTGGCCGTCGATGTAGAGCTTGAGATCGGTGTACATGTGCGAACCTCGTCGTTTCCCGGTGTCGTTCAACTGGGCGGGAGCCTTAGCATTTTCAGCGTGCCGCGGCCACCGCGCCCGTCAGCGCGCTGCGAAAGATAATTCGAAACAAATATGCCGGCTTATTTGCCGGTGAATTTCGGCTTGCGCTTTTCCATGAAGGCGTCGCGGCCCTCAATGTAGTCGCGGGACGCGAAGCAGGCCTGGACCATGGCCTCCGCCTTGTCCATGTCGCGCTCGGCCGGGTCCTTGAGAATCTCGCCGACGATGAACTTGATGGAGTCAACGGCGAGCGGCGCGTTGCCGGCGATGGTCTCGGCATAGTTCTGCACATAGGACTCCAGTTCGCCATCGGGCAGCACGCGATTGACGAGGCCCATCTCCCTGGCCTCCTGCGCGGTGAACTGGCGCGCGGTGTAGAAGATCTCCTTGGCGAAGGATGGCCCGACGACATCGACCAGCTTCTTCACGCCGGCAAAGCGGTAGCCGAGCGACAGCTTGGCGGCGGGCACCGCGAATTTCGAGCCCTCGGTGCAGATGCGCATGTCGCAGGCCAGCGCGAGGCCCATGCCGCCGCCGACGCAATAGCCGCGGATCATGGCGATGGTCGGCTTGGGGAAATTATGGAAGGCGCCGTAAGCGCGATCGACCGCTTCGTTGTAGCGGTCGGAGGCCTCCTTGCTGGAGCGCTCGTTGGCGAATTTCGAAATGTCGGCGCCCGACACGAAGGCCCTGCCGCCCGCGCCGGTGACGATGACGACGCGGATATTGTCGTCGTTCTTGAACTCGTCGAGATAGCTCTCCGCCGCCTCCCACATGTCGAGCGACACGGCGTTGAGCTTGTCGGGATTGTTGAATGTGAGATAGCCGACCTGACCGTCCTTGCGGGACAGCATCTTGTCGGTCGTTACGGGGGCGTTCATGGGCGTGTCTTTCTTTCACTATTCTGTCATTCCGGGGCGTGAGCGAACCCGGAATCCAGGAACAAAACTCCGAATATCCGTCTGGATTCCGGGTTCGCACCTGCGGCGCGCCCCGGAATGACGAACTACACCGCCTTCGCGTCGTGCAAGGCGGCAATCTCGTCGGCGGCGAAGCCGAATTCCTTGAGCACCTCGTCGGTGTGCTCGCCCTGCTTCGGCGGCGTCGCGGCGATGCGGCTCGGCGTGCGCGACAGCCCGATCGCCTGACCGACGAAAGTCTGCGTCTCGCCATTCGGCTTGATGCCGTCCTGCGCCATCTTGAGGTGCCTGACCTGCTCGTCGGCGAACACCTGATCGATCGAATTGATCGGCCCGGACGGCACGCCGGCCTTCTCGAACAGCGCGATCCATTCGGCGCTGGTCTTGTGCACGGTCCTGGCGGCGATCGCCGCGTTGACCGCCTCGCGGTTCTTGGAGCGCAGACTGTTCGATTTGAAATCCGGATTGGCGATCAGCTCCGGCGCGCCGATGGCGTTGCACAGCCGCTCCCAGATCACCTGCCCGGCGGCGGCGATGTTGATATAGCCGTCCGCGGTCCTGAACACGCCGGTCGGGATCGTGGTCGGGTGATCGTTGCCGGCCTGCTGCGCGACTTCCTGATGCTGCAGCCAGCGCGCCGCCTGGAAGTCCAGCATGAAGATCTGCGCCTGGAGCAGCGAGGTCTGCACCCACTGGCCTTCGCCCGACACTTCGCGCTCGAGCAGCGCGGTCTGCACGCCGAGCGCGCACAGCAGGCCCGTGCACAGATCGGCGATCGGAATACCGACGCGCATCGGACCGCGGCCGGGCTCGCCGGTGATCGACATCAGGCCGCCCATGCCTTGCGCGATCTGGTCGAAGCCGGGACGATCGCGATAGGGGCCGTCCTGGCCGAAGCCGGAAATGCTGGCGAGGATGATGCGCTTGTTGATCTTCTTGAGCGACGCGTAATCGAAGCCGAGGCGGTCCTTCACGTCGGGGCGGAAGTTCTCGACCACCACGTCGGCCTTTTCGACGAGGCGCTTGAAGGCGGCGATGCCCTGCGGCGATTTCAGATCGAGCGTGATGCTGCGCTTGTTGCGATGCAGATTCTGGAAGTCGGCGTTCTCGCGCGGCCCGCCCGGGCCTTCGCCCTTTTCGAGGTGCGGCGGGGTCTCGATCTTGATGACATTGGCGCCCCAATCGGCGAACTGGCGCACGCAGGTCGGTCCGGAACGGACGCGGGTCAGGTCAAGAATGGTAAATCGGGACAGGGCCGAGGACGCCCGGGGAAATGGCATTTTCAAGCAGCTCCACGCGGTCAAAAGCTTCAACGGAACCAAGACCTTCCACGATCCGGACGGGGATGTCTATCGGCGATGAAGGCCATGGTCCGCGAGCGGAATTTGTTCACGATCCGGGCCGATATTGCCGAATTCGGCCTTGAAAAGAACACCCGGCGCTGTCATATCAGCCCTGCGGATGAAGGCTCGATTCGAGCTCCGCGGGCTGCGTGCACGAATTTCCAGCAGATCATCTCGATCAGACGATTTTCGCCCCGCCTCTTCCGCCTCACCTACCGACACGACAACCCTGGCAACGCGGGATGTCTTGAAACCCCGATCCGCCGTGCGCGAAGCGCGCCCGGTCGTGTCGACGCATTAGAAAAGAGCTGTTTTGACTAACTTCAACGACTTCGGCCTCGCCGAACCGATCCTTCGCGCCCTCGCCGAAGAGAAATACGAAACCCCCACCCCGATCCAGGCCCAGACGATCCCCGCCGCCATGAAGGGCCGCGACATTGTCGGCATCGCCCAGACCGGCACCGGCAAGACCGCATCCTTCGCGCTGCCGATCCTCAACCACATCGTCAACTACCGCATGCGTCCTTCTCAGAAGGCCGCGCGCGTGCTGGTGCTGTCGCCGACGCGTGAGCTGTCCGGCCAGATCGCCGACTCGTTCCGCACCTATGGCCGGCACATTCGTCCGCTGACGGTCGAACTCGCCATCGGCGGCGTGCCGATCAACCGGCAGTCCCGCGGCATGGCGCGCGGCGCCGAAGTGCTCGTCGCGACGCCGGGCCGTCTGCTCGACCTCGTGCAGCAGCGCTCGGTCGTGCTCGATCAGGTCGAAATCCTGGTGCTCGACGAAGCCGACCGCATGCTCGACATGGGCTTCATCCGCGACATCAGGAAGATCGTGCAGATGCTGCCGCAGAAGCGGCAGACTTTGTTCTTCTCGGCCACCATGCCGAAGGAAATCACCCAGCTCGCCGAGTCGATGCTCAAGGATCCGGAGCGCGTATCGGTGACGCCGGAATCGACCACCGTCGAGCGCATCGCGCAGCGCGTGATCCTCACAGAAAAGTCGGCCAAGCCGGGCCTGCTCGTCGAGGTCATCAAGTCCGAGACCATCGACCGCGTGCTGGTCTTCACCCGCACCAAGCACGGCGCCGACAAGGTCGTGCGTCAGCTCGAGAGCTCCGGCCTGCCGGCGGCCGCGATCCACGGCAACAAGTCGCAGAACCAGCGTGAGCGCGTGCTCGCCCAGTTCCGTGACGGTTCGCTCCGTATCCTGATCGCGACCGACATCGCCGCGCGCGGCATCGACGTCGACGGCATCACCCATGTCGTCAATTACGATCTGCCGAACATTCCGGAATCCTACGTGCATCGCATCGGCCGCACCGCGCGCGCCGGCCGCGACGGCGTCGCCATCTCGTTCTGCGATCACGAGGAGAATGGCTTCCTGCGCGACATCGAGCGCACGATCCGCATCAAGATCCCGTCCGAGGACAGGCGCACCGGCCGTTCCGCCGGGCGCTCCGAACCGGCGCCGCATCATCATGCCAATGGCCGCAATGGCGGCGGTAACCGCCGCGGTGGCAATGGCCAGAACCGCGGCCGCAATGGCGGTCAGGGTCACGGTCAGGGTCATGGCGAGCAGCGTCCGCAGCGCGCCAAGGGCCATGGCGGCAACGCCAATGGCGGCCACCAGAACGGCCAGCGCAATGGCGGCCGCCCGGCGACGGCGGCAGCCGGCGGCCATCATGGCGGCGGCGAGGACATCGGCGGCATGAAGTTCATGCAGCGGGGCCCGAACCGGCCGCGCAACCACGCGCCGCGCTAACGACCGACTGAATTACCTCCCCCAAGGCCGAAAAACGGCCTTGGGGAGGGATCGGTTTTTCGGATAAAGGTACCCCGCCCGTTCCAGGGCGCGGGCCACCGGGAGAGGATTTGGATGCCGAAAGAAGAAATGCTGGAGTTCGACGGGACGGTGACCGAAGTGTTGCCGGACGGCAATTTCCGGGTGAAGCTCGATAACGAGCACGAGGTGCTGGCCTACACCGCCGGCAAGATGCGCAAATTCCGCATCCGCACCGGCGTCGGCGACCGGGTGATCGTGGAAATGTCGCCTTACGACCTGCAGCGCGGTCGCATCAGTTTCCGCCACAAGGGCGATGCGCCGACATCGGCGCCCGCGCAGCGCCGGCCAAATTTCCGCCGCCGGTAGTCTCTCTAAATGTCCCGGCCTTCGCGCCGGGACATTTCGTTTCGGCGGGACCAAGTATCAAGGGAGCGCCGCGGATGACGAGAAAGTCGCTTTGTTCGGTCGTCGCGCTTCTGCTGGCGGCATCGGCCGCCCTGGCTCAGCCCTCCCCCGAGACGAAAGAACAGCGCCCCGAGGCCCGGCGCGAAGCCAGCACCGATGGCATTCTCAAGCTGCTGCCGGCCGACGCCGTCACCCAGCATTCCATCACGACGCCGCAGGGCAAGATCGACTACACCGCGACCGCGGGCACGCTGCCGTTCTACGACCAGTCCGGCAGCCAGAGCGCGTCGGTATTCTACACCGCCTATGTCGCCAAGAATTCTGACAAGAACGGCGGCCCGAACCGGCCGCTGACCTTCGCCTTCAATGGCGGGCCGGGCGCGGCGTCGGCCTATCTGCACATGGGCGTGGTCGGTCCGCGCATTCTCGAACTCGGCCCCGAGGGCCATGACGCCGCGCGCGCCGAATTGCGCGACAACCCCGCCACCTGGCTCGCCTTCACCGATCTCGTGCTGATCGATCCGGTCGGCACCGGCTGGAGCCGCGCCGCCAAGGGCGACAACGCCAAGAATTTCTGGGGCGTGCGCAGCGACGCCGACGCAATGGCGAAAGCCATCGCGCTTTACGTCGCGCGCAACAACCGCGGCGCCGCGCCGAAATATCTGCTCGGCGAGAGCTATGGCGGCTTCCGCGCGGTGAAGACGGCCCGCGCGCTGCTGCGCGAACAGGGCCTCGCGGTCAGCGGGCTCATTCTCGTGTCGCCCTTGCTCGAGGGCTGGCTCACTTTCGGCGACGACACTTCCGCGCTGCGCGCGGCCTTGCAGATGCCATCGTTCGCCGCCGCCGAACTCGAGCGTAAAAAGGCGTTCACGCCGCAGGCGCAGGCCGAGGCGGAAAAGTTCGCCATGACCGATTATCTCGTGACGCTCGCCGGCAAAAGGCCGGAAGGCGAGGCCGCCAACGCCTTCTATGCGCGTGTCGCCGCCATGACCGGCGTACCGGACGGCACGATCGCGTCGTCACGCGGTTTCATCAACGATTTTGTCAAGACCATTCGCGCCGGCAAGATCGTCAGCCGCTACGATGCCGATTACGCGGTGGACGATCCGACCCCGGAGCGCCGCTCAGCGCGGGGGCCCGACCCCATTCTCGACGGCGTGTCGCGCGCCTATGGCGGCGGTTTTGCCGATTACGCCCGCAACGAACTCGGCTTCAAGACCGAGATGACCTACACGCTGCTGGCCAATGACATTGCCGGCAACTGGGACTGGGGTAATGGCGGCCGCTTCGCCGCGACATCGGACGACGACATTCGCACGCTGCTGGCGTTCAGCCCGTCGTTCCGCCTGATGGTGGTGCACGGCTATGCCGACATGGTCACGCCCTACGGCATGTCGCGCTACGTGCTCGACCATCTGCCGCCGATCGGGCCATCCGGCCGCGTTCAGTTCAAGCTCTATCGCGGCGGCCACATGTTCTACATCGCGGCCGGCCAGCGCAAAGCCTTCAGCGACGACGCCGCCGCCTTCTATCGCGCGGCGGAATAAGCCCCGGCTCCCTTGAATACCTGAGGCCCCATCTGTCATGGTGGTCTGGCCGGGCTATTCCTGGGGGCCGCTGCTTGGACTTTTCTCTCGTCGTATCCGAACTGCTGAGCGCCACGGTACGCTGGCTGCATGTCGTCGCCGGCATCGCCTGGATCGGCTCATCGTTCTACTTCATTCACCTCGACCTGAGCCTCAAGAAGCGCGCCGGCCTGCCCGACGGGGTCAAGGGCGACGCCTGGCAGATCCATGGCGGCGGCTTCTACCAGATGATCAAGTTTCTGGTGGCGCCGAAAAACATGCCGGACGAGCTGACCTGGTTCAAATGGGAAGCCTATACGACCTGGCTGTCCGGCTTCGCGCTCTTAGTGCTGGTCTATTACATGCAGGCCGACCTGTTCCTGATCGACAAGTCGGTGCTCACCATGAGCGCGCCGATGGCGGCGGCAATCGCCTTCTTCAGCCTGCTGGCGAGCTGGCTGGTGTACGAGGCTTTGTGCCGCTCGCCGCTCGGCAAGCACGAAGTGGCGCTGGCGCTGGTCGGCTATGTCTATCTCGTCGCGCTGACTTACGCTTTCACGCACGTGTTCAGCGGCCGCGGCGCCTTCACCCAGATCGGCGCGCTGATCGGCACCATCATGGTCGCCAATGTGTTCGCCGTGATCATGCCGAACCAGCGCAAGACCGTGGCGGCGCTGATCGCCGGCGAGAAGCCGGACCCGGTGTGGGGCGAACTCGGCAAGCAGCGCTCGGTGCACAACAATTACCTGACGCTGCCGGTCGTGTTCCTGATGCTCAGCAATCACTACCCGCTGCTGTTCGCGACCAAGAACAACTGGCTCATCGTCGCCATCGTGCTGGTGGTCGGCCCGGTGATCCGGCACTTCTTCAATGCGCGGCACGAGGGCAAGCCATCGCCATGGTGGACGTGGTTCGTCGCCGCCTTCGCCATGATGCTGGTGCTGTGGCTCTCGACCGGCGGCCCGATGGGCGGCAGGTCCGGCGCGTTGCCGGAGACGCCGAAATTCGCGCAGGTTAATGAAATCGCGATGTCCCGCTGCAGCATGTGCCACACCGCCGAGCCGGTCTGGACCGGCATTGGCGAAGCGCCGAAGGCGGTTCATCTCGACACCGCCGAGGCGATCCGCCTGCATGCCAAGCTGATCGCGCTGCAAGCCGGCCATTCCAGCGCCATGCCGCCGGGCAATGTCACGGAAATGACGCCGGAAGAGCGGCAGGTCATCGCGGCCTGGTATGCGGCCGGCGCGCCGGGGGAGTAAGAGATGGCGCGAGCGGTGCCAATTCCTCCGCTCGTCCCCGCGAAAGCGGGGACCCAGTGCGACGCTGAAGAGCCGATCTGGATTCCCGCTTGCGCGGGAATGAGCGGAGTGTGATGCAACGCCAATGAGCCAACTCACCCTCGATCAACTCAATTCGATGTCTCCCGCCGATTTCACCGCGGCGCTGGCGGACATCTATGAGCATTCGCCATGGGTCGCGGAAGCGGCGGCGAAGCAGCGGCCGTATCCCACGCTCAATGCGCTGCATGAGGCGATGGTCGCGGCGATGAAGGCCGTACCGGCCGAGGCGCGGCAGAAACTGATCGCCGCGCATCCGGACCTCGCCGGCAAGGCGGCGCGGGACGGCGCGCTGACGCCGGACTCGACGCGCGAGCAGACCAGCGCCGGGCTCGATCGCCTCAGCGAGCAGGACTATGCGCGCTTCCACGCGCTCAACGACGCCTACAAGGCCAAATTCGGCATCCCCTTCATCGTCTGCGTGCGCCGTCACACCCTGGATTCCATCCTCGCCGAATTCGAGCGCCGCCTGGCGCAAGGCGACGACGCCGAGACCGACACCGCGCTGTCCGAAATCTTCCGTATCGGCGCGCTGCGCCTCGACCAGCGCGTCAGCGCACCCGACAAGCTGCCGGTCGCCGGTCGCCTGTCCACCCATGTGCTCGACACCCATAGCGGCCGGCCGGCCGAGGGCGTGGCGTTCGAATTGTGGGAACTGTCGCGCGACGGCAGCGAACGGCTGGTGGTCCGGACCGCGACCAACAAAGACGGCCGCACCGACGCGCCGCTGATCGGCGGGCGGCCGGTGCCGCGCGGCACCTACGAACTGCGCTTTGCCATCGGCGCCTATTTCAGGGCGCGGGCCGTGCCGCTTGCCGACCCGCCCTTCCTCGACGTGGTGCCGATCCGCTTCGGCGTCGCCGAGTCGGAAGGGCATTACCACGTGCCGCTCTCGGCCTCGCCCTGGGCTTACGGAACCTACCGCGGCAGCTAGCCTTCGTTTGCCCAAACGTCAGGCCGGACCGCCGCAATTGCCGCGTGGATAGGCAGGGATTGGCAACAATTGGTCCCTTCTACTGCCGCCGGAATTGGCACAATATTGGCTTGTCACTTTTCTAGACGCCGCACGGGGGATTGCGGCGTCGTCAGTCACGGGTACGGGACAACCTTCCATATGTCGGATCAGGGGCCGGTCAGTTCTGCCGCGCGCGCGCCGCTGCTCCAGGCCATCGGCATCACCAAGCTTTACGGCAGCTTCCGCGCCAACGACGACGTTTCCATCGACCTCTACCCCGGCGAGATCCACGCGCTGCTCGGCGAGAACGGCGCCGGCAAGTCCACGCTGGTCAAGACCATGTACGGCCTGATCCAGCCGAGCGCCGGCGAATTGCGCTGGCTCGGCGAGACAATCGAGCTCTCCGGCCCGTCCGACGCCCGCGCCCGCGGCATCGCCATGGTGTTCCAGCACTTCTCGCTGTTCGACAACCTGACCGTCGCCGAGAACGTCGCGCTCGGCCTCGACGGCTCGGAAACCTTCGCCGCGATGTCGGCGCGGCTGGCGCAAGTGTCGCGCGACTATGGCCTGCCGCTCGACCTCAAGCGCGAAGTCTGGCGGCTGTCGGTCGGCGAGCGCCAGCGCATCGAGATCGTGCGCGCGCTGATGCAGAACCCCAAGTTGCTGATCCTCGACGAGCCGACCGCGGTGCTCACGCCCCAGGAGGCCGACCAGCTTTTCACCGTGCTCGAGCGCCTCAGGGGCGAAGGCCGCGCACTGTTGTACATCTCGCACAAGCTCGACGAGGTGAAGCGGCTCTGCGACACCGCAACGATCCTTCGCGGCGGCAAGAAGGTCGCGACCTGCAACCCGCGCAGCGAAACGGCCGCATCGATGGCGCGGATGATGGTGGGCGCCGAGATCGGCGAAGTGCGCGCGAGCACGGCGCGCGCGACGACGGTGCCGCGCCTCCTGATCCGCGACCTGTCGATGGCGCCGGACGATCCGCACGGCACCTATTTGCGCAACATCTCGCTCGAGGTCTTCGGCGGCGAGATTCTCGGCATTGCCGGCGTGGCCGGCAACGGCCAGGACGAATTGTTCGCGGCGCTGTCCGGCGAACGCGTCTCGAAGCACGAGGACAACGTCATCATCGACGGCCGCGCCACCGGCAATCTTTCCGTCACGCAACGCCGCAAGCTGGGCGCCGCCTTCGTGCCGGAGGAACGTCTCGGCCACGGCACCGCGCCGCGCATGAAGCTGTCGGAAAACGCGCTGCTCACCGGCCACGCCGCCAGCCACATGGTCAATCACGGCTTTATCGACCGGCCGGCGACGCTCAAGGCCGTCGACAACACCACCAAGACTTTCGACGTGCGCAAGGCCAAGCGCGATCCGGAGGCCGCCAGCCTGTCCGGCGGCAATCTGCAGAAATTCATCGTCGGCCGCGAGATCCTTCGCGAGCCCGGCGTGCTGGTGGTGAGCCAGCCGACCTGGGGTGTCGATGCCGGCGCCGCCGCCGTGATCCGCCAGGCGCTGATCGACCTGTCGAGCCGCGGCAGCGCCGTCCTGGTGATCAGCCAGGACCTCGACGAACTCGCCGAGATATCGGACCGCATCGCCGTGATGTTCCACGGCACGTTGTCGGAACCGGTCGTCGCCGCCGATGCGACGCGCGAGAAACTCGGCTTGCTGATGGGCGGCGCCTCGCCCGAGACCGCGAGCGTTGAGGAGGTTTCTCATGCAGTTGGTGCTTGAGAAACGCGCCGAACGCTCGACCTTCATCGCGCTCGCCTCGCCGGTGCTGGCGATCGCGCTCACTTTGGTGACGATGTCGATCTTCTTCCTGATGCTCGGCAAAAATCCGGTCACGGCGCTTTATGTCTACTTCATCGAGCCACTGACCGATTCCTACACGCTGATGGAAATCGCGGTGAAGGCTTCGCCGCTCATCATGATCGCGATCGGCCTGTCGCTCTGCTATCTCGCGAATGTCTGGAATATCGGCGCCGAGGGCCAGTTCCTGATGGGCGCCGTCTGCGGCAGCTACCTGGCTGTCGTCACCAACGGCACCGGGGCCGGACCCTGGGTGCTGCCGGCGATGCTGGTGATGGGCGCGTTCGGCGGCACGCTGTGGGCAATGATTCCGGCCTTGTGCAAGACGCGGTTCGGCGCCAACGAAATCCTCACCTCGCTGATGCTGGTCTATGTCGCCGATCTCATTCTCGATTATCTGGTGCGCGGGCCGTGGCGCGACCCGAAGGGGCCGAATTTCCCGACCACCGCCTCGTTCGATCCGGTCGCGACCGTGCCGACGCTCATGGAGTTCGGCCGCCTGCATGCCGGCGTGCTGCTGACTGCGCTGCTCGTGGTCGTCGCCGCGATCATGCTGAGCCGCACCATCAAGGGCTTCGAGATCCGCGTCGTCGGCGCGGCGCCGCGCGCGGCGCGGTTCGCCGGCTTCTCGTCCGAAAAACTGGTGATCTTCACCTTCGCCGTATCCGGCGCGCTCGCCGGCCTCGCCGGCATTATCGAAGTCGCGGGGCCCGTCGGCGTGCTGCAACCGGGCATCTCGCCGGGTTACGGCTTCACCGCCATCATCGTCGCCTTCCTCGGCCGGCTCAATCCGGTCGGCATTCTGGTCGCGGGACTTTTCCTGGCGCTGACCTTCATCGGCGGCGAAGGCGCGCAGATCTCGATGAAAGTGCCGCTCGACCTCACCAAGGTGTTTCAGGGCATTCTGCTGTTCTACGTGCTCGCCTGCGACAGCCTCATTCTCTATCGTATCCGCCTCGTGGCGGCGAAACCGAAAGCTGCGTGAGCGCCATGGGCCTCGTCGAAGCCATCGTCATCTCGATCATCGCCGCCTCGACGCCGCTGTTGCTGGCGGCGGCCGGCGAACTGATCGTCGAGCGCGCCGGCGTGCTCAATCTCGGCGTCGAAGGCATGATGATCATGGGCGCGGCTTGCGGTTTTGCCGGGGCGTATCTCACCGGCTCGACCTTCGTCGGCGCGCTGTTCGGCGTTGCCGCCGGCATGGCGCTATCTTTCGTCTTCGCGGTGCTGACGCTCGGCCTCGCGGTGAACCAGGTCGCGGCCGGGCTGGCGCTCACCATTCTCGGCATCGGCCTGTCCGGCCTGATCGGCGCCGGCTTCGTCGGCGAGAAGATCGTGCCGGCGCCGCAGCTCTCCATTCCGGTGCTGACCGGCATTCCGTTCATCGGCCGCATCCTGTTCGGGCAGAACGCGTTCATTTACTTCTCCATCGCGCTGGTCATCGGCATCTGGTGGTTCCTCTATCGCACGCGCGCCGGGCTGATCCTGCGCGCGGTCGGCGACAGCCACACCTCGGCGCATGCGCTCGGCTATCCTGTGCTGAAAATTCGCCTGCTCGCCGTGCTGTTCGGCGGCGGTTGCGCCGGCCTGGCCGGCGCCTTCCTGCCGCTCGCCTATACGCCGTTCTTCATTCCCGGCATGACCGCCGGCCGCGGCTGGATCGCGCTGGCGCTGGTCGTGTTCTCGTCATGGCTGCCGGGCCGGCTGGTGGCCGGCGCCTATCTGTTCGGCGCGGTGTCGATCCTGCAACTGCATGCGCAGGCCTTCGGCCTCGGCATTCCCTCACAACTGATGACGGCGCTGCCTTATCTCGCGACCGTCATGGTGCTCGTCATCATCTCGCGCGCGCGCGGCGCCGCCGGATCGGTGGCGCCCGCCTCGCTCGGCACGGTGTTCGTGCCCGACCGCTGATGGAATTTCTGACGTCACTCTAACCGGAGCTGGAACATGAAAAAACTGCTGATGACCGCCGCGGCCGCGGCCCTGACGCTGGCCGCAACCGCCTTCAACGCCACCGCCGCCGACAAGCTCAAGGTCGGCTTCATCTATCTCGGCCCGGTCGGGGATCTCGGCTGGACCTACATGCATGAAGTCGCCCGCCAGATGATGGTGAAGGAGCTCGGCGACAAGGTCGAGACGACCTATCTGGAGAACGTCAACGAAGGCCCGGATTCGGAGCGCTCGATCGTGCAGCTCGCGCGCACCGGCCACGATCTGATCTTCACCACGTCGTTCGGCTACATGGACCCGACGGTGAAGGTCGCCAAGCAATTCCCGAAGCTCAAGTTCGAGCACGCCACCGGCTATAAGCGGGCGGAGAACCTCGGCACCTATTCGGGCCGGTTCTACGAAGGCCGCTACATCCAGGGCGTGATCGCCGGCAAGATGTCGAAGACCGGCACGCTCGGCTACATCGGCTCGTTCCCGATTCCCGAAGTGATCTCCGGCATCAACGCCACCATCCTCGGCGCGCAATCGGTCAACCCCAACATCAAGGTCAAGATCATCTGGGTGAACACCTGGTTCGATCCCGGCAAGGAAGCCGACGCCGCCAAGGCGCTGGCCGATCAGGGCGTCGACGTGCTGATGCAGCACACCGACTCGCCGGCCGCCATGCAGGTCGCGGCGCAGCGCGGCATCTACGCCTTCGGCCAGGATTCGGACATGATCAAGTTCGGCCCCAAGACCCAGCTCACCTCGATCATCAACAACTGGGGGCCTTATTACGTGAAGCAGGCCAAGGCCGCGCTCGCCGGCACCTGGAAGGCGGAGGACACCTGGGACGGCCTCAAGGAAAAGATGGTGCTGATGGCGCCGTACACCAACATGCCCGACGACGTGAAGGCGCTGGCCGAGAAGACCGAGGCCGCGATCGTCGCCGGCGAATTGCATCCGTTCAAATGTCCGGTCATCGGCCAAGACGGCAAGGAAGTTGAATGCAAGGGCGGCAAGAACCTCGACCCCGGCCAGATCCTCGGCATGAACTTCTATGTGAAGGGCATCGACGACAAGTTCCCCGGCGGCAAATGAGGACCAGTCATTCCGGGACGGCGCGCAAGCGCCGGACCCGGAATCCATACTCCGCAGCGCTGGGGTTATGGATTCCGGGCTCGCGACCTCCGGTCGCGCCCCGGAATGACGAACAAATGCTGCGCGCTTTACCCCTGCACCATCGTCGCCGCCGCCTGATGGCGGCGCATGAGACCGGCGATATCGAGGCCGGGAATGGCGCCGTCGATCACGGTCCAGGTGCCATTGATCATGACGCGGTCGGCGCGATGCGCGCCGCACAGCACCAGCGCCGCGAGCGCATCGCCGTAACCCGAGAAACGCAACTCATCGAGCTTGTAGAGCGCCAGATCGGCGCGTTTGCCGACGGCGATCTCGCCAAGCTCAGGCCGGCCGACGCAGGCCGCCGAGCCTTGCGTTGCCCAGCGCAGCGCATCCTTGTGGCTCACCTTGGTGACGCCGTAGCACCCGCGCTGCAACAGAAACGCGGCGCGCACCTCCTGCATCAGATTGGATTCATCGTTCGACGCCGAGCCATCGACGCCGAGACCGACGGCGACACCGGCGCTTTCCAGGTCGCATACCGGGCAATGGCCCGAGGCGAGCGTCTGGTTCGAGCAGGCGCAATGGCTGATCGACACCTTGCCCCTGGCGAGGCGCGGCATCTCCGACTTGTCGAAATGCACGCCATGCGCCAGCCAGGTGCGGTGATTGAGCCAGCCACAATCCTCGAGATAGTCCAGCGGCCGGCAGTGATAGAGCTCAAGGCAGAAGGCGTTCTCGTCCTCGGTTTCGGCGAGATGGGTGTGCAGCCGCACGTCGAGCTTGCCCGCGAGCGCGGCGGTCTTCTTCATCAGCGACGTCGTCACCGAGAACGGCGAGCATGGCGCCAGCGCCACTTGCGTCATCGCCGCTTCGCCGCGCTGGTGATAACGCGCCACCACGCGCTCACTGTCGGCGAGGATGGTGTCTTCGTCCTGCACCACGGAATCCGGCGGCAGGCCGCCATCACGCTCGGAGAGATTCATCGAGCCGCGCGTGAGCAGCACGCGGATGCCCAGCCTCGAGGCCGCCGCGATCTCGATATCGACGCCGTCTTCGAGGCCCTTCGGGAACACGTAGTGATGGTCGGTGGTTGTGGTGCAGCCCGACAGCATCAGTTCGGCCATCGCCACGGTGACGGCGGCATCCAGCGCCTCCGGCGTCATCTTCGCCCAGATCGGATACAGCGCCTTGAGCCAGGGGAACAGTTCGCGGTCGAGCGCGGCCGGCACGGCGCGGGTCAGTGTCTGGTAGAAATGATGATGGGTGTTGATCAACCCCGGAATGACGACATGGTGGCGCGCCTCGAAAGCCTTGGCGTTCGGCGTCGCCGGTTCGTGGCCCTTGCCGACCAATTCGACGAGGACGCCATCCTTCACCACGACGCCGCGCTCGGCGCCGTCAGCGAGAATGGCGAGCGGGTCCTTGATCCAGACTGCGTCGGTCATGCGCGATTTCCTTTGGCAGCATCATACGAAAGATTGCAAATTCAGGACCAGCCCCATAATCCGCTCCCCCCCGCGGAGGCGGGGGTCCAGCACTGGATTCCCGCCTCCGCGGGAATGAGCGGAGTGTGTGGCTGCGCGCAGCGGGTCACACCATGGACCTGAACACCATCGCCGAGATCGTCCGCCCAACCGAGCGGAGGGAGATTCCGGCCTGGCGAGCCGGCGATGCCTTTCTCGCCGGCGGCACATGGCTATTCTCCGAGCCGCAGAACAGGCTCACGCGGCTGATCGACCTTTCGACGCTCGGCCGGCCGCCGCTGCGCGCGACGGATGCGGGCCTCGAGATCGCCGCGACCTGCACCATCACCCAACTCGAAAACATGAGCATGCCGGCTTTATGGCCAGTGAAGCCGCTGATCGAGCAGTGCTGCAACGCTTTCCTCGCCTCGTTCAAGATCAAAAACGTAGCAACGGTCGGCGGCAACATCGTGATGTCGCTGCCGGCCGGGCCGATGATCTCGCTCTGCGTCGCGCTGGGCGGCGAACTCATCATCTGGACGCCGGATGGCGGCACGCGGCGCGCGCTGGTGATCGGTTTCATCACGGGCAACAATCGCAATACGCTTGGCCCCGGCGAGATCGTCGACACGATCCATCTGCCGGCGGCAGCACTGACGCGGCGCACCGCGTTCCGGCAAATCTCTCTAACGAACTTCGGCCGCTCCGGCGCGCTGATCATCGGTACTTTGGATGCGGCCGGCGCCTTCGCGCTCACCGTTACGGCCTCAACGCCGAAGCCCTATCAGTTCCGTTTCGACGCCCTGCCCGGCGCCGACGAACTGACCGCGCGCATCGACGGCGAAGTTGCCGGCAAATGGTTCGGCGACATTCACGGCCTGCCGGCCTGGCGGCGCGACATGACTTTGCATTTTGCCCGCGAGATCGTCGCCGAACTCGGCGGAGGTGCGCGATGACCTTCCGCGTCAATGGCAACGCCTTCGACGAGCAGCCCGCGCCGGGCCAGTGCCTGCGCACCTTCCTGCGCCAGCTCGGCCATTTCGGCGTCAAGAAAGGCTGCGACGCCGGCGACTGCGGCGCCTGCACGGTTTATGTCGACGGCGAGCCGGTGCATTCCTGCCTCGTTCCGGCCTTCCGCGCCGAAGGCCACGAGGTCACGACCATCGAGGGCCTCGCGAAAGGCAACGCGCTGCATCCGATGCAGCAGGCTTTCCTCGATGCGCAGGGCTATCAGTGCGGCTTCTGCACTGCCGGCATGATCATGACCGCGGCCGCGCTCAACCAGGAACAGAAGGCCGATCTCGGCCGCGCGCTCAAAGGCAATCTGTGCCGCTGCACCGGCTACCGCGCCATCGAGGATGCCATCGCGGGCCGCTGCGACGCCGCGAAGCCCGAAGCCGGCCGCGGCGTCGGCCACAACGTGCCCGCGCCCGCGGGCCCCGATGTCGTCACCGGCCACGCGCGCTTCACGCTCGATGTAGCCATTGACGGCCTGCATCACATCAAGCTGGTGCGCTCACCGCATGCCCATGCCCGCATCAAGGGCTTCGACAAAAGCGCGGCGCTCGGCGTGTCCGATGTCGTCGCGGTGCTGACGCATGAGGACGCGCCTAAGACGCTGTATTCCAGCGCGCGGCACGAGACCCGCGAGACCGATCCCGACGATACGCGCGTGCTCGACGAGGTGGTGCGCTTCATCGGCCAGCGCGTCGCCGCGGTCGTCGCCACCAGCGAAGCCGCCGCCGAGGAAGGCTGCGGCAAGCTGGTCGTCGATTACGACGTCTTGCCTGCGGTCTTCGATCCCGAGGAAGCGATGCGGCCCGGCGCGCCGCTGCTGCACGACAAGGGCCCGGAAGCGCGCATCGCCGAAGCCAGGCGCAATATCGTCGCCGAACTGCATGGCGCAACCGGCGATGTCGAACAGGGCTTCGCCGAAGCAGACGTTGTCCACGAAGGCGCCTACTTCGTGCCGCGCGTGCAGCACGCGCATCTGGAGACGTTGTGCGCCATCGGCTGGATCGACGACAATGGCCGGCTCAATGTGCGCTCCTCGACGCAGGTGCCGTTCCTGACGCGGCTCGAACTGGCGCATGTTTTCGGTCTGCCTCGCGACAAAGTTCGCGTGTTCTGCGAGCGCGTCGGCGGCGGCTTCGGCGCCAAACAGGAAATGCTCACCGAGGACATCGCCGCGCTGGCGGCGCTGAAGACCGGCAGACCGGTGAAGCTCGAATTCACCCGCGAGGAGCAGTTCACCGGCGCGACCACGCGGCATCCGATGAAGGTCCGCGTCAAGGTCGGCGCCAAGCGCGACGGCACACTGACGGCGATCGAGATGCATGTCGTCTCCAACACCGGCGCCTATGGCAATCACGGCTTGCCGGTGCTCGGCCATGCCTGCTCGGAGTCGATCAGCGTCTATCGCTGCGCCAACAAGAAGGTGGACGGCTACGCCGCCTATACCAACACCGTGCCGGCCGGCGCATTTCGCGGCTACGGCCTGCCGCAGACCGGCTTCGCCGTCGAATCCGCGATGGACGAGATCGCACGCATGATTGGCATGGACGCCATCGAATTCCGCCGCCGCAATGTCGTGCGCAAGGGCGATCCGATGATCGGCCTCGAACAATCGCCGGACGATGTCATCTACGGCAGCTACGGCCTCGACCAGTGCCTCGATATGGCGCAGGCGGCGATGCTGCGCGGCGACGGCGACGAACCGCCGCCAGGCTGGGCGGTCGGCGAAGGCTATGCGCTGACCATGATCGACACCGTGCCGCCGGGCGGGCATTACTCAGACACGGCCATCCGGCTCGACACCGACGGCGGTTACGGCTTGACCATCGGTACCGCCGAGTTCGGCAACGGCACCTCGACCGTGCACCGGCAGATCGCGGCCAGCGTGCTGAATGCCAGGCCGACGAGCATCAACGTCAGGCAAAGCGACACCGACCATGGCGGCCACGACACCGGCGCCTATGGCTCGACCGGCACGGTGATCGCCGGCCGCGCCACGCAGTTCGCGGCGCAAGCGCTGCACGACACGTTGCTCGATTTTGCGGCCAAGCATGCGGGCGTTGAGTCGAAGCTTTGCAAGCTTGCCGATGGCGCGGTCGAGTGCGACGGCAAATCCATGCCGCTCGCCGAGCTGGTCAAGGCGGCGCAAGCGCAGGGCGTCGAGCTCAGGGCACACGGCACCACCAATGGCACGCCGCGGTCGGTGGCCTTCAATGTGCAGGGCTTTCGCGTCGCGGTGAACACCGTCAGCGGCGAGGTCAAAATCCTGAAGAGCGTGCAAGCCGCCGACGCCGGCACCGTCATCAACCCGATGCAGTGCCGCGCCCAGATTGAGGGCGGCGTGGCGCAGGCGCTCGGCGCCGCCTTGTTCGAGGAAGTCGTGATTAACGATGAAGGCCGCGTCACCAATCCGTCATTCCGGCATTACCGCATTCCGGCCTTTGCCGACGTGCCTCACACCGAAGTGCTGTTCGCCAGGACCTCCGACGAACTCGGGCCCTTCGGCGCCAAGTCGATGAGCGAAAGCCCGTACAACCCGGTGGCCGCGGCGCTCGCCAACGCCATCCGCGACGCCACCGGCGTGCGGTTTTATCGCCTGCCGCTCAAGCCGGACCGGATACATGCGGGATTGAAGGCAGCCGCCAATTAACGCCGCTCCAACCGTCGCCGGTTCGTAACCAAGTCCCGCTAAATGACTGGAAGTTGTGCCATTTTGAGCGCCCAATGGGCGCGCAGGCGGCCCGGAATTTGCTTGGTTAATGGGCAGTCGTTTCGGCCGCAAAGCGATTAGAGTTGGCTCCGAGCATCAGGGTTACGGGTATCCATGTCCATCCTCGCCGGCCTTCATCATTTCACCAGCTACAAATACGACCGGCCCATCGCCCTCGGCCCGCAGATCGTGCGGCTGCGTCCGGCGCCACACAGCCGGACAAAGATCCCGTCCTATTCACTCAAGGTCACGCCGGCCGAGCATTTCGTGAACTGGCAGCAGGACCCGCACGGCAACTGGCTCGCCCGCTTCGTGTTTCCGGAGAAGACCACCGAGTTCTCGGTAACAGTAGATTTCACCGCCGATCTCGAAGTCATCAATCCGTTTGACTTCTTCGTCGAACCCTACGCCGACAAGTGGCCGTTCGCCTACGGCGAGGAACTCAAGGACGACCTGACGCCCTATCTCAAGGCGGAACCGGCCGGACCCTTGTTGCAGGCACTGATCGACTCCATCCCGCGCGAGCAGACCAACACCGTCAATTTCATCGTCGATCTCAACCAGCGTCTGCAGCAGACCGTCAAATATGTCGTGCGCATGGAGCCCGGGGTGCAGACGCCGGACGAGACCTTGTCGTGCGGTCTTGGTTCATGCCGCGACTCGGCGTGGCTGATGGTGCAGCTCCTGCGCCATATCGGCCTCGCCGCGCGCTTCGTTTCCGGCTACCTGATCCAGCTTCGCCCCGATCTCAAATCGCTCGACGGCCCGAGCGGCACCGAGGTCGATTTCACCGACCTGCATGCCTGGACCGAAGTCTATCTGCCGGGCGCCGGCTGGATCGGCCTCGATCCGACATCGGGCCTGCTTTGCGGCGAAGGCCATATCCCGGTGGCGGCGACGCCGCATTATCGCTCCGCCGCGCCGATCACCGGCCTGGTCGAGCCGGCCGAAGTCACGTTCGCATTCGAGATGAAGGTCGATCGCATCGCCGAGCGGCCGCGCGTCACGCTGCCATTCTCCGATGAAGCCTGGGCCGCGCTCGATCACCTCGGCGACAAGGTCGATGCCGATCTCAACGCCTGGGACGTGCGCCTCACCATGGGCGGCGAGCCGACTTTCGTTTCCATCGACGACTACCAATCCGCCGAATGGAACACCGCCGCGCTCGGCCCGCAGAAGCTCAAGCGCGCCGACGATCTCATCCAGCGCCTGCGCACGCGCTTCGCGCCGGGCGCGCTGCTGCATTACGGCCAGGGCAAATGGTATCCGGGCGAAGAACTGCCGCGCTGGGCCTATTCGCTGTACTGGCGCCGCGACGGCCAGCCGATGTGGCAGAACCTCGACCTCATCGCGCGCCAGCCGACGACGCCGCCGCCGACCTCGCTCGATCTGCAGAGCTTCGCCGAGACCGTCGCCGCGCGCATCGGCCTCACCGCCGATTTCGTGCAACCGGTTTATGAAGACCCGGCCGAACGCCTGCTCAAGGAAGGCGCGCTGCCCGACAATATCGACCCGGCCAATCCCAAGCTCGACGACGCCGCCGAGCGCAATCGGATCATGCGTAGCTTCGAGCGCAAGCTGACTCATCCGGCCGGCTTCGTCATTCCGGTGCAGCACTGGACGGCGAAGGCCGGCGGCGGCTGGCTGTCGGAGGTGTGGCGCACGCGGCGCGGGCGGCTTTATCTCATCCCCGGCGATTCACCGGCGGGCTTCCGCCTGCCGCTCGGCCAATTGCCCTATATCGCGCCGGCCGATTATCCCAATCCGATTCCCGCCGACCCATTCAGCGATCACCCGGCGCTGGCCGCTGTCGCCGCGGCGGCCGAGCCCGGAAAGGCGCCGCCGCTGCAGCCTGAAACACTGGTCGCGCAGACCAGCACCGGCGGGCTGTCGCAATTGCAGGCGCAGAATTTCCCGGTGCGCACCGCCGTGACCATGGAAGTCCGCGACGGCAGATTGTGCGTCTTCATGCCACCGACCAACCGGCTCGAGGAGTATCTCGAACTGCTCAGCGCCGTCGAGGAAACCGCAGCCTCGCTGAATATTCCGGTTCATATCGAAGGCTACCCGCCACCGCACGATCCGCGCATCAATGTCATCAAGGTGACGCCCGATCCCGGCGTCATCGAGGTGAATGTCCATCCGGCCGCGAACTGGCGCGAAGCCGTCGAGATCACCAAAGGCCTTTACGAAGACGCGCGGCAGGCGCGGCTCGGCACCGACAAATTTATGACGGACGGTCGGCATACCGGCACCGGCGGCGGCAATCACGTCGTGCTCGGCGGCCAATTCGCATCGGATTCGCCGTTCCTGCGCCGACCCGACGTGCTGAAGAGTCTGGTGCTGTACTGGCAGCGGCATCCGTCGCTGTCCTATCTGTTCTCCGGCCTGTTCATCGGCCCGACCAGCCAGGCGCCCCGCATCGACGAAGCGCGCATGGACATTCTCTACGAACTCGAAATCGCGATGTCGAACGTGCCGGCGCCGGGCAACGGCTATACGCCGCCGCCGTGGCTCACCGATCGCCTGTTCCGCAACATCCTTGTCGATGTCACTGGCAACACGCACCGCACCGAAATCTGTATCGACAAGCTGTTCTCGCCGGATGGACCGACCGGCCGGCTCGGCCTCGTCGAATTCCGCTCCTTCGAGATGCCGCCCGATCACCGCATGTCGCTGGCGCAGCAACTCCTGCTGCGCGCGCTGGTGGCTTGGTTCTGGCGCGAGCCGCAGGACGGCAAACTGGCGCGCTGGGGCACCGCCCTGCACGACCAGTTCATGCTGGAGCATTTCGTGTGGAGCGACTTCCTCGACGTGCTCGATGATTTAAAGCGCGCCGGCTATGCGTTCGATCCGGTGTGGTTCGACGCACAGCGGCAATTCCGCTTCCCGCGTTACGGCGTCGTCGAGCATGGCGGCGTCTCGCTCGAACTGCGCCATGCGCTGGAGCCGTGGCATGTGCTCGGCGAGGAGGCCGCCGGCGGCGGCACGACGCGCTTCGTCGACTCCTCGGTCGAGCGCCTTCAGGTCAAGGTCGAGGGCTTCAATGACGCCCGCCACGCCGTCACCTGCAACGGCCGGCGCCTGTCGCTGCGCTCCACCGGCCGCAACGGCGAGGCCGTGGCCGGCGTGCGCTTCAAGGCGTGGAATCTGTCGGCGGCCTTCCAGCCGACCTTGCCGGTCAACGCGCCGCTCACCTTCGACATCATCGATCTGTGGAGCCGGCGCTCGCTCGGCGGCTGCGTCTATCATGTGGCGCACCCGGGCGGCCGCAACTACGAGACATTTCCTGTGAACTCCTACGAGGCGGAAGCCCGCCGGCGGGCGCGATTCGAGGATATCGGCCATACTGGCGGCCGCTATGAGCCGCCGCCGGAGACGCCGTCGCGCGAGTATCCCTACACGCTTGACCTGAGACGGCCGGGCTGGCTCTAACCCTTTCAGATGGCACCGCCACGCGACAACACGGCAGCGGACACGACCGCCCAGGACCCGGAAGCAAGCCTCGCTCAATTCGTGGCCGGCTATCGGCCGCTGCCCGGTGTGGTCGACGAGATGATGGATGCCAATGGCCATGTGAGGCCGCATTGGCAAACCTTGCTGTCGCAGTTCGCCGCTTTGGGCGCCGACGAGATCGGCCGCCGCTTTGCCGCCGCCGACCGTTATCTGCACGACTCCGGCGTATTCTATCGGGTCTATGAAGATCCCGCCGGCGCCGAGCGCCCCTGGCCGCTGAGCCATGTGCCGCTCATCATCGATCCGACCGAATGGAAGGCGCTGGAGGAAGGCCTGATCCAGCGCGCCGGCCTGCTCGAGGCCATGCTGGCCGACACCTACGGCCCCGGCGAACTGACTCGCGACGGCCGCCTGCCCGCGGCGCTGGTCGCCGGCAATCCGGAATTCCTGCGGCCGCTGGTCGGCGTCGCGCCTCCGGGCGGCGCGCATTTGCGGTTCTACGCGGTCGATGTCGGCCGCGGTCCCGACGGCCGCTGGTGGGTGCTGGGCGACCGCGCGCAGGCGCCATCCGGCGCGGGCTACGCCATCGAGAACCGGCTGGCGTTGTCGCGCGCCATGCCGGATGTCTATTCGAAGACGCGCGTCGAACGCGTCGCGCCGTTCTTCCAGGCCTTTCAGGCCGAGCTGTTCGAATACAACCGGCAGGACGACGCGCGCGTCTGTCTGCTCACGCCCGGCCCGCTCAACGAAACCTATTTCGAACACGCCTTTCTGGCGCGTTATCTCGGCCTGCTGCTGGTCGAAGGCGAAGACCTGATCGCGCGCGAAGACGGCGTTTTCATCCGCACCATCTCGGGCCTGCGCCGCACCGAAGTGCTGCTGCGCCGCATCGACGCCGACTTCGCCGATCCGCTCGAACTCAATGCCGCCTCGCGCCTTGGCGTCGCCGGGCTGGTGCAGGCGGTGCGCGACGGCAAGGTGGTGATCGCCAATGCGCTCGGCGCCGGCTTCGTCGAAGCGCGCGCGTTGCTCGCCTTCCTGCCGGCGCTGGCGCCGCATATGCTCGGCGAAGAACTGAAGCTGCCCAATGTCGCCACCTGGTGGCTCGGCCGCGACGACGTGCGCAGCGACATTCTCGAGCGCCTCGACGACGTCGTCATCGCGCCGGCCTTCGGCGCGCAGATGACCGACCTGCGCCTCGGCGGCGGCGTGCTCGGCGCCAAGCTGACCGACGACGAGCGCGGCATCCTGATGCAGGCACTCGACGACCGCCGCATCGATTACGTCGCGCAGGAGGCGGTAACCTTATCGACGACGCCGGTGTGGCGCGACGGCCGCCTGCAGCCGCGGCCGTTCACGCTGCGGCTTTATCTCGCGCGTACACGCGACGGCTGGCAGGTGATGCCGGGCGGCTTCGTGCGCATCGCCGAGAATGCCGACGCCCGCGCGGTGAGCCTGCAGCGCGGCGATCTCACCGCCGACGCCTGGGTGCTCACGGAAGGCCCTGTCTCCACCGCCACCATGCTGCCGGCGCCGGAACAAGTGACGATCCAGCGCATGACCGGCATGTTGCCGAGTAGAGCCGCCGACAACCTGTTCTGGGTCGGCCGCTATTTCGAGCGCGCCGAGGCGACCTTGCGGCTGACGCGCGCGCTGCTGGGCCGCGTCGCCGACGGCTCGGACACCACCGGCCCGCTGGTGTCGTCGATCGCCGGCCTATTGCAGGGCTGGAGCGCGGCAACGCTCGACCCCGCCTTCTCGCCGCCGAATCTGGTGGCGCGCTCGGTGCTGATGAATCCGGATTTCGCCGGCGCGCTGCCTCGCCTTGTCGGCGCGGCGCGCAACGCCGCCTCCGTGATCCGCGAACGCTTCTCGCCCGACGCCTGGCGCGCGGTGTCCGATCTCGTCTCGCTGATCGCCACGCCGCTGCCGAGCGGCCCTGCGGAGAGCGCGATGATCGATCGCGTCGAAGCGGCCTTGCGCATCACCGCCTCGTTCTCCGGCCTCGCGCAGGAGAACATGACCCAGCTCGCCGGTTGGCGCTTCCTCGAACTCGGCCGCCGCATCGAACGCGCGCTCAACACCTGCCGTTTCGTGCGCACCTTCGGCGACAAGACCTCGCCCGGTGGCAGCCTCGACGTGCTGCTCGAACTCGCCGACAGCCAGCTCACCTACCGCCAGCGTTATGTGATGATCGCGGCCTTGGCGCCGGTCATCGACCTCGTGATGTTCGACCCGTCGAACCCGCGCTCGGTCGCCTTCCAGCTCGACCGGATCGAGGCGCATCTTGCCGCTTTGCCGAACCGCGAAGTGGCGGGGCGGCTGTCGCCGGTGCGGCAGATCGCGGCAACGCTGGCGACGCGCCTGCGCACCGCCGATGCCGCCAGCATTGTCGCGTCCGAGATCGTCGACATCGAAAACGAATTGATGAAGCTGTCCGAGACCATCGCCTCGACCTACCTGACGCACAGCGAGCGCCTGCAACCCGGCTGGAGCGGCGCGTCATGATCTACGACGTGCGCCAGGTGACGACCTGCAGCTACGCCTCGGCCGTGAGCCACGCCCACCATGTGCTGCGCCTGACGCCGGTCAACCGCGACGGCCAGCGCGTCCATGTGTCGTCGCTCCAGATCGAACCGCGGCCGGTGAAATCGCGCGAGGGCCAGGACTTCTTCGGCAACAAGCTGACCTCGGTCGCCATCAACGAAGCGCACGAGACGCTGACCGTGAAGGTGTCGGCCCGCATCGCGGTGGACAATGTCGCGCTGCCCGATCCGGCCACTGCGCCGCCGTGGGAGAGCGTGCGCGAGGAGGTGTTCGCGGCCAGCGATATCGGCCCGCAATCGCCGGTGCATTTCCTGTTTCCGAGCCGCATGGTGTCGCTCGATCCGGAGATCCGCGACTATGCGCGCGAAAGTTTCACGCCGGGCCGCTCGATCCTCGAGGCGGCGCTCGACCTCAATCATCGCATCAAGACCGACATGGCCTATGAGATCGGCGCCACCACGGTGACGACGACGGCGCCGATGTCGTTCACGCTGCGCCGCGGCGTTTGCCAGGACTTCGCCCACATCATGATTTCGGGCTTGCGCGGCCTCGGCCTGCCGGCGGCCTATGTCAGCGGCTATCTGCGCACCACGCGCGCGCCCGATCAGGCCGAATTGCAGGGCGCCGACGCCATGCATGCCTGGGTGCAGGTGTGGTGCGGCCATGACATCGGCTGGATCGGCTTCGATCCCACCAACGACATGATCGCCTCCGACGATCACGTCACGCTGGCGGTCGGCCGCGATTATTCGGACGTGGCGCCGATGGACGGCGTCATCGTCGCCGCCGGCGGCCAGCGCATCACCGTTTCGGTGAGCGTGACGCCGGTGCAGACGTCGAGCACGCTGCTGCCGCAGAACACCCTTTAGAGACTGTCGAGAAACCTCAGCAGCGCTTCGCGCGACGAGGCATCAAGCCGCGTGAAAGCCTCGCGCGCCTGCCTGGCCTCGCCGCCATGCCAGAGGATCGCCTCCACAACACTGCGGGCGCGGCCGTCATGCAGATAACCGGCGCGGTCCGGTGTATGTCGCACCTGGCCGAGACCCCAGAGCGGCGCGGTGCGCCATTCCCGGCCCGTCGCCGCTGCTTCCGGCATGCCGTCGGCAAGGCCATCGCCCATGTCGTGCAGCAGCAAATCGGTATAGGGCGCAATCTCGCCCTTCGTGCCGTCCGTCATGACGACCGGCACGGCCGGCGCATGGCACGACGAACAGCCCGTGCTGGCGAACAGCGCGCGGCCGCTTTCCACGTCCGCATCGGGACGCGGCGGCGGCAGCGACGCCACATACTGCGTAACGGCGTCGAGCGTCGCGTCATCGACCTCGATCCGGCCCGGCATTGCGGCGGCCTTGCATGCGGCTTGCAGCTCGCCGCAATTGTCCGACGGAAACAGCCGCGACGTCAGCCCCATATCGGTGATGAAGGCGGCGGCGATGATGCGTGTCAGTGTCGGCGTATCGGCCTTCCAGCCGAACCGGCCGAGGGTCATGCGGAAGTTGATCGAATCCCACACCGCGTTGGGCTTGCCCCTGACCGGGCCTGCGCCCGCGGCGTTGGCGGCGGCACGGGCCTTGATCCAGTCTTCGGGCACTTTTTCCAGCAGGCCGAGCCCGGCAATCGGCGGTGCCATGCGAACGGCGATGAGCGTCTCCTTCTCGATCGCGCCATAGCCGAGCTTGTCGAAGCCATAGACCGGCTTTTGCAATGTGTAACGTTCGCCATCGGCGAAACGTCCTTCGATGGCCTCGAACGACACCGTCAATTCGCCTTCGGCCGGCACGCCGGCCACGGCGCGATAATTGAAACGATTGCCATAGCGTCTGATGGTATCCGCCCCGGCGCCATCGTCCCGCGCCGCCAGCTTCACCACCAGCGAGGTGTTGGCACGATCAGTGCCGCGAACCGGCACGCCGCGGCCGTTATCGACGTGGCACGAGGCGCAGGAATCGGTGTTGAACACCGGACCCAGCCCGATGAATTCCCCGGCTTCACCAGGCGGGACCCAGGTTGCATGAAAAACGGCACGCCCGCGCCCGGCGGCGTCCGGCTCAGCGGCGAACACATTTCCGGCGCTCAGGACCAAAGCCGCGGCGACCAGGACCGCGAGGACCGATACGGATGCAACTGAACAACGCCGTAACATGGCGCGATCAGAGCGCCGATTGACCGGCCGCGCAAGAAGCGGCCCGATCAACTTCGCTTCATTGCTTCGACGGCACTAGTTCTGCATGCCCCAGCGCACCACCGTGCGCTTCTCGAGGGTGCGAAATACAAGGTTCTCCACGACCAGACCGATCAGGATGACGGTCAGGAGGCCGGCAAAAACATTCGGAATGTCGAGCAGGTTGCGGTTCTCGAAGATGAACCAGCCGAGGCCGCCCTGCCCCGACGACACACCGAACACCAGCTCCGCCGCGATGAGCGTACGCCACGTGAAGGCCCAGCCGATCTTCAGGCCCGACAGAATCGACGGGAACGCCGCCGGGATCAGTATCTTGAAGACGTAGCGCAGGCCGCGCAGATCGCAGTTGCGTCCCACCATACGCAAGGTCTGCGAGACGCCGCGAAAGCCGGAATGAGTGTTCAGCGCGACCGGCCACAGCACCGAATGCACGAGAATGAAGACGAGGCTGCCATTGCCAAGCCCGAACCAGATCAACGCCAGCGGCAACAGCGCGATGGCCGGCAGCGGCGAAAACATCGCCGTCATGGTTTCGAGGAAATCCGAGCCGATCCGCGTATTGATCGCGATAATCGTCAAGGTGAAGGCGAGGACGACGCCGATGGCATAACCCATGACCAGCACCTTGATCGAAGCCCAGGCTCTCATCAGCAGGACCCCATCGGCGATACGATCTCCCAGAGCCTTGAACGACTCCGTCAGAGTCGGAAACAGCAGCGCATCGTTGAGATAGCGGCCGTATGCTTCCCATATCAATGCCAGAACGAGGAGAATGGCCAACTTGCGCACGAAGCCGCTTTCCCAGGCCTGCTCGTACCAGGCGAGTTTACGTTCGACTTCCGGAGTCGCAATCGCGCCGACGTCGCGCATGATGATGCGGGCGGTGGACATGCTGGTCTTCCTCGTTCAGGTGAAGAGAAGATCGTGAATTTCTTTTTCGAGGCGGCCGGCGCTGCCGTCGGTTGTCGACGTCGTGTCGACGTCGACAACCTCCGCCTTGACCCGCCCGGGATGCGGCGACAGCAGCAGAATCCGGTTGCCTATCTTGATGGCCTCGGCGATCGAATGCGTGACGAAGAGCACCGTGAAGCGCGTTTCATTCCAGAGCTGGAGCAGTTCGTCCTGGCAGGTACGCCGGGTCAGCGCGTCGAGCGCCGCGAACGGCTCGTCCATGAGCAGGATGTCCGGCTCCATCGCCATGCAACGGGCAATGGCGACGCGCTGCTTCATGCCGCCCGACAGCATGTGCGGGAAGCTGTCGACAACGCGCGTCAGTCCGACCTTTTCGACGTAGACGCGCGCCCTGGCTTCCGCCTCAGCGTGCGGCAGCCGCCGCGCATTGAGCAAGGGAAACATCACGTTCTGCAGAACGGTCTTCCATGGCAGGAGTTGATCGAACTCCTGGAAGACCATCATGCGGTCGGGACCGGGGCCTTTGACCTGCCTCCCCTTGATGCTGATCGAGCCTTCGCTCGGCTGCAGATAACCGCCCACCGCCTTGAGCAAGGTGGACTTGCCGCATCCCGAAGGTCCGAGCAGCACGAATCGATCGGACGCGTTGACGCGGAAACTGACGCGTTCCGTTGCGGTGACGGCCGCGCTCTGCGTCTTGTAACGCAGGGTCACGGACGAGACCTCGAGCAGCGCGTCTCCGGCGCCGGGCTCCACGCCCGCCGTTCGGTTAATTGCCGGCGAGGTCATGTGCGATCGGCAGGTAATACTCTTTCCACGCCGTCGGCATCGTCTTGATCGAGCCGACCTTGTGCAGGTGGGCGGCGAATTTCATCGTGCCCTGCGGATAGATATTCCATTCCGACATGCCCGGACCGGCAAGCAGTTCGATCAGTACGTTCGTCTCGGTCTTGTCGTTGTTGACTTCCTTGTAGGCCTCAACGCCGGCTTTGACGTCCTTCTCGATGATCGATTTGGCCTCTTCGGCAGCGGCGCGAAGCGCCTCGATGATCTTCGGATTGCCGTTGGCGAACTTGGTCGTGGTGATGAACTGCCCCTGGGTCAGCGGCCCTCCGATGATCTTGGCCGAATCGACGATCTCCCGCGCGCCCTCGATCTGCTTGAGTTCGTAGAAATCGAACGGCGGCGCGCCAAAGTGATTCCTCACCTCGTGGGAGGCGTTCTTCATGGCGATAAAGGCGTCCGGGTGCCCCATCTGGACGGTCAGCGGATCGAACTTGGCCCACTGGTCGGCGCCGAACATCTGGCCGGCGGCCATTTGCAACAGAATGGCCTGTGTCGAGACCTTGACCGTCGGGACGGCGACCTTGTCGCCCTCGCCAAGATCCTTCAGCGACTTGATGCGCGGGTCGCGGGTGACGAATTTCAATGGCAGCGCCGAAGTCGCGGCCACGCCTTTCACCCCGCCTCGGGTTCTGTCCCAGAGCAGCAGCAGGTTGCCGGTGCCGGTATTGATGATGTCGACATTGCCGGACACAAGAGCATCCTGCTGCGGGCCGCCGCCGGAAAATGCCACCCACTTCACCGTCGCGCCGGCAACGCCCAATCGCTCGGCATGCTTTTCCAGGAGCTTGTGTTTCTCGATGACATGCAGCGGCATGTAGAGAATGCCCGGCTGCCGGCTCATGGTGATTTCGGTTTTGGCCTGAGCATTGGCCGTTCCCCGAGCCAGGGCCGGATAAAGGGCGAGCGCCGCGGAGCCCTGCAATATGTGTCTGCGGTTGATCATTTGTTCCTCCTCATGTCATCGCTTTTATTGAGGACGAACTTGGCAGACCTTACGACTTTTTACAAATTTTTATTGCGCCGCTAGCTGGTCGCGCCGCGCGCATCGACCGGCCACACGGTCTCGACGCGGGCGCGCGGCGTGCCGAAGTCGCGTACGCCAACGTACCAGTCGTAGAGATTGACGGTCGGATCGCAATGCCCGGGCACCAGCAGCAGCTTCTCGCCCCAGGCGGGCTTCACCGCGTCCGCCGCAACCGTGATGACGCCGTGCTCGTCGGACGGCCGGTGATAGGCGAGCCCCGGCCGCAACCACACCGAAGGAAAGCCGCTGTCATTCGACAGGGCCTTGTGTCCGGCATCGACGACGACCTGAGCCTCCGAGGTCGCGCTCATCACCGTCGCCAGCACGAACAGCGCGTGCTCGAAGCGCGGCGCATTGCCGCCTTCATCGGAAACGTTCTTCGCATAGTCGGCATCCATGAAAATGTAGGAGCCAGCCTGCAACTCGTTCCAGACGCCGGAGGCGCCTTCGATCAGGAACGTGCCGGTGCCGGCGCCGCCGATGGTGTCGCAGGTGAAGCCCGCGGCCTCGAGCGGTCCGAGCGTGTCGGTCACCGCCCTCTGCGCGGCCTCGATCGCCGCCAGGCGTTCCGCCGGCGTGCGCAAGTGCTGGGCGCTGCCGTGATAGGCCTGCAGCCCGCCGAACCGCAAATGGTCATACCGGGCGATCTCGGCCGCGAACCGAGTTGCCTCCGGCCCCGGCGCGACGCCGCAGCGGCGGCCGCCGACATCGATCTCGACCAGGACATCGATGCGCGCGCCGGTCTCGCGCGCGGCCTCGGCGAGCGCCGCGATCTGGGCGAATTCATCGACGCAGACGCCGATGCGGATCTGGCGGCCCAGCGCGGCCAGCCGCCTCAGCTTGCGCGCGCCGACCACCTCGTTGCTGATCAGAATGTCGCGCACACCACCGGCGGCGAGCGCCTCGGCCTCGGCCACCTTCTGGCAGCAGACACCGACGGCACCGAGCGCCACCTGTTTGGCCGCGATGATCGCCGACTTATGCGTTTTGGCGTGCGGGCGAATGCGGATGCCGAGCGCCTTCACCCGCTCCGCCATCAACGCCATGTTGCGCTCCATGGCGTCGAGGTCGATCACAAGCGCCGGCGTGTCGATCTCCGAGAACGGCGCGCCAATCTCGGCGGGCGGCAGAACTGACATCATCCGGTGCACCCCTTGCACGATTCATTCACGACCCAAGGCATCAATGGCGAGACCGATCTCGTCTCCGGCGACCAGCCTCTCCCGCCAATCGCTCACCGCCGGCCGCATGACGACGGCCAGCCTTCGCCGAACCCATCCTTCACCAGAAATTCCGGCAGGTCCATGAGAGCCATATGCCGCGCGATCGGGGCGCCGCCGAAAGCGGCGCACGCGAGGCTCATACTCCGATCGCGAGACAGGCCGGCGGTGCAGACCCTGGTCAACGCTCCGTTTTCCGCAGCAAAGCGGCGAGCTATGCTACCGAAAAAGCGGAACGCGGAGGCTGGGTCAGGATCTGACGCAGCGCACCCAGGCCGGCGTCGAGGTCACGCGTTGCGCAAGCGCCGAGACATACACGCACGCCGCGTTCGCCCTTTCCATCGACCGCGGCCGATCCGGGCGGCGTCAACAGAATCCCCTGGTTGCGTGCGACGAAAAACAATTCGTCGGCCGTCCAACTATCGGGAATATCCATCCAGACGTGATAGCCGGCCAGCTCACCATCATGCGGCAGCGTTTGCTCCGGAAAATAAGTCCGAAACAGGTCGGCGCGCCGGCGCGTCTCCTTGCGCAGGGAGACGACAATGTCCTTGAGCTCTCCGGAGAGAATAAGCTTACGGCTCAATTCGAAGAGTAGCGGCGTCGCACTCCACGCGCTCGCCCGCATCGCGAGCCGCGCCCGCTCGAGAAGGGCGGCCGGAACGACGGCCATGCCCGCCCGGAAACCGAGTTCGAAAACCTTGGAAAGACTCGCAAGATAAATCGTGCGATCCGGAATCAGGCCCGCGATCGGATCCGGCTTCGGATCGACAAGGAAGGAATAGACATCGTCCTCGATCAGCATGGCATCATGCTTGACAATGACGTCCGCGATTTTTCGCCGACGTTGGGCGCCCATCGTTCTGCCGGTGGGCGTATGCAATGTCGGCATGACGTAAACGACGCGCGCGCCGCTCTGCTGCAGCTTCCGGTCCAGCGCGTCGGGCATCATGCCTTCCTCGTCCATCTCGACGGACGCGAGGTCGTGCCGGTGCAGGTTCGCCAGCGCCTTGAAGCCGACATAGGTCAGTTGCTCGACCAGGATCGTGTCGCTCGGCTTGCATAGAATGCTCAGCGCCAGATCGAGGCCGTGCTGCGCGCCGTTCGTGGCGAGCAGCAGATCGGGCGACGGCTGAAACCCCGGAGTCGATATCCATTCGGCCAGAACGGCACAATGCTCGCGAAGGCCCTGCCCGGCGTCGTATGCGAACAAGCGATCAATATCGCCGGCGCGCATGATTTCAGCCATTGCCAGCCGCAGCTTTTCCTTCTGCCCAACGTCGGGAGCAAGGTTGACGCTGAAATTGGCGGTGCGGCCGGCGCGGCCGTCCATATCGGAGGCGCCGCGGCGGGCCACGAAAGTACCCTGCCCGACGCGGCCGGTGACGATGCCCCTGGCATTGGCCTCGCGATAAGCCTTGGAGACGGTGGACAGGCTCAAGCCGAGGTGGAGCGCCAGCGATCGATGCGGCGGCAGTTGGGTGCCGTGCGGGAGCACGCCGTTGCGCACGTCCTCCTCAAGCGCGGCGATCAGCGCGAGATAGGGCGGCAAAGTCAGGTTGAGATTGCTGGGGATCCAGCTCAGCGACGAACTGGAATCGGCAGCGTCGACATCCGCCGCGGCGGCTTTCTCAGCCGTCCTGGATGCCGCCGCCCGCCGCATGGGAGAAGTCTTACGCGAACTCATAAAGCCCCGCGGTCAAATCCACGATGCATAGGCGTGGAGAATCGGTAACGGCGAATAGCTCGCCCGGCAATCCAGACGCGAGATTGTCACAGTACAATAAACCGATGCGGTTTCAAGCGACGGGGGAGGAAATCCACACCCTCCTCCCCCGCGCCTGCGAGGCACGAGCTAGCAGTACTTGCCCGACTGCGGCACGACCGAGAGATCGATGCCGCGGTCTTGCATGTATTTCGTAATGTGCGCGCAGGACAGGCCGAGGGTCCGCTGTTGCATGGACCAGTTCGCAAGCAGGTTCATGAAGCCTTCATTGCCTTCCTTGCGCGGCACCGCCGTCATCATCGGATTGCGCAGAACCGGCGTCGGAACAATCGCCTTGCCGAGGCCGGCCTTGTGCAGTTGCGCCGAGTTCTGATCCGCCAGCAGGATCGCATCGATGCGTTTGGACTGCATTTCAAGAACGGCCTGATCGCGATTCTTGACCAGGACGATCTGGGCCTTCGGCGCCATCGTTTCGGCGATGACCTGCATCGTGCTGCCGCTCTGGGCCGCGATACGAACTTCCGGCTTGTTCAGGTCGCGCCAGGTTTTCGGCTCGAAGCCATCGCGCGCCGTGATCGTCCACACGCCCTCGACGATCGGCTCCATGACGTAGTCCACGACAAGACCGCGTTTCGGGTTCGGGTTGACGCCGAAGGCCATATCAAGACGGCCGGCCTGGAAATCGGCGGCAAGGTTGCCCCAGGTCGTCTCGACGAAGTTGATCTTGACGCCAAGCAGTTCGGCAATCTGGCGGCCCCAATCGGGATAGATGCCGGTCCAGTCGCCGGTCTTCGGATCCTTGATGAAGTCCGGCTCCTCGCCGGACATCACCGGATAATTCAGCGCGCCGCGCTGCTTGATCGCATTGATAACCGTGGACGGATCGGCGGCGGAAGCGAGCGACGCCAGATTGACGGTGCCAACAACAAGCGCTGCCAGAAAGGCAAGAACCTTCAGTCTCATGTTCGGTTTCCCTGTCAAAAATGAAGTGCATCGCGAACCGACGATGCCAAGGCCGCCCTTACCCGGGCATTGACATGCTACACAGATCGCCGCAGTGTAGTACAGCACTTTCAAATTGTCGCGCTACAATAGTTCATTATTCTGCCAGCCCCGGCGGCGGGATAAAGTCACGCCTCTCACGGACGCGCCCTTGTATCTCGCGGTTTCTGCACATCCTCGCGGCAAGCCCGGCGAACGCCCCTACTTCAACAACGGAGGGGCCGCCGCATGATCGGCCTTGATGCTTCCTTCTCGGTCATCGACACCCACACGGCGGGACACCCGACCCGCGTCATTCTCAGTGGCGTTCCGAAGCTCGAAGGCGCCTCGGTTCTCGAAAAGCGCGATGATTTCCGGCGCCGCTTCGACAGTCTGCGCGGCCTGCTGCTGCACGAGCCGCGCGGCCATGCCGCCATGGTCGGTCTCGTGCCGGTGCCCTCGACCGTTGCCGACTACGGCGCTTTCTTCATTTCGTCCTACGTCTATCTCGACATGTGCGGCCACGGCACGATCGGCCTGGCCAAAACCCTGGCCTCGACCGGCCAGATCACCCGCGAACAGGGTGACAGCTTTACACTCGAGACGCCGGCGGGCGTCGTGACGGTCGGCCTCGTCTGGAGCCATGACGGAGCGCTATCGGCCGTCCGCATCAGAAACGTTCCGAGCTTCATCGGTATCGAAGGCCTGAAGGTGCAGTCAGAACCTTTCGGCACCGTGTCGACCGACATTGTCTACGGCGGCATGTGGTACGCGCTGGTCGATGCCGACGAACTCGGCCTGTCGCTGACGCCCGAAAACGCGTCGCGGCTGATGACGCTCGGCAGCGAACTCAAGCTTGCCATCAAGAAATCGATCGCGGGCGATCCAAGATTCTCCGGCGCCGTGCCGCCCAGCGTTCTCTTCTACTCCGACAACGCGCCCGGCGAGGCGACCCATTTCCTTGTACTCGAATCGAACAAGTTCGATCGCTCGCCATGCGGCACGGGAACGGCCGCACGTGTGGCCATGCTCGATCGCAAGGGTCAGCTGAAACCGGACGGCTCCTACATCGCCAAGAATATTCTGGGCGTTCCTTTCATTGCCCGTGTCGTCGAACGGCCGGACGCCGCAGTCGTCGTTGAAATCGAAGGCATGGCGCACCTCGTCGCCCATTCCACCATTCTGCTCGAAAACTCCGACCCGTTGCGGCAGGGGTTTCTGTGCAAGTGACAGCAAGGAAGCACTGATCGCCGGACCGGGCCGGCGCACGAGCGGCCCCACCATCCGCGGCAAGGATTGAACATGGATTTCTCAGTCGTTACCAGCCACGCCGATCTGCTCTGGTTCGGCATTCTCATTACGCTCTATTACACGGCGATCACGATCGCCGGCGGCATGATCCTGGGGCTGATCATCGGCCTGATCCAGTTTGCTCCTTTCAGGCCGCTGGTATGGCTCGGCTGGTTGTTCGTCGAATTCTTTCGCAACATCCCGCTGCTGGTCATCCTGCTGTGGACCTATTACGCGCTGCCGATCTTCCTGAATATTGAAATCAGCAAGGGATAGGCGGGCTTCCTCGCCCTCACCTGCTATTCGGCGGCCTTCTACGCTGAAATATTCCGCGCCGGCGTCCAGTCGATCGATCCCGGGCAGACCGACGCGGCAACGGCCCTCGGCATGTCTTACGGGCAGAAGATGCGCCGCATCATCCTGCCGCAAGCCTTCAAGCGCATGATCCCGCCGCTGGTCAGCCAGTCGATCATGCAGATGAAAAATACGAGCCTGCTCTCGACGATTACGGTGCCGGATCTGCTTTATCAGGCCGGATATATCTCGAGCCAGACCTTCAAACCCATGGAAGTCTACACCGCCGTCGGCGTCATCTTCCTCATGTTCCTTATTCCGCTGACCACCCTGTCGCGCATGATCGAGCGCCGGCAGGCGTCGCATCGCTGAGGGCCGGCCGTGACGGAAACATCATCCAAGCCGCTTCTCCGCATCGACAACCTCTGCCTGCGCTTCGGTTCACGCGAGGTCCTTCGCGGCGTCGATCTGACGGTCAACGAAGGCGAAGTCGTCGTGCTGATCGGCGCCTCGGGCTCCGGCAAGACCTCGCTGCTGCGTTGCATCAACCTCTTGAACACGCCGAACAGCGGGCGCATCGACATCGACGGCGACGTCATCTTCGACGCGGCGCCGGACAGCGGCGGCTCGCGCATTCCCCCCGCCGAGGTGAACCGTATCCGTTCGAAGACCGGCATGGTCTTCCAGCAGTTCAACCTGTTCCCGCACATGTCCGTCCTCGACAATGTGACCGAGGGGCCCGTGATCGTGAAGCGGGAAGCGCGCAAGGAAGTCGAGGTCCGCGCTCGCGACCTGCTGGCGCAGATGGGCCTCGAGGGTCACGAGCACAAGCGCCCGGCTCAGCTCTCCGGCGGCCAGATGCAGCGCGTGGCGATCGCCCGCGCACTGGCCATGCATCCCAAGCTGATGCTGTTCGACGAGCCGACCTCGGCGCTCGACCCCGAACTGGTCGGCGAGGTCCTCAAGGCCATGAGCGCGCTGGCGCGTTCGGGCATGACCATGGTCATTGTCACCCACGAACTCGGCTTCGCCTTCGAGATCGCCAACCGCGTGGTCTTCCTCGACGAAGGCACCGTCGCTGCCGACGGTTCGCCGCATGACGTTCTGCTCAAGCCCGAGCATCCGCGGCTCAAGAGCTTCGTCAACCGCTTCCACGAAACCGCCGACATGCTTCGGCCCTTCCTCGAAAAGCGTTGAGGAGCACCATGACAGTGAGCGAGGCAGTTTCCGTTTCGGATGTTGCATCGCCGGCCAGGGGTCGGCGGGTCGCCATCATCGGCGCTGGCGCCGTTGGCACCTGCTGCGCCAACTATCTGCTCGATGCCGGCTTCGAGGTCGAAGTCATTGACACCGCCGAGCCGGGCGGCCCCGATCAATGCTCCTACGGCAACGCCGGCGGCCTGTCCCCGGGCTCCTGCATTCCGAACGCAATGCCGGGTCTCATCGCCGAACTCCCGGGCATCCTGCTCGATCCGGAAGGCCCGGTGAGCCTGCGCATTCTCGACCTGCCTCATGCGCTGCCGTGGCTCATCCGTTTTCTCTGGGCGAGCCGCCGCAGCAGCGTCGAGCGAATTTCCGATGCGATGATCGCGCTCAATCGCCATACCTTCGATTTCTACAATCCGCTCATCAAGCAGGCCGGCTGCGAAGATCTCATCCGCTATCACGGCCAGCTCTTCGTCTACGAGCATCCAGACGGCCCGTCCAAGTCCAAGCTGTCGATCGCGATGCGGCGCGCCCGGGGCGTGAAGGTCGAGATTCTCAACGACCGTCAGATTCACGAACTCGAGCCCGCGCTCGGCCCGGCCTACAAGGCCGGCGTCTTCCTGCCCGAACAGGGGCAGTGTCCAAATCCCGGCCGGCTCGTCGCCAGCCTCTGGCGGCTGGCCGTCAGCAAAGGCGCCAAGCTCCACAGCACGCGCGCGAAAGGTTTCGTCTTCGGTGCTAACGGCCCGACCGCAGTCATTACCGAGACCGGCACTGTGAGCGCCGACCAGTTCGTCATCGCGGCCGGCGCCTTCTCCGGCCCGCTGGCGCGGCAGGTCGGAACGACGGTGCCTCTGATTTCCGAGCGCGGCTATCACGTCATGATCGAAAGCGCACGCACGGGGCTGCGCGTCCAGACCAACTCCGCCTCGCGAAAATTCGTCGCCGCGCCGATGGAAGAAGGTCTGCGCCTGTCCGGCACGGTGGAGTTCGCCTGGCCTGGCACTGAGCCGTTCTGGAAGCGCGCCGATCTGCTCGTCCGCCAGGGCCAACACATGTTCCCCGGACTCGACGTGTCGCAAGTGAAGCGCTGGATGGGCAATCGTCCGGGAACGCCCGACAGCATCCCTATCATCGAGCGCGCGCCGCGCCACAACAACGTCATTTTCGCGTTCGGTCACGGCCATCAGGGCCTGATCGGCGCTTCCGTCACAGGCAAGCTGGTCGCCGAGATCGCCGCCGATCGGCCCACGACGATCGATCTTTCACCCTACCGCTCGACACGATTCTGAACGTGCGCGGGGCCATCCCGACTGGAGTATTCTGGAATGTACGACGAAAAGATTGCGCTGCTGATCAACGGCCAGTGGTGCAATGGAAGTGAAGGCAAGTCCGAAGCCCTGCTCAATCCGGCCACCGGCGAAGAAATCGGCCGCGTGCCGCACGCCAGCAAAGCGGACCTCGACCGCGCGCTCACTGCCGCCGACCGCGGCTTCAAGCTCTGGAAGGCGATGACGCCGCATGAGCGCTACAAGATCATGATGAAGGCTGCCGATCTCATCGAGGCCGATGTCGAGCGCATTGCCCGCATCCTGACGATGGAAAACGGCAAGCCGCTGGCCGAAGCACGGGGGGAGATCCTGTTCTCCGTCGAGGCGACGCGCTGGTATGCCGAGGAAGGCAAGCGCGCCTATGGGCGCGTCGTTCCCGGCCGTCTTCCCAATCAGCGCCAGATCGTGCTCAAGGAGCCGGTGGGCGTCGTTGCCGCCTTCGCCGCCTGGAATTTCCCGGCCTCCAACGTCATCCGCAAACTGGCGGGTGCCCTCGGCGCCGGCTGTTCGATCATTCTGAAGACCGCCGAGGAAACGCCCGGCACGGCCGTCGCTTTTGCGCGCTGCTTCGAAAAAGCCGGGACGCCGCCCGGCGTGATCAATCTCGTGTTCGGCGTGCCGGACGAGGTGTCGCTGCACCTGCTGGCCTCGCCTATTCCGAAGAAGGTGTCGCTGACCGGTTCGACCGCCGTCGGCAAGCTTCTGCAGGCCCGCGCCGCGCAGACGCTGAAGCGCTGTACGATGGAGCTGGGCGGCCACGCGCCGGTCATCGTTCACGCCGACGCCGACATCGAGAAATCCGTTGCCACGTTGGTGGCGGCAAAATTCCGCAATGCCGGGCAGGTCTGCACGTCACCGACACGCTTCTACGTGCATGTCTCGATCTACGAGACTTTCGTGAAGCAGTTTTGCGAAGCGGCGGGCAAACTGACGATCGGCAACGGCCTCGCGGCTGACACGCAGATGGGGCCGATGATCGCACCGCGCCGGCTCGACGCCATGCAGGGCCTCGTCGACGACGCCGTCGGCAAAGGCGCGCGCCTCCTGCTGGGCGGCAAGCGCATCGACGGCAAAGGCTACTTCTATGCGCCGACCATCCTCGCCGACGTGCCGGACACGGCCCGTATCCTCACCGAAGAGCCCTTCGGACCGATCGCATCGTTCCAGCCCTTCGAGGACTTCGATGACGTGATCGCGCGCGCCAACTCGACGCCCTACGGCCTCGCCTCTTTCGTCTTCACGCAGAGCGGCGCGCTGGCCCAGAAGACCGAGCTCGCACTGGACGCCGGTCTGGTCGGCGTCAACAACACCTCGATCTCCACGCCGGAAACACCGTTCGGTGGCGTCAACGAGTCCGGCTACGGCTCCGAAAGCGGCATCGAGGGGCTGGAAGCCTTCCAGCGCGTCAAATCGGTTTCCGAAATCTTCGCATGAACTATTCCGGGCGCCCCGCGCCCGGACACTAACCTCTTTCGGGATCGTCCATCGAGGCATCCCGTCGTCAAACTCAGGAGAACACGCAATGCGCCCGAACAACGTCCGGACCGCCTGGAAGCAAGGCAAGAACGTCTACAACGGCTGGCTGATGATCCCGTCATCCGTGTCCGCGGAGCTTATCGCCCGCCAGGGCTGGGATTCGGTCACCATCGACATGCAGCACGGCCTCGTCGATTACACCGACGCGGTGCCGATGCTGCAGGCGATCTCCGTCGGCGACTCGGTGCCCTTTGTGCGCGTTCCCTCGCTGGAGTCCGGCATTATCGGGAAGATGCTCGACGCCGGCGCCTACGGCATCATCTGCCCGATGGTGAACACACGCGAGCAGTGCGAACTGTTTGTGCGGAGCTGCCGCTACGCGCCGCTCGGCCAGCGCAGCATGGGCCCTGTCCGGGCCACCATGTATGGCGGCCCGGATTACGCCGCGCATGCCAATGACACGGTGATCGCGATGGCGATGATCGAGACCGAGGAAGCGGTCCGCAACCTCGACGACATCATGTCGACGCCGGGCCTCGACGCCATCTTCGTCGGCCCCTCCGACCTCTCGGTCTCGATGGGCCATTCGCCGGGCTTCGATCCGAAGTTTCCGAAGGTCTATGACGCAATCAAGAAGATCGCCGAGACCGCGAAGAAGTACAATGTCGTGCCGGGCATCCACACCGGCTCGGTCGAGTACACCCGCGAGATGGAAGCGCTCGGCTATCAGTTCTTCGCGTTCCTGAGCGAATTCCGCTTCATGGCCATGGCAGGGAACGCATACCTCAAGGACCTCAAGAATACGACCGAGTCGGCGCCCGCCACGCAATCGAAGTCGTATTGATTCTTTTCGGTACCCCGTAGTCGCTGCGCCTTCTCTCCCGCGAGAGGGCGCAGCAGATCGCGCCTGATGCACCGTGGCGCTCGTAAAACCCGGCCCGCAACTGCTATCGATGCCTGGATAGCCCGGAATAGCCGACGCCCGCGATGTCGTATGCGTGGAGGAACTCCGCTGCGGCCCGTCAGCCGGCCTTGCCGTCAGCGCCGGCTGGATAGACCTGCCCTCGGGACGGCGAGAGATAGACATCGCCGGCAATGTCGGGGCACTGCGCGGCCGGCAGCGTGACTTCGATGCGGTGGCCGCCGCTGGTAACGACGTCGAGACGCCGCAGGCCGCCGTCACGATGACTGGCCGTCACTTTGCCGGCAATCGCGCCATCTCCGTCGTGTACAATCTCGATGTCATGCGGCCGCAAAAACAATCGCGCCGTCCCCTCGATCCCACTATTCGCCGTAACTGACAGCGCAGCATCGCCGTAGAAAACCTGGCCGCCGCGCACGGATACCGGCAGCTCGCTCGACTCGCCGATGAACGAGAACACGAAGGGCGAACTTGGCCTGTCGTAAACGTCATCGGCGCTGCCGATCTGCTCGATGCGTCCCTGACTCATCACCACCACGCGATCGGCAAGTTCGAGCGCTTCTTCCTGGTCGTGCGTGACGAACACCGTCGTATGTCCGGTCTGATCGTGTACTTCGCGCAACCAGCGCCGCAGATCACGCCGCACCTGGGCATCCAGCGCCCCGAACGGCTCGTCGAGAAGAAGGACGCGCGGCTCGATCGCCAATGCGCGGGCCAGCGCCACACGCTGACGCTGACCGCCCGACAATTGCGACGGAAAACGCCTCTCGAGGCCCGGCAGATGCACGAGATTGAGCAGTTCGGAAACCTTGCGCGCGATTTCGACGCGGGGCGGACGCCGGTCATGCGGGCGCACTTTCAGGCCGAACGCGATATTGGCGCCGATCGTCATGTGCTTGAACAGGGCATAGTGCTGGAAGACGAAGCCGACATTGCGCTCGCCGACGCTGCGGTCCGAAGCGTCCTCGTCGCCGAAGTAAATCGCGCCCTCCGACGGATACTCCAGCCCGGCGATCAGCCGGAGCAGGGTCGTCTTGCCGGACCCGGACGGCCCGAGCAGCGCGATCAGTTCGCCCGAGCGGATATCGAGCGAGACATCGTGCAGCGCCGGATAGCGGTCGAATTCCTTACGTACATTGCGGATACTGATATCCATGACGCCTCTAATGCCCGTTTGATGCGCGAATTTCGTCGTCGAAGCGCCATTCAAGGAAGGTCTTGAGCGCCAGGGTCACCAGCGCCAGCAACGCCAGCATCGAGGCGACGGCAAAGGCGGCGGTGAACGCGTACTCGTTGTAGAGAATCTCGACCTGCAGCGGCATGGTGTTGGTCTGGCCGCGAATCTTGCCGGATACCACGGCGACGGCGCCGAACTCGCCCATGGCCCGGGCGTTGCAGAGCAGGACACCGTACAGCAAGGCCCATTTGACGTTCGGCAGCGTGACCAGCACGAAGGTCTTGAAGCCGCTGGCCCCGAGCGACAGCGCGGCCTCCTCGTCGCCGCGGCCCTGCGCCTGCATCAGCGGGATCAACTCACGCGCAACGAAGGGAAACGTGACGAAGATCGTGGCCAGCACGATGCCCGGCAGGGCGAACACGATGGTGATGCCGTGCGCCTGCAGAAAGGATCCGAAATAACCCTGCGCGCCGAACAACAGTACATAGACCAGACCGGCGACCACCGGCGAGACCGAGAACGGCAGATCGATCAACGTGATCAGAAGGCTTTTGCCGACAAAGTCGAATTTGGCGATGGCCCACGCCGCGGCGACGCCGACGACAAGGTTGGCGGCCACGCTGATCGCGGCCGCGATCAGCGTCAGGCGCACCGCCGATAGCACATCCGGCTCGACAATCGCCGCGATAAAACCGGCGATGCCCTGCTGCAACGCTTCAACGAAGACGACGACCAGCGGCAGAAAGACGAACAGCGCGAAGAAGCCGAGCGCAAGCGCGATCAGCAGAATTCGCACCGGCCGCGCCTCGCTGGTGGCGGGCCGCCGCGTCCGTTTCACAAACGCCCCCACTCTATCCCCCGTAACCCAGCCGCCTGCGACTCCACGCTTGCAGCAGATTGATGATCAGCAGCATCGCAAAGGAAATGACGAGCATCACCGTAGCAATGCCGGTTGCGGCCGCGTAGTTGAATTCCTCGAGCCGGACGACGATCAGGAGCGGCGCGATCTCGGACACAAACGGAAGGTTTCCGGCGATGAAGATGACCGAGCCGTACTCGCCGATGGCCCGCGCCAACGCCAGCGCGAAACCGGTGAGGATGGCCGGCACCAGCGGCGGCAGAATAACGTGCAGCACTGTTTGCAAGCGGTTGGCGCCAAGCGTTGCCGCAGCCTCCTCGAGTTCATTTTCGAGGTCGGCGAGAACGGGCTGAACCGTGCGCACCACGAATGGCAAGCCGATGAACACCAGCGCCACCACGATCCCGGCCGGGGCGAAGGCGATCTTGATGCCGACTTTTTCCAGCACCGGACCGAACCATTCGTTCGGTGCATAAAGCGTCGTGAGCGCAATGCCGGCAACCGCGGTCGGCAGCGCGAACGGCAGATCAATCATCGCATCGACGATGGTACGCCCGGGAAAGCGATAGCGAACCAGCACCCAGGCCAGCAAAGGGCCGAACACAATATTGACAGCCGCCGCCAGCAGCGAGCAGCCGAAGCTCGTCTTCAACGAAGCGACAACACGCGGATCCAGAACGAGCTTGAGGAAATCGGACCAGCCCAGCGCGGAACTGCGCATGATCAGCGCGCCGATCGGGATCAGCACGATCAGGAGCAGATAGGTCAAGGTCAGGCCGAGCGCCAACCCGAATCCCGGGATGACGCTCGGCTGCCTGAGCCTCAAAGTGTTTATGCTGGCGGCCATGCCCGCTTACTTCGACGGCGCGTAGATCTGGTCGAATATGCCGCCGTCGCCGAAGTATTGCGGCTGCACTTTGGCCCAGCCGCCGAAGTCCTCGATGGTCGCCAGTTTCAGGTTGGGGAAGCGCGCGGCATCCTTCGGATCGGCCAGCTCGGGCTTGAACGGACGATAGTAGTTCTTCGCCGCGATGGCCTGGCCTTCCTTGCTGTAGAGGTAGTCGAGATAGGCCTTGGCGAGCTCGGTCGTGCCGTGCTTCTCGGCATTTTTCTCGACCAGCGCCACCGGCGGCTCGGCCTTGATCGACACGGAGGGAACGACGATGTCGAGTTTGTCGGGCCCGAGTTCGTCGATCGCCAGGAACGCCTCGTTCTCCCAGGCCAGCAGCACATCGCCGAGGCCGCGCTTGACAAAGGTATTGGTCGAGCCGCGCGCGCCCGTGTCGAGGACCGGCACATTCTTGTAAACCTGCGCGACGAATTCCTTCGCCTTCGCTTCGTCGCCTTTGTAGTGCTCGCGCGCCCAGGCCCACGCGGCGAGGAGATTCCAGCGCGCGCCGCCCGACGTTTTGGGATTGGGCGTGATCACGCTGATGCCGGGCTTCACCAGGTCGCCCCAGTCCTTGATGCCCTTCGGGTTGCCCTTGCGGACCAGCAGGACGATGGTCGACACATAGGGCGCACTGTTGTTGGGCAACGTGCCGCGCCAGTCCTTGCGAATTCTTCCGCTTTTTTCGACGATCGCGTCGATGTCGGCTTCCAGCGCCAGGGTGACCACGTCAGCCTCAAGACCATCGATGACGGCACGCGCCTGCGCGCCCGAACCACCATGCGACTGCTGGATGGTGACGGTCTTGCCAGTCTTTTCCTTCCAGTGCGCGATGAAGGACGTATTGAATGCGCGGTAGAGTTCGCGGGTCGGGTCGTAGGACACATTCAACAGTTTGTCCTGCGCCTGCGCGGGCAGAGCCGACAAACCCATCAACGCCGCACCGGCAATCGCGGCGGCAAACTTGCCGTAATTCCATTGTTTCATCGGATCACCCCATTTGTTCTTGGGTTACGAGAGTGTCCAATCGAAACAACCACGACAAGCCGACAACGCACCAAAGAAAAGACGTTTCAAGCACGCCGCTTACAAAGATAAGCACATTCGTAAAAAATAAATCCCGCCGATATTGCCGCGACGATGCCGGTCAGCGCTGCGCGCCCACAAGGACATCGTCGGAATAGACCTGAGCGGACAGCGCCGCATCGAGGACCTTGCCGACAATGACCAGCACCGGCCCTGTCAATTGCGCCGCGACGATATCGCCAGACAGCGCGCCAATGGTGGACACAATGCGCCGCTCCGTTGGCCGCGTCGCATTCACGATCGCCACCGCGGGCACCTCGGCGTCCAGACCGGCGGCGACGGCACGCGTGACAAAATCGGCCAGCGTCTTCACCGGCATGTAAATCGCCGTCGTGGCCGCGCCATCGGCGATGCTCCGCCAGTCGATATCGTCCGGCAGTTGGCCGTTGGCCGCATGACCGGTGACAAGCTGCAACCGGCGCACCTTGCCACGTCCGGTGAGCGACACGCCGAGGCGGCTGGCCGCGCCCTGAACGGCCGAGATGCCGGGAACGATCTCGACAGGAATGTTCGCCGCCCGGCACGCCTCGATTTCCTCGCCGGCCCTGCCGAAGATCAACGGATCGCCGCCCTTGAGGCGGACGACATGACGCCCCTGCCGCGCCAGCGACACCATCATGTCGTTGACGTCGCTCTGCTTGCATGACGGCCCGTGACCCTGCTTGCCGACCAGAATCTTGCGCGCCTCGCGTCGGGCGAAGTCGAGCACCTCGCCGGAGACGAGATCGTCGAACAGGATGACGTCCGCGGTCTGTAGCGCGCGCACGGCGCGCAACGTCAGCAGCTCCGGATCACCGGGGCCGGCGCCGACCAGCGTGACCGATCCGGCATCCGCCGCGGGCCCAAGCCTGCCGACATTATCGATGAGCGATGTCAGGTCATCGTCCGCCGGCGTGCGGCCGGGATTGGCAATCGCCAGCCCCGCGAACAACTGCCAGAATTTGCGGCGGCCCGCGAACGACAGACCGCTCTCCTTGATGCGCGCGCGCCAGGAGCGCGCCGCCGCCGCCCAGGCCGCGAAGCCATGCGGCAGCACGGCCTCGATCTTGGCGCGCACAGCCTGCGCGAACACCGGCGCAGCGCCGTCGGTCGAAATACCCACCACCAGCGGCGAGCGGTTCACGATCGAACCGAAGGAGAAGTCGCAATAATCCGGCTTGTCGATCACATTCACGGGCACACCCGTGGCGCGCGCCGCCGCGGCAAAATGCGCGGCATCATCCTCATTGTCGCAAGCGCCGACAGCCAGCGCCGCGCCGGTGAAATCCTCAGCCTGCCACCCGCGCGCGTGCCAGGTCGCCGTACCGGGCGAGGCTACGCCGATGACAGCCTGCATCTCCTCGCCGATCTCCTGCGCATAGACGGCGACATGAGCGCCGGTCGCCAGCAGAAGTTCGACCTTCCAGGCCGCGGCGGCGCTGCCGCCGGCAACCAGCGCCCGCCGTTCGGACAACGCGAAGAACACGGGCAGACGCGCCAGCGCGCCCATGCGCTCGCTGCGCTGCTCCATCGGCTGGCGCGGGATGACGGTCATGCGCTGCGCTTTGCGCCGGTGTTAACGTGGAAATCGGCGCCGTTCGAGGTCGGCGCCACGAAGCCGGCGCGCACGGTGTAGTCGCCGAAATGCTCGCCCGCCTGCCGCTCGCGCGCATAAGCGGCGAACACCGGATCGAGCGTGTTGACGATGCCTTCATGGTCGAGGCTCTCGGCATAGAGCTTCGACAGCCGCGACCCGTCGAAGGCCGCGCCGAGATAAAGATTGTAGCGGCCCGGTCCTTTGCCGACGAGGCCGATCTCGGCGAGATAAGGCCGCGCGCAGCCATTCGGGCAGCCGGTCATGCGGATGACGATCTCGTCCGCCGACAGGCCATGACGCGCCAGGCTGTCATCGAGCGCGTCCATCAATTGCGGCAGATAGCGCTCGCTCTCGGCCAGCGCGAGGCCGCAAGTCGGCAAGGCCACGCAGGCCATCGAATTACGGCGCAGGCCCGACCACGGCGCCAGCAGACCATTGGCCTTGGCGATCTCGTCGATCTGCGCCTGCTTCTCGACCGGCACATTGGCGACGATGAGATTCTGGTTCGGCGTGATGCGAATATCGCCGATGCCGAGCCGCGTGATCTGCCGCAGGGCCGACATCTGCTGCGCGCCGGGCCCGCCGTCGCGCAGACGGCCGTTCTGCACGAACAAGGTCAGATGCGCCTTGCCGTCGTCGCCTTGCGTCCAGCCATAGCGGTCGCCCATCGACGTAAAAGCGAACGGCTTCGGCGCTTCGAATTTGATCCCGGCGCGAGCTTCCACCTCGGCGCGGAACACGTCGAGGCCGCGATCTTCAACAGTGTATTTCAGCCGCGCATGCTTGCGGCTGGTGCGATCACCCCAGTCGCGCTGCACGGTGACAACCGCTTCGGCTACGCGCAGCGCCGCCTCAGGCTTGATATAACCGAGCAGATCGGCCGTGCGCGGATAGGTGTCGGTCTCGCCATGGGTCATGCCCATGCCGCCGCCGATGGTGACGTTCCAGCCGGCCACGTCGCCGGCGTCATCGACGATGGCGATAAAGCCCAGGTCGTGGGCATAGACATCGACGTCGTTCGATGGCGGCACAGCGACGACGGTCTTGAACTTCCGGGGCAGATAGGTCTTGCCGTAGATCGGCTCGACGACGTCCTTGGTCTCGCCGCCGGCGATCTTCTCGCCCTCCAGCCAGATCTCGCGATAGGCCGCGGTCTTCGGCGTCAGGTGGTCGGAAATTTCCTGCGCCAGCTTGAGCGCGACGCCATGGGCGCGCGACTGATACGGATTGGGATTGCTCATGACATTGCGGTTGACGTCGCCGCATGCCGCGATGGTGTTGAGCAGCTGCTTGTCGATTTCCTTCAGCGTCGCGCGCAGGTTCGACTTGATGACGCCGTGAAGCTGCACCGTCTGCCGCGTGGTCAGGCGCATCGTGCCGTTGGCGTAAGTGCGGGCGACATGGTCGAGCGCCAGCCACTGGTCCGGCGTAACAACGCCGCCGGAAATACGCACGCGCAGCATGAAGGAGAATGCTTTCTCCAGGCGCTTTTTGCCGCGCTCGGCGCGCAGGTCGCGATCGTCCTGCAGGTACATGCCGTGGAATTTGACGAGTTGCTGGTCGTCCTCGACGATCGCGCCGGTCATGGCGTCCTCGAGGCCTTCGGTCAGGGTGCCGCGCAGATACTCGCTGGCTTCCTTGATGTATTCGTTGCGAGCCAGTTCTTTGGTCATGTCGAAAATCCAGCCGTCGTCGCGGCGCTCAAGCGCCGCGGCCGGCGTTAATAGGTGTCGGTGAGATAGCGCTTGTCGCGCTCGATCTGGGCAACGGCGGCTTCCGCCGCTTCAGCGCTCAGCGCCTTGACGTCCTGATAGGCGCGCACCAGCGCGGCGCGCACGTCCTTGGCCATCGCCTTGGCGTCGCCGCAGACATAGAAGTTTGCGCCGCCATCTAGCCATTCGACGATGTCGCGCCGGCGTTCCCAGATGCGATCCTGCACGTAAACCTTTTCGGGCTGGTCGCGCGAGAACGCGACATCCATGCGCGTCAGGTCGCCTTCCTTCAACGCCTCCTGCCATTCGAGCTGGTACAGGAAGTCGTGCGTGAAGTGCCGGTCGCCGAAGAACAGCCAGCTGCGGCCCTTGGCGCCAGCCGCACGGCGCTCCTGCACGAAGGCGCGGAAGGGCGCGATGCCGGTGCCGGGGCCGACCATGATGATGTCGCGGCCGTCGGTCGGCGGGCGGAAATGCTTGTTGACGCGCACCTTGACGCGGACCTTGTCGCCTCGCTTGCGCCGCAAGGCGATGTAGTTCGACGCCACGCCCTTGCGGGCGCGGCCATGCGTCTCATAGCGCACGGCGGAGATCAGCAGATGAGCTTCGTCCTCGTTCTCCCGACGGGAAGACGCCACCGAATAAGCGCGCGGCGCCAGCGTGCGCGTCACGGCGCGCAAATGCTCTGCGGTCAGGGTGATCGGGAAATTCGAGACGAGATCAATGAGTTGGCGGTCCTGGATCCAGTCGCGGGCTTCGCCGCTGTCGATCAGGGCTTTGACGTATTGATGGCCCGTCGCGGTGGCGTAAGTCTCAAAGCTCTTGAGCGATAGCGTATGAATATCGCGCTGGGAGATCAACTCGTCGCGCAACGCCTTGTCGTCGGACAGCCCCGCGGCCTTCAGCAGCTCATCCACCTCGGCCGGATCGTTCTCGACATAGAGATCGAGCGAGTCGCCCGGCTCATAGGGCAGCACCGTATCGGTGAAGCGCAAGGCCAGATGCACCGTCTCTTTATCAGAGCGGGACGAGTTGAGATTGGTCAGTTCGACGATCTCGGCCTCGACAATGTCGGGCTTGACCGCGGCAGCCTTGCCGAATTCGACGGGAATGATCTTGCCGCGTTCCGCTTCCGGCGGAGCCAGCGCCTTGACGGCCTTCTCCGTCCAGGCGGCCGCCGGTTTCTCGAAATCGAGATCGCAGTCGACGCGATCCACCACGCGCTTGCCGCCCAAGGCGGCGAGACGCTCGTCGATCTTGCGGCCGATCGCGCAGAATTCGGCATAGGCGGTATCGCCTAGCGCCAGCACGGCGTATTCCACGCCATCGAGCCGGCCGAAATCCGCCGTCATCAGTTCATTGTATTTGACGGCAACCCGCGACGGCGGCTCGCCCTCGCCCCATGTCGCCGCCACGAAAACCAGCCGCCTGGCGGCTTTCAGGGTCGCCATGTCGAGATCGGCGAGATCGACGACAGAGGGCTTGAGGCCGCTCTTGCGGGCGGTACGCGCAATGTCATTGGCCAGGCGCTCGGAGTTACCGGATTCGGTTGCGAATACGATGGTCAGAGGCTGGGCGGCGGCGGCGGCAGGCGCCGCGACCTCGACGACCTCACCCGAGACGGATTCGACTCCGGCAAGGAAGCCCGCGAGCCAGGCCCGCTGCGTAGGGGTAGCGCCGCCGACAACCTGATTGAGGAGCGCGATGTCTTCGTCGCCGAAAGGCGCCGTTTTAGGGATCTGAACCACTGCCATCGCAAAACTCACCGCGCCGGGGCATGGCAGAAAGACACCTGATGCCCGCAATACTTTGGAGTTGTTAGATAGAAGGCTCGCGCGGAAACAGGCAATAGAACCGCCGAAATAAGAAGAAAACCATTGCCGCAGACGCCGTCACGGCGAGAATTTTTCATGGTCTGCGCGAAAGCAACCAACCTCGCCTACGCCTCCTCACCCGTTTGCACGGGCGATAACTATGTTCGGCGCCGGATGCTCGTGATTGCCGGCCTCAAGCGCCGCCTGTCACGAAAGGACCGGTGAAAACGGGCAGCATTTTTCAGCTTTCGAGCGCCGCGCCGAAGCATGGACTTTCTCCAGTTGTGGCGCGCCCGGGAAGAAATTTTCAAATATGCAAGTTGCTTCAAGCGGTTCATTGACCGCTGCCGATTCACGTATAAAACAACTTGCATGGAGCGTGCGCAACCGCCGCTTCCCACTCGTGTTTCTCCGATGACACGCCGCGCCCGCCAGAGACGCTCTCCTCGTTTCCAGTCCGCACGACGCCGTTCGGGGTTTGGATCGGTGTCTTATGGAACGTCTCGATGAATTAGAGGCGCAGAGCATCTTTATTCTGCGCGAGGCCTTTGCCCGGCTGAACAAGCTCGCGCTGCTCTGGTCGCTGGGCAAGGACTCGAATGTGATGATCTGGCTGGCGCGCAAGGCCTTCTTCGGCCGCGTGCCATTCCCGGCCATGCATGTCGATACCGGCAAGAAATTTCCCGAGATGTACGCCTTTCGCGATCGCTATGCGAAGGAATGGGGTCTCGACTTTATCGCCGAAGAATGCCCGCCGATCGACGCCGTCGATCCATCGTTGCCGCCTGCGGCTCGGTCCGCGGCGCGGAAGACTGAGGGGCTCAAGCGCGCGCTGGCCAAGCACGGCTTCGACGGCGTGATCGCGGGCATCCGCCGCGACGAAGAGCCGACGCGCGCCAAGGAGCGCGTGTTCTCGCCGCGCGGCGCCGAGGGCATCTGGGACGTGCGCGACCAGCCGCCGGAATTCTGGAACCACTTCAACGCCTCGCCGCCACCGGGCGCGCATCTGCGCATCCACCCGATCCTGCATTGGACCGAGGCCGATATCTGGGCCTATACGCGGCGCGAGAACATCCCGATCATTCCGCTCTACCTGAGCCAGAACGGCAAGCGCTACCGGTCGCTCGGCGACATGGACATCACCTTCCCCGTCGTGTCAGACGCCACGTCGATCGACGAGATCATCGCCGAACTCGATTCCACCAAAGTGCCCGAACGCTCCGGCCGCGCCATGGATCATGAATCCGAGGACGCTTTCGAGCGCCTGCGCACCGCCGGCTATCTCTAAGGTCAGCCCACCATGAACGTTCTTGTCTCGCCCCAGGCTATCACCAACCTTCAGGAGCGGCAGGCGACCCGCATCGTCATCGTCGGCGATGTCGATCACGGCAAATCGACCTTGATCGGCCGCCTGCTCTACGAAACCGGCAGCCTGCCCGACGGCAAGTTCGAGAGCCTCAAGGCGATGAGCGCGCGGCGGGGCATGCCGTTCGAGTGGTCGTTCCTGCTCGATGCGTTGCAGACCGAACGCGACCAGGGCATCACGATCGACACCAGCCAGATCCGTTTTCGTACCGCGCTGCGCGATTTCGTCCTCATCGACGCGCCGGGCCACATCGAATTCCTGCGCAACATGATCACCGGCGCGGCGCAGGCCGACGCCGCCCTGCTGCTCATCGACGCGATCGAAGGCGTACGCGAGCAAACCCGGCGGCACGGCTATCTGCTGCACCTCCTCGGCATCCGGCAGGCCGCCGTGGTCATCAACAAGATGGACAAGGTCGGCTACAGCCCGGAGCGCTATCGCGAGATCGCCGATGAGATCGGCGCCTATCTCGGCGCGCTCGACATCGAGCCGGTGGCCATCGTGCCGATCTCGGCCCGGGAAGGCGACGGGATAACGGTGAAAACGCCGGCCATTGGCTGGCACGAGGGCCCGACCGTCGCGGAAGCGCTCGACCTCTTCTCGGTGGCGCCGCCGCTTCGGGACCTGGATCTGCGCCTGCCCGTTCAGGCCGTCTACAAGTTCGACGACCGGCGCATCATCGCCGGCCGCATCGAGAGCGGCCGCATCGCGGTTGGTGACGAGATCGTCGTTCAGCCCGGCAACAAGGTGGCGCGCGTCAAATCCATCGAAAGCTGGCCGGTCGCTCGCGAGGCGCTGGCGCCATCGAGCCTCGAAGCCGGCCGCTCGGTCGGCGTCACGCTCGACCGCGAGCTGTTCATCGAGCGCGGTCAAATTATCGCGCCGGTTTCGGCGCCGTCACCGATCGTCAACGGCCTTCGCGCGCGGGTCTTCTGGTTGCATCCCACGCCGCTGGCGGCGGGAACGCCGGTCGTGTTGCGCTCGGGCACGGCGGAAATCCGCGGCCACGTCTCCGCCATCGTCGAGGCACTCGATCCGGCCGACCTGCAATCGGCCGGCGTCGAGGCCATCGGCCAGAACCGTATCGGCGAGATCGATATCGTGCTGGCGAGGCCGGCCGCGCTCGACACCTTCGCGAATAACCCTCTGACCGGACGCTTCGCCATCGAGGTCGAGGGCCGCATTGCCGGCGGCGGCATAGCCGTCGAATTGAAGCCCGTTGCGCGCGGCAACCGCGCGCGCGATGCCGGAGAATTACAGAGCCTCGCCGCCACCTTGCTGCCGCGCCTCAAGGAGCAGACCGCTGCCGAGCGGCTGGCGACCTTGCGCCAGTCGATTGACGGGCGGATCGTCTTCACCACCAGCTTCGGCATCGAAGATCAGGCCATCCTCCACATGATCGCCAAGATCGGGCTCGATATCGACGTCGTCACGCTCGATACCGGCCGGCTGTTTCCGCAGACCTACGATCTTTGGGCCGAAACGGAGCGCCACTTCGGCCTCCGCATCAAGGCCTTCTATCCGCGCCACGACCAGCTCGAGGCGCTGGTCGAACGTCAGGGCATCAACGGCTTCTACGAAAGCCGCGAAGCGCGTCAGGCCTGCTGCTTCGTGCGCAAGGTCGAGCCGCTCGACCGCGCACTTGCCAACTCCGAGGCCTGGATCACCGGACTGCGCGCCGATCAATCGGCGAACCGCGGCGACATGGCGTTGATCTCGGCGGACAAGGCGCACGGCCTCGTCAAGCTGAGCCCGCTGTTCGATTGGTCGCGCGACGACGTCGTCGCCTTCATTGCAGCCAACGGCATCCCGGTGAATGCGCTGCACGACAAGGGCTTCGCCTCGATCGGCTGCGCGCCCTGCACGCGCGCGCTGCGCCCGGGCGAGCCGGAGCGCGCCGGCCGCTGGTGGTGGGAAGACGAGACCAAGAAGGAATGCGGCCTTCATCCCGGCCGCTAACGACGATTTCAACCGCGCATCGAATTACCGCCGGCCAACGGGCGTTTCTTCTTCATCGCGGCAGCCGAGAACGAAATCCATCCAAGCGGCGGCGCGCCGGCGAAATGGCGCGTCTTATTTTTCCGAATGAATTGACTGTGCCCGGTCAGATGGCAAAGTGACGATGTCGACATGCCTTGCATGTGGACCGCGGGATTTGACGGAGCAGCTTGCGCCGCGGAGTTAATCGCTAAAGCGCCACGAATGGATTCGTGGGCTCCTTCTGCTGGAGAAGACTCATGATCGTTCGTCGGATGTCAGTCCATTCCTCCCTGGAACACTTGTCCTGTCGCCGCGCCTCGCACGCGGCCGGCGCGTGTTGACGCACCGGTCACGTACTCTCCATCCCCTTCGCTGACACGATCAGGAGACCGGCGCGAGCCGGCGGCAGGATCTTTATGTCCCAGGCTTACATCATTGAAGTGCAATCCGAGACGGCCGGCATCGTTGTGCGCCATGGCCAGCAGTTTCAGTTCTTCTCGTCCAATCGCCGGTTTGACGCGCTCGAAGGCCGTCAATTCGCCTCGGCGCGTGCCGCAGAGGCTGCCGCGCGTGACCATGCCAAACAGGACCGCAAACGCAGTCCCGCCAACGACTGGTTCAGATTGACGGGTTAGTTGTTCTGCGGCCGGTCAGAGCGGTGCCTTGACCGGCCCGATCAGCCAGATCTCAACGGCCAGCACGATAAACAGGAACCACGGCGCCGCGCGCTTCACCTTGCCGGCCAGGGCTCTTGGGCCGGCGCTGCCGGCGAGCAACAGCAAGCCGACAAGACCGAAGACGACGATGAGGACCTGCGCCCAGCCCGCGCCAACGCCGAAATGTGCGGGCGAGAGATAAGCCACGCCCGCCATCGCCAGCCAGGCGAGGCCGGCGACGGGGCCAACGATGTTTTCCGCGTCGCGGCGATCAAAATCGGCTTCGCGGACGCTGGCGAAGCGATCCCGGTCGTCGGCCGAATCAAGCGTCGGACTGGTCATGGCGAATCCACGGCCTCCCATCAGGCGTCGTCGCCGGCGCGGGCGTTCTTGAACAGCTCGCGCAGGATGCGCCCTTCAAGCGCCGCCACATCGGCTGAGCCGCGCTCGCGCGGCCGCGGCAAATCGATGCGCAGGTCGAGCGAGATGCGGCCGTCCTCGATCACCAGCACCCGGTCGGCCAGCGTCACGGCTTCGGCGACGTCGTGCGTCACCAGCAGGGCAGTGAAGCCCTGATCGGCCCAGACCTGCTCCAGCAGCCGCTGCATCGAAATGCGGGTGAGCGCATCGAGTGCGCCCAGAGGCTCGTCGAAAGCGAGTACGCGCGGACGGCTGACCAGCGCCCGCGACAGCGCGACGCGCTGCTTCTGCCCGCCGGACAGCACGGACGGCCATTCGGCACGGCGCTCCAGCAGACCGACACGCTGCAACGTGTCGAGCGCACGGCGGCGCCCGTCCGGCGAGCGGCGCTGCGCGCCGAGGCCCACCTCGACATTCGCCAGCACCGAGGCCCAGGGCAGCAGCCGCGGCTCCTGGAACATGACCCGCACCTGATCGCGATCAACCGCGTTGGGCTCGTCGTCGCCGATGCGGAACGAGCCGCCGGTCGCCGCATCGAGGCCGACCAGCAGGCGCAGGAGTGTGCTCTTGCCGCAGCCGCTGCGGCCGACAATGGCGATGAATTCGCCGGCATTGATCTCGAATTCGAGCCCACGCAGCACTTCGTTGTCGCCGAACGACTTCTTCAGACCCTCGACCTGGATCGGCAGGCCGGCAATCGGCCGCGCCGCAGGCTTGAGCGTCTCGCGCTGAATCGACGGGATTTCGACACGGGTGTTCATGGCATGGCCTAGTTGCGTTGGAACGCCGGATGCCACGACAGGCACGCGCGTTCGAGAAGACGCGCCAGCGAGTCGGCGAGCTTGCCGAGCAGCGCATAGATGACGATGCTGAGCACGACGATATCGACGAGCAGGAATTCGCGTGCCTGCATCGCCATGTAGCCGATGCCCGACGAGGCCGCGATCGTTTCGGCGACGATCAGCGTCAGCCACATGATGCCGAGGGCGTAGCGCAAACCGACGAAGATCGACGGCAAGGCGCCCGGCAAATAGACTCGCCAGAACAATTCGGCCGGCGTCATGCCGTAGGTGTGGCCCATCTCGACAAGCTGAGCATCGACGTTGCGAATGCCGTGCTGGGTGTTGATGTAGATCGGGAAGAACACGCCGACCGCCACGAGAAATATCTTTGCGGTCTCGTCGATGCCGAACCAAAGAATGACCAGCGGAATCATGGCCAGGTGCGGAATGTTGCGCACCATTTGCAGCGTGCTGTCGAGCACCCGTTCCGAGCGCCGCGACAGGCCATTCGCCAGCCCCAGCGAAAAGCCGATGCCGCCTCCGATGACGAGACCGATGATGGCGCGGCGGAAGCTGACCCACATATTGGTGAGCAGTTCGCCGCTGAGCAACAGCTTCCAGCCGGCGAGGACGACCGCGGCCGGCGACGGCAGAACGCGCTCCGGAATGAAGCCGACCGACGACAAGAGCTGCCAGATCGCGATGATCGCGACCGGCAGGATCCACTGGGTCAGATTCTTGAGGTCGAACGCCGCACGCTTCGCGCTCATGACGACGACGCCTGCTTGGCCGGCAGGAAGTGATTGCCGATGATCTCGCCGAACGGGCCGCCATTGTAAGCCTTGCCGAAGCGCGTCTGATGCGCGAGCGGCAGCAGCGGGAAAACGAGCTCGGCGAAGCGGTACGCTTCTTCGAGGTGCGGATAGCCGGACATGATGAAGGTATCGACGCCGACGTCCATGTATTCCTTGATGCGGGCCGCAACCGTCTGCGGATCGCCAACCAGCGCCGTGCCGGCGCCGCCGCGCACCAGACCGACGCCGGCCCACAAATTGGGACTCACTTCGAGCTTGTCACGACGCCCGCCATGCAGTTCGGCCATGCGCCGCTGCCCGATCGAGTCCATCTTGCCGAACGCGGCCTGCGCCTTGGCGATCGCGGCATCGTCGACATAACGAATGAGGTCGTTCGCCGCCGCCCAGGCCTTCTCATTGGTCTCGCGCACGATGACGTGGAGGCGAATGCCGAAGGACAGCTTGCGGCCGCGCGCCTGTGCTTCTGCCGCGACACCTTTCACCTTTACGGCTACCGCGGCCGGCGGCTCGCCCCAGGTCAGATACTTGTCGATGATTTCGGCGGCGACCGCCGTGCCCGCGCCGGACGATCCGCCGAAATACAGCGGCGGATGCGGCGCCTGCACCGGCTCGAACAACAGGCGTCCATCCTCGATGCGGATGTGCTTGCCGGTAAAGTTGACGGTCTTGCCGGCGAGCAGATCCTTGTAAACCAGAAGGAACTCGCGCGTGACCTCGTAACGCTCGTCATGCGGCAGGAAGATGCCGTCGCCCTTGTTCTCCGCGGGATCGCCGCCGGTCACGACATTGATAAGCAGGCGCCCGCCGGTCACGCGGTCGAGCGTCGCCGTCATGCGCGCCGCCACGGCCGGCGATTGCAATCCGGGCCGCACGGCCACGAGATAGCGCAGCTTCTCGGTCTGCGGCGCGACCGCCGAGGCGACCACCCAGGAGTCCTCGCAACTGCGGCCGGTCGGCAGCAGAACGCCGAAATAGCCGAGATCGTCGGCGGCCTGCGCGATCTGGCGCAGGTAGCGGAAGTCAACCTGACGGCCGCCTTCCTGCGTCGCTAGGTAACGTCCGTCGCCGTGCGTGGGGAGAAACCAAAGGACGTTCGCTGCCTGGGCTTTCGTAACCGTCATGACCCCGACCTCACGGCATCCGTGATCTTCAATGCCTTCGGAATGAGGCCGAGGCCGAAGAACACGTCGGCGAGCTTCTGCTGGTCGGCGATCACCTTCGCGTCGATCGGCCGGATGCCATAGGACTGGCGCTTCAGCGCCACCGTGAGGACGTCCGCGGGAATGCCAATCGACGGGCTGAGCTGGGCCGCCACACCATCGATGTCGCCCTTGGCCCAGTCATCGACCTCTCGCAGTTGGGTCAGAACGACGTCAAGCGCCTTGGCGTGATCGTCCAGCGCCTTTCGCGAGGCGAGATAGAACTGATAGTTCGGCACCAGGCCTTCGGCATTGACCAGTTCACGCGCCTTGATCGACTTTTCGGCGGCGGCCTGGAAGGGGTCCCAGATCACCCAGGCATCGACCGCGCCGCGCTCGAATGCAGCGCGCGCATCGGCCGGCGCAAGGAAGACCGGCGTGATATCGGCGTAATTGACGCCTGCCTTCTTCAGGGCCTCGACCAGCAGAAAGTGAACATTGGAGCCTTTGTTCAGGGCTACTTTCTTGCCCTTCAGTTCGGCGACTGACTTGATCGGGCTGTTCTCCGGCACGAGAATCGCCTCGCCTTTCGGCGCCGGCGGCTCATAGGCGAAGTACACGAGCGGGGCGCCGGCTGCCTGCGCGAAGATCGGCGGCGTTTCGCCGGTGTTGCCGAAGTCGATGGCGCCGACATTGAGCGCTTCCAGCATCTGCGGACCGGCGGGAAACTCCTTCCACTCGACGGCGTAGCCGATGTCCTTCAGCTTGCCTTCGAGCGAGCCTTTGCTTTTGAGCAGAACGAGCTTGCCGTATTTCTGAAAACCGATGCGTACGACCTGGTCGCTGGCCTGAGCCCCGCCGCCGATAACGGCGAGCGCCAAAGCGGCGACAATCACGCTACGGAACACGAACCTGCCGATCGACATGGCATCCTCTCCATACGCCCGTTCGTGACAAGTTCGGGCAGAGGGACGAATGTCGGCAAAGAAGCCGGTTTTGTCGATGAAATGGAAAACCAAAGATGCCCGGGAAGCGATGCAAACTCTCTCCCGCATGCTGTCGCGGGAAAATGATGCTTCGCTTCACCGAGATCTTGAGACAAATCGTCCGATCAGGCGGCGGAGGCCTCGAGGGCTGGATAGTCGGTGTAGCCTTTTTCATTGCCGCCGTAGAACGTCGCCTTGTCGGGCGACGCCAGCGGCGCGTTTCGACGCAGCCGCTCCACGAGATCTGGATTTGAAATAAACAGCTTGCCGAAAGCGACGAGATCGGCGCGGCCCGCAGCGAGGGCCTCGTTCGCCAGGTCGAGCGTATAACCGTTATTGCCGATGTAGGTGCCGCGGAACCGCTTGCGCAATTCGGCATAATCGAACGGCAGATTATCGCGCGCGCCGCCGGTGGCGCCTTCGATAACGTGAATGAACAGCAGGCCGATGCGGTCCAGCTCCGTCACGAGGTAGTTGAACAGATCCTGCGGCTTGCTGTCGGAGACATCATTGGCGGGCGTGACCGGCGAAATGCGGATGCCCGTGCGCTCGGAGCCGATTTCATCGACAACGGCTCTCGCAACCTCCAGCGTCAGACGCGCGCGATTTTCGATCGAACCGCCGTAATCGTCGCCGCGCTTGTTGCTGGAGTCGCGCAGGAACTGATCGAGCAAATAGCCGTTGGCGCCATGAATCTCGACGCCGTCGAAGCCCGCCTCCACAGCGTTCTTCGCCGCCTGTCGGTAGGCCGCGACGATGCCCGGCAACTCGTCGCGGCGCAGCGCGCGCGGCTCGGACACATCGGCAAACTCGCCGTTGAGAAAGGTTTTTGTCTTCGCCCGGATCGCCGATGGCGCCACCGGCGCCTGCCCGTTCGGTTGCAGATCGACATGCGACACGCGGCCTACGTGCCAGAGCTGCACGACGATGCGCCCGCCCTTGGCATGCACGGCCTGCGTCACCTTCTTCCAGCCTTCGATCTGCTCGCGCGAGTGAATGCCGGGCGTCGCTTCATAACCCTGGCCCTCGGCCATGATCTGCGTCGCTTCCGTCACGATCAGACCGGCGGATGCGCGCTGAGCGTAATACTCGACCGAGAGCGGTGACGGAATATTCCCTTTGGAAGCCCTGTTGCGCGTCAACGGTGCCATGACGATGCGATTTCGCAATGTGATCTTTCCAAACTGATAGGGCTCGAACAATTTTCTGTTGGATTTTTCAAGCATCGTCATACCTTCATGGGCTGGATTAGAGCGAGAAAAATCTATGCTCTCAGTCTACAAGTTCAAGCAGCGCATGACGGACGAATGACGTGAACGTGATTACCGACGGCAGCACTATCGATCTCTCCGCGCGAGACAGCGCCGGGCAGGATGCGTTTCGGTCGGCGATGCGGCAGTTGGCTGGCGGCGTCAGCATCATCGCGGCAGGCAGCGGCCTCCATCGCGCCGGCATCGTCGTCTCCTCGCTGACGTCATTCTCGGTAGAGCCACCTACCGTGCTGGTGGCCATCGCAAACGCTTCGTCGATCGCGCCGGCGCTCAGGCGTTACGGACATTTCAGCGCCAACATCCTTCGCGCATCTCAAGAACCCCTCGCCAAACGCTTTTCCGGACAGACCGGCATCAACGGTGTCGAGCGTTTCGAGGAAGGCAACTGGACGACACTGGTTTCCGGCGCGCCTGTGCTCGTCGACGCGCTGGCCAGCCTCGATTGCGAGATCGAAGACAGCATCGAGCGGCATACGCATTCAATTCTGATCGGTCGCGTGGTGGCCGTGCGGGCCGACGAGAACGGCGACGCACTCGGACACTGGCGCCGCGCCTTCTTCAGCATCGGACAGTCCGGCGAGTTTACGCCATAACCTGAAAGGACGAATTACCATGACGTTCAGCATGACCCGTCGCCTCGCGCTCGCAATGGTGCCGGTCATCCTTGCGACCGGCGTCGCCGCCGCGCAGGACGCCAAGACGTTGCGCATCGGCTATCAGCGCTCCTCCACGCTGATCGCGCTCCTCAAGACCAACGGCGAACTGGAGAAGTCGCTGGCGCCGCTCGGCGTCAGCATCACCTGGCACGAATTCACCAGCGGCCTGCCGCAGCTCGAGGCATTGAATACGGGCAATATCGACTTCAGCGCGGATGTCGCGGACACCGTCCCGATCTTCGCCCAGGCCGCCGGCGCCAAGCTGGCTTATGTCGCCGAGGAGGCGCCCTCGCCCGCGGCGCAGGCCATTCTTGTGCCCGCGGATTCGGCCATCAAGACGGTGGCCGACCTCAAGGGCAAGAAGGTCGCGGTGACCAAGGGCGCCGGCAGCCACTACCTGCTGGTCGCCGCGCTCGCCAAGGCCGGACTCAGCGCCAAGGACATCACACCGGCGTTTCTCACACCCGCCGACGGCCGTGCCGCCTTCGTCAGCAGGAATGTCGATGCCTGGGTGGCATGGGACCCCTTCCTGACCACCGCCCGTCACCAGAACAGTGCACATGTCCTGGCCGACGGCGCCAATGGCCTGGCGAGCTACAAGCGCTATTACCTGGCGTCGGAGAGCTACGCGCAGAAGAACGGCAATGTCCTGAAGGTGGTCTATGACAGCCTGGACAAGACCGGAAAGTGGGTGAAGGCCAATCCGAAGGAAGCCGGCAAAATTCTCGGCGAGATCTGGAAGATCGATGCTGCCATCGCTGAGGAGTCCATCGCCAACCGCAGCTACAAGGTCGGCTACGTCACGAGAGACGGCCTGTCCGAGCAGAAGAAGATCGCCGATGCCTTCCACGCCGAGGGCGTGCTGCCGAAGACGGTCGACACCCTCGACGTCGCGATCTGGCAGGCGCCGACCAACTGAGCCGGCGGCGCCGCTCACGCCTTGGCTTATGACCTGCGGGACAACCTCCCGCAGGTCAGCGATCTTCTCGAAGCGCCGGCCAATCCCAACCGCCCCTCCATCGTCTGCATGCCGCTGAAAGATGAGCGCTCCGTCGCCGCCGTCGAAAGCCAGCCTGGCATCAAGCAGCCGACTTTACCGCAACAGCCAGGCGAACTGAGCGAGGCCGGTCAGCCTCGGGCTGCGCGGCGTGCTCTCTAGAAGAAGGGCCTGATTTTATACGAGAGATCGCATAAAATTTGGATCGGATGCTTCAGCTGCACGCCATCGACTAACATGGTCTGAGATCGGCATGAATAACCGGTCGCGAGAAGACGGTCGCCGTACTCCAGATTCCGAACAACCGACGCCCAGCTCAGGCCATAGATTAACTCCGAGGTGTCCCGGTGGGAACGGTCATGGCCGTAGGTTCCGGCCATACCGCAGCATCCGCTAGCAAGTACACTGAGTTTCGCGCCGAACATTCCGAACACGACTTGCCAATCTGTCACCGCACCGGCAGCCGTTGTCCTCTCTGTGCAATGCGGCAGCAGGAAATACTCTCCTGCTTCGGCGGCAACAGGTTTTCGTCCCATCAACGCCGTGCGGAGCCACTCCTGCGGCAACAGAACCTTTGGCGCGCGGCCGCCCAGCGCCGCGACATACTCAGTTCGGTAGGTGAGCGTCATGGAGGGATCGACGCCGACGAGAACCACGCCGGAGGACGCGATCACTTCGAGCATTTCCGTGTTCTCGGTGGCTCGCCGTGTGAATTTTGCGAGTTGCCCGGTGACCTGGAGCGGCTTCCCGTTAGGCCTAAAGGGCGCAAGCCATGCCTTGAAGCCGAGTCCCTCGATCAGTCGCGCAAGATCCGCGATCAGCTCGGTTTCGAAGTAGCTGGTGAAAGCGTCCTGCACGATGACAACGCTTCGCGACCGCTCTTGGGTCGAAAGCCCCCGAATTGCCTCAGGAGTCGCCAACCGTATGCCGCGCCTTGCCAACATGGCTTCCGGACGAACTCCGGAAAGTTTCGGGATGGCGACGAGACCAACCGAACGCAGCGCGGCGGCGCCCGCCTTACTCGTAACAAAGCTGTTGTAGACGCCGGGGACATAAGCCAGGAACGGCAGCACTGCTTCGAGGAGACCAAGAAGCCAATCTTTTATCGGCCGCAGGTAGCGCGAGTAATAGGCCGCCAAGAACTTCGATCGAAAGGCAGGCACGTTGACTTTGACCGGGCACTGACCGACGCACGATTTGCAGGCGAGACAGCCGTCCATTGCCGCCTTCACTTCGTGCGAGAAATCGCTTTGTCCCGTCGTCGCCCGGAGGGAGTTCCAGACGCGTCTTGGGAAGTCGGTCCAACGCGCCTCCACGAAGTGCGCATAGTGCGGCTGCGCAGGTCCCAGCAGCCGAAGCCATTCACGCATTAACGCAGCGCGTCCTTTAGGTGAATGGCGCCGGTCGCGCGTCGCCTTCCAGGAAGGACACATCGCGTCCGAGGGATCGAAGTTGAAGCAAGCGCCGTTGCCATTGCAGTTGATTGTGTCGCCAAAAGCTTCCCGCAATGGGGCAGCGATCTGCCGGTCGTGCTGGCCACGCGTGGCGACGCCATCGATCCTCAGAAGCTCTTCGGCGAAAGGCGTCGCGATCTTTCCCGGATTGAGTCGGTTGTCCGGGTCGAATGCGCGCTTGATCCGCTGCAGCACTGGGTAGAGCGGCCCGAAGAAGGACGGCCCGTACTCCGATCGAAGTCCCTTGCCGTGCTCCCCCCACAGCAATCCCCCATACTTCAAGGTAAGCGCGACGACTTCGTCCGTAATTTCGCGGATCAGGACTTCCTGCGTGGGATCCTTCATGTCGATGGCAGGGCGCACATGGAGGACGCCTGCATCGACATGACCGAACATCCCATACTTCAAGCCGCGCCGGTCGAGAAGGTCCCGGAACTCGCCGATGTAATCCGCCAAGCGCTCGGGTGGGACGGCTGTGTCTTCGACGAAGGGGATCGGCCGCTTATCTCCATGGACATTGCCGAGCATGCCGGCGGCCCGCTTGCGCATCTCCCAGATGTTTTTGATGTCCGCCGCCCTGCGCGTGACTCCATAGCCACGCCGCGTGTCGCTGGACGACACGCCCAGCGCCGGCCCTACGTTCGCGAGGCGCTCGTCCAGTTCCGCTTCGCTGTCCGCGACAAACTCCACCAGATTGAGCGCGGCAGCCAAACCATCAGGATCGTTTGGGAAGCAGGAAGCGATCTTCGGCCACGAGCTGTCGCCACGGCCCAGCTGCAACACCAAGCTGTCCATCGTTTCCACCGAAGCGGCGTTCAGGGCGACGAGATTCGGTGCATCGCGCAGGGCCGCGTCAAAGCTTCCGTAACTCACGTTGACGAGTGCACGGGCCCTGGGCAACTGCAGAACGCGCAACTTGGCTTCCGCGATAAAGCCCAGCGTACCCTCCGAGCCGCAGAGGATGGCGTTCAGATCAAAAAGGCCCTCTGGATTGCGAATATGGTCCAGGTCATAGCCAGTTAGGCACCGATTCAACTTCGGGAATGTGGCGGCGATCGCCGCTACGTTCTCGCGGTGCGCGCTGGCGACCGTTCGGTGAACCGCGCCCACCAGATCGTCACGCATTTCAATAGCGGCGAGCGCATGGTCGTCCAGAGGCGACGAGACCCATGCGGTGCCATCCAGCAGCACCGTGGTCAGTTCAAGCACGTGATCCCGGGTTTTCCCGTAGAGGCAGGACCCCTGACCGCTTGCGTCCGTGCCGATCATTCCGCCGATGGTGGCGCGATTCGAGGTCGACAGTTCGGGGGCGAAAAAAAGACCGTACGGGAGAAGGGCCGCATTCAGCTGGTCCTTGACGACGCCGGCTTCCACCCGCGCCCATCCGCGCTGTGGGTCGATCTCCAGTATGCGATTCATGTTGCGGGAGACATCGACGACAATGCCATCCGTCAACGATTGTCCATTCGTACCGGTGCCACCGCCCCGCGGCGTAAATCGGACGGACCGGTATTCAGTATCATTCGCCACTCGGGCGATCAGCTGCAGATCAGCGACTGATGACGGGAAAACCGCAGCCTGCGGCATCCATTGGTAGATCGAATTGTCGGTGGCGAGCACGTTGCGGTCGGAATGAGCGACGGAAAGCTCGCCCTTGAATCCCCGCACTCGCAATTCATGGATGAATCGAGAGTGCAGGGAATCGGGCAGCGCGCTTTTGAGGCGCGGAATCATTTGGGCGAGGTCCGTTACACCATCGCGTCGGCCAAGTCCGTCATCGTCGGAACAGTAATATCGGGCTGATGCGGTGTTTTCTCGAATGGACGATTGCGCCGGTTGATCATTGCAGTCCGCATACCCGCCGACTTGGCGCCGATCACGTCGAACGCATGGTTCGCCACGAAGAGAATCTCGTCCATCTTCAGGCCGAGAAGCTCTGCCGCCTTGGTGTATGTCGCGACGTGCGGCTTGAACGAATTTGCTTCCGAGACTGAAATTACGTGGTCAAAGGGTACCTTGTGATACCGCTTGGCAGTCTCCAGCATATCCGGGTCGCCGTTCGATAGAACCACCAGTTTATATTTCGTCTGCAGCTTGGCGAGGGCGGCTGGCACCTCCGGAAAGCATTCTAGCTTCTCGATCTCGGCGACCAGATTGCGAACCTCTGCGTCCGTGTGCTCGATACCGCAACGATTCAGCACTTGATCAACCGCACGAAAGCCGATCTCCCGATATGACGTGTGCTGCCGATGGAGGAGCGCATCGATCATCGAGTTCTCAAAATGCGTACGACGCCACCACGTCACGAAGGAGTTCGGCTTGCCTTTCCAGCCTTTAGCTTCGAGGTAAGGCGTGGCGATCTTGGTCAGCCCGCCTTGCATGTCGACGACCGTGCCGTACTGGTCGAACATGCAGACCTTGATCGTGTCTTTCAGCATCTTGATATCGGTCACTTCGCATCCTTTCCGATGGCATGTAAATTTCGTCAGCACATAGAAGCGGATGCCGGCCCATTTATGAAATGGATTATTGAACTTAACGAATTGATCCAGTGAATGATGATCCCCTGGAGAGCCGCCAGGCTGCGGAACACCGTCCCGATGACTACGAGCCGGTCCTTCCGCCTCGGCTTCGCGGGCCTAAATTCCCGAGGATGTCGGTCCCGGCCGGCGTACACCGAATGGACGGCACCGTGTTGAGAGGATTACACAATCGGCGTTACAGCAACTTCCAGGTCGACGTTGCGAACGCTATGCCTTCGCCCTTCTCGTCCCTGCCTGTCGATTGCAGGAAAAAGAGTTTCCGACCCTTCTTGAGGAAGGACGCCTCGCAACTCACCCGTCCGCCCCGTACAGACCCCAAATACTGAATCTTCATTTCGAGCGTCGCTCCCGGACCGAAGCAATGCTTGAGAAGATGGCCCATCGAGATGTCGAGAGCCGTCGCGAGCACACCTCCGTGCAGCGATCCCTGAGGATTGAACATCGGTGGCTCGGCCTTGAGCGCGACGGTGCACGTCTCGGCTCCGTAGCTGACCTCCATTCCGAAAAGACGGGACAGAAAGAACGACCCGAACTCCTGGCGACCGTCGCCGAGCCCCCGCGCGAGCATCGCCTCTGCCTGATCCTTCATGGTACCCCTCTTTCGGCAACGCGCTTCCCTGCATAGGTGGCGCCGAACGCTCCGTCGACGATGCTCTTCTCGATACGGTCATTATTCCAACCGAGCCATTCCGAGAGCACTTCCTGAGTGTGTTGCCCTAGCATGGGCGGAGCCGTCGACGGTGCAGGCGCCTCGTCGTTGAACCGGATTGCTCTGGCGATAAACCGAACTGGACCGGAAATGGGGTGCTCAACGGTCTGAATCATGCCGCGCTCCAACAGTTGAGGTGTCTCACAGACCTCCCCTACGGTCTTGATCGCGCCGCACGGAATTCCCGCAGCGGAAAGTTCCGCGAGCCAATCGGCTCTCGTTCGCTCGACGAATATCGGCGCAATCAACTCGACCAGCGCGGCACGGTTCGCGGCCCGTTTGGGCGCCTTGTCGAACCTTTCGTCGGTCGACAGGTCCGTCCGTCCGATTACGTTGCAGAATGCAGCCCAGAATTTGTCGTTGGCGACGCCGACATTTATCCAGCCGTCGCGCGTCTGGAACGGCTCATAGGGACTGATCGTCGGGTGCACGTTACCGCGCCGCTTTGGCGTCTTCCCCGAGGCAAAGTAGATCCCCGAATTGAACGTCAACAGAGATGCCATGGCGTCGAGCATCGAAACGTCGACGCGGCCGCCCTCGCCTGTCCGATGTCTCTGCATCAGTGCCGCAAGTACCGATTGGACCGCATAAAGCCCTGTCACAAGATCAGCGATCGACGTGCCGACCTTCATCGGCGGCCCGTCAGGATCTCCGGTAATGTCCATGATACCGGACTCGCCCTGGATGATGAGATCGTAGCCGGGCCGCCGCGCATCGGGACCGGACCGCCCGAAACCGGAGATGCCGCACAAAATCAGGTTCGGGTTTCGCGCCTTAAGAGCGTCATATCCGAGTCCCCATTTTTCGAGAGTTCCGGGACGAAAATTCTCGATAACGACGTCGGCCTTCTCGGCAAGCGCCAAAGCGACATCCCGCCCGGCCTCCGACTTTAGATCGATCGCTATGCTTCTTTTATTGCGGTTCACGGAGAGAAAGTAGGCGCTTTCGCCCGCGACAAACGGCGGTCCGTAGCGGCGGCTCTCATCGCCGTCCTTCGGGTCCTCGACCTTGACGATGTCGGCACCCAGATCACCGAGCTGCATGGTGGCGAAAGGCCCGGACACGACTCGGCAGAGGTCGAGGACTTTGATGCCGAAGAGTGGCCCGCTTTTTGACTCACGCATCGAGGCGATCCTCCATTGCAATTTCGATCGCTAGACCTCACGCAGTCATTTGTACAATGGATTTGTACTCTCTCGATATTTGCCATATGAATGATGCCATGAACCTGCGCTCGATCGATCTGAACCTCCTTGTCGCTCTCGACGCTCTCTTATCGGAGCGACATGTCACCAGGGCTGCCGATAAGGTCGGCCTAAGCCAGCCTGCCATGAGCAATACGCTCAACCGGCTCCGAACCATGTTTTCCGACGAACTGCTTGTTCGCACCGCGACCGGAATGCAGCCGACGCCGCGCGCGATCGAGCTTGTCCAGCCGCTTCGCAACCTGCTTCGACAGGTCGAGCGAGTGCTGGAAAGCGACTCCAATTTTGACCCAGGTACGTCGCAACGCACATTCACAGTGCGGATGTCCGACATTTTGGCGTATCTCATCCTTCCGCTGCTTGTCGCGCGTCGCCCGCCTGATGCGCATATCGGGTTGAATATTCTTCATCTGCCACCATCCGCCACCGTCGATGCTATCGAACGCGACGAGATCGATGTCGCCGTGAGCATGGGGCTGGATCACTCCAGTTCCATTTGCTCCCAGACGGTCATGCGGGATCAAATGGTCTGTCTAATGAGGAAGCACCACCCTGCCGCCGGGAGTGAGCTAACGTTCGACAAATTCATCGAGCAAGAACACATCAAGGTATCGATGTCTCCGGCTGATCTCAGGTTCGTCGATGACGTCCTGGCCCAGCTCGATCACTCACGCAAGATTGCTCTGAATGTGCCTCACTGGCTCGTCGTACCGCGTATCCTCAAGAAGAGTGACCTCTTCGCCGTGATGCCAGGCCGTCTCGCTGCCGCCTTGATGGACGACGAGCTTCGCATGACCGAACTCCCGTTTGAATCGGCACCTTTCGATTGGAAGATGTACTGGCACCGCCGCCATGACCAAAGCAAAGCCAATAAATGGCTTCGCGATCAAGTCAACGCCGTATGCTCAAGCCTTAGTTAGGCACTGGCTCGGTACGGCACTACGATAACGGCTATTAGCTTCGCGACTTTATTTGACAACGGGCCCCATCAAATAGTCGGGGAGCCATGTGACGATTTCGGGGAAGATACACAAGATCACAATGCAGAGCACCATCATCCCGACATAGGGGACGGAGCCCCAGAGCACGGTCTTGGTCGGCACGTCCGGCGCTATGGCGTTGACAACAAACAGGTTCAGGCCAACCGGCGGCGTGATCAGGCCGATTTCCATGTTGATCGTCATGACGACGCCGAACCATATCGGATCGAACCCCGCCGCGGTGATGATCGGCAGCAGAATCGGCGCCGTCATCAGAATAATGCCCGCCGGCGGAATGAAACAGCCGCAGACGAGCAGGAACAGGTTGATGAGCCCCATCAGCACCCATTTGTTGACGTTCAGGGCGGCAATCGCCTCCGCCAGCGTCTGGGTGATGTAGAGCGACGTCAGCATGTAGCCGAACAACACGGCAGTTGCGATGATCATCAGGATCATCACCGACTCGCGCGTCGTGGAACGTAGAATGTCCCACCACTGCATCGGGTTCCACATGCGATAGATCAGCACGGCGAACAGCACGCAGAACGCCGCGCCGACGCCGGCCGCTTCCGACGGGGTCGCAATGCCGCCATACAGCACGTACATCACCGCGATGACGATCACGAGGAAGGGCGCGACCTTCGGAATCGACGCGAACTTTTCCTTCCACGAGTAGCGGAAGTCCGCCGCATAGGCGCGGAAGCCGGACTTCCAGATGTAGAAGACGGTCCAGCCCATGAACAGCGCGGTCAGCAGCAGGCCCGGCAACACGCCGGCAAGGAACAGACGGCCGATCGATGTCTCAGTGGCGATGCCGTAGAGGATCAGGGTGATCGACGGCGGGATGAGGATGCCCAAAGTGCCGCCGGCGCAGATCGAGCCGGTGGCAACTTCATCCGGATAGCCGCGCTTGCGCATTTCCGGAATGCCCATCTTGCCGATGGCGGCGCAGGTCGCGGGCGACGAGCCGGTCAACGCGGCAAAGATCGCGCAGGCGCCGAGGTTGGACACCACGAGGCCGCCGGGCACGCGATAGAGCCAGCGATCGAGCGCAATGTAGAGATCGCGTCCGGCCGGCGACGAGCCGATCGCCGCGCCCATCATGATGAACATCGGGATCGACACCAGTGTGAAGTCGTGCAGGCCCGAGTACAGCGTCTCGGCCGCCACATGCAGCGCGGCTGGGCCCTGGAAGATGACCAGGAACGCGATGCCGACGGCGCCGAGCGCGAAGGCAACAGGTGCGCCGGTCAGGAAGACGGCGATGGTGACGATGAAGACAAGAATGCCTTGTGTGGCCGGACTCATATGCCGGTCTCCTTGATCGAAACGGCGGGCCCTTCGGCGGTGATGCCGAAGGGCGGCTCGCGCCCGGTCACCAGGTCGAGGAAATCGACGATGTATTGCAGGGTGAGGATGCCGAGACCAACCGGCATGGCCATGTAGGGAATCCACAGCCGCGCGCGCCACATCGAATCCGAGCGCCAGTTGTTCTCATAGGCCTCGAGCCAGAACGAGAAAGTCAGCCAGGCCATTACAGCGACGAACATCAGCGAGATCGACACGGCGAAAAAGGCCAGCCACCAGCGCGCGCGCGGGCCGGCGTATATCGGCAGCACGTCGACATTGACGTGGCCTTTGGTCAGCAGAACGTAAGGGCTGCCAAGGAAGGTTGCGGCGACGAGACTGTATGTGACGAAATCGGTTTGCCAGATTGTCGTCTGGTTCAGCCCATAGCGCACGAATACCATTTGGCAGACGACGACCACGCCGGCGGCTGTAAGCCCCGCCGCAATCAGGCCGAACGTCGCCGAAAGCCACCGCACGATGCGGGCAAAGAGTTCCATGGTCCCCTCGGTCGATCTCTCAAAAAAGATCGGCCGGCGAGGCCGGCCGATCCTTAGCAGACGCTGATTACTTCACAGCCAGAGCGGCGTCGATCAGTTTTTTACCGTCCGGCACTTCGTCGGCAAACACCTTATACGAGCTCTGCTGGGCGATCTTGATCCAGGCGTCGTATTCCTCCGGCGTCAGTGTGACGACCTCGACATTGTTCTTCTTGAATACCTCGACCATCTTGTCGTCGAGCTTGCGGCTCTCGGCGTTGAAGTATTCTTCCGACTTCTTGCCGGCCGCCATTAGCGCCTTCTTCTGGTCGGCGGAGAGTTTGTCGTAGCTCTTCTTCGAAATCACCACCGGCTCATACATGAACCACAATGCGTTGTCGCCGGGCGCGGTGAGGCACTTGACCTGCTCATAGAGACGGAACGAAATAAAGCTGCCTGCCGAGGTGTCGGTACCGTCGGCAACGCCGGTCTGCAGCGCGTTATAGGCTTCGCTCGACGGAATGTTGACGATCGACGCGCCGGCCTGCTGCCACATCTGCGCGAAGGTCGGGCCGGCCGCACGGATCTTCTGGCCCTTGATATCGTCCGGCTTGCGGATGCAGCCTTTCTTCGAGGCGACGGCACCGGCGAGCCAGGCATCGGCGACGACCATGACGCCAGCCTTTTCGATCTTGGCCTTGATTTCCTTCATGAAGGGCGAGCTGTTGAGTCGCGCGGCGCGGTCATGGTTACGCACCAGGCCCGGCATCAGCGTGGCCGAGAAGGCGCCGATTTTGCCCGAGGCGTAGTCCAGCGGGAAAGCAGCGATGTCAAGCTGGCCGCTGACCAACGCGTTCCACTGATCATTCGGCTTGAACAGCGACGCGCCGGGATAAACCTGAATGTCGACGCCGGCGGCCTTCATTTCCTTGGCGACGATCTGCACCATCTCGTCGCGCGGATCGCCCTTGCCGCCCGGAAATTGGTGCGAGGCTCGCATGGTGATCTGGGCCTGAGCCGAGGCCGAGATCGAAACTGCGGTGGCAACTACAACCGCCAGTTTCGTGAATACTTTTTTCATAGCCATTCCTCCTCTTGCTGCTTTAATGCCGGCGAAGTCCGCTTTTTTCCTCTTGGACTGCCGGTTACTGAGCGCTTGGACACCGTTGCCGCGCCACCGGCGCGGCTGTCCGGATATAAGCAGAAAATTACGGTGTCGACCCGGCGTCTAATCTGAATCTGACATCTGACTATTCGGGAGCTTGATAGTCGCGAGCTTTGCCCGCTGAACCTACGAGCGAAACCGGCTGAGGAGAAGGCCATACGGCTAAGAGTCGCCGCTGCCACCGGCTACGGACGACTCAAGCGCCCCATCAAGGAGCAAGTCAGATGAAACGGGGGGAACCTTACCAACTTTTATCGGACACAGTTGGCGGGATTCGACGTGACATCACGCTGTAAAAAACCATATCTGCCCTTCTGCGGTGCCAATCTTCCGCTACAACGATGCCGTCGTAGCGTCAGCGAATATCGGCTCACATGTCAACCGCATGACGGCCGACGAAATGACCGATCGTTTCTTGCCGGTGCTGAACGAAATGTCTGTCGCAGCAAAGCCGCTGCTGCTTTGATCCTGGTCAGGCCCCGCGTTAGATAGCTACATCGAGACATGATTTGATGTCCGACGCCCCGCCCACGCATACGTTTAGCCTTACGACGAGCAATGCGCGACCGCCTTCGCCGACACGTTCGTACCTTTGGCGGCGGAGCGTCTTTAGTCCCGCACCCCACGACTGAAACGCCACACTTGGCGCAGCCCGAACGCGTCGTGCAGCGTATCGTCGATGGTCTGTGTCGCTACCCGTAAAGCGCAGCGACATTGCGATCCATGGTCCACATGAGCGCCGCTCTGCCGAGTTGCTGATCGCTCGCGACATCCCGCAGCTCGGGGATCTGCTTGAACCGCTCCGCGAGCTTGGGGGCGAGGCTATTCATCTCATCGATGCCGGCGTCCGCGTTTATCGGTCTATTGGTCCGGACGCGGCGGCGGGTGGGTCCGGGGCGAGGAGGGCCGCGTCGCAGATAGCGGTGCAAAGCGCCGCCAACCGCGGACCCAGGCGCCTTGCGTCCGGCCGGCTTCGCGGTCCCAACGCTGCCCGAATTGTCGAAGGCCCGCTGGCAAGAGCAGTATGGGCGGGCAGCCGCCGTTGAAAGCGCCAGCCGCCGGCCGTCGGACTGACGTAGCTTGCGGCAGCCGCACCTTTTGTCGGACCTTGGGCCCCGACCGGGGCGGGGAGCGCGGCAGGCGCGACGGTCCCCTTCCGCCGTGTCGGCGGCGGGCACATCCAGGGGTACAAATGGAGGTACGGTCATCGATAACGCCTCTGTTGAGGCGTCGCCGGACGCGAAAACGGCCGTTTTAGGGGCCTAATGCCTGAAAATCTGACGGAAATAATTGGCGGAGAGGGAGGGATTTTGTCTCTCGCGTCAAGAATTCAGCAAAATCAATGACTTAGTGAGCGCCGCGACGCATCTTGTGTACCACCGATGTGTGCCGCCGTCACCCTCGTTTCCTTGGTCTGGTCGAATTTTCCAAGCCGAGGGCTCGCGTACCGCGGCGCTTAAAAAGACGATCTCTTGAATGCGGTCACTAAGCCCGTGAAACCCGCCTGATCTGCGTAGTCTTCGGCTAAAAGCCGCTCCGCCACGGCGCTCCACAATTCTCGCGGCTGAATAGATGTTGCACGGGCTTTGGCCATCAGTAAATCGGCAAGGTGCTCGATCCTCGCGGAATCAATGAGCGCCGTCGCGACTTCTCGGTTTCGGTGGGGCCGATCGGTTTCAAGGAGGGGAGTCAGATAGGACCATATCACCCGCATTCGGGTTGTTGCCTCTCCGGTCTCGACTTCTCCGAAAAGCACCGCCGGCAAAGAACCGTTTTCATCGAAAAGAGCGCTCAAATACTCAATTGCCGCATCCGTCCACTCAAGACCGAGGGCCCGTCGCGCGTCCAACGCAGTTATAGGTCTTTCATCGCCGAGTTGATCTGCTGCGGCGACAAGCACCCCTGGCAAACCGCGACAGCCTACAAGAAACGTGTCACGGGCAACCTCGTCGTTGAATGAAATGCCCCGCGCCTCGAAAATCCTGTCGCAGAGCTCAGCGCGCTGACCCGTGTCCAGCGGTTTGAGACGCTCGATTTGGCATCGTGATTGTCCGGCCTGCCGAACTCCCCGCAGGTCTCGAGCGAGAAAGATCATCACCGGATTATGACGCTGCTCCGTACGTGCCGATTCACTTTCATTGTCGTCCTCAAGCGGCTTGAGCAAGGCATCAACAAACGCAGGCGATGCAATATCGAAATTCTTCGTGAGAACAACGCGGCGTGGCCCGATTGATGCCGCCTTCAGGACCTCGCGAACATAAGCGGCATCTGAAGAGACTCTGGCATCTAATTCCAGAAAATCGATATTCCCGGATTCATTTTTCATGCCGATGCAGATATCACACTCGCCACATGGCAGAGATCGATCCTGCCGCCGATCGTCACAAAGCAGGGCTCTTACATATGCACGAGCTAGAGTACCCTTACCAACACCCTCCGGACCATAGAGCAACAATGCTGTTTGATGTCCATCGTCTATGAAACGTCGCCTGATCCGACTGACAGCGCCGGCGTGGCCGACAATGTCGCCTAGCGAAAAAGGAGGGAAGGTGCGAAGACGATTCATGATGGCGTCGCAATAGATTCCGAGTACTCTCGCTCACGTTGACGACGCAACTCGACCGCCGACTTGACCAACGACGCGAGCCGCGTAACCCACCCTTGACCCGAAGGTGAATGATCCACGTTCTCGAGGCACCCGTACATCGCTTCGATTAGGCGCTCCTCCTGCGTCAGCCATCTCTTTGGCTGAAAGTCTGAGTACGAACTTAGAAGGTGACGTAATTCGTCCCAACAGCCCACGAGGTAGTCTTCGCTAGCGACCGTTGTCAGCCTTCGACAGCAATCGCGATAAAGACGCTCGAATTCAGCGATGCTCGCATCCGGTCGGGGGCCAAGCAGGTCATGACCGCGGCGGCCGGCCACCGCTAGGCGCCGGGCGGTCAAGAGCACCGCCACGGACAAGACGAACCTTCGCCTCATTGTAGAATCAACCGATTTTCCTCTAGCCTTAAAGTCCGGCGCTCCAAGCAATTCGCGGGCGGCACGAAGAATTTCGCGACTGAGTTCCGCGACTGTCCACGCCCTGTCACGAAGTCTGTCTGCGGCACTTGCGACTAATTCTTGAATCGCGTCGCCCCGCCGCTGGTCGATGAGGCGACGAAGGGGCCTAAGCATCTCATTTCGACTTCTTAGATCCCCTTCCGTTTCCAATTCGCGCAATGCTCCTTGGACCTCGTCATAGTCGATGATCAAGCGGCGTTCACACCGTTCCAGAAATGAACCAAGATCCGGATCTGAGGTTACGACTGACCTCAAAAACTTAGTGGTTGCGGTATGATCCAAAATACAAAAGGGCAAATCTGTTGTCGCCCAAAAGAAGCGAATAATGTCGGGAGCCACCTCCGTGGTCGCGCTTACTTCATCGATGACGATGCAATTCCGCGCCGCATCAGGCCAATGTTGATGCTGAAAGATCGGATCATGAGCGTCCGCAAACAACACGATTCTATTCGCTTTGAGGCTCGAGAGGCCTGCTAAGAGCGCTTCGGCGCTTCGAGCCACTTCTCGCGACCTGAGGAGCGGCCACTTGCAGAATCCGATGAACTGCTCGATCAGGTTCACGCCGAATAGCGTCGACCCGATCTCTTCAGGCAAGACCGCTCTCAATGCCTCTCCGCGATCAGCAAGGGCTTGCTCAATCGAGGCTTTCATCTGCGGCGCAAGAACCCCGGTTCGATATCGGTAAATCACCGACCGGGTGACATCCGGCTCTAACAGGTAGCTTACGTCATGTACGGCTTGCACAGCTCAGGACCACCAAGTGTTCGTCCAACTGCGCAGTCGACGCTTCGGGTCCGTTGGCCATCGCTGCAATTGGCCTTCTTCGGCTTCTTTGCGCTCAACCGAAGCGCGATAGCGCTCTCGGATTGATTGCATTTTCAGCTCGCGGCTCTCGGCCTCGGTTCGACGGTCCCGGTGCTCGTCGAGCTCCCATCCATTGCGCACCCAGTCGAATGCTCGGTCATCATAAGCTGACAAGAAATCCATGCGGAGGCCCTGGTCTCTGGCCAGGATCTCGGTCTGTAAAGCACCATAAAACGCAAGCCGAGGGGGCTTGATCGGCCGAGGCTCCCGGCGCTCCTTCTTATTTATACCGAGGTCATCGAGAATGCCGTTTCGTATCAGGCCTGACGCCGCCGATACGCCCGGCTCGTGCACGCTCGCACACAACTTAAGCACGCTCTTCCAGTGCAACTTGAGACGAGATTTCTCATTTCCAGATGCTAACTGGATATCGATGCTTGCGCCCTCAGAGCCAGACGCCATCTCCGCGGCTGCAAATTGCTGTCGAAGCCAATTCCCTCCGGACGAATTTTCTAGAACTGCAAAGCGACCAACAATGAGGCCATATACTCCTTGCGCCTGGCCACGCTCGATGAGGACGATAGCCGCATCAGCGCTCGCTTCATGCGACCGCCGCGCCGCTTCAAACAATTCTTTGCAAAACGACCGGATCCACAAAACCGCAGCCTCCTCAGTTTCGGCGTGCGGTTCAATGGACATAGCACAATTGAAGAGGAGACCATGTTGCTGAACGAAAAACGAACTACGATTCACAATCTCGCGCACCTCAATGGTAGTCAAGAATTCGGATTGGCTCTCAATGACGCTCGGCTCCGATGTCGAAGCCCCGACAGAGAAATGCTCTTCCTCGTCGATCACACGCGCGATGGTGCCATCCGCTACACCGTCATGAACTGGGGCGGGACTGCGGAATTGCTGAACCTGTCTTTCGAAAAGCGCTATCGTCAGAAGGGCACTCGCCTCATCGGCCGGTCGATGATCGGCCCAGAATTGTAATAGTCCCGCCCAATATGCCTTCCATTGCCGATCGTCGAGCGCCTTCATTCGCTCCCTGAAACTCTCGACGATAGAGCCGTGATCTGCCACGGCGCTGTGTATCACTGGATCGACAATGACTTGCCGATTCAAAACATTGTTGTAGTAGAGCGAAATAAATAGGTTCCTGATCCATTCCACTTTGCTTAATGGATCTTCGTTCCAGGCCGAAAGAATGGCCCCCTGCCGACTAGAGTCTCCCTCCACTAAAGCACATGCATAGTCGTACAAGATGTCTGTCTGGTCGACGCCAAACGCTTCTTTGACATCGGACACTGCCAAGCGCCCGCCGTTGAAGGCGAGCTGCTCCAGCCCGATCAGAAGATCACGTGGGTAATTTCTCTTAACCGCGGCGAGAAGCTCTAGAGCGCGCACGTCGTAGTCGAGGCCCTCCTTATCGGCGACGTTCTGAAGCAGGCTGACCGAGGTATGGTGGGGTAACGCCCTCACCTGCAAAACCATGAGGCGCGAAACGAGGGCATCTCTCAATGCGCCGGGAGCGGTCGTCGCAAAGCAATAAAGGAAATCTGACCCGGTCTCTTCTATCCTCTTCAGAAGAATGTCAGCTGCATTTTGCTCAAGTGCATGAGCCTCATCGAAGAACAAAACGCGCACGTCACAATGCCGGTCTTCGCGTTCCGCTCTATACAGAAAGGCATCCACGCTTGCCACGTCTCCGCCCTTTCCCGCCGTGTCGTACTCGAACAGGCCGCCGCCATCCAGGCAGTTCGTACAAGCTCCACAAGGCGAACCGTCCTCGGCATTCGACAGGCAATTGAGAGCTTTTGCATAGATGCGGGCCAGACTGGTTTTCCCTGACCCGCGATCACCGCATAACAGTAAATTGCGACGGAGCTTGTTGCGTCGGATCAAAGCCTGGAGAACGCGCACAGCTTGCTCTTGGCCAAGCACTTCGGAGAAGAGACTAGGGCGATAAGCTAGGTCCAGTCGTTTAGTCGTTCGCATGCGCTTTCAAACAACCGTAACTATTACGTTTTGCGTGAACATCATCGACCCCTCCGTCGCGACAGGGTTCATGCATCACTGAAAAGGAGGACGGCATGTAGGGTGTGTACGGTATGCATGGTGTGTATGGTGCGCACAGTGTAAATTCACTCTGATCCGACGTCCTAGCGACTGCCACCGGCGACTGGATTCACTTTTCTAGCAAAACAATCGTACAGCACGAAGCGAACGATTCGGTTGCTATATGGACTTAATGTGCCGACGTTCCTCGTCGAACTACCTCCTCAGTACGTACACGAAACCACTAGCGGTGCGTTTCTTACGCGAGAACGGTATCTCGGGCTGTCCGAGATATGGGCGCAGCCTCCTGCCGAATTCCGTCGGACCGATTTCGTCTCCCGTCTCATCGACGTACAGTTCATAGAGCAGCGTCGCGGTTATGCCGGCGGGTCCAATGATGTTGCGCGCCTGTTCCGAGTTCGGATCAAATGACTTAACCCACTGCTCGAGGATATCGGGCGGCACATACGCTCGTTGATAGGCGTGGAGTTCTTTGAGAACTGCTTTGATCGGCTCCTCGGCCTCATGCGAGACCGAGCGCCACATCAATTGGAAATCCAAACTATTGATGATGAGCCAGATATCGGCCGAACCGCCTTTTTCGACGGCGCCGTTCTTAAGCGGAAGAACCACAAAGCGGCGATGGCCGCTGGTGTCAGGGATCAGATGAGTAATATGTTCGTTTGTGGTCGCGATGAATGTCGTCAGTTGCTCCCGGCGATCTTGCCTCGACTTGCGCATCGCTCGAGATTGGATACGGCCATTCGTAATAATAGCCTTTAGAACGCTGACCTTCGTTCGAGCCGAGGCACCTGCATCGTCAATATTAACGACCGCGTAATTCATCAACTGTTGGCCGAACGGATCCGTAAGGGCCGAGATCTGCACGGGATCGGTCGCTAATTCTTTCAACGGCCCGAGAAGCCGGGCGACGAACGCGGTTTTGCCAGAACCCTGGATACGATTCGTGACGATGGGCATTTGAGGATAGCTGACCGGGAGGCGCAACTGCTTACGCTTGACTGACCACATTAGCTGTTTGACGGCGGCAACGCACAAGGTTTCGGGCATATCAAAGACTTGTGCAAGTGCCTCGAAGTTCTTCGTAGCTTTCGCCTGCTCCTCAGTTGTGAGGCTGTTGTCGCAGATCGGCATCAGGATGGACCGGCGCTTTTCGGCGGCAGCGTCGCGGATCATCTTCTCGAGCTCACGTTTGGCCCTGCCTTTGGGTAAACTGATGCCAATGCTATCGGCCCGGAGGATGATCTCGTCGACGATCACGTCCGGATCGATCGGTTGCAGCGCGAGCCGCTCTGCGACCGGCATGGTCGGGTCGATCTGACGACCAATGCTCTGGTCGGCTTCAATCACATAGCAGTTCTCCTTTAGACACATAGCGGCCAAGGGATATACGGCCTTGGGGTGTGGATTTTTAGAGTGGTCATTGTCTGTCGAAGTATCGGTCAATCTTTGCCTCATTCATTGCAAGATTGGCCGCTTGTGGTGCGGCCCATAAGAGGCGGATGACCACGTATCTATCAGATGAGCCTTTCTGGCCTACCTGTCGGCTGGCCTATGACGCACGTACTAGATGTGGAGTGCTCTGTAGCAATCTGCCGCGCATAAATCGGAGAGCAACGCCGGCGAAGGTCGGACCGTTCATGCGGCCGGCAGAATTGGCGCAACGAACGCCGCTTTAGCTTTCGGCTTTAGGTCTGCCGACCCTAAAAGTTAGGAGGCTGCGAAGTGACAGCGTGACTTTCTATATAGGTTTGGATCAACCAAACCGAGATGCCCTATGCCCCACACCCTCATGCCCGATCCAGAGACATCGGATCGCAGACTATCTGAAGCACTCTCGGCGATCAGAGAGGCAAACTTTAATCCCAGAATGCCGAGCCCTTGGCACATCAAGATCGGTAAGCACAACTATTTCTGGACCACCGGCAAGATTACAATCGACGGTGGGCCGAAGGTCGAGATAAAAGGGCTACTCGCCTTCATCAAGCTGCTGCAAGACGAAGCCGAGAAGGGAATCAATCCACAATACTTGAGGTCATTCAATCCGCCTCCAATCAGCGCAAAGCGATCGGTGATCGGAATCGGCACTGCCAAACAGAATGTTCCTGCCACGGGCGGTCTCGGTTCAAGCCGCAACGGTTCGGTCCCTATCTGGACGCGTCTATACCGCGGGAGCGGCGACACCGACGCACCCTTCTAACGGTCAAGAAGCGGCCTGACGCGCGGCACGCTACGGTCCGCTCAAATTCGCGAGCCGCGCGGTCCGCCGAACGCGGCTACATCATTCAATGTGCATCTCCAAAGGAGAGAACTATGACGCCCTTCGCGCTAGCGGCGAAAGGAGATCCCCATCCACTCTTGCTGGAGGCTGCGATATTCATTTCGCGGGCCGGCTTCAACTTTGACATGCCAAGCCGGGACGAGCTTCGCGTCGGCAACAAAAGCTACTTCTGGGCCTCGGAAATCATAAGCGTCGACGGTGAACCAGCGCTTGGCTTCTTCGGTATCCAACAGTTTGTTGATTTGTTGCACCCCCTCGCAACCGCAGAGCAAGAGAATCATGAACATGGAGCGCTTTAGCTGGACGCCGCCTTGCCGTCTCGGCGCAGGAGATGCCGTTGCCCGTCTATCTCTGCTGGCCCGAGCGAATAACGGCACATCGGCACTAAATTGAATCGATGTAATCTGTGAAGAACACGCCGGCTTACCGGCAAACCACATAGCCAGCTCCTAACGAGCTCTGCTCTCCGGATTGCTAGCCAGGCAGCGGGGACCAAGCAGATCAACCAACCGAAGGGCATCGGTACCTAAGAAGCGACACAGAGATGTCGTCGCAGGATTGGGCTCCGGGTTGCCCCGACCCAAGACTCACTACCCCGTTGGCGGATCAGCGCGGTGGTGCAAGTTGCGCCAATAAGCAGCAAGTAAAGGCCGACCGCATGACCCCGGCCTCCCTCTAACAAGGTTTTGCCGATCCGAGCGACTGACGGCGGCACGAGGATTGTGCGCCCAAGTTCCACAGCTTTGCCGGTCAACGGCAAAGCTGTGCCTTCGGCACAGGGAAGCACGTTCGGGCAGCACAAAAAAAGAAAAGCGCACCAGCGATAAAAAGGCCGGTTGATTAAGAACCGGCCGCTGCACCGGAGCCACCCAGCTACGCTCCTTCCTGCTCTCTTTCCGCTTCCAATTTCGAGCCGAACTATGCCCGCTCGGCACCGAGATTCCGGCCGCAAACTCGCTGTCCGGAATCCGCCTCTGCCGCGTCCAGGGTTGAAACTACACTTTCCGGCACAACCTAAGATGGTGATACTAGTGTATCCGGGTGTACAAGCTGCGCGGCTGTAAATTGACCGCCGCCTTCTCCGAATCCCTCTCACCACCACAAGGGATTCATCGCTCATGTCCACCGCCGCACTCGGCCGCGTGCCGTTCATTCCGGAAACAACGCTCCGCGCCCACCACGTCCACGAACAAGCCGACGACCGCTTCCGCGCCGCTGCCCGCGCCCGGCAGGCACTCCTCCGTGAGGCAAAAGGCTGGCCGATGGGCCTGTGGCCCGCCGGCAGCGACGAACAGCGCGAACTCGGCTCCTACCTCGCCGAAGAGCATGGCGATGCCAACTTCATTACCCCCGACGTCGCCCGGCTTGCCCGCCGTGTCGTCGCCTGGCGCGAGGACGATGCCCTCATCGACACCGACCGCCTCTACCGCAATCTCCTGTCGTCCATGCCGGCGACGTTCAATCTCATCGGCCCGCTGGCGCTGAACTCGCGTCTCGCCACCGCCGTCCTGCGCCGCCTCTGCCCGGGCTTCGTCAACAAGGTCGAAGACACCCTCTTCGAGCATTCCCCGGCCCGCCGCCACCCCGCCTTCACCCAGGACCGCTCGGCCTTCGACGCCCTGTTCAAGATCACCACCCCGGCCGGCGAGCACGGCTTCGTCGCCACCGAGATCAAATACACCGAGTCGATGCACGAGCAGCCGGCGCGCCTGCGGCCGCGCTATAACGAGCTCTCCCGTCTCTCGACCCTCTTCGTCGACCCCGACCACCCGGACCTCCGCGCAGCGCCCCTGCAGCAGCTCTGGCGCCAACACCTCCTCGCCTTCGCCATGGTTCACAATGGCCTCTACACGACCGGTCGCTATATCCTCATCGCGCCGACCCTCAATCGGGCCGTCGCGCAGGCCGTCGCCCAATATCGGTCACACCTACTCCCCGGTGGCGTCATCCCCTTCGACGTTATCTCCTACGAAAGCTTCATCGAGGCACTCGGTCGCTCGGGCGCCAAGGACGTCGCCGCCCTCCTCCACGAGCGTTACCTGGACTTCAGCCCGGTCGACGCCCTCATCGACGGGACGCAATCGTGAGCGGCCCGGATCCTCGCTCCATTGTCGCCGCGGCACCCGCCGCGGCGACATCCCGCTTCATCCAGCGGTGCTCGCATTGCCACTCCGAGGACGTCGTTCGCGACGCATGGGCCTCATGGTCCTTCGAAAGACAGGAATGGGAGCTCGGGCAAGCCTTCGACCACTCATACTGCGAAGCCTGCGAAAGCGACTGCACGATCGAAACCATTCCCGAGGAACAGGCCGACTGACGCTTTCAGCCCGCCATTCGTCGCACCGCGCTTACCCCGTCGCAACTGCCGCAACTCGCACAGCCGCGGGCAAGCGCCCGGCTTTCTCGAGGACAATCCCATGGAGCCCCAGATTTCAAAAGCAGCCGCCATTCGGCAACTCAACGATCAGTTTCGCCGCACCTTCATGGGCGGCAAAATCATGCTCACTCCCGGCATCATGGAGTTGGACGAAGACACCCGCGCCGAAATCTTCCGCCAGGTGGCGGAATTCTGCGACTTCAACGAAGCGAACGATCCCCACGACGAGCATGATTTCGTCGCGTTCGAATTCAATGGCGTCCACGTCTTTGCGAAGATCGATTACTACTCTCTCGATCTTGCGGGAGGCAGCGAGAACCCATCCGACCCCGACAAAACGATGCGCGTCATGACCATCATGACCGCCCACGAATATTGAGCCGTGCCGTCGGTAAATTGCGCCACCACACCGGGGAATATTAACCAGAACAAATCGGAGCTCAGTGTTATGTCCGCTAAAGTCCTACCCGACTTCAAGGCCTACACCGTCGTCAAACGCGACGGCCAGAAGGACGTTTGGATCGATCTTGGCGCTGCCTTCCTCCACGAAGACGGCGCCGGCCTCAACGTCCTCCTCCAGGCCAACCCGCTCGACGGCAAGATCGTCCTGCGCCCCTTCGTCAATGAGGGCCGCAAAGAACCTGTACATCAGGCAAACCGCACCTAATGCTCACCTTCGCCATCGGCAGTATCCAAGGCAACTCCGCGCAGCTCGCTGATCTCCTTGAGCAATGCTATGACTTTGCTGGCGGCCAAGCGGCCCGCTACGTCTTCCTCGGCAACTTCATCCATCGCGGCTCGGATAGCCGGGCGATGGTCGAGATCATCATCAATTTACAGGAGACCACTGCCAATAGGGTCATTGCCCTCGCCGGCGAGAACGAAGATCTCCTCCGCCACTGGCAAATCGCCGACAACAGGCCCCGGTGGCTCATCCGCGGCGGTAGCGCCACCCTGCGCTCCTACGGAACCACCTCACCCAACGATTTGCCCGCCAAGCACCTAATGTGGCTTCAACGTCTACCTGACATCTTCAGCGACCAACACAGGCTCTACGTCACCGAGGAACGTCAGATAGGGTCGGAGCAAGGCCGACTCATGGTTATAGGAAGACATCCTCGTACCGAGGCGGGCCAATCGGCTAACGACCCCCGCCGGATCTACCTGGGGGCCGCCTCTGGCAAACCGCCGAGAGCCGCTGCTTTCGCCTCCGACCCGCCCATACCCCTGGCCTTCTTCACAGCCCAATCGAGCTAGCCCCGGTGGGGAGTTCCCGCTCAAAGCACCGTCTCGACGAAAACGCGGAAGAGAACGCTCGGCAGCGTGTAACACGTCTATCTGGATTTCTTACGGCCCTTCTTTGGCGGCATCTCAAGGAAATCTGCCGGTTTGGCGTCCAAGACCTCGGACAATTTTCCAATAATCTCCAGTCCGACGTAGCTGCCACCCTTTTCGAGCTTGCTCATATAGCTGCGATTGACGCCGGCCTCATGAGCCAGCGCCTCCTGCGAGATGCGTTTGGCATGTCGTAACCGACGCAAATTTGCTGCAAAAACTTGGCGAAGGTCCATGCCCTAGCCAAGCCTAATGTCGCCTATTGACCCACCGCTTTAAAGCGACAAAAATAGCGCGCGGGGGCCGGCACGTAAATTTCCGACACCGATGACCGAATACATTTTGAGGGTGAGCGCGACTGCTCGGCCCAAAAGGAGAGCTCATGACCGAGACAACGACTGACGATTCCTGGTTCTACACGCAGGGAGGCCAGCGACTGGGGCCAGTATCCGCCGACAAGCTGCGCGAACTCCTCGCCGCCCAATTGATCGACGGCGAGACGCCAATCTGGCGCAAGGGCCTCGGCGACTGGCAGCCGGTCCGGGCCACCGAAATCGGAGCCAGCCTCCAGGACAGTCCTCCCCCGGTCGCCGCCGCGCACGTGAACAATATGCTCGTCTGGACGCTCGCCTTTATGCCGATCGCCTACGTCGTCATCGACGCCTTCATCTACGGCTATCGGGTCAATCACCCCGAGGCCGACCAAACCTTCCTTAATTCCCTGACCTGGATGATCCCGTTCGCCATCAATGGGGGGCTCTGCTTCGGGGACGAGCGGCAGCTCGCGCTTGCCGGACACAACACCAAAAACCTCCAGATACTCGCCGTGCTTCTGGCGCCGGTCTATCTCTTCGTCCGAGCCAAACGGGTCAAGCAGACCCCCATTTACGGCTATGTCTGGATCGGCACCTTCCTCGTGGCCGCCATCCTCGCAGCGTTCTGAGACGCCTCGATGTCCGACGACAAGCTGATCCTCGTCCTCTTCCTGCTCGGGACCATCATCTTCTGCCTCGTCTATATGGCGCCGAGTATTGTTGCCTTCAAACGCAACCACCCCAATCGCTGGCTCATCCTCGTCATCAACTTTGCCTTCGGCGGGACGATCATCGGCTGGGGAGTTTCCCTCGTTTGGGCTCTACGAGCGGTTCACCGCCTAGGCGCAGCGGCAGACGGCGGCGAATCCGGCCTCAACATCTTCGCCAACGATCCGAAGAAGGTTCAACTCAGCGAACTGCCACCAATGCCGGCGTCCATCGGCCATGAACTCGAGCGACTTGACGCACTGCTCGCTAAAGGCTCGATCTGTCAGTCAGAATTCGACGTCCTCAAAGCAAGGCTAATCCAGCTTTAAGAATAGCGCGCCTACATGCAAATTCTTTAGTTTGAGGGCAAAATCGGTCTTCAGAATTTCTCTGTGCTAAGAGCTCATTTCCGCTCGGTCGCGCGACGGCTTGTGCAATGCGAGGGGAAGATTCGCCTTAACAAGTCGCTAGGCAGCTTCGCGGGAGGCTTTTATCAGGTTGCCATGGGCCGCCAAGTCATGCTGGTCATTTCCGGCGCAATGGACGCGTATCTCTTTAACCAATCTTTTTTTTCGCTGGTGGTGGCCGGCCTATCGCGTTCCCCGTCAACCGCTGGGGACGGAGCCCTGCCTCCATCACGCACATCACCAAAGAGAAAGCAGTCGTGCCGATTAAGGCTGACTCGGTACGCCGGAGCCCGGTGCCCATGTCTGGCCGACAAGTTCGTCCCGGGTGCCTGCGCGTTCATGCTGGTCTTCCTTGTAAGTGTTCTGCGGGAATGAATGGGGCCCGATAATGTAGAGCGGTCGCCCGCCCGGTGGCACCTTGGCTCCGTTCTGCGCCAGCCAGCGCTGGAACTGATGGATTTCCTGCTGCTGCTCGATGATGACGGCTTCCGCCGCCTGCCGCGTCCACGGATCCCGTGCGTGGCGCAAGGCAACCCGCGCCATGTCGATGGCGCCCTGATGGTGGGGAACCATATGCATCTTGAAATCCACGTCGGGGTCGCCCGTGAAGGGCATCGCCATTGCACGCATCATCTTGGCGTGCACAGCTTTGAACGCCCGCACGGCGCGAGCATCCTGTATCTGCTCCCCGGCTGCCCGCTTCGCAAGCAGGGCGCGGAATTCATAGACTTCACGTGACTGCGCGATGGTGATGGCCTCGGCCTCCTGCCGCGTCCACGGATTGTTGGCGTGGCGCATGGCGACACCGGCCATGTCGATAGCGCCTTGATGATGCGGAATCATATGCGAGAAAAAATCGACATCCGGGTCTCCCGTGAAGGGAACCTTCATGTTTCGCATCATCTTCATATGCGCCGCTTTGAACTCGCGAATGGCTGCCGAATATGCCGGAACCGTCGTTGCTCCTTGCTGATGTTGGCCAGCGTGGCTTGCAAGCGCTCCTGCCAACGGAAGCGCCGTCAGGCCTAACGCAAAGAGCGACATCGTCATCCTGCGCATAACGCAACTCCGTCATTTGTCGCCAATGAGGCCACTATTACTCAACTGCTTTGGATTCCGTTGGTTCCGGCGCTAAGTTAGAAAGCGCTTTTCCCCTCTGTCTTCTTCCTGACGGCCGTCGGGGCGATCGTTCGTTCATGCCGCCGCTCCACCCCGCCCTAATTCAGCTTCCAGTCGCCCTGCCATCTTTTCAGTAATTGTGTATCTGCTAGGAATGGCGCTGAGAGGACCGTCCCTTGGGTCGCGGGGTTTTGGTCTCTGTTCGGCGAAGCACTCATGCTCGGTGCGCCAATTGTGTCCGGCAATTAGAACAGAGCCCCGCCACATCATCAGAAGATGACTACGGCTATGTCCACTTTTACCCTCGCATCGGCAGGCTAATCTATGCTTCGGCGCTTATGCTTTTGGGCGGTGGTGGGCAGCCGAGCGGCTGGAGGAATGGCGTGGTTCGATAACGCCACCGCCGGATTGGCCACCATGTCGCTGGCTTGGTACGGCTGGAAGATGGTCTATCTTCATGAGCATAGGTCACCGCTGCAGCAAAAGGCGTCGAGGAAATGGACAGAGCACAGACAGCGACTGCACACTATCTATGAGTTCTTTGCTGCCCGCACGGTGAAGGGCACGAAACGAGCGGCCACGGCACTAACGAAATTTCGTCGCCGACCGTAAAATGTCGTGGGGAGCATAAGACACCTCGCTCTCACTGATGAGGGGTGCGGCCAGCCGCAGTCTTTCACTTATACCGGGCGAGATATCCGGCGCGTTGGCAGGAGCGGGAGTCCTCCGAGGTTTCCGATGAATTGGTTCATCTCGCCGATTTCGCGCACTTGCGCCGGGTCGCGCGGGTCCCGTATGTGAGCGCGCCGGCTGGTCATGATAGCGATCGAATGGTGCGGTATCATCGCCCGCATGTAATCGACATCTGAAACTGTTTCCTGACTCCGGACAAGCCAAAGGGACACAACGACACGTCCGCCCTGCTATATGTCAGCCTCTGCCAACAGTGAGACTCCGGTGGAACGAGGCTGCCGGATCGAGAACCCTTTCACCACTGCGTAGATGGATGGAATAACGATCAACGTCAGTAATGTTGACGATACCATGCCGCCGATCATCGGCACAGCAATGCGTTGCATGACCTCCGCACCGGTCCCATGGCTCCACATTATGGGCAAAAGGCCGGCCATGATCGCAGCAACGGTCATCATCTTCGGTCGCACTCGGTCCACCGCACCTGTCATGATCGCCTCGTAAAGATCATCGCGTGTGAATATCCTTCCTTCCGACTCTCGCTCCGCTTTCAGCTCAGACAATGCGTGATCAAGATAGATTAGCATCACCACGCCGGTTTCGGCGGCCACGCCGGCAAGGGCGATGAAGCCGACCGCTACCGCCACCGACAGATTGAAGCCGAGCCACCACATCAGCCATAACCCACCGACGAGCGCGAATGGCACCGACAGCATGACGATCAGCGTTTCGGCGACACGGCGGAAGTTGAGATAGAGCAGCAGGAAGATGATCAGGACGGTGATGGGTACAACGATCTTGAGCCGCGCTTTGGCCCGTTCCATGTACTCAAACTGACCGCTCCAGCTGACATAGTAGCCAGGTGGGAACTTGACCTGCGCCGCCACCGCCTTCTGTGCGTCAGCCACGTAGCCACCAAGATCGCGATCGCGCAGGTCAACATATATATAGGCCGCAAGCTGCGCATTCTCGGTGCGGATGGTCGACGGCCCCTTGGCGAGCTCGATCTTGGCGACTTCTCCGAGCGGCACCGTTCCGCCGCTCGGCAACGGGATCAGCACCTGTGTGGCGATTGCTTGCGTATCGCTGCGCAGATCGCGCGGATAGCGGATGCTGACCGTGTAGCGCTCGCGGCCCTCCACGGTCGTCGTGACGGCCTCGGCGCCCAGCGCGGTAGCAATGACATCCTGCACATCCGTGATCATCAGGCCGTAACGCGCCAACTGCGCGCGGTCGGGCTCGACGTTCAAATAGTAACCGCCGATGATGCGCTCGGCGAAAGCGCTGGTCGTGCCGGGAACCGTCCGGATCGCGGCTTCGACCTGCCGCGCCACCTTCTCCATTTCCGCAAGATCGGTGCCGAAGACCTTCACACCGACCGGCGTACGAATACCGGTGGCGAGCATATCGATGCGCGCCTTGATCGGCATCGTCCACGCGTTGGACACCCCAGGAAATTGCAATGCCTTGTCCATCTCGGCGATCAGCTTGTCGACGGTCATACCCGGCCGCCACTCCTCTTCGGGTTTAAGATTGATGACCGTCTCGAACATTTCGGTCGGCGCCGGATCGGTTGCGGTCATCGCCCGGCCGGCCTTGCCCCAGACCGATGAGACCTCCGGGAAGGTCTTGATGATCTTATTCTGCGTCTGCACCAGTTCGGCCGCCTTTGTGACCGAAAACCCAGGCAGCGTCGTCGGCATGTAGAGCAGCGTGCCCTCGTTCAACGTTGGCATGAATTCCGTACCGAGACGCAACGCTGGCCACACACTGCCGGCAAGAATGGCGAGCGCGATTAGGATGGTCGCCGCCTTGTATCGAAGCGCGGCACGGATCACCGGCCGGTAAATCCAGATCAGGAACCGGTTCACCGGATTGCGATGCTCGGGCATGATGCGACCACGCACGAACAGCAGCATCAGCGCCGGCACCAGGGTCACGGACAGTAAGGCGGCCGCCGCCATGGCGAACGTCTTCGTATAGGCGAGCGGCTTGAACATGCGCCCTTCCTGCGCCTCAAGCGCGAAGATCGGCAGGAACGACACCGTGATGATGAGCAGACTGAAGAACAGCGCCGGGCCAACTTCGATCGCCGCTTCGATCAGGACCTGACTACGCGGCTTGTCCGGCGGGGCGCGCTCCAGATGCTTATGAGCGTTTTCTATCATGACGATCGCGGCATCGACCATCGCGCCGATGGCGATCGCAATGCCGCCGAGGCTCATGATGTTCGAGCTCAAGCCCAGCACGTACATAAGCAGATAGGCAATGAGCACGCCGATCGGCAGTGTAATGATGGCAACGAGCGCACTGCGCACATGCAGCAGGAAGATGACGCAAACGACAGCGACGATGATGCTTTCTTCTACAAGGGTGCGTTTGAGCGTGTCGATGGCGCGGTAGATCAGATCTGAACGATCGTAGATGGACTCGACGCTCATACCTTTTGGCAGGCTGGGAACGATCTCGGCTAGCCGCTCTTTGACGTTCTGAATCACCGACAGGGCATTGGCGCCGGTCCGCTGCAGGACGATGCCCGTCACCGCCTCACCCTCGCCGTTCACCTCAGTGATCCCGCGCCGTTCGTCCGGCGCAAGCTCAACATGCGCCACATCGCGCAAGAGCACGGGAACGCCGCGATCGTTCTTGACCACGATCTGCTCCAGGTCGGAAATGTTGCGGATATAGCCACGGCCGCGCACCGCGAATTCGGTCTCGGCCAGCTCAACCGTGCGTCCGCCAACGTCGATATTACTGGAGCGCAAAGCGTTGCGGATGCTCGCGAGCGAGATGCCCAGCGACTGCAGCCGACGCGGATCGATGACCACGCTGTATTGCTTCACAAAGCCGCCGACGCTCGCTACCTCGGCGACGCCTTCGGCCTTCGCGAGCCCGTACCGAATGTACCAGTCTTGAGCCGTGCGCAGTTCGGCGAGACTCTTCTGCGCACCACGCACGATATATTGATAGACCCAGCCGACGCCGGTCGCGTCCGGCCCGAGACTTGGCGACACCCCGGTGGGCAATCGCCGCGCGGCGGCATTGAGGTATTCGAGCACGCGCGAACGCGCCCAATAGAGGTCGGTGCCGTCCTCGAAGATCACATAGACGAAGGACACGCCGAAGAACGAGAAGCCGCGGACGACTTTCGATTTCGGCACACTCAACATGGCCGTCGTCAGCGGATAGGTGACCTGATCCTCAACCACCTGCGGCGCCTGGCCGGGATACTCGGTGTAGACGATGACCTGGACGTCGGAGAGGTCCGGAATGGCATCGAGCGGCACACGCGAGACGGCATAGATACCAGCAAGTGTGATGAAGACCGTCGCAAGGCCGACAAGGAACAGGTTGCGGGCTGACCAGCGGATGAGCGAGGCAATCATCGCGACGCCTCCTTACGGCCTGGTTCATCCTGCGTGAAGGTCTTGAGCGCTGCGCGGAGATTACTTTCCGCGTCGATGAGGAATGTCGCGGCGGTAACAACCTCTTCTCCTTCGCGGACGCCATCGCGCACTTCGCGATAACCATCGCCGCGACGTCCGAGCTTCACCGACCGCGGCTCGAACCGCCCCTCGCCTCTTGCGACGAGCACGATCTGCTGCGAGCCGCTGTCGATCACCGCGCTGTTGGGAACCGCAACCACCGGCGTCCCATCCGCGGCGGCGCGGAATACGACATCGGCGTACATGTCGGCTTTCAATCGACCGTCCGGGTTCGGAACTTCGATGCGAACCCGGGCCGTGCGCGTTTCCGCCTTCACCTCCGGATAAATGAGCGTTACCCGGCCTTCCGCCGGCTCATTTGGATAGGCGCGGAAGGTGACTTGCGCCGGCGTGCCGACTTTGAGCAGCCCGACATCGGCTTCCGCGACATCGGCAATGACCCATACCGTCGAGAGGTCGGCGATGCGGTAGAGTTCATCGCCCGCTTCGACGCGCTGGCCGTTGATCACCCGTTTGCTCAGGACAACGCCGGTTGCGGGCGACGCCCAATCGAGCGTGCGGGGATTGGTACCGCTGTCGCGCACGTCCTTGATACGGCTTTCGGGAACGCCGAGGTTGCGCAGCCGTTGCATGGCGCCATTCACCGATTGGCTCATATCGGTGCCGGATACACCACGCTGAACGGCACCGAGCGAGATCCTCAGGTCGATCTGCGCGTTGACGATGTCGGGGCTGTAAACGCGGAACAGCGGCTCGCCGGCACGGACCGTTTGGCCGGCGGTGTTGACGAACAGATCTTCTATATAACCGGCTGAACGCATGGCGACGACCGTGAGCTTGCTTTCGTCGACCGCAACCGTCCCAACGGCGCGCACCGGCTGCACGAGCACGCGGGTCTCGGCAGGCTCGGTACGCACACCGCTGCGCTGGACGCGATCGAGGCTCACTTTGATGACATTGCCGTCATCCGCCTCATCCCCCTCGTACACCGGGATGTAATCCATCCCCATCCCATCCTTCTTGGGCACCGGCGATGTGTCCGGAAGCCCCATGGGGTTGCGGTAATAGAGAATCTTACGCTCGCCTTTTGCGGCTTGCGCCTGAGGCCGTTGCGGGTCGAATGACGGCTCTTCGTCGTCGTAGACCGGCATGTATGGCCGGCCTTGTTGATCCTGCTTGGGCACTGCCGACCAGAACGGCGCCTTGTCCGGCGCGCGGTAATAGAGGATCTGCCGTTCTGCGGCCGACGCTATGCCGGCAACATGCGTATTGACCGGCGAAGGCAGCGCATGCTGCGCGGCCCAGTAACCGCCCGCCGCACTGAGCCCGGCGCCCAAGGCAAGGATGAATAGAGTTCGTGTCGTGTTCATCGGATTCACCGCGATCAAGCGCCCGCGGCCGCGGGCTGAAAGGTAGCGGCCATCTGGCCGCTACCGGTGTCTGTTCGACGCGCCGCAAGGACGCGCCGATGCTCTCACTTGTTCGCTTTGACGATGACCTTGCCGACGACCGTCTCCGGCTCGCCCTGCACTTTGGCAGCCACGCTGATCTGGTAGCGTCCGGCCATAGGCAGATCGGTCTTGAAGGTGTAGACACCCGGCTCGCTAGCCGGCAACGGAGCGACCGGCGACTGCATGTCCGCCATGCCATCCGGCGCCATGTCGACGCGCGTGCGGATAATCACGGCATCGGCGACAGGCTTCCCGGTCGGCTTATGGACCAGGCGCAGGGCGACGGTCACGTCGTCGCCTTTCTTCATCTCAGGAGCGACGGGCTCGAACGCGTAGTCACCGGCGGCAGCAAACGCAGCACCGCTGGCAAGGCTGAGCGCGGCGGCGAGCGCCACCGCAGCGGGGAATTTCGATGTCATCAATAATCTCCTCGTGTCTGTCTTGGCTGCGGTTTCGGCAACGATAACCGTCACAGCCGTCGTCATCGCACGCAGGCGCAAGCCCGCGCGTTGAAAGCGGATTTCAACGTGACGTCAGACGCGAGGAGGTCGGAAAGGAGGACTGTCGCTATGGAGATCGACGGCCTGGTCGGCCAGTGCGAGGACCGGCTTCTTCGGCAGCGGAGGGTATTTCAAGCCAGCGCTGCCCACATCGGCGAGGCTCACACTGAGCAACGCGCACGAGGCCATCGACGGGCATTGATCGCTAGGCAGATCACACGGCGCGGTCTGGTCTGGGCAGCACCCGTCCATCGAAGCAGACATGCTGCTAACCAAAATCGATTGCGTGACTTGCGCGCCGCCGGAGCTTTTCACAATGGACGAAGCCGAGCCCGCCACCGGCAGCGTAGCCACCGATAGTGCGATCATAAAGGCCATGACCTTGCGGATGAATCGCATCATTCGCGCCATCTAGTGCCGGGAAATATTGATGCTGGCGGTCCCAGCATCAAGTCTCGGCAATCTCTTAAGCTAGCTTCACCGAGCCCTCTATAACAAATAATTATTTGGCGGAATAATGCCTAACCGCCATTGATCAGGATCAAGTATTTGCTGAAACATCATCATGATTAATCTTCAACGCCATCCCTAGCCACTGATCGGCGGTCATCTTCGGAACCGTCGCCATCGCCTTGTTGCCGATCTCTCGTCCGGTCGCTGCCGAGCAAGCACCCCATTACCGTCCTGCGCTGAATGCCGTTCTTTGCAGCCCGCGAATAACGACCGCAATGGCTATCTGCCGGGAGCCGGCGTCGGCGTCGGCGTCGAGTTTAGCGTACCTTTTCGCTTTGGCATCATCCGCCACAAAAGCCCGTCCCCGCGGACCGCCTGATGCCAGATAACTGCGATGACATGCAGCAGTACAAGCCCAATACCGAGGTTCACAAGTAGAATATGGATCGGCACAAATCGCTGAGAGAAATACATCGCGCCTGTGCCGGTGGCAGCGAGCACAGCGATTCCAGCGTATAGAGAAAAATGCGCCAGACGAGCGAGACAACGCTGCCAGATCGGCATGCCATGAGGTAGCTCAGGTGCGCCACGAATGGCGCGTAACGCAACCAGCGCCATCGCAAGGAGGAAGATTGCCCAACCGCTCCACGCGTGGATCTTGTGCAGGAAGAGATCAAACGGATCAGGGGAAAATCCAAAGCGATGCGCAACGTGGGTCCGCTGAATAGCCCAGGCAGTCGGAAATTGCGAAAGGCAGAATAGTACTGTCAGCCAGTGCGCGGCCTTCTGCATTGGAGAATATTGCAATGCAATGGGGAATTTCATGGCGCAGCGCCCCTCCGCTTCGGCTCGATGCGATAGCGCGTTTGTTGGCTAAGTCTCTCTGTTCTCGATTAATTTTCCGTCAAACTATTCACGCCCCCGACAGGCGGACAAATGGCCGTTTCGATTGCAGGTTGATACTAGAAACTCCAACGTTTAGCTTAACCAATATCAGACACGGCCCTACGGCCACCCGCTCTGGATGAAGGCCCCGCCGGGCTGTCTCTGAGGAGGGAACGTGTCATGAAAACAATCAGTCAGATAACCGCCGTCGCAATCGCTCTGTCTATACCCGCAATTGCCTTCGCCCAAGAGCTCACCATCGACGGAACCGCGGCAGCGATTCGAGAAGTCGTTTCTGGCAAGACCTGCGTGGGCAAGGATGTGCTCAAGTTCGGAGAAAGCACGGTCGGCTCGCCGGGAACGTTCAAGCGCGCCGGGCATTCCGAAGCAAGGTACGCAGTCGGATACGGCACAATCCTGATTCGTCGTGGCCGGGATTTGCATGGGCACGTCACGGCGGTTTCAGTTCTCGATCGCAAGCTGTATGTGAGCGCCGAGACTTACCAATGTGAACCTCGCGTCAGAACCGACGCGACGTTCAATAAGCTGTCTGACTAGATTTGGCGCAACCAGAGCGGACGAGTTAGATCAGCGGGTGCATCGAATCAGGAGCACCCTGTACCTTGCTCATCGAACCCGGAGCAGCACTAAGCCCTCAAACTCCCTAATTTTGGCGATATTCACCGTCTTGATCAAATTGTTGAGATCGGGCTTGCCGGTTACAGCACAACAATGCCATTTTGCCCCGGTAGTGAGCCACCGGTTCGGCTTCCACAGGACGGCATTCGACCCTTGTTCGCGCGGTTAACCAATCAGTGGCGGAAGCGGGCCGCGACCCTGGTGGTCGCGCTCTATGCCCTCACTTTGGTGGCGCCAACCGCGGCTTTTGCCGTCAGCAGCAGCATTGCGGCCGCCCATTGCTTGACCGTGATTGCCGATCACCATCGCTCGGCCGCGCCCCAGAGCCATGACGATCATGATGGCCACGGTCATGCGACAATGGCCCAGGCAATGGCGCATGAGGACGCGAATCAGGCCGCGCCGGCGGCCGGCGGCAGCGGCCCGATGGTACCCTCCGACTGCTGCGGCCTCTTCTGCGTATCGGCCGTCACCCCGGTGGTATTCGGCGTCATAGACGCACAGCTTTTTGCCCTCTCGCAAGTAGCCATACCTGCCGCCGTCAGCCTAGCGGGGTACGACTCCGGCCGCATCGACCGGCCGCCACGAAACCTCTCCGCGATTTGACCTGGCCGTCGCGTGGCGTGAGCCGCCACGCGCACGCTTATCAATCGACGATGAGGAACTCGAATGTCCGCCGCTACGTGTGTGCGGGCCACCGTCTTCGGACAGTGGTCGACGCTGTGCCGTCATAAGGCGCAATTGCTATCTCTTTCCGCCCTGCTGCTCCTGCCGGCCTGCGCGAGTTTCTCGCCCGACGGCGGCATGGGCGTAACGGTCGGCATCGCCGCGCAGCATTTAGGCAAGGAGGTCGTCGCGATCCGCAACGACGAAGATGCCGACGCCGCCCGAGCCAAGGTCGACGACCTGCTCAAGCGGACCTTGAATGCGGACGCGGCCGTGCAGATCGCCTTGTTTAACAACCGCGGCCTGCAGGCCGCCTATAACGAGCTCGGCATCGCCGAGGCCCAACGCATCCAGCAGTCGCTGCCGCCCAATCCCTCGTTCTCAATATCGCGGCTTTCCGGCGCGGCGGAAATCGAGATCGAGCGGCAGATTGCCGGCAATATCCTCGCACTCCTGACGTTGCCGGCGCGGGCGGAAATCGCCACCGAGCGCTTCCATCGCGCGCAACTTGCGGCCGCACTCGAAACCCTGCGCGTCGCCTCGGAAACACGAAAAGCGTTCTATCGCGCCGTGGCCGCAAGGCAGGCTGTCGGCTTGCTCGAGCAGTCAAGCGCCGCTTCTTCCACGACCGCCGAGCTTGCCAAGCGCATGACGGCCAGCGGCGCGATGAACAAGCTCGACCAATCGCGGCAGCAATTGCTGCACACGGAACTGACGACCGAACTTGTGCGGGCGCGGCAGCGCGCCACGTCCGAGCGCGAGCGGCTGGTGCGCGCGCTCGGCCTTTCCGGCAAGGGCCTGGCATTCAAGTTGCCGGCACGGCTACCGTCACTGCCGAACCGGCCGCCGGCCATGAAGACGGTCGAGGAAGAAGCGCTCAAGAGCCGCGTCGACCTCAAAATCGCGCGAAGCGAGCTCGACTCGCTCGCGAGGTCCTACGGACTCACCAAGGCCACGCGCTTCGTCAACGTGCTCGAAGGTGACTTCATCGACAAGCGAAAGGAAGAGCGGGCGACGGGCGAGCACTCGCACGACAGCGGCTTCGAGCTGACTTTGCAGGTGCCGCTCTTCGACTTCGGAGAAGCGCGCGTACGGGAAGCCGAGCAGACCTACATGCAGGCCGTCAACCGGCTGGCGCAGAAGGCCGTCAACGCCCGCTCGGAGGCCCGCGAGGCCTATCGCAACTATCGCACCAGCTACGACGTCGCAGCGCGTTACCAGCGTGACGTTCTGCCGCTGCGCAACACGATCTCCGAAGAACTGATGCTTCGCTACGGCGCGATGCAAATCGACGTTTTCGCCTTGCTCACGGAGGCGCGGCAGCGGATCGCCGCCAACGCCAATGCCGTCGATGCGCTGCGCGACTTCTGGCTCGCCAGCGCCGACCTGCAGGCAGCCGTGATCGGCGGCGGCGGCACGCCAAGCGACTCGTCATCCAGCACAACCGCTATGGCCGGCGACGGCGAGCCGGCCGGCCATTGAACGGAGCGACATCATGATCACACGACGCAACCTCATCGGCACATCGGCTGTTCTTGCTGGCGCTGCCGCCATCAGCGGCCGCGTTCAGGCCGCCTCCATCCCCGAAGCCGTCACCACCAAATCGCCTGCGATGCAGCCGCCGCTTATGCCATCGAGCGGGCCGGCCTATCAGCCGGTCGTTACGCTCAATGGCTGGTCCCTGCCCTGGCGCATGAACGGCGAATGGAAGGAGTTTCACCTCGTCGCCGAGCCGGTCGAGCGTGAGCTATCGCCCGGCATGACCGCGAAGCTGTGGGGCTATAACGGCCAATCGCCTGGCCCAACGCTCGAATTCGTCGAAGGCGACAAGGTGCGCATCTTCGTCACCAACAAGTTGCCCGAGCACACGACGGTGCATTGGCACGGCTTCGTCCTGCCGAACGGCATGGACGGCGTCGGCGGACTGACGCAGCCTCACATCAAACCGGGCAAGACCTTCGTTTACGAATTCGTCGTCAAGCGCAGCGGTACCTTTATGTATCACCCGCACGCCGACGAGATGGTGCAGATGGCGATGGGAATGATGGGCTTCATCGTCGTGCATCCGCGCGACCCGCAAGAGCATCGCGTCGACCGCGACTTCGTCTTCCTGATGTCGAGCTACGACATCGATCCCGGCACGTCGTTGCCGAAGGTCATGACCATGACCGACTTCAATCTGTGGACCTGGAACACGCGCGTGTTTCCGGGCATCGATTCGTTGGTGGTGAGGAAGGGCGATCGAGTCCGTATCCGCATCGGCAATCTGACGATGACCAATCACCCGATCCATCTCCATGGCCCACACTTCGAGGTGACAGGCACCGACGGCGGCTGGGTGCGTGAAAGCGCGCGCTGGCCGGAAGTGACGACCGATGTTCCGGTCGGCGGCATGCGCGCCATCGAGTTCACCGCCGAGGAACCCGGCGACTGGGCCATTCATTGCCACAAGTCGCATCATACGATGAACGCCATGGGCCACGAGGTGAAGACCTTCATCGGTACGCCGCAGAAAGACCTCACCAAGGCTGTTCGAAAACTGTTCCCGGACTACATGCCGATGGGCACCGAAGGCATGGCGGAAATGGGGTCGATGGAAATGCCGATGCCGGACAACACGCTGCCGATGATGACCGGCTTCGGCCAGTTCGGACCCATCGAAATGGGCGGCATGTTCTCGGTCGTCAAAGTGCGCGAGGGCATCGCACCCGACGACTACAAAGATCCCGGGCCCTACAAGCATCCGCCGGGAACCGTGGCCTATGAGTTCAAGGGCAACGTACCCGATCCCACGCGTCGTAGCGAAAGTTCCGCCAAGCCGAGCCAAGTCGAACTCTCGGTCGTGAAGCCGGGAGCCAAAATCCACGGCGGGCGACACTAACGAATTGACGGCTATGTCTCAGCATCAACCCTCAGTCAGTACCACTGAACGCGTAACGAATGCGGCCGCGTGAAACCGGCCGGCAGCAACAAACCTCAATCAAACTGGAGCCAAATTGCAAATGATACGGTCAATGATCCTTCCGACACTCGTTCTTTCTCTCGCCGTCTTGGCGGGACCCGTGTCCGCCGAACCGGGAGCGCCCGGCCACAGCCACGCCGCCTTCTCGGCCGGCAAGCCCGGCGATCCCAAGATGCGTGCACGAACCATCGTCGTCAACATGCGCGAAGGGGACGGAACGATGACCTTCAGCCAGAACAAGATCGAGGTCCGCCGCGGCGAGCAGATCCGCTTCGTTCTGAAAAACGAGGGCGAGCTCGATCATGAATTCGTGCTCGCGACCGCCAGAGAGAACGACAAGCACGCCGAGTTGATGCAGAAGTTTCCGGATATGGAGCATGACGACCCGAACGCGAGGCGTCTAACGCCGAAGAAATCGGGCGACCTGCTGTGGCAGTTCACCAAGGCGGGCGAGTATCAGTTTGCCTGCCTTATTCCGGGCCACCGCGAAGCCGGCATGCACGGCAAGGTCGTTGTAAAGTAAATAACACGAGATAAAGGAGAACGACGATGAAAAGTATCGTTACGCTATTGGCGCTTGCATTCGCGTTGGCGCTGGCGCCGGCCGTCGCAACCGCACAATCGCTCATCGAGGGCACGGTGACCAAGATCGATACGGCGGCGAGCAAGATCACCATCAAGCACGGGCCGATCAAGAAGTTCGACATGGACGAAGGTATGACAATGGTCTTCGCCGTGAAGGACAGGAGCCTGCTCGACAAGGCCAAGAGCGGCGACAAGATCAAGTTCGACGCCGACAACGTCAACGGCCAGTTCGTCGTGACGAGGATCGAGAAGTAAAGCGCGGAGTGCGGCGTACCACGCGGATGGCTCGGGCGAAGGTCAATGAACAAAACACACATTCAAACGTTTGGATGTGATCGCAACGCTGCGATGCAGCGACCTTCGCCCGGGTCGCCGTTGATCCAGCCGCCATGATGGAGCGTTCAATGTCATACTATTTCTCGAAAGAGATCGAAGTTCCGTTCGACCAGGCCGTCGAAAAGACGGTTGCGGCGCTGAAATCACACGGCTTCGGCGTCCTGACAAAGATCAATGTCCAAGCCACCCTCAAGGAAAAGATCGGAGCGGAGTTCCGCCCCTACGTGATCCTTGGCGCCTGCAATCCGCAGATGGCGCACCAGGCATTGCAGGCCGAAGACAAGATCGGAACGATGCTGCCCTGCAATGTGATCGTCCAAGAAATCAACGGCAGGAGCGAGGTCGCCGCGGTGGATCCTGTTGCGTCCATGCAGGCGATCGAGAACGACAGGCTCGGCGCGATCGCCAGTAAGGTCCGGAACGAACTCAAGGCGGCGATTCAGTCACTCTGACGATCCGCCCGACGATTCTATCGCAAGGAATAGCCGGAGAGAAGAAACGGCAAACCGGCTGGGATCCAGCAGTGCCATAGGGGACACAGCAAATGCTCAGCAGACGCATGTTCGTTGCCGGCGCTGTAGTGGCCGGGCTCGGAGTTCGAAGCGGTATTTCGTACGGTCTGAACGCAAGCGCGGCGACACCGTTGCCGGTCCCGCAACTGATCGATCCGCAGGCGAACGGCGGAAAGCTCTCATTGACCATCAGCCAAGGCACTCATGCCTTTCTTCCGGGCAAGCCGGTTCGCAGTTTCGGCTACTCGGCTCCGGTGCTTGGACCTGCGCTTCGTCTCCGGCGCGGTAAGACGACAGAAATTTCAGTCGAAAACAGGATGGACGAACTGACAACGGTTCATTGGCATGGGTTGCTGATCCCTGGCGCTGTGGATGGTGGGCCTCACAATGTGATCCGGCCGGGGCAAAGATGGACCGCAAGGCTTGCAATCGATCAACCCGAAGGGACCGCGTGGTTTCATCCGCACCCGCATGGAGCCACCGCAGCGCAGGTCTATTCCGGCCTTGCCGGCCTGCTGTTGATCGAGGATTCCTCCGGCGAAAGTCTGGGATTGCCGCGCCGATATGGCGTCGACGATCTGCCCCTCATTTTGCAGGACCGTGCGTTCGGCGAAGATGGATCGCCGCTCTATAGCCCCGGCCCCATGGGCGTCATGGCCGGCTTTCGTGGCGACACTTTCATTGTCAATGGCGTCTCCAACCCGATTGCGCGTGTGCCAGCTGGCCTTGTCCGCCTTCGTCTCCTCAACGGCGCCAACGCCAGGTTTTTCGAACTGCAGTTCTCGGACTCACGCACCTTCCACGTCATCGCATCGGATGGAGGATATCTGCCTGCGCCCGTGCCGCTGCAGCAACTGATCCTCGCTCCTGGCGAGCGCTATGAAGTTCTGGTCGATTTCGCCAATGGCCAGCGGACAACGCTTTTGACCGGAGCCGATCGCAACGTCCCGATGATGGGCATGATGATGGGCGGCGCCATGCCTGCAGAAGGCGGGGCACTCGTAACCTTCGAAACCGACGCCTCGCTGCCGGTCGCGGCAACGACGCTTCCAAAAGCACTCGTGCCGGTCCCCGCGATCAACCGAGCGAAAGCCGTCAGAACCCGGCAGTTCTTTCTCAATGACATGATGATGCGGGGCATGATGGGCGGAGGGATGATGGGTGGCCGGGGTGCCGGGCCGGCGATGGGCATCAACGGCAGGCCGTTCGACATGGGCCGCATTGATGCAGACGTTCGAAAAGACACGGTCGAGCTCTGGCAGATCGGCTCTCACATGATGAGCCACCCGTTTCACGTCCACGGCACGCAGTTCCAGATCCTGTCGATGAACGGGCAAAGGCCGCCGGCCTACATGCGAGGCTGGAAGGATACGGTTATCGTCGCCCGGGAAGCCGAGATCCTTGTGCCCTTCTCGCAACCGGCGTCGGCAGATAACGCGTTCATGTTCCATTGCCACATCCTCGAACACGAGGACGCGGGCATGATGGGACAATACACCTGTGCCTGATCGCGACATCGAACAGTCCGCTTGCCGCAACCGCGGTGCCTCTTAGAGGCTCGCCGGAACGAGTCGAACAGAGAATCCGACGGTCCGAGTCAGCACCAATCCGACGAGATGCGTTCGAACTGGATCATCAACGCGCGCCTGACTCGAGGTCGTATCTGGCACACATGACAGCGCTGCGCGTGAAAAATGCAACACAAGACACCGAAGAGCAATCATGGTTAGAAATCGATCCAGGCGGTCAAAGCGGCGTCACCTCGACGATGTCCGGATTTCGGTCGGCGTATTCTTTTGCATAGGCCAGTTCACCCTTCGTGTCGGCATGAATGGAAAGCATCGTCTCGCCTTTAAAAACTGACTGACCGAGCTTCACATTCATTAACACGCCGGCAGCCTTTGATTCGGGAGCGCCGGCGAGCTTGGCAAGACGAGACAGCCTGCGGTTGTCGATCGCAGCAACGCGGCCAGCATGGATCGCCTCTAGCGGGCTCACCAATGAAGCGACAGGGGGCTCGCGCATTCCGCCCTGCGCTTTGCAAATAGTCACAAACTTCGCCCACGCTCGGCCGTCGGCGAGCGTATTCGCTGCCCGTGCGCTGCCCTCCCCTTGTTTGGCTTTGCCGCCAATTTCCAATGCCGCCCCCGCAAGTGCTATCGCGCGCTGGCGGAGGTCGTCTGGCGCCTCAGGCGCATTATTAAGAACCGCGAGAACATCGTGCGCTTCAAGTGCCGGTCCTATGCCGCGCCCAACAGGTTGCGCTCCGTCGGTCAGAATACATTTAGCCGTCATTCCGAAACGGTTGGCAACGGCGCTCATCCGCGCTGCAAGACGCGCAGCATCCTCCTTGCTTCTGACTTTCGCCGTTGCGCCGACGGGAATATCGATGACAACGTGAGTAGAACCCGCGGCGATCTTCTTGGACAGAACCGAAGCGATAAGCTGGCCCTCGGTGTCGACGTCGAGTTCTCGCTCGACGCGCACAAAGATGTCGTCGGCCGGGCTCAGATGAACCGCGCCGCCCCAAGCGATGCAGCCACTTTCGGACTCAACGACCCGACGGATCGTCGCGATGTCGAGATCGACTGGCGCAAGCGTCTCCATCATATCGGCGGTGCCAGCAGGCGACGTAATCGCCCGCGACGACGTTTTCGGCATGACGAGGCCGTGCGCGGCAACGATAGCGACTACGATCGGCGTCGTGCGGTTGCCAGGCAAGCCGCCAATACAATGTTTGTCGACGACAATCGGCGCATTCCACCGCAGCTTTTCGCCAACGCCAACCATGGCGCCTGTCAGGTCTAAGATCTCGGCCTCATCGAGCGGCAAGGCGGCGCACGCCGTCAGAAAGGAAGCGAGATGCACATCGGTGTAATGCCCCGCGACAACGTCCCTGACGATCGACGTGAAGGCGGCCCCCTCGAGCCTGTTTCCGTAAATGCGCCGGCGCACGCTTGCCAGCGATTCCAGCGCGGGCGCATGCGTGACCGTGACAGCCTCTCCCGCGGAGACGCCCAGAATCGACCAGGCCGTTTCCGAAAACGCCACTTCATCGATCGCCAGCAGATCATTACCTTCGACCTGGAACAGCGTCGCGTGAACGTGACGATCGCCGACCTTCACCAGCACCTGCGATCGGGCAGCGAGGCCTTCCGAGCGGCACACATGACAATCGGTCCGCATAACAACGACGGCTTGATGCTGGGTATGAAGACCGAGACGCTTGGCGCGAAGCATCGGCCGGGCCGTTTCTCTCGTCATTTCATGAGATACCGTCATAGATCGAACACCTGCTCTTGGCGGGGAACGCTGGCGTTCCATGAGAGCTCTCTGCCGATGCGGACCCTCAAGGCTTCGGCCGCTTCATCTTCGCCATGGACAATGAACGTTTGCGTCGGCTTCCGGCGGAAGCCCGTAAGCCAACGCATCAACTCGTTTGCGTCTGCATGGGCCGAAAGCGGCCCCAGGTCCTCGACCCCCGCTCTGACAGGAATCCACTCGCCGTGGACGTTAATTTCCTTGGCGCCTTGCAGCATCGCGCGTCCGCGCGTGCCAGCAGCCTGAAAGCCGGAAAAGAGCACGGTGTTCTTTGGGTCGGGGGCGAAGACTTTAAGATGGTGCAACACACGGCCACCGGTGGCCATGCCGCTGGCTGATATCACGACCTTTGGGTAGCGACTCGCTGTGATCGCCTTGGACTCCTCGACCTCCCTCGTATAGGTCGCGATCTTGCAGATCGCATCGCAAATCTCCGGAATCAGGCGATGGTCCTTTCGATGCGCATGAAGCAAATCCGTCGCATTGATCGCCATCGGGCTGTCGAGATAAACTGGAATATTAGACAGGCGGCCCGCCGTCTTCAGTTTCCAGAGATGATAGAGAAGCGACTGCGCTCTGCCGACGGCGAACGCGGGGATGACTACGGTGCCTCCGCGCTGCACCGTGCGCTCGATGACGACGCCAAGCAGCTCTGTGGGATCTCCAGGCTGATGAATTCGATTGCCATAAGTCGATTCGACGACGACGTAGTCGGCGTCCGGGACCGCCTCGGGATCAGGCAACACACTGTCGTCGTAACGGCCAAGGTCGCCTGAGAAGACGATGCGCTTGCCCGACCAAGCGATGTCTGCGATGGCGGCACCGAGAATATGGCCGGCATATCTGAAGGTGAGCACCGCGCCTCCCGGCAGCTCAATCGGCTTGCCAAATGGAAGAGCTTGAAACAGCTCAAGCGCGCGTTCGGCGTCGCGAACACCATAGAGGGGCAGCGCGGGTTTATGTTTTGAGAATCCCTTTCTGTTTGCGTAGTCGGCGTCCTTCTCTTGCAGATGGCCGCTGTCCTTCAGAATGAGTTCCGCAACGTCGCATGTAGCGCTGGTTGCGAAAATCGGACCGCGAAACCCTTCGCGCACAAGCTTTGGGAGATAGCCCGAATGGTCGAGATGCGCATGCGTGAGAACGACGGCGTCCAAGCTGGAAGGCGCGATAGAAAGCGGAGTCCAGTTGAGGTCGCGCAGGTTCTTCAATCCCTGAAAGAGGCCGCAATCAATCAGGATACGCTTGCTTCCGTTTGTCAGCAGATGCTTGGAGCCGGTAACGGTGCCGGCACCGCCAAGTGAACTGAGGGTGAACATGAACTAACCTTGTTTGGAGGAATCGTGCAGGTCGGCCGGACTTCCCAAGCCGTCGATCGCTCTAGTCTCGAAATCTCGTAGCAACTCGCCGCGCGGCCAGCCTGAAAGCCCTGCCGCAGCATCGACCAGATGAGCCCACGAACAGCGATTGGCAAAGAGCATGCCGGCAACATCCAGCGTCCCGCCTCGGCTGATATAGCCGCGAGCGACGGTTCTGAGCGGCCCGCCGTCGAGTCTCCGCAACAAGCCGAGCATTGGCTCGGGCCGGGTGTGGGTGACGACGACACGCGGCATGCCCGGCGGGAACAAGGCCGAGAGTTCGACATCGCCTGCGGTAAAGGCACCTTCGATGGCATCGCGGGGCGACCGGAAACGGCCCGGTTCGCAAATAGCGGTTACTACGACCTTATGGCCACATGCCTGGATACGCTCGGCAGCCTTAATTGCTTCCTCGGCTTGATAGGCGCCGATAGCGACAAACTGTAACTCGGCGTTTTCAGGCTTGCCGAAGATATGGACCGCGCCTGCGGAGATAAATTGGACAGCCGCGTTGCGATCAAGGCGATGGGGCATGTCTCGCTTAGACACAATCAAGCAAGCGACTTGACCGCGTCCTTGATAGACCGAGCGAAGCGCCGCCATCGCGCTGTTGGAGTCAATCGGAAACAGAACCCGGGCAGTGTCCGACATCTCGCCGAGCAACGCCTCGCCGATGGTTGGGTCCTGATGAGATTGCTCGTTCTTGGAATTTTCCCAAGTATGCGAGGTTACAACAAGCGGCACGGAAAGCCATTGCGGCGCTTGACCGATTTCCCGTTGACGCCGAGAGAATATAATCTCCTGACGAAGGCCTCCAAGCATCTTCATGGCGAAGGCTTCGTAACTGACGATAAGGTTGATTCCGCCTTTGTTGGCGAGCGCCGCGCCAGCAACGGCTTCTTCATTCAAGGCTGTGATCACGGCGCCGTCGACGGCTTCGGCTACCCCGGTCTCTGGCACGTTCACGCGATGTCTTAGGCGGTCGAGCGCGGCTCCCAGGTGGTTGGAACGCAGTTCGTCCGGATTGCCGAGGCGCGGCCTGAGACCGGGGTTAGCGTCCACGACTTTCACGAACCAGCGGTCGAGGGCATGCATCGCGCAATCGGCGACGTCGCCGGCGTTGCTCCATGCAGGTTCCGGAAGGCTTGGTGCCGCGGGAATACGGTTCGCCAGCGCGTGCTTGCTTTCCAACACTCTCGCCTGCTGAGAGTGACGTCTAAGCGCAGCTAACGCCGCGGTCAGTTCCTTCTCTGGCACGTGCAAGGCTGCAGCCGCTTCATTGAAGACGCGGCGCGAGGCGGCATCGCGCGACGGATTGCCGGCAAGCGGAAGGTTGTGCGCGACGTTTGTGCCGGCGCCCGCAAAGCCAAAGCCTTTGACGGTCTCGGCAATGACATATGGCATCCGTGCTGGATATTTGCGATCTGCCCCATCAACGAATCCTTTGAGGCGCTGCTCGGCAGTCAGAATGCCCCATACGAAAGCTGCGGGGTCCCGGCCGTCGATAGCAAACGGATCAAATCCGTTGAGTGCAAGATGCCCGGCGAGCCAGTCCGCACCGCCTTGCTGGGCAATCTGCGCACGCTCCTCAATGCGCCTTCCATTGAGGATCATGACGGGAACGACAGATCCGGAATCCTCGGCCCGCCACCAGCGCGGGGTCCAATCCGATCCGCGCTGCTCTTCAAATGCGCCGTCGCTCAAAAATGCCACGAGGCTTTCGCCAGGAAGCGGCATGTGAACATATTGGACCTCCGCAAAGCCGAGATAGCCGCCCTCTGAGATGGCGCCGGCCGTATTCGGCCCGGCATGACTTCCCAGCGGGACGGCCGGTCGACCGCTCGCGTCGATCGCATAAGAATAAAAATCAGCAACCAGTCGCGAGAGGCCTTCGGCCGTTCGATCGTAGCGCCCCTTTTGGGCCCGCGAGACATCTCCCGTCAGCGCATTGATGGCTTCGATGGCCGCCACGCAGTGGCCCTGACCCATCAGCCAGGATCGCGTCGTCCCGGTGATGGCATTCGCGGCCAGATATCCGACGAAAGCCGGCACCATGTTGAGCGATCCGCCGGTGTGGCCTTCCGGCACCTCCTTGAAGGCATCCGCTGGTAGTGGCGCCCCGGAAGGATCAACACGGCGAGCGTAGGTCATATGGACGACGGTCCACATGCCTGCGCATGCCAGACGATCGGCGGCCGCGAGCACACCGTAGAACGTCGCCTCATCAGACCCGCCGGATTGAGCGAGACTTGCCGCGAGATCTGCGATCCGCCGTATTGTTTCCGACGCATGCTGGATCGGACCGTGACCTGCTGCCCAGCGTTCAAACGCCTGCGATTTCGTTTCACTCATTTGAGTTGCCCGTTATCAGCAGCGACGGACGCCTCTCCGGCATCATCAATCATCGGTTCGGGCGGTCGCCGATGTCGCGTCAAGTTTGCTTGGCTTGAATCGGACTTGCCGAGCGCCGCTGCTACAAGGGGCGCGAGCGAGATGGCGTTGCTCACGTGAGCCACTGAATCGGTCGACACGATCTTTTGGCTGACGGCCTGGAGGCGACTAAAGGAGTCTTCGGCAAAAATGCCATGGACGACCGCGCAAACAGGCATTGCAAAGCCCTGGAGCGGCAGCTTCCGCGCCGCCTCAATCATCGTGCGGCCTGAAGATGCGATGTCGTCAACCAGCACGGGCTGGTGCCCACGCCATCTTGAAAGGTCAGGTACGTCGATATCGACATTGCGGTCTCCATGCCGCAGTTTCCGTAGCACCGCATATGGAGCGGCGATGCGCGAAGCGATCGCCGACACCCACTGTTCGCTTTCTATGTCGGGCCCGACGATTAATGGCCGCCGCACATTCTCTGCAATCCAGTCGGACAGCAACGGCGCCGCATGGAGTGCGTCGGTGGGAATGGTGTAGACGGCGGAAAGTGATGGATACCGGTGCAGGTGCGGATCGACGGTGATCATTCGATCGAACGTCGATGAAACCAACCTGGCAAAAGTGGTCGACGTTACGGCTTCACCAGGCTGGAAACGTCGATCCTGCCGCATGTAGCTAAGATAGGGCGCAACCAGCGTCACATCTTTAGCACCGAGTGAACGCGCCGCATCCGCTGCGAATATAAGCGGGAGAAAGTTCTCATCCGGACGCGCAAGCGTGCAGACCAAGCCCACAGACCGGCCCGTCACGTCGACGCGGATGCGGACATAGCTTTCGCCGTCCGGAAAGCGCCGCGTCTCGATTCGACCGAGTTGCCATCCGCTTGCCTTGGCGAGATCGGCCGCAAAGCTCTCATTTCCCGAGAGCGGCAGAACCAGCCGTGCCGGTCCCGCGGCGCTCACAGTCGCCCCCGGTAGAACCGCAGCAATTGCGCGTTGATTGCGACAATGACGGTGCTGGCGGACATGAAGACCGCGGCCACGGCGGGCGTCATGAGAAAGCCCGTACCGAACGTGATCCCGGCGGCCATCGGAATGGCGACAGTGTTGTAGCCCGTTGCCCAGATGAGGTTTTGCACCATCTTTCTGTAAGTCGCACGCGACAGGCCGAGGATTGCGGCGACGTCGCGCGGATCGCTCCTGACAAGCACGACATCGGCGGACTCGACCGCGACGTCGGTGCCGGCGCCGATGGCGACGCCGAGATCGGCCTGCACGAGGGCGGGCGCATCGTTGACGCCGTCGCCGACCATGGCGACAGCCAGTCCCCGCTTCTGCAGTTCTTCGATTTTCTGGGACTTCTGATCCGGCAGCACTTCAGCGAAGAATTCGCTGATGCCGAGCTCCTTGGATACCGTCTCTGCGACACCGCGCGCATCCCCCGTCAACATGACCGAAGCAATGCTCAGTCGCTTTAGTTCGGCGATAGCCTCCCGCGATTCGGGGCGCACGATGTCCGCAAGGGCGAAAAGCGCGCGCGGCTGGTCATCGCGAACGAGCACGACAACCGTCTTGCCCTGCGCTTCAAGCTCTTTCAGGCGGTTGTGTCCAATCGGTCGACCGGAACGGGCGAGATGGCCGGGGCTGACGATCTGTATTTTGGTGTTTCCGACCTTTGCGACAATGCCTTCTCCGGTGATGTTGCTGACATCGGTCGCCTTGGGGATGTCGATTTTTCGGTTTTTGGCTTCCGTGACGATGCCGTGCGCGATCGGGTGCTCGGACTGGCTTTCGGCGGCGGCTGCAAACGCCAGCTCTTCTTTCTCGTCGCCCTCTCCGAGCAGGACCACGTCGCTCACGCCAAACCGCCCCTCGGTTAGCGTACCGGTTTTATCAAACACGACTGCATCGAGATTTCGTGCCCGCTCAAACGCCGCGCGATCGCGAATCAAAAGACCATTGCCTGCGCTGAGCGAGGTGCTGACCGCGACAACGAGAGGAACAGCCAGTCCAAGCGCGTGAGGACAGGCCACGACCATCACCGTAACCATCCTTTCGAGCGCAAACTCCAGAGGCGCGCCGAGGATCGCCCACCAGATGAAGAGCGTTCCAAAACCGACAATGAGAGCGATGTAGGTCAGCCAGGCGGCTGCGCGGTTGGCGATGTCTTGCGTCCGCGACCGCGTTGCCTGGGCCCTTTTCACAAGGTCGATGACCTGGGCGAGATAGGTCGCGTCGCCAACCGCAGTAACCTCGATCGTGACCGCGTTAGCTCCGTTGATGGCGCCGCCGATGGCCGTAGCGCCAATCGTTTTGGAGACCGGACGGGACTCGCCCGTCAGCATCGCTTCGTTGAACCCCGACGAACCCTCGATAATACGGCCATCGACGGGCACCTTCGCACCGGGCCGCACGAGCACATGATCGCCCGGACCCAAGGCAGAAATTGGTACCTCCTGCGCGACTCCGTTGTCATCGAGTTTGAAGGCTTTATCTGGCAGCAGCCGAACGAGTTCTTCCAAGGCGCGTGAAGCGCCCATGATGGAACGCATCTCGATCCAGTGACCGAGCAGCATGATCGCGATCAGCGTCACTAGTTCCCAGTAGAATTCCTGTCCGGGAAAACCGAACGTGACCGCCGCAGAGAAGAAGTAAGCAGCCGAGATCGCCAGCGCGATCAAGGTCATCATTCCGGGCTGCCGATTGCGAAGCTCGGACGTGAAGCCAGTCAGGAACGGCCATCCGCCATAGACGTAGGCAATCGTCGACAGCGCGAAGAGAACATAGCTGCTTCCACGGAATGAGAGCAGACCGGAGATGCCGAGCCAATGCTGGATCATCGGCGAAAGCAGCAAGATGGGCGGCGTAAGCAAGAGCGTCACCCAGAAGCGACGCCGGAAGTCGGCGACCATCGCTGCATGATCATGTCCACCGTGAGCTTCATGGGCCGTATGCGTTGAGCCAGCCGCTGTTACGGTGTTGCCGCGCCCAGCATCGACTTTTGACGACGCGCTCGCTGGGGTGCCTCCATCATGCTTATGCGCATGATGCACGTGATGGTGATCGGCTTTCATGTCTCAATTCCAGGGGAAGCACTGTTGTGGTCGAATTCTGCGGAAGCGCGAAGAAAATCACTCACATGCTTCGCGATGATGGCTTCCTCGTCGGTCGCAATCGCCTGAACAACAACCGAGGCGCCAACTCTTGAAATCAGCCGGCTTCCCGCATCGTTGCGTTGCTGATCGATCGCAATGCCGAGATATTCGAGTCCGGCGCAGATGTTCGCTCGGATCAGAGGCGCGTTGGTGCCGATACCGCCGGTGAAAACGAGCCGATCAATTCCTGAAAGCGAAGCAGTAAGGCCGGCAATGCGTTGGCGGGTATGGTAACAAAATACATCGACCGCTTCCCGAACGGCAGGCTCGTCAAGCTTGTCCAGTAACTCTTGCATGCTACCGGACAGTTGCGAAAGACCCAGCATTCCCGCCTCGGAGTAGAGCAACCGTGTCAAGCTCTCGATCGTCATGTCCTTTTGTGCGGCCAGATGGAGAACGAGACCTGGATCCAGATCACCGCATCGTGTCCCCATCGGGAGGCCCGAAAGCGTGCTGAATCCCATCGTGGTCTCGATACTTCGACCCTCCTTGATCGCACATACCGAGGAGCCGCCGCCAAGATGAGCTACGACAATCCGCTCTTTCGCAACGTCGGTTTTCTCCTGCCTCAACTCCTCGAGAATATATTCAAAGGACAGGCCGTGATAGCCGAACCGGCGAATGCCATTTTCAAAATAGGGCCGCGGCAGCGTCGTTATCTGCGCGACGGCAGGCATATCCCGGTGAAAATCGGTATCGAAGCATCCGATCTGGGGCAGATGCGGCAACATTCGTCGCGCTGCCGCCACTCCGGCCAAATTGTGTGGCTGATGAAGTGGTGCGAGCGCTGTGAACTCTCGCAATTCGTCTTCGACATCAGAACTGAGAGCAACAGGCCCGGCTCCGCGACGGCCTCCGTGAACGATACGGTGACCGATCGCCTTGAGTCCGGAATACCACTCACTTTGCTTGATCAGCGCTTCGATCAGGCGGAACGCTTCTGTGTGGTTCGCAACCTGTTCGTGGCGGTGAAGCAAGTAAACGCCTCTTGAATCGCGCACAAATACCACGGCGCCATCGCCTATCCGCTCGACCGCCCCATGCAAAAGGCGCCTGCCGGGACTGGAATGCGAGAACATCGCCCATTTCACACTCGACGAACCCGCATTGAAGGCCAGAACCGCGGCTTCGTCAATGTTGGATCGGACGTCTCCGGAGCGGGTCATCAGTCGACCGTTTCGTCGCTCAAGACGCGGAATACTGATTGCATTTTCCACCTCACGCATCTGCATAATTTACAACTAGCCTCAGACCAACTTGTCGCCCTTGTAGCGACCCCAGGAAAGCCGCCCGCCATCGCCAAAGAGAGTCACCTCATAAACTTCATGAACTTCACCAGGCATGCCGGGCGAACCGGAGGGCATTCCAGCTACAGCAACCCCCCTCGCGACCGGCCGTTCCGCGAGAAGGCGCTTGATGGCGGGAATGGGCACATGCCCCTCGACCGCATAGCCCGCCACGATTGCGGTGTGACAGGCGGCAAGATCGTCGGGAACGCCAAGATTGGACTTAAGGGCCTGCACTGCATCTGCGTCGTTGATCACGCTCACGGGAAAGCCGGCGCGCCGGAGATACGCAACCCAGCCGTTGCAGCAGCCGCAATTCGGATCCTTGGTCACTGCAATTTCTGGCGATCCCTGCGCGAGCACGCGGCCCGGCAGCGCGACGAGCGCCGCTGCACCTGTCCAACGCAACATTTGTCTACGATTCATGATGATGACCTCCGTAATATTCACTGCTCGCGCTCGGCGACACGCACGCCGTCTCTGACTCGATCGCTTGGATGAAGAACAACTCTATCTGCCGGCGAAAGGCCCGAAAGAACCTGCGCGACCTGTCCGTTTCTCTGGCCAATCTTGACTATCGTCGGCCGCGCGCGACCGTCTTTCACAACGAAAGACGATCTCCGCCGCTACGACGCCAAGGTACACTGTCACTCCGCCGACCGTCTTGTAGCCTTCATCGGCGGCCGTGGCCGTATGCGCGCTGGGGAAGCCGCCAAGCCACAACCCTGCGAGGGCAACGATAAACGATCTCAAGAGCAGTCGTTTCGTTTTCATTTCCAGCACTCCCATTCCGACTCCGGCAGTTCATTCGGCCGCGGCCTTCGGCGCACCGCCGAAAAGTCGCCCGAGCCTCGGAATGAAACCGGGCACTTCGGCAGCATACCTCTTATATGCATCTCCAAATTCGGCGATGACGTCCCGCTCTTCGCTGTATGCGAGACGCACATACATGAACGTCAACACTGGAAACATCGCGAGCGTCAGCAGCGTCGGCCACTGAACCAGGAATCCGGCCATCACCAAGATGAAGCCGACATATTGCGGGTGACGCACATAGCTGTAGGGGCCGGCTGTCGCAAGCGTACGCTTCTGCTGCGCGGCGAACAGCACGCTCCACGACGAAGCGATCAGAGCGAAACCGCCGCCGATCAGAATAAAGCTCAGGATGTGAAACGGACCAAAATGCGGATTGGTCTTCCAGCCGAATACCATTTCGAGGAAATGGCCGGCGTCGTGCGAGAACCAATCGATCCCTGGGTAACGCGATTGCAGCCAACCCGAAAGAAAGAAGATACTCAGAGGGAAGCCGTACATTTCCACGAACAGCGCTATCACGAATGCGCTAAAGGCGCCGAACGACCGCCAATCACGCGGCGTGTCCGGCTTGAAGAAACTGTACGCGAACATGATGAAGACAAAAGAGTTGATCAGAACCAAGCTCCAGAGCCCGTAAGACGCTGTTTCTCCGCTCATTGGGCTTTCCCTTCCGGATTGGATTGAGTGCCTCTGCGATGGCCGGCGTGGCCACCATGCCCTCCGTGCATAAACATGTGCAGCAGCGGGCATGCGATCAGCGGCACCCACAGCCAGAGGCCAAGCACATGCGCACGGTGCTCCGTGAACAAAAGCGCTCCGGAAACGAGTAGAAATGCGATGAAGACCCAGCCCATCGGAGAGGACCAAAAGCCTCTTGCCGGCGGTTCGTCATGTGCGTGATCATGCGGCGACATCTGTTGTTCTCCTATCTGCATTTGCCGGTGTCCAAGCCATTAGACGGCGTTGAAGTCCTGTCGCCCGCCTGACTCCTAGCGAATGTTCGGATTCACCGCGGCGGCATAGGACTGGTCTGGCCAGGCATCATCTGTCCGGGCTGCATGGGCATTTGCCCCTGCATCATCTGCCCCTGCATCATTTGCATCATCTGCATCATGCCCTGCATCATCTGCATCATCGCCGGGCCAGATGATTGATCAGATCCCGACATCATCGGGCAATTCATCATGCCGCCGCTTTGCTGCCCCTGCGCTGACCCGCGCTGCATCCGGCCAGCCTGCATCTGCCCGGGTTGCATCTGCCCAGGTTGCGTCTGACCGGACTGCATTTGGCCCTGCATCATTCCCATCATGCCTTGCATGGTCTTCATCATGCCCTGCATCATTTCCTGCATCATGGGACCGCTCATCATCATGCCGCCCGATCCCTGGCCAAACTGCATGGGCGCTTGCGGGGTTGTTGCCGGACCCGGCATTGAAGATGACGCCTGACTGACCGTCGATGCCGGGCTTGGCGCCGCGCCGGACTGAGTGGCAACTCCCAGCTTATCGAGTGTCGCCTTGTCCGCTTCGCCGGTGACGGGTAGGTGATGCTGAGATTGATATTTTCTGATCGCGTTACGCGTCTCGTCGTTCAGAACGCCATCCGCCTTCACGGCGATGCCTTGCTTGTTCAACGCTTCCTGCAGCGCCTTGACGACGGTTTCGGACAGCACGGCTTGCGCATGCGCCGGCATGTTCACGGACACGCCCGCCAGCACTATCGCGAACGCAAAGGCGGCTGCACTGAGACGGATGATCTTGATCAGGGATCGCATTGTTCTGTTCCTTCTGTTTGAACTTGCACTTCAGGACTCGTAGCTGACCGTCGCCATCATGCCGGCCGCCATGTGGTAGAGGTGGTGGCAATGAAATGCCCACTGGCCGGGATTTCCGGCATCGAAGGCGACGGTGACGGACCGCATCGGCGGAATGTGAACGGTGTCGCGAACCGCGCCGGCGAACCGCTTGCCGTCGATGGCGACGACCTGGAAGTGATGGCCATGCAGGTGCATCGGATGCGCCATCATGCTAGCGTTCGTCATGGTCACTTCGACGCGGTCCCCCTTGCGGACTACGAGTTTCGGAGTGGTTTTCAGAGCCCAGACATAGCGCTGCATGTCGCCGCTCAGTTGCATGTCGAAGCGCTTGTCGGCGGCACGCTGGGAGAGCGGCCTGGCTGCGCGTAGCGCCTGCTCAATTTTCAGATCGACAACAGGTGCATTTGCCGTGGCAAGCAGATCGATCTTTCTGACCGCGGACCTTCTCGGCGCCAGAATGATTCCGGTTTGCTCACGCGCACCTTCCCGCAACGCCAGGATCGGGAATGCGTGCGTGCCGTGCGGGACTTCGAGCCGGATGTCGAGCCGCTGGCCCATCGTTATGGGAAAGCGGCTGCCTTCCACCGGCTCCACATTCTGCCCGTCAACCGCAATCAGGGAGCCGCCGATACGACCGGTGTCGATCGTGAAGGCGGTCGCGGTCGCGCCGTTGATGATACGCAGGCGAACCCGCCCGCCGCTTTCGACGTTGACGACTTCAGGATCGTCAAGCGTTCGATCGTTGGCCAGATACGCATCATATTCGATGTCGTTGAGGTCCATGCTCATCGGCATCGACGCGACACCCTTGGGCATCGACATGCCGGACATTCCCGACATCGCGTGCCCCATGCCGGCGTGATTCATCGCCGCGGGCGTACCGGCGCTCGCGCCGCCCTTGAGTCCGGCGAGCAATTCTTCCGGCGTGGAGAACGAGAAGTCATGAAGGAGAATGACGACATTCTGCTCGTCGACGTTTCTCTCGGCCGGGTCGAGTACGATGAGCGGCGCGGCGAGCAGGTTCTGTTCCTGAAGCGTGTGAGCGTGCATCCAGTGGGTGCCGGGTCCGCCGACCGGAAACCTGAACTGACGATCGGCTTTGGCTCCCAGCACAGGCGCCGGCGCATTCGGCACTCCGTCCTGGTCCCAGGGAGGGGTCAAGCCGTGCCAATGAATGAGCGTCGCTTCTGCGGCTTCGTTGCGAAGCGTAATGTCGAACATTTCGCCGGCGGCCAGCGCCAGGCCACTCGCCCCGCTCTGCTGAACGAGGCCGAAGACCTTGGCTGGACGTTTCAGGACCTCAATATTGCGTTGGACGATGCGAAGCAGCTTCGCTTCATTTGCCTGCGCGGCGCTGGGTTGCTGCGCGAAAGAGCTCTGCACTTTGAACGGCAATACCGTTGCGGCTGCGCCACACAGGGCCGCACTGATGAACTCACGACGGTTCATGACAGTTCCTCAATTCTGGAGCCAAGGCGCAACTCGAGCGCACTCAGGCAATAAACTTTCGATCTTGGGAAACTGAGGTAACGGAGCCTGCCTCAGGTCAGGGGGCCAGCGAGCAACCGGTACTCGCCGTAAGCCTTCAGGCCGTGCGTCGAGGCGGGTGGAAGATCACGCCCGGGGCGACCGGCGTCGGAGCAGATGACGAAGCTGGCAAGAGGCGCGACAGTTGAGCCGTCATCATCGCTGGAGCCGGAGCAGTCGCTATCGTTGCCGAAGACGAGCCGCAGCTCAGGCCAAAACATCCGGCGTCCTGATGCTGATTTCCACCACAGCAACCGGAAGATCCTGCTGCTTTGAAGTTGGGCATCGATGAAATGACGAATGCGCCGTGACCGGGAGCAGTCAAAGCCGTCGTTTCGCCTCGGCCGAGTTCGACGTCTACGACGCTTATTTCCTGGCGCACTTCATCGCGCGAAACCCTATCGAAACAGGCGTAGGCCGGCGCGGAACCGAAACCCGCAATGAGAAACAACACGATCGCAGCGAGGAAAACGCGGAAGTATCCGCGATTGATCGCAATATCGGTCGAATTCCCTTGAAGTTCCGAAAGCATCGGTCACATCCACCCGAATGCTAGCACCGTAGCGGAGCGTGCTAAGAAAGCGATTGACCTAGATCAACACGACGAAAAGACACTAGTCACGTTCACTTGGGTGATTGTTGATCGGTCTTCTCTTTTGATTTCGACCCGCCACATCCACATGTCGACGAGGCGGCCTGGACGGGCGCTTGCCCCTGGCAACACTCGTGATCCGCCTTTACTGGCGCATGTCCTTTCTCGCTTTCAGCCGGTCCCGTCCCACAACATTTGTGTTCATGATGACCGGGGACATCGCCTCTTTTATGCACGGTCTCAGTCATGGCCATACTCCTCTCGTTGAAAGATGCATCAAAGCACGGCGAATGTGAACGGCCTTAACCCAGATCAATTCGACTACCTTGGTTCCCGACGGTGTCGCGAAGCTTTCCCGCATTGCCGGTGCCGCGTTTCTGGCAACATCGCTAGAGGCACCGAAGGGAACCCTCTTTAAACTCTAGCAAACCGCTACCATGTGGCTGCTTGCAGATCGAAGACCTTGATCTGCTATGCACCTGCAGACCTGAGGCGCGATCCTTGAATTGGCTATCGCCGTAGAACATTGGTGGGCTCGGCAGGACTCGAACCTGCAGCCAGACCGTTATGAGCGACGTTCCCGACCCGGGAATGCCTGTAAAACCTGGTGACTAGCGTTCTGTTCGAAGACGTTTGTTCTCGTTTGGTTGCGGCGTATCGTTGGTCAATCGTTGGTCAAGGCGGCGAAACCCACCGCGCTCACGACCCGATTCTGCCCAACCGGGCGGGCTACAGCGGTAGCATTGGATTCCAAAACCTGGCATCGAATTGCGCGAGTAGTCGGTTGAAAACCTCATTCTTTCATCCGTTAGCATGTGCCGCTGCACGGCGTGACGATATGCGCGGCAATGGCGCACCCTTCCGTGTGTATTCACGCATTTTTATCTGCATTTCGTGTTGCATTTCGCGACAATTTTGCGTACATGTTGCCTTGCAGGTACGGAGAAAAGTATGAAAGCGAATGATGAAAAACGCGAGAAATTCGTGAAGTTAGCGGAGGGCAGAGTGCAGGCAGCACTCGCCGCAATTCGCAAGATCGGGAATTTGTCGAACCGGCGGTCCTATCAATTCGAGGACACCGACGTGCGGAAGATCATGAAGGCGCTCCGCGACGCAGTGAGTGAGACCGAACGCAAATTCGATCCCGGTAGCGGCCCGGGTCAAAAGACGTTTAAATTGTAGGAAACACAATCGGGAGGGGAATTTATAATGGCTAATGAGGCGCTTAAAATCTCGGACGTTGCGTTCGTTGTTAGCTCGCAGATCGAGCGAGCGCCGCATTGGACAATGATCCGTGAACTCACGATGAACGCGCTTGAAGCCGCGTCCAAGGCGGACGGCGACAAGACGGTTCACTGGTCCTCCGGCAACTATAAGGGGGTCCGCAAGGCCGTCATCTGGAACACCGGCCCCGGCATGGACGCTGCCGAGTTGAAGGCAGCGACCGACCTCGCCTGCGAGATCAACAAGAGCCTCGGCCTCGACGACAACTTCGGCGTCGGCGCAAAGGTCTCCTCGCTAGGCAACAACAAGGTCGGGATGCGCTTCCGCTCGTGCAAAGCTGGCAAAGTGAGCGAGGTCATCCTCGGCTACGACTTCGACGACAAGGTATACGTCCGCTTCGAGCGCGATCTGCCGAACGGCTCGACCGACACCGTCATCGACGTGACGCACGCCGCGATCAAGGACGGTCGCAAGCTGGATCACGACTGGACCGAAGTGATGCTGCTCGGGAACACGGAGGAGCAGGACACCGCCAGCCGCCCCCTCGCCGGTACCGTCACCGAGAAGGCGTATGTCGCGACCTCGCTGTATCGCCGCTTCTACCGTCTCCCGGAAGGCGTGAAGCTCCGTCTCGATGCAAACTATCAGCGTCTCGACGGCACGCGCACGATGACCGCTATCGGGCAGCGCTATGACAAATTCGCGCGCACCGAGAGCGTCCACGTCCCGGATGCGAAGCTGACGATCCACTTCCTGCACGATCCGGCCGTCGGCGACCGTTCAGGCAACCGTATGTCTTCGAGCAACGCGCTCGGCAGCTCCACCACGACGTGCTGTATCGTGCACAAGAACGAAATGTACTCGGTGATGACGAGTAACGAATGGTCGGCCGCTGCTCCCCGCTTTGGCATCCCGTTCGGCTCGAAGGAGTTGTGCGTTCACATCGAGATCGACAACGAGGCGGCGCGGCCGAGCCAGTACCGCGAGCGTCTGATCTCGAAGGCGAGCGGCGACGACATCCTGCCCGCCGACTTCAGCCTCTACGTCCGCGAGCGGATGCCTGAGTGGGTGAAGGACGTGATCCGCGCGGCCAGCCCGCAGCGGACGGAGAACTACAACGATCTACAGAAGGAACTGCAGGACCTCCTGAACAAGTACAAGGTCAAGGTCACGGGTCGCCGCGTCGATACACAGGGCGAGAAGTCTCAGGACCAGGAAAAGGGTCAGGAGCTTGGCGCAGGCGTGACGGGCGGCGGTAACAATGGCGGTGGCGGTGGTGGTGGCGGTGGAGATGGCACGCGCAACACCCGTCGCCGCTTCCATGAGACGCCGGAAGGTTCGACCGCGACGGCGCTGTACGAAATCTATGAGAAGCCGCCGAAGATCACGATGCTCGAAACGCCGGAGGATGTCCTCGAAAAGGGACTGAAGGGCCGTGCTGCGGAGTTCATTGTCGAGACCGGCGACCTGTTCGTCAATGGCCTGTACGAATCCGTTGATCGTACCGTGGAAGACGTTGAGCCTGAGTTCGTCGAGCAATCGGATGCTGAGACCGTGCGGAAACTCGTCATCAGCGCTGCTCGTCGAGCCCTGGCTTTCCGTGTCGGCAAGGCCACCGTCTACGCGCTCGCAAAGCGGGCGAATGAAGACTGGGGTGAAGCCGCAATGCTGGCAGCGCTGAGCAAGGAGAGCTTGTCCATCGCCGCCGACAACTACGACGAAAGCCTGACTGCTGTTCGCAAGAACGTGCGCGAGGGCATCAAGGTCGCGCGCATCGCCGCGTAGCCGCCAGTTCCGAACTCAACGATTTTGCTGTGCGCCTCTGGCGCGCAGACCCTTGGCTGCGACCCGGTATCATAGGGAGATCGAGATGCCTATTTCAGTTGATTTTCTGCCGGTCGGTGACAGCAACGGCGACGCCATCATCATCAAGTACGGCCAAGGCGACAATTTCTATCTGCAGGTCGTCGACGGTGGCTACACCCAGGTCGGCGAAGAAATGATCGAGCACATCGAGAGTCATTACGGCAAGGATATCATCATCGCCGACATGGTCGTGTCGCACGCCGACAACGATCACGCGAAGGGCCTGATACCAGTCTTCAAGCACTTCCGGGTCGCGAACCTTTGGATGAATCGTCCGTGGCTGTACGCGAACGAGGTAATCGACCAGTTCCATGGCAACTTTACAGTAGACGGTTGGATCGAATACGTCCGTGATGAACACGAGTATCTTGTCGAACTCGAAGTCTTGGCGCGTGCGCGCGGCATGGAGCCGAAGGAAGTTTTTCGTGGCGCACAGATTGGCCCGTTCCACGTCCTCGCCCCGTCGCGTGAACGCTACGTCGCGCTGATCCCTGATCTCGACAAGACGCCGCCGCCCTACAAGAGCGAGACGGCCGGGCTCGGGAAGGGTCTATTCGAGCTTGCTCGCAACGTCCTCGACGCGATCAAGGAGACGATGGATATTGAGACCCTGGATAACAACCCACCCGCGACATCGGCGTCGAACGAGGCGAGCGTCGTGCAGCTCGGCCTCTACGACAATAAGAAAATCCTGCTGACGGCGGACGTGGGGCCTGCTGGCCTGACCGAAGCCGCTGAGTATGCGAAGGCGCGCGGCTTCCTCGGACCGCCCGACATGATCCAAATCCCTCATCAGGGCAGCCGTCGTAACGTTACGCCTGCAGTCCTGAACGCATGGCTCGGCGAACCGAATGGCGGCAATCCGCGTCGCGGTGCCGCGCTGGTGATGGTCGGCAAGAACAAGACGGAGCATCCCCGTAAGAAGGTGAAAAACGCCTTCATCCGGCGCGGCTACCCCGTGTTCGTCACCCGCAGCACGAGCTGGATGCACATGCCCTACGGCTACGATCTGCGCGGCTCGCCGATGACGGCGGAACCTTTCTCGTACGACGTTGAGGAAGATTGACGATGAAAAGTCTCGACGGCTACGCGCTGAAGGCTCGCTACTATCCCGCGCTGCTGGCGACGATCCCGGCGCTCGTCGCGCTCGCCATCCTGATCTCGCGCGCAAAGTTCGGTCTCACGACAGGCATCGCGTCGCTCGCGGTCCCCGTCCTCGTGTTCGCGGCGGCGGACATCGCGCGGCGGATGGGCAAACGGATCGAAGATCAAATCTATACCGAGAGCGGCGGCAAGCCGTCGATCACGATGATGCGCTACTCCGACGATGCGTTCGATCCCGCGTCAAAGGAAGCGTACCGCGCGTTCTATGCGTCGAAGATCAATCAGCCGATCCCGACCGAAGAGGCGGAGAAGGCTAACATTACGGCGGGCGATGCCTTCTATGATCGTGGTGGCGCTTGGCTGCGCGAGAACACGCGCGGCAAAAAGTTCACCGTCCTGCTCGCCGAAAACATCACATATGGCTATCGGCGCAACCTCCTCGGTCTCAAATGGCCCGCGCTCCTGGCGAACCTCGCACTCATGCTGCTGTGCGGCTACTTGCTGTATAAAAGGGGGACCCTTGATCTCGAAGACGAGACGACAATCGCTCTGCTGATCGTCGTCGCGCTTGCCGTCGTGCATTCATTGTTCATGGGGTTCGGCGTCAGTCGTAACGCCGTCATCGAAGCCTCGCGGCAGTACGCGCGACAACTGATCCTGTCCTGCGAGACCTTCCTCGGCCGCGAAGCTGCCGCACCTAAGCTCGCGAAGCCTAAGGCTCCGAAGACGAAGTGACGATCCTCAGGTCTGGCTTCCTCGGCGGGATAACACGTTGCTGATAGGTGTCACCGATCACCCGCCAGCCCGCTTTGTGCATTGTGATGTGGTCGCACCGCGTCTCGCTCTCCCGGCCGTGGTCATGGCAGAACCAAAAGCACCCGTCGAACTTCTCGGATCTTCGCCGTCCCGCCGTATCGGCATTCGACGATGTCGTTCTCAAAGATCGCCACGTCGTTTTCGTCCTTCACCCCGGTCCCACTCGTCGCGGGACAAAACAGAAGGCCCGGCCAGCACGCCCTGCTCGATCTGGTCGAGCGCGCCGCCCGTCGGGTTAATTGTAGGCCACTCAGTGTGCCTCGTGTCTTTGGCAACTGATGAACAAAGTAGCATTTTTGCACATGATCAAAAGTATTTGCGAAGTATAGACCATTTCAAAGATTGAGCTTGGGCACCTTTTCCAATTCGCGCTGAAGTGCGCTGATAGGAAACTCACCATAGCTATCGGCCACCGTCCTTCGCTGGTGCCCAACAATCGCGTCCACAATATCGGTCGCTAATCCGTGACGACGAGCAGCCGTCTTAAGGCGGTGTCGCCAGGAATGATTCGGCGAAATCCGGCTATCAGTAATCCCAAGATCTCGCACCCATCGCCCCAGGACTTTCGTTCCATTGCCACCTCGGCTGCCAAATCGATCGGGCGACAGGTCCGGGAAGAGCGGCCCAGCTTTCCGCTTGCGGACAAAATCAAGAATTCCTTCATCCAGAATAGCTGAATGGAGCGGTACGAGACGCTCGGAGCTGATGTTCTTTAGCGAGCCAGCTTCCGCCGTGAAGGCAAGGCACCAGATCCCCTCGACCTCGCGCACATCCTCAGCACGCAATTGGCAGATCTCGGAGACGCGAGCGCCAGTGTAAGCACAAAGCCAAGGTACCCACCGACGAAAGCCCACCTTCTGAGTGCGGGCAGCTCGCAACAATAGAATAGCCTCTTCGTCAGTGTAGCCACGTCGGCGTTCTGAGGGCTTAGCCTTCACATCGATTGTGATCCGCTCTGCCACGTTCTTTGTGAGACGTCGATTATCGACGCCCCACCCGAACACAGCCCGGATGGGAGCCAGGCGGCTATCCCGGATACTTTTTGCCTTAAGACCACTTTCGATAAGGGCGGCTTTCCATCGAACGACATCGTCGGCCGTCACGCGCTGGGCTTCGTCGTGACCGAGAAATTTTGCAAACTGGCCAAAGACCTTCGTCCAGCTGTAAATTGTCTTCTCTGCCGGCTTGTTCTCTTTGGCCCAGCCCTCAAGCAGTTCTTTGAACGTTACCCTCCGCTGCTGAGGGGAATGCTGGACGTCAATCGCATTCACAGCGCCGTCGACTGGAGCGCCAATATACGACCCATTCGCATAGCGCTGGAGGGTTCGGCTTGCCCGCTGCATCGCCGCGGCGACAGTCCGCATGAGAGTGAAACGACTATTAACATCAACGACTAAGCCGTCGGATGCAATGATCTCGTCCGCCCGGCTCTCGCAGTAAGCGCGCATCGCGGCGCGCTTCGCATCTGTTGCATCGACAAAAAAATATGCCTTCTTGTCGGCCTCGGTCGAACCAGCACCCGGTATTGACGGCGCGCGCGCCTCCCACAGCAGATCGCCGAGGGTCGCATCCCATTCGTGACCGCTATGCTGGGATGGGTTTTCAAGGTACCTAGCAAGGTGGGCGTCGTGAATGCGCACGGCGATTTCATGCGCTTCTCGCTCGGTGAGGACCCGGGGACCCGCGCGGAGGTTCGCCCATCGTTTATCTAGTTCCACAAGGACCGCAGCTAGCCGTTGCTTGGCTTCTGCGGGATCCCGGGTTTCGAGACTGCGCTTCTCCTCGCGCTTCCCGAGCTGGGTCCGCAGATCGTCCGGGACCCGCTTGCGCAGCCAGTACATGCCTGTCTTGGGATGCTTCCAAGGACGTGTCATTGCCAAAGCCATGTGTACCACCCGTGTGTACCACTCGGGCGGCGCTAAGTCCCTGAAAAATTGAAGAGACTTCTAAATCAATGGCTTAAAGAAGGCTTGGCGGAGAGGGAGGGATTCGAACCCCCGATACGGTTGCCCGTATGCCGCATTTCGAGTGCGGTGCTTTCAACCGCTCAGCCACCTCTCCGGAACCCTGACCGTCCGTCATGAACCGGCGGCCGGGCGGGGCTGTCTACCCAAGATGGGCGAGACAAACAAGGGTCCAGGGCGCTATATAGCCGCCGGGGCCTAAAAAACCGTCTGCGTCGAATCACCCATGGCGATCCACATCACGGCGCACGATCTGGCACGGGAACTGCGCGGCATTCTGCTCACGCTGGGCCTCGTCGCGCTGGTGACGGTCGGGATTTTCGCCTTCGTCTGGTATTTCGGCCTGACGCGCGGCACCGTGGTCTATCTCGTCCCGGTGCTGATCGCCGCGATCCGCTGGGGCCTGATCGCCGCGCTGTTCGCCTCGATCTGCGGCGTGCTGGCCTCCGCCTTCTTCTTCTTCCCGCCGCTCTATTCGTTCGAGGTGCGCGACCCACAGGAGGTCATCAATCTCGTCCTCTATGTGATCGTCGCGGTCGTGGTCAGCCAACTCGCCAGCCGGCTCAAGAGCGAGCTCGAGAAATCGCGCAAGCGCGAAATCGACCTGCGCGATCTTTACGCCTTCTCGCGGCGCATTGCCGTCGCCTTCGACCTGTCGGACATCCAGTCCGCGATCGAGAACCACCTCACCGCCGTCATCCAGCGCAAGGCCGTGCTGTTCGCGACCGCGCGCGACGCGAGCGGCAATACGCGCCGTCGCATCGACCCTTCGGTGCCGCCCCAGGTCACGGCCAAGATCGACGCCCTGGAAAAGTGCGAAGGCCGGCAGCTTCCCGCCGGCGACGCCGGCCTCGTCACGACACCCGAAGGCGACGTCTGGCTGGTGCGCGCCGTTTCGCCCAAGAGCCCGGAATTCGGCGTCCTCGCCGTCAACCTCGGACAACCCTCCCGCGGGCAAAGCGACATCGACGATCTGCGGGTTCGCATCGATGCCGTACTCGCCGACGCCACCGCCACGCTCGACCGTCTCGGCATCGCGCAGGCGATCAACGAGGCGCGCATGCGCTCGGAAACCGACCAGTTGCGCGAGGCCCTGATCGGTTCTGTGAGCCACGAACTGCGCACGCCGCTCGCCTCGATCATGGGCGCCGCTACCGTCATCAGCACGGCGCCGGCGCTGGCGCATGAGCCCAAGCTGCAGGCGCTGGCGCAGGACGTCCGCTATGAAGCGGAGCGCCTCAACAACGACATCCAGAATTTCATCGACGCCACGCGCATTTCCAGCGACGGCGTGAAGCCGCGCATGGAATGGGCAGATCCCGGCGACATTCTCGACTCGGCGCTGGAGCGCTGCCGGAAAAAGCTGTCGCGGCAGAAACTGGAACTGAACCTGCCGAAAGATCTGCCGCTCGTGCATGTCGATGCCGTGCTGGTGACGCAGGCGCTGGTGCAGGTCTTCGACAACGCCGCGAAGTACTCGCCGCCCGGCTCCACCATCACCGTCGCGGCGCGAGCGCGCGACGGCCGCATCGTTCTCAATGTCAGCGATCAGGGCCCCGGCCTCACCGAAGCCGAACTCGGCTATATCTGGGACCGCTTCCAGCGCGGCGAACGTACCGCCGCCGCGACCAGCGGTTCCGGCCTCGGGCTCTGGATCGCGAAAGCCTTCATCGCCGCCAATGGCGGCAAGATGAACGCCTTCAGCGAAGGCCCCGGCCGGGGCACGACAATGGCAATCGAACTTCCAGTGGCTCAGGCCACCGTTTACCCAACGGAAAGCGACCGCGATGAGTGAACCGTCTCCTATCGTACTGATCGTCGATGACGAAGTGCAGATTCGCCGCTTCCTGCGGACCGGCTTCGAACTCAATGGCTTCGTCGTGCACGAGGCCGGCACCGGCGCCGAGGCGATCCGCGCCTCGACCTTGCGCCCCATCGATATCGTGATCGTCGATCTCGGCCTGCCCGACATGGACGGCGCCGATGTCGTCGAGCGCATCCGCTCCTGGTCGACGGTGCCGATCATCGTGCTGTCGGTGCGGTCCACCGAAACCGAAAAGGTGCGGTTGCTCGAGCTGGGCGCCGACGATTACGTCGTCAAGCCGTTCGGCATCGCCGAGTTGCTGGCCCGCGTGCGCGTGGCGCTGCGCCGGCAATCGCGCGCCGCCTCCGGCGAGCCGGCGGTCACGGTCGGGCCGCTGACCATCGATCTCGCCTCACGCACGGTGACACTCAACGGCCAGCGTCTGACGCTGACGCCGAAGGAGTATCGCCTGCTGCAGGTGCTGGCGCAGCACGCCGGCAACGTCGTCACGCATCAGCATCTGCTGAAGGAAGTGTGGGGCTCGATCCACATGCAGGACACGCATTACCTGCGCATCTTCGTGCGCAAGCTGCGTCAGAAGATCGAACCGACGCCGGATTCGCCGAAGATCCTGGTCACCGAACTGGGCGTCGGCTACCGGCTCGCCCACTCCGCCGAGGCGGAAAACGGCGCGGCCGCTCCTGTGCCGGTGGGGTGAGGCGATCGGCTGGTCACCGAGACTGACGAGCGTCGAATAACCAAGCGCCGGCATCGCTGCCGGCGCTTTTCATTTGCCGGCCGCCTTTCGCACGACGGCCATTTTGATCAGCATGCGCGGTTCGTGACCCGGAAGGTCGACGAAGCCCAGTTCGCGATACAGCCGGGCGGCGCGCTCGTTGAGCGCATCGAGCACGATGAAATGCGCGCCGACCTGACCGGCGACGGACACGCAGCGCTTGAAGGCATCCGCCAGCAAGACCGTGCCGAGCCCCTTGCCTTGCTGCTCGCGCGCCACGGCAACGACCGACAAATAGATCGCCGGGATCGTCGGATAGGAAGGCAACTTCCTGCGCTGCTCGGGCGGCAGCGTGGCGGCGTCGATGGCGTGGGCGTTGAGCGCGTAAAAGCCGGCGATGGCGGGGCCGTCATCCAGAGAGGCGATATAGACCCTGGTGTGATCGTCGTCCTGCTGTCGCGCCGCCACGCTCCTGAGGAAATTATCGAGGCGCTCCTCACCGCATGAAAAAGCCGCGCGATCGTGCTTCTTGCGATCGAGCGGCCCGATGCGGATGCGCGCGAGGAAAGCGCGATTAATCATTTCGGCTTCGAGACCTCAGCATGGAGGGTCATCAACCCGGTCAAGCTTTCAGTCGGCTCGGTCGCTTCCAATGCCGCCATGAAAGTGGCGTGCGCCGACGGCTGTAGGGCCGTGGCCTCGTAGTCGCGCAATGTGTCCCGCGCGGCCTTCGCCGCAGCGGCCACTGTGAACTCGGACGCGTTCACGCCAAGAAGGCCGGCTGCCTTCTCGATAAGGTCCTTGGTTTCCTGGGTTGTCCGTTGCTCCATCCGCGCTGACTTCGGACTGCGGACACTTTGATCGGGTCTATAAGGAAGCATGGCAGTTCTCCTGCCCAAGAATGTACGGCAAATTCCGTACATAACAAGCCACTACGTCCAATTCTGGTATTGCCGGACCTCTAAGGTCCGGTCATCCGGCAACGCCGCGAAACCCAAAACCTGCCTGTTTCCTTGACATTTGCCGGCTTTCCCCGGCATAAAGCCGCCCGTATGCGGGCCTTTGGGCTCGCATCTTTGTTCGAGGGCCTAAGCCCTTGATCACAAACAACAAACGACTGACAAGAAGCCGGTCCGGGGCCGCTTGGCCTTGAGACGCGGGTTTGAACACGAAGGAAAAGAACGATGTTCGCAGTCATCAAAGCCGGCGGTAAGCAGTACCGCGTTGTGGCTGAAGATGTGATCCGGATCGACCGCCAGGCGGGCGAGCCGGGCGATGTGGTTGAATTTGGTGAAGTTTTGCTGGTCGGCGGCGACAACCCGCAGGTCGGCGTGCCGACCGTGTCGGGCGCGACCGTGGCCGGCGTGGTGCTCAGCCATGAGCGCGGCGACAAGGTCATCGCGTTCAAGAAGCGCCGCCGCAAGAATTCGCGCCGCAAGCGCGGCTTCCGTCACGAGTTCTCGGTGATCCGCATCACCGAAATCCTGACCGACGGCAAGAAGCCTTCGAAGACGCCGCCGGAGCGCCCCAAGCGGGTCGCCAAGCCGAAGCCGGAAGCGGCGGAAGGCGCGGAAGGCGAAAAGAAAGCGGCCAAGAAGCCCGCCGCCCGCAAGAAGGCCGCCAAATCTGCCGCGTAAGCGGCAGACTGACGCCTTAGGTAAGAAATAGTGACGTGATTCCGACAAGGAATCGGTGTAGCAAGTAACGGAATTCGAGAGAGCTCTAGCTATGGCGCACAAGAAAGCAGGCGGTTCATCCCGCAACGGCCGCGACTCCGATGGTCGCCGCCTTGGTCTGAAGAAGTCCGGTGGTCAGCTCGCGATCGCCGGCAACATCATTGCGCGTCAGCGCGGCACCGTGTGGCATGCCGGCCGTAATGTAGGCATGGGCAAGGATCACACGTTGTTCGCACTCGTCGACGGAAAAGTTCAGTTCGCTACCAAAGCCAAAGGCCGCACCTACGTGTCCGTCGTCCCGGCGATCGCAGAAGCGGCTGAATAAACGGTTAGACCAAAAATCGAGGTCTGCCGGTCACTAAGTCAAACCGGCAGGGGCTCATAGAGGCTCTTTGAGGGGGAGACGGGTGACCGGCTCCCCCTCAAAGCATTTCAGGACCTGGGGCTGGCCTGGGTTCGAAACTGGAGCCCGAGCCATGACCCTGCTGGAAGAAATACCAAGCCAAAGCTTTCGCGAAGCGAGTATCCCCGTCCTCGAGACCGAGCGGCTGGCTATGCGCGCGCCGCGTCTCGCGGACGCTAAAGCAGTATCGATGCTCGCAGCCGACCGTCGTATTGCCGAAAATACAGCGCGTATCCCGCATCCATACCGTTTGGCGGATGCCGAGAATTTCATTACCGCCGCGAACAAGCCCGGCGGCGAATGTGTCTATCTCATCACGCGCGACAAGACGGTGATCGGCGCCTGCAGCATCGCGCAGCAGGATGGCGCCGCGGAAATCGGCTACTGGCTCGGCAGCGAGCACTGGGGCAAGGGCTACGCCACCGAGGCGGTCCATGCGCTGGTCGATTACGCCTTCACCGATCTGGGGCACACCGCGCTGCATGCCGGCGCGCGCGTGACCAACCCGGCCTCGCGCCGGGTGCTGGAGAAGTGCGGCTTTCAGTGGACCGGCGTCGGCCTGTACCGGATCCACTCGATCAAGTCGTCGGCGCCGATCGACCGCTTCCGGCTCGAACACGGCATCTGGTCCGCCCTCAAGGGCTGGGCGCCGATCAAGCGCGTCTCGTAAAAGGTGGACGGGTGATACGATGTATCAGCCTCCCCACTTTCGCGAAGACCGGCGCGACGTTCAGCACGCGCTGATCGCCGCGCATCCGCTCGGCCTGCTGATCACGGCGGGGCCGGGCGGATTGCAGGCCAACCCGGTGCCGTTCCTGATCGATGGCGCAGCGTCGGAGCGCGGCACCTTACGCGCGCATCTGGCGCGTGCCAACCCGCAGCTTGGTGAACTTGCCGCGGTCTCCGAATGTCTCATCGTGTTTCAGGGCCCGCAGCATTACATCAGCCCGTCGCTCTACCCGACCAAGCGCGAGAGCGGAAAGGTCGTGCCGACGTGGAATTACATCACGGTGCACGCGTGGGGCGCGCCGCGCGTGATCGACGATGCCGACTGGCTCCGGCAGCAGGTCGATGCGCTGACGCGGCGTAACGAGCAGACGCAGCCGGCGCCATGGAATGTCGCCGACGCGCCGGATGCATTCATCGCCGCGCAGCTCAAGGGTATTGTCGGCGTCGAGATCCCGATCGCGCGCCTCGAAGGCAAATGGAAAGTCAGCCAGAACCGCATCGCCGCCGATCAGGCCGGCGTCGCGGCGGGGCTGCGCGGGCTCGGACCCGACGCGGATGCGATCGCCGATGAAGTCGCGGCGCGCGGCAAGGCGATCTAGTTTCTCGTCATTCCGGGACGCGCGCAAAACGCGCGAACCCGGAATCCAGCCGGAAAATCAGAATGCGTTGCTGGATTCCGGGTTCGCGTCTTCGACCCGCCCCGGAATGACCAGGCATCAAGCCGGCGGCGGTTCGGTGAAGGCCGGCGGCTTCGACAGCTGCTGCTCGCGGATGAAGATGTAGATGCCGGCGGAGATGATGATGCCGGCGCCGATCAGCATCTGCGTCGACGGGATGTCGCCGAAGAAGATAAAGCCGAGCAGCACCGCCCAGACGATCGCGGTGTACTGATAGGGCACGACCACCGAAGCCGGCGCGACGCTGAGCGAGCGATTGATGCACAGGAACGCCACCATCGCCACGACGCCGAGCAGCGCCAGCAGCGCGCCGTCGAACAGGCCGACCGCGACCCAGGTGAACGGCGCCGTCACCGCGCCGAAAAAGAGCGCCGCCACCACCTGCGTCGACAGCAGCACGACGTCGGACGTGCCGCGCACCAGCCGCGTGCACACCATGAAGACCGAGAACATCAGGCTGCCGGCAATCGCCACCAGCGCATGCGGCGAGAAGGCGCCGCCGCTCGGCCCGAGCGCGATCATGACGCCGACGAAGCCGACCAACACGGCGAGCCAGCGCCGCCAGCCGACATGCTCGCCGAGCAGGAACGGCGACATTGCCGTCACGTAGATCGGGCCGGCGAGATAGAAGGTCATGGTGTCGGCGAGCGACATGCCGGTCAGCGCCCAGTAGAAGCAGAACACTTCGAAGGTTGCGAAAACGGCGCGCAGGATCTGCAGGCCCGGCCGCGGAGCGTTCCGGAAGGCCGACAGGCCCTCGCGCTTGATGAAAGGCGCCAGGATGACAATGGCCGCCGCGCTGCGCATCAGCAGGATCTGGCCGACGGCATAGGTGCCGACCAGGTATTTGCCCATCGTATCGTTGACCGAGAAGAAAAAGATTCCGACCAGCATCAAGGCGATGCCGGCGAGGGCGTGATCCTTCGTATGGTCTTTCGCGGCGTCTTGGGCGGGCTTTTGGGCGGGCTGAGCGGGGGCGGGCGCGTCCGTCGTCGGGGCGGTCATTTCCAATGGGTCTCCGGCCCTCTTGGTATATAGGCCAGGGAGCGATTTGTCTCGTCAGCCCTGACGCGACTTCCGCGTCGCCTCTGAAAATCGCGACACGAATTCCTCGAGTTCGTCGCGATTGAGATCGCTGACCGCGAGCAGGTCCAGCCCGCCGTCGCTCCAGCGCATGAGGTTGAAGCCTTGGACGGCCTGGGCCTTCGGCGTCCGCCACGCGAATGCCAGCCCCTGTGCGGCGAAAAGGTTGATCACATGAACGCGCCGTCTGTACACGATTGCCGCGACCGGCTTGCCGTCGATGAAGTCGAGACGCCCGCCGATCAGGGTGAAGCCTTGCGCGGCGAGATCGACGACCGGCGGCGCGAGGTCGATGCGGCCGTTGAACCACGGTTTGACCGTATGCTGATTGGTCGACAGCACGTCGGTTAGATGATCGGCCTGCAGCGAGCGCAGATGCGCCGAGATTGCTTCGCCGGCAACGATGTCGTCGCGGTCCTGCCGCAGGATGACGACACCGGCGCCGGTCGCCGCCAGCGCCGACAGCGCGCCGCCGGCGACAAAGCCCTTGAGCAAGGCGCGGCGGTCGGTCTTCGCCGGCGACGGCACGGCGCGCTCGATGCGGCTGCGCAGCGATGCGGGTGCTGCGTGGCGCAGGCCCCGCACCGGCATGGCGTCGCGCAGGTCGCGCCACGCCGAAAAACGCGCGGCGCAGCGCGCGCAGCCCGCGACATGCGCCTCGACATCGCGCGCATGGCCCGCGTCGAGTTCGCCGTCGATCAGCGCGTGGATCAGCACCTCGGCCTCGTCGCAGGTCATGGTTCCTCCTCCTCCGCAAGCCAGGCCGCGCGCAGCAAGGCCCGGGCCCTCGCAAGTCTCGACATGACCGTTCCGACCGGCGCTCCGATCACGTCGGCAATTTCGCGATAGCTCAGATCGTTGATCTCGCGCAGCACCAGGGTCTCGCGATACGGCTCCGGCAACCGGGCGATCAGCGCCTGTACCGCCGCGGCATCGAAGCGGCGCAAGGTCTCGGCTTCCGGCGACGACGGATCGCTCCACAGCCCTCCGCTCGCCTGCTCGGCCCAATCGTCGTCGGCGCCGGCCACGACGGGGGATGCGCTGCGCCGCGCATACTCGGCCCGGCAGACATTGCGCAGGATGGCCAGCAACCACGGCTTGATCGCGCCGCCGCGAAAAGTGGCGAAATGCCGGAACGCCCGCAGGTAGCATTCCTGCACGGCATCGTCGGCGTCGTCCGAATCGCGCAAGAGGTAGCGGGCCAAAGTGTAGACGTCGTCGAGATACGGCAAAGCCGCGGCGCGAAAACGCTGCGCCGCGTCGTCGCCTCTATCGAAGTCCGGCACCATCATGTCGTCCGCGAGGACCAACGCATTAATTAGGCGCGGCACCGCCCGCTGTGCCGGCGACGACAATCGATCCGGTCATATGCGGATGCAAGCCGCAAAAGTAATTGAACGTTCCGGGTGTCGTGAATGTGAACGAGAAGCTGTCGTCGGTGTCGAGCGCCTTCGAGCGCAGCCCCTGCGTGGTGGAAGCGACGCTGTGCGGGATGTCGTCGTGGTTCACCCAGACTACCTTGGTACCTGGCCTTACCGACAGGGTTTGCGGCGTGAAGGCAAAGTTGTCGATAGTGACGGTGACGTCATCGGCTCGAGCCGGCGCGGCCGCCCACAGCATCCCGATCGCGACCCCGGCCAGCACGGCCAGCGACCTCATTGTCGACATGCAATACCTCACGACTTGAGCGCCGTATCGACGATCGCCAGACGCTGTTCATTCTGCTGGAAGGTGATGTCGGCAATGCCGAGCATCGTGCGCAGTCTGTCGTCCGCGACCTTCATCGGTCCCGGCGACGGCGCGGTGCCGGGCGCCGGCTGCGGGAAAGCGGTGGAGCGTGCGGTGTGGAAGGTGACGTTGCCTTCGACTTTCTGCATCACCTGATGGATGTGGCCGTTGAGCACGGTCACCGATCCGAAGCGCTTGAGATAGCCGAGCGCCTGGGCGCCATCGTCGGTGCCCCAGCCCCATTCGGGATAAACGGTCCACAGCGGGATATGGGCGAACACCACGATCGGCTGCGACGCCGACCGGCCCTTGAGGTCGTTTTCCAGCCACGCCAGTTGCTCCGGTCCGAGATAACCGAGGCCGCCGCCTTTGAGATCGACGGCATTGACCAGGCCGACAAAATGCACGCCGTTGGCGTCGAAGGAGTAATAGCCGAAGCCCCTGGTGCCGCGGCCGTATCGTTCCATATAGAGCTTGCCGCGATCCTCATCGATCAGGTCGTGCTCGCCCGGCACGTAGTGCACGTCGAGCCGCGCCTGCGAGATGATCTTTTCGGCATCGTCGAACTCCGCCGCTTTCGACAAATGCGATATGTCGCCGGTGTGAATCATGAAGGCCGGCTTGCGCGGCACGGCGGCGGCTCGTGCGATAGCCTCTTCCAGGGTGCCCTTGGTATTCGGGTTGGCGGCCTTGTCGAAGCCCATGTGGCTGTCACTGATCTGAAGGAAGGTGAAGCCCTTCGGCTCCTGGGCCATCGCTTCGCCGATGATGCCGAGCGAGGCCGGCACGCCGCCGGCCACGGTCCAGAGCACCCCGGTTCCCGCCCAGGTCATGCATTCGAGCACCTTGCGGCGGCTCGGGCCGTCATCATGGGTTGTCATATCGGGTGTCCCGCGCTGGTTGATCTGCAGGACTAGATCGGCGGGGGCGGCGTTTTATTCCCGGAAATCTTTCGCACCGGCTGGGGCAATCGGATATAGAGACAACACCATGAAATTCCTCGACGAAGCCAAGGTCTATATTGCGTCCGGCGCCGGCGGCAACGGCTGCATCTCGTTCCGGCGCGAGAAGTTCATCGAATTCGGCGGCCCCAATGGCGGCGACGGCGGCCGGGGCGGCGACGTCATCGTCGAGGCCGTCGATGGGCTGAACACGCTGATCGACTATCGCTTCCAGCAGCACTTCAAGGCCGAGCGCGGCGTCAACGGCATGGGCAAGGACCGCCACGGCGCCAACGGCAAGGACGCCGTGCTCAAGGTGCCGGCCGGCACGCAGATCTACGAGGAAGACGGCGAGACGCTGATCGCCGACCTCGTCGCGGTGGGCGACCGCGTCACCATCGCCAAGGGCGGCAATGGCGGCTTCGGCAACGCCTATTTCAAATCCTCGACCAACCAGGCGCCGCGCCACGCCAATCCCGGCCAGCCCGGCGAAGAACTCACCATCCGCCTGCGGCTCAAGCTGATCGCCGACGCCGGTCTCGTTGGATTGCCGAACGCCGGCAAGTCCACCTTCCTTGCCCGCGTCACCGCGGCCAAGCCGAAGATCGCCGACTATCCTTTTACCACGCTGCATCCGCAGCTCGGCGTGGTGCGCGTCGACGACCGCGAATTCGTGCTCGCCGACCTGCCCGGCCTGATCGAAGGCGCGCATGAAGGCGTCGGCCTGGGGGACCGCTTCCTCGGCCACACCGAGCGCTGCCGCGTGCTCCTGCATCTGGTCGATGGCAATTCCGACGACGCCGGGCGCGACTACAAGACCGTGCGCGGCGAGCTCGAAGCCTATGGCAATGGTCTCGAGGACAAGCCGGAAATCGTGGCGCTGTCGAAAACCGATTCCATGACGGCCGAGCAGATCAAGAAGCAGACCGCCAAGCTGAAGAAAGCCTGCGGCAAGACGCCGTTCGTTTTGTCATCGGCGACCGGCGCCGGCGTCACCGAAGTCTTGCGTGAGCTGTTCAAGATTGTCGGCAAGGCGAGCAAGGCGGAAACCGCGAAGTCGAAACAGCCGGCGACGTGGCAGCCGTAGAATTTTCGCGCACGTAGTGCCCAATCTCCGTTCGTCTCCGCGAAAGCGGAGACCCCGGAAACCACAACGAGCGCCTCAACTTTGGACTCCTGGGCCCCCGCCATAGGCGTTCTAAAAGAACGCCGTCCTTCGGACGGCTATGCGCGGGGACAAGCGGCGTTTGAGTCAGTGCCGAGCGACTGCTAGAACGCCTCGTATTCGTTGACGAGGAGCACCCATGAAAACCCGCGCTGCCGTGGCCTGGAAAGCAGGCGCCCCGCTCACCATCGAGACCATCGACATCGAAGGGCCGAAGGCCGGCGAGGTGCTGGTCGAGGTCAAGGCAACCGGTGTTTGTCACACCGACTATTACACGTTGTCCGGCGCGGACCCGGAAGGCATCTTCCCCGCCATTCTCGGCCATGAGGGCGCGGGCATCGTGCGCGAAGTCGGCGCCGGCGTCACATCGCTCAAGCCCGGCGATCACGTGATTCCGCTCTACACGCCGGAATGCCGGCAGTGCAAAACCTGCCTGTCGCAGCGCTCGAACCTCTGCACCGCCATCCGCGCGACGCAGGGCAAGGGCCTGATGCCGGACGGCACCTCGCGCTTCCACTGCGACGCCGATCCCGTCTTCCACTACATGGGCTGCTCGACCTTCGCCAACTTCACCGTGCTGCCGGAAATAGCTTTGGCAAAAGTGCGTGAAGACGCGCCGTTCGACAAGATCTGCTACATCGGCTGCGGCGTCACGACCGGCATCGGCGCCGTCATCAACACCGCCAAAGTGTGGCCGGGCGCCAATGTCGCGGTGTTCGGCTTGGGCGGCATCGGCCTCAATGTCGTGCAGGGCGCGCGCATGGTCGGCGCCGACAAGATCATCGGCATCGATCTCAATCCCGAGCGCGTCGCCATGGCGAAGAAATTCGGCATGACGCACTTCATCAACCCGGACGAAGTCGGCCGCGACAAGGTGGTGCAGGCTATCGTCGATCTCACCGGCGGCGGCGCCGACTTCTCGTTCGAATGCATCGGCAATACCCAGGTGATGCGTCAGGCGCTGGAATGCTGTCACCGCGGCTGGGGCGAGTCGATCATCATCGGCGTCGCCGGCGCCGGGCAGGAAATCGCCACCCGCCCGTTCCAGCTTGTCACCGGCCGCGTCTGGAAGGGAACCGCCTTCGGCGGCGCCCGCGGCCGCACCGATGTGCCCAAAATCGTCGATTGGTACATGGAAGGTAAAATCAACATCGACGATTTGATCACCCACACCATGCCGCTCGATCAGATCAACGACGCGTTCGACCTGATGCACGAAGGAACGTCGATCAGAAGCGTCGTTGTTTATTGATGTTTTTGGCCCTCGCGGCGCGCGCGGCCATAACGATGGCCGCGCGTTAAACTGCAATTATTGACGCCGATAAACCGTTTCGATGGAACTGCGGCAAACACGCGGCAGCCGCCGCCTTATTTCAAACTTGCGCTCATCCAACTATCGTCGCGATCGCACCGCATGAAGCGCTGCATCGGTGGTTAATTCCCGTTCTTTCAGAATGAAAGCACGCACCGCGCCGCCAGAAAGGCGCTGCGGTGAGACGATTGGAGAAGAGCCGACATGCGGCAGCTTTTTCTGCCAGCGTGCATCTGCCTTGTGACGTGGTCGGGCGCGACCAGTTCCGACGCCGGATTGACGTTCGATGAATTCACCAGCAAGCGCCAGGCAACTGGCAACATCGCTATTACGCATGTCGAAGACGCGCGCGCCATCGTTTCGATTCCGCGCGAGGAGCCGGCGCCGCCCGTAGCGGATGGCAAGGCCGGCATACCGGATCTCGCCGAACTCACCGCACTCGTTCCCGATCTTGCCGCCGAATATCCGGTGCCGTCCGGCGTCGTGATCAACAACGGCATTCCCATCGGCATTCCGCTGCCGCCGCGGCCGAAGCCGGTTGTGGATCGCAGCGAGGATGAGATCTGCCACGCGCTCACCACCGCCGCGCAGCAGAACGATGTGCCGGCGCCGTTCTTCATCCGGCTTCTGTTCCAGGAAAGCCGATTCCGGCCCGAAATCGTGAGCGTCGCCGGCGCGCAGGGCGTGGCGCAGTTCATGCCGCAGACCGCCGAACAGATGGGCCTCGAAAATCCGTTCGATCCGGTGCAGGCCATCCCTGCTTCGGCCCGCCTGCTGCGCGATCTCGTGAAGCAGTTCGGCAATCTCGGCCTCGCCGCCGCGGCCTACAATGCCGGCCCCAAGCGCGTCTCCGATTGGCTCGCCGCCAAGGGCAAATCGAAACTGCCGGAAGAAACGCAGGGCTACGTCAAGATCATCACCGGCAAGGCCGTCGAGCATTGGAGCGCGGCCAGCGCGCGTCACCCGGCGCAAAAGCTGCCGGAACAGGCGCCGTGTCAGAGCGCCGCCGGTCTGCTCGCCGCCGCAGGACCGGACGATCTGCCGTTGCCGGTGCCGTCGCCGCTGCGCGCCAGCGTGAAGGTCGCCGACAAGGGCGACAAGAAGAGCGACAAGTCTGAGGCAAAGGCGGAAGCGAAGGCTGAAGCGAAAGCCAATTCCAGGCCGACATCCGAGAAGACGGGAGCGGCAGCCAAACCGGGCGCGAAGGCGGAGGCAAAGACCGCCGAGACCGGCGCGAAGGCGAAGGCCAAAGAGCAGGCCAAAGGTCCCGCCAAGGACCACGACAAGGATCAGGCCAAGTCAGAGCCGCGCAAGGATCCGCCGAAGCGCGAGAAGATCGCGCAGCGCTGAGCATCCAACTCATCCCTTATCAATGGCCCGCTCCTCACGAGCGGGCCATTGAGCGATGCGCCGCGCGCGCGTCACCACTCTTCGTAAATGACACGCGGGGCATAGCGCGCCGGCTGCCGCTCGATGACGATCATGCGGCGGCCACGCGCGTCTTCGAATTCATCCGGCGCGGGGATCTGCCGAACGACGCGCGCTGCCGCGTCGAGATCGCCCGCGCGCGACGACGTCATGCGGCTGCGCGGCGCGGCATCGCGCGGCAGAACGGCGGTCAGCTCGCATACCCTGCGCGGCGCTCCATACGGTTGATAGGTGCAATCGGAAGCCCGGAACGAGCGATAGGCGCTGCTGCAAGCATCGACGGCGCAACTGTTCGGCGCGGTTGCCGCGACATCGATACGCGGCTGATCGATCTTCGTGTCCGAAGACGAAACGCCGGTCGTCGACGCACTGACTGCTGGCGCGGTGGCGGGTGGTGTGGCGACCGCCGCCGTTGCGGCCGGCTGCTCCGGCATATCCTGCGGCTGTGCCGCCTGTGATGAGGCTGCCGCAGTTTCGGCAGCCGCCTGCGCGTCCTTCGGCGCGGTGGGGTAGACCGGGGTCAACTGGTTCTGCGGATCGCCAGGGCTGACATCGGACGTCTTGCCGAGCGGAATCTGTCTGACGGGCGCGCTGGCGGCAACTTGCGCTTTCTCCGGCTCGATGTCGGGCTTGGTCGCAAGATCGACGCTCAGCACCAGGGTTCCGGCCGCGATCAGCAATGCAATCGCATAAACGAAGATCGGCATTGATCGCTCCCGCGTTGCGCCCCTCTCGCAAACGCGGGCCGGAAATCCTTGTTCCTGTCAAATGACGCCGGCGGAACTTACCGCTCGCAGATGCGCCGCGGTCCGTCGCTCGGCTGATAGGTGCAATCGGCGGCGTTGAACGAAATATACGCGTTGGAACAGGCGGCAATGTTGCAGGTCGCCTGCGCGCGGATGTCGGCGCGCGGCGAAGTCGCGGCGGCCGGCGGACTGCCGCGCGTGCACAGCCGGCGCGGGCCATCGCCGCTCGGCTGGTAGGTGCAATCGGACGCGGTGAAAGTGCGGAAGGCGCGCTCGCAGGCGGCGACATCGCAAAGCGGCGCCGGCGGCGTGGCCGCCACCTCGGGCGCGACCAATGGAGCGGGCTCAGGAGCCGGCGGGCTGGCAGCGACAACCGGCGTCGGCGGCGCGGCTGCGGCCGGCGCAGGCATCGCGCCCTCGGCCGCCTTGACGGTCTCCTTGGCCGGTTCCGGTGTTTTGACCGGCGGCTTGGCCGCCTGCTGCGCAACCGGCGGAGCGGCCGCACGCAACGGGAAGGAACTCGCCGCCATCGGCGTCATCGGCGCGGACGTCCACTCAACGCCCAGCATGACGCTGCCCGCCGAGATCACCAGAACGATGAGTGCCACGAGGTACTTCATGGGCCGCCGCGCCCCAACCGGGGTCATGATGGAATTATGTCCGGAATATAGTGAGACCGGGGCACGGTTGAAAGGGGCGATTTACTAGGAAAATCAGTGGGTTTTGGGGGAACTCGGCGGATGACGGCGGCCCAGGGGCCATGCTAGACAGCCGCTTCCCGCGCAGACCCCACCGAACCGCCATGTCGCAAACGCCCTCGATCAGCTCTTTCCGCCGCATCGTCATCAAGGTCGGCTCGTCGCTGCTGGTCGATTCCGAGGCCGGCGAACTCAAGCGCGCCTGGCTGGCCTCCCTGGTCGACGACATTGCCAAACTGCACGGCGAGAAACGTGACGTGCTGGTGGTGTCGTCCGGCGCCATCGCCTCGGCGCGCGCAACGCTGAAGCTGCCGCGCGGCGCATTGCGGCTCGAGGAGGCGCAGGCCGCCGCCGCGGTCGGGCAGATCGCGCTGGCACGGTCGTGGTCGGAAACCCTGAGCGCGCACGGCATCACCGCCGGGCAAATCCTGCTGACGCTGACCGACACCGAGGAGCGCCGCCGCTATCTCAATGCGCGCGAGACCATCGACAAGCTGCTCGAATGGCGCGCGGTGCCGGTGATCAACGAGAACGACACCGTCGCCACCAGCGAAATCCGCTACGGCGACAATGACCGCCTCGCCGCGCGCGTCGCCACCATGGTGAGCGCCGACTTGCTGGTGCTGCTGTCGGATATCGACGGGCTCTACGACAAGCCGCCGCAGCCCGGCAACGGCGCGAAGCTCATCCCCGTGGTGCCGCGCATCACCGCCGAGATCGAAGGCGTGGCCGGCGGCTCGGGCTCGGAACTGTCGCGCGGCGGCATGGTCACCAAGATCGAGGCCGGCAAGATCGCGACCACGGCCGGCGTGCACATGGTCATCGCCTCGGGCCGCATCATGCATCCGCTCAACGCCATCGCCGACGGCGGACCGTGTACCTGGTTCCTGACGCCGGCCAATCCGGTGACGTCTCGCAAGAAATGGATCGCCGGCTCGCTGGAGCCGCACGGCGCGCTGCATATCGACGACGGCGCGGTGAAGGCGCTGCGCAGCGGCAAGAGCCTCCTGCCGGCGGGCGTGAAGAAGATCGACGGCGCGTTCCAGCGCGGCGACGCCGTGGTGCTGCGCGGGCCGGACGGCGCCGAAGTCGGCCGCGGGCTGGTGGCCTACGACTTTTCCGACGCGGAGAAGATCATCGGCCGCTCCTCGGCCGACGTGCAGTCCATCCTCGGCTTCACCGGCCGCACCGTGATGGTGCACCGGGACGACCTGGTGATGGGCGGGGTCTAACCGCTCAATGCCCGCGCTTGCTCTTGATGCGGGCGCGGCGGCCGGCCGGAGCCGATTTCTGCGGCGCCGGCCGCTTCGGCAGGCGCAGCCGGGTGCCGTCCGGAAATTCGATGAAGCGGGTCGGCACCTGGCCGGGGCGGCCCTCGATCACGTATTTGGTGCCGACGGGAAAACGGGCCGGCAGGCTGTGGTTACTGGCAGGCATTTCACACCTCCACGCGCCGGGCCCGGGAACGCAAAGAAAGGCCTGCGCCGCTGATCGAACGATGCCGAACCAATATGTAAGGGCCTTGATGGGTTTCCCGTCCGGCGCGGTTATCCTCGTTATCCCCGACGTCCCCAGGGCGGAACGCGGCTCAGACCCGATTTCAGCCCATCTCGCCGGATCGGACTTGACGTGGTAGGAATGCCTCCCGCGCTCGGCCGATCGGTAGCGGGGTAATACTGTCGTTTGCCGGATTTGCTGCCAATGACCGCGCCTGCCAGAGCCCGTGAGGGCATGAAAGCCATTGACGGGACTGATGATTCCGCCACCCTCGGCGCGCTGATGGCCGGTATCGGCCGTGACGCCCGCGCCGCCGCGCGCGCGCTCGCCCGCGCCCCGGCCGAGCAGAAGAATCGCGCCCTCACCGCCATGGCCGCGGCAATCCGCGCCGCCAAATCTGCGATCCTCGCCGCCAATGCCGAGGATATCGCCCAGGCCCGTAACAGCGGCATGACGGGCGCCATGCTCGACCGCCTCGGCCTCACAGAGAAGAACATCGAGGGCATCGCCGCCGGCATCGAGATGGTGCGCGACCTGCCCGACCCGGTCGGCGCCGTGATCGACTCCTGGACGCGGCCCAACGGCCTGACCATCGAGCGCGTGCGCGAGCCGCTCGGCGTCGTCGGCATCATCTATGAGAGCCGCCCCAACGTCACCGCCGACGCCGGCGCGTTGTGCCTCAAGGCCGGCAATGCCGCGATCCTGCGCGGCGGCTCCGACTCGACGCATTCCAGCAGAGCCATTCACGCCGCGCTCGCCGAAGGCCTGCGCCAGGCCAACCTGCCCGAGGCCGCGATCCAGCTGGTGCCGACGCGCGACCGTGCCGCGGTCGGACTGATGCTCACCGGCCTCGACGGCAATATCGACGTCATCGTGCCGCGCGGCGGCAAGGGCCTTGTCGCCCGTGTGCAGGCGGAAGCCCGCGTGCCGGTGTTCGCGCATCTGGAAGGCGTCAACCACGTCTATATCGACAAGGCCGCCGATCTCGCCATGGCGAAATCGATCGTGCTCAATGCCAAGATGCGGCGCACCGGCGTCTGCGGCGCGGCGGAAACGCTGCTGGTCGATCGCGCCGCCGCCTCGACGCACCTCAAGCCGCTCATCGAAATGCTGATCGACGCCGGCTGCGAAATCCGCGGCGACGACGCCGTGCAGGCCGTCGACAAGCGCGTCAAGCCCGCCAGCGCCGACGATTGGAAGACGGAATATCTCGACGCCATCATCACCGCCGGCGTGGTCAACGGCGTTGACGACGCCATCGAACACATCGAGCGCAACGGCTCGCATCACACCGACGCCATCGTCACCGCCGATCAGGCCGCGGCCGACAAATTCCTGGCGCAGGTCGATTCCGCCATCGTGCTCCACAACGCCTCGACGCAGTTCGCCGATGGCGGCGAGTTCGGCTTCGGCGCCGAGATCGGTATCGCCACCGGGCGCCTGCATGCGCGCGGGCCGGTCGGGGCCGAACAGCTCACGACGTTCAAGTACCGCATCCGCGGCACCGGCCAGACGCGGCCGTGACACCGTGACCTTGCCGCCCGCGCAGCAGCGCCTGCCCAGCATCGAACGGATCATCCCGCCGCACGCGCCGGGCATGCGCATCGGCCTGTTCGGCGGCACCTTCGATCCGCCGCACCAAGCCCATTTCGATGCCTGCCTGCTGGCGATGAAGCGTCTCAAGCTCGACCGCGTCTGGTGGCTGGTGACGCCCGGCAATCCGCTGAAGAACACCTCGAGGCTCGCCCCGCTCGCCGAACGCATGGCGGCGGCGCGCAAGCTGGCGGATCATCCGCGCATCGACATCACCGGCATCGAGGCGGTGATCAACACGCGCTACACCTACGACACCATCGAGTGGTTGAGGATGCGCTGCCCGCGCGTTCAGTTCGTCTGGATCATGGGCGCCGACAATCTGCGGCACTTCCACCGCTGGCAGAAATGGCGCGCCATCGCCGAGCTCATTCCCATCGTGGTGGTCGACCGGCCGGGGCCCAGCCTATACGCATCCAATGCGACGGCGGCGCAGGCGCTGGCGAAATTCCGGGTTCCCGAAGAGGCGGCGGCCACGCTGCCGCAACGCCGAGCGCCGGCATGGACTTACCTACACGGCCTGAAATCCACGCTTTCATCGACCGCCTTGCGCGCGTTGCGCGACCAGCCCGACGCTCAACCGCAGGCGGAAGCCGAGCCGGCGGCGGGCGGCAAGGCTTCCCGGAAACACGCGAAGTAGTTAGTCTGACAAACAATGGCAAAAGCAAAGACCACCCGCACGAAATCGAAATCCGCCTCCGGCGCCAAAGGCGGCCCGGCGAAAAAAGCCGCCGCCAGATCGGGCGCGGGCAAGAAATCCGCGGGCAAGGACACCGGCAAGAAGAGCGCGGCCAAACGCGGTAAAAAGGCCGGCGACAAGCTGAGCCCGCGTGCGCTGGCGAAAGCCTCTGTGAAGCCGTCCAAGCCGCCGGCGCCGAAGCCATCGAAGCCGAAAGCGCCGAAGCTCGACGACAAGACGCTGAAGTCGGTCCTGCACAGCCTCAATGAGATGAAGGCCGAAGACACGGTGGTGATCGACCTGTCCGACAAGTCGTCGATCGGCGAGACCATGGTGGTGACCACCGGGCGCTCCAACGTGCATCTGCAGGCCATCGCCGATCGCGTCATCAAGGACCTGAAAGCCGCCGGCATGACCGGCATCGCCGTTGAAGGTCTGCGCCAGGGCGACTGGGTTGTGATCGACACCGGCAGCGTGCTGGTCCACGTCTTTCGGCCGGAAGTACGCGCCTTCTACGGCATCGAGAACATGTGGAGCGCGTGAGCGATTGCCTTCGGGCAACGTGGCGCAACAAACTCCGCTCGTCCCCGCGAAAGCGGGGACCCAGTACCGATAGCAAAGGCCTGAGTTTGTTGCTCCTGGATCCCCGCTTTCGCGGGGATGAGCGGAGAATGTAGATGCGCATCATCATCGCCGCCATCGGCCGCCTGAAGGGCCCCGAGTCCGAACTCGCCGAACGCTACGCCAAGCGCGCGAGCCAGAGCGGTCGCGCGCTCGGCTGGAAGGCGGTCGAGGTCATCGAGATCAAGGAAAGCCGCGCCGACGAAGCGATGAAGCGCATGCTCGAGGAATCGATCGCGCTCGCCAACATCATTCCCGAAGGCGCGGCCGTTGTGCTGCTCGACGAAAAAGGCGAGGCGCTCGGCAGCCAAGCTTTCGCCACCGAGCTCGCGACATGGCGCGAGAACAACAAGCCGGCGGTCGTCTTCATCATCGGCGGCGCAGACGGGCTCGCAGCCAGCCTGCGTGACAAGGCCGATCTTCGTTTGTCGTTCGGCATGGCGACCTGGCCGCACCAGCTCGTGCGCGCCATGGTGCTGGAGCAGGTCTATCGCGCGACGACAATTCTCTCAGGACATCCGTATCATCGGGTGTGATGCTTTGGCGTCATTCCGGGGCGCGAGCGTAGCGAGCGAACCCGGAATCCATACACCGCAGCGCTGGGCTTATGGATTCCGGGCTCGCGGCCTAGCGGCCGCGCCCCGGAATGACAGCGCCGCCATTTCATCTCATTCTCCCGCCACACCTGCATCCCGAAAATGCACTTGCCGCTCAGCCCCGCGGGCGTAACGTCATGGCGATGAATGCCTCACGCCGCCCTCATGATTCGCGCGCCCTGCGCCGGGTGGTGTTCGGCTGCGCGCTCATCGTGCCGCTGATGCTGCCGGGCGCCGCGCCGGCGCAGAACGCCGCGCCGGGCGCCGGACCTGCCGTCGACAAATCGCAGGCCCTCGACCAGCTCAAGGCGCGCGATCAGGAACTGGTAGCCGCGCGCGAGAAGCAGCGCCAGTCCGCCGAAGCGGAGGCCACGCTCAAGCGCGAGATCGAGGAACTCTCGGCCGACCGCCGCAAGCTGGCGCAGGACCTGATCGACACGGCGGCCCGCACCCGCGACACCGAGGCCAAGATCGAGGCTACACAGCAACGTCTGGAGCCGCTGGCCGCCCGCGAAGTGCTGGTGCGCCAGTCGATCGACGAGCGCCGCGCCGTCATTGGCGAGGTTCTGGCGGCCCTGCAGCGCATCGGCCGCCGCCCGCCGCCCGCCCTGATCGCCAGCCCCGAGGACGCGCTGCAGGCGGTCCGCACCGCGATGGTATTGGGTGCGGTTCTGCCGGACATGCGCGGCAAGGTGGACGCGCTGGCGGCGGACCTGTCTGAACTGCTCAATCTGCGCAAGAACATCACCACTGAGAGCGAGCGGCTCAAGACCGAGGTCGCCACGCTCGAAAAGGACCGGCTCCGCATTGCCGCGCTCACCGAGGAGCGCCAGAAGCAGCAGGGCGAGCGCGAGCAGGCGCTCGCGGCCGAGCGCGCCCAGGCAGCTGAACTCGCCCGCCAGACCGGCGATCTCAAGGATTTGATCGCCAAGCTGGAGGCCAGCCTCGACCCGGCGGTCCGCGAAGCGCGGGAGGCCGGTCGCAGCGACAGCCGGCCGAACATGTCGGCCTACCGCGATCCGGGCCGTCTGGCCCCCGCAACGGCCTTCGCGTCGCTGCGCAAGCAGGTTCCGATGCCCGTAAATGGCGTCAAATTGCGCAATTTCGGCGCCCCCGACGGTAATGGCGGGACGGAGCGCGGCCTGACGGTGGCGACCCGCGCCGGAGCCCAGGTAACGGCGCCGGCCGATGGCTGGGTGGTCTATGCCGGCCCCTTCCGCTCCTACGGACAACTATTGATCCTGAATGCCGGCGGCGGGTATCATATATTGCTCGCCGGGATGGATCGGATATCAGTCGATTTAGGGCAGTTCGTGCTGGCCGGAGAACCTGTCGCGGTCATGGGTTCCGGCTCTCATATCGCCGCAATTCTGGCGTCAGGCTCCAGCCAACCGGTGCTCTACATCGAGTTTCGTAAGAACGGGACCCCCGTTGATCCAGACCCATGGTGGGCGGCAGGCGAAGGCGAAAAGGTTCGCGGATGATGCGCAAGACTTCTCTGATTCTGCTTGGGGCCGCGGCAGGCGCCGCGCTGACGCTGGTTGCGGTGCAGCCGCGAGCCATCTTCTTCGGCTCCAGCGCCCGGGCGGCGGTGGCCGATACCTACAAGCAGCTCAACCTGTTCGGCGACGTGTTCGAGCGCGTCCGCGCCGACTACGTCGAAAAGCCGGACGACACCAAGCTGATCGAGAATGCCATCAACGGCATGCTCACCAATCTCGATCCGCATTCCAGCTACATGGACCCCAAGAGCTTCCGCGACATGCAGGTGCAGACGCGCGGCGAGTTCGGCGGCCTCGGCATCGAAGTGACGATGGAGGAAGGCCTGATCAAGGTCGTGTCGCCCATCGACGATACGCCCGCCTCGAAGGCCGGCGTGCTCGCCAACGATCTCATCACCAAACTGGATGACGATCAGGTGCAGGGCCTGACCCTAAACCAGGCGGTCGAGAAGATGCGCGGCCCGGTGAACACCAAGATCCGCCTCACCATCATGCGCAAGGGCTCCGACAAGCCGATCGAGCTGACGCTGACCCGCGACATCATTCGCGTGCGCCCGGTCAAGACCGAGGTGAAGGGCGAGGACATCGGCTACATCCGCATGTCGCAGTTCAACGAACAGACCACCGAAGCGCTCAAGAAGGGCATCGCCGACATCAAGACGAAGCTGCCCGGCGACAAGCTCAAGGGCTACGTGCTCGATCTGCGCAACAACCCGGGCGGCCTGCTCGATCAGGCGATCTCGGTGTCGGCGGCGTTCCTCGACAAGGGCGAAATCGTCTCCACCCGCGGCCGCAATGCCGAGGAAACCCAGCGCTTCAACGCCCGCGGCGGCGATCTCACCGGCCACAAGCCGGTCATCGTGCTGATCAATGGCGGCTCGGCCTCGGCGTCGGAAATCGTCGCCGGCGCGCTGCAGGATCACAAGCGCGCCACCGTGCTCGGCTCGCGTTCCTTCGGCAAGGGTTCGGTGCAGACCATCATCCCGCTCGGCTCCGGCAACGGCGCGCTGCGGCTGACCACGGCGCGCTACT